>ENA-ORRR01000002-ORRR01000002.1-human-gut-metagenome-genome-assembly--contig:-NODE-2-length-721591-cov-11.2397_pt1 | contig 721591 bp, 580 predicted proteins | sample MGYA00242182_ERZ509148 | MGnify/ENA primary metagenome ERZ509148 (study PRJEB26280, sample SAMEA2338674) | human gut metagenome | biome: human gut; feature: human-associated habitat; material: faeces... | reverse complement strand
TTTGCTCTTTAAAAATCTGGATCAAGCTGAAAATTGAAACACTGAACAACGAAAGTTGTTCGTGAGTCTCTCAAATTTTCGCGACACGATGATGAATCGCAAGAAACATCTTCGGGTTGTGAGGTTAAGCGACTAAGCGTACACGGTGGATGCCCTGGCAGTCAGAGGCGATGAAGGACGTGCTAATCTGCGATAAGCGTCGGTGAGGTGATATGAACCGTTATAACCGGCGATTTCCGAATGGGGAAACCCAGTGTGTTTCGACACACTATCATTAACTGAATCCATAGGTTAATGAGGCGAACCGGGGGAACTGAAACATCTAAGTACCCCGAGGAAAAGAAATCAACCGAGATTCCCCCAGTAGCGGCGAGCGAACGGGGAGGAGCCCAGAGCCTGAATCAGTGTGTGTGTTAGTGGAAGCGTCTGGAAAGGCGCGCGATACAGGGTGACAGCCCCGTACACAAAAATGCACATATTGTGAGCTCGATGAGTAGGGCGGGACACGTGGTATCCTGTCTGAATATGGGGGGACCATCCTCCAAGGCTAAATACTCCTGACTGACCGATAGTGAACCAGTACCGTGAGGGAAAGGCGAAAAGAACCCCGGCGAGGGGAGTGAAAAAGAACCTGAAACCGTGTACGTACAAGCAGTGGGAGCCTCTTAATGGGGTGACTGCGTACCTTTTGTATAATGGGTCAGCGACTTATATTCTGTAGCAAGGTTAACCGAATAGGGGAGCCGAAGGGAAACCGAGTCTTAACTGGGCGTTAAGTTGCAGGGTATAGACCCGAAACCCGGTGATCTAGCCATGGGCAGGTTGAAGGTTGGGTAACACTAACTGGAGGACCGAACCGACTAATGTTGAAAAATTAGCGGATGACTTGTGGCTGGGGGTGAAAGGCCAATCAAACCGGGAGATAGCTGGTTCTCCCCGAAAGCTATTTAGGTAGCGCCTCGTGAATTCATCTCCGGGGGTAGAGCACTGTTTCGGCAAGGGGGTCATCCCGACTTACCAACCCGATGCAAACTGCGAATACCGGAGAATGTTATCACGGGAGACACACGGCGGGTGCTAACGTCCGTCGTGAAGAGGGAAACAACCCAGACCGCCAGCTAAGGTCCCAAAGTCATGGTTAAGTGGGAAACGATGTGGGAAGGCCCAGACAGCCAGGATGTTGGCTTAGAAGCAGCCATCATTTAAAGAAAGCGTAATAGCTCACTGGTCGAGTCGGCCTGCGCGGAAGATGTAACGGGGCTAAACCATGCACCGAAGCTGCGGCAGCGACACTATGTGTTGTTGGGTAGGGGAGCGTTCTGTAAGCCTGTGAAGGTGTACTGTGAGGTATGCTGGAGGTATCAGAAGTGCGAATGCTGACATAAGTAACGATAAAGCGGGTGAAAAGCCCGCTCGCCGGAAGACCAAGGGTTCCTGTCCAACGTTAATCGGGGCAGGGTGAGTCGACCCCTAAGGCGAGGCCGAAAGGCGTAGTCGATGGGAAACAGGTTAATATTCCTGTACTTGGTGTTACTGCGAAGGGGGGACGGAGAAGGCTATGTTGGCCGGGCGACGGTTGTCCCGGTTTAAGCGTGTAGGCTGGTTTTCCAGGCAAATCCGGAAAATCAAGGCTGAGGCGTGATGACGAGGCACTACGGTGCTGAAGCGACAAATGCCCTGCTTCCAGGAAAAGCCTCTAAGCATCAGGTAACATCAAATCGTACCCCAAACCGACACAGGTGGTCAGGTAGAGAATACCAAGGCGCTTGAGAGAACTCGGGTGAAGGAACTAGGCAAAATGGTGCCGTAACTTCGGGAGAAGGCACGCTGATATGTAGGTGAAGCGACTTGCTCGTGGAGCTGAAATCAGTCGAAGATACCAGCTGGCTGCAACTGTTTATTAAAAACACAGCACTGTGCAAACACGAAAGTGGACGTATACGGTGTGACGCCTGCCCGGTGCCGGAAGGTTAATTGATGGGGTTAGCGGTAACGCGAAGCTCTTGATCGAAGCCCCGGTAAACGGCGGCCGTAACTATAACGGTCCTAAGGTAGCGAAATTCCTTGTCGGGTAAGTTCCGACCTGCACGAATGGCGTAATGATGGCCAGGCTGTCTCCACCCGAGACTCAGTGAAATTGAACTCGCTGTGAAGATGCAGTGTACCCGCGGCAAGACGGAAAGACCCCGTGAACCTTTACTATAGCTTGACACTGAACATTGAGCCTTGATGTGTAGGATAGGTGGGAGGCTTTGAAGTGTGGACGCCAGTCTGCATGGAGCCGACCTTGAAATACCACCCTTTAATGTTTGATGTTCTAACGTGGGCCCCTTACCGGGGTTGCGGACAGTGTCTGGTGGGTAGTTTGACTGGGGCGGTCTCCTCCTAAAGAGTAACGGAGGAGCACGAAGGTTGGCTAATCCTGGTCGGACATCAGGAGGTTAGTGCAATGGCATAAGCCAGCTTGACTGCGAGCGTGACGGCGCGAGCAGGTGCGAAAGCAGGTCATAGTGATCCGGTGGTTCTGAATGGAAGGGCCATCGCTCAACGGATAAAAGGTACTCCGGGGATAACAGGCTGATACCGCCCAAGAGTTCATATCGACGGCGGTGTTTGGCACCTCGATGTCGGCTCATCACATCCTGGGGCTGAAGTAGGTCCCAAGGGTATGGCTGTTCGCCATTTAAAGTGGTACGCGAGCTGGGTTTAGAACGTCGTGAGACAGTTCGGTCCCTATCTGCCGTGGGCGCTGGAGAACTGAGGGGGGCTGCTCCTAGTACGAGAGGACCGGAGTGGACGCATCACTGGTGTTCGGGTTGTCATGCCAATGGCACTGCCCGGTAGCTAAATGCGGAAGAGATAAGTGCTGAAAGCATCTAAGCACGAAACTTGCCCCGAGATGAGTTCTCCCTGACTCCTTGAGAGTCCTGAAGGAACGTTGAAGACGACGACGTTGATAGGCCGGGTGTGTAAGCGCAGCGATGCGTTGAGCTAACCGGTACTAATGAACCGTGAGGCTTAACCTTACAACGCCGAAGATGTTTTGGCGGAAGAGACATCGATAAGTAAGCTTGATAGCAGATTAAATCGACAGGTCATAACGGGACGTGTTGATAAAACAGAATTTGCCTGGCGGCCTTAGCGCGGTGGTCCCACCTGACCCCATGCCGAACTCAGAAGTGAAACGCCGTAGCGCCGATGGTAGTGTGGGGTCTCCCCATGCGAGAGTAGGGAACTGCCAGGCATCAAATTAGAAAAACCCCGGTCAATAAGGCCGGGGTTTTTTGCATATCAATTATTTGCATGATGAAGGGAATCTCATGTCAGTTCTGTATATCCAAATTCGTCGTAATCAAATTACTGTTCGCGATCTTGAAAGCAAACGTGAAGTGTCAGGAGATGCTGCCTTCAGTAACCAGCGCCTGTTAATCGCCAATTTCTTTGTTGCAGAAAAAGTTCTGCAAGATCTTGTTCTGCAACTCCACCCACGTTCAACCTGGCATTCTTTTTTGCCAGCAAAACGTATGGATATTGTTGTGAGCGCGCTGGAAATGAATGAGGGCGGTTTGTCACAGGTTGAGGAACGCATTCTTCATGAAGTGGTCGCAGGGGCAACGTTAATGAAATATCGCCAGTTCCACATCCATGCGCAATCAGTGGTACTCAGTGATAGTGCGGTCATGGCAATGTTTAAGCAGAAATAATCATGTCACCATTGGTGGGTACGAAACCTAAAGTTCAGCCCACCGGGATGAGAAAAAAACCGCCTACACCCCCACATATGCCAGATTCAGCAACGGATACGGTTTCCCCAAATCGTCCACCTCAGAGCGTCCCGTAACCTTAAAGCCCACCTTCTTATAGAACCCAACCGCCTGCTCATTTTGCTCATTAACAGTGGTTGTCAGTTCCGGGGCCATTGAGAGCGCATGCTTCACCAGCATCCGGCCCACGCCGCAGCCGCGCACATCAGGATCGATAAACAGCGCATCCATATGCTGCCCACTTAACAACATAAATCCAATCGGCTGATCCCGCTCATTAACCGCGACCCACAACGGTGCTTCCGGCAGAAAGGAATGCACCAGCTCTTCCAGCTCGGCCCGATACTCTGCTGATAAAAAATCGTGAGTGGCATCGACAGAACGACACCAAATCGCAACGAGTTCCTCCCCCTCCTCATGCCGTGAGCGTCGAATACTAATAACCATTTTCTCTCCTTTTCGTCATTCTTATATTCTAACGTAGCCTTTTCCTTGAAACTTTCTCACCTTCAACATGCAGGCTCGACATTGGTAAATTTTCTGGTTATCTTCAGCTATCTGGATGTCTAAACGTATAAGCGTATGTAGTGAGGTAATCAGGTTATGCCGATTCGTGTGCCGGACGAGCTACCCGCCGTCAATTTCTTGCGTGAAGAAAACGTCTTTGTGATGACAACTTCTCGCGCGTCTGGTCAGGAAATTCGTCCGCTAAAGGTGCTTATCCTTAACCTGATGCCGAAGAAGATCGAAACTGAAAATCAGTTTCTGCGCCTGCTTTCAAACTCACCTTTGCAGGTCGATATTCAGCTGTTGCGCATCGATTCCCGTGAATCGCGCAACACGCCCGCAGAGCATCTGAATAACTTCTACTGTAACTTTGAAGATATTCAGGAACAAAACTTTGACGGTCTGATAGTTACCGGCGCGCCGCTGGGCCTGGTGGAGTTTAATGATGTCGCTTACTGGCCGCAGATCAAACAGGTGCTGGAGTGGTCGAAAGATCACGTCACCTCGACGCTGTTTGTCTGCTGGGCGGTACAGGCCGCGCTAAATATCCTCTACGGCATTCCTAAGCAAACTCGCACCGACAAACTCTCTGGCGTTTATGAGCATCATATTCTCCATCCTCATGCGCTTCTGACGCGTGGCTTTGATGATTCATTCCTGGCACCGCATTCGCGCTATGCTGACTTTCCGGCAGCGTTGATTCGTGATTACACCGATCTGGAAATTCTGGCAGAGACGGAAGAAGGGGATGCATATCTGTTTGCCAGCAAAGATAAGCGAATTGCCTTTGTGACGGGCCATCCCGAATATGATGCGCAAACGCTGGCGCAGGAATATTTCCGCGATGTGGAAGCCGGACTAGACCCGGAAGTACCGTATAACTATTTCCCGCACAATGATCCGCAAAACAAACCGCGAGCGAGCTGGCGTAGTCACGGTAATTTGCTGTTTACCAACTGGCTCAACTATTACGTCTACCAGATCACGCCATATGATCTACGGCACATGAATCCAACGCTGGATTAATCTTCTGTGATAGTCGATCGTTAAGCGATTCAGCACCTTACCTCAGGCACCTTCGGGTGCCTTTTTTATTTCCGAAACACACCTCAGTAAGTGAATAAATTTTATTTATATTGTTATCAACAAGTTAACATGTATTTTTAATTAAAATGGAAATTGTTTTTGATTTTGCATTTTAAATGAGTAGTCTTAGTTGTGCTGAACGAAAAGCGCACAACGATCCTTCGTTCACAGTGGGGAAGTTTTCGGATCCATGACGAGGAGCTGCACGATGACTGAACAGGCAACAACAATCGATGAACTGGCTTTCACAAGGCCGTATGGCGAGCAGGAGAAGCAAATTCTTACTGCCGAAGCGGTAGAATTTCTGACTGAGCTGGTGACGCATTTTACGCCACAACGCAATAAACTTCTGGCAGCGCGCATTCAGCAGCAGCAGGATATCGATAACGGAAGGTTGCCTGATTTCATTTCGGAAACAGCTTCCATTCGTGATGCTGACTGGAAAATTCGCGGGATTCCTGCGGACTTAGAAGATCGTCGCGTAGAGATTACCGGACCTGTAGAGCGCAAGATGGTGATCAACGCGCTCAACGCCAATGTGAAAGTCTTTATGGCCGATTTCGAAGATTCACTGGCACCAGACTGGAACAAAGTGATCGATGGGCAAATTAACCTGCGCGATGCAGTTAACGGCACCATCAGCTATACCAATGAAGCAGGCAAAATTTATCAGCTCAAGCCCAATCCAGCGGTTTTGATTTGTCGGGTACGCGGTCTGCACTTGCCGGAAAAACATGTCACCTGGCGTGGTGAGGCAATCCCCGGTAGCCTGTTTGATTTTGCGCTCTATTTCTTCCACAACTATCAGGCACTGTTGGCAAAGGGCAGCGGTCCCTATTTCTATCTGCCGAAAACCCAGTCCTGGCAGGAAGCGGCCTGGTGGAGCGAAGTCTTCAGCTATGCAGAAGATCGCTTTAATCTGCCGCGCGGCACCATCAAGGCGACGTTGCTGATTGAAACGCTGCCCGCCGTGTTCCAGATGGATGAAATCCTTCACGCGCTGCGTGACCATATTGTTGGTCTGAACTGCGGTCGTTGGGATTACATCTTCAGTTATATCAAAACATTGAAAAACTATCCCGATCGCGTCCTGCCAGACAGACAGGCAGTGACGATGGATAAACCCTTCCTGAATGCTTACTCACGCCTGTTGATTAAAACCTGCCATAAACGCGGTGCTTTTGCGATGGGCGGCATGGCGGCGTTTATTCCGAGCAAAGATGAAGAGCGCAATAACCAGGTGCTCGACAAAGTAAAAGCGGATAAATCGCTGGAAGCCAATAACGGTCACGATGGCACATGGATCGCTCACCCGGGCCTTGCTGATACGGCAATGGCGGTATTCAACGATATTCTCGGCTCCCGCAAAAACCAGCTTGAGGTGATGCGCGAACAAGACGCGCCGATTACTGCCGATCAGCTGCTGGCACCTTGTGATGGTGAACGCACCGAAGAAGGTATGCGTGCCAACATTCGCGTGGCTGTGCAGTACATCGAAGCGTGGATCTCTGGCAATGGCTGTGTGCCGATTTATGGCCTGATGGAAGATGCGGCGACGGCTGAAATTTCCCGTACCTCAATCTGGCAGTGGATCCATCATCAAAAAACGTTGAGCAATGGCAAACCGGTGACTAAAGCCTTGTTCCGCCAGATGCTGGGCGAAGAGATGAAAGTCATTGCCAGCGAACTGGGCGAAGAACGTTTCTCCCAGGGGCGTTTTGACGATGCCGCACGCTTGATGGAACAGATCACCACTTCCGATGAGTTAATTGATTTCCTGACCCTGCCAGGCTACCGCCTGTTAGCGTAAACCACCACATAACTATGGAGCATCTGCACATGAAAACCCGTACACAACAAATTGAAGAATTACAGAAAGAGTGGACTCAACCGCGTTGGGAAGGCATTACTCGCCCGTACAGCGCGGAAGATGTGGTGAAATTACGCGGTTCAGTCAATCCGGAATGCACCCTGGCGCAACTGGGCGCGGCGAAAATGTGGCGTCTGCTGCACGGCGAGTCGAAAAAAGGCTACATCAACAGCCTCGGTGCACTGACTGGCGGTCAGGCGTTGCAACAGGCGAAAGCGGGTATTGAAGCAGTCTATCTGTCGGGATGGCAGGTAGCGGCGGACGCTAACCTGGCGGCCAGCATGTATCCGGATCAGTCGCTCTATCCGGCAAACTCGGTGCCAGCTGTGGTAGAGCGGATCAACAATACTTTCCGCCGTGCGGATCAGATGCAATGGTCCGCGGGCATTGAGCCGGGCGATCCGCGCTATGTCGATTACTTCCTGCCGATCGTCGCCGATGCGGAGGCCGGTTTTGGCGGTGTACTGAATGCCTTTGAACTGATGAAAGCGATGATTGAAGCCGGTGCAGCGGCAGTTCACTTCGAAGATCAGCTGGCATCAGTGAAGAAATGTGGTCACATGGGCGGCAAAGTTTTGGTGCCAACTCAGGAAGCTATTCAGAAACTGGTCGCGGCGCGTCTGGCAGCTGATGTGACGGGCGTTCCAACCCTGCTGGTTGCTCGTACCGATGCCGATGCGGCGGATCTGATTACCTCCGATTGCGACCCATATGACAGCGAATTTATTACTGGCGAGCGTACCAGTGAAGGCTTCTTCCGTACTCATGCGGGTATTGAGCAAGCGATCAGCCGTGGCCTGGCGTATGCGCCATATGCTGACCTGGTATGGTGTGAAACCTCCACGCCGGATCTGGAACTGGCGCGTCGCTTTGCACAAGCCATCCACGCGAAATATCCGGGCAAACTGCTGGCTTATAACTGCTCGCCGTCGTTCAACTGGCAGAAAAACCTCGACGACAAAACTATTGCCAGCTTCCAGCAGCAGCTGTCGGATATGGGCTACAAGTTCCAGTTCATCACCCTGGCAGGTATCCACAGCATGTGGTTCAACATGTTTGACCTGGCAAACGCCTATGCCCAGGGTGAGGGTATGAAGCACTATGTTGAGAAAGTGCAGCAGCCGGAATTTGCCGCCGCGAAAGATGGCTATACCTTCGTATCTCACCAGCAGGAAGTGGGGACAGGTTATTTCGATAAAGTGACGACCATTATTCAGGGCGGCACGTCTTCAGTCACCGCGCTGACCGGCTCCACCGAAGAATCGCAGTTCTAAGCAACTGATAAAGTTGATGATTGTAGGCCGGATAAGGCGTTCACGCCGCATCCGGCAATCAACGCCTGATGCGACGATTTGCGCGTCTTATCCGGCAATTCTCTGCTCCTGATGAGGGCGCTAAATGCCGCGTGGCCTGGAATTACTGATTGCACAAACCATTCTGCAAGGCTTCGACGCTCAGTATGGTCGATTCCTCGAAGTGACTTCCGGGGCGCAGCAGCGTTTCGAACAAGCCGACTGGCACGCTGTCCAGCAAGCGATGAAAAACCGTATCCATCTTTACGATCATCACGTGGGTCTGGTTGTGGAGCAACTGCGCTGCATTACTAACGGCCAAAGCACGGACGCGGCATTTTTACTGCGCGTTAAAGAGCATTACACCCGACTGTTGCCGGATTACCCGCGCTTCGAGATTGCGGAGAGCTTTTTTAACTCCGTGTACTGTCGGTTATTTGACCACCGCTCGCTTACTCCCGAGCGGCTTTTTATCTTTAGCTCCCAGCCAGAGCGCCGTTTTCGTACCATTCCCCGCCCGCTGGCGAAAGACTTTCACCCCGATCACGGCTGGGAATCTCTGCTGATGCGCGTTATCAGCGACCTGCCGTTGCGTCTGCGCTGGCAGAATAAAAGCCGTGACATTCATTACATCGTTCGCCATCTAACGGAAACGCTGGGGACAGACAACCTCGCGGAAAGTCATTTACAGGTGGCGAACGAACTGTTTTACCGCAATAAAGCCGCCTGGCTGGTGGGCAAACTGATCACGCCTTCCGGCACATTGCCATTTTTGCTGCCGATCCACCAGACGGACGACGGCGAGTTATTTATTGATACCTGTCTGACGACGACCGCCGAAGCGAGCATCGTCTTTGGCTTTGCGCGTTCTTATTTTATGGTTTACGCGCCGCTGCCCGCAGCGCTGGTCGAGTGGCTACGGGAAATTCTGCCAGGTAAAACCACCGCTGAATTGTATATGGCTATCGGCTGCCAGAAGCACGCCAAAACCGAAAGCTACCGCGAATATCTCGTTTATCTACAGGGCTGTAATGAGCAGTTCATTGAAGCGCCGGGTATTCGTGGAATGGTGATGTTGGTGTTCACGCTGCCGGGCTTTGACCGGGTATTTAAAGTGATCAAAGACAAGTTCGCGCCGCAGAAAGAGATGTCTGCCGCTCACGTTCGCGCCTGCTACCAACTGGTGAAAGAGCACGATCGCGTGGGCCGAATGGCGGACACCCAGGAGTTTGAAAACTTTGTGCTGGAGAAGCGGCATATTTCCCCGGCATTAATGGCATTACTGCTCCAGGAAGCAGCGGAAAAAATCACCGATCTCGGCGAACAAATTGTGATTCGCCATCTTTATATTGAGCGGCGGATGGTGCCGCTCAATATCTGGCTGGAACAAGTGGAAGGTCAGCAGTTGCGCGATGCCATTGAAGAATACGGTAACGCTATTCGCCAGCTTGCCGCTGCTAACATTTTCCCTGGCGACATGCTGTTTAAAAACTTCGGTGTCACCCGTCACGGGCGTGTGGTGTTTTATGATTACGATGAAATTTGCTACATGACGGAAGTGAACTTCCGCGACATCCCGCCGCCGCGCTACCCGGAGGACGAACTTGCCAGCGAACCGTGGTACAGCGTCTCGCCGGGCGATGTTTTCCCGGAAGAGTTCCGTCACTGGTTATGTGCCGACCCGCGTATTGGTCCGCTATTTGAAGAGATGCACGCCGACTTGTTCCGCGCTGATTACTGGCGCGCACTACAAAACCGTATACGTGAAGGGCATGTGGAAGATGTTTATGCGTATCGGCGCAGGCAGCGGTTTAGCGTTCGATTCGTATAAATCAGAGGCGAAAAAGTCAGCGTATTCCACCGTATGCCAGCGTCACTTCCTTCGCCGCTTTAATCACCATCGCGCCAAACTCGGTCACGCGGTCATCGGTAATACGTGAAATCGGTCCGGAAATTGAAATTGCGGCAAACGGTTCGCGGTGCTCATCGAAAATACACGCTGCAAGGCAACGCAGCCCCAGCGCATGTTCCTCATCGTCAAATGAATAACCCCGTTTGCGCGTTTGGGCGAGATCTTCTTTTAAATGCACAGGAGACACCAGCGTTGCGTGGGTATAGGCATGTAACCCTTTGCGGTGCAGTAACTTCGTCACCTGTTCTTCGCTCAGTTGGGCCAGAAAGGCTTTACCCGCACCGGAAGCGTGCATCGGCAATTTACCGCCGATAGGCGCGGACATTCGCATCAGGTGAGTACACTGTACCTGGTCGATAATAATCGCTTCGTGATTGCTTTGATCAAGCACCGCCATATTGACCGTTTCGCCAGACTCTTCCATTAGATTGCGCAGGATAGGGTGAACAATCGCTAACAAATTACGGCTCTGGAGAAAGCTGCTGCCGACCATAAAGGCGTGTGCGCCGATCGCCCAGTGACCCAGTTCGCCGACCTGACGGACAAAGCCCTGTTGCTGCATCGTGGTTAGCAGGCGGTGGGTCGTGGAATTGGGTAACCCGGCTTGCTGTGCCAGTTCCGTGAGTGCCACACTGCCATTGGATTCGGCAATCCACTCCAGTAATTTCAGGCCACGCGTTAAAGACTGAACCTGTCCAGTCGCTGGTGCGGTGGCAACGGCGGGTTTTCTGCCGCGTTTTGCGGGAATGGGTGCGACCATGACAGTCTCCTTTTTTCTGTATCGTGGAAATCATTTTCATTTTTATTATCAGCGAATGCAATAGTTGCTGAACAGATCCGATGAGTTAATGTTGAACAAATCTCATGTTGCGTGGTGGTCGCTTTTACCACAGATGTGTTTATGCCAGTATGGTTTGTTGAATTTTTATTAAATCTGGGTTAAGCGTGTCGGGAGCAAGTGTGAGCAGCAAAGTGGAACAACTGTGTGCGCAGTTAAATGAACGTATTCTGGTGCTGGACGGCGGTATGGGCACCATGATCCAGAGCTATCGACTGAACGAAGCCGATTTTCGTGGTGAACGCTTTGCCGACTGGCCATGCGATCTCAAAGGCAACAACGACCTGCTGGTGCTCAGCAAACCGGAAGTGATCTCCGCCATCCACAACGCTTACTTTGAAGCGGGTGCGGATATCATCGAAACCAACACCTTCAACTCCACGACTATTGCGATGGCGGATTACCAGATGGAATCCCTGTCGGCGGAAATCAACTTTGCGGCGGCGAAACTGGCGCGCGCCTGTGCCGACGAGTGGACTGCCCGCACGCCGGAGAAACCGCGCTACGTTGCCGGTGTTCTCGGCCCGACCAACCGCACGGCGTCTATTTCTCCGGACGTCAACGATCCGGCATTCCGCAACATCACTTTTGACCAGCTGGTGGCGGCTTATCGAGAATCCACCAAAGCGCTGGTGGAAGGTGGCGCGGACCTGATCCTGATTGAAACCGTTTTCGACACCCTTAACGCCAAAGCGGCGGTCTTTGCGGTGAAAACGGAGTTTGAAGCGCTGGGCGTTGAACTGCCGATTATGATCTCCGGCACCATCACCGACGCCTCCGGGCGCACGCTCTCCGGGCAGACCACTGAAGCGTTTTACAACTCCCTGCGCCACGCCGAAGCGCTGACCTTTGGCCTGAACTGTGCGCTGGGGCCAGACGAACTGCGCCAGTACGTACAGGAACTGTCGCGTATTGCGGAATGCTATGTCACCGCCCACCCGAACGCCGGGCTGCCCAACGCCTTTGGTGAATACGATCTCGACGCCGACACGATGGCAAAACAGATACGTGAATGGGCAGAAGCGGGCTTTCTCAATATCGTCGGCGGCTGCTGCGGCACCACGCCACAACATATTGCAGCGATGAGTCGTGCAGTAGAAGGATTAGCGCCGCGCAAACTACCGGAAATTCCCGTAGCCTGCCGTTTGTCCGGCCTGGAGCCGCTGAACATTGGCGAAGATAGCCTGTTTGTGAACGTGGGTGAACGCACCAACGTCACCGGTTCCGCTAAGTTCAAGCGCCTGATCAAAGAAGAGAAATACAGCGAGGCGCTGGATGTGGCGCGTCAGCAGGTGGAAAACGGTGCGCAGATTATCGATATCAACATGGATGAAGGGATGCTCGATGCCGAAGCGGCGATGGTGCGTTTTCTCAATCTGATTGCCGGTGAACCGGATATCGCTCGTGTGCCGATAATGATCGACTCCTCGAAATGGGACGTTATTGAAAAAGGTCTGAAGTGTATCCAGGGCAAAGGCATTGTTAACTCTATCTCGATGAAAGAGGGCGTCGACGCCTTTATCCATCACGCGAAACTGTTGCGTCGCTACGGTGCGGCAGTAGTGGTAATGGCTTTTGACGAACAGGGCCAGGCCGATACCCGCGCACGGAAAATCGAGATTTGCCGTCGGGCGTACAAAATCCTCACCGAAGAGGTTGGCTTCCCGGCTGAAGATATCATCTTCGACCCGAACATCTTCGCGGTCGCAACTGGCATTGAAGAGCACAACAATTACGCACAGGACTTTATCGGCGCGTGTGAAGACATCAAACGTGAACTGCCGCACGCACTGATTTCCGGCGGCGTTTCTAACGTGTCGTTCTCGTTTCGTGGTAACGATCCTGTGCGCGAAGCCATTCACGCGGTGTTCCTCTACTACGCTATTCGCAATGGCATGGATATGGGGATCGTCAACGCCGGGCAACTGGCGATTTACGACGACCTGCCTACCGAGCTACGCGACGCGGTGGAGGATGTGATCCTCAACCGCCGCGACGATGGCACCGAGCGTTTACTCGAGCTTGCCGAGAAATATCGCGGCAGCAAAACCGACGACACCGCTAACACCCAGCAGGCGGAGTGGCGCTCGTGGGAAGTGAATAAACGTCTGGAATACTCGCTGGTCAAAGGCATTACCGAGTTTATCGAGCAGGATACCGAAGAAGCCCGCCAGCAGGCTACGCGCCCGATTGAAGTGATTGAAGGCCCGTTGATGGACGGCATGAACGTGGTCGGCGACCTGTTTGGCGAGGGCAAAATGTTCCTGCCGCAGGTGGTGAAATCGGCGCGCGTAATGAAGCAGGCGGTGGCGTATCTCGAGCCGTTTATTGAAGCCAGCAAAGAGCAGGGTAAAACCAACGGCAAGATGGTGATCGCCACAGTGAAGGGCGATGTCCACGACATCGGTAAAAATATCGTTGGCGTGGTGCTGCAATGTAACAACTACGAAATTGTCGATCTCGGCGTGATGGTGCCTGCGGAAAAAATTCTCCGTACCGCTAAAGAAGTGAATGCTGATTTGATTGGCCTTTCGGGGCTGATCACGCCGTCGCTGGACGAGATGGTTAACGTGGCGAAAGAGATGGAGCGCCAGGGCTTCACCATTCCGCTATTGATTGGCGGCGCGACCACCTCAAAAGCGCACACGGCGGTGAAAATCGAGCAGAACTACAGCGGCCCGACGGTGTATGTGCAGAACGCATCGCGCACCGTTGGTGTGGTGGCGGCGCTGCTTTCCGACACTCAGCGCGATGATTTCGTTGCTCGTACCCGCAAGGAGTACGAAACCGTGCGTATTCAGCACGGACGAAAGAAACCACGCACACCACCGGTCACGCTGGAAGCGGCGCGTGATAACGACTTCGCTTTTGACTGGCAGGCTTACACGCCGCCGGTGGCGCACCGTCTCGGTGTGCAGGAAGTCGAAGCCAGCATCGAAACGCTGCGTAATTACATCGACTGGACGCCGTTCTTTATGACCTGGTCGCTGGCCGGGAAGTATCCGCGCATTCTGGAAGATGAAGTGGTAGGTGTTGAGGCGCAGCGGCTGTTTAAAGACGCCAACGACATGCTGGATAAATTAAGCGCCGAAAAAATGCTGAACCCGCGTGGTGTGGTGGGCCTGTTCCCGGCAAACCGTGTGGGCGATGACATTGAAATCTACCGTGACGAAACGCGTACCCATGTGATTAATGTCAGCCACCATCTGCGCCAACAGACCGAAAAAACCGGCTTCGCTAACTACTGTCTCGCTGACTTCGTTGCGCCGAAGGTTTCCGGCAAAGCGGATTACATCGGCGCATTTGCCGTGACTGGCGGGCTGGAAGAGGACGCACTGGCTGATGCCTTTGAAGCACAGCATGATGATTACAACAAAATCATGGTGAAAGCGCTTGCCGACCGTCTGGCGGAAGCCTTTGCGGAGTATCTCCATGAGCGTGTGCGTAAAGTCTACTGGGGCTATGCGCCGAACGAGAACCTCAGCAACGAAGAGCTGATCCGCGAAAACTACCAGGGCATCCGTCCGGCACCGGGCTACCCTGCCTGCCCGGAACATACGGAAAAAGCCACAATCTGGGAGCTGCTGGAAGTGGAAAAACATACCGGTATGAAACTCACGGAATCTTTCGCCATGTGGCCGGGTGCATCGGTTTCGGGTTGGTACTTCAGTCATCCAGACAGCAAGTATTACGCGGTGGCGCAAATTCAGCGCGATCAGGTTGAAGACTATGCCCACCGTAAAGGAATGAGCGTTACCGAAGTTGAGCGTTGGTTGGCACCGAATCTGGGGTATGATGCCGAGTAAGTGATAACACCGGGGTATTTGCCCCGGTTTTTAATGTCATAAATAATGGATTATTGAATATGATAAAAATTGATGAAATAGATTTTTTCGCTTTCGAAGGATGTTCAGAGTCCGAAGTTACTGAACTATTAGGAAAAAACCAACAGGTTATAATGATTGGATAATTAATATAAAACAGGTGTGGAGTGGGTATTTTATGATGGTCGTTATTGGTTAGATTTTCGTAAATCCAAAGAGGGTATAAGGTGTATCTCATGCAGTATTCTGTATCACGATAAAAGTAAAGGGCGTATCGATGTCTTATTTAGTGAAGGTATAGCTGACAGAGGTTTAAAAAATACGGGTGGAGTGTTAATCCAAAAACGCCCGCAATTATAATAATTCCTGGTAATATTTGTTTTCGTAAAAAGGATTTACTTTATGCAACGTCAATATAAAAAATACATTCTTCTTTTTTGGGGTGTTATGGATGTTATCGCGATAGCCACATATCTGTTCTACTCGCTTGGTAATGGTCGTATCCCTTTTTATTCCGATATCGTTCATTCACTTTCTTTACTTAAGGATATCGGTGTTGAAGGCGGTTTTTACGCTTATGCAGTCGCCACTGTTACGCTACAAATAGTATTATTGTTCTCTTTATTCTTTTCTGCGCAATGTTTTTTAAGACAAAAATTATTTAGTTTCTCTTTTTTGGCGATTCAGGAGTTTATGCGTTTTGCTACCGTAAGCTGTTCAATCTCCGTAATACCGTTGTTACTTAATTATTTTTATTCACAGGATCTGGTCTTAAATATTTCGTTGTTTATCTTCTCAGAGGTCACAAAAGTGACAACGATTATCTGGTGTAAACGACAGGGGAAAGTGTGACAGAAATAGCAACAGATACAGGTGGATTTTTATATAAATGCCTTTTTAAATGCTTTCTTGTATAAATCTCTTATACTGAAAGTACATACAAGAGAAATGCCTGGATAAAAACAACGTGATTAGAAAAATCTTAACAGGAAAATGCATAACAAAAAGGAGAACCTGATTCCGTGCTAACTTTGCTTCACCTGCTTTCTGCCGTCGCCCTGCTGGTCTGGGGGACCCATATTGTTCGAACAGGCGTAATGCGCGTCTTCGGCGCGCGTCTGCGTACTGTCCTTAGCCGGAGCGTCGAAAAAAAGCCGCTCGCCTTTTGCGCGGGGATCGGCGTTACCGCACTGGTGCAGAGCAGTAATGCCACCACCATGCTGGTGACCTCGTTCGTCGCTCAGGATCTGGTTGCTCTCGCGCCTGCGCTGGTGATTGTGCTGGGTGCAGATGTCGGGACGGCGCTGATGGCGCGTATTCTCACCTTCGATTTATCCTGGCTGTCACCGTTACTTATTTTTATCGGCGTGATTTTTTTCCTCGGACGCAAACAGTCACGCGCCGGGCAACTGGGCCGCGTCGGTATTGGTCTTGGGCTGATTTTACTGGCGCTGGAGTTGATTGTGCAGGCCGTAACGCCGATCACTCAGGCAAACGGCGTTCAGGTGATCTTTGCCTCGCTGACTGGCGACATTTTGCTGGATGCGCTGATTGGTGCGATGTTCGCCATTATCAGCTACTCCAGCCTTGCCGCGGTACTGCTGACCGCGACTCTGACCGCCGCAGGCATTATCTCTTTCCCAGTGGCGCTTTGTCTGGTGATTGGTGCAAACCTCGGTTCCGGCCTGCTGGCGATGCTCAACAACAGTGCCGCCAATGCCGCAGCCCGCCGTGTCGCGCTGGGTAGCCTGCTGTTTAAGCTGGTGGGTAGCCTGATTATCCTGCCGTTTGTTCATTTGCTGGCAGAGACAATGGGGAAGTTGCCATTGCCAAAAGCGGAATTGGTGATCTATTTCCACGTCTTCTACAACCTTGTACGCTGCCTGGTCATGTTGCCATTCGTTGACCCGATGGCACGGTTTTGCAAAACGATTATTCGCGATGAACCGGAACTGGATACCCAGCTACGGCCTAAACATCTGGATGTCAGCGCGCTGGATACGCCCACGCTTGCTCTGGCGAACGCTGCCCGCGAAACCCTGCGCATTGGCGACGCCATGGAACAGATGATGGAAGGGCTGAATAAAGTGATGCACGGCGAGCCACGGCAGGAGAAAGAGCTGCGTAAGCTGGCTGATGACATCAACGTTCTCTATACCGCCATTAAGCTGTATCTGGCGCGGATGCCAAAAGAGGAACTGGCAGAAGAAGAGTCGCGCCGCTGGGCGGAGATCATCGAAATGTCGCTCAACCTTGAACAGGCCTCCGATATCGTCGAGCGCATGGGCAGCGAAATTGCCGACAAATCGCTGGCAGCAAGGCGAGCATTTTCGCTTGATGGCTTGAAGGAACTGGATGCGCTCTATGAGCAATTGCTCAGTAATTTAAAACTGGCAATGTCGGTTTTCTTCTCTGGCGATGTTACCAGCGCCCGTCGTTTGCGCCGCAGCAAACATCGTTTTCGCATTCTTAATCGCCGCTATTCCCACGCCCACGTCGATCGCCTGCACCAGCAAAACGTGCAGAGTATTGAAACCAGTTCGCTACATTTAGGCTTACTGGGAGATATGCAGCGTCTGAACTCGCTGTTTTGTTCGGTGGCTTACAGTGTGCTGGAACAGCCGGATGAAGATGAAGGACGGGACGAGTATTAATACCGTGACCCTGAAGGCCTGATAAGACGCGTAAAGCGTTGCATCAGGCACTATGAACAAGATGCCGGATCATGCATCCGGCAATTCACTTAAAAACGGTGACCCGCTTCCAGCGGCACCGCTTCTTCACCAGCCTTAAATACATAAGTGGTGTTCGGGCCACCCAGCGTAGCGTGACCTTTACTTACTGTGATCCAGTTACCTTCCGGCAGACCAATAATCGTCAGTTCTGGCGCGACGACCAGCAGTTCGCGAATACGCTGCTCACGGGTTTCACCTTTATGGCCTTCCGGCAGCGCGTTGGTGAAGTGCGGGTTGATTTGTAGCGGGAACAGATTTAGCGCATCGAAACCTTGCGGATCGATAATCGGCATATCGTTGGTGGTACGAATGGTTGGGCAAGCAAGGTTAGCGCCTGCGCTCCAGCCAATATACAGCGCGCCACGTTTCACCACGTCAGTAATGGGTGCCAGCAGCCCGCGCTCGCGGCACTGTTTCAGCAACTGGAAAGTATTACCGCCGCCGACAATCACAATTTCCGCATTTTCAATCGCGGCAACGGGATCGACAACGCTATGAATACCGGTGACAGAAACACCCAGCGGAGCGAGAACCGCAGCCGTTTTCGCTGTGTAATCATCCCAGGTCTGCGTTACGCCAGCGAAAGGAATAAATACCGCAGAACGGCGACCCTGCAACTGTTCAGCAATCAGCGGCAGCGCGTGTTCCAGCCAGGCTTTACCCGGCAGCGTCGAGTTACTCAATAAAAGCAGTTCCATTACTTCTCCGGTTAGTAAGAAAACACGGAAGGAATGCTACCACTGCGAATTTAACCACTTACTGACATGGCTCACGATGTCACATATTGCACAGGCGCTGAGACTGATGACAAACACAGGATTGCCTGATGCGCTACGCTTACCTGGCCTACCAGATAACTGCAATATATTGAATTTTCAAGATTATGTAGGCCGAATAAGGCTTCATTCCGCATCCGGCATAAACAATGTGCACTTTGCCACCAATTTGAGCGCCCCTTAAGGCGCTGATGTTTTTTTATCCTTCTCGTGCACATTGTGCCGCTTCAGCAATCAGCCGCACATCAGGTCGCGAAGTTGCCGCGGCGACCAGCCAGCGACATGCAGAGTTAAGTAGCGCGATTAATCATGGGAAATTGCCTCTGCATGGGCGAGCAGGTATTGCTCCGCCTCACCGGACCAGATCCCCTGATGACGCGCCAGAATCGCCGCCAGTGCTTGATCCTGAATCTGCGTGAGTGACGTCAGCGGCAGGTATTTCCCGGTATACACCAGCTTTTTGCCGCCGCCGACGGCAGGCAATTCAAGCGTGGTTTCGCCCGCGGCATTCAGCCCAAGAATATGTGTTACCACTTTTGCGGCCTGCACTTTTTTCTCTTCAATTAATTTGACCGCTGCGCGCATGTCGTCGGTATTGCCGCCTGACGTGCCCACGTAGTGGGTAAATGCATAATGCACATCGTAGAAATTAATTGGCGCGCTGAAGTGCTTATCCTGCGGTCCGGCGAAGAAATTCAGACAACCATCTGTCGCCAGCAAGGAAGAGGCGAGAGTCACCAGTCCTTCATTAGGCACAAAGACGAAAATATCATCGAAGCCGTGACCGCCACTCAGTGCCATTAACGTATCAAATGCTGCATCGGCGGCATTGAGATAATGAATCAGTGTTTGCGGTTCTGATGGATAGTGCTTGCGCGCATAACTCAATTTGTCGTTGTCGGTATCGGTAATGACGAGCAGCGAAGGGTTAACGGGTCCATGTAGCGCATAATCAATCGCCAACAGTCCCATTGGTCCGGTGCCGCCGAGGATCAGCGTGCGCCCTTGCGGGCGAATCCCCATCGTGTGGTTATAACTACCTTCCTGAAGATGATAGTTGGCGTTGAACGCGCCAATCACGCAGGAAAGCGGTTCAACCAGCGAGCCTTCAAAATAGGTTTCGCCGTCGTATGCCAGCAGGCAATCTTGTTCCATGACCTCGTTGGGAATAACCACATGCGTCGCTTCGCCGCCTACCCACGGGAAGGAGTAGCCGGGGCAATCCGGGCGGTCGGGGAGTTGCAGGTTGGCCTGAATCACATAACGCTGACCCGGCTGGAATTTGTGCTGCCACTTTTTACCCACGGCCAGAATATCGCCGCAAAATTCGTGGCCGATGATGATGGGATTGGTCGCCACATCGTCGGGTACTTTTTTATGATTTTCACCCAGATTGGCCTCTTTCCAGGAAGAGAGGCACAGGCTGTCAGTGACCACCGTTGCGAGGATTTCATCCTCCTGCATTTCAGGAAGGTCAAAGGTTTCCAGGCGTAAATCACGTTTACCATAAAGACGCAGAGCTGTTGTTTTCATAAACCACCTCGTGTTGAACGATGGCCCCGACGGTTGCGCCGGGGCGAAGAATCAGGACAGGAAGCCCAGCGCATTACCGATAATCCCTAAACCAAACAGGGCGAAAATCAGCCATACCGGGTTAATTTTTTTGTTGAGCAGACGAACCATCAGCAGCGTCAGACCGAGCGCCAGCAAACCAGGGCAAAGTTGGTCGAGGATGTTCTGCACGGTTATGGTGACGGTGGCACCATCGGCGGCAGGCGTTTGTGAAACCACCAACGGTACGTTGATTGACGTCCATTTGGTCACCAGCACGCCCATCACAAACAGCCCGAGAATCGACGCGCCTTCGGTGAGTTTTTGCAGCAAATTACCGCCCATATCGCTGACGATATTCACCCCTTTGCGAAAGCCGAGCTGTAGGCCATACCACTTCATCGCCAGGCGCACCACGTTGAAAATAAAGAAGAACAGCAGGGGGCCGAGAATGTTGCCCGAAAGTGCCAGAGATGCGCCGAGCGCGGCGGTAATCGGGCGCAGCGTTCCCCAGACCAGTGGATCGCCAACTCCTGCCAATGGTCCCATCAGACCGACTTTGATGCCGTTAATGGTACCGTCATCAATTTCCGCGCCGTTGGCTCGCGCCTCTTCCATGGCGGCAGTGACGCCGATGACCGGGCCACATACGGCTGGCGTGGTATTGAAGAACACCAGGTGTCGCCTGAGCGCCGCAACCTGATCCTCTTTTAATGGGTAAAGTCGTTTGATGGCGGGGATCATGTCGTAGCAAAAACCCAGCCCGTGAATACGTTCAAAGTTAAAGGATGCCTGTTGCAGGTTGGAGCGCAGAAACATGCTCACCAGATCGCTGCGTGTAATTTTTCTCTGTTCCATGATGGCTCCGTTAATCATCAAGTTGGTCAAGGGCGGTGATAGTGGTGGTCTGGGGATGTGGTTCAGCTTTACGCCACTGTGGATTTAACTGGATGTAGAGCAGGGCCATGATCACGCCGACGCCACCGAACGCCAGCAGACTGAGATCGAGGTAGCCACCTGCGAGGAAACCGAGGAAAAAGAAAGGCATCAAATATTTCACGCCCATCATGCGAAGCACCATGGCGTAACCGACCACCACGATAAAACCGCCAGCAATCTGCAGTCCACGGGTCACAAATTCGGGAATGGCGCTCAGCATATTGCTCACCATATCAGCGCTGACGAACAGCGAGACAATCAGTGCCGGAATAGCAACGCGCAGTGCCTGCACGCCAAGCGCGGAGACATGCAGAATATCGAGAGTGCGAAACCGTGCTTCTTCCGCTGCTTTATCCGCCGCGTGCTGGAACACTACGGTGATGGTACGGGCAAACACCGTCAGCACCTGGCCTGCCGCAGCCACAGGCAACGCGATGGCGATTCCGGTGGCGATGCTTTGCTGACCAACGATAACCAGAATGGCGGAGATTATGCTGGCGAGCGCAGAATCCGGAGATTGCGCCGCGCCGACGTTCATCCAGCCGAGAGCTATCAATTCCAGCGTACCACCGAGCATAATTCCGGTTTTTAAATCACCGAGAATTAAACCAATCACCGTACAGGCAATTAACGGACGATGAGTCTGAAATTCATCCAGCACGCTGCCCATTCCGGCAATACAGGAAAAAAGAAATATAGCAATGATTTGTAGAGTACTTATTTCCATGATTTGTCACCTTTTAAGTGTCGTCATCCCTGCCTGTTAAAGCATATGTACACAGGCGCTATTATTTAATTCGCGATTAACTGTTCATTTATTTTGTCGATAATATTGATTGAGGGATCTGACGCTACGACGCGTAAATCCAGTATGACGCCAAGATTATTTAACTCATGAAATGCGTTAATATCATCGTCATCTAATGAAACTGCTTTGGTTAACTGTTTTTTACCAGGACGCCAGGCCATGCCGCCAATATTCAGGGTACCTATTTTTACCCCCTGGCGAACCATTGCTAAGGCATCCTGTGGGCGAGTGAAAAGATAAAAAACGGTTTCGTCCTGATATTGCGGGTTGTGATACACCGCGACGGCTTTTTCAATATTGACCACGTTAACCTTCATTCCCGGTGGCGCAGCCTGACGCAATAATGTCCGGCGAACTTCATCGTTATAAACTTCGTCATTGCAGATAATAATGCGCTGGGCGTTAGCCACTTTAGACCAGACGGTAGTGACCTGGCCGTGGATCAGGCGGTCATCAATGCGGGCGAGCGTAATGTTCATCAGAAATCCTCCTCCGCTGTTGCCACCTGTCTCCAGACGACGCAGGTTTGCTTTGCGATTTGCGTCAGGTGTTCACACAGTTCATCAACATTCATGCTGTCCTGGTTATCAACCAGTTCGAGCGCTAGCGGCAGAGAAAGGCCGCTGATTACCCGCAGACGAGGATTGCGCATCGCAAGCATCGCTGCCGCATTCCACGGGCTGCCGCACTGTAAATCCACGGCAATCAGCCACTCATCTTGATTGTGAATGCTTACTAACTTTTCCAGCTTTGCTACGATGTCTCCGGCGTTCTCGCCGGGCACAAATTCAACTGCCTCGACCCTGGCATCGCCGTAAACCATCTGAACCGATTCCAGCATGGCGCAAGCTAATTTGCCATGCGCACAAAAAATGGCATTGACCATAAAGCCTCCTTAGCCGCGCGTTTTGCCGCCCGCAATGTTAGTGGTTACTCCGGTGATATAGCTGGCGCGTTCAGACAGCAGATAACAAACAAAATCAGCCACTTCTGCTAATCTTCCGGCGCGCCCAATAGGAATGGCGTTTTTGGTATAGCCTTCACGCAGCTGCTCGACGGTGATATTGCGCGTCCACGCCAGCGCCTCTTCATATTCCGGCGTGCGCAGCCCTGTTTTTTCCAGAATCCCCGGCGCGATACCGACCACACGGATACCGTGCTTACCCAGCTCTTTCGACCAGGAGCGCGTGAAGCTATTGAGCGCGGCTTTGGTCGCGGCGTAACAGCTTTGGCCTTCTGAGCCTTCCAGCCCACTTTCTGAGGAAACATTCACAATCACGCCATCATGTTGTTTGACCATCTGTCGCGCCACCGCCTGCGACATCAGAAAAACGCCTTTCTGGTTGATATTGACCATTTTTTCGAATGCAGCTTCGTTGAGTTCATACTGCCCGGCAGGCGCTTTCTCATCGACCAGCAGACGCGGGAAATTGACCCCGGCGTTGTTAACCAGACCGTCGATGCGACCAAAACGCTGGATAATTTCTGCTACCGTATGATTTACCTCTTTGGCGCTGGAAATATCGGTCGGCCAGAACTGATAACCTTTATGGCTTTCATACTGACCATCGCCACCGTGAATATCGACCATCTGTACATTCGCGCCTTGTGCTAATAATTCATCCACAATCGCCAGACCAATGCCGGATGCGCCACCGGTGACAATAATGATTTTATCCTGCAAATTTAACCACGTTTGCATAACAGACTCCTGATTTTAGATAATAAGGACCCGCCGTAATTTTTATTACGGTAAACATCGGGAAGATTTTTATTTCAGTAATAGTTCAGCTGTGCTGCTATTCGTTACCAGACAATTAATATATTTTCCACGCAGTGCACCAACAATTCCGCTGTATTTTTCTTCGCTCATGGCAATGCCAATGGAATACCGTGCCTGCTTTAATTTATTCATTTCGATAGAGAGTGTTTTTTCGCTCATATTCGTTTCAACCATTGCGCCGTGAATATCAAAAAAGCGCGAGCAAATATCGCCAGCAACCTGGCGGGCATTCAGGTCGTCACTCTCTTCACCACCATAAAACGCATGCCAGTTAGCGCCGTCGCGAATGGCCGGTGAGCCAATTCCCACCAGGGCGACATCCAGATTATCCCAGTAGGCAGAGATGGTTTTAAAGTGCTGAGACTGCATGATCCCATTACGAATTAATGGGTTATCCAGCAGAGCCGGAAAATCCGCGAGATGCGATTCCCCTTTCAGCTTCGCTGCCGCGCTGTAGGTTAATGTGTTTACGTGATAGCGGCTTTCGAGTTTACCGGACGGGCCGCCAATAATCGGCACGCAAATTAACTGCCGCGATTGCCCCGCCTGCGGCAAGTTTTCAACCAGTGCGCTCACCGCGCGACCCCAGGAAAAACCAACAATATCACCAGGTTCCAGCAAGCGATCCAGCAGTTGCGCGCCGTGTAACCCCATCATCGCCAGTTGAGTATCTTCATCCTCATCATTTCCTGACACCACCACAACGTCTTTCAGGCCAAACTTTTGCTTCACTTGCTGCTCCAGCCAGAGATTTTCGTTGTAGTCATAGTTGATGGCGATGGTGACAATTCCCTGATCGCGGCCTCGTTTAAGCAAGCGGCTGATGGTGGTGCGGTAAATACCCAGTTCGCGCGCAATTTGCGCCTGCGTCATATCCTGTTCGTAATAGAGTTGGGCAATCTTCACAATCAAACGGATATCGTCACTGTTTTCCATTGCCGCCTCCTGGTTCTGCACATTTGTGCAAATACGCTTTCTCACCGCTTGATCTGATATAACCCCATCATGATGGCCTTTCAAAGCGATTTTTCACTCTTTGCATGGGGGGAAATAGCGCTTTCTCTTGCACATTTGTTTCTCTGCGTAGTAGTCATCAGCACAGGTGTGCAGCGATTCGTAATTTGTTGATTATCCTTATTTTGCCAGGCAAATTTGCATCGTACTTCCGGAGACACTTTTGTGATAAAAGGCGTGGCAGATCACATTTAATTTCGACGTTGCCGCATAACCCTGTTTTTCCCCGCTAAGAGGTACGGTATATTCCGCGTTTTACAGGAGAATTTATGCTGCCCGACTCATCAGTCCGTTTAAATAAATACATCAGCGAAAGCGGAATTTGCTCACGCCGCGAAGCGGATCGCTATATCGAGCAAGGCAATGTGTTCCTTAATGGCAAGCGAGCCACCATTGGCGATCAGGTGAAATCCGGCGACGTTGTGAAAGTAAACGGTCAGTTGATTGAGCCTCGGGAAGCCGAAGATTTGGTACTTATCGCCCTGAACAAGCCCGTAGGCATTGTCAGCACCACCGAAGATGGCGAGCGCGATAACATTGTCGATTTCGTTAACCACAGCAAACGCGTGTTCCCGATTGGCCGCCTGGATAAAGATTCCCAGGGGCTGATTTTCCTCACCAATCACGGCGATCTAGTGAATAAGATCCTCCGTGCGGGTAACGATCATGAGAAAGAGTATCTGGTGACGGTTGATAAACCGATTACCGATGAATTTATTCGTGGTATGGGGGCGGGAGTGCCGATCCTCGGGACGGTAACTAAAAAGTGCAAAGTCAAAAAAGAAGCACCGTTTGTCTTCCGCATTACCCTGGTGCAGGGGCTGAACCGTCAGATTCGTCGCATGTGCGAGCACTTTGGTTACGAAGTGAAAAAGCTGGAACGTACGCGCATTATGAACGTCAGCTTAAGCGGCATTCCGCTGGGTGAGTGGCGCGATTTAACCGACGATGAGTTAATCGATCTCTTTAAGCTCATTGAAAATTCCTCTTCCGAGGCAAAACCTAAAGCGAAGGCCAAACCGAAAACGGTAGGCATCAAACGTCCAGTCGTTAAGATGGAAAAAACGGCGGAAAAAGGCGGTCGCCCGGCGTCCAACGGTAAGCGTTTTACCTCGCCGGGGCGCAAAAAGAAGGGGCGTTAATCAGCGCCTGCCGCGCGTCGACGTATTTGCTGACCAGCTAAATGACGCCTCAGGATCCGGTTTATAAGCCTGCTTTTTCTTCAATTGGCGGGCTTTTTTCGCTTCAGCCTCACGCTCGACCATTAATTTATCGATGTACTCTTTCTTAATGCTGTTGGTTTCGGAGTTGGTCAGTACGCGACCATGCGCAATCCGCGCCCGATCCAGCAGTGTTTTAAGTTCACGCTGCTCGCGTTCAGTCATCTCTTTTTGGGTAATACGGGGGAGTGCCATGATGGTGCCCTCAGTGAGCCAGAGAGTTCAGTGTACGGGAATTCGTTTGCGAGCAGAACTGATAATATTCATTTTGCCTTCTCTTAACTATTTATCTCTTTCGATAATTAGTTAGAGATGCGGATAAAAAATTAAAGGCAATTATTCTCCGATAAAGACGCTGGTTAACAGAGTACAGGCTCGTTTATTTATGGGCATAATGACAAGAAAAACAATACGGCCCGAAATAATGTCTTCCGGGCCATACTGTGTTTACTCAAACAAATTAAAATGTAGCTTCTGCACCACCTGCTCGGCATCTTCGCCGGGCACCAGGAAGCACAGGTTATGGCTGGATGCGCCGTAACAAATCATGCGAATGTTGAACGGTTCCAGTACGCCGAATACCTCTTTGCCAACGCCGCAGGCTTTTGACAGGTCATTGCCAATCAACGCGACCAGCGCCAGACCCTCTTCCACTTCCACCCGGCACAGTGCGGAAAGCTCCATCAGCAGGGATTGCGTCAGCAACGTATCGCCAGTGGAGGTTGAACCGGTGGTATCAAGGGTTAATGCCACGCTCACTTCTGATGTGGTGATTAAGTCTACCGAAATATTATGCCGCGCGAGGATGCCGAAAACTTCCGCGAGGAAACCGCGAGAATGCAGCATATTCAGGCTGTGCAAAGTGAGCAGAGTCTGATTGCGACGAAGCGCCAGCGCGCGGAACAGCGGCGGATTTTCAGTTTTATTGCACACCAGCGTACCACCTGCGCGTGGGTCTTTGCTGGAGCCGACAAAGACCGGGATATCGCTGCGTACTGCGGGTAGCAACGTTGCCGGATGCAGTACTTTTGCACCAAAAGTTGCCATCTCTGCCGCTTCGGCAAACGCGATTTCATCAATGCGTTTTGCTGCAGAAACCACGCGTGGATCGGTGGTGTAGATGCCCGGGACGTCGGTCCAGATATCAACACGAGATGCGTGTAAAGCCTCCGCCAGCAAGGCTGCCGTATAATCGCTGCCTCCACGGCCAAGCGTCGTTGTACGACCTTTATTTTCGCTGCCGATAAATCCCTGGGTGATCACTAAGCCTTCATTGAGGCGTGGGAGCAGCTGCAGCGCGGCCAGTTCCGCCAGCGCGGCTACATCTGGCTCTGCACGACCAAATCGGTCGTTGGTACGCATCACTTTACGTACATCAAACCACTGTGCCTGAACATCGCGTTCGCGCAGGATCTCGACAAACAGCAGGGTCGACATCAGCTCGCCGTGGCTGACCAGTTCATCTGTCAGGGCCGGAGACGTTGCCAGCGCCGCCGCTTCTGCCAGAACGGTAATGTTCTCCAGCAGGCGTTCAATCTCTTCACGGATAACGTTCGGGTAACGCAGACGTTCCAGAATGGCAAACTGGATATTGCGGATTGCGTCGAGTTTTTCGAATCGCTCGCCAGGTTCCAGTCCTTCAGCTAAAGCGACCAGTAGATTAGTGATACCAGCAGAAGCCGAGAGGACAACTAAACGTACGTTGGCATCAGAAAGCACAATATCAGCGCTGCGGTTCATGGCGTCAAAATCAGCTACGCTGGTACCGCCAAATTTGGAGACAACAATTTCAGACATAACTACCTCGTGTCAGGGGATCCATTTTCAGCCTTGGCACAAGGGAAGAGCGGAAGACGGGTGGGCGCAGAGCGATACTTCGCTACTATTTTCACCCAGAAGTGCTCCACCACTTGCGAAACGCCCGACTGCGAACGCTTCTGGTGACAACCCAGGGGATTCAGCCCCTGTAGCCGATGATGAACGTAGCCAGCCGTTCAATCACCTCGGCGATGCACCCCCTCAGGTGTTATCACAGGACTGGCTCCTCCAACACCGTTACTTGGGCAACGCGCCTCTTCTGGCCTGCGCTAGCGCAGGTAGTACATTTATAAATAAAGGGTGAGCGGGGCGGTTGTCAACGGTGGGGTCATGCGGATTTTTCATCCACACCTGGCGGTCAGTAGTTCAGCTAATAAATGCTTCGCTGCGCTAAGGGTTTACACTCAACATTACGCTAACGGCACTAAAACCATCACATTTTTCTGTGACTGGCGCTACAATCTTCCAAAGTCACAATTCTCAAAATCAGAAGAGTATTGCTAATGAAAAACATCAATCCAACGCAGACCGCTGCCTGGCAGGCACTACAGAAACACTTCGATGAAATGAAAGACGTTACGATCGCCGATCTTTTTGCTAAAGACGGCGATCGTTTTTCTAAGTTCTCCGCAACCTTCGACGATCAGATGCTGGTGGATTACTCCAAAAACCGCATCACTGAAGAGACGCTGGCGAAATTACAAGATCTGGCGAAAGAGTGCGATCTGGCGGGCGCGATTAAGTCGATGTTCTCTGGCGAGAAGATCAACCGCACTGAAAACCGCGCCGTACTGCACGTAGCGCTGCGTAACCGTAGCAATACCCCGATTCTGGTTGATGGCAAAGATGTTATGCCGGAAGTCAACGCGGTGCTGGAGAAGATGAAAACCTTCTCGGAAGCGATTATTTCCGGTGAGTGGAAAGGCTATACCGGCAAGGCAATCACTGACGTAGTGAACATCGGGATCGGCGGTTCTGACCTCGGCCCGTACATGGTGACTGAAGCACTGCGTCCATACAAAAACCACCTGAACATGCACTTTGTTTCTAACGTCGATGGGACTCACATCGCGGAAGTGCTGAAAAAAGTAAACCCGGAAACCACGCTGTTCCTGGTAGCATCTAAAACCTTCACCACTCAGGAAACCATGACCAACGCCCATAGCGCGCGTGACTGGTTCCTGAAAGCGGCAGGTGATGAGAAGCACGTTGCGAAACACTTTGCGGCGCTTTCCACCAACGCCAAAGCCGTTGGCGAGTTTGGTATTGATACTGCCAACATGTTCGAATTCTGGGACTGGGTCGGCGGTCGTTATTCTTTGTGGTCAGCGATTGGCCTGTCGATTGTTCTCTCCATCGGCTTTGATAACTTCGTTGAACTGCTTTCTGGCGCACACGCGATGGACAAGCATTTCTCCACCACGCCTGCCGAGAAAAACCTGCCTGTACTGCTGGCGCTGATTGGCATCTGGTACAACAATTTCTTTGGCGCGGAAACTGAAGCGATTCTGCCGTATGACCAGTATATGCACCGTTTCGCGGCGTACTTCCAGCAGGGCAATATGGAATCCAACGGTAAGTATGTTGACCGTAACGGTAAGGTTGTGGATTACCAGACTGGCCCGATTATCTGGGGTGAACCTGGCACGAACGGTCAGCACGCGTTCTATCAGCTGATCCACCAGGGAACCAAAATGGTACCGTGCGATTTCATCGCTCCGGCTATCACCCATAACCCGCTCTCTGATCATCACCAGAAACTGCTGTCTAACTTCTTTGCTCAGACCGAAGCGCTGGCGTTTGGTAAATCCCGCGAAGTGGTTGAGCAGGAATATCGCGATCAGGGTAAAGATCCGGCAACGCTTGACTACGTGGTGCCGTTCAAAGTGTTCGAAGGTAACCGCCCGACCAACTCCATCCTGCTGCGTGAAATCACTCCGTTCAGCCTGGGGGCGTTGATTGCGCTGTATGAGCACAAAATCTTTACTCAGGGCGTGATCCTGAACATCTTCACCTTCGACCAATGGGGCGTGGAGCTGGGTAAACAACTGGCGAACCGTATTCTGCCAGAGCTGAAAGATGACAAAGAAATCAGCAGCCACGATAGCTCGACCAATGGTCTGATTAACCGCTATAAAGCGTGGCGCGGTTAATCATTGTCGATATGTAGGCCGGATAAGGCGTTCACGCCGCATCCGGCAACCGATGCCTGATGCGACGCGGTCGCGTCTTATCAGGCCTACAGGTCGATGCCGATATGTACATCGTATTCGGCAATTAATACATAGTACGATTGATTAAATAGCCTTAAAAACAATGCCGACTATAAGTCGGCATTGTTTTATCAGATAAATCCTCTTGTCTGTCATTTAACGAAAATCATACCGTGAGGTTAATCCTAAAATAAATTTTTAATCGTGGTTTATTTCGGAAAATACGCAGAGTAATTACTTTTTATTTTATTTTAACTTCATGATTTTTAATCTTATTTATATATAAGTCAAAGCTTATATTTGATATTCATTCCAATTGTCCTAAAACTCCATCACTAATTCCCCGCGCCGTAATTCGCATGCTTTAGTTGTGTATACTCGATCCCGCCCGAAATGTTTTGGGTAAATCTCCATTCATTCAATGAAGGGAAATTGTTATGAAAAAAGTTCTGTATGGCATTTTTGCCATATCTGCGCTTGCGGCGACTTCTGCGTGGGCTGCACCTGTACAGGTGGGCGAAGCGGCAGGATCGGCAGCAACGTCGGTTTCGGCGGGTAGTTCCTCCGCGACCAGCGTCAGCACCGTAAGCTCGGCGGTGGGTGTCGCGCTCGCGGCAACCGGTGGCGGTGATGGTTCTAATACCGGGACCACCACAACCACGACCACCAGTACCCAGTAATAAAGTATGTATCCCCAAAATAATTCGAGTCATCGCATCTGAAGCTTGAAGTATGAAGGGGATTAACCATAACCACACTCCGGTGTGGTTATTCTGCCCCTCTGGAGAAGAGTCGTGAAGCGACCAGCACTCATTCTTATCTGCCTGCTATTACAGGCCTGTTCAGCCACGACTAAAGAGCTGGGCAATTCACTGTGGGACAGTCTGTTCGGTACGCCAGGCGTACAGCTGACGGACGATGATATTCAAAATATGCCCTACGCCAGCCAGTACATGCAGCTTAATGGCGGGCCGCAGTTATTTGTGGTGCTGGCCTTCGCTGAAGACGGACAACAAAAATGGGTCACTCAGGATCAGGCCACCCTTGTCACACAACATGGTCGTCTGGTGAAGACTTTGCTTGGCGGCGACAACCTGATTGAAGTGAATAACCTTGCCGCCGACCCGCTGATTAAACCCGCACAAATTGTTGATGGTGCAACCTGGACGCGCACGATGGGCTGGACCGAGTACCAGCAGGTACGCTACGCCACCGCACGCTCAGTCTTCAAATGGGATGGCACCGATACCGTCAAAGTCGGCAGCGATGAAACCCCGGTTCGCGTGCTGGACGAAGAAGTCTCCACCGACCAGGCGCGCTGGCATAACCGCTACTGGATCGACAGCGAAGGGCAAATTCGCCAGTCGGAACAGTATCTCGGCGCGGATTACTTCCCGGTGAAAACCACCCTCATCAAGGCGGCAAAACAATGATTAAACAAACTATTGTCGCATTGATTTTGAGTGTGGGGGCGTCATCGGTCTTCGCGGCGGGAACCGTCAAGGTATTCAGCAATGGCAGCAGTGATGCCAAAACGCTGACGGGTGCAGAGCATTTAATCGATCTGGTAGGCCAACCGCGGCTGGCAAACAGCTGGTGGCCTGGTGCGGTGATTAGCGAAGAGCTGGCCACGGCGGCAGCATTGCGTCAGCAGCAGGCGTTGATGACACGGATGGCAGAACTGGCCGCAGACTCCAGCGCCGACGATGCCGCCGCAATTAACGCCTTACGCCAGCAAATTCAGGCGTTGAAAGTGACGGGCAGGCAAAAAATCAATCTTGATCCTGATATCGTCCGCGTTGCCGAACGCGGTAACCCGCCGTTGCAGGGCAACTACACGCTGTGGGTCGGACCGCCGCCGTCCACGGTCACGTTGTTCGGGCTTATCAGTCGTCCTGGCAAGCAGTCATTCACTCCAGGTCGCGACGTGGCGAGCTATCTCTCTGACCAGAGCCTGCTCAGCGGTGCGGATCGCAGCTACGCGTGGGTGGTTTACCCGGACGGACGCACGCAAAAAGCGCCGGTGGCTTACTGGAACAAGCGTCACGTAGAGCCGATGCCCGGCAGCATTATTTATGTTGGCCTCGCGGACTCCGTCTGGAGTGAGACACCTGATGCCCTTAACGCCGACATTCTTCAGACTCTGACGCAGCGGATACCCCAATAATGAAAAAAAGACATCTGCTTAGCTTACTGGCGCTGGGTATTAGCACAGCTTGCTACGGCGAAACATATCCTGCGCCCATTGGTCCGTCGCAATCGGATTTCGGTGGCGTAGGATTATTACAAACGCCCACCGCGCGCATGGCGCGGGAAGGGGAGCTGAGCCTGAACTATCGCGATAACGATCAGTACCGTTATTACTCAGCTTCAGTGCAACTCTTCCCGTGGCTGGAAACAACGCTGCGCTACACCGACGTGCGCACCCGGCAGTACAGCAGCGTCGAAGCGTTCTCTGGCGATCAAACGTATAAAGATAAAGCCTTCGATCTCAAACTGCGTTTGTGGGAAGAGAGTTATTGGCTGCCGCAAGTGGCGGTTGGTGCGCGGGATATCGGCGGTACGGGGCTGTTTGATGCGGAATATCTTGTTGCCAGCAAAGCCTGGGGGCCGTTCGATTTTACACTCGGCCTGGGCTGGGGATATCTGGGCACCAGCGGTAACGTGAAAAATCCGCTCTGTTCAGCCAGTGATAAATATTGCTATCGCGATAACAGCTACAAACAGGCGGGATCTATCGACGGCAGCCAGATGTTCCACGGCCCGGCCTCACTGTTTGGCGGCGTGGAATACCAGACGCCCTGGCAACCGCTGCGTCTGAAACTGGAGTATGAAGGCAATAATTATCAGCAGGATTTTGCCGGAAAGCTGGAGCAAAAAAGTAAGTTTAACGTCGGGGCGATTTATCGCGTTACCGATTGGGCCGACGTTAACCTTAGCTATGAACGTGGCAACACTTTTATGTTTGGCGTCACGCTGCGCACCAACTTTAACGATCTGCGCCCGTCTTACAACGATAACGCCCGCCCGCAATATCAACCGCAGCCGCAGGATGCCATTTTGCAGCATTCGGTGGTGGCGAATCAGTTAACGCTGTTGAAATACAATGCCGGACTTGCCGATCCGCAGATCCAGGCGAAAGGCGATACGCTGTATGTTACCGGCGAGCAGGTGAAATATCGTGATCCGCGCGAAGGGATCATCCGTGCTAATCGGATCGTGATGAACGATCTGCCGGATGGGATAAAAACGATCCGCATTACGGAAAATCGCCTTAATATGCCACAGGTGACGACGGAAACCGATGTCGCCAGCCTGAAAAATCATCTCGCCGGAGAGCCGTTGGGCCACGAAACGAAGCTGGCGCAAAAACGCGTCGAGCCAGTGGTTCCGAAGTCCACCGAGCAGGGCTGGTATATCGACAAATCACGCTTTGATTTCCATATCGATCCGGTGCTGAACCAGTCGATCGGTGGCCCGGAAAACTTTTACATGTATCAGCTGGGCGTGATGGGAACGGCGGATTTGTGGCTGACGGACCATCTGCTGACCACTGGCAGCCTGTTTGCTAACCTTGCCAACAACTACGACAAGTTTAACTACACCAATCCACCGCAGGACTCGCACTTACCGCGCGTGCGTACCCATGTGCGCGAGTATGTGCAGAATGATGTCTATGTGAATAACCTGCAAGCCAACTACTTCCAGCATCTGGGCAACGGCTTCTACGGTCAGGTCTACGGAGGTTATCTCGAAACCATGTTTGGCGGCGTGGGGGCAGAAGTGTTGTATCGCCCGCTGGATAGCAACTGGGCGTTTGGTCTGGATGCCAACTACGTTAAACAGCGCGACTGGCGTAGCGCAAAAGATATGATGAAATTCACCGATTACAGCGTGAAAACCGGACATCTGACCGCGTACTGGACGCCATCTTTCGCCCAGGACGTGTTAGTGAAAGCGAGCGTCGGGCAGTATCTGGCTGGGGATAAAGGCGGCACGCTGGAGATCGCTAAACGCTTTGACAGCGGCGTGGTGGTTGGCGGCTATGCCACGATCACGAATGTTTCGAAAGAGGAGTACGGCGAAGGGGACTTCACCAAAGGCGTGTATGTCTCTGTACCGCTGGATCTCTTCTCGTCTGGCCCGACACGCAGCCGTGCGGCGATTGGCTGGACGCCGCTGACGCGTGACGGTGGTCAGCAACTTGGGCGTAAGTTCCAGTTGTATGACATGACCAGCGACCGTAGCGTCAATTTCCGCTAAGTCATGGGAAAGGTGCCAGGTTTCGCACTCACTGGCACCTTTATTCTTAATGGCCTGTCGAGCCATCAGGAACGCAGTTCACCCCCGGTTTGCGATCTGGTGTGTAAAGGCGAAAACATTCTGTCTTCCTGTCCGTCGATATCGGTTGCAGGTCTGGTTGCCTGAGCGACTGGGCCATCATTGGGCTGGAGACATTGCTTTGCGGTAGGTCGGCTTTATCAGCAGTACCGAGCGGACCAGCATAAGCAGGAAGAACAGAGACTGATAACATCAAAGCAGCAAAATAAGGCTTCATTTTTACCACCTTTATCAGGTTACGTTTCATTTGTTCCAGAGGAACATTGTCGATTTTTCGCGCATTGCTGGTGGCTGGGAATCACCTGAATGGGTGATTTTTTTGGGCTGTGTGTTTTGCCAGATGAGACATTGATGGGAGATGCCCACTTAATTGAGCTGAACAAAACATACACAAAAAATATAGATCTCCGTCACATTTTTGCGTTATACAGGAAGCTCGCCACTGTGAAGGAGGTACTGCTATGACGTCACTCTCTCGTCCGCGCGTGGAGTTTATCTCCACCATTTTGCAGACCGTACTCAATCTTGGCCTGTTGTGCCTCGGCCTGATTTTGGTTGTCTTCCTCGGCAAAGAAACGGTGCATCTGGCTGATGTGCTGTTCGCGCCAGAACAAACCAGTAAATATGAGCTGGTAGAAGGTCTGGTGGTTTACTTTCTCTATTTCGAATTTATCGCGCTGATTGTGAAGTACTTTCAGTCCGGTTTTCACTTCCCGCTACGTTACTTTGTCTATATTGGGATCACTGCCATTGTGCGCTTGATCATCGTCGATCATAAATCGCCACTGGATGTGTTGATCTACTCGGCAGCGATCCTGTTACTGGTGATCACCCTGTGGTTGTGTAATTCGAAACGGCTGAAGCGGGAGTAAAAAAAGGCGCTCCGTGGAGCGCCGAATAACAGTCACAAGTTGGGATAACGTAAGTTGAGGGTGCAGCGGCATAACATTGGCAGAACAACATCTTTAACCTTTCACACCACCTGCCGTCAGGCCGTTGACCAGCCAGCGTTGAGCCAGCAAGAAGACGATGGTGATCGGTAATGCAGACATCACGGCAGCGGCGGCAAAGTCACCCCACAGGTAGTTTTGCGGGTTGAGGTATTGCTGCATCCCCACGGCCAGGGTGTAGCTGTTTACGTCACGCAGTAATAGCGACGCGACCGGAACTTCAGTAATGGCAGCGATAAACGACAGGATGAACACAACCGCCAGAATCGGTACTGACAGCGGCAACAGGACAAGGCGGAAGGCCTGCCACGGTGTCGCACCATCCAGCGCCGCCGCTTCTTCCAGCGAACTGTCGATGGTTTCGAAATAACCTTTGATGGTCCAGACATGCAGCGCAATCCCGCCCAGATACGCGAAAATTACGCCGCCGTGAGTATTCAGGCCAATGAATGGAATGTACTCACCCAGACGATCAAACAACGCATACAACGCGACCAGTGAAAGTACTGCCGGGAACATCTGGAAAATCAGCATTCCTTTCAGCAGCGTCGCTTTGCCTGGAAAGCGCATACGGGCGAAAGCGTAGGCGCAGGTGGTGGAGAGCGCCACAATGCCAATCGCGGAAATCCCGGCGACCTTTACCGAGTTCCACAGCCACAGCAGTACCGGGAATGGCGGTGGCGTAATGCGACCATCAGCCTGTTCCACGCTAAAACCTAACGCCAGTTTCCAGTGATCCCAGGAGATTTGCTCCGGGATCAGACTACCGGTCGCGAAGTTCCCCTGACGCAGCGAGATGGCGACGACCATCAGCAGCGGGAACATAATTGCCGCGATAAAAAGTAGCAGTAGCAGGTGAGTAATAAACAAACGTGCTTTTTGCGATTTCGGTTGGACCATTGCCATTTTTGTTATCTCCCTTAATCAAACTTCATTCGCGTGGCTTTCAGGTTCACTATCGCCAGCGCGCCCACCAGCAGGAAGATCAGCGTGGCAATTGCTGCTGCCAGACCGAAGTCCTGACCCCCGCCGCCTTCAAAAGCGATACGGTAGGTGTAGTTAACAAGCAGGTCGGTATAACCGGCTGGCGTGGTCGTGCCAAGACGATCCGGGCCGCCGTTGGTTAACAGTTGAATCAGCACGAAGTTGTTAAAGTTAAAGGCGAAGCTGGCGATCATCAGCGGCGTCAGCGGTTTAATCAGCAGCGGCAGCGTAATCTTAAAGAAGTTCTGGAATGGACCTGCGCCATCCATTGCTGAGGCTTCATACAAATCGTCCGGAATCGCTTTCAGCAAGCCCATGCAGAGGATCATCATGTACGGATAACCCAGCCAGGTGTTGACGATAATCAGCATCGTGCGGGCGGTGGTCGGATCGCTGAACCAGGCGGGCTTCACGCCAAACAGCGCGCTCAACATCATGTTGATTTCACCAAAACTCTGGTTAAACAACCCTTTGAAAATCAAGATTGAAATGAACGATGGCACCGCGTAGGGCAGAATCAGCAGGACGCGATAGACCGCTTTGCCGCGCAACGCTTCCCACTGCACCAGACACGCCAGAACCATGCCGACCGCCACCGTTAAAAAGACAGTGATCAGCGAGAACACCACGGTCCAGACGAAAATGGCGAGGAACGGTTTCTGAATGCCTTCGTCGGTAAAGACGCGGGTAAAGTTTTTCCAGCCGGTGGTCACGGTGTAACCGGGGCTTAGCTTTTCATCACCCCAGTTACCGTCGGCAGTGATGGACTGGTAAAAACCAATCTGGTCGTTTGGACGATATTTTACGCCACTCTGATTATTGGTCAGCGTGCCGTCACCGTCGAGTGTGTAGAGCGGCTGCGTGCCAGAAAACTGGCGCAGGGAGCTCATCATCACTTTGTTGCCATCCGGCAGAATGGCGGTAATGTCACTCAGTGCCTGACGATTCTGGGTAATTACGCGCAGATTCGCGCGTTCGCCTTCGGGCTGGGCGGTCGTTTCTTTCAGTTGCAGTTTTTGCTCGCCGCCAAATTTAAAAGCGTCGGAGAGGTAATTTTTGCCGGTTTCGCCGTCGCTGAGCGCCAGTTGCCACTCATCGCCCGCCGGATAAAGACCAAAATTATAGATTTTGCCTGCTTGCCAGGAGCGATCTAGCAACACTTCCTGCGCACGTTCAAAAGTCAGCTGGTTAGTGCTGCTGTAGTTGGTGAAGGCAATGGCGATGGTGCAGACCAGAGGGAAGAGGACGAATAATCCCATTCCAGCCATTCCCGGGTAAACATAGCGCCAGGCGTAGGCTTTACGATTGGCGAAAATATACAGCCCCGCTGAGCTCAATATCAGCGTGGTAATGGCGAACAGGTATTCCCCTTGTGCGTACATTAAAACAACAAGGTAACCCACCAGCAGGCCGAGCAGACCTAACACTGACCATTTCAGCGCGTCGCTTTGCCACCAATGTTTCTTTTTAATGACATCCATGGGGTTCTTCCTCATTCCAGGACGGATAAGGCTTTCATACCTTATCCGACAACAACTGCCTGATGCGACGCTGACGCGTCTTATCAGGCCTACATACGTTTCAATTTCGTAGGCCGGATAAGGCGTTCACGCCGCATCCGGCATTTCACAGCATTACTTGGTGATACGAGTCTGTGCATCTTTCAGCGCAGCATCCACAGTCTGACGACCGCTGGCGGCGTTGATCACCGCAGTACGCACGGCATACCAGAAAGCGGACATCTGCGGGATGTTCGGCATAATTTCACCTTTCTGAGCGTTATCCATGGTGGCGGCAATACGTGGATCTTTCGCAAGTTCATCCTGATAGGACTTCAGCGCTACTGCACCCAGCGGTTTGTCTTTATTGACCGCTTCCAGACCTTCGTCAGTCAGCAGATAGTTTTCGAGGAACTCTTTCGCCAGCTCTTTGTTCGGACTGGCGGCGTTAATACCTGCGCTCAGCACGCCAACGAACGGTTTAGATGGTTGACCTTTGAAGGTCGGCAGTACCGTTACACCATAATTCACTTTACTGGTGTCGATGTTGGACCATGCCCACGGGCCGTTGATAGTCATCGCTGTTTCGCCTTTATTAAAGGCAGCTTCTGCGATGGAGTAATCGGTGTCTGCATTCATGTGTTTGTTTTTAATCAGATCAACCAGGAAGGTCAGACCCGCTTTCGCGCCAGCGTTATCCACGCCTACGTCTTTAATGTCGTACTTGCCGTTTTCGTACTTGAACGCATAACCCCCGTCAGCCGCAATTAGCGGCCAGGTGAAGTATGGTTCTTGCAGGTTGAACATCAGCGCGCTCTTACCTTTCGCTTTCAGTTCTTTATCCAGCGCCGGGATCTCTTCCCAGGTTTTTGGCGGGTTCGGCAGCAGATCTTTGTTATAAATCAGTGATAACGCTTCGACAGCGATCGGGTAAGCAATCAACTTGCCGTTGTAACGTACGGCATCCCAGGTAAACGGATACAGCTTGTCCTGGAACGCTTTGTCCGGGGTGATTTCAGCCAACAGGCCAGATTGAGCATAGCCACCAAAGCGGTCGTGCGCCCAGAAGATAATGTCAGGGCCATCGCCAGTTGCCGCAACCTGAGGGAATTTCTCTTCCAGTTTATCCGGATGCTCAACGGTGACTTTAATTCCGGTATCTGTCTCGAATTTCTTACCGACTTCAGCGAGACCGTTATAGCCTTTATCGCCGTTAATCCAGATTACCAGTTTACCTTCTTCGATTTTGGCGAGAGCCGAGGCGGAAAACATCATCGTCGTTAATGCGGATAATGCGAGGATGCGTGCACCTGTTTTTATTTTCATAATCTATGGTCCTTGTTGGTGAAGTGCTCGTGAAAACACCTAAACGGACTCTAGTTTCTTTATACGGCAACCTCTTTCCATCCTCCTTGCCCCTACGCCCCATCGTTGCTTTGTGTGATCTCTGTTACAGAATTGGCGGTAATGTGGAGATGCGCACATAAAATCGCCACGATTTTTGCAAGCAACATCACGAAATTCCTTACATGACCTCGGTTTAGTTCACAGAAGCCGCGTTCTCATCCTCCCGCCTCCTCCCCCATAAAAAAGCCAGGGGGTGGAGGATTTAAGCCATCTCCTGATGACGCATAGTCAGCCCATCATGAATGTTGCTGTCGATGACAGGTTGTTACAAAGGGAGAAGGGCATGGCGAGCGTACAGCTGCAAAATGTAACGAAAGCCTGGGGCGAGGTCGTGGTATCGAAAGATATCAATCTCGATATCCATGAAGGTGAATTCGTGGTGTTTGTCGGACCGTCTGGCTGCGGTAAATCGACTTTACTGCGCATGATTGCCGGGCTTGAGACGATCACCAGCGGCGACCTGTTCATCGGTGAGAAACGGATGAATGACACTCCGCCTGCAGAACGCGGCGTTGGTATGGTGTTTCAGTCTTACGCGCTCTATCCCCACCTGTCAGTAGCAGAAAACATGTCATTTGGCCTGAAACTGGCTGGCGCGAAAAAAGAAGTGATTAACCAGCGAGTTAACCAGGTTGCGGAAGTGCTGCAACTGGCGCATTTGCTGGATCGCAAACCGAAAGCGCTCTCCGGTGGTCAGCGTCAGCGTGTGGCGATTGGCCGTACGCTGGTGGCCGAGCCAAGCGTATTTTTGCTCGATGAACCGCTCTCCAACCTCGATGCTGCACTGCGTGTGCAAATGCGTATCGAAATCTCCCGTCTGCATAAACGCCTGGGCCGCACAATGATTTACGTCACCCACGATCAGGTCGAAGCGATGACGCTGGCCGACAAAATCGTGGTGCTGGACGCTGGTCGCGTGGCGCAGGTTGGGAAACCGCTGGAGCTGTATCACTATCCGGCAGACCGTTTTGTCGCCGGATTTATCGGTTCGCCAAAGATGAACTTCCTGCCAGTAAAAGTGACCGCCACCGCAATCGATCAAGTGCAGGTGGAGCTGCCGATGCCGAATCGTCAGCAAGTCTGGCTACCGGTCGAAAGCCGTGATGTCCAGGTGGGAGCCAATATGTCGCTGGGTATTCGCCCGGAGCATCTACTGCCGAGTGATATCGCTGACGTCATCCTTGAGGGTGAAGTTCAGGTCGTCGAGCAACTCGGCAACGAAACGCAAATCCATATCCAGATCCCTTCCATTCGTCAAAACCTGGTGTACCGCCAGAACGACGTGGTGTTGGTAGAAGAAGGTGCCACATTCGCTATCGGCCTGCCGCCAGAGCGTTGCCATCTGTTCCGTGAGGATGGCACTGCATGTCGTCGACTGCATAAGGAGCCGGGCGTTTAAGCACCCCACAAAACACACAAAGCCTGTCACAGGTGATGTGAAAAAAGAAAAGCAATGACTCAGGAGATAGAATGATGATTACTCTGCGCAAACTTCCTCTGGCGGTTGCCGTCGCAGCGGGCGTAATGTCTGCTCAGGCAATGGCTGTTGATTTCCACGGCTATGCACGTTCCGGTATTGGCTGGACAGGTAGCGGCGGCGAACAACAGTGTTTCCAGACTACCGGTGCTCAAAGTAAATACCGTCTTGGCAACGAATGTGAAACTTATGCTGAATTAAAATTGGGTCAGGAAGTGTGGAAAGAGGGCGATAAGAGCTTCTATTTCGACACTAACGTGGCCTATTCCGTCGCGCAACAGAATGACTGGGAAGCTACCGATCCGGCTTTCCGTGAAGCAAACGTGCAGGGTAAAAACCTGATCGAATGGCTGCCAGGCTCCACCATCTGGGCAGGTAAGCGCTTCTACCAACGTCATGACGTTCATATGATCGACTTCTACTACTGGGATATTTCTGGTCCTGGTGCCGGTCTGGAAAACATCGATGTTGGCTTCGGTAAACTCTCTCTGGCAGCAACCCGCTCCTCTGAAGCGGGGGGTTCTTCCTCTTTCGCCAGCAACAATATTTATGACTATACCAACGAAACCGCGAACGACGTTTTCGATGTGCGTTTAGCGCAGATGGAAATCAACCCGGGCGGCACATTAGAACTGGGTGTCGACTACGGTCGTGCCAACCTGCGTGATAACTATCGTCTGGTTGATGGCGCATCGAAAGACGGCTGGTTATTCACTGCTGAACATACTCAGAGTGTCCTGAAGGGCTTTAACAAGTTTGTTGTTCAGTACGCTACTGACTCGATGACCTCGCAGGGTAAAGGTCTGTCGCAGGGTTCTGGCGTCGCGTTTGATAACGAAAAATTTGCCTACAATATCAATAACAACGGTCACATGCTGCGTATCCTCGACCACGGTGCGATCTCCATGGGCGACAACTGGGACATGATGTACGTGGGTATGTACCAGGATATCAACTGGGATAACGACAACGGCACCAAGTGGTGGACCGTCGGTATTCGCCCGATGTACAAGTGGACGCCAATCATGAGCACCGTGATGGAAATCGGCTACGACAACGTCGAATCCCAGCGCACCGGCGACAAGAACAATCAGTACAAAATTACCCTCGCACAACAATGGCAGGCTGGCGACAGCATCTGGTCACGCCCGGCTATTCGTGTCTTCGCAACCTACGCCAAGTGGGATGAGAAATGGGGTTATGACTACACCGGTAGCTCTTCAACCAACCCATACTACGGCAAGGCTGTGTCGGCTGATTTCAATGGCGGTAGCTTCGGTCGTGGCGACAGCGACGAGTGGACCTTCGGTGCTCAGATGGAAATCTGGTGGTAATAGCAAAAAACTGGGCCGGATAAGGTGTTTGCACCGCATCCGGCAATCAATGCCTGATGCGACGCTGTTGCGTCTTATCAGGCCTACAACCGCTGCCGAAAGTAGGCCGGATAAGGCGTTTACGCCGCATCCGGCATAAAAACAGCTTTAAGGGGCGAAAGCCCCTCTGATTATCGGGTTTAGCGCGCTATTGCCTGGCTACCGCTGAGCTCCAGATTTTGAGGTGAAAACAATGAAAATGAATAAAAGTCTCATCGCTCTCTGTTTATCAGCAGGGTTGCTGGCAAGCGCACCTGGAATCAGCCTTGCCGATGTTAACTACGTACCGCAAAACACCAGCGACGCGCCAGCCATTCCATCTGCCGCGCTGCAACAACTCACCTGGACACCGGTCGATCAATCTAAAACCCAGACGACTCAACTGTCGACCGGCGGCCAACAACTGAACGTTTCCGGCATCAGTGGTCCGGTTGCTGCGTACAGCGTCCCGGCAAACATTGGTGAACTGACACTGACGCTGACCAGCGAAGTGAACAAACAAACCAGCGTATTTGCGCCGAACGTGCTGATTCTTGATCAGAACATGACCCCATCAGCCTTCTTCCCCAGCAGTTATTTCACCTACCAGGAACCCGGCGTGATGAGTGCAGATCGTCTGGAAGGCGTTATGCGCCTGACACCGGCACTGGGGCAACAGAAACTCTATGTACTGGTCTTCACCACGGAAAAAGATCTCCAGCAGACAACCCAACTGCTCGACCCGGCAAAAGCCTATGCCAAAGGCGTAGGTAACTCGGTGCCGGATATTCCTGACCCGATTGCCCGTCACACCACTGATGGTTTGCTGAAACTGAAAGTGAAAACGAACTCCAGCTCCAGCGTGTTGGTAGGACCACTATTTGGTTCTTCCGCTCCAGCTCCGGTTACGGTAGGTAACACGGCGGCACCAGCTGTGGCTGCACCCGCTCCGGCACCGGTGAAGAAAAGCGAGCCGATGCTCAACGACACGGAAAGTTATTTTAATACCGCGATCAAAAACGCTGTCGCGAAAGGTGATGTTGATAAGGCGTTAAAACTGCTTGATGAAGCTGAACGCCTGGGGTCGACATCTGCCCGTTCCACCTTTATCAGCAGTGTAAAAGGCAAGGGGTAATTACGCTCCACAGTGCTGATTTTGCAACAACTGGTGCGTCTCCTGGCGCACCTTTTTTTCTCCTCCTGTACTATTGTTGCGTTTTTGTTGCGCATTAGTTCACTTAATTTGCTTTACATCTCCCGTAAATATTTTTCTGCGATACAATGCCTTTACGTTATGTAACGGAGAGTTCGGCATGTCACACCCCGCGTTAACGCAACTGCGTGCGCTGCGCTATTTTACAGAGATCCCTGCCCTGGAGCCGCAACTGCTCGACTGGCTGTTGCTGGAAGATTCCATGACAAAACGTTTTGAACAGCAGGGAAAAACGGTGAGCGTGACGATGATCCGCGAAGGGTTTGTCGAGCAGAATGAAATCCCCGAAGAACTGCCACTGCTGCCGAAAGAGTCTCGTTACTGGTTACGTGAAATTTTGTTATGTGCCGATGGTGAACCGTGGCTTGCCGGTCGTACCGTCGTTCCTGTGTCAACGTTAAGCGGGCCGGAGCTGGCGTTACAAAAATTAGGTAAAACGCCGTTAGGACGCTATCTGTTCACATCATCGACATTAACCCGGGACTTTATTGAGATAGGCCGTGATGCCGGACTGTGGGGGCGACGTTCCCGCCTGCGATTAAGCGGTAAACCGCTGTTGCTAACAGAACTGTTTTTACCGGCGTCACCGTTGTACTAAGAGGAAAAAAATATGGAGTGGAGTCTGACGCAGAATAAGCTGCTGGCGTTTCATCGCTTAATGCGTACGGATAAGCCAATTGGCGCGTTACTGCTGCTCTGGCCAACATTATGGGCGTTGTGGGTGGCGACACCGGGCGTTCCCCAGCTCTGGATCCTGGCGGTGTTTGTCGCGGGCGTCTGGCTGATGCGCGCTGCTGGTTGCGTGGTGAATGATTATGCTGACCGCAAGTTTGATGGTCATGTTAAGCGCACGGCGAACCGACCACTTCCCAGCGGCGCGGTGACAGAGAAAGAAGCGCGTACGCTGTTTGTAGTGCTGGTACTGATTTCATTTTTACTGGTGCTGACGCTGAATACGATGACTATTCTGTTGTCAATTGCCGCGCTGGCGCTGGCGTGGGTATACCCGTTTATGAAGCGGTATACCCATCTACCGCAAGTGGTGCTGGGCGCGGCGTTTGGCTGGTCGATTCCAATGGCTTTTGCCGCTGTGAGTGAGTCGGTGCCATTGAGTTGCTGGTTAATGTTCCTCGCCAATATTCTCTGGGCGGTGGCTTACGACACGCAGTATGCGATGGTTGACCGCGATGATGATGTGAAGATTGGCATTAAATCCACCGCAATCCTGTTCGGCCAATACGATAAATTGATTATTGGTATTTTGCAGATTGGCGTACTAGCGCTGATGGCGATCATCGGTGAGTTAAATGGCTTAGGCTGGGGATATTACTGGTCAATTCTGGTAGCTGGCGCGCTGTTTGTTTATCAACAAAAACTGATTGCCAACCGCGAGCGTGAAGCCTGCTTTAAAGCATTTATGAATAATAACTATGTTGGTCTGGTACTGTTTTTAGGGCTGGCAATGAGTTACTGGCATTTCTGATGATGTAAAAAAGCCGGATGATCATCCGGCTTTCTTCTGGGTTGCCTGATGCGCTGCGCTTCTCAGGCCTACACAACATATCGCAATTTATTGAATTTGCAGATCATGGTAGGCCGAATAAGGCGTTTGCGTCGCATCCGGCAATTCTCACTGATTACCCTTCGCCCTGCGTCGCACTCTCAATCGTCAAACGCACGTCTGATGTAATCAACTCCGCCAGCAACTGATATACCTTCATCGTTTCTGCCGGTTCGGCGTCGCCGCTATCGCTGATATACCCTTCATCACGCAGCGTCAGCACCAGAGAACTGAACACCGCCTTGTCGAAGAATTCCGGCGCGTTGATACCGTGCAGCACGGAGAGACGTTGCGCGACGGTGCGGCTCTCTTTTTCCAGCGTACCGCGGTTGATCGACGGGTTGGCACTCAACAGCCAGAAGGTGATGGCATAACGTTGCAGCGTTTCGCGCGCGCCTGCGGCCAGCAGCTGTAGCGTGCGAGAATGCGCCGGGTTGATATGCAACTCATCATCTTGCAGGGTAATCAGCCCCTGACGTTGCATCTCATTTGCCAGCGCATCAATAACGTCCGGTAACTCGTCGCGATCCCAGCGCAGGAACAGTTCCGCTTTCAGCATTGGGTAAAGCACATTGACGTGCTCCATCAATACGTCGCGGGAGATGTGGCGATGCTGGGTGACAATTGCCGCCATCAGCGAAGGCAGCACCAACATATGCGCAATGTTGTTGCGATAGTAGGTCATCAGCACCGCTTGCTCGCGCGGCAGAATGATGATGTCGCCGATAGTGTCTTTCTCGACTTCAAACTTGTTCATTTGCAGCGCGTGATCGATAAGCTCGCTGGCGCTGGCTGAAGGAACGGTAGAGTCCGTGGAGTAAGGCACGTTGCGCATCAGATCCAGGTAGCAGTTGAGTTGCTCGGTTAACTGCTCGCGGGTGAGTGAGCGCTGACGTGACGCCAGAAGCGCAGTACAGCACAGGTTCATGGCGTTCGCCGCGCCTGCGTTGTTAATGCGTACCATCAGATCGGCAGCAATATTATTGACCGTCGGCGTTAACCAGGCCGGACGCACCGCTTCGATGGGATCGATAGATTCACGCCAGTCTGGTACGTGCTGGTTAAGGTAGGTCATCAACGGCATTGGTTCACCGAAGTTGACGTAACCCTGACCGAGATTACGCAGCTTGCTTAAACCGCGCAGCATCTGCGGCAGGCTCTCTTTCTCTTTCGTCGCACCGCGCAGTTCTTTGGCGTAAGTACCCACTTCCATGACGTGCTCATAACCGATATAGATCGGAATCAGCGTAATCGGACGAGTGCCGCCACGCAGCATCGCCTGAATGGTCATCGATAGCGTACCGGTTTTCGGATCCAGCAAACGCCCCGTACGGGAACGACCGCCTTCCACGAAATACTCGACGGAATAACCACGGCTGAACAGTTCGCCGAGATACTCACGGAAAACGGTGGAATAAAGTTTATTGCCTTTAAACGTACGGCGAATAAAGAACGCCCCCAGACGGCGGAAAATCGGCCCGGCCGGCCAGAAGTTCAGGTTGATCCCGGCGGCGATATGCGGCGGCACCAGCCCCTGGTGATACAGCACGTAAGAAAGCAGCAGGTAGTCCATGTGACTGCGGTGGCAAGGCACATACACTAGCTCATGGCCGTCGTGGGCCAGCTGGCGAACGCGCTCGGCGTTATGGACGTTGATACCCTGGTAAAGTCGGTTCCAGGTGAAGCCCAGAATGCGGTCAGTCAGGCGGATCATCTCGTAAGAGAAATTCGCCGCAATCTCTTCCATCAGCGCAATCGCGTTCTGCTGCGCTTTTTCATGGGAGATTTTTTTGCTGCGTGCTTCATCTTCTACCGCTTTCGCAATGGCGCGGGAGGCGAGCAGCTTATTAAACAGATCCTGACGAGCAGGCAGACGTGGACCCACGGCAGCCAGACGTTGACGGGCAAAGTGCATACGCGCCACGCGCGCCAGTTTCTGAGCGATAGTTTTATCCGTGCCGTGTTCATCCGCCATACGGCGCAGTGAAACTGACGGCGAGAAACGCACAAAACTGTCGCGACCGAGCCACAGTACAGCGAAAAATTTCTGTACGCCGTTAAGCATACGCAGCGGCGGGTTCACTTCGCCTTTTTCACGCCCCGGCGCGCGACCAAACATCACCGATACTGGCACCATCTGCACATCCAGATTTGGGTTGCTGCGGTGCAAATCGAGATAGTCGTGGAACAGCTTAATAGACTCTTCTTTCGGCGTGTAATAGGTGAACACACGCGGCCCGCCGTGAATGAACACATAGCGCGGCAGTAGCGTGCCGTCGATTTCCAGCGGTTCTAACGGGTCAGGCAGGTCATGTGCCAGACACTGGGCGCGCAACGTCAGCAAGTCAGCTTTCGAGTTGTACGGTAAAACGTACATAATTGGACGAGAGGTATCCAGCCCCAGTTCCGGGGCAGGATCCGCCGGAATAGACTTGCTTTTTACCAGGATGCTTAATGGTAAATTCAGTAATTTGTAGTAAATTCGTGGCCAGCCGGACATAAACGATGTAAAGCCTCTGGTTAATAATGCAAATGCGCGGCAAGGATAGCAGAAAGTCATGGGAAATTCTGTGGTATCCGCTCATGTTTCGCGCGGCGTTACGCAAACCCGAATCATCGGATTTAACGGTACACTGATATTGACGCTCATAATGTAAAAAGGTTCTTTCAATGGCCAATAATACCACTGGATTCATCCGAATTATTAAAGCTGCTGGCTATTCCTGGAAAGGTTTACGCGCTGCATGGATCAACGAAGCGGCATTCCGTCAGGAAGGCGTAGCGGTATTGTTAGCGGTGGTTATCGCCTGCTGGCTGGATGTGGACGCGATTACCCGCGTGCTGCTTATCAGCTCCGTGATGCTGGTGATGATTGTGGAAATTCTCAATAGCGCCATCGAAGCTGTGGTTGACCGAATTGGCTCTGAATACCATGAGCTTTCCGGACGCGCTAAAGATATGGGATCTGCCGCAGTGCTGATTGCCATTATCGTCGCCGTGATTACCTGGTGCATCCTGTTATGGTCGCATTTTGGATAACCCTTCCAGATTTCGATAAATCTCTGGTTTATTGTGCAGTTTATGGTTCCAAAATCGCCTTTTGCTGTATATACTCACAGCATAACTGTATATACACCCAGGGGGCGGAATGAAAGCGTTAACGGCCAGGCAACAAGAGGTGTTTGATCTCATCCGTGATCACATCAGCCAGACAGGTATGCCGCCGACGCGTGCGGAAATCGCGCAGCGTTTGGGGTTCCGTTCCCCAAACGCGGCTGAAGAACATCTGAAGGCGCTGGCACGCAAAGGCGTTATTGAAATTGTTTCCGGCGCATCACGCGGGATTCGTTTATTGCAGGAAGAGGAAGAAGGGTTGCCGCTGGTAGGTCGTGTGGCTGCCGGTGAACCGCTTCTGGCGCAACAGCATATTGAAGGTCATTATCAGGTCGATCCTTCCTTGTTCAAGCCGAATGCTGATTTCCTGCTGCGTGTCAGCGGGATGTCGATGAAAGATATCGGCATTATGGATGGCGATTTGCTGGCAGTGCATAAAACTCAGGATGTACGTAACGGTCAGGTCGTTGTCGCACGTATTGATGACGAAGTTACCGTTAAACGCCTGAAAAAACAGGGCAATAAAGTCGAACTGTTGCCAGAAAACAGCGAGTTTAAACCAATTGTCGTTGACCTTCGTCAGCAGAGCTTCACCATTGAGGGGCTGGCGGTTGGGGTTATTCGCAACGGCGACTGGCTGTAACATATCTCTGAGACCGCGATGCCGCCTGGCGTCGCGGTTTGTTTTTCATCTCTCTTCATCAGGCTTGTCTGCATGGCATTCCTCACTTCATCTGATAAAGCACTCTGGCATCTCGCCTTACCCATGATTTTCTCCAATATCACCGTTCCGTTGCTGGGACTGGTCGATACGGCGGTAATTGGTCATCTTGATAGTCCGGTTTATTTAGGCGGCGTGGCGGTTGGTGCAACGGCGACCAGCTTTCTCTTTATGTTGTTGCTGTTTTTACGCATGAGCACCACCGGGCTGACTGCACAGGCTTATGGTGCCAAAAATCCTCAGGCATTAGCCCGTGCGCTGGTGCAACCGTTGCTGTTGGCGTTGGGGGCCGGGGCGTTAATTGCGCTGCTGCGTACGCCGATTATCGATCTGGCGCTGCATATTGTTGGTGGTAGTGAAGCAGTCCTGGAACAGGCGCGACGCTTTCTTGAAATCCGCTGGTTAAGCGCACCGGCGTCGCTGGCGAATCTGGTATTACTTGGCTGGTTACTCGGCGTGCAATATGCCCGTGCGCCAGTAATTTTGTTAGTGGTCGGCAATATCCTCAACATTGTGCTGGATGTCTGGCTGGTGATGGGGCTGCATATGAACGTGCAGGGCGCGGCTCTGGCGACGGTTATTGCGGAATATGCAACATTGCTGATTGGTCTGCTAATGGTGCGTAAAATTCTCAAACTACGCGGAATCTCCGGCGAAATGCTGAAAACAGCCTGGCGAGGAAACTTCCGTCACTTGCTGGCGCTTAACCGCGATATCATGCTGCGCTCGCTGTTGCTGCAACTCTGTTTCGGCGCGATCACTGTACTTGGCGCGCGACTGGGGAGTGACATTATCGCTGTTAACGCGGTTCTGATGACGCTACTCACCTTTACCGCCTATGCGCTGGATGGTTTTGCCTACGCGGTTGAAGCACATTCCGGTCAGGCATACGGTGCGCGCGACGGTAGTCAATTGCTGGATGTCTGGCGGGCAGCGTGCCGCCAGTCGGGGATCGTAGCGTTACTGTTTTCGGTGGTTTATTTGCTGGCAGGGGAACACATCATTGCGTTGCTGACGTCGTTAACCCAGATTCAGCAGCTGGCTGACCGCTATCTTATCTGGCAGGTGATTTTGCCGTTGGTCGGCGTCTGGTGTTATCTGCTGGACGGCATGTTTATAGGCGCAACGCGTGCCGCCGAAATGCGTAACAGTATGGCGGTGGCCGCCGCAGGTTTTGCACTGACGCTCCTTACGCTGCCGTGGCTGGGGAATCATGGTTTGTGGCTGGCGTTAACCGTCTTTCTGGCGTTACGCGGGCTTTCTCTGGCGGCTATCTGGCGGCGTCACTGGCGTAACGATACCTGGTTTGTCGCAACGTGACGGTTAAAAATTCTGAATAAATAATCCTAAGCCAAATTGCTGACTACACTTAATCTCACGTTCAGAAGAAAAGTGAACGTACTCTCATTCACAACCTAACGATGAGGTCTTGATTATGAATAAAGATGAAGCCGGCGGTAACTGGAAACAGTTTAAAGGTAAAGTGAAAGAGCAATGGGGCAAACTGACCGATGATGATATGACGATCATTGAAGGAAAACGTGATCAGTTAGTGGGTAAAATCCAGGAACGCTACGGTTATCAGAAAGATCAGGCAGAAAAAGAGGTTGATAGTTGGGAAAAACGCCATGATTACCGCTGGTAATTAATCCCTCCTGCCCGACATGTACAAGGATGTACACCCTTTTAGCGAGGTTTCTTTTTCACCTGAATAGAGTGGTCATGATGGCACTGTTCAGGATGACGACACGCTTCTACTTCTACACATGCTGAACATAATCCATGTGCTTCAATAACATTATGCCGCAGGGCAAAACCCATTTTTGCCGCCAGCGTATGCATGATGTCTTCCACGCCTTCAGCACATTCTTCTTTCACCGCGCCGCAGCGATCGCAAATAAACATGGCTGAAGTATGGGTGGGCTGATCGAACAGATGACAGAGCACATAACTGTTGGTGGATTCCACCTTATGCACAAAACCTTGTTCAAGCAGAAACTCCAGCGCGCGATAAACCGTTGGCGGCTTGGCTTGCGGTTCAGCTTCGCGCAGCAAATCAAGCAGATCATAAGCGCTGATAGCGCCATCCTGCAGACTCATCAGGCGCAACACTTCGAGACGCTGTGGGGTCAGGCGCACATTACGCTGTGCGCAGATTTTTTCAGCCTGCGCTAATAACTCCTGCGTTGTGGTCTTTTCCATTGGGCACCTCGACAGTGGGGTTAAGAATGTCCTTACTTTACCATAGTTCTCACTTAAACGCCGAGAACAGGGTGTCATGGCTGTCACATTGCCTGATCGCATATTCGTTATGCTATAGTAGCGCCCCCAATTTACCAGATGCTTAAAAAGTCGCCATGCCAGCAGAATCACACACTGTTTATCCCGCTTACCGTTTCTCGATTGCCCCGATGCTTGACTGGACGGACAGACATTGCCGTTATTTCCTGCGTCTGCTTTCCCGCAATACGTTGCTGTATACCGAAATGGTGACCACAGGGGCGATTATTCACGGTAAAGGTGATTACCTGGCGTACAGTGAAGAAGAACATCCGGTAGCGTTGCAACTCGGGGGTAGCGATCCGGCGGCGCTGGCACAGTGTGCGAAGCTGGCAGAAGCGCGCGGATATGATGAGATCAACCTGAATGTCGGCTGCCCGTCTGACCGGGTGCAGAACGGCATGTTTGGTGCGTGTCTGATGGGTAATGCGCAGCTGGTTGCCGACTGCGTGAAAGCGATGCGCGATGTGGTGTCGATTCCGGTGACGGTGAAAACGCGTATTGGCATCGATGATCAGGACAGCTATGAATTTCTCTGCGATTTCATCAACACCGTTTCCGGCAAAGGTGAGTGTGAGATGTTCATCATCCACGCACGTAAAGCCTGGCTTTCTGGGTTAAGTCCGAAAGAAAACCGTGAGATCCCGCCGCTCGATTATCCGCGTGTGTATCAACTGAAGCGTGACTTTCCGCATCTGACGATGTCGATTAACGGTGGTATCAAGTCGCTGGAAGAAGCTAAAGCGCATTTGCAACATATGGATGGCGTGATGGTCGGGCGCGAGGCGTATCAGAATCCGGGGATTCTGGCGGCGGTAGACCGAGAGATTTTTGGTTCCTCGGATACCGATGCCGATCCGGTGGCGGTAGTGCGCGCCATGTATCCGTACATTGAGCGTGAACTCAGCCAGGGGACGTATCTCGGCCATATTACCCGGCATATGCTGGGCTTGTTCCAGGGTATTCCTGGCGCGCGGCAGTGGCGACGTTATTTAAGTGAAAATGCCCATAAAGCGGGTGCAGACATTAATGTGCTGGAACACGCGCTCAAACTGGTGGCGGATAAGCGTTAACTTTTCACCAAAAAGTAGTCAAATTCACCACGCCCTGCGCACCGTCGCGGGGCGTTTTGCTGTTAAATCAATAGATTATTTTTGGCATGATTCTTGTAATGCCAGCAAGAGATTTCATATTTGGGAGAGCATCATGCTGGAACTACTTTTTGTAATTGGCTTTTTTGTCATGCTGATGGTCACTGGTGTTTCGTTGCTGGGTATTATCGCCGCGCTGATTGTGGCGACGGCCTTTATGTTCCTCGGCGGTATGCTGGCATTGATGATTAAGTTGCTGCCGTGGCTGCTGTTGGCGGTTGCGGTGGTGTGGGTGATCAGGGCGATTAAAGCACCAAAAGTGCCGAAATATCAGCATTATGACCGCTGGCGTTACTAAGGGATTGTGCGGATGATCACAACCTAAGGTTTTATCCTTAGAACAAAATAGGAATTGATAATCAAATCTGTCACTATTGCGTGTCAAACAAATTCATCGAGCTGTACCCTACATACAGCCGAACTATAAAAGAAAGGGCTTCCCAGGTGGAAGCCCAATTTCTTTTATGGAATCAACAGGCTGGAACCCTGCGTCGCCCGGCTTTCCAGAATCTCATGCGCACGCCGCGCATCCTTCAGCGGATATTTCTGCTGCTCGGCGACATCGACCTTAATCACACCGCTGGCAATCAAAGAGAACAGTTCATTACTGGCCTCGGTTAATTCCTCCCGCGTGGTGATATAGCCTTGCAGGGAAGGGCGTGTCACATACAACGAGCCTTTCTGATTGAGAATGCCTAAGTTCACACCGGTAACCGCACCTGATGAGTTGCCAAAACTCACCATTAAGCCGCGGCGTTGCAGGCAATCCAGCGACCGTTCCCAGGTGTCTCTGCCCACTGAATCGTACACCACGCGCACTTTCTTGCCACCGGTGATCTCTTTTAACCGCTCGACCAGATTCTCTTCACGATAGTTAATAACCTGCCATGCGCCCGCTTTTAGCGCACTCTGCGCTTTTTGCGCGGTTCCCACGGTGCCGATAAGTTTCGCGCCCAGGGCTTTTGCCCACTGGCAGGCAATCAAGCCAACGCCGCCAGCCGCTGCGTGGAACAGGAACTGTTCATCGGGTTTAATTTCATAGGTTTTGCGCAGCAGATAATAAACCGTTAAGCCTTTCAGGAAGGATGCCGCAGCTTGCTCAAAAGAAATTGCCGCAGGCAGAATCGCCGCTTTATCCGCATTAATGTTATGCATAGAGCTGTAAGCGCCTAATGCCGATTGTGCATAGACTACGCGATCGCCTGCCTTAATATGCTTTACACCACTGCCGACTTTACTCACGATGCCTGCCGCTTCGGTGCCTAATCCGCTGGGTAGCGATGGTGGCGGGTAAAGGCCGCTGCGGATATACGTGTCGATAAAATTGATGCCGATGGCTTTATTTTTGACCTGGATTTCATTCTCCGCCGGATCGGCAGGAGTGAACTCCACGGCCTGAAGTACTTCCGGGCCACCGTGCTTGTGAAATTCGATGCGCGTTGCCATTTAAACTCCTTTACTGAGCGACATATCTGTTTTAAGCCTAACAGTAGTCGCCAGGCCGCGCGGGGATTTTTTCCGGGCTGCGGTCACAACCCGGAATATCTCTGATCAGTATTGAAACGGCGTCGCCGCAATCCAGTTTTGCCACTGGCGCTCAAAGTTGGTTAGCGTTAATACGCCCCGTTCACGGCACGGGCGAGTCCAGGTTTGGTAATCATTAGCTTCCCGACAAACACAAATCATATATTGCCTGGCATCCTGATTTTCTGGCCGAAAACGCCAGGCCAGGAGTGGCCCACCTGGTGTTTGCGGTGCAATACCGGCTTCGCCATCATAGATAGCCCTGGCACCACGACTCCCACCACCGTTTTCGACATAACATTGTAAAGAACGCAGTACAGCCAGCGCCAGTTGCGCACTTTGCCGCCACTGGAAAGATTGTGCCAGGCTGTTTTCATCGCATTGAATACCTTCCCGGCGAATATCTTCACAAAGTGTTGCCAGGGTTTGCGCGGCAGTGTTGATCCCCTGTGTATGACACAAAATTGCGGCATGGTGGCTCATGGTATTTTGTATCGTTTCTCGCACGTCGTCACGTAGCAGCCCCTGATTCAGGTACTGTTGCGCCTCATTAATCGTACTGAGAATTTGTTGCCTCTCGAGAGGCCGGTCCTGGCTTTTCTGATGAGCAATATGTAATGCACAGCGGCGGGCGAAAACTTGCCCGGCATTGAGCGCTGCTCCACCTGGGCGCGTGACACCATGTGTTCCGGCATTTTCTCCGGCAGCATAACAACCAGTTAGCGATGTACGTCCCCAAATATCAACTTCAATTCCGCCATTAAGATGTTGATTATTTAGCGTAAACTTGAGCGGTGAGGCTGTGAGATCATGACCGTGCATCTGATACAAACGAATAGCCAGAGGATTCATCTGTGTTAATCTCGCCAGCGGTTGTGCCAACAGGGCGTGATTTTGTTGCAGATAGTCGATGACATCATCATCCAGTTCTTGCAGGTTGAATGACGTTCCGTCCGCTGCGGGTTCTGGTTCCCGTAGAAAATCAAGAAAAACATCGCGCCCTTTTTGAGTCTCTTCATAAACTGCGACATCCAGCAGGCTGGAGCCATATTCCAGCATTCGTTCCGCGTGAAACGGCCACTGGTAACCTTTACGAAATATTGCGGAGGCCAGCATACGAGTCGTGGGGTAATAAGCTGCCAGAAAATTATACTGACGCCCGGAGTGGTCCTGCGAATAGATGCGCGGCATCGCCTGCATGTAAGTACCGGAAAGATTCCACGGAAACTGGCTGCGCGGTGTACCGATACCAAACTGACTTTCCGTAAGATTAACCAGAGTTATACCTGCTTCCAGTGCCATGCCCAACGCACTAAAACAGTTCACCGGATAAACACTGTCACGATAAAGTTCACCTGGTCCGCCCGTGGCTAAAACCAGATGCTGGCAGCGAATCACGACCATTCGCCAGGGATTATCCCGACAGGCTTTATCGATGGCGATCACCCCCACGACTCGTCGATTTTCCCCTTCACCACTGGTCAGGATATGAATCGCCGTTGTGTGATCGCAAAGAGGAATATTAAGGCGCATTGCCTCCTGGGCCAGCACCTTCACCATCAGGCGCGATGTTCGAGGACCGCAGCTAGTGGCACGGCCAAATTCATCGTGATCGGTTTGATAACGCAACGTTGCGCCAAAGAGATCTTCAGGCAGATCCAGACCCAGATATTTCAGTACTTCACAGGTGTTCACCGATCCGACCGCCTCAACATATGCGGTGTCATGATCCATCGCACCACCTGCCGCCAGGGTGTTACTTAATGTCAGAAAATGGTCACCATTTGCACGCGTATTCGCGGTGTGAAGCGTTTGTTTATCGGAACCAGAACAGGCGGAAGTGCCCCAGAAGGCTTTGCTGGAGGCGACCATTACATCGACATTTTGCCGTTTCAGCTCGACGGCAGCTCGCCATCCTGCCGCGCCACTGCCCAGAACCAGCGTGTTGCAGCAGTACTCTGGTAAAATGGTACCGTTAAGGTCGATACTACCGCTGGCTTGAGCCAGCGGTGCGTAATGGGGCATTTTGATATCAGTGAGCGCCGTTAGCGTTTCGTCAATCATTGCGTCCCACCTATTTCATCAGACTTTCGATTAAGCCGCTCATTGCCATATAGCCCATGATTAGCGTAAATACGCTTATGGCAATAAACATGACGTTTTCCCAGCGTGAGCAACGATATTTGCCCATTAACGAAGGCTTGTTCGCCAGCCAGAACATACATAAAACAGTCAGCGGCAGAATAATGGCGTTAAAGGCCTGGCTGGCAATCATCACCAATACCGGGCGTGCGTGGAACAGCGGCACAACCAGACAAAGCAGAGACATAACCGTCATCAGGATACGGTAACCTGGGCTAACTTCGTTGCTGGTATCACGCCAGTCAGCCAGCAGCCAGGGCGTTAACAGCAAATTTGGGAACTGGCTGGAAAGCCCGGCTGCAACAATACCAATAACAAAGAGCCCCACGGCAGCTGAGCCAGCAATAGGTTCGAGAATAATGACCATTTGCGAGGCATTATTTAAACCTGTGCCAGTTTGGTACAACGTACCCGCAGCCGCAGCCATCACCGCCGCACTGATGATGAACATCATTCCTGCACTGACAATGGCATCACGATTTTGATGAGGCAAATTGTCCACACCCCAACCATTACTTTTTACCAGGGTCGTGCGCATAAGAAACATTGCTGGTGCTACGGTGGTACCCACCATGCCAGAAATTATCAGAAATGGCGTACTGTTATCGCCAGCGACAGGATCGGGAACAGACGGAATAAATCCGGCCAGCAGATCTGCGACCGGCGGCATCATAATGAAAAAATTAATCACAAACGCCAGCCCCATAATGCCAACCAGCGCGGAGAGGATTTTGTCGAACCCGGCGTTGCTGTTGGTCCAGAGCATCACGTTAATCATAATGACCATCGCGATAGCCCAGGCGAGAGCTGAGATACCGCCACTAAACCAGGTCGTGGACCATGTTGCCATTACATCCGCCAGAATACCCATTACCCCCATAATGGAACCGCTCACGGCAACGGTTAACCCGATCAGAAACAACATCGCAACGCCGGGATGGATATGGCGACGAAATGCAGTCAACGCGCGTTCACCAGTGACGGAAGCATAACGACCATAAATACGGATTAAAAACCAGGTAACAATGCAAGAAAGCGCCACGGCCCACATGAGCGAGACACCATAGTTAGCACCTGCTTTAGCCATAGTGGTGATGCTGCCTGTTCCGATGCTGTAGCCAATAAGAAAGATGCCAGGTGCAAAGGCCGCGAGTTTTGTCATTATTCGCCGAAATAAAGAAGGCGTTTGGGGAACAGAGGTTGTCATATTCATTATCTTTCTTTCCTTGTAAGAGGCGATCAGCGTGCCTGAAAGTGCGGTTGACGCTTCTCAGTAAATGCCTGACTGCCTTCATGAGCATCTTCAGTCGTGGCGGAAAAAGCGCCAGCCAGTGCTTCAAGCGTCGAGGCCACAGCAATACCTTCTCCGGCATCAATAACCTGCTTGGCGATCTGCACTGCAACGGGAGCACGCTGGGCGATACGTTGTGCCAGTTGCAGTCCGGCGTCGTGTAACGCCTCCCTGGCGACAACGCGATTCACCAGCCCGCAGGACAGTGCCCGCTGTGCATCCAGTGGTTCACCGGTAAATACCAGTTCTTTCACCAGTGAGCGCCCAAGCAGTGCCGTCAGCCGCTGCGTTCCTGACCAGCCAGGCACTGTCGCCAGCCCGGTTTCTGGTAGTGCCATTTGTGCTTCGGCGCTACAAATACGGATATCGGCGGTAGCAGCCAGTTCCAGACCACCGCCATAAGCCAGGCCGTGCAACAGGGCGATTACGGGCTGTGGCAGTTGTGCCAGAGCATCAAATGCCTGATGACCGCGGCGGATCCAGTTGCGCCACATATCGAGTGCAGAAAGAGAGGTCCAGCGATGAATATCCGCGCCGACACAAAACGCTTTTTCACTGGCACTGGTCAGCAGTACTACGCGGATCTCCGAATCAGTTTCCAACGTGTGGCAATGCGCCAGCAGTTGTTCGAGCATCTCTGGGGTTAATGCGTTGAGTTTCGCCGGGCGATTAATCACCAAAGTGGCAATGAAACCGTTGCGCTGGAGGTCAATGGTGCCGTTATTCATGGTGACTTCCTTGTTGAAAATAGAGGGGATTCATTAGTTTGAGATCGTCTGCCAGACGGAGTGGGGCATCGCTTTGGGCGAGAATGTCGCGTTCAGGATCAATACCTGGGGCAATTTCTGTGACCAGTAGCCCGTCTGGGGTTAATTCCAGAACGCAGCGTTCAGTAATGTACTGTACTTGTTGCCCGAGTCTTATTGCGCGTTTGCCGGAGAACGTCACGTGGGCGACGTCCTGTACCAGTTTTTTGGCTTTGCCTTCTTTAATGATACGCAGCTGACCCTCTTCCAGTTGCAGTTGGGCACCGGCATTGAAAAAGCCAGAGAAAATAATGCGTTTCGCATGTGAGGTGATATCAATAAATCCACCGCATCCGGCAGTGACATGTGGACGAGCGGGGAGATGTGAGACGTTCACTGAGCCATCTGCGCCGATTTGTAAAAACGACATCAGAGTGAGATCAAAACCACCACCCTGGAAATAGGTGAACTGCTGGGGAGAGGGCAAAAATGCTTCTGCATTAGAGGCACAACCGAACTGAAATTCCAGCAGTGGAACTCCGCCAATCGCGCCCTGTTCCAGCAGCCAGGTGACGTCACCGTGGCGACCTTGTTCCAGTAAAATGCGTGGTACGTTGGCAGAAATACCAAAGCCAATATTTACCGCATCTCCACTTTGTAGTTCTTGCGCGACTCGCTGGGCAATAACTCGCGCCGGGCCATGTTCCATATAACGAAAGGCTGACAGCGGACGACTGATTTCGCCGGAAATGGCAGGTTCATATTGCGTTTGTGTCGTTTGTGTTTGTTCCGGCGCAATCACGATGTAATCCACCAGTACACCCGGAATACGCACCTCTTTTGGTTTCAGACTTCCGGCGGCAACCTGTCGTTTTACTTGCGCAATTATGATGCCACCATTATTGCGAACGGCAGTAGCCTGTTCCAGTGGCCCCAGATAAGCCCCTTCATGTTCATAAGTCAGGTTGCCGCGTTCATCGGCAGTGGTAGCGCGAATGATCGCCACCTGCGGCACGATACTGGGGAAAAACAGCCAGTCGTCGTTAGCAAATCGAACACGTTCAACCAGAGATTGTTGCGCCGCTTTTTCATTCATTGCACCGCCCTGCAACAGGGGATCCACATAGGTATCCATGCCTGTTTGTGTCAGCACGCCAGGACGATGAGCCGCCGCTTCCCGGTGCATATCAAATAAGATCCCGGAAGGCAGATTCCAGGCGGGGATCGCGTTGTCATTGATCATTTGCCAGATTAACGGAGGCGTCATTGATGATGGACCGGAGGGGTAGGAGCCAGCGATCACTTTTGCCAGTAAGCCCGGTTGCGCCAGATGATCGATGCCTTTTACGCCATACATATCACCAGCGGCGATAGGGTGGATGGAGGTGATGTTTTGCGGATGTCCGGCACGTTGAAAGCGTTCACCTATTGCTGCCAGCACCGCATCCGGACACCCCATTCCACTGGAGGAGGAGACGGTGACAACTGCGCCATCAACAATCAAATCTGCAGCTTCCGGTGCAGTGATCGTGCGTACAGAGCACATAATAATTTCCTTGTTTCGATATAAAAATAATTAAAAATATACATTTAAAACAATATGATAATTTTCATAAATTAATTGGAACGATCTAATTTATGCGTAATTTGTACGATTAGGGTGTAAAAAACACAACAAGGGAAGTGCGAATCTGTGATCGAAACGACGATCTCCTGCGATCCCTTGCGTTAACGGATCGCATGAGTAAAAGGAGATTATGATAAAGTAATTGCCTTGATCTTATGGGGGTTTGGAGCAGGCATGGCGAAGTCGGATACAGGAAGAAAGCGGGTAACATTAACCGATGTTGCGCGTGCGGCTGGCGTTTCGAAATCGACTGTATCGCTGGTTCTCAACGACAGTTCACTTATCAAAAAAGAGACGCAACAAAAAGTCCAGCAAGCCATTGAACAATTAGGCTATGTCTATAACCGTTTTGCTGCCAATCTGCGTTCGCAAAAATCGCTAACTATCGGCGTAGTCATTGACGATTTGATAAATCCTTTCTTCGCTGAATTTACTATGGGTCTTGAGATGACGCTGGCGGAGCACGGTTTTATCACCGTGATGTCCAATACCTCCCAGCGTAGTGACCGGCAAAAACAGGTGCTTGATACCTTGCTGGAACACCACGTCGCGGGCATTGTCCTCTGTCCAGTGAACAGTACCTCAGAAGCCGATTTACAGCGTTATGCCAACAGTTCCACACCCTTATTAATCACGATGCGCCCTCTGGATTGGCAACAATTGCCCGTCGATTACGTTGGCGTGGACAGCCACGCAGGTGTACGGGAAGCGACGGAATATCTCATTCAACAAGGGCACAGAGATATCGTGTTTATTGGTGGTCTTACGCACCATATGCGTTATCAGGGATACCTTGAGGCGATGAATCACCATGGTTTACAGCCGTGGAGTACTGATGCTTTTTCGCTGCGTGCTGAACCGACTCAGGCCAACGGCTACCAGTTGATGCAACAGCTGTTGGATATGCCTTCGCCACCCACAGCGGTGATTTGTTATAACGATTTAATGGCTTTTGGCGCGGAGTCGGCACTAGGCGAAAGAGGATTATTTGCCGGGGAAGATATTTCGTTGATTGGTAATGATGGCGTGGCGGCTTGTGCTTACAGTAACCCGCCGTTAACCACAATTGCGGTAGAACCATTGGCTCTGGGGAAACAGGCGGCGCAGCAAATTTTACGGCGTATTGCGCAACCAGACGCACCGCTCAGCCATTACATCTATCGCCCGACCCTGCAAATTCGCGCTTCCACCGGAAAGCGGGGGCGTTAAATGCTGTAGCGAGAAACTGTTTCTCGCTATACTCTCTTGTCCCCCATTCAACAGCAGGTAACACCATTCGTTATGGCAGGCAATAGACCTTTCAACAAACAACAGACTGATAACCGCGAACGCGATCCACAAGTTGCCGGGCTGAAAGTGCCTCCGCACTCGATCGAAGCGGAGCAGTCGGTGTTGGGCGGTTTAATGCTGGATAACGAACGCTGGGATGATGTAGCCGAGCGTGTGGTGGCAGACGATTTTTACACCCGCCCACACCGTCATATCTTTACTGAAATGGCGCGTTTGCAGGAAAGCGGTAGTCCTATCGATCTGATTACCCTTGCGGAATCGCTGGAACGCCAGGGGCAACTCGATAGCGTCGGTGGTTTTGCTTATCTGGCAGAGCTGTCAAAAAATACGCCAAGTGCGGCGAACATCAGTGCCTATGCGGATATCGTGCGCGAACGTGCCGTTGTCCGTGAGATGATCTCCGTTGCGAATGAGATTGCCGAAGCCGGTTTTGATCCACAAGGGCGTACCAGTGAAGATCTGCTGGACCTTGCTGAATCCCGCGTCTTCAAAATTGCCGAAAGTCGTGCAAACAAAGACGAAGGGCCGAAGAACATCGCCGATGTGCTCGACGCAACCGTGGCGCGTATTGAGCAGTTGTTTCAGCAGCCACACGATGGCGTTACCGGGGTAAACACCGGTTATGACGATCTCAACAAAAAAACCGCTGGCTTGCAGCCGTCGGATTTGATCATCGTTGCCGCGCGTCCGTCGATGGGTAAAACGACATTTGCGATGAACCTCGTCGAAAACGCGGCGATGTTGCAGGATAAACCGGTACTTATCTTCTCGCTGGAGATGCCATCAGAACAGATTATGATGCGTTCTCTGGCGTCGCTGTCGCGTGTTGACCAGACTAAAATCCGTACCGGGCAGCTCGATGATGAAGATTGGGCACGCATTTCCGGCACCATGGGTATTTTGCTCGAAAAACGCAATATCTATATCGATGATTCCTCCGGCCTGACGCCAACGGAAGTGCGTTCCCGCGCACGCCGTATTGCCCGTGAACACGGCGGCATCGGGCTTATCATGATCGACTACCTGCAACTGATGCGCGTACCGGCGCTTTCCGATAACCGTACGCTGGAAATTGCAGAAATCTCCCGCTCGCTGAAAGCACTGGCGAAAGAACTGAACGTGCCGGTGGTGGCGCTGTCCCAGTTGAACCGTTCTCTGGAACAACGTGCCGACAAACGCCCGGTCAACTCCGACCTGCGTGAATCTGGCTCTATCGAGCAGGATGCGGACTTGATCATGTTTATCTATCGTGATGAGGTGTATCACGAAAACAGTGATTTAAAAGGCATCGCGGAAATTATTATCGGTAAACAACGTAACGGCCCAATCGGGACGGTACGCCTGACCTTTAACGGTCAATGGTCGCGCTTCGACAACTATGCGGGGCCGCAGTACGACGACGAATAATAATTATTTTATGAATTAGGTAATTAAAGCAAACACTTATCAAGGAACACAAATGCAAGCGGCAACTGTTGTGATTAACCGCCGCGCTCTGCGACACAACCTGCAACGTCTTCGTGAACTGGCACCTGCCAGTAAAATGGTTGCGGTGGTGAAAGCGAACGCTTATGGTCACGGTCTTCTTGAGACCGCGCGAACGCTCCCCGATGCTGACGCCTTTGGCGTAGCCCGTCTCGAAGAAGCTCTGCGACTGCGTGCGGGGGGAATCACCAAACCTGTACTTTTACTCGAAGGCTTTTTTGATGCCAGAGATCTACCGACGATTTCTGCGCAACATTTTCATACCGCCGTGCATAACGAAGAACAGCTTGCTGCGCTGGAAGAGGCTAACCTGGACGAGCCGGTTACCGTCTGGATGAAACTCGATACCGGTATGCACCGTCTGGGCGTAAGGCCGGAACAGGCTGAGGCGTTTTATCATCGTCTGACCCAGTGCAAAAACGTTCGTCAGCCGGTGAATATCGTCAGCCATTTTGCGCGCGCGGATGAACCAAAATGTGGCGCAACCGAGAAGCAACTCGCTATCTTTAATACCTTTTGCGAAGGCAAGCCTGGTCAACGTTCCATTGCCGCGTCGGGTGGCATTTTACTCTGGCCACAGTCGCATTTTGACTGGGTGCGCCCGGGCATCATTCTTTACGGCGTATCTCCGCTGGAAGATCGCTCCACCGGTGCCGATTTTGGCTGTCAGCCAGTGATGTCGCTAACCTCCAGCCTGATTGCCGTGCGTGAGCATAAAGCCGGAGAGCCTGTCGGTTATGGTGGAACCTGGGTAAGCGAACGTGATACTCGTCTTGGCGTAGTCGCGATGGGCTATGGCGATGGTTATCCGCGCGCCGCGCCGTCCGGTACGCCAGTGCTGGTGAACGGTCGCGAAGTGCCGATTGTCGGGCGCGTGGCGATGGATATGATCTGCGTAGACTTAGGTCCACAGGCGCAGGATAAAGCCGGGGCCCCGGTCATTTTATGGGGCGAAGGTTTGCCCGTAGAACGTATCGCTGAAATGACGAAGGTAAGTGCTTACGAACTTATTACGCGCCTGACTTCAAGAGTCGCGATGAAATACGTGGATTAATATTCGTCTCCAGGGAGGGACAATGTCTTATTCAGAAATCGCCGCGTGTCTGGCATACGCGGTTTCCGTCTGGCTGGCTGCCAGAAACAATGTGCATACATGGTGGATCGGCATAATTGGCAGCATATTGTACGGCTGGGTTTTTTGGTCCGTGCAACTCTATGCCGACGTTACGCTCCAGTTATTCTTCATCGTGACCAGCATCACTGGCTGGATCCACTGGCTGAAAGGTCAGGGTGGCGACATCTTGCCGGTGCGCCGAACGCAAGCCAGTCACTTTTTCCTTTTGTTGCTCTGTGCTGTCGTCGTGGCAGGCGGTTACGGCTTTTTACTCCACACCTTTACCAATGCTTGGGCACCCTGGCTGGATTCGTTGATTTTGACCTTCAGCGTTCTGGCACAATTCATGTTGATGGGAAGACGTATCGAAAACTGGTACGTCTGGTTAGCGGTGAATACCCTGGCGGTGCCACTGTATATGACGCGCGGTTTAAACCTGACCGCTGGCTTATATTTCCTGTTCTGGATTAACGCCTGGTATGGTTTGTATCAATGGCGCAAAGAGTTGCAAACATCATGAAGCCTTTTGCAACGGGTCTGGTGGTTGGTAAATTCGCGCCTTTGCATTGTGGTCATGAAAAGTTGATCAATACCGCACTGGCGCAATGTGAAGAACTGTTCATCATCAGTTATTCCGTGCCGGAAATGCCTGACTGTGAACCTGAAAAGCGCCTGACGTGGCTGCAAGTGCGCTTCCCGCAAGCGACGTTTTTGGTACTGACGCCAGAGCTTGTTGCGCGTTATAACTTACCTGCTATCCCGCATAACAATGCTGATGCCGACATCCACCGTCATTATGTGGCGACGCTATGCTTGCAGATATTACGTTGCCGCCCACACGCTGTATTTACTGCAGAAGACTATGGCGATGGCTTTGCTAACGTGCTGGCGCGGCGTTTTGCCCAACCCGTTGAACACGTTCGAATGGCGCGCCCAGTTGGCGATGAAGCGCCTTCGGGAACGCTTATTCGTTCCGATGTTCACCGCTATCGCTACATGTTGGCGAATGATGTTTATTACAGTTTCGTTCGCCGTATCTGTCTGCTTGGTGGCGAATCTACCGGTAAAAGCACGCTTTCAAAAGCGCTGGCGGGCGTGCTTGATACGGTGTATGTCGCTGAATTTGGCCGCGACTATTGGGAAGAAAAAAACGGTATCTTAACTGCGGATGATTTGTTGCATATCGCCTGCGAACAGGTACGCCGGGAACAACAAGCAGAAGCTAATCACTATCTTATATGTGACACGTCGCCACTCACGACCTTATTCTATGCCCTTGATCAATATGGTCATGCTCCGCAAGAACTTCACCAACTGGCGGAGCGGGAATACTCTCTGGTAGTGCTTTGCGGCGCAGAATTTCCCTTCGTGCAGGATGGCACCCGGCAAGGAGAGGTATTTCGCGCACGGCAACAGGTGTGGTATGAACAGGAATTGTCGCGCAGGAACATTCCTTATCTTTCGGTTTCGGGGCCACTGCAAGAGCGAGTGGAGCAAATTCTTCGCCAACTTCCCGACTGACTTTGAACATCCTCTCGATCTTCGCCTTCTTCCGGTTTATTGTGGTTTAACCACCTGCCCGTAAACCTGGAGAACCATCGCGTGTTTCAAAAAGTTGACGCCTACGCTGGCGACCCGATTCTTACGCTTATGGAGCGTTTTAAAGAAGACCCTCGCAGCGACAAAGTGAATTTAAGTATCGGTCTGTACTACAACGAAGACGGAATTATTCCACAACTGAAAGCCGTGGCGGATGCGGAAGCGCGCCTGAATGCGCAGCCTCATGGTGCTTCGCTTTATTTACCGATGGAAGGGCTTAACAGCTATCGCCATGCCATTGCGCCGCTGCTGTTTGGTGCGGACCATCCGGTACTGCAACAACAGCGCGTAGCAACCATTCAAACCCTTGGCGGCTCAGGGGCATTGAAAGTGGGCGCAGATTTCCTGAAACGCTACTTCCCGGAATCAAGCGTCTGGGTCAGCGATCCTACCTGGGAAAACCACGTAGCAATATTCGCCGGGGCTGGATTCGAAGTAAGTACTTACCCCTGGTATGACGAAGCGACTAACGGCGTGCGCTTTAATGACCTGTTGGCGACGCTGAAAACATTACCTGCCCGCAGTATTGTGTTGCTGCATCCATGTTGCCACAACCCAACGGGTGCCGATCTCACTAATGAGCAGTGGGATGCGGTGATTGAAATTCTCAAAGCCCGTGAGCTTATCCCATTTCTTGATATTGCCTATCAAGGATTTGGTGCCGGTATGGAAGAGGATGCCTACGCCATTCGCGCCATTGCCAGCGCTGGATTACCCGCTCTGGTGAGCAATTCGTTCTCGAAAATTTTCTCCCTTTACGGCGAGCGCGTCGGCGGACTTTCTGTTCTGTGTGAAGATGCCGAAGCCGCAGGCCGCGTACTGGGGCAATTGAAAGCAACTGTTCGCCGCAACTACTCCAGCCCGCCGAATTTTGGTGCGCAGGTGGTGGCTGCGGTGCTGAATGACGAGGCATTGAAAGCCAGCTGGCTGGTGGAAGTAGAAGAGATGCGAACTCGCATTCTGGCAATGCGTCAGGAACTGGTGAAGGTATTGAGCACAGAGATGCCAGAACGCAATTTCGATTATCTGCTTAATCAGCGCGGCATGTTCAGTTATACCGGTTTAAGTGCCGCTCAGGTTGACCAACTACGTGAAGAATTTGGTGTCTATCTCATCGCCAGCGGTCGCATGTGTGTCGCCGGGCTTAACACGCAAAATGTGCATCGCGTGGCAAAGGCGTTTGCTGCGGTGATGTGATTTTAATCAACAGGCGGATCTCTCCGCCTGTTCCTGACTCCAGCCACTCCCTACTATTTTGTCCCTTTTTTCGCCCACTTTTACATCATCTCTTTTCTATAAGTTTTTGAAAATTAGTGTTTTTAACTGTTGGTACGGATTGTGCAGTAATGCAGCTGTCTATGACCATCAGGAGAAAAACATGGAGAACATGACCTCGCCCGGCACGCTGCTTAGTGGAGATAACGCGACCTGGCTTGAAGAGTACTACCAGACCTGGTTGCGTACGCCGGAACAACTCCCGGAAGACTGGCGGCGTTTTTTTCTTTCACCTGAACTGACTGTCCAAAGCGTATCCGGTGATAACAATATCAGCGGTGCGACCTTAAAAAAACAGGCTGCGGTAATACAACTGATCAATGCCTGGCGCACGCAGGGGCATCTGCGCGCAAAGCTTGATCCACTTGGTTTGAATCCCCCGGCTGACGTTCCCTCCCTCCAGCCTGGTTTTTGGGGATTAAGCGAAGAAGACTTGTTGCAGGAGTTTAGCGTCACCTTTGGCGCACACACCACGCAAATGCCACTTAAGCAACTGCTTAACCTGCTGGAGCAAGCCTGGGCCAGTAGCCAGGCTTATGAACTTGCTCATCTGGAAAATCGTGAAGAAATCAACTGGTTGTTATCACGGATTGAGAGCAGCAATGCGCCACAAGCTGATGCCCAAACCTGTATTGCTCGTTTTGAAAAACTGATGGCGGCAGAGACGTTAGAGCGTTATCTGCATACCCGTTATGTTGGGCAGAAACGGTTTTCTCTGGAAGGGGGCGAAAGTGCAATCCCGGCGCTCGATACGCTGACAAAACGCCTGCGTGCGCAAGGTGTGGAGGAAATGGTCATTGGCATGGCGCACCGGGGAAGACTTAATGTTCTGGTTAATCTGTTGAATAAAGACCCGGCACAGCTTTTTGCTGAGTTTGAAGGCAAGCAGACGATCGGCAGTGGTTCAGGCGATGTGAAATACCACATGGGGTATTCCAGCAATCTGGAAACACCTGCCGGTTCGCTGCATGTGGCGCTGGCGTATAACCCCTCACATCTGGAGATCGTGAATCCGGTGGTGCTGGGCCAGGTGCGAGCCAGGCAGGAACGCCGTGGTGAGGATGGTCAGGCAAAAGTGGTGGGCGTACTTATTCATGGGGATTCCGCGTTGGGCGGCCTCGGCGTCAACCAAACCACGTTTAACTTATCGCAGACTCAGGGCTACGGCACTGGCGGTACGCTACATCTGGTGATTAACAATCAGATTGGCTTCACCACTTCCCGCTTGCAGGATATGCGTTCTTCACGGTACTGCACCGATATTGCCAAAATGGTAGCGGCCCCAATTATCCACGTTAATGGCGATGACGTTGACGCTGTTTGCCAGGTAATGGAACTGGCGTGCGAATGGCGAGACACCTTCCGGCGTGACATCATCATCGATATTTGCTGCTTCCGTAAGCACGGACACAACGAAAGCGATGAGCCACGTCTTACCCAGCCACAAATGTATCAGGCAGTGGATGCTCACCCTGGTACGCTCGCCCGTTATGGTGAATCTCTTGCCCGCCGCGGCCTGTTAACTCAGGCGCAACAAGATGAGATGACGGCACGCTATCGCGACTGGCTGGATAGCTGCCAGAAACGTGAACCGCAGCCTCTCAAACCTGCAATTCACTCTTTTAGCGCTAACTGGTATGGGTTGACCAACCCTCACTGGAGCGCCCCGGTATCTACGGCATTGCCTCGGCAAAAGCTGGCAGCGTATGGTGAAATCATTTCTACACTGCCACCCGATGTGGTCGCACATCCTACCATTAAACGGCAACTGGCGTTACGCCAGGATATGGCCGCAGGTACTCAGCCAGTAGACTGGGGAATGGCTGAAATGCTGGCCTATGCATCGCTTGTGGATGCGGGTGTTGGTGTGCGTCTTTCTGGTGAAGACTCAGGGCGTGGCACGTTCAGTCATCGCCATGCAGTGGTACATCATCAAACGGAAGCCCGTCGTTATCTGCCGTTACAGCATATCCGCGCTGGTCAGGCATCTTTCGATGTTTATGATTCGGTGCTTAATGAAGAAGCGCTCTTAGCCTTTGAATATGGCTATTCAACGTCTGCGCCTCAGCAACTGGTTATTTGGGAAGCACAGTTTGGTGACTTTGCCAACGGCGCTCAGGTTGCTATTGACCAATTTATCTCGTCTGGCGAAACCAAGTGGGATCGCTATAGCGGTTTAACCATTCTTCTGCCGCATGGCTATGACGGACAAGGGCCGGAGCACTCTTCCGCACGTCCTGAGCGCTGGCTGCAACTGTGCGCAGAAAACAACATGCAGGTGGTGATGCCCAGTGAGTCAGCACAAATGTTCCATTTGTTGCGCGGTCAGGCATTACGCCCAATGCGCAAACCGTTAGTGATAATGATGAGTAAGCGTTTACTTCGGTTTAAAGGCGCGATGAGCGAGCTTTGTGAATTCACTGATGACGCTTATAAACCGGTAATCACCGATCCGCAATTGCATCAGTCCCAGAAAGTTAAGCGCGTTATTTTGTGTAGCGGCCAGGTCTATTACGACGTACTGGAAGCCCGTAAGCAGCGTGAGCATGAAGACGAGGTAGCGATTGTTCGCCTGGAGCAACTCTACCCGTTCCCGGTCGCAGAACTGAATGATGTTCTGGCGAGTTGGCCGAACTGCTGCGAATGGATTTGGTTGCAGGAAGAGCCAGAAAACCAGGGCGCGTGGCGGCAGATTCGTCATGAGCTGGCGGCACTGAAAATTAACACTCCTTACTGGCAGTATGCAGGCCGCCCGGCAGCGGCAGCACCAGCGACAGGGTATGGGCGTGTACATAAACAACAAATCGACGAATTTCTTGCTGCTGCGTTTGCAGATATTCAGCCATGAAAGGCGCACAAAAATAATAAGGAGAACATTTTATGATCGAAATTACTGTCCCTGTATTACCGGAATCTGTCACGGAAGGCACGCTGACAACCTGGTGTAAACAAGAAGGCGAGCACGTAAAACGCGATGATGTGATTGCCGAGCTGGAAACCGATAAAGTCATTCTGGAAATACCGGCCCCGCACGATGGCGTGTTAAGCAATATTATCGTCAGCGAAGGTAGCACGGTCACGTCCGCGCAACTGTTGGCGCATCTTAAGCCGCAAGCTGTCATAGAAGAAACCGTCACACCAGTCACCGAAACCCTGGCGATGCCTTCCGCACGGCTGGAGGCACAGCGTAGTGGTGTCGAACTTGCTGACGTTGCGGGGAGCGGGAGAAATGGACGTATCCTGAAAGAGGATGTGCAGCGCGTTACTCCTGCACCAGCCATTCAGCCTGAACGGGTGGCGGAGATCGCGCCAGCTAAACCCTTGACACCGGGTGCTCGTCAGGAACGTCGTGAGCCGATGTCGCGCTTACGTCAGCGAATTGCTGAGCGTCTGCTGGCTTCCCAACAAAATAACGCCATTCTTACCACATTCAACGAAGTAAACATGCAGAGCGTGATGGACTTACGCGCCCGCTGGAAAGATCGTTTTGCCGAGAAGCACGGCGTGAAGCTGGGCTTTATGTCCTTCTTTGTTAAGGCCGTTACCCGGGCGCTGGAGCGCTTCCCTGTAGTGAATGCCAGCGTCGATGGCAACGAGATTATCTGGCGTGATTATTGCGATATCGGCATTGCAGTGAGCAGCAACCGCGGCCTGGTAGTGCCTGTGTTACGCAATGCGCAATCACTCTCTTTGGTGGAAATTGAACGGCAAATTGCCGAATACGCCACACAGGCACGCAATGGCAAATTGCCGCTGGAGGCGTTACAGGGCGGCACGTTCTCTATCACCAACGGCGGTACTTTTGGTTCGATGATGTCAACGCCAATCATTAACCCGCCGCAGTCGGCCATTCTTGGGATGCATGCCATCACGCCGCGCCCGGTCGCAGAAAACGGTCAGGTTGTTATTCGTCCCATGATGTACCTTGCTCTCAGCTATGACCATCGCATTATCGATGGTCAGGAAGCCGTGCATACATTGGTGGCAATACGTGAGCTACTGGAATCACCGGAACAACTGTTGCTGGATCTTTAAGGAGGGCGCCGATGAGTACAATTTTTGATGTGGCAGTTATGGGGGGGGGGCCAGGTGGTTACGTAGCGGCACTGCGGGCTGCGCAGAATGGGCTTTCCGTAGTATGTATTGATGATGGTGTTAATGCACAGGGCGAACCTTCGCCGGGCGGTACGTGTCTCAATGTCGGCTGTATTCCGTCAAAATCGTTGCTGCAATCTTCCGAACTGTACGCGCAAGTGCAGCATGAGGCGAGCATTCATGGCGTTAATGTTGACGGCGTATCTTTCAATGCAGCTGCGATGATTCAACGTAAAGACGCCATAGTAAGCCGCCTGACAATGGGCATCAGCTTGCTGTTTAAGAAAAATAAAGTGAAGCACCTGTGCGGCCTCGCAACGTTAGAATGTGCTCAGGATGAGATTTGGCAATTACGTGTAAACGATCAACACCTTCACGCCCGTAATGTAGTGATTGCAACAGGTTCTCAGCCGCGTCAGCTGCCTGGCGTTACCATTGATAATCAACAGATCCTCGACAATCGTGGCGCCCTGGCATTGAGCGAAGTGCCGCCGCGTCTCGGTGTGATCGGCGCTGGCGTGATTGGCCTTGAACTGGGGTCTGTGTGGAATCGGGTTGGTTCAGACGTCACGTTGCTGGAGATGGCGCCAACGTTCTTGCCTGCACTGGAAGCTCGCCTGTCGAACGAAGTCCGTAAAGCAATGATTGCCAGTGGGATGAAAATGCAACTGGCAGTAGAGATTGAGGCTATTGAACAACGGGATGACGGTGTGCATGTGCGCTGGCGGCAGGGTGAGAAGCGAGAAGAAAGCCGCTTCGATAAATTAATTCTTGCCATTGGACGTGTACCGCGACTTTCTGGTGTCGATCTCGTGCAACTCGGTCTTGAAGCCGATAACCGTGGCGGTATTGCCGTCGATAACTTATGCCGTACCGGGAAAGCCGGGCTGTGGGCAATTGGTGATGTCGTGCGAGGGCCGATGCTGGCGCATAAAGCGATGGCTGAAGGTGTAGTGGTGGCTGATCAAATTGCCGGACTGGTGGTAGAGCCGATTAATTTTGCGCTGATCCCTTCGGTGATTTACACCCAACCGGAAGTTGCGTGGGTAGGGGAAAACGAGGCCTCACTGAAAGCCGCTGGCAGAGTCTTTAACAAAGGAAATTCTCTGTTTGCCGGTAACGGTCGCGCCTTAGCATTAGGCCAGGAAGGTGGGCGTTGCACGTTATACAGTGATAAACACACTGACCGCGTACTTGGCGGAGCGATTGTTGGCCCGCAGGCATCGGAGCTGATTAATGAAATTGCGCTGGCGATGACTTTTAGCGCCTCTGGCGAGGATATTGCCTGTGCGATCCATGCGCATCCGACATTAAGCGAAGTCATCCACGAAGCAGCAATGGCCTTGAATAATAAAGCATTACACGGATAACACACACCACTGAGGGAATATATGAATTTACATGAGTATCAGGCCAAATCGTTACTGGCTGGCATGGGGATGCCGTGTCCAAAAGAGATAGCTATCCAACAGATTTCGCAACTGGCAGATGCCTGGCAACATATTGCTTGCCCGAGTAAAGGCGCGGTACTTAAAGCGCAGGTACATGCTGGTGGGCGCGGTAAAGCTGGCGGCGTAAAAGTGCTTAAGCAGCTGCCGGAAGCACAGGCTTTTGTACAGCAAATGTTGGGATCGCAACTGGTGACTTATCAGACCGGGCCAGAAGGACAGTATGTCAGCAGTATTTTACTGTGCGAAAACATTTATCCGGTACGCCAGGAACTCTATTTTGGCATGGTGGTGGATCGTGAAAGCCAGCGGGTCACGTTTATTGTCAGCCCGGAAGGTGGTGTGGAAATTGAAAAAGTCGCCCATGAGACACCGGAGAAAATCAGCAGTGTCAGCATTGATCCACTGACAGGCGTGCAGCCTTGCCATATCCGCGAAATGTTTGCTGTTCTGCAACTGGAACACGGACTATTTGCTGCCTTTAGTCGCCTGGTTAATCAGGCGTGGAAAGCCTTTAACGAACTGGATTTTGCCCTGCTGGAAATTAACCCTCTGGTGTTGCGGGAAACGGGCGAATTTATGTGTGCAGACGCGAAAGTATCGCTGGATGATAACGCGCTGTATCGTCACCCGGAACTCCAGGTGCTACGTGATGAAACCCAGGAAGATCCACGCGAAAGCCAGGCAGCGAAGCTTGATCTTAATTATGTCTCGCTGGACGGAAATATCGGCTGCATGGTCAATGGTGCAGGGCTGGCTATGGCAACCATGGACATCATCAAGCTATACGGTGAACAACCCGCAAACTTCCTGGATGTTGGCGGTGGCGCAACCCAGGAGCGCGTCAGTGAAGCCTTTCGGCTGATTGTTTCCGACAGCAAAGTGAAAGCCATTCTGGTTAATATTTTTGGTGGGATTGTCCGTTGCGACATGATCGCCAGAGCCATTATTCATGCTCTGAATGAGGCCAGCATCACCCTGCCTGTCGTGGTGCGTCTCTCCGGTAATAACGCCGCCGAAGGGCAGCGGTTACTGGCAGAAAGTGGTCTGACGGTGGAAGCCGTCGATTCTCTGGATGATGCCGCGAAACGCATCATTGCGTTACTGAATTAACAGGAGGTTAAGATGAGCGTTTTGATCAACAAACACACGCGGGTACTGGTGCAGGGCATTACCGGCAAAAACGGCACATTTCATACAGAGCAGGCTATTGCGTATGGCACGCAGATTGTGGGTGGAGTGACGCCTGGTAAGGGCGGGCAACGGCATCTGGATCGCCCGGTTTTTGATTCAATGAAAGATGCGATGCGACAAACTGAGGCCGATGCCAGCGTGATTTATGTGCCTGCACCGTTTGTGCTGGATTCTGTTGTTGAGGCTATTGAAGCTGGCGTCAAATTGGTTGTGGTGATCACTGAAGGTGTACCGACACTGGATATGGTGAAAGTTCGTCGGCTGCTTGACTGCCACCCGGATGTGCGGCTGATTGGGCCAAACTGCCCAGGAGTTATCACGCCGGGTGAGTGCAAAATCGGGATTATGCCTGGTGAAATCCACCGCCCAGGGCGTATTGGGATTGTTTCCCGCTCCGGTACATTAACCTACGAAGCTGTAGCGCAAACCACGGCGCTGGGACTTGGGCAATCCACCTGTATTGGTATTGGCGGCGATCCGGTTCCGGGGACTAACTTTATTGATGCGCTGCGTTTATTCGAAAATGATCCGCAAACAGACGCGGTAATTATGATCGGTGAAATTGGTGGTAATGCGGAAGAACGGGCCGCGGAATTTATTCGCCATGATATGAATAAACCGGTCGTAGGTTATATTGCCGGTGTTACTGCACCAAAAGGAAAACGCATGGGACACGCCGGAGCCATTATTTCTGGCGGTAGCGGCAGTGCAGAGGATAAATTCCGTGCGTTCGATAAAGCAGGCATGGCATGGACAAGAAACCCGGCGTTGCTTGGCGAAACGTTATGGAATGTTATTAAGTAATCCATAAATGAATATCAAGGGAGCATATCGCTCCCTTTTTTTATCTGTGTGGTAAGAGAATCACCTTTTATTTACTGTGCGGAAAACCGCGCACAAAATAAAAAGAATAAATAATAAAATCATTAAATAACAAAGCATTATTAAAAAATTAAAGATGGCATAGCTCCTGCAATAGCCAGGCAGGTTTTTTATTTTTCACAATGAGGTGAATATGTCATCAATATCACATGGCGCACCACAAAAGCGTCGAATTATCCCTAATCCCGGCCTGTGGTTGGCGATCATTGCCGGAATTATTATTACTCTTCTGCCTCTGGGCGATACCTTGCCCGTCGCCGGACAAAATATGATCGCCATTCTGGTGTTTGCCATTATTGTCTGGATCAGCGAAGCGATGGATTACACCGCCAGTGCAATTGTTATTTCCGCACTGATTATCTTTATGGTTGGTTTTGCCCCGGATATGAATCACCCGGACACGATCCTTGGCACCGCGAAAGCGCTGAAAATGACTCTGTCGGGTTTTTCTAATTCTGCTCTGGCGCTGGTGGCAGCAGCAATGTTTATCGCGGCGGCAATGACCATTACCGGGCTGGATAAACGTATTGCGCTGTTTACTATGTCGAAAATAGGTGCCAGTAGCCGCAGCATTATTATCGGTGCCATTGTGGTGACCATCGTCCTGAGCCTGGTCGTACCCAGTGCCACTGCCCGTACGGCTTGCGTGGTGCCGATTATGATGGGGGTCATTGCGGCATTTAAGGTGGATAAACATTCACGTTTAGCGGCGTCAATGATGATTGTTATCGCCCAGGCGACCAGTATCTGGAACGTTGGTATTCAAACTTCGGCGGCGCAAAACCTGCTTTCTATCGGTTTTATCAATAAAACTTTCGGCGCCGGGCATTCTGTCAGCTGGCTTGACTGGCTGTTAGCGGGCGCGCCCTGGAGCCTCACCATGTCGGTGATCCTCTATTTCCTCGCACGTAAATTGTTGCCGCCAGAAACGGAAGCTGTTGAAGGGGGGAGCGAGGCCATTAAAAAAGCACTCGCAGAGTTAGGGCCAACCACCGGTAAAGAAAAACGCTTGATCGGTATTTCGCTGTTGTTACTGCTCTTTTGGTCTACTGGCGGAAAATTACACAGTATTGATACCACCTCTGTCACCCTTGCCGGACTGGCGATTATGTTGCTGCCAGGCATCGGTGTAATGAGCTGGAAAGAGGTCGAAAAACGTGTGCAGTGGGGCACGTTGCTGATGTTTGGTATTGGTATCAGCCTGGGGTCCACGTTGCTTGATACACAGGCAGCTTCATGGATGGCGAACTATGTGGTGAAAGGTTTTGGTCTTGACGGTTTACCATCACTTGCCATCTTCGCGATTCTCGCCGCTTTCTTGATAATCATTCACCTGGGGTTTGCCAGTGCCACTGCGCTAACTGCCGCATTGCTGCCCATCCTGATTAGCCTGTTAAGCAGTCTGCCGCCAGAACTCGGCGTTAACCCGGTCGGCATGACCATTCTGCTCGCCTTCAGTGTCAGTTTTGGCTTCATCCTGCCGATTAACGCGCCACAAAATATGGTGTGTATGGGTACGGATACCTTCACGCCACGCCAGTTTACCCGTGTGGGACTGTACCTGACGGTAATCGGCTACCTGTTGTTGCTACTGTTTGCCGCCACCTGGTGGAAAATTTTAGGTCTAATGTGAGGAAACCAACGATGTCATTACAAATTGCTGTTGAAAAAGTGCGTTGGTTAGCTGCCGGGCTGCTGGAACTTAATGGCTGTGATGCCGATATCGCTCAGGATGTGGCGGAACATATGATTGAAGCGGAACGTTATGGCTTTGCCAGCCACGGCGTCACGCTGCTACCGAAATATCTGGAAAATATCGCTCGTGGCGATGTAACCGCGAATGCCCGCCCGGAATGCTTAACAAGTGAAGGTAATTTACAGCGTTTTCATGCCCACAATGGCTTTGGTCAACACGCCGGAAAAGTGGCGGTAAATGCTGCCATCGAACAAACAAAACACCGCGGTTTTTGCCTGTTAACGTTGTGCCATGCGCATCATTTAGGGCGTATGGGGCATTACGGGCAAATGGTTGCTGATCAAGGCCTGGCGATGCTGGCCATGAGTAACGTCACCGGGCGTCCTGCACTGGTCGCCCCGTGGGGCGGTGCGGAACCGCGTATGACCACTAACCCTTTCTGCTTTGCCTGGCCGTTCAGTGATGGGCGTCCGCCGATTCTGGTTGATTTTGCCACCAGTAGCATGGCGCTAAATAAAGCACGGGTAATGTCGTCCACCGGGAAGCAGGCCGCGCCGGGACAATTGATTGATGCACAGGGGAATCCAAGCAATGATCCTGGGGTGTTATTCAGCAATCCTCCAGGGGCGTTACTGCCATTTGGTGAGCATAAAGGATTTGGCCTGGCACTGATGATTGAAATGATGGCGGGGATCTTATCTGGTGGTGACACGATCGCCGAAGATCATCAGACGGATGGATCTGCGCATAATCATCTTTTTGCGTTGATTATCGATCCTGATCAATTCACCGATCTGGCAGGGGAGAAAGGGCAGTTCTTTGCGGATTATCTGTTAGCTACGCAGCCTCAACCTGGCGGCAATCCGGTGATTTACCCCGGTATGCCAGAAGCTGCCAACCGGGAACGCAATGCGAAGATGATTACGATCCCGGTATCATTCTGGTCCTGGGTAGTTGAACATTACGCCCGCAAAGGTATCGATTTGGGGTTACATCCTCAGGAATCAGCATTAGCTGGATGATTCTGGTCGATAAACTTGCGGTTGAATCTGATGTTTGTTGAGTTTGTCATATAAAGTCTTGCGCGGCAGCTGTAATAGCCGCGCTGTCAAACTGACCTGGCCTTCCGTTTGTCGCAGCATATCTTCGATTAACTTTTTCTCGAAAGCATCAATGCAGGCGGTAAGACCACTCTCTTCTTGCTGAGTCATTGGCACTGGCTGGTGGTGGGTCAGTAAACCGAGAACAAAACGCTCTGCATTGTGTTTAAGTTCACGTACATTGCCAGGCCAACTTTGTGACTGCAACCAGGCCAGTAACATGGGAGAAATATCAGGCAGAGGACGATTATATTTTTGTGCCGCCTGACTGGCGAACCAGTAAAACAGTTCAGGGATATCTTCTCGTCGCTGGCGTAAAGGTGGAATATTCAGGCTAACCACATTCAGACGATAATAGAGATCGAGACGAAACAGATGTTCTTCGCTGCGACGCAGTAAATCTTCCTTGGTCGCTGCAATAACACGGCAATTCACCGGAATTAATTGATTGGCACCTAATCGTTCAATGGTTCTTTCCTGCAATACACGTAGCAGTTTTACCTGCATTCCTGATGGCATTCCCTCTATTTCATCGAGAAATAACGTACCACCATTTGCATGTTCAATTTTTCCAATACGCTTTTTAACCGCACCGGTAAATGCGCCCGCCTCATGACCAAATATTTCGCTTTCAAACAACGTTTCTGGTAAGCCTGCACAGTTTAAGGCAACAAACTGCCCCTGACGGCGGGTACTCCAGTGATGCAGCATTCTGGCGACGACTTCTTTACCACAACCTGTTTCACCATAAATAAGGACATCGGCACCGGTATCTGCGACATTAAGGATCATTTTACGCAGTTGCTGCATCTGCGGACTACGACCAATCAGCACCGGGCCATTTTCCTGTTGCAGATTCGCCAGTAATTGCTGATTTTCTAAAACCAATCGCCGTTTTTCTACCGCTCTGGCAATAATACTCAATAATTTATCTGAGCTACTTGGTTTCTCAATGAAATCGAATGCACCATTACGCATGGCATCCACCGCCATTTCCACGTCACCGTGTCCGGTAATTAAAATAACCGGAATTTTGCTATCCATTTCGTTGATGTAACTGAGGAGCTCTAGTCCTGATATTCCAGGTAACCTGACATCGGTCAGTATAATAATGTTGGCCTGACTTTGAATAAGGGGAATACTGTGTTCTGCATCGCAACAGGAAATAACGCGATAACCAGCCAGCGTGAGCGTTTGTTCACAGGCAAAACGTACATCGTCACTATCCTCAATATAAACTATAGTAATTTCACTGAATTTATTATTCATGTTTTTCTCCCCATTCAGGCCAGGTTAATGTCATTACTGCGCCGCCTTCAGGATGATTACTGGCGTGGAGTGCGCCGTTCGAATTTCGGACAATTTCGCTGACTATTGCCAGTCCCAACCCCATTCCTCTACGTTTAGTGGTAAAAAATGGTTCAAATATGCGATCGACAACTTCAGGTGCAAAACCGCCACCGCTGTCTTTAATGGTAATAATAACTTTGTTATTTGCCTGGCGAATGGCGATATCCAGTCGTTTGTAAGAGCTACCTTCCATAGAATCTAAGGCGTTGCTAATTAAATTACTGAATATCTGTTCAAGACCGAGTTCATCGCAATTGACAAATAACGGCATGGATGGGGCTTTTATTCGTCGCTCAATGTTATTTTTCTCCATGCTGTGATTAAGTAACGCCACGGCGCTATACATCACTTTGATGACATCGGCAGAACCTTTAGGTACGCGATGGCGCGAGGCAAATGCTTTAAGTTCGGAAATGAGCTGCGTCATCCGCTCAATCACGGAAATAATGTGTTTCAGATTCTGTTCAACCTGTGGATACATCTCTTTTTTTAGCATAGTACGCGCGTTATCAGTAAGTGCGTGAATGGCGGCTAACGGTTGATTTTGTTCATGGGCAATTTCGGTTGCCATCTGTCCAAGCGCCGCCAGTTTGCTGGACTCTGCCAGTTCACTACGCGTAATTTGTAATACTTGTTCAGCCTGACTGCGCTCTTTTATCTCCTGTATTAATTTTTGATTGATCAATTCCAGGGCAGATGTACGCTCTTTAACCTGTTTTTCTAATGTTTCATTCGCCAGTGTTAATAATTGTTGTGCATGAGATCGCATTCTCCAGTATTTAATAAATAACAAAAACAGCAGGTAAATAATTAGTGTAATGACTAACGAAATAGCCCATGACCAGTACAGGTTATCTAAGGGGACCATAATTGTCATTTTCCAGTTAAATTCTGGAATGGCTATTTGTTGCGTATAATATTGCGGGAATAAACAGAGTTGTTCTTTTTTATCTTTCAGGAAAGTAAAATTGCTCACGGTATAACAGGGATAATAATCCGCCGGTAAAAGATTGTCGAGACTATATTGGCGGGTAGATTGTAGTTTTTGTTTTGCCTGAACAGGTAACGGTTGCAGTGTTCGCATTCGCCATGGCGATTTTGAACTTAAAAATATAATCCCATGTTCATCATTCACGATAATATTTTCAGGACCTTCGGCCCATGCTTTTTCAATTTCATTAAGACTTATTTTTACTACTACAACACCGACAATTTTTCCTTTATCTTTTATACTTGTAGAGAGGAAGAATCCCGGTGTATTCGTAGTGCTACCAATACCGTAAAAGCGTCCATTTAAGCCAGACATGGCGTGTTTATAATAGGGGCGATAGCTATAATTTTGCCCTACATAGCTGCCGGGGTCCTGCCAGTTACTAGAAGCGATGGCCTTACCTTGGGTATCCAGAATAAATATTGCTGCGGTTTTGAGTTGAGTATTGAAATGTGCAATTCGTTGATTGAGTTCGCTGGACGTCATATCGTCAGGCGTAATTACCGCCTGACGGATGATATGGTCTGTTGAGAGCATATAGGGTAAAACATAAAATTGCTCGATGGTGGAATATAATGTGGACTTATACATTTCAAGCCGCATTTTATCGGTACCGGACAAGGTATTAAAACGCAAGTGCAAAAAAGCGATTGAAACCGCGAGCATGATAAGAAAAAGTGAAATGCTTGTAATGTGAAATCGCCATTTGTTCTTAAATATATAATTCCACGATATTTTCATTCATCATCCATTGAATGCATTTATATTTATCATCAGTATATTCCCTGAACAATGTTTGCGAGAACCAAAAGAGTGCCATTGTGTGAATGTGTAAGCAGAATAACCGTGGCAATGTGTGGTTTATCGCACAGGTATTCCAAATGTGATCATGCTCTTTTTATGTGACAAATCCGCAGATAATCCTTCCTTTCCCCTGCGGTTGGCGTTATGGTCAGATGGTTTTTTCAACAAACGCACAATAATAAGTTTCAACTTACTGACTATTTAGGGAAAAATATGCGCAAGATCACACAGGCATTGAGTGCCGTTTGCTTATTGTTCGCTCTAAACAGTTCCGCTGTTGCCCTGGCCTCATCTCCTTCACCGCTTAATCCGGGTACTAACGTAGCCAAACTCGCTGAACAGGCACCAATTCATTGGGTTTCGGTTGCACAAATTGAAAATAGCCTCGCAGGACGTCCGCCAATGGCGGTGGGGTTTGATATCGATGATACGGTACTTTTTTCCAGTCCGGGTTTCTGGCGCGGCAAAAAAACCTTCTCACCAGAAAGCGAAGATTATCTGAAAAATCCTGTGTTCTGGGAAAAAATGAACAATGGCTGGGATGAATTCAGCATTCCAAAAGAGGTCGCTCGCCAGCTGATTGATATGCATGTACGCCGCGGTGACGCGATCTTCTTTGTGACTGGTCGTAGCCCGACCAAAACAGAAACGGTTTCAAAAACGCTGGCGGATAATTTTCATATTCCTGCCACCAACATGAATCCGGTGATCTTTGCGGGCGATAAACCAGGTCAAAATACAAAATCGCAATGGCTGCAGGATAAAAATATCCGAATTTTTTATGGTGATTCCGATAACGATATTACCGCCGCACGCGATGTTGGCGCTCGTGGTATCCGCATTCTGCGCGCCTCCAACTCTACCTACAAACCCTTGCCACAAGCGGGTGCGTTTGGTGAAGAGGTGATCGTCAATTCAGAATACTGACAGAGCGGGAGAGCGTAATACTCTCCCGAATGCTGTTTTTTTAATCACACCTTTATCCTTTCGCTGTCTTGCTGCAAACTGATTAAGAGAGTTTTATCAAGGAGCAGCACATGTGGTATCAAAAGACGCTCACGCTTAGCGCCAAATCTCGTGGGTTTCATCTGGTAACGGATGAAATTCTGAATCAGCTGGCTGATATGCCGCGCGTTAACATCGGTTTACTGCATCTGTTGCTGCAACATACCTCCGCCTCTCTGACACTTAATGAGAACTGCGATCCCACCGTACGCCACGACATGGAGCGTTTTTTCCTCCGCGCCGTTCCCGACAACGGAAATTATGAGCATGACTATGAGGGAGCAGACGATATGCCTTCTCATATCAAATCCTCAATGCTGGGAACATCGCTTGTATTGCCGGTGCATAAAGGGCGTATTCAGACCGGCACCTGGCAAGGCATCTGGCTGGGGGAACATCGCATCCACGGCGGATCGCGTCGCATCATCGCGACACTTCAAGGGGAGTAAAAAATGACCATTTTGGAGTTGCTACAATATTGCATGGCAAAACCAGGCGCAGAACAGAGCGTGCATAACGACTGGAAAGCGACGCAGATCAAAGTGGAAGATGTGCTGTTTGCGATGGTGAAAGAAGTAGAAAATCGCCCAGCTGTTTCGCTGAAAACCAGCCCGGAGCTGGCGGAGCTGCTACGTCAGCAGCACAGCGATGTGCGTCCAAGCCGCCATCTGAACAAAGCACACTGGAGCACCGTGTATCTCGACGGATCGCTGCCGGATTCGCAAATCTATTATCTGGTGGATGCGTCTTATCAGCAGGCGGTGAATTTGCTGCCGGAAGAAAAACGTAAATTGCTGGTGCAACTCTGAAAGAAGAAGGCCGCTCAGAAAGCGGCCTTAACGATTACAGCATCGGCTTGAGGAAGCGCGCCGTATGCGAAGCTTCGCACTCTGCGACGGTTTCTGGCGTACCGGAGACGAGGATTTCGCCGCCCCCACTGCCGCCTTCTGGTCCCAGGTCGACAATCCAGTCAGCGGTTTTGATCACGTCGAGATTGTGCTCAATTACCACAATGGTATTGCCCTGATCGCGCAGTTTATGCAGTACGTCGAGCAGTTGCTGAATATCGGCGAAGTGCAGACCGGTGGTCGGCTCGTCGAGAATATACAGCGTCTGCCCGGTGCCGCGTTTTGACAGCTCACGCGCCAGCTTCACGCGCTGGGCTTCACCACCAGAAAGTGTGGTTGCGGACTGACCCAGACGAATATACGTCAGACCAACGTCCATCAATGTTTGCAGCTTACGTGCCAGAGCTGGCACCGCATCAAAGAACTCACGCGCCTCTTCGATGGTCATATCCAGCACTTCGTGGATGGTTTTGCCTTTGTACTTAATCTCCAGCGTTTCACGGTTATAGCGTTTGCCTTTGCACTGGTCGCACGGTACGTAAATGTCCGGCAGGAAGTGCATCTCCACTTTGATCACGCCGTCGCCCTGACAGGCTTCGCAGCGTCCGCCGCGAACGTTAAAGCTGAAACGTCCTGGCGTATAACCACGCGCACGGGATTCCGGTACGCCCGCAAACAGTTCGCGCACAGGCGTAAACACGCCGGTATAGGTCGCCGGGTTAGAACGCGGAGTACGACCAATTGGGCTTTGGTCGATATCGATCACTTTATCGAAATGCTCCAGCCCCTGAATATCGCGATACGGTGCTGGTTCGGCGATGGTCGCACCATTCAACTGGCGTTGGGCAATTGGGAACAGTGTGTCGTTAATCAGCGTTGATTTACCGGAACCTGAAACTCCGGTAATGCAGGTAAACAGACCCACCGGCAGCGTCAGCGTCACGTCTTTCAGGTTGTTGCCGCGTGCGCCCGTCAGTTTCAGCACTTTTTCCGGATTTGCCGGAACGCGTTTCTTCGGCACCTCAATCTTGCGTTTACCGCTCATGTACTGCCCGGTCAACGACTCAGGCACCGCCATTATTGCTTCCAGCGGACCTTCCGCGACGACTTCACCGCCGTGAACACCCGCACCCGGACCGATATCGATCACATGATCAGCGGCGCGAATCGCGTCTTCGTCGTGCTCCACCACAATCACGGTATTACCGAGATCGCGCAGATGGATAAGCGTACCCAGCAGGCGCTCGTTATCGCGCTGGTGCAGGCCGATAGACGGCTCATCCAGCACGTACATCACGCCAACCAGGCCTGCACCAATCTGGCTCGCCAGACGAATACGCTGGGCTTCACCGCCGGAAAGTGTCTCTGCTGAGCGGGAAAGTGTCAGGTAATTCAGGCCGACGTTAACGAGGAATTTCAGACGATCGCCGATCTCTTTAAGGATTTTTTCTGCAATCTTCGCCCGCTGACCTGCGAGTTTGAGATTGTTGAAGAATTCCATCGCATGACCGATGCTCATGTCGGAGATGGCGGGCAGCGGCGTATTCTCGACATACACGTGGCGTGCTTCCCGACGCAGACGGGTTCCTTCGCAGCTGGCGCACGGACGATTGCTGATAAACTTGGCTAATTCTTCACGTACCGCGCTGGATTCCGTCTCTTTATAACGGCGCTCCATATTGTGCAGCACGCCTTCGAACGGATGACGACGAATGGAGGTATCGCCACGATCGTTCATGTATTTGAATTCAATATTTTCTTTGCCAGAACCGTACAACACCACTTTATGCACGTTCGCGCTCAGGCTGCCCCACGGCGCTTCGACGTCGAACTTATAGTGATCTGCCAGCGATTTCAGCATCTGGAAATAATAGAAGTTGCGGCGATCCCAGCCACGGATCGCACCGCCAGCCAGCGATAATTCCGGATTCTGGATCACGCGGTCAGGATCGAAATATTGCTGTACGCCAAGTCCGTCACAGGTCGGGCAGGCTCCCGCCGGGTTGTTAAATGAAAACAGGCGAGGTTCCAGCTCGCGCATACTGTAACCGCAAATCGGGCAGGCAAAGTTGGCGGAGAACAGCAGCTCTTCCGCTTTCGGGTCGTCCATATCCGCCACTACCGCGGTACCACCGGAAAGCTCCAGCGCGGTTTCAAACGACTCGGCAAGACGTTGGGTAAGATCGTCACGCACTTTGAAGCGATCAACCACCACTTCAATGGTATGTTTCTTTTGCAGTTCCAGTTTCGGCGGATCGGAAAGATCGCAGACTTCGCCATCAATACGAGCACGGATGTAACCCTGGCTTGCCAGGTTCTCCAGCGTTTTGGTGTGTTCGCCTTTGCGCTCTTTAATGATTGGCGCGAGCAGCATCAGACGCTTGCCGTCCGGCTGGGACAACACGTTATCCACCATCTGACTGACGGTTTGCGCCGCCAGCGGTACATCGTGGTCCGGGCAGCGCGGCTCACCAACGCGAGCGTACAGCAGACGCAAATAGTCGTGGATTTCGGTGATTGTCCCCACCGTAGAGCGCGGGTTATGAGACGTCGATTTCTGCTCAATTGAGATGGCAGGAGAAAGCCCCTCAATATGGTCGACGTCCGGCTTCTCCATCAGTGACAGAAACTGCCGCGCGTAGGCGGAAAGGGATTCAACGTAACGGCGCTGCCCTTCGGCATATAAGGTGTCGAAAGCGAGCGAGGATTTGCCAGAACCCGAAAGCCCGGTCACGACAATGAGCTTGTCGCGGGGGATAACGAGGTTGATGTTTTTGAGATTATGGGTGCGGGCGCCCCGAACTTCGATCTTATCCATTCACCTTTCCCGGATTAAACGCTTTTTTGCCCGGTGGCATGGTGCTACCGGCGATCACAAACGGTTAATTATGACACAAATTAACCTGAATGAATATACAGTATTGGAATGCATTACCCGGAGTGTTGTGTAACAATGTCTGGCCAGGTTTGTTTCCCGGAACCGAGGTCACAACATAGTAAAAGCGCTATTGGTAATGGTACAATCGCGCGTTTACACTTATTCAGAACGATTTTTTTTCAGGAGACACGAACATGGCCAGCAGAGGCGTAAACAAGGTTATTCTCGTTGGTAATCTGGGTCAGGACCCGGAAGTACGCTACATGCCAAATGGTGGCGCAGTTGCCAACATTACGCTGGCTACTTCCGAATCCTGGCGTGATAAAGCCACCGGCGAGATGAAAGAGCAGACTGAATGGCACCGCGTTGTGCTGTTCGGCAAACTGGCAGAAGTAGCCAGCGAATATCTGCGTAAAGGTTCTCAGGTTTATATCGAAGGTCAGCTGCGTACCCGCAAATGGACCGATCAATCCGGTCAGGATCGCTATACCACAGAAGTCGTGGTGAACGTTGGCGGCACCATGCAGATGCTGGGTGGTCGTCAGGGTGGTGGCGCTCCTGCAGGTGGCAATATCGGTGGTGGTCAGCCGCAGGGCGGTTGGGGTCAGCCTCAGCAGCCGCAGGGTGGCAATCAGTTCAGCGGCGGCGCGCAGTCTCGCCCGCAGCAGTCCGCTCCGGCAGCGCCGTCTAACGAGCCGCCGATGGACTTTGATGACGATATTCCGTTCTGATTTGTCTTTAAAACAATAGGGTATATTGTTTTAAGGTGGATGATTAAAGCATCTGCCAGCCATAAAAAAGAAGCCTCCGTTATGGAGGCTTCTACATATCAAGTCAAAATCATTGGCCATTGTGGCGGTGTCTGATTCATCTCTTCTATCATCACCGACTCGATGTTGTGCCAGATGGCGGTGATATCCGCCATTGTGATGCCAAGCAACCCCATTGCGAACCAGCAGGCGGAAACTACGCCCAAACCGCTGCTGATCACTGCAAGCCCGACATAATCAGCCCGACGAAAACGGATGTTGAGCGTGCTGGCCAGAAACATCATTACGGCACTAAGAAGTTGCCAGCGAAGAAGAACCACGCCAGTGGTGAGGGTAGCCATCAAACAATTCCTCGAAAAAGAGCTGATGCCCTGGACAGCGCGGCGTTGTTCACGGGAGGCGTGATACACTCTGGCTATCGCGGGGCTTGCAGAACACAAAAATGAAACACTCTGTTTGTTTCATGAATTTTGTGAACTATATCACAATTGGTTGTTTGTTAGCCAGATTAGGCCGTGACTTTTATTGCCGTACAGATTATGTGTTTTTTCAGCGGCATTAAGGGTATATCTTCCCGCCGCCTCTGCATTCCTGAAGGTGATTAATTTTTAAGATCAATGAATTATCGTCATCCTGGTGACGATTAAAAAGGTCTCAATTTTATATCAGGCAAAAGTGCTATTTATACCGTAAGATTTATCTAAAGACGTCGGTAGCCAGGGTTTCACCTTGCAATAACCGGGTATAAACAGGCAGGGAATTGATAGCAATGAGTCATCGTGCACGACACCAATTACTGGCGTTTCCGGGCATTATCTTTTTAGTTCTCTTTCCCATCATTCTGTCGCTATGGATTGCCTTCTTTTGGGCAAAATCAGAAGTGAATAATCAGCTCCGAACTTTTGCTCAGCTGGCGTTGGATAAATCTGAGCTGGTCATTCGTCAGGCAGATTTAGTGAGCGATGCAGCTGAACGCTATCAGGGGCAAGTTTGCACTCCAGCCCATCAAAAGCGAATGTTGAATATTATTCGTGGCTATCTTTATATTAATGAATTGATTTATGCTCGTGATAACCATTTTTTATGCTCATCGCTGATAGCGTCTGTAAATGGCTATACGATTGCACCGGCCGATTATAAGCGTGAACCTAACGTTTCTATCTATTATTACCGTGATACGCCTTTTTTCTCAGGCTATAAAATGACCTATATGCAGCGGGGGAATTATGTAGCGGTCATTAACCCTCTCTTCTGGAGTGAAGTGATGTCTGATGATCCGACATTGCAATGGGGTGTGTATGATACGGTGACGAAAACCTTTTTCTCGTTAAGCAACGAGGCCTCGGCAGCAACGTTTTCTCCGCTGATTCGTTTGAATGATTTAACCGTACAACGAAATGGCTATTTATATGCGACAGTTTATTCGACAAAACGCCCAATTGCGGCCATTGTTGCGACTTCATATCAACGTCTTATAACCCATTTTTATAATCATCTTATTTTTGCGTTGCCCGCCGGTATTTTGGGGAGTCTTGTTCTGCTATTACTCTGGCTACGTATTCGACAAAACTATTTGTCTCCCAAACGCAAATTGCAACGCGCCCTCGAAAAACATCAACTTTTCCTTTATTACCAGCCAATAATCGATATCAAAACAGAAAAATGTATCGGCGCTGAAGCGTTGTTACGTTGGCCCGGTGAGCAGGGGCAAGTAATGAATCCGGCAGAGTTTATTCCGCTGGCAGAAAAGGAGGGGATGATCGAACAGGTAACTGATTATGTTATTGATAATGTCTTCCGCGATTTGGGCGCGTATCTGGCAACACATGCCGATCGCTATGTTTCTATTAACCTGTCAGCCTCCGATTTTCATACCTCACGGTTGATAGCGCGAACCAATCAGAAAACAGAGCAACATGCGGTGCGCCCGCAGCAAATTAAATTTGAAGTGACTGAACATGCATTTCTTGATGTCGACAAAATGACGCCGATTATTCTGGCTTTCCGCAAGGCCGGTTACGAAGTGGCAATTGATGATTTTGGTATTGGCTACTCTAACTTGCATAACCTTAAATCATTGAATGTCGATATTTTGAAAATCGATAAATCGTTTGTTGAGACGCTGACCACCCACAAAACCAGTCATTTGATTGCGGAACACATCATCGAGCTGGCGCACAGCCTGGGGTTAAAAACGATTGCTGAAGGTGTCGAAACTGAGGCGCAGGTTAACTGGCTGCGCAAACGCGGCGTGCGCTATTGCCAGGGATGGTTCTTCGCGAAGGCGATGCCGCCGCAGGTGTTTATGCAATGGATGGAGCAATTACCCGCGCGGGAATTAACGCGCGGGCAATAAAACTACAGGCGGTGGCGATAATCGCTGGGAGTGCGATCAAACTGCCGACGGAAAACGCGGGAGAAGGTCTGCTGAGAGACATAACCCAGGTCCATTGCGATATCAAAAATCGGACGCTCGGTGGTGCGCAACTCAACGGCGGCCAGTAACAGACGGCGCTGGCGAATGTAATCGCCAAGCGTCTGATGCGTCACCGTGCGGAACATCCGTTGCAAGTACCACTTTGAATAGCCAGATTTTTTTGCGACGACATCAATGTTAAGCGGCTGGTCAATATGCTCGTCAATCCATGCGATAAGATCCTGAATAATTTTCTGATGGGACATAAATCTGCCTCTTTTCAGTGTTCAGTTCGTTAATTCATCTGTTGGGGAGTATAATTCCTCAAGTTAACTTGAGGTAAAGCGATTTATGGAAAAGAAATTACCCCGCATTAAAGCGCTGCTAACACCCGGCGAAGTGGCGAAACGCAGCGGTGTGGCGGTATCGGCGCTGCATTTCTATGAAAGCAAAGGGTTGATTACCAGTATCCGTAATAGCGGCAATCAGCGGCGATATAAACGTGATGTGTTGCGATATGTCGCAATTATCAAAATTGCTCAGCGTATTGGCATTCCGCTCGCAACCATTCGTGAAGCGTTTGGCGTGTTGCCAGAAGGGCATACGTTAAGTGCGAAAGAGTGGAAACAGCTTTCGTCCCAATGGCGAGAAGAGTTGGATCGGCGCATTCATACCTTAGTGGCGCTGCGTGACGAACTGGATGGATGTATTGGTTGTGGCTGCCTTTCGCGCAGTGATTGCCCGTTGCGTAACCCGGGCGACCGCTTAGGAGAAGAAGGTACCGGCGCACGCTTACTGGAAGATGAACAAAACTAAAGCGCCACAAGGGCGCTTTAGTTTGTTTTCCGGTCTTTGTCTTTCTCTCTATCCCGCTGGTACACAGGAGGGTTTCCCCCGACGTCAACACACCTCATTCGAGCACGTGGTGGAGGTTCCGGTTGGTGTTGATGCTTTAATTGTATGTTACCGGCGTTTCTTCGCCAGTGTAAAAGTACACTTTTTAGCCGCAATATTTTTGTCATCTCAGACGATTTTTTATCGCAATCCTGAACGGTATACGGCTCGATAACGCTGCAATCTTGCGCATCGACGATAACGTTTGCGCATCAATTGCCTGGTTTTTCATCGTCAAGACAATAAAAGAGAAAAAAGCAGCAAACTTCGGTTGAAAAAGCCGCTATGATCGCCGGATAATCGTTTGCTTTTTTTACCACCCGTTTTGTATGCGCGGAGCTAAACGTTTGCTTTTTTTGCGACGCAGCAAATTGTCGCAAACCTGGAGCAGGAAGATAACGTTTCGCTGGCAGGGGATTGTCCGCCACGCATCTTGACGAAAATTAAACTCTCAGGGGATGTTTTCTTATGTCTACGCCATCAGCGCGTACCGGCGGTTCACTCGACGCCTGGTTTAAAATTTCACAACGTGGAAGCACTGTCCGTCAGGAAGTGGTTGCCGGGTTAACAACGTTTCTGGCGATGGTCTACTCGGTTATCGTCGTTCCAGGCATGTTGGGTAAAGCGGGCTTCCCGCCTGCGGCAGTTTTCGTTGCAACCTGTCTGGTTGCCGGACTCGGTTCTATCGTGATGGGTCTGTGGGCTAATCTGCCGTTGGCGATTGGTTGCGCCATCTCTCTGACGGCGTTTACCGCATTCAGTCTGGTGCTGGGGCAACATATTAGCGTACCTGTCGCGCTGGGTGCCGTGTTCCTGATGGGTGTGCTGTTTACGGTAATTTCTGCCACGGGTATCCGTAGCTGGATTTTGCGCAACTTGCCGCACGGTGTGGCGCACGGCACGGGGATTGGTATCGGTCTGTTCCTGCTGCTCATTGCCGCTAATGGTGTCGGTCTGGTGATTAAAAACCCGCTTGATGGTCTGCCCGTCGCGCTGGGGGATTTTACGACCTTTCCGGTGATGATGTCGTTGGTGGGGCTGGCAGTGATTATCGGCCTGGAAAAACTGAAAGTCCCTGGCGGCATTCTGCTGACCATTATCGGTATCTCAATTGTCGGTTTGATCTTCGATCCTAACGTCCATTTCTCCGGCGTTTTCGCCATGCCTTCATTGAGCGATGAAAACGGCAATTCACTGATAGGCAGCCTGGACATTATGGGCGCGCTGAATCCTGTAGTCCTGCCAAGTGTTCTGGCACTGGTGATGACGGCAGTATTTGATGCCACCGGAACTATCCGTGCCGTCGCCGGTCAGGCGAACCTGCTGGATAAAGATGGGCAGATCATCGACGGCGGGAAAGCACTGACCACCGACTCCATGAGCAGCGTTTTTTCTGGCCTGGTGGGTGCAGCTCCGGCAGCGGTATACATCGAGTCTGCGGCGGGTACGGCGGCGGGCGGTAAAACCGGTTTGACGGCTATCACCGTTGGCGTGCTGTTCCTGCTGATTCTGTTCCTCTCTCCGCTCTCTTACCTCGTTCCGGGGTACGCAACGGCTCCGGCGCTGATGTACGTTGGCCTGCTGATGCTGAGCAACGTGGCGAAAATCGACTTTGCTGATTTTGTTGATGCGATGGCGGGTCTGGTTACGGCGGTATTCATCGTGCTGACCTGTAACATCGTAACAGGCATCATGATTGGCTTCGCGACTCTGGTGATTGGTCGTCTGGTTTCCGGCGAATGGCGCAAGTTGAACATCGGTACGGTCGTTATTGCCGTGGCGCTGGTGACCTTCTATGCGGGTGGCTGGGCTATCTAATCTTACATAGGATTCTGAAAACGGGTGGCAATGGCTGCCCGTTTTTATTTTCTCCGCACATTGTGTGAGCTTTTGCGATATTCTGAAAAAATGAGAATTCAGGCATAACGCCTTTCTCAGATCATAAAAAACATCGCAAACAGGGAACGCATGGAAATCTTCTTCACCATACTGATAATGACCCTCGTGGTCTCGCTGTCCGGGGTGGTCACTCGTGTCATGCCCTTTCAGATCCCGCTTCCGCTTATGCAAATCGCCATCGGTGCGCTACTGGCGTGGCCGACGTTTGGTTTGCATGTGGAGTTTGATCCTGAACTCTTTTTAGTCTTGTTTATCCCGCCGTTGCTGTTCGCTGATGGTTGGAAAACGCCGACCCGTGAATTTCTCGAACATGGGCGAGAGATTTTCGGCCTCGCGCTGGCGCTGGTGGTGGTCACCGTGGTCGGCATTGGCTTCCTTATTTACTGGGTGGTGCCGGGCATTCCGCTGATCCCCGCCTTTGCGCTGGCTGCGGTGCTTTCTCCGACCGATGCTGTAGCGCTCTCCGGGATTGTTGGCGAGGGGCGCATCCCGAAAAAAATCATGGGCATTTTGCAGGGCGAAGCGTTGATGAATGACGCCTCCGGCCTGGTGTCGTTGAAGTTTGCCGTGGCAGTGGCGATGGGGACAATGATCTTCACCGTCGGCGGTGCGACGGTCGAATTTATGAAAGTGGCAATAGGCGGTATTCTCGCCGGTTTTGTGGTGAGCTGGCTGTATGGTCGCTCGCTGCGATTCCTCAGCCGCTGGGGCGGTGATGAACCCGCGACGCAGATCGTTCTGCTGTTCTTGCTGCCATTCGCTTCTTATCTGATTGCGGAACATATTGGCGTTTCCGGCATCCTCGCTGCGGTTGCCGCCGGGATGACCATCACCCGCTCCGGTGTGATGCGCCGTGCGCCGCTGGCAATGCGCCTGCGCGCAAACAGCACCTGGGCGATGCTGGAATTTGTCTTTAACGGCATGGTGTTCCTGCTGTTAGGTCTGCAGTTGCCGGGGATTCTGGAGACGTCGCTGATGGCGGCAGAAATCGATCCTAACGTCGAAATCTGGATGCTGTTTACCGATATTATTCTGATATATGCGGCGCTGATGCTGGTCCGTTTCGGCTGGCTGTGGACGATGAAAAAGTTCAGCAACCGCTTCCTGAAGAAGAAGCCGATGGAGTTTGGTTCGTGGACTACACGAGAAATCCTGATCGCGTCTTTCGCCGGGGTGCGTGGGGCGATCACTCTGGCCGGTGTGCTCTCTATCCCGCTTCTCTTGCCGGATGGTAACGTCTTCCCTGCGCGCTATGAGTTGGTGTTCCTGGCGGCTGGCGTCATTCTCTTCTCGTTGTTTGTCGGCGTGGTGATGTTGCCTATTCTGCTACAACACATAGAAGTCGCGGACCATTCGCAACAATTGAAAGAGGAACGTATTGCACGAGCGGCAACGGCAGAAGTGGCGATTGTGGCGATCCAGAAAATGGAGGAGCGTTTGGCGGCGGATACCGAAGAGAATATCGATAACCAGCTGCTCACAGAGGTTAGTTCTCGCGTCATTGGTAACCTGCGTCGTCGCGCCGATGGACGTAATGATGTAGAAAGTTCAATCCTGGAAGAGAACCTGGAGCGTCGCTTCCGTCTGGCGGCATTGCGTTCTGAACGTGCTGAACTGTACCACCTGCGCGCCACGCGGGAGATCAGTAACGAAACGCTGCAAAAATTACTGCACGATCTCGATTTGCTTGAAGCGTTGCTGATTGAGGAAAATCAGTAATCTGCATGGTTGGCGGGCGAGCCCGCCAACCCGACTTACTCTGGCGTTAACCAGTATCCTTCACAACAGCTCAGCCACGCGTGGGCAGAGTGGGAAAGGTAAACGCCCTCACGCCAAATCATTCCTAATTTCCAGCTTAGTTCGCTTTCCAGCGGTAGCCATTTTAAGGTGTTTTTATCTAATCGCTGGCAAATGGGTTCCGGCAATATGGCTATTCCGACACCGGCCTGAACCATCGCGGCGAGAAAATCCCATTGCCCGCTGCGAACTGCAATTCTCGGCTTAACGCCATGTTCATCGAATAACTTCATCAATTGCTTACTTAAGGCAAAATCTTCGTTATAGATAAGTAGAGGATGTTCCGCCAATGTCTCCGGTGAGACGGCATCACATTCAAGCCATTTACCTGAATGTGGCGTCAGTACACATAGTGGATGACTAAACAGCGATAACGTTGTCAGGCCGCTTTCTTCTACTGGCAGGGCTGTCAGTGCCATATCCAGTTCACCGTTCATCACCGCTTGTTGTACCGTCAGACCACCAAACTCCGAAATTTTCAATTCTACGCCGGGGTAACGCTGGCGAAAAAGGCCAATCGGCCCGGCCATCAACATCCCAACCATCGGCGGGATTCCCAGCCGCAAAACGCCGGTTTTAAGCTGATTGATATCGCTAAGCTCAGCTTCCAGTTGCCGAAACTCAGCCAGTAAAGCCAGCCCGCGCTCAAATACGACGCGACCAGTATCAGTGAGAAGCAGCCGACGACCATCGCGGATCAACAATATACAGTTCAGCTCATCTTCGAGATTCTTCAGCATCTTGCTGATAGTTGGTTGGGTGACAAACAACTTCTCCGCTGCGCGGGTGAAGCTTTGCTGGCGCACGACTTCGACAAAATAACGCAGCGTTCTGATATCCATAACTATTCCCTTTGACTATACCTGCAATGATTTTAATTCATTTCAGTCAGGGGCGAGCGCTCTCTATACTTACCATTCTGTTTTATTTTCAGGATATCCTCTCATGCCCGTGGCGCTTCGCCGCATTACCCCTGCCGTAGTGCAATCTATCCAGGTATTTTTTCAGGTTGTGCTGTATGCAGGTTTATTTATTTTTGCGCAGTATCTCGTCTCCTGGCTGCATTTGCCGCTGCCTGCCAACCTGGTGGGGATGATCCTGATGCTGGCGCTGATTGTTTGTCGCATTCTTCCTCTGCAATGGGTTCGAGCCGGGGCGCGTTGGCTATTGGCCGAAATGTTGCTGTTTTTTGTCCCTGCCGTGGTGGCTGTGGTGAACTATGCACAACTATTACTGGTGGATGGCTGGCGTATTTTTGCTGTGATCGCGCTGAGTACGGTGATGGTGCTGGGCACGACTGCCTGGGTAGTGGAAAAAGTCTATCGCTATGAAATGCGCAGGTTAAACCGTGGCTAATTTTCAGCTAAGTATGCTCTGTCTGGCAATTACGCTAGTTATCTATTTTCTTAACAAACGCCTTTATCGCCGCTTTCGTAAATTGCCATTGATGCCTCTGGTGCTGACGCCTACGCTACTGGTTATGCTGCTGGTTTTTGGCAATATTTCCTGGCAAAACTATATTGGCGAAGCGCACTGGTTACTATGGCTATTAGGTCCGGCCACCATCGCCTTTGCGGTACCAGTGTATGACAATCGGGCGATCATTAAGCGTCACTGGATGTCGTTGACGGCAGGCGTACTGACGGCAACGGTGGTGGCAGTGACCAGCTCAGTGTGGCTGGCGCGATTGTTTACCCTGCCAGATGAGATCCAGCGTAGCCTGGCGGTGCGTTCGGTCACTACGCCATTTGCTTTGGCAGCGAGCCAGTCGCTCGGCGGACAGCCTGATCTGGTGGCGCTGTTTGTGGTGGTCACCGGTGTGTTTGGCATGGCGATTGGCGACGTGTTGTTTTTACGTCTCTCTATTCGCGAAGGGATGGCGAAAGGTGCTGGATTCGGCGCGGCATCTCATGGTGCCGGGACTGCGCGGTCGTATGAACTGGGTCAACAAGAAGGCGTAGTTGCAAGCCTGGTCATGATGCTTTCAGGTGTATTGATGGTATTGGTTTCGCCGCTGGTGGCCAGGATGATGTTCTGAAGAAATTCCCCGATCAAGCGACCGGGGAAGGGGAGAGATTAATGCGCGCGGCCCTGCTCAACGCCAAAGCCAGTCTGGGAGCGGATAAACTGCGCACGGAACAGTTCACGCTCGCGCGCACCTTCCGCTGAATTATCCGTTGCCGAGAAGAACCAGATACCGAGGAATGCCACGCTGATAGAGAACAGCGCCGGGTATTCATACGGGAAAATGGCTTTTTCGTGACCGAGGATCTGTACCCAAATCGTCGGGCCGAGGATCATCAGCACCACCGCAGTAATCAGTCCTAACCAGCCGCCCAGCATTGCGCCACGGGTAGTCAGTTTCGACCAGTACATGGAAAGCAGAATGATCGGGAAGTTACAGCTCGCCGCGATGGCAAACGCCAGCCCCACCATAAAGGCGATGTTCTGATTCTCAAACAGCACGCCGAGGATAATGGCAATCACACCGAGGATCAGTACGGTGATTTTCGATACCCGCAGCTCTTCACGTTCGGTCGCACCTTTTTTGAAGACGTTAGCGTACAGGTCGTGAGACACCGCCGATGCGCCCGCCAGCGTCAGACCCGCAACCACCGCAAGAATGGTGGCGAAAGCAACCGCTGAAATAAAGCCGAGGAACAGGTTGCCGCCCACCGCATTGGCCAGGTGAACTGCTGCCATGTTGTTACCACCAATCAGATGGCCCGCCGCGTCTTTATATTCCGGATTCGCACCGACCAGCATGATCGCGCCAAAGCCGATAATAAAGGTCAGGATGTAGAAGTAGCCCATAAATCCGGTGGCGTAGAACACGCTCTTACGTGCTTCGCGGGCATCGCTGACCGTAAAGAAGCGCATCAGAATATGCGGCAAGCCCGCCGTACCAAACATCAGTCCTAGCCCCAAAGAGAGCGCGGAGATAGGATCTTTCACCAGCCCGCCCGGCTTCATGATGTCGACACCTTTCGGGTGTACCGCCATCGCTTCGCTGAACAGATTGTTGAAGCTAAAGCCGACGTGTTTCATCACCATAAAGGCCATAAAGCTGGCACCGAACAGCAACAGCACGGCTTTAATAATTTGTACCCAGGTGGTCGCCAGCATGCCGCCGAACAGGACGTACATCATCATCAGCACGCCGACCAGCACTACCGCAATGTGATAGTTAAGGCCAAACAGCAGCTCGATCAGTTTACCTGCGCCCACCATCTGGGCGATAAGGTAAAGCGCCACCACCACCAGAGAACCACAGGCCGAAAGAATACGAATCGGCCCTTGTTTCAGACGGTAAGAGGCCACATCGGCAAAGGTGTAGCGACCGAGGTTACGCAGACGTTCGGCAATCAGGAACAGAATGATCGGCCAGCCCACCAGGAAGCCCAGCGAGTAAATTAAGCCGTCATAGCCGGAGGTAAACACCAGCGCGGAGATCCCCAAGAATGAGGCGGCGGACATATAGTCCCCGGCAATCGCCAGCCCGTTCTGAAAACCGGTGATATTGCCGCCTGCGGTGTAGTAGTCATTACGCGAACGTACGCGTTTTGACGCCCAGTAGGTAATGCCGAGCGTAAACACGACGAAAATCAGGAACATAATAATCGCCTGCCAGTTCGTTGGCTGGCGCTCTACGGCCCCGCTAATAGCATCCGCGGCGTTAGCTGCGAAAGGGAGTGTGGCGGCAAGCGCCGTCAGAACTCTTTTCATGATGCTTGTACCTCATGCAGGACTTCATTATTAAGACGGTCGAATTCGCCGTTCGCCCGCCAGATGTAGATACCAGTGAGAACAAAGGAGATCACAATTACCCCGACACCGACTGGAATACCGCGTGTGACGCTGGTGTTCGGATTCAGCGGGGTGCCCAGCCAGCCGGGCGCGAAGGCGATCAGTAAAATAAAGCCGATATAAACTGCCAGCATAATAATCGACAGGATGGTGGCAAACCGTTGCCGTTTTTCGACTAACTCCCTGAAATGCGCATTGTCTTCTATCCGCTGATAAATCGTACCATTCATCACAGATTCTCCAGAGGTAATGTAGGGATTGTTTTAATTCCCGCTCCCTTATGGGAGAAGGTTAACGCTTGGGTAACCCTTGCCGAATGTAGGCCGGATAAGGCATTCACGCCGCATCCGGCGCTTGTTGTCGGATGCGATGCTGGCGCATCTTATCCGACCTACAGCCGTTGCCAGATGTAGGTCGGAGCGCATCCGACAATTGTGGGTTACGATGGCATCGCGATGGCCTGCTTCTCTTCAAGCAGCTTCTCGACTACGCCAGGATCGGCAAGCGTCGAGGTATCGCCCAGGTTGCTGGTATCGCCCGCCGCAATTTTGCGCAGAATACGGCGCATAATTTTGCCGGAGCGGGTTTTAGGCAGGGAGTCGGTCCAGTGCAGCACGTCTGGCGTCGCCAGCGGGCCAATCTCTTTACGCACCCAGTTGCGGACTTCTGCGTACAGTTCTGGTGACGGTTCCTCCCCGTGATTAAGCGTGACGTAGGCGTAGATCGCCTGACCTTTAATATTGTGCGGAATACCGACCACAGCGGCTTCGGCAATTTTCGGATGCGCCACCAGCGCCGACTCAATCTCTGCCGTCCCCAGGCGGTGACCGGAGACGTTCAGCACGTCGTCCACGCGCCCGGTGATCCAGTAATAGCCATCTTCATCACGACGCGCGCCGTCGCCGCTGAAATACATATTTTTGAAGGTGGAGAAGTAGGTCTGCTCAAAACGTTCGTGATCGCCAAACAGCGTACGCGCCTGACCCGGCCAGGAGTCGGTGATCACCAGACTGCCTTCGGTGGCCCCCTTCAGCGGGTTACCTTCGTTATCGACCAGCGCCGGTTGCACGCCGAAGAACGGACGTGTTGCCGAACCGGCTTTCAGCTCGGTAGCGCCAGGCAGTGGTGTGATCATGAAACCGCCAGTTTCGGTCTGCCACCAGGTGTCGACCACCGGGCATTTCTCGTTGCCGATCTTCTTCCAGTACCACTCCCACGCTTCCGGGTTAATTGGCTCGCCCACGGAACCGAGAATGCGCAGCGACGAACGGTCGGTGCCTTCGATCGCTTTATCGCCTTCCGCCATCAGCGCGCGAATCGCCGTGGGCGCGGTATAGAGAATATTGACCTGATGCTTGTCCACCACCTGCGCCATACGGGCAGGCGTCGGCCAGTTCGGTACGCCTTCAAACATCAGCGTGGTCGCGCCGCAGGCCAGCGGGCCATACAGCAAATAACTGTGTCCGGTAACCCAGCCCACATCGGCGGTGCACCAGTAGATGTCGCCCGGATGATAATCAAAGACATATTTAAAGGTCAGCGCCGCGTACACCAGATAACCGCCGGTAGTGTGCAGCACGCCTTTTGGCTTACCGGTAGAACCGGAGGTATAGAGAATAAACAGCGGATCTTCGGCGTTCATCTCTTCCGCCTGGTGCTGATCGCTGGCTTGCTCAACCAGGTCGTGCCACCACAGGTCGCGCCCTTCCTGCCAGTCAATTTTTCCGCCAGTACGCTTCAGTACCACCACATGCTCTACGCTGGTGACGTTCGGGTTTTTCAGCGCGTCATCAACGTTTTTCTTCAGCGGAATACTACGCCCGGCACGCACACCTTCGTCGGAAGTGATCACCAGTCGTGAACTGGAGTCGATAATGCGTCCGGCAACGGCTTCCGGCGAGAAGCCGCCGAAAATCACCGAATGTACCGCGCCAATGCGGGCGCAGGCCAGCATCGCGACCGCGGCTTCCGGTACCATCGGCATATAAATCGCAACTACGTCACCTTTTTTAATGCCCAGTTCGAGCAGGGTATTGGCGAAGCGGCAGACGTCGCGGTGCAGCTCTTTATAGCTAATATGTTTGCTCTGGCTGGCGTCGTCGCCTTCCCAGATGATGGCGGTACGATCGCCGTTTTCTTGCAGATGGCGGTCAAGGCAGTTTGCCGCCAGATTCAGCGTGCCGTCCTCGTACCATTTAATGGACACATTACCGGGGGCAAAGGAGGTGTTTTTCACCTTCTGGTACGGTGTGATCCAGTCGAGAATTTTTCCCTGTTCGCCCCAGAAGGTATCTGGTGCGTCAATAGATTGTTGATACATCGCCTCGTACTGCTGAGGGTTTATCAGGCAACGGTCTGCGATGTTGGCAGGAATGGTGTGTTTGTGAATTTGACTCATGCTTTTGTTCTCCTTGTAGGATGTTAATAATATGTGGCATAAGCGTTAAATGTAGGGGTATTGGCAGTTTTGTTTAGTATTTGGGCGACAGATCACGCAAAAGTAGAATTGTGCAAATAAACGGCAGGGTAATTTTTGAAGGTCAGCAACAAAAGTTGATTAATTCTTTGAGGAACATGCAGTTATGCATGTTGTTGAAAAAGAGGAAGATACCGACTAACTCTAAAGTGGTATTTTACATGCACTTACAATTGATTAAAGACAACATTCATAGTGTGGTTATTTGTTACACATAGGGGCGAGCAATGTCATGACAGTGTAGGTGCGGTTACTGTCGTGAAAAACAATAAAAACCGCCATTGCAACAATGGCTCAATTCGGATGAAGCCCTATGACAAGGATAAAAATAAACGCACGCCGTATCTTCAGCTTATTGATTCCTTTTTTCTTTTTCACTTCTGTTCACGCTGAACAAACGGCTGCTCCCGCAACACCTGTAACTGTGGAAGCGAAGAATGAAACCTTTGCCCCGCAGCATCCCGATCAATATCTCTCCTGGAAAGCTACCTCGGAACAGTCAGAGCGTGTTGACGCCCTGGCGGAAGATCCACGGCTGGTGATCCTGTGGGCGGGGTATCCCTTCTCGCGCGATTACAACAAGCCGCGTGGACATGCCTTTGCTGTGACCGATGTGCGTGAAACCTTGCGTACCGGTGCGCCGAAAAACGCTGAAGATGGTCCGCTACCGATGGCGTGCTGGAGTTGTAAAAGCCCGGATGTGGCGCGTCTGATCCAGAAAGACGGCGAAGATGGCTACTTCCACGGTAAATGGGCGCGCGGCGGCCCGGAAATCGTCAACAACTTAGGTTGTGCCGATTGCCATAACACCGCCTCACCAGAGTTCGCCAAAGGCAAACCGGAGTTAACCCTTTCCCGTCCGTATGCGGCTCGCGCGATGGAAGCCATTGGTAAACCTTTTGAGAAAGCCGGACGTTTCGACCAGCAATCGATGGTTTGCGGTCAGTGCCATGTGGAGTATTACTTCGACGGCAAAAACAAAGCGGTTAAATTCCCGTGGGATGACGGCATGAAAGTCGAAAATATGGAGCAGTATTACGACAAAATTGCCTTCTCTGACTGGACTAACTCCCTGTCGAAAACGCCAATGCTGAAAGCGCAGCACCCGGAATATGAAACCTGGACAGCGGGCATTCACGGCAAAAACAACGTGACCTGTATCGATTGCCATATGCCAAAAGTGCAGAACGCCGAAGGCAAACTCTACACCGACCATAAAATTGGTAATCCGTTTGATAACTTCGCCCAGACTTGTGCGAACTGCCATACCCAGGACAAAGCTGCCTTGCAAAAAGTGGTCGCGGAACGTAAGCAGTCGATTAACGACCTGAAAATCAAGGTTGAAGATCAACTGGTTCACGCTCACTTCGAAGCGAAAGCGGCGCTGGATGCAGGCGCAACGGAAGCCGAAATGAAGCCGATTCAGGACGATATCCGTCATGCCCAGTGGCGTTGGGATTTGGCGATCGCTTCCCACGGCATTCATATGCACGCACCGGAAGAAGGTCTGAGGATGCTCGGTACGGCGATGGATAAAGCGGCGGATGCACGCACCAAACTGGCGCGCCTGCTGGCGACCAAAGGCATTACCCATGAAATCCAGATCCCGGATATCTCGACCAAAGAGAAAGCCCAGCAGGCCATTGGCCTGAACATGGAGCAAATCAAGGCCGAGAAGCAGGACTTCATCAAAACGGTGATCCCGCAGTGGGAAGAGCAGGCACGTAAAAACGGTCTGTTAAGCCAATAACCCCGTTCCGCCTCGCAAGGGGCGGAAAACACAATGGAGTGAATATGAGCGTATTACGTTCGTTATTAACTGCCGGGGTGCTGGCGTCGGGCCTGTTGTGGAGCCTGAACGGAATTACCGCTACCCCTGCGGCGCAGGCATCTGGTGATCGCTACGAAGTTACCCAGCAGCGTAACCCGGATGCCGCCTGTCTGGACTGTCATAAGCCAGATACCGAAGGTATGCATGGCAAACATGCTTCCGTTATCAACCCGAATAACAAACTGCCGGTCACCTGCACCAACTGTCACGGCCAGCCATCACCGCAACACCGCGAAGGGGTGAAAGATGTGATGCGCTTTAACGAGCCGATGTACAAGGTTGGAGAGCAGAACAGCGTCTGTATGTCCTGCCATCTGCCGGAACAGTTGCAAAAAGCATTCTGGCCGCACGATGTCCACGTAACCAAAGTGGCGTGCGCCAGCTGCCATTCCCTGCATCCACAGCAAGATACGATGCAGACGTTAAGTGACAAAGGACGGATTAAGATTTGCGTCGATTGCCACAGCGATCAGCGCACCAATCCGAACTTTAACCCGGCGTCTGTTCCGTTGCTTAAGGAGCAGCCATGACCTGGTCTCGTCGCCAGTTTCTCACCGGCGTCGGTGTGCTGGCCGCCGTCAGCGGCACCGCAGGGCGCGTGGTGGCGAAAACGTTGAATATCAATGGGGTGCGTTACGGCATGGTGCATGACGAGTCGTTATGCATCGGCTGTACCGCCTGTATGGATGCTTGTCGGAAAGTGAACAAGGTGCCGGAAGGCGTCTCGCGCCTGACGATTATTCGTAGCGAGCCGCAGGGCGAATTTCCTGATGTGAAATATCGCTTCTTCCGTAAGTCTTGCCAGCACTGCGATCATGCGCCGTGCGTTGACGTCTGCCCGACCGGTGCGTCTTTTCGCGACGCTGCCAGTGGGATTGTCGATGTTAATCCGGATCTCTGCGTCGGTTGTCAGTACTGCATCGCCGCCTGTCCGTACCGCGTGCGCTTTATCCATCCGGTCACGAAGACGGCGGACAAATGCGATTTCTGCCGTAAGACCCATTTGCAGGCCGGTAAGCTGCCCGCGTGCGTTGAAGCTTGCCCGACGAAGGCGCTGACGTTTGGCAATCTGGACGATCCCAACAGTGAGATTTCGCAACTGCTGCGCCAGAAGCCCACTTACCGCTACAAGCTGGCGCTGGGCACCAAACCGAAGCTGTACCGCGTACCGTTTAAATACGGGGAGGTGAGCCAATGACGCAGACTTCCGCATTTCATTTTGAATCGCTGGTGTGGGACTGGCCGATTGCCATCTACCTGTTTTTGATTGGTATTTCTGCCGGTCTGGTGACACTGGCCGTGCTGTTACGTCGCTTCTACCCGCAGGCAGGCGGTGCAGACAGTACGTTGCTGCGCACCACGCTGATTGTCGGGCCTGGCGCGGTGATCCTCGGTCTGTTGATCCTCGTCTTCCACCTGACAAGACCGTGGACCTTCTGGAAGCTGATGTTCCACTACAGTTTTACCTCGGTGATGTCGATGGGGGTGATGCTGTTTCAGCTTTACATGGTGGTGCTGGTGCTGTGGCTGGCGAAAATCTTTGAACATGATTTGCTTGCCCTGCAACAACGCTGGTTGCCGAAGCTGGGGATCGTGCAAAAGGTCTTGAGCCTGCTGACGCCCGTTCATCGCGGACTGGAAACATTGATGCTGGTGCTGGCGGTGTTGTTGGGGGCTTATACCGGCTTTCTGCTGTCGGCGCTGAAATCGTATCCGTTCCTCAATAACCCGATCCTGCCGGTGCTGTTCCTCTTCTCCGGCATCTCGTCCGGTGCGGCGGTGGCGCTGATCGCCATGGCGATACGCCAACGCAGTAACCCGCATTCCACGGAAGCGCACTTTGTACACCGTATGGAAATCCCCGTGGTATGGGGTGAAATCTTCCTGCTGGTGGCGTTTTTTGTCGGTCTGGCGCTGGGCGATGACGGTAAAGTGCGTGCGCTGGTGGCGGCATTGGGCGGCGGTTTCTGGACGTGGTGGTTCTGGCTTGGTGTCGCCGGGCTGGGGCTGATTGTGCCAATGTTGCTCAAACCGTGGGTCAATCGCAGTTCCGGCATTCCTGCCGTGCTGGCGGCATGTGGGGCCAGCCTGGTCGGCGTGTTGATGCTGCGCTTTTTCATTCTCTACGCCGGGCAGTTAACGGTGGCGTAAGCCAGAACAGAGGTGGTTTCTGGACGTATTCCTTCCTGAAGTCGGTTTTCTGGCGTTGTTGTTAAGTCTCGGGGTCAACGTGTTGATCCCGTTGACGGCCTTCGCGGGAGTGCGGTTGCGCTGGCCTGCCATGATGCGACTCACTTGCATCGGCATTCTGGCGCAGTTCGCGCTCCTGCTGCTCGCCTTTGGCGTACTGACGTATTGTTTTCTCATCAGCGATTTCTCGGTTATTTATGTCGCCCAACATAGCTATAGCCTGCTGTCGTGGGAACTCAAACTGGCGGCGGTGTGGGGCGGTCATGAAGGTTCGCTGTTGCTTTGGGTGCTGCTGCTTTCCGCCTGGAGCGCGCTGTTTGCCTGGCATTACCGGCAGCAAACCGATCCGCTATTTCCGCTGACGCTAGCCGTTTTATCTCTCATGCTCGCCGCACTGCTACTGTTTGTGGTGCTGTGGTCCGATCCCTTCGTGCGGATATTTCCACCAGCAATCGAAGGCCGCGATCTCAATCCGATGCTGCAACATCCCGGTCTTATCTTTCATCCACCGCTGCTTTATCTCGGCTACGGCGGTTTGATGGTGGCGGCGAGCGTGGCGCTGGCGAGTTTACTGCGCGGCGAGTTTGATGGTACCTGCGCCCGAATTTGCTGGCGTTGGGCACTACCTGGCTGGAGCGCATTAACAGCGGGGATCATCCTCGGTTCCTGGTGGGCCTATTGCGAACTGGGCTGGGGCGGCTGGTGGTTCTGGGATCCGGTGGAAAACGCCTCTTTACTACCCTGGCTTTCTGCCACAGCGCTGCTGCACAGTTTATCCCTGACACGCCAGCGGGGGATTTTCCGCCACTGGTCGCTGTTGCTGACGATAGTTACTCTGATGCTGTCGCTGCTGGGCACGTTGATTGTCCGTTCTGGCATTCTGGTTTCGGTTCATGCGTTCGCGCTGGATAACGTCCGCGCCGTGCCGTTGTTCGGCCTGTTTGTACTGATTAGCCTTGCGTCTCTGGCTCTGTATGGCTGGCGAGCGCGGGACGGTGGCCCGGCGGTGCGTTTTTCGGGGTTATCGCGGGAAATGTTAATCCTCGCTACGCTGTTGCTGTTTTGCGCAGTGCTACTGATCGTGCTGGTGGGAACGCTTTATCCGATGATTTACGGCCTGCTGGGCTGGGGACGCCTCTCCGTTGGCGCGCCGTATTTTAACCGCGCGACGTTACCGTTTGCTCTGTTGATGCTGGTGGTGATTGTGCTGGCGACGTTTGTCTCTGGCAAACGCGCGCGGCTTCCGACGCTGCTGGCGCATGCGGGCGTGCTGTTATTTGCCGCGGGGATCGTGGTTTCCAGCGTCAGCCGTCAGGAGATCAGCCTGAATTTACAGCCGGGTCAGCAGGTGACGCTGGCAGGATACACCTTCCGTTTTGAGCGCCTCGATCTGCAAGCCAAAGGCAATTACACCAGCGAAAAAGCGATAGTGGCACTGTTTGACCATCAGCAACGCATTGGTGAATTAACGCCGGAGCGGCGTTTTTACGAAGCACGCCGTCAGCAAATGATGGAACCCTCGATTCGCTGGAACGGCATCCATGACTGGTATGCGGTCATGGGAGAGAAAACCGGAGCGGATCGTTACGCATTTCGTTTGTATGTACAAAGCGGTGTGCGCTGGATCTGGGGGGGAGGATTGTTGATGATTGCGGGCGCATTGTTAAGCGGATGGCGGGGAAGGAAGCGCGATGAATAAAGGGCTTCTCACGCTACTGCTGTTATTTACCTGTTTTGCGCGCGCTCAGGTTGTAGACACCTGGCAATTCGCTAATCCGCAACAACAGGAACAGGCGTTAAATATTGCCAGCCAGTTACGTTGTCCGCAGTGCCAGAATCAGAACTTACTGGAATCCAATGCGCCGGTGGCAGTCAGTATGCGCCATCAGGTTTACACCATGGTGGAAGAGGGGAAAAGTGAAGTCGAAATCATTGGCTGGATGACCGAACGCTACGGAGATTTTGTTCGCTATAACCCACCGTTAACGGGTCAGACTCTGGTGTTGTGGGCGCTGCCAGTAGTGTTGTTACTGCTGATGGCACTGATCCTCTGGCGAGTGAGGGCGAAGCGATGAAACAGCCCCAAATACCGGTGAAAATGCTGACAACACTCACGATTTTGATGGTATTTCTCTGTGTCGGCAGTTATCTGTTAAGTCCAAAATGGCAGGCGGTACGTGCGGAGTATCAGCGTCAGCGCGATCCGCTGCATCAGTTTGCCAGCCAGCAAACCCCGGAAGCGCAGCTTCAGGCATTGCAGGATAAAATCCGTGCTAATCCACAAAACAGCGAACAGTGGGCGTTACTGGGCGAGTATTATCTGTGGCAAAACGATTACAGCAATTCGCTGCTGGCGTACCGTCAGGCGTTGCAACTACGTGGTGAGAACGCTGAACTGTATGCGGCGCTGGCGACGGTGCTGTATTACCAGGCCAGCCAACATATGACCGTCCAGGCTCGCGCAATGATCGACAAAGCCCTCGCGCTGGACTCTAACGAAATCACCGCTCTGATGCTGCTGGCTTCCGATGCGTTTATGCAGGCGAATTACGCGCAAGCCATCGAACTATGGCAAAAAGTGATGGATCTCAACTCACCCCGGATCAACCGGACACAGCTGGTCGAGTCGATTAATATGGCGAAATTGTTGCAGCGGAGATCAGATTAATCATCTGGTGATGAAGATTATGTTATTGAGCTGCATAAAAAATAATCGAATGAACATATAATCAAAAATAATCACTAATCAGTATTATTGCAGATTAAACAAATAAAAATCCTTCTATAACAAATGGTTATTCATTAATCCTGCCATAAACTCGCGTTATTATGCATTAATGCAGCGAAAAGCTCTGTTGTTAAAGGGTTGCGCAACATACCGCGCAAATGATACTGATCATAAGCGTTAAAAAAATCTACAAACCAACGCAACACAATTCATGCCCTGGCAGTATGTCACGTTCTCGCGTTTCTGAACGGGGAACGGCGCTCCATTGAGGAAGTTATTCTGATGAAAAATATAAAATTCAGCCTGGCCTGGCAGATTCTGTTTGCTATGGTGCTGGGCATTCTCCTGGGAAGCTACCTGCACTACCATAGCGACAGCCGCGACTGGCTGGTCGTCAATTTGCTCTCTCCGGCGGGTGATATCTTCATCCATCTGATCAAAATGATTGTTGTGCCGATTGTGATCTCCACGCTGGTGGTGGGTATCGCGGGTGTTGGTGATGCCAAACAGCTCGGGCGTATTGGTGCGAAAACCATTATCTACTTCGAGGTGATCACCACCGTCGCCATCATTTTGGGGATCACTCTGGCGAACGTCTTCCAGCCCGGTGCCGGGGTGGATATGTCGCAGCTGGCGACCGTCGATATCTCGAAATATCAGAGCACTACGGAAGCGGTACAAAGCAGTTCCCACGGCATTATGGGCACGATTTTGTCGCTGGTGCCGACGAACATCGTGGCGTCGATGGCGAAAGGCGAAATGCTGCCGATCATCTTCTTCTCGGTGCTGTTTGGTCTGGGGCTTTCATCCCTGCCCGCGACGCATCGTGAACCGCTGGTGACCGTTTTCCGCTCCATCTCTGAAACCATGTTTAAAGTGACTCACATGGTGATGCGTTATGCGCCGGTGGGTGTGTTTGCGCTGATTGCGGTGACGGTGGCTAACTTTGGTTTCTCTTCTCTGTGGCCACTGGCGAAACTGGTGCTGCTGGTGCATTTCGCCATTCTGTTCTTCGCGCTGGTCGTACTGGGAATTGTGGCGCGCCTGTGCGGGTTAAGTGTCTGGATCCTGATTCGTATTCTGAAAGATGAGCTGATTCTGGCGTACTCTACTGCCAGTTCTGAAAGCGTGCTGCCGCGAATTATTGAGAAGATGGAAGCCTACGGTGCACCGGCGTCGATCACCAGTTTCGTGGTGCCGACCGGTTACTCTTTTAACCTTGATGGTTCGACGCTGTATCAAAGTATTGCCGCTATTTTCATCGCTCAGCTGTATGGCATTGACCTGTCCATCTGGCAGGAAATCATTCTGGTGCTGACGCTGATGGTGACCTCGAAAGGGATTGCTGGCGTGCCGGGCGTGTCGTTTGTGGTGCTGCTGGCAACGCTGGGTAGCGTAGGTATTCCGCTGGAAGGTCTGGCGTTTATTGCCGGTGTTGACCGTATCCTCGATATGGCGCGTACTGCGCTGAACGTGGTGGGTAATGCGCTGGCGGTGCTGGTGATTGCCAAGTGGGAACACAAATTTGACCGTAAAAAAGCGCTGGCCTACGAGCGTGAAATGTTGGGCAAATTTGATAAAACAGCAGATCAGTAATTGAAGATTGCCGGGGGGATATCCACCCGGCAATGTGTGGATGCCTGACTGAGTAATAGCCTGATGTAGCGTGATTTTTGTAGGTCGGATAAGGCGTTTACGCCGCATCCGACATCAACGCCTGATGCGACGCTTAACGCGTCTTATCAGGCCTACGCCAGACAGCGCAATAGCCTGATTTGGCGTGATTTTTGTAGGTCGGATAAGGCGTTTACGCCGCATCCGACATCAACGCCTGATGCGACGCTTAACGCGTCTTATCAGGCCTACGCCAGACAGCGCAATAGCCTGATTTGGCGTGATTTTTGTAGGTCGGATAAGGCGTTTACGCCGCATCCGACATCAACGCCTGATGCGACGCTTAACGCGTCTTATCAGGCCTACGCCAGACAGCGCAATAGCCTGATTTGGCGTGATTTTTGTAGGTCGGATAAGGCGTTTACGCCGCATCCGACATCAATGCCTGATGCGACGTTTGCTGCGCCTACCTTAACCGTTAGTTAATTTTTCAAACTCTTCACAACCGGTATCAAATCCTTCCATACAGCTCAGATTCAACCAGTGCAGCGCCTTTTGTTTATTCTTCTCGATAAAACCCTCTTCACCGTTTAAGAACATCATTCCCGCCCAGTATTCGGAATAACCGGTTCGGGAAATCGCAGAGCTACGTTTGAAATACCAGGTTGCTTTGTCATCGTCGGCCTTAATGCCCACGCCGTTGGCGTAAATCAAACCAAGCAGCATTTGGGCATCGACGGCAGAGTCGTTCTCCAGATCTTCCGAGGCGTTTTCTAACAGCGAAATCGCCTTTGGATAATCCGGTTTACCCGCTTGCGTATTTACCAGAATATGCGCCAGCGTTACTTCACCTTCTTTACTGCCCGCTTGCGCTGCTTTCTCGGCAAGCACTTTTGCTTGTGGATAGTCCAGACTGACCGGATTGGTGATTTTGATCTGCGCCAACAGCGCGCAGGCATCGGCATCACCGCTGTCGGCGGCTTTCTGTGCCCAATATTCGGCTTTGCTCAAATCGCCGGAGCTAAACCAGCTGTCGGCAAGAAAATATTGTGCGCGTCGGTCTCCGGCCTCTGCTGCCTTTAAATACTGGCTGCCAGGCTCGGAGTCGTTCGCGTGGGCAAAGAATGTCAAAAACAACATCAAAGTGATAATTTTTTTCATTTTGATAATGAAGTTTGGTAGGGGAGAGACAGTATAAAGTGTTCGGGTGGACAAAAAAACAACTGTAAAAAGACCTGAAAGCAGAATGAATTAATGCAATGTCAGGTTTTTTAATCCATCCGATGTTCCCCCTTTTCCATGGCGTCGCGATCAAAAAATCGCTGAATTTTTCCCTCGGACATCAATGCCGCTCGATCAGACATATGCGCGATGACATCGGCATCGTGACTGACCAGCAGATATGTCATTTGGTGTTCCAGCTTAAGTTGATTCAACAAATTAAGGATTTCCGCTTGTACCGACATATCCAACGCCGAGGTGGGTTCATCCAGCAGAAGAAGTTGTGGTCGTAACAACAGGGCGCGAGCAATAACCACACGTTGCCGTTGACCACCGGAAAGCTGGTGTGGGTAGCGACGAGCGGCGTCGAAAGGCAAGCCAACCTGTTCCAGTGCAGTCTGGACGCGTTTTTCTATTTCTCTTTCGCCACGAATTTTGAGTGGTTCAGCCAGCGTTCGCCACAGAGTATGATTGGGATGCAACGAGGCATAGGGATCCTGAAACACCATTTGCACATTGCGGCGGAGATCGCCCTGAAAACGCATTCCTGGTTTGATGGTGTGCCCAAACAGTGACACCTGACCGTGCCAGTCGCGCTGTAATCCAGCAATTACGCGCAAAATCGTGGATTTTCCGCAGCCTGATTCGCCAATTAAACTAAATGTCTCTCCGGCATTAACCGAAAAACTGGCGGCAGAAACTGCGGTTTTCTCAGCAAAAGTCACCTGTAAGTGATTAATTTCAACAATCGTCATGGTATTTCTCCGGCGTCATTGCCGTCCTGTCCAGCGTCGGCAGCATCTGCCCGTAAGTTTGTGCATTTGGGCGGCAAGTCCACAGTGTGCGCGTGTAAGGATGCGTTGCTGTAGGTAGCGCAGCAGCGTGCATTTCATCCACCTTATTTCCCTGATACATCACCAGCACCCGATGGCAAAATTGGGCAACTAATGGCAGGTCGTGACTGATCAGCAACATTGCCATCTGACGTTGTTCACACTGGGTAACCAGCAGTTCCAGAATCTGATTACGCAGGCGCACATCTAGTGCTGATGTTGGCTCATCGGCAATCAATACCCGGGGATCGTTGATGAGCGCAATTGCAATCATCACTCGCTGCCCCATGCCGCCAGAAAGTTCACGAGGATAGCTTTGCAGTACTCGCGTATTGAGGCCGACAGCCTGAATTGCGGTGTTTATTTTCTCTTCTTTCTCGCGGCGGGTCAGACGTTGATGGAGCGTAAGCGCCTCTTCCAGTTGCGCTTTTACTGTCTTTACTGGATTAAGCGCGTAACGCGGATCTTGCAATACCATCGCGATATCGTTACCGCGCAACTGTTGCCATCCACGCGCGTTAAGGGTGAGTGCATCACGCCCCAGAATGTTAAGTGTGTCCGCGGTTACTACACCCGGTTTACGCACCAGCCCCATCAGGGCGCGGGCGGTCATGGACTTACCTGAACCCGACTCACCGACCAGCGCCAGACGTTCATTGCCTAATGTAAAACTGACATTGTTGACGACCCGGGACTCCGGATAATCGACGCAGAGATTGTTGATACTAAGACGTGAGTCAGTCATGTTGAGGCTCCAGAACATCGCGCAAGCCATCACCCAGCAGATTAAAGGCCAGACTGGCAATTAAGATAATTGCGCCGGGAGCGGCGGCAATCCACCATTGATCAAAAATGACCTGCATACCGTCGGCGATCATGGCTCCCCATTCCGCCATTGGCGGGCGAGCACCAAGCCCAAGAAAACCCAGACCAGCAGCCGCCAGAATGATACCCGCTAAATCCAGCGCCAGACGGACAATGGCAGATGGCAGGCACAATGGCAAAATATGACCAGCCAGCAGACGCCTGCCGCGGATGCCCATCATTTCTGCGGCGGCAAGATAATCACTGTGTCGCAGACGTTGGATCTCACTCCGTGCCTGACGCGCATAAGCAGGCCAGGTGGTTAATGCAAGGGCCAGTGCGCCGTTAACCAGCCCCGGCCCCAGCATGGCAACAAAAGCAAAAGCCAGAATTAAACGCGGCATTGACATTACTATGTCAGTAAAACGCATCAGCACGCGTTCCAGCCAGCCGCCGTAGTACCCGGCTAAAATGCCAATCAGCAGACCGACCGGGAGTGTAATGATTGTCACCAATGCCACCAGCCCCAGTGCCGGGCGGCTGCCGTAGATTAAACGTGAAAGTAGGTCTCGCCCGTAACTGTCAGTGCCGAGCCAGTGCTGACGACTCGGTGCTTGTAATCGCGCCGCCGCATCCTGCCAGTTAGGATCGTGAGGTGCCAGCCACGGCGCGAAGAGCGCAATTAGCATCAATAACAGGATAATTATCAACCCGCAAAACGCGGCGGGTGAATGGCGTAAACGGCGTAAAAAGAGAAACATCGGCATCAGCGTAACCTCGGATCGGTCAGCCGGACCAGCAGGTCGGTTAAGTTATTTATCAACACAAAGCAGACGCCAATCAGCAGCGTTCCTCCCATGATTGCTGTGGTATCACCCGCGAAGAGCGCTGTAGTGAGGTAGCGCCCAATACCTGGCCATGAAAAGACGGTTTCTGTCAGTACCGCGCCTTCCAGCATTGATGTATAGGCGAGGGCGATAACGGTGAGCAAGGTGCCGCGAATGTTGGGTAAAACATGACGTAGCAAAATTGTCATCTCGCTGGCCCCTTTGGCGCGCGCCAGCAGAATATATTCTTTATTCATTTCGCCAAGACAGGCGGAACGAGTCAGGCGCGTAATACTGGCGAGCGAGAAGTACGCCAGTAATAAAACCGGAAGTATCAAATGGTTGATTGCATTGGTAAATGCCTCGCGATCGCCAGAAAGCCACGTATCAATCAGCGCAAATCCGCTGCGGGGTTCTATGGTGAATTGATAAATATCATCCAGCCTGCCCGGCCCGGCACTCCATTGCAGTCTGGCGTAGAACAGCGCCAGCATCAGCAGACCAAGCCAAAAAACAGGGACGGAATTTCCCAGTAGAGTTAATGTTCGCACGGTGAAATCCAGCGGAGAACCGACATAACGGGCGCAAAGTACACCCGCAATGACGCCGACAACAGCACCGACAATAAGCGCCAACGTTGCCAGTTCAATGGTCGCCGGGAATGCTGATAGCAAGTCCTGGAGTACTGGTTGCCCGGTGGAGCTGGCGATGCCCAGATCGCCGTGTGCCAGATTCATCAGGTAATGCCAGAACTGGACGGCTAACGGCTGATCCAATCCTAACTGGTGGCGTACCTGATCATAGGTGGACTGGCTGGCGTGATCGCCAACGATTTGTAGTACGCGATCGACCGGTGAGAGAGCCGAAAGCGCAAAGGTAATCAGCAGCAGGCCGAGTAGCGTCAGAGCAACGGTAAACAGCCCTTGCAACAGCGCGAGCAGAGGGCGTTTGCCTCGCCATCTTGCGCGAGTGGAAAAAACGACAGACATGATCTTTCCATACAGTGATAAATCAGCGGCTGGCCTGCAATACAGGCCAGCCCTGGTACCGCGCCCGGTAACATGGCTGGACGCGAGTTGCATACAGGGTTATTTGGTTACCTGATCAAACCAGACCATATCGGCATTCAACCCTTGTTGATACCCCTGCACATTATCACGCATGACAATTTGCGTTTTGCCTTGATCAATAAAGACATACGGGGAACTACGTTGTAGTTCTTGTTGCATTTTCTTATACAAATCAAGACGTTTAGTGCTATCAGGTTCAGCGATGGCCGCCAGCGTTTCTTTGTTCAGTTCCGGGATTTTCCAGCCGTTTAACCCGGCAACGGTGCTGGATTTGCCATCGTTATAGGCGAAAGAGCTGGCGTTGGAATGTGCGTCAAAATAATCAGGCAACCACATACGAATGGCCCCCTGATGCTGGTGGGCGCGAACGCGAGAGTAGACCTGACTCCCTGCGGCTGGCAGCAAATCAACTTTTACACCGCCCTGAGCAAAGCTGGCCTGAATTGACTGCGCGATGGTAATAAATGGCGGTTTATTTTCGACATCAAGCGTGAAGTGCGGGTCTTTGATTCCGGCTTTAGCGAGGATCTCTTTTGCTTTGGCTGGATTAAAGGTAAACGGTGTTTCTTCCAGTGCTCCAGGAAAGCCCACGGGCAGGAAACTCTGATGGGTAAAATATTGTCCTTTTAAGAGATTTTTGGTGATGCCGTCGTAATCGACCAACCAGCGAGCGGCCTCCCAGAACGCAGGATTACTCATCAGCGGGTTATCCTTGTTACCGGTATTGAAGGCCAGGTAGTTCTGTTCGGCGGAGGCAATGCTCATCACTTTTACGCCAGGTTTACCCTGTAATGCATCGATTTGATCGGCTCCCAGATCACGAGCCATATCAGCATCACCTTGTTGGATCAGCAGGCGACGTGTTGCCGGATCGGGAACATTTTTGATGATGACGCTTTTCAGTTTCGGGGCGCCGGTTGGTGAGCTGGCGTTGGCTTCCATCACGATGGCCTGATGCGGTTGGTAAGTACGCATTTTAAACGCGCCGCTGCCAGCGGAATGCATCTTCAGCCATTCATTACCAAAGTCGTTATTTTTGGCGTTTGGCGCAACCAGCTTCTCGTCAACAATTGAGGCGATTGGTGTGGAGAGAATATTCAGTGCCAGAGCCGGGCTGACGTCGGCACTCCATTGCACCTGGACGGTATGGTCATCGATTTTCTTCAACTGGCTGGCGATATTTTCCGGCTGCCATCCCAGCACATTGAGAATAAACGCACCGGATTTATTCAGTGTGACAGCCCGGACATAAGAGTAAATCACATCTTCCGGGCGTACCGGATTACCAGAGGCAAATTTCGCATCGCTTTTCAGTTTTATGGTTAGCGTTTTGGCTGCGGGGTCAGCCTGCCAACTTTCCGCCAGAATCGGAGTAATTTTCGTCGGATCATTACGGTCCGGTTGCACTACGCGTTGATACAGACTTGGTACAGTCTGAATACTTGAGAGTTCATTAGCTTCTGCCGGGTCCAGGCTCACAATATCATCCAGCCCCTGGGCTACAACCAACGTATTAGGCGGTGTAGCGGCAACGGTTGTGGCGGAAATTGTGCTTAAAACCAGTAAAGGTAATAGTTTTTTAATCATATGCTTCCCAATCCCTGAAATTACTTTGAGGTTATTAATATTCTATCAGACGGGGTTTTGTTGCATTAATCGCGCCAAAATATCCCGTTAATAGAACGAGTTAAACGGTCGATGATTTCTCACCTTACCGAAATTTGGTTCATCAAATGTAAAGTATTATTACGTTAGGCCGCGATGAGAATTGAGTAAAGATAATTCTCATTTGCAATCGTGACTGGAATAGAAGAACAACCGAGAAGACGTCGCTAATAACCAGGATAGGCTGGTTTGACTGCGCAGGTATGTATAAAAAAATCCGGAAACAGAGAGTCGTTTCCGGATTGATACAAAGGCGTTGGGTAATATCACCGCTTTTAACGTGAGTTTAAGCGGTATTACGCCAGTGCCGCTTCGCGCAGGCGAGTTTTCAACTTGTTGTACTCGTCAATCACGTACTGCTCGGCGGCGCGCTGATCGGCGATCGGCTCGACGCGCACGGCGCAGTATTTGTATTCCGGCGTTTTCGTAATCGGGCTTAAGTTTTCGGTCACCAGCTCGTTACAGGCACCAATCCACCACTGGTAGGTCATGTAAATCGCCCCTTTGTTCGGACGATCGCTGACCTGCGCACGGGTGATAATTTTGCCTTTACGCGAGTGCACCCAAACCAATGCCTCATCTTCAATACCCAGACGTTTGGCGTCTTCGGTATTGATTTGTGCGTAGCCAGGTTCATCAGCCAGCGCCGCCAGTGCCGCACAGTTACCGGTCATCGAACGGCAAGAGTAGTGACCAACTTCACGCACCGTTGACAGTACCATCGGGTATTCGTCGGTGAGTTTGTCGATTGGCGCTACCCAGTCGCAGGTGAAGAACTGCGCCAGACCGTTCGGGGTATCAAACTTCTCTTTAAACAGATAAGAAGTCCCCTGATCGGCATCTGAAGTATCGCGGCAAGGCCACTGAATGAAGCCCAGTTCGCCCATTTTCTCGTAAGTCGCACCGTAGAAATCCGGGCACAGATGACGCAACTCATCCCAGATCTCCTGGGTGTTGTTGTAGTGCATCGGATAACCCATACGAGTGGCAATTTCACTGATGATTTGCCAGTCCGTTTTCAGATCCCACTTCGGCTCAACCGCCTTGAAGAAACGCTGGAAGCCACGGTCAGCCGCAGTAAACACGCCTTCATGCTCGCCCCACGACGTTGACGGTAAAATGACATCCGCCGCCGACGCGGTTTTGGTCATAAAGATGTCCTGAACGATAACCAGTTCCAGATCTTCAAAGGCTTTACGTACTGCCGACAGTTCCGCGTCAGTTTGCAGCGGATCTTCGCCCATAATGTACGCCGCTCTCACTTCACCATGCGCCACGCGGTGCGGCAGCTCGCTGATACGATAACCGGTATGCGCTGGCAGGCTCTCTACGCCCCAGGCTTTGGCAAATTTCTCGCGGTTAGCCGGATCTTTCACGTACTGATAGCCCGGATACGTATCCGGCAGCGCGCCCATATCGCAGGCACCCTGCACGTTGTTCTGACCACGAACCGGGTTTACACCCGCATGTGGCTTACCGAGGTTACCGGTCAGCATCGCGAGGCTGGTCAGAGAACGCACGGTTTCCACGCCCTGATAGAACTGGGTTACCCCCATGCCCCACAGGATGGCGGCGCTTTCTGCCTGGGCATACATCCGCGCCGCCTGACGAATCTCACTGGCGCTGACGCCGGTGATATCTTCAACCGACTCCGGCGTGTAGCCTTCAACGATTTTACGATACTCTTCAAAGCCTTCTGTACGGGAAGCGACGAACGCTTTGTCGTACAGATTTTCTTCAATAATGACATGGCCCATCGCATTCAACAGCGCGATGTTCGAGCCGTTTTTCAGTGCAATGTGCATGTCAGCAATGCGCGCGGTTTCAATTTTGCGCGGATCGCAGACGATAATTTTCGCCCCGTTACGTTTAGCGTTAATTACGTGATTCGCCACGATTGGGTGGGAATCCGCCGGGTTATACCCGAAAACGAACACTAAATCGGTATTATCAATTTCGTTAATAGCATTGCTCATTGCGCCATTACCGACCGATTGGTGCAGACCTGCAACCGATGGGCCGTGTCAGACACGAGCGCAGCAGTCAACGTTATTGGTACCAATAACGGCGCGCGCAAATTTTTGCATTACATAGTTGGTTTCGTTACCCGTACCGCGCGAGGAGCCGGTCGTCTGGATGGCATCCGGACCGTACTTCTCTTTGATGGCGCTCAGGCGCTCGGCAACGTAATTCAGTGCCTCATCCCAGGAAACAGGTTCGAGTTTGCCGCCACGCTGGCGACGGATCATGGGGGTTTTCAGGCGCGGGGTCAGGATCTGGGTATCGTTAATGAAGTCCCAGCCATAATAACCCTTCAGACACAGGGTACCCTGGTTGGTTTTCCCCTGCGCTGCCTCCGCCCGGACGATTTTGCCGTTATCGACGACCAGGTTGATTTTGCAACCTGATGCGCAATAGGGGCAAACCGTGACGACTTTTTTCATCGGTCTCGCTCCAGTTAATCAAATCACGCATACGCGCTCTCGACTACAGTATGCATCTTTTATGCCACATTTTATTTGGGGTCATTCCCTGATATTACGGGCACTATTTATTCAAAACTCTGACGAAAAACAGGCTGTCGTCAGTTTTGACGTGACGAAACGAAATACCGCGTGACAGCCATCACGCGGTAGACATTTTATTTTTTCTCGACGACGGGAGCCGCCTGATACCCGCCGCCCAGCGATTTCATCAACTGAATGCTTTGGATCACCCGGCGGCTGTCCAGCATCAGTAATGACATCTCTTCGGCAAGCACTGGCAACCGGGCTTCGGTGGCCTGTAAGCGGCTGGTTAAGCCGCGTTGGTAGGCGGCCTCGGCTGCGCGCTGGGTGAAGCGCGTTGCTTCTACGCGTTCAGCCTGCATCTCTCGCTCGTCGTTGAGCGTTTGCAGACGCGTGCCGTTGACGGCAACGTCACGCACCGCGTTCAGTACTGACTGGTTGTAACGTTCAATCATCATGTTGCTGGCGGCGCGAGTGCCTTCGAGATTGGCATTCAACCGTCCACCGTCAAACAGCGGCAATTTCAGACCTGGGATAAAGTTGAACTGGCGACTGGTTTTTTTGAATAAGGTATCCAGGTGGATAGAATCCAGGCCGAAAAACGCTTTGATATCAAAGCTCGGATAGAACAGCGCCCGCGCGGAATCCACCTGATCTAATGACGCCTGAACATACCAGCGCATGGCTTGCAGATCCGGGCGTCTGGCGAGCAACTCATAAGAGAGTGTCGCCGGAATACCGGTCTGGACTTGCGGTAATGCCACCGGTTTGATCTCCGGCATATCGCTGGCTCCCGCGCCAATCAATGCACGCAGAGATTCTCGCGTTTCGGTGATTTGCCCTTTGACGGCAGCAATTTGTTTATCGACCGCCAGAATCTGTGCCCGCGCGCCGTGGAAAGGCACTTGCGCTTCCAGACCGTGCGCCACTTTACTCTGGTGCGCTTTCACCGCGTAATCAATCACATCGCGAGTTTGTTCTAACAGATCGAGCATCTGATAGCTGGCCTGCATACTGTAATAAAGCTGCGCTACGCCCGTGGTCAGCGATAGCTCTACTGCTGCGGTTTCTGCCAGCGCGGCATTATGCGCGCTAATGGCGGCAGCAACCGCTGAGCGATGCACACCCCACAAATCGAGATCCAGTCCGGCAAACAAACCGACTGTGGCTTCCGTATAGTACGGCCCGTCCATACCCAGTGCTGGCGCATCCATCGCATAAGGGCTTAAAAAGCCGTTCGCCGAGACGCGTTGGCGGTTGAGCATCCCTAACGCTGCGACCTGTAATTGTGAACCGGCATCTAACAAATCGGCCTGGGACTGCGCTTTTTCTTCCCGCAGTTTCGCTTCGGCGAGGGTGTGTGAACCATTTAGAGTCCGTTGGATCAGCGCATCCAGCTGCGGGTCATTGAGTTGTTTCCACCACTGCGCCTGCGGCCAGCCGGAGCTGGCAAGATGAATATCATCGGCCAGTTTGATTTGTTCCGGTTTGAGCTGTTGATGAGGCGCAGAATCCTTACGTACCAGGGCACAGCCGGAAATCAGCGTCGTGCTGCCGAGAATGCTGCACAACAGCAGACGTGAAAGTTGACGATTGATCATTGTGTGGCTCCTTGTGCCTGTTCCTTGGCGGGCGTTAATGCCGGGGCTGTCCAGTCTGGCAAGCGGGCGAAAAGCTGGCAGACGTGTTGCTCCTGTTTTAATAAGGTGGGCAGGATGGCCTGCGAGGCGGGTGTTTCTTCAAGCGTTATTTGAGGAGAACGGCTGAGTGCGGTTGCCAGACCAGCGGCGTATTTCTCCAGTGCGTCGGCAAACTGACCTGCTCTGTCCGGCTGTAGTGCGTTATCCAGCGCCTGCGCCGAGTTCCAGGTGGCATCCCAGGCGTGAAGAATATCGCGGCCCTGACGAATAACCGTTTGCGAACGTTCAATCAGTAAGGCGCGTTCTTCGCTGTCCAGTTGACGCTCCAGCACCACGCGTTGGCACATCTCTTCACAGGCATTAAACGCCGCATGCAGACCTATGCGAATTTGCAGATAAGTGCGCAGAGCCGTGACTTCCTGCTGGCGTGGGATCCGCATTACTTTACTCAACATACCCAGCGCGCCAGCCAGTTTTTGCGGCAGCGTGCGCGCTTCGCTTTCAGGCCAGACAAAGGTGTAAATCACCGCCGACACCACGGTACCAATGATGATACCCAGAGCGCGATCGCGAATTTCCACCAGGTCGTACACCGGGCCAAAAACGTTTTCGAGCGTGGCGAGCGCGAAGGTGACCACCATCTGTGTGCCGATATAAGAAGAGCGTTCAGAGCTGGTGGCAATCCATGCGCCCAACAGGAAAATCGGTGCCAGCACAAACAGCAATTCGACAATATTGTCCAGCCAGGGCATGACCAGTAGCGTGAATAACAGCGCCAGAATCGCGCCGCAAAAGGCCCCGCCAAAACGCAGCACCATCTTCTGGTACGACGAACCGACATTTGGATTAGCGACGATCACGCAGGTCAGCATACAGGTGTGAATGCCTTCCCAGTCCACGCCGCTGTAGAAGGTGTAACAGATCAAACAGGCGAGCAGCGTTTTTACCGCGTAGCGCATATAGTCTGGATTGGTAAAAGCGTCGGCGACTATTGATGGCGGTTTGGTGGCGGGCGTTGGCGGCGTATTCGGGTCCATCTGACCCAGTTGCAACAATGTCTGGCAGATATTCTCCAGGTTACATTCCCGTGCCGCCATCGCTTCACTTTCAGTGATCCGCCAGTCGCTTTGCCAGCACTGACCTTCGGCAATGGCATGCTGCAGTTTGTTGATTTCTGAGGCTAATTTTTGTCGGAATTCAATAATTGCCTGAGAATCAGCAAAAGAGGTGGGATCGTAGCGATTCAGCGTCGAGTAAATGTAGGTTACCGTTGCCACGCAGCTTTGCCACCATGCGCTCTGAGTTCGCCAGTTGGCATCGTCCGCGAGGCAAAAGACATTGAGTTTTTGCAGCGCCAGCGCCTCTCTTTCAATCCGCGTTTCGGGTAGCGGTGCGAGGCTGTCCGTCAGGTGGCTAATGGCATCATCAAGCCGATCATTAAGCGCCTGATGCATCTGCGTGATAGCGCGGCTGGGAAACCACAGCACGCCGATTAACGTCATCAATAACGTCGGGTAGAGGCCGACAACGATACACCACAGGGTTAAGCGCACGACCACTTCCGGATAGTCGAGCATGGCGGGGAAGGTTTGCCCGTAAATAGCGACAATGGCGACGGCGAAAAAGACCAGCCCCAGCCGATGGGTGCGCATCAAAAACATGCAGCCCATCAGGATCGGCCCGGCGATGATCAATCGGATCAACGGTTCGCCGTATGACCATTTGTAGATCAAAAACAGGCTGCCGATCTCCAGCACCGTGGCAACCACAAACAAGATCGCCACAAATTTGGTGTAAAACGCGTTCGACTGAATACCGTAAAACAGCACTGCCAGCGATAACGCCACAAAAGGGATCTCAAAAGTCATCGAGATCAGAATCACCAGTAGGCAGCCTACCCAGAGTTGCACGGTCTGCGGCACACGACCTGGCCGCCGCTCGCTTAACTCTTCATGAAAGAACGCCAGCAGCCTGACCACCGGTAATGGCAGGGAGTTGAGCGCGCTCATTATTGCGGCTCAAGATTAGCGACTGCCGAAGCGCCGATGCGGAACATTTCCGGGTCAGGTTTATCAACCATGATTTTGACCGGAAAACGCTGGGCAACGCGGACCCAGTTAATAGAACGCGACACTTTCGGCAGGCCGCCCAGCACCAGGCCGCCGTCATCCGGTAGCACGCCGTAGCCAATCGAATCCACTTTACCCTCGAAGGTTTTGCCGCTGTCGCTCATCAGGCGAATCGTTGCGGGTGTACCTGAGCGAATATTTTTCAGATCAGTTTCGCGGAAATTGGCGATCACGTACCAGTGACGAGTGTCGATTAGGGTGAAAATAGGGCGCATGGCAGAAGCAAATTGCCCGACGGAGGTTTTGAGGGAAATGACCCGGCCATCAAACGGCGCGCGAACGGTCGCCATTTCCAGATGCAGTTTGGTCAGGGCAATATCCGCTTCGACCGCCGCACGTTGGGCGACCAGCGCATCGACGCCGCTGACGGCACTGGCGGCTGACTGCGCCTGCAACAATACGGCATTAAGGTCCGCTTCTGCCGCACGCTGGGCGGTTCTTGCACGGTCAACCTCTTCCGCAGAAACAAAACCTTCTCGCAGTAGCGGTTCGGTACGGCGTAACGTATCGCTGGCTTGTTTCGCGGCGGCACGGGCTTTTTCTACCGTGGCATTAACCGAGTCGGCACCAAACTGTTGCGCGTCAACGCTACGCTGGGTGAGCATAATTTGCTTATCCAGCGCCGCGAGGGAGGCTTCAGCTTTCGCCAGATTGGCTTCGTACGGGCGCGGGTCAATGCGGAACAGCAAATCGCCCTGTTTCACCGCCTGGTTGTCGCTGACCGCCAGTTCTACAATGCGACCGCTGACTTCCGGCACCACATCAATGGTATCTGCTGACGCGTAAGCGTCATTAGTTGATGGCGCACTGTCTACGCGCCAGATAACGAAAACAAGGGCAACCAGCGCCAACGCAACCACTAACAGAGCAGGGAATTTACTGCGAGGAGCTTTTTTCGGCGTACTTTCCATGAGCGCGTCTCAAATTGATTAGAAAAATGCCAGCCAGAACAGCATGGCGTAGAGAGCAAAAAGGGCGGTATAAATAATTCCGACAAATGCCAGATTGATATTTGTCCGCTGAATAATTCGCCTCGTGATGAGCGTCAAAATAAGGCTGGCAATGGCGCAGAAAAACCAGCCGGGATAATAAGCGCCGATCACCGGGATTGCCGGAGATAATGAGCATCCCGAAACCATGAAGACGGGAATTATCCAGGCTATTTTTTTGAGTTGCATCGCTATGCGAGAGAGAACTGTTGGCATATTAAATACATCCTGTCTGCTGCGAACAATATCTGTAGTGAATATCAATATCCATTGAAGGCGTCAGTATGGCTATTTTCTCGATGAATAAAAATAGCTTTATTCAGCCACCGCATTCATAACTTATATATATTATGTATTAATTTTCTGTATATATTTTTAATATAAATACTTTCGGGAGCGTTTACGCCCCCAAAAGCGAGTGATATTAATTTGGGGTTACGATATTCACCCACAAATCGAAATTATCCAGACAGGCGATAATTTCTTCCAGTTTCGCACCATTGCCAATAATTTTGGCTTTCTTCGCTTTCACCAGATCAGCCATTTTTGCCTGTCCGGTCAGCACGGCGTGCAGATCTTCACGGCTGATGTAGAAAGAGGCGTCAGCTTGCGGTTGCAGTGTTTTACGGTAGTTAAGCACGCTATCGTTCAGCGTCAGGTTGAGGTTATCGCCGTTGTTCATATTGAAGTTCAGGCTGATATTTTTACCCGCGGCTTTCGCGCTATCGAGGCGAACGGACATAAAGTCGAACAGCATTTCGACCGACATCCCACGAATGGTGTCCGGGGAACCGGTGGTGCCGTGGCTGAACTTATGCACCCCTTCGCGCAGCTCTTTCGCGCCGGTCAGGTAGAAACCGCGCCATGTGGCGGACTCGGCCTGATAGCCCAGCTGTTCAAAGTTATTCGCTTGCAGATTCTTCGCGACCTGGTCACCCGGGTTGGCGGCAATCACCTGTTTCAGCAGTTCTGCCGACCAGCGATAATCACCTTGCTTGTTCGCTTCTTGCGCCAGGTTGATGACGCGGGCAGAACCGCCCAGCGCCTGCACGTAACGTTTACCCATCTCCACCTGACCATACGGATGCAGGTTAGCCGGGTTACCGTCGTAATAGCCAAGATAGAAGTTATATACCGCGCGGGCGTTGTGGCTGACAGAACCGTAATAGCCGCGGCTGGCCCAGTTATTGGCAAGCGCAGGCGGCAGCTTAATCATGTCGCCGATTTCATTCATGGTGTAGCCCTGGTTCGCCAGGTGCAGGGTCTGGTCGTGAATGTACTTGATAGTATCGCGATATTTACCAATATAATCATTGATATGCTTATTGCCCCAGACCGGCCAGGTGTGCGGCATAAACAGTACTTCCGCGTCGTTACCCCACATATCCAATGTTTCGTTCAGATACTCGGTCCACTTGCTGGTGTCGCGGGTTTTCGCGCCGCGCAGGGTGTAGAAGTTGTGCAGGGTATGCGTGGCATTCTCGGCGGTACACAGGGCTTTCAGGGCCGGAATATAGAAGTGCATTTCCGCTGGCGCTTCGCTACCTGGGGTCATCAGGAAGTCAAACTCCAGGCCGTCGATAATCATCTTCTCGCCAGTTCTGACGATAGTTTTAGTCGGTGCAATAATGCTCGGGTCGCCCGTTGCCAGCGTCACGCCGAGGCCGTTGCCCACGTTGCCTTGCGCGTTGTGCGGCAGTAACAGACCGTAAGAGTAGAGCGCACGGCGGCTCATGATGTTACCCGCCAGCACGTTTTCGCTGATGGCTTCGTCCATAAAGCCAGCTGGAGCAATCACCTGAACTTTGCCGGATTTAACATCGGCTTCAGAGATAATACCTTTCACGCCGCCGTAGTGGTCGGCGTGGCTGTGAGTGTAGATAACGGCAACAATCGGTTTTTGCGGACGATGCTGGAAGTAAAGGTCAAGTGCGGCTTTTGCGGCAGGTGGCGTCACCAGTGGGTCAATAACAATAATGCCTTTCTCGCCCTCAACGAACGTAATGTTAGAGATATCCTGGCCGCGCACCTGATACATTTTATCGGTGACTTTGAACAGGCCTGAAATGCCGTTGATCTGCGACTGACGCCACAGGCTGGGGTTTACGGTTTCCGGCGCAGCGGCATTAATATCAAATTTGTAATCATTCGCGCGGTAGTAAATTTTACCGTTCGCATCACGCAGAATACCTTCATCCAGCAGCGGAGCGATAAATCCACGCTGAGCATCGTCAAAATCCTGGCGATCGCTAAACGGTAATGATTTGGCGTAATTCTGATTAACCTGTTGGGTATATTGAGTGGCGGCTTTCGCCTCATCTGTTGCGTAAGCGGTATTTATCATCATGCCGCTGGCGGCAGTGAACGCAATAACAATCCTGCTCAAACGGAATAACCGAGAGTTATTCATATAAATCTCCATTTATCATTTATGTCGTAAATATGTAATCCATGCAAAATACGTCATTTAAAGCTGGCGTTATCATAATTGGGAATTTGCGACTTTAATAAGTGGAAGTGTGAGCGGAACGAGCCATTTTATTAGGCATTTGTGCTGAAGAGGGAAAATTACAGTAGAACTATCATTGCTGGGAATAATATGGGCTGTTTTATGTAATTATTATATATATTGTACCTGTCGTTGGCACAGCGGGACATTGCGCTACTGTGCCAACGCTTTACTCATGGGACTTTAGCACAGGACTGTGGCAAAAAACGTTGATGCGCCAATATTGCTGCACCCTGAGCGCCATTAAAGTCAGAAGATGAGGCGGCAATAAAGCGCACGACCTGATACGGCAGTGGACGGCGCAGGTACTTTTGGGTCATGGCAATGAGAGTCTCGCGTGGGAAGGCGGGCATATCCATCACGCCACCGCCCAGAATCACCGCATCGGGATCGAACAGATTAATGCTGGTGGCAATGGCTCGTGCCGCGTTTTCAAGCAGACTCTGGACGAAAGGGGCGTTTTCCGCATGGACGAAAAGATCGCTCAATGGGTAATTTCGGGGCTGTTGTTCGTACCAGCGTCTTAGCGCCATTCCAGAGCAATTGGTTTCCAGGCACCCAGAATTGCCACACGCGCAGTGTTGGGTCATATCTCCCAGGGGGATATGGCCCAGTTCGCCTGCCACACCGTGTGCACCCGTCCACGGCGCACCGTTCATCCACACTGCGAACCCCATCCCCGTACCGAGATAGGCCGCCAGAACCAGTTGTTGCGTAAGGCGGTTTTCTACTACGTCCCAGGAAAGTTGCAGGTTAACGTCGCGGGAAAACTCAACCGGACAATTCAGCGTATTTTCGAGCTTATCGGCGAGATCATATAAATCTGCCGCTGTTAACGGCAGGTTAGGCGTAGAAATAATGGTGCGTTTATCTTTACTGACCAGCGCCGGAAATCCCATCACCAGACCATGACAGCGAGCGTTAAAGCGCCTGAGTTGCTCGTCAATCATTTCGCCGATACCCGACACCAGGTCGGGAGCAATAACTTCTGCGGTCCGCTTTTTTTCGCAGTGTAGCGTTTCACCTTCTGCTGTCCGCAGACAAAAGCGGATATGCGTTGCCCCCATATCCACGCCCGCTACGACGTTATGCTGTTTTTGCATGAGGCTGTACCTCGCTTTTTGCAGCCAGAATCTGCGCGGTCATAATTCTCCATGCTTCGTCGATATTTTCCGCATGATTAAACAGGCCGGAAGTGCCGACGATAAAGACATCCGCCCCTGCCGCCATTAGTTTTTCGTAAGTTGCCTGGTTGCAGGAACCGTCCACCTCAATTTCGTACTCCAGATCTTTTCGTTCACGCCATGCCTTCAGTTCGGCAACTTTATCCAGCATTTCAGGAATGAAGGGTTGTCCGGCAAAACCGGGATCGACAGTCATGACCGTAATTTTATCAGCCTTATGGATATAGTATTTCATGGCCTCAACCGGCGTTTCCGGATTAAGAATCAGCCCCACTTTCATGCCATGACGGCGGATTTCATCAATCAGGCGGAATGCCTGACCGTTGATAGTTTCCGGATGCAAAGTGATGAAATCAGCTCCCGCACGTGCCAGTTGAGCAATGTAATCCTGCGGACGCGTTACCATCAGATGGCAGTCGAGCGGTTTACTCGCCAGTTTTTTTACCTGGCTTACGAAGAACGGTGAGAGCGTCAGATTCGGCACAAAGTGGCCGTCCATGATATCGATGTGAAAGTAATCGGCATGGCTGTCGATAAATTCGATCTGTTCTTTAAATTTCAGCAGATCCATACACATTAACGAGGGGGAGATTTTCATGTTCAATTCCTTACTTACTGATAAGACGGTCAAGGGCGACAGCCGCGATAATTAATCCGCCCATCACCACCAGTTGGTAATAGGTTTGTACCTGCAAAATATTCAGACCGTTGTTGATGGTGCCGATGATCAACCCGCCAATCACCACAGAGAAAATGCGCCCCTTGCCGCCGAAGAAACTGGTGCCGCCAATGATGGCGCTGGCAATGGCATAGGTTTCAAAACCCATACCGGCAAGCGGTTCTGCGGCACCGAGTCGTGCAGTTGAGACGACGCCTGCCAGACCTGCACAAACACCGGAGATGATAAACACCACCAGGATGTGGAATTTCACGTCAATCCCGGAATAGAACGCCGAGTTTTTGTTGCCGCCCAGTGCGTAGATGTTGCGCCCGAGCCGCATACGCGTTGTCAGAAACCAAAGGATGAGCGCGACAATTAGCGAGAAGATAACGGGGACAGGTATCCCAATTACGCTGGCGGCAAAGAAGTTCACGAAGTCAAATGAGAAGCCGTATACCGAGTTGGCATCGGAGATCACCAGCGTGATCCCACGGAAAATAGCGTTGGTGCCAAGGGTGATAATGAACGGGTGTAGTCCCGTCCAGTTGACCAGGCAGCCGTTGATCGCCCCCAGTGCGCCGCCAACCAGTACACCGCCAATTAGCGCCGCGAGAAACGGATCAATACCTGCCAACATCAGTTTAGCGGTCACCATACCGGAAAGCGCCAGAATCGCGCCAACCGAAAGGTCGATACCGGCGACCAGGATAGCGAAGAATTCCCCCATGCCGATCAGTACCGTCACGGAGCTTTGCACAAAAATCTGGGTAATATTATTGGTGGTCAGAAAATATTCTGACGACAGCGAACCAAAAATGGCGACGATGATCGCCAGGATAAAAAAAGTACCGTATTTATCCCAGAACAGCGCAAAGTTGAACGGTTTCTTCTCGCTCGCTTCGCTTTTTACTCTTGTGGTAAAGCCCATGCCATAATCTCCTCTTCGCTCATGTCATCGCGATTCGTCAGGATTTGCGTCAGTCGTCCTTCGCAGAACACGGCGATGCGGTCGCAGACGGTGATAATTTCAGGTAGTTCAGATGACACCATCAGGATGACTTTTCCGTCGTCCGCCAGTTGGCGCATCACTTTGTAAATTTCGGCTTTCGCGCCAACGTCGATGCCACGGGTAGGTTCATCGAAAATGATCACTTCCGGGCGACAGCACAGCCATTTGGAGATCAGGACTTTCTGCTGGTTACCGCCGGAGAGTTCAGTGATGTTCTGGTTTACCGAATGACATTTCAGCGCCAGCAGTTCGCGTTGATTTTCAGCGGTACGTTGCTCGTCAACTTCATGAAACAACCCCATCGCGCCTTTATAGCCGCCGTCTTTCAGACTGCGGCTGATAGCCATGTTCTGAGCGATAGAAAAGTTGGGGAAAAAGCCGTTATCCCGGCGGCTTTCAGTGATGTAAGCCATCCCTTTTTTCACGGCATCCAGGGGAGAACGTGGAGAGATATCTTTGCCATTAAGACGGATTTCTCCGCCAGCGCGTTTATCAACGCCAAACAGGCAGTTCATCAGTTCAGTACGTCCGGAACCGACCAGTCCGGCAAAGCCTAATATTTCTCCCCGGCAGACGCTAAATGAGATATCCCGGACCTTTTTTCTGTCACGGCTGGTGACGTTGCGCACCTCAAAAACCGTATCGTGCGCAAGGTTGCTGACATTCTCCTTCATCGCGTTAAAACGGTTTTGCAGTTCGCGGCCTACCATCAGACGGACGATATCGTCATTTGACACATCGCTCACCATGCCGCTGCAAACGCTGCTGCCGTCTTTCATCACCGTATAGCGGTCGCAAATACGGCGAATTTCCGCCAATTTATGCGAGATATAGACGATAGCCGTACCCTCCTTACGCAACTGATTCATGATCAGAAACAGATAGTCCACCTCTTTATTGGTGAGTGAGGAGGTGGGTTCATCCATGATGATGACTTTGGCGTCGAGCATCAGCGTTTTGGCAATTTCCAGCATCTGCTTGTGGCTGATAGATAAGTTCGCCACTTTCTCATCTAAATCAACTTTCAAGCCCACGCGTAATAACATCATTGCGGCGCGGACACGCATTTCTCGCCAGTCGATAATATTGACACCGCAGATTTTTTTCGTCAGATGACGACCAATATATAAATTTTCCAGTACGGTTAATTCATCAATAACGCTGAGTTCCTGATAAATAATCCCGATACCGAGTTGTGCCGCTAATTTATGATCCAGTTTGTTATAGTTAATGTTATTAATGGTAATGGTGCCTTTGGTTGGCTCATGTATTCCGGATAACACTTTCATTAGCGTGGATTTACCCGCGCCATTTTCTCCTAGTAATGCATGTATTTCACCAGGATAAACCGTTAAATTAACCGACTTTAATGCGTGAACCGGACCAAAGGACTTGCCGATCCCCGCCATCGATATATATGGCGTGGCCATAAATAACCTCTCTGCACGAAATATCGTATTATTGCCTGATGGGCTACACTTATCAGGTCTACGTTCAGGTTATTTTGTTGGCCGGATAAGACACTTCATTAGCATCACTATCCGGCATCATTTAGTTTTATTGAGTGACCAGGATTGAATCGACCAGTTTAAATTCCGGTGCTTTATCCAGCGGGATAACCTTGCCGGATTTTTCAGCGTCAACCATCAGCTTTAGACCCGTAGCGCCGATATCCGCCGGGTTCTGGGCAACCGTCGCGGTCATTTGTCCGGCTTCCACCATTTTGCGGGCTTCCGGAATGCCATCTGTACCGACGACCAGCACTTTTCCCGTTTTTCCGGCGTTTGCGACAGCCTGAGCAACACCCATTGCCATCGTGTCATTCGCGCAATAGATCGCTTTAATATTCGGATTACGTTGCAACACGTTAGTGGCGACATCCAGTGCTTTAATGCGGTCCCAGTCGGCAGGCTGGCTGGCGACAAGCTTGATCTGGCTTGCTTTTTTGAAGGTTTCGGTGGCACCATTACGACGCGCTTCACCGGAGGCGTTACCGGCTTTACCTTCAATAATTGCAACTTCACCCCCTTCGGCACCCAGCTTGTCAATAATGAATGACGCGCCTTTCGCCCCGACGGCAACGTTATCGGTGGTGACAAAACCTTCCACATTACCGCCTGCTTTTTTCAGATTATCCATGTCGATTTTTTCATCGAGATTGACCAGATAAATGCCTTTTTTCCATGCGCGGGCGACAGGCATGACCAGGTTCACTGAGGATAATGGTGCGAAGGCGATACCTTTGTAATTTTTATTACTGAGATCTTCAAATAACTGCAATTGAGATTGAAAATCGCCTTCTGAAGGAGAGGCAAAAATATCAACGCTGACGCCCAGCGTTTTTGCTTCATCTTCAATGCCTTTTTTCATATCTACCCAAAATGGGTTGGAGAGTGTTTTCAATACGACGGCATATTCGGCGGCAGCAAAAGCGCTGGTTGACAACATTAAGCCCACGAGTGTGCCGCTGAAATATTTCAGATATTTATTCATAATCATGTTCTCACGGTAAGGGGATAGGTAACTCCGCGATGGCGGAATTACCTTTTTCTTATTTCAGCGCGCCTGGTGAGAAGAAATCAACAATTGCGCCGGTTTTTTGCATATTAATATTAGCTTGTTCAATGTTGAGCTGGGCGACAGAGACAAAAAACGCGTCCAGCAAAGTTAGTTGTAATATTCTTGCCGAGGCATTACGACCTAATAACGGTGTTTCCGGGGCCGGTGAGCAAATAATATAATCGGCCAGCTTCGCTATCGGTGAATGGTAGCTATGCGTTATACAAATAATCTTTGCCCCGTTCTTTTTTGCCAGTTCTACAGCTGCTTTTACATCACTGGTTCGCCCGGAATGGGTCACCACCAGCACCACATCTCCTTCCTGTAACAACGAAGCAGACATCATCATGATGTGAGCGTCCGGATAGGCCTGGCAGCGTACGCCAATGCGTAAAAACTTGTGCTGTACATCAGCACAGATTGCATTTGATCCTCCGGCACCGTACAAATCCCGCTGTCTGGCCTGATAGAAAAAGCGGGCGGCACGGTGGATCTCATCAACGTTGACGATCGACTGACCTTCCATAATGGTGCGTAAAGTGATGTTAAATACCTTATTCACCACATCCTGCGGCGCTTCATCAAAAGCCAACTCGGACGGCAATACTTGTTCTGACTGAGAAAAATAATCTTCCAGCGCACTGCGTAAGTTACGAAAGCCGCTAAACCCCAGCAGCTTTGATACCTTAACGATCATCGCTTCAGATACCGCCAGAGCTTCTGCGACATCTTTAATTGCGGGTGCACAACTCAGGTTACCGGGTTTGAGTAACCACTCCACGATGCGGCTTTCGTTTTCTGTCATTCCTTCCTGCTTCATTCGCAGGTAAGGCGCTAACCCGATACCGTTCGGAAGCGCTGAATCAAACTCTGACTGGCTCATCACGTTCTCTTGTCCTTGAATTGAAGACGCCACTATATCACCACAGCAAGAACAGAAAAGATGCTGGCAACTTCACAAAAAAATAAAATTTATAAAGTTTGTTTTATTGTGAATAATGGAGAGTGGCTTAAAATTTTATTTCATTTAATCACTTTAAAAACATGATGTTATTTGTTTTTCTGGTTTATTAGATGATAGATGTTGCCGGATAGTGAGTGTCTTTAACGCTATTGCGCTGCCAGATGTAACTCTGTAAAACAGATCGGGAAGGCTGATTTCATCGATTTTGGGTGTTTTTAATTCATTTAAATCACAAATGTTTTTTTATTGTGAAGTTTTGCGCGAGCGGGGAAGATGAATGAAAAAGATTGCATTTGGCTGTGATCATGTCGGTTTCATTTTAAAACATGAAATAGTGGCACATTTAGTTGAGCGTGGCGTTGAAGTGATTGATAAAGGAACCTGGTCGTCAGAGCGTACTGATTATCCGCATTACGCCAGTCAAGTCGCACTGGCCGTTGCTGGCGGAGAGGCTGATGGCGGGATTTTGATTTGTGGCACTGGCGTCGGTATTTCGATAGCGGCGAACAAGTTTGCCGGAATTCGCGCGGTCGTTTGTAGCGAACCTTATTCCGCGCAACTTTCGCGGCAGCATAACGACACCAACGTGCTGGCTTTTGGTTCACGAGTAGTTGGCCTCGAACTGGCAAAAATGATTGTCGATGCGTGGCTGGGCGCACAGTACGAAGGCGGTCGTCATCAACAACGCGTGGAGGCGATTACGGCAATAGAGCAGCGGAGAAATTGAGATTCATCCACTACTTGCATGGATGAGTAATGACTAATGTGGATAGAGTTTCTTTTTGAGGTTGGCTAATGAAACGCTTTCCGCTATTTCTTTTATTCACCCTGTTCACGCTGTTCACGCTGTTCACCGTTCCGGCCCAGGCCGATATTATCGATGACACCATTGGCAATATTCAGCAGGCGATTAACGACGCTTATAACCCTGACCGTGGGCGAGACTATGAAGATTCGCGCGACGACGGCTGGCAGCGTGAAGTGAGCGACGATCGGCGCAGACAATATGATGACCGCCGCCGCCAGTTTGAAGATCGCCGCAGGCAGCTGGACGAACGCCAGCGCCAGCTTGATCAGGAGCGTCAGCAACTGGAAGATGAAGAGCGGAGAATGGAAGATGAGTATGGGCGTTGAGGTAGGGGCCGGCGCGGGTATTTTCCCTCACTCCACCTCAATCTCCATCCCATCAAACCCCGCCTCAAACCCCGACGGCAGTGCATTTTCCATCAGCCACGCATCAAACTGGTGGCTGATATGGGTCAGAATCACCCGTGGCGAGCGGATAACCTGATTCAGCGCAAGCACGGTATTTAAATCACAGTGATTACGCGGTGCATCCTCGCGCGGCGGGTGGCTGCAATCAATCACCATTACCTGCGGCTGATTATTGCGTAAAAATTTCAGCGTTTTTTCCGGCAGGCCTGCGGTGTCAGATAGCCACGCCACCCGGCTGTGCGCCGTTTCCAGTAAATAGCCGAAAGTGAGTTTCGAATGGTTAAGCGGCAGCGGCGTGACCTGCAACCCCTGCAAATCAAACACCACAAACGGCTCCACCGTGTGGCTGAAATCAAGCAGGCCCGGATGTTTAAACAGATCGTCGCAGCCCTGCTCATCCGGTGGACCGTAGACCGGGATTGTGTCGCCCACGCCCCAGCGCAGCGGAAACAGCCCCTGCACGTGATCCATATGGTAGTGCGTCAGCAAAAACTGCTGGAACGATCCGGGCGACCAGCGATCGGCGAGATCGTGCAGCCCGGCGTCGATCAGGGTGATCGCGTCGTTAAACTTCACGACGCCGCTGCATGGCTGGCGGCGATACTGCGGTGAGCGCCGCGCTCTGGCGCAGGCCGCGCACTCACAGCCCCATGCGGGAACGCCCTGTGCGCCGCCAGTGCCGGTGAGCGTGAGGATCAGGCTCATGTTACAGCGCTTTGGTGAAGCGGAAATGGCTCTGCTCGTAGCCTTCGCGCAGATAGAAACGGTGCGCGTCGTGGCGCTTCACGTTGGTCGAAAGCTCGGTCATTTCGGCCCCGGCCTGGCGGGCTTCTTCTTCTGCCCACGCCAGCAACTTGCTACCGACGTTCAGGCCGCGCGCCTGCGGCATCACCACCAACTCCTGAATTTCGCCGATCCAGTTGACATGATGCAGATGAAACTGCAAATGCAGGCCGATCATGCCGACAACTTCGCCATCCAGCAGCGCCAGATGGTAGCGCATGTTCGGATCGCGCAGATTGGCGTTAAACCCCACGCGAAACGCGTGGTGGTCAAACTCCGCCTGTTTTAGCTCACAAATCAGCGCGTAAACTGCGTCGGTGTCGTACTGCGTAGCCGGGCGAAGCTCACAAGCAGGCATGGTGTTTCTCCTTCTGATGAATCAGCGTCAGCAGCTTGTCGACCGACTGGCGCAGGCTGCCGTCATTATTGAGCGTAAGACAATCCTGAGGAGTATAGCGGGCGGCGCGCGCCAGCCGGGCGTTAATTTCACTGGCGTTTTCGCGGCCACGGTTTTCCAGGCGCTGGCGCAGGATCTCCGGCGAAACCTGTAAACAGATGGGCAGCAGTGCCGATTGATAACGTGCCCGCGCCTGCGGCAGGTGGGCGCGTGAGCCGTTAACCACGACGTCGAATCCGGCGTGCAGCCAGAGGTCGATCTCAATGCCGACACCGTAATACAAACCATTAGCATGCCAGCTCAAGGCCAACAGATTTTGCCCCGCGCGGGTAAAAAACTCCCGCTCGCTTAAGGCGATATGATTTTCACTTCCGGCGCTGGCATCACGCGTGATGTAGCGATGCGCTACCAGTAGCTGGGTTTGTTCCCGCTGGCGGAGTTCCGCCAGCAGGCTGTCTTTCCCGGAGCCGGACGGACCCATTAACCAAATCAGTTTTCCCGTCATCAGAACACCCTTTTACCCTGACGCCAGACGTGGTCAATATGAATGTGATTGCCCTTGCGATGCGCCAGCACCAGGTCGGCGCGTTTGCCCTCGCCAATCACCCCGCGATCCTGGAGATTCAGTGCCTGGGCCGGGTTTTTGGTCACCAGCCTCACCGCCTGCGGTAGCGTAAAGCGGTTGCTCTGGTCATCGGCCACGCGAAACGCCGCATCCAGCAGGCTGGCGGGGTAGTAGTCGGAAGAGAGGATATCCAGCAGGCCAAGCTGCGCCAGTTCACTGGCCGCCACGTTGCCGGAGTGCGAACCGCCGCGCACGATATTCGGCGCGCCCATCAGTACGTTCATGCCGTGCTTGCGCGAGGCTTCTGCCGCTTCGAATGTGGTAGGAAATTCGGCGATCACGCTGCCAAGCTGATGGGATTGGGCTACGTGGGCGTGCGTGGCGTCATCGTGGCTGGCGAGCGCAATGTGTCGCGCGCGGCACATTGCGGCGATGGATTCGCGATTCGGCTGTGACCAGCGTGCGGCGAGCGCCAGTTGCTCCTCTTCGTACTGTTGCATCTGCGCATCGGTGAGCGAGTATTTGCCCTGATAATATTCACGATATTTTTCGCGGTTGGCGAACTGGCGCTGGCCCGGTGAGTGATCCATCAGCGACACCAGCGTCACGGGTTCTCGCTCGACCAGTTTTTCAAACAGCGGCAGCGTGGTGTGATGCGGCAGTTCGCAGCGTAGGTGCAGACGGTGCTCGGCACGGTTGACGCCGCGTTTCTGCGTCTCTTCGATGGCGTTGATCATCTTCTCCAGATTCTCCAGCCGATCGCCGCCGTCGCGTACATCACCAATCGCCACGGCGTCCAGCACGGTGGTGATGCCGCTCGCCACCATCAGCGCGTCGTGGCTGCTCATCGCCGAGTGGGCAGGCCAGTCAACTTTCGGGCGCGGGGTGAAGAATTTATCCAGATTATCGGTATGCAGCTCAATCAGCCCCGGTAGCAGCCAGCCGCCTTCGCCGTCCATTGCTTCTGACAGGTGACTCTGGCTTTCGGCAAAGGCGCGGATTTTGCCGTCCTGCATCTCCAGAGAACCGTGTACCACCTCGTTTTCCAGCACCAGTTTGACGTTATTGATAATCATGAAGAGACTCCCATTGGGTGCAGGCGGTCGGCGACTTGCTCGCGTACGGTTTCGTCATGGAAGATACCGACGATGGCCGCGCCGCGGGCTTTGGCTTCGCGGATCAGTTCCACTACGGCGGCGCTGTTTTTAGCGTCCAGCGAGGCGGTAGGTTCGTCGAGCAGCAGAATGGGGTAGTCGACGATAAAGCCACGGGCGATGTTGACACGCTGCTGTTCGCCACCGGAGAAGGTCGATGGCGCAAGGTGCCACAGGCGTTCAGGCACGTTCAGGCGGGTGAGGAGACGCGCGGCTTTAGCGGCGCAGGCTTCACGCGGTACGCCGGTATCGAGCAGCGGCTGCATCACCACTTCCAGTGCCGAAATACGTGGGATGACGCGCAGAAACTGGCTTACCCAGCCGACAGTGGTTTTGCGGATCTCCACCACTTTGCGCGCTGGCGCGGTGACCAGGTCGACCCATTCATCACCGTGTTTGATCTGGATTTGCCCTTCGTCGGGTAGATAGTTGGCATACAGCGAGCGTAGCAGAGTTGATTTTCCACTGCCGGAATGGCCGTGGAGTACCACGCATTCGCCGGCGTTGACGGTGAGTGAGGCGCCTTGTAATACAGGCAGGCGCACGCCGTTTTGCTGGTGCAGGATGAAGGTTTTACTGACGTTTTGTACGTTAATCATTTTTCGCCTCGTGGTTCGGGTGTCGGATGCGACGCTGATGCGTCTTATCCGACCTACGGGGAGCGCATTTGTAGGCCGGATAAGGCGTTTACGCCGCATCCGGCACCAGCTCAATTCTGCAAAACCGATGACACCAGCAACTGGGTATACGGATGGTGCGGGTCGTCGAGCACGCGGTCGGTTAACCCACTCTCCACCACTTTCCCTTGCTTCATTACCAGCAAACGGTCCGCCAGCAGACGGGCGACGCCTAAATCGTGGGTGACAATCACTACCGCCAGGTTAAGCTCCATCACCAGACCGCGGAGCAGGTCCAGCAGGCGCGCCTGTACCGACACATCCAGCCCGCCAGTGGGTTCATCCATAAACACCAGCTTCGGATGCGTCACCAGGTTGCGGGCAATCTGCAAACGTTGCTGCATGCCGCCGGAAAAGGTGGTCGGCAGGTCGTCGATCCGGTTGGCGGGAATCTCCACCTCTTCCAGCCATTTCTGCGCGGTGGCGCGAATATCGCCGTAATGACGCGCTCCGGTTGCCATCAACCGTTCGCCGATATTGCCGCCTGCCGACACCTGGCGGCGCAGGCCGTCAAGCGGATGCTGATGCACCACACCCCATTCGGTGCGCAGCAGGCGACGGCGGTCGGCCTCGCTCATCGCGTACAGCGAACGGTTCTCGTAGCGAATTTCCCCTTGCTGTGGTGTCAGGCGGGCGGAAATTGATTTCAGTAGCGTGGTCTTCCCGGAACCGGACTCCCCAACAATGCCCAGAACTTCTCCCGGCCATAAATCAAAAGAGACATCGCTGAAGCCTTTGCCCGGGGCATAAAGGTGGGTCAGGTTATTGACCGAAAGTAACGGTTGATTCATTGGCTTTTGGCCTCGCTCTGTTGGCGGCAATAATCGGTATCGGAGCAGACAAACATGCGGTTTCCGGCGTCATCCAGCACCACTTCATCAAGATAGCTGTGGGTCGATCCGCAGATGGCGCATGGTTCATCCCACTGCTGGACGGTGAACGGATGATCATCGAAATCGAGGCTTTCCACGCGGGTAAACGGTGGCACGGCATAGATGCGCTTCTCGCGCCCCGCGCCAAACAGTTGCAGGGCGGGCATCATGTCCATTTTCGGGTTATCGAATTTCGGGATCGGCGACGGGTCCATCACGTAGCGCCCGTTCACCTTCACCGGATAGGCGTAGGTGGTGGCGATATGACCGAAGCGGGCGATATCTTCATACAGCTTCACCTGCATCACGCCGTACTCCTCCAGCGCGTGCATGGTGCGCGTTTCCGTCTCACGCGGCTCAATAAAGCGCAGCGGTTCGGGGATCGGCACCTGGAAGATAACTATCTGATCTTCGGTCAGCGGCGTTTCGGGTATGCGGTGACGCGTCTGGATAAGTGTCGCATCGTCCGTGCGCTCGGTGGTGTTCACCCCGGTCACGCGCTTAAAGAAGTTACGAATCGACACGGCGTTGGTGGTGTCGTCTGCGCCCTGGTCAATCACCTTCAACACGTCGCTTTCGCCAATCACGCTGGCGGTGAGCTGAATGCCGCCGGTTCCCCAGCCGTAGGGCATCGGCATCTCGCGTCCGCCAAACGGCACCTGATAACCGGGGATTGCCACCGCTTTTAAGATAGCGCGGCGGATCATGCGTTTGGTCTGCTCGTCGAGGTAAGCAAAGTTGTAGCCGCTCAGATTAGCCATGGTTCTGCTCCTGTTGCAGACGTTTGAGTAGCTCCAGTTCGGCCTGGAAATCGACGTAGTGCGGGAGTTTGAGATGCGAAACAAAGCCTGCGGCTTCGACGTTGTCGGCATGGGCCAGCACGAACTCTTCATCCTGTGCCGGACCTGTTGCGTGCTCGCCGTATTCCGGTGCCTGCAACGCACGGTCAACCAGCGCCATCGCCATTGCTTTGCGCTCGCTCATGCCGAACACCAGCCCATAGCCGCGTGTAAAATGCGGTGGTTCATCCGGCGGGTCGATAAAACCGTTGACCATTTCACACTCGGTCATCAACAATTCGCCGACGTTCACCGCAAATCCCAGCTCTTCCGGCACAATAAATATATCGATATAGCCACTGCGAATTTCGCCTGCGAACGGGTGATTGCGCCCGTAACCGCGTTGGGTGGAGTAGGCCAGCGCCAACAAATAGCCTTCGTCACCGCGCATTAATTGTTGTAGACGGGAAGAACGCGAACAGGGATAAACCGGCGGCGTGCGGGTGATGTCGTCCGGTTGTGCGCCGCTATCTTCTTCAAACTTCGCCAGCCCCTGACGCGCCAGCAGGCTGAAGACGTGTGGCGACGGTTGCTGTTCGCTGTCAGCGGTGGTCAGCGTTGGCGTTTCGCCGTTTGCCAGCAGGGTGAAATCGAGCAGGCGATGGGTGTAGTCGTAGGTGGGGCCAAGCAGTTGGCCGCCGGGAATGTCTTTATAAATTGCTGAAATACGCCGTTCGAGACGCATCCCGGTGGTGTCGAGCGGCTCACTGACCGCCAGCTTCGCCAGCGTGGTGCGGTAGGCGCGCAACAGAAAAATCGCTTCGACGTTATCGCCGCTGGCCTGTTTCAGCGCCAGCGCGGCCAGCTCGCGGTCGGCAATACCGCCTTCGGTCATCACGCGATCTACCGCGAGGTTAAGCTGCTGTTCAATCTGGGCGACGCTCAGTTCAGGCAAATCAGTATCGCCCCGGCGTCGGCTCTCTTGCAGGGCGTGGGCGGCGTCGATCGCCTTTTCGCCCCCTTTCACGGCAACGTACATCAGCACACCTCCACATGAGTGGTTCGCGGAATAGCCAGCAGGCGCTCGCCGCAGGTCAGGATCAGGTCGATGCCGAGCGGGAACGGGTGCGGGCGCTCGGTAAGTTCATGAAGAATGCACTTTGGCAGTTGCGGGGCGATCATCCGTTCTTCGGCAATACCTGCGCCGGTGAGGCGCAACATACGCCCGCCGCTCAGGCTGGTGACCTGTAAAATCAGCGTTGCGCCCGCTTCTGGTGCAACGGCAGTGCCGGTGGAAAGGGCGTTGAGCTGCTCGCTGGAGATCGCCTCATCTGTTACCGCGAAGGTCGCCTGTTCCGGCTGATTAACCAGCGACGCGTTGGTATGAAAACGCAGGCTCTGATTGACGATATCGTTGCTCAATGGCGCGGCAAGCCACACCGGCGTGTCGTTATCGGCCAGCGTCAGCAGCACGCTGGTGGTGGCGATATTCAGCGGCTGCCAGCCGCGCTTGAGCTGATGCAGGGCGACAATCACGCCCGGCTCGCTCATGGCCTTTAACAGGCGACGAAAACTGTGCTGGGCATCCTGCACGGGAAGCATAAAAGCGGTTTCCAGGGTCATGCGTTGTCTCCGCGAACCATCGTAAAGAAGTCGACCCGGCTGGCGTTCACTTCGGCCTGGCGCGCGGCAATGCGTGCCATACGGTCAGCGTCCAGCGGGGCGATAAGGGTTTCTGATAAGTTTTGAAAGTGGCGGTTTTGCTGCATCAGCGCATCAATCAGCGCACAACGTTCGGCGTGCTGTTTGTCGCGCCCCAGCACCCAGCTATAGCCGAGCGTGCCGTCAGTCAGACGCACGGCGGCGCGGGTGAGCGTGGCGTCGCCAGCAAAAAAGCGTTCGCCGGTGCCGCCCATTCGCGCCTGAATCTGCACCAGGCCAGTTTCAGCGGCGCGGATCACCTCATAATCGGCGTTGATGTTCAGCGCGTTCAGGCGGGCTGCCAGTTCAGCCGGTTGGCTGTGCGCCAGCACGGACATCCAGTGCTGGCGGGTCGCGGTATCTGCGTGCATTCAGTGCTCCATAGTGAATTCAATCATGTCGGCGCGCGTCAGGCTGACGGAGTACTCCGCCGGGCTGCTTTCACCGTCACGGTGGTTAAGGGTGCGCACGCACAGCAGCGGCGACAGATTCGGGATTTCAAGACGCTGGCACTCTTTGGCCTGGGCGCGACGGGCGCTGATCCGCGTCTGACTGCGTCGTAGCGTAATCCCCGTTTGCTCGCGCAGAAAATCGTGCAGCGAACCGCTGTCGAAACGTTGCAGCGTCGGCCAGAGGGTGAGGTCCGCAAAGTAGTGGTCGATTAAACAGAGCGCGACGCCGTTGACCCGACGCAGGGTGCGCAGGTGGATGACGTTCTCCCCCTCGGTTATCCCCAGCGCGTCAGCGACGTGACCGGAGGCGGGGCGCAGCACCGATAGCAATTTTTCGCTGGTGGGATGGCTGCCCTGGTCCAGCAGGTTCTGGCTAAAACGCGCCTGGGCGTTGAGCGGGTAATCGAACGGGCGCATCAGCACCAGTACGCCGACGCCCTGACGGCGCTGTACCCAGCCTTTTTCCACCAGTTGGTCGATGGCGCGGCGCAGGGTGTGGCGGTTCACCTCAAAGCGCGCCGCCAGTTGCTGCTCGGCGGGAAGATAGTCGCCGCAGCGGTAGTGTTGACGAAGCTCCTGCTCAAGTTTTGCGGCTATCTCCTGATAGCGTGTTGGGTAGCTGGTCGGATGTGTAGACAAGTGCATAGATATCAATGCCTCGCTTATCAGATAAAGTGCTTACGCAACCGTTGAGAGAGGAAATCCAGCAGGCTGACCGTGACGATGATGAGCACCATCAGGGCGCAGGTTTGCTGGAACTGGAAACCGCGAATCGCTTCCCACAGCGTGACGCCGATCCCGCCCGCGCCAACCATACCGACGACGGTCGCCGAGCGGACGTTGGATTCGAAGCGATAGAGAGAGTAGGAAATCAGCAGCGGCATGACCTGCGGTAGTACGCCGTAAAGGATCTCTTCCAGCTTGTTGGCACCGGTGGCGCGAATGCCCTCCACCGGGCCGGGTTCGATCGCTTCCACCGCTTCGGAAAGCAGCTTGGAGAGCACGCCGGTGGTGTGGATAAACAGCGCCAGCACGCCAGCGAACGGGCCGAGGCCGACGGCGACCACGAACAGCATGGCGAAGACCATTTCGTTAATGGCGCGGCAGGCGTCCATCAGGCGGCGTACAGGTTGGTAGACCCACCACGGTACCAGGTTTTCAGCGCTCATCAGGCCGAAGGGGATGGAGAGAACCACCGCCAGCGCGGTGCCCCAGACGGCGATTTGCAGCGTGACGGCCATTTCGGTGAGGTAATCCTGCCACTGGCTGAAATCGGGCGGGAAGAAGTCGGCGGCGAACGTCGCCATGTTGCCGCCATCTTTAATCAGCGTAAGCGGGGCCATTTCCGCGCCCTGCCACGAGACGACCAGCACGGCGATAACAACGGCCCAGCTCAGAAGCGAGAACCAGCTGCGCTTGGGTGGGGCGATGGTGATGGTTTGCATGTTTGGCTCCGGTCTGTAGGCCGGATAAGGTGCTTGCACCGCATCCGGCATCAACGTCTGCACATTGTCGGATGCGACGCCGGGCGTCTTATCCGACCTACGATTTACTGCACCGCTTTACTCACCGAACTCATTGCGCTTAACGCGTTGTTCAGGCGGTCCAAATCATCCAGTTGCGCCTGAATGGCGGTGGTTTTTGCCAGCTTGTCCTGTTCGTTCAGCCCTTTGTTGTCCTTCACGCTTTGCATCTCTTTAAACAGTGCGAGCTGGCGAATCGGCACCAGTTGCAAGTCGCTGGAGGCGCGGAACGGCGCCCAGCCCAGGCGCTCCAGCACCGCTTTCTCTTCCGGCGTTTTGCCGTAATTCATAAAGAAGTCGTAGATCTTGTCTTTAGTGGTTTCGGAAAGATTTTTGCGCCAGACGATCGGATCGCCAGGGATCAGCGGTGATTTCCAGATCACCTTCAGTTCTTTCAGCTTCTCCGGCGCGGAGGTTTTCAGCTTGTCGAGGTTTTCGGTGTTGTTGGTGGCGACATCCACTTGCTTGTTAGCGACGGCGAGGGCGTTGGTTTCATGCCCGGCGTTGACGGTGCGCTTAAAGTCGCTGGCGGAGATATTGTTTTTAGCGAAGACGTAGTAACCGGGGACGAGGAAGCCGGAGGTAGAGTTAGGATCGCCATTGCCGAAGGTGAGATCTTTCCGCTTCGCCAGCAGATCGTTCAGGTTGTTGATCGGGCTATCTTTGTTGACGATCAACACGCTCCAGTAACCCGGCGATCCATCCGCCGCGACCGTCTGGGCGAAGACCTGACCGTTGGCGCGATCCACCGCTTCCATCGCCGACAGGTTGCCGTACCAGGCGATATCCACTTTATTGAAGCGCATCCCCTGGATAATGCCCGCGTAGTCCGGGGCAAAGAAGGCGTTGACCTTTACGCCCAGCTTCTTCTCCATATCCTGTAAGAACGGCGTCCATTGCGGTTTCAGGTTTTGCTGTGATTCCGTTGAAATAATGCCGAAATTCAGCGCCTTTTCCTGCTCTTCGGCGTATGCCGGATTTAACAGGGTGCTGAGGCTGAACATGCTGGTGAAGGCCAGCGAGGCAATTATCTTAGCGTTCATTCGTTTTCCTCAATGATGGGGATGTCAGGCAGCTTTCGCGTTCTCTTCGACGCGGTTAATGCTGCGGTAGAGATGGTCAAAACGTTCGTTATCAAACTGTTGGCTGCAGCCGTCGTAGAAGACGTGCCCCTGGCGCAGGGCGACGATGCGTTCGCAGTAGCGCAGGGCGTAATCCACCTGATGCAGCGTGACGACCACGGTAATGCCGTCGTTCTGGTTGATGTCGCGCAGGGTGTCCATCACGATGCGTGCCGATTCCGGGTCCAGCGAGGCGATGGGTTCGTCAGCGAGAATGACCTTCGCCTGCTGCATCAGCGCGCGGGCAATCGCCACACGCTGTTGCTGGCCGCCGGAGAGTGTGGAAACGCGTTGATGGGCAAAGTGCACCATGCCAACGCGGGTCAGCGCCTGTAACGCGCGCTGTTTCTGCTCGCGGGTGAAGTAGCTAAAACAGGTTCGCCAGAATGGCGTGCTGCCGAGCGCGCCAATCAGCACGTTCTCCAGTACGCTCAGGCGATTCACCAGGTTGAATTGTTGAAAGATGTAGCCGGTGTTGGCGCGGCTTTTGCGGATATCGCGGGCCAGGCGGCCTTCGCGCTGGACTGTGCGGCCCAGCAGCTCGATATGGCTACCGACAGATTTATCGCCGGTAATCAAACCGCTTAAGTGACGTAAAAGGGTGGATTTTCCGGAACCCGACGGCCCAAGCAGAGCCACCATTTCACCATGATGAATGTTCAGATCAACCGCGTGCAGCGCCTGATGCTGATTGAAGGTTTTGGCGAGCTTCTCGACACGGATAATCGTTTGCATGATGCAGCCTCCCTAAAAAAGTGGCTCCATCGTGGCGGATTATTGTGACGATTTGGTTAATTAAAAGTGACTAACAGATGAAGAGTTAACGGGAATTCGATGACAGTGCGGGAGGGCGGGCCTCCCGGCGGGTTATTGCGTTGGCTGTTGTTTGATGACATTAATCATCCACGGTACGCCAAATTTATCGGTGACTTTGCCAAAGCCATGCGCCCAGAACGTTTCCTGCCAGGCCATTTCGATTTTTCCGTTGGCGGCAAGGTTATCAAACCAGCGTTTTCCTTCTTCCACCTGTTGAGAATCGAGCACCAGCGTAAAGCCGGAGTAGCTGGCTTTTCCTGACGGTATAGCATCGCTCATCATGATGTCGCTTCCTGCAATGCGCACATTGGCGTGGGCGATGGCGGTATCGGGAAATTGCATTCCGGAAGGGCAGTTCTCGGCGCTGTCCTGCGTTGATTTTGGCATTTCGCCGAAGCTGATTTTATAGAGCAGTTCCGCGCCCAACGTACGTTGATAATAGGCAATCGCGTCGGAACAGTTACCGGCAAAAGAGAGGTAGGGACTTAACGGCATGATGGTGACCTCAGTTAAGAGAAGCCAGTTAAGTGTAGTTCGAAATTTATACAGATGAGAGGGAAGCCTGATAAGACGCGGTCAGCGTCGCATCAGGCAGTCGCCACCGTTGCCGGATGCGGCGCGAGCGCCTTATCCGGCCTACCGATCACAATACAATCAGTTCTTTTTCACAAACTCAGACTTCAGTTTCATCGGACCAAAACCGTCGATTTTGCAATCGATGTTATGGTCGCCTTCAACCAGGCGGATGTTTTTTACTTTGGTGCCAATTTTCAGCATCGAAGAGCTACCTTTCACTTTCAGATCTTTAATGATGGTAACGCTGTCGCCGTCAGCCAGCAGATTGCCGTTAGCATCTTTAACGATCAGCTCGTCGCTTTCCTGTGCAGGTTCTGCGTCGTTCCATTCGTAGGCACATTCCGGGCAGATGTACATGCCGTTATCTTCGTAGGTGTATTCGGAGTTGCATTTTGGGCAGTGTGGTAATGACATGTGGATTTCCTCAAAAGTCAGCAGGGCAAAAGCGCCAAAAAACGGCAGATTGCCGAAAAAGGCCGCAATTATACACAAAATCCCTGAGTTTGTCGGGGGTACTGCTGATTTTAGATGACGATCGTTTTCATTTGAAAGGAAACGCAAAAAGAAAATAATCTTTTTGCCTCCATTTATTATTTAAGATAAGGTTAATGCTCTACTCGTTCTTTTTTTAATTCACATGATGTTTTTATCTTTCTGACGTTTTAAACGTATTGGGAGATGTTATTTATTCTAATAAAAAAACAACACGCTAAATATAAAATTATTTCCTGCAGTAATTATAAAAGCCGAAAACAGAACTCAAAAACAATCTGGCTAAATAAAAGTAATAAAATTTGCTTTAAGGAAGAATATTCTATGTACACACAGACCCTGTATGAGTTAAGTCAGGAGGCTGAACGCCTGTTACAGCTTTCCCGACAACAGTTGCAGTTACTGGAAAAAATACCTCTCTCTGTACCCGGAGACGATGCGCCACAACTGGCTTTACCCTGGAGTCAGCCTAATATCGCCGAACGTCACGCGATGCTGAATAATGAGTTGCGTAAAATTTCCCGGCTGGAAATGGTGCTGGCGATTGTCGGTACCATGAAAGCAGGGAAATCAACCACCATTAATGCCATTGTTGGTACGGAGGTTCTGCCTAATCGCAATCGCCCAATGACTGCGCTGCCAACGCTTATTCGCCATACGCCCGGGCAAAAAGAACCGGTACTGCATTTTTCACATGTCGCGCCAATCGACCATTTAATTCAACAATTACAACAGCGCCTGCGTGATTGCGATATTAAGCATCTGACCGATGTGCTGGAAATAGATAAAGATATGCGTGCGCTTATGCAGCGGATCGAAAATGGCATCGCTTTCGAAAAATATTATCTGGGTGCTCAACCTATTTTTCATTGTCTGAAAAGTTTGAATGATTTGGTGCGACTGGCGAAGGCGCTGGACGTCGATTTTCCTTTTTCTGCTTACGCCGCCATTGAGCATATTCCCGTGATTGAAGTGGAGTTTGTCCATCTGGCGGGGCTGGAGAGTTATCCCGGTCAGTTGACGTTACTGGATACCCCCGGGCCAAATGAAGCCGGGCAACCGCATCTGCAAAAAATGCTTAACCAGCAGCTGGCACGCGCCTCGGCGGTACTGGCGGTGCTGGATTATACGCAACTGAAATCGATCTCCGATGAAGAGGTCCGTGAGGCAATTTTGGCGGTGGGGCAATCGGTGCCGTTGTATGTGCTGGTCAATAAGTTCGATCAACAGGATCGTAACAGTGACGACGCCGACCAGGTGCGGGCACTGATTTCCGGAACGCTGATGAAAGGCTGTATTACGCCACAGCAGATATTTCCGGTGTCGTCGATGTGGGGCTACCTGGCGAATCGGGCGCGCCATGAGTTAGCCAACAACGGTAAGTTACCCGCGCCAGAGCAACAACGCTGGGTGGAAGATTTTGCCCATGCCGCGCTCGGCAGGCGCTGGCGTCATGCCGATCTGGCGGACCTCGAACATATTCGCCATGCTGCCGATCAGTTGTGGGAAGATTCGCTGTTCGCCCAGCCAATTCAGGCGTTGCTTCATGCCGCTTACGCTAACGCCTCGTTGTATGCTCTGCGATCTGCCGCGCATAAACTGTTGAATTACGCGCAGCAGGCGCGGGAATACCTGGATTTTCGTGCGCACGGGTTAAACGTCGCTTGTGAACAATTGCGGCAAAATATCCATCAGGTCGAAGAAAGTTTGCAGCTATTGCAACTCAATCAGGCGCAGGTGAGCGGCGAGATTAAACATGAAATCGAGTTGGCCCTGACCTCCGCCAACCACTTTCTGCGTCAACAGCAAGATGCGGTGAATGCGCAGTTAGCCGCGTTGTTTCAGGATAATTCGGAGTCGTTAAGTGAGATGCGTACCCGCTGTGAGACACTGTTACAGACGGCGCAGAACACCATCAGTCGCGACTTTACGCTGCGCTTTGCCGAGCTTGAGTCCACCCTTTGCCGGGTGTTAACCGATGTTATTCGCCCCATTGAGCAACAAGTCAAAATGGAATTGAGTGAGTCTGGGTTTCGTCCTGGGTTTCATTTTCCTGTTTTTCACGGCGTAGTTCCCCACTTCAACACCCGCCAGCTGTTCAGTGAAGTCATTTCGCGCCAGGAAGCAACGGACGAGCAGAGCACGCGTTTAGGCGTTGTGCGTGAGATTTTTTCGCGCTGGTTGAATCAGCCCGACTGGGGACGGGGAAATGAGAAATTCCCGACAGAGACGGTTGATTACAGTGTGTTGCAACGAGCATTAAGCGCAGAAGTCGATCTTTATTGCCAACAAATGGCTAAAGTTATGGCAGAGCAGGTCGATGAATCTGTTACGGCAGGCATGAATACTTTTTTCGCTGAGTTCGCTTCATGTTTGACGGAATTACAGACGCGTTTACGCGAAAGTATGGCTCTGCGTCAACAAAATGAATCGGTGGTCAGGCTGATGCAACAGCAATTGCAGCAGACTGTGATGACTCACGGCTGGATTTACACCGACGCTCAGCTGTTACGCGATGATATTCAAACACTTTTCACGGCAGAACGATATTGACCAAGACGTTACTGGACGGCCCCGGTCGCGTGCTGGAGTCGGTTCATCCGCGCTTTTTAGTGGATCTGGCGCAGGGCGATGATGCCCGCCTTCCACAAGCCCATCAGCAGCAGTTTCGTGAACGACTGATGCAGGAACTTCTTGCGCGCGTGCAGCTTCAGACATGGACGAACGGCGGCATGTTAAATGCGCCGCTTAGCCTGCGTCTGACATTGGTGGAAAAACTGGCGTCGATGCTGGATCCCGGTCATCTGGCGCTGACGCAGATCGCGCAGCATCTGGCGCTGCTGCAAAAAATGGATCACCGCCAGCACTCTGCTTTCCCGGAGCTCCCCCAGCAAATTGTCGCCTTGTATGAGTGGTTTTCAGCCCGTTGTCGCTGGAAGGAAAAGGCGTTAACGCAACGAGGCCTATTGGTGCAGGCGGGTGAACAGAGCGAGCAAATTTTTACCCGCTGGCGTGCTGGGGCGTATAACGCCTGGTCGTTGCCTGGGCGCTGTTTTATCGTTCTCGAAGAGTTGCGCTGGGGTGCATTTGGCGATGCCTGCCGTCTGGGAAGCCCGCAAGCGGTGGCGTTGTTGCTAGGTGATTTGCGCGTGAAAGCGACACAACATTTGGCAGAGAGTATCAATGCGGCCCCGACCACGCGTCACTATTACCATCAGTGGTTTGCCTCTTCGACCGTTTCGACGGGCGGGGATCATGCTGATTTTTTAAGTTGGCTGGGAAAGTGGTCTACGGCAGATAAACAACCCGTTTGCTGGTCAGTGACCCAACGCTGGCGAACTGTCGCACTGGGGATGCCACGACTCTGTTCAGCGCAGCGTCTGGCGGGGGCAATGGTCGAGGAAATCTTCTCTGTAAATTTGGTGTAAATAATCAGTTACACCAATGAGTCCTAAACGAAATGCATGTGTGAAGTTGATCACAAATTTAAACACTGGTAGGGTAAAAAGGTCATTAACTGCCCAATTCAGGCGTCAACTGGTTTGATTGTACATTCCTTAACCGGAGGGTGTAAGCAAACCCGCTACGCTTGTTACAGAGATTGCATCCTGCAATTCCCGCTCCCCTTTTGCGGCCGTCGCGCTGATTTTTCTGGCGTTTGCGGAAATGGGCCAACTCTGCGAGGAAAGCTATGCTGAAAAGGAAAAAAGTAAAACCGATTACCCTTCGTGATGTCACCATTATTGATGATGGTAAACTGCGTAAAGCCATTACCGCAGCATCACTGGGTAATGCAATGGAATGGTTCGATTTTGGTGTTTATGGTTTTGTTGCTTACGCATTAGGTAAAGTTTTTTTCCCGGGGGCTGACCCCAGCGTGCAGATGGTTGCTGCACTCGCCACTTTCTCCGTTCCCTTTCTGATTCGACCGCTTGGCGGGCTCTTCTTTGGTATGTTGGGCGATAAATATGGTCGCCAGAAGATCCTCGCTATCACTATTGTGATTATGTCGATCAGTACGTTCTGTATTGGCTTAATACCGTCCTACGACACGATTGGTATTTGGGCACCGATTCTGCTGTTGATCTGTAAGATGGCACAAGGTTTCTCGGTCGGCGGTGAATATACCGGGGCGTCAATATTTGTTGCGGAATACTCCCCTGACCGTAAACGTGGCTTTATGGGCAGCTGGCTGGACTTTGGTTCTATTGCCGGGTTTGTGCTGGGAGCTGGCGTAGTGGTGTTAATTTCGACCATTGTCGGCGAAGAGAACTTCCTCGATTGGGGCTGGCGTATTCCGTTCTTTATCGCTCTGCCGTTAGGGATTATCGGGCTTTACCTGCGCCATGCGCTGGAAGAGACTCCGGCGTTCCAGCAGCATGTCGATAAACTGGAACAGGGCGACCGCGAAGGTTTGCAGGATGGCCCGAAAGTCTCGTTTAAAGAGATTGCCACCAAACACTGGCGCAGCCTGTTGACATGTATTGGTCTGGTAATTGCCACCAACGTGACTTACTACATGTTGCTGACCTATATGCCGAGTTATTTGTCGCATAACCTGCATTACTCCGAAGACCACGGGGTGCTGATTATTATCGCCATTATGATCGGTATGCTGTTTGTCCAGCCGGTGATGGGCTTGCTGAGTGACCGTTTTGGCCGTCGTCCGTTTGTGCTACTTGGTAGTGTTGCACTGTTTGTGTTGGCGATCCCGGCGTTTATTCTGATTAACAGTAACGTCATCGGCCTGATTTTTGCCGGGTTACTGATGCTGGCGGTGATCCTTAACTGCTTTACGGGCGTTATGGCTTCTACCTTGCCAGCGATGTTCCCGACGCATATCCGATACAGCGCGCTGGCGGCGGCATTTAATATTTCGGTGCTGGTTGCCGGTCTGACGCCAACACTGGCGGCCTGGCTGGTCGAAAGCTCGCAGAATCTGATGATGCCTGCCTATTACCTGATGGTAGTGGCGGTGGTTGGTTTAATCACCGGCGTAACCATGAAAGAGACGGCAAATCGTCCGTTGAAAGGTGCGACACCGGCGGCGTCAGATATACAGGAAGCGAAGGAAATTCTCGTCGAGCATTACGATAATATCGAGCAGAAAATCGATGATATTGACCACGAGATTGCCGATTTGCAGGCGAAACGTACCCGCCTGGTGCAGCAACATCCGCGAATTGATGAATAAGCTGAAACGGATGGCCTGATGTGATGCTGTCTTATCAGGTCAATTGAACTCTTAAGGTTCACTTAATCTCTGACGCGCATACTCTCCTCCAGGTTAACGGAGGAGAGTGCAATGAAAAACCGTGTTTATGAAAGTTTAACTACCGTGTTCAGCGTGCTGGTGGTCAGCAGCTTTCTTTATATCTGGTTTGCCACGTACTGATCTTTTTTCAGCCGTATCCAGGCCCGCGTGCCGGAAGTCTCTTGTCGGTTTTGCAGGAAAAACTGCCCGTGATGCAACTGTGTAATGCGGCTGACAATACTTAACCCCAGACCAATTCCGCCATAACGGCTGTCCATTCGTACAAATGCTTTACTCAACTCCCCGCATTTACTCTCATCAATACCCGGTCCTTCATCTTCAACGGCCATGACCGCTCCGCCATCTTCTTGCAGCTTAATCATAATGTTGCTGCCTTGCGGGCTATAACGATGGGCGTTTTCTACCAGGTTTCGCAATAACATCCGCAGCAGGGTTGCATCACCCTGAACGGTGATGTCGGCGGCGCTCTCTGGCAATAGCAGGGTTTGCTGGCGCTGGTCGAGCATGGTACTGAGTTCGTCATACGAGGGGAGAATGACATCTTCCAGCAGTTTTACATGTTGATAATTACCGGAAGAAAATGACTGTCCGGCACGCGCCAGTTGCAGCAACTGGGAGACGCTCTCCATCATCTGATCAAGTCGTGCCACTAACGGTGCTACATCAATGTGATGCGTTTTCGCCAGCAGTTCCAGATGCAAACGCACCCCCGCCAGTGGCGTTCGCAGTTCGTGCGCGACGTCAGCGGTAAACAACCTTTCATTATCGAGCGTGCTGGTCAGGCGACTGACCAGATCGTTTAACGCCGAAACCACCGCATCGATTTCGAGGGTGGCGCTATGAATGGCAATGGGCGTTAAGTTGTCGGCGGTGCGCGCTTCCAGCTCTTTTTGCAGCTCCGCCAGCGGTCGGGTGATGCGGCGTACCGCCTGATAGCAGATAAATAGCGTCAGGCTAACCATAAAGACGCCGGGGACAATCAGGCTGGCGACCGCCTCGCGGATCTCACGCATGATGTGGCGATCGTTGTTGCGATTGTCGCGTAGCGCCTGCTCAAACAGCTGAATCTGCTCGGTACTTTCATGCCATAGCCAGAAGACGCTGATCAGCTCAAACACCAACAAAATGGCCCCGATGGTCAATATCAGCCGTTGGCGCAGCGATATTGGTCGGCGCAGAAAACGCATCAGATTCAATTAGTTTTCCTCATTTGCGACCAGCATATAGCCAAATCCGCGCACGGTGCGGATACGGGCTTTGCCCACTTTGTCGCGCAGGTTATGGATATGCACTTCCAGGGTGTTGGTCGAGGGCTCGTTGTCCCAGTTGTAGATATCGTTGTAGAGAATTTCCCGATGCACCGGGCTGCCTGCTTTAAGCATCAGGCGCGACAGCAGAGCATATTCTTTGGGCGTCAGAATCAACTCTTCACCGCCCATCCAGACCTGACGGCGACCCATATTCAGCGTCAGGTTGCCAACAATCAGCTCACTTTCGCCCTGATTATTATGGCGTCGTAGCAGGGCGCGGATACGGGCGTGCAACTCTTCCAGCGCAAAAGGCTTCACCAGATAATCGTCGGCCCCGACATCCAGCCCGGCGATTTTGTCGGTAAGGGTATCGCGGGCGGTGAGAATTAACACCGGCAGAGTGTATTTTTTCTGCCGGATACGGGCAAGAAAATGCAGCCCATCTTCATCGGGTAAGCCTAAATCCAGTACCACCAGGCTGTAATGACCGGCTTCAAGGCTTTGTTCCGCCATCCGCGCGGTGCTCACGCCATCGCACGCGTAGCCTTCGGTTTGCGCCGCCAGAATCAATCCCTGCAATAACAGCGTATCGTCTTCAACAATCAGAATTTTCATTCACTCACTCTCCTGCAAGTTTGCAGAATATCATCCGCAGCCTGGTAATACTTCGTCTCAACGCCAGTCAGGCCCAATAAGGTTGAGAATAAATTGTCTTGTGAATAGTGTTGCGTTTGCGCCTGTTTTTGCAGGCAGTTCTGGTCAACCTGATACCGTTTTTGATAATCCTCCGATAGCCACAGCAGCATCGGCACCTGTTTTTGGCTATCCGGGGCGATGGCATAAGGCAGACCGTGCAGATAGATGCCATTTTCACCTAACGATTCACCGTGGTCAGAAAGATAAACCAGGCTGGTGGTAAATTTATCCTGATGTTCTTTCAGCAGATTAATCGCTTTATCAACAATATAGTCGACGTAAACCAGCGTGTTGTCGTAAGTGTTCACCAGTTGCTCTTGGGTACAGGTCTGGATCTCGTTAGTGTCGCAGGTTGGGGTAAATTTCCTGAACTGCGGCGGATAGCGGTTGTAATAGGTCGGGCCGTGGCTGCCGATGGTGTGTAAGACAATCACGCCATCACCCTGCAGGTTATTGATGTAATCTTCCAGCCCGTGGAACAGCACTTCATCATAGCATTCGCCGTTGATGCACTGACCAGGCAGGTTCAGCGCGGTGACGTTCTGGTGAGGTACGCGATCGCAAACGCCTTTACAGCCGCCATCGTTGTCATTCCACAGCACGTTGATGCCCGCTCGCTGAATGATATCCAGCACGCCTTCCTGGTGCTGTGCCAGCTCTTCTTTGTAGTGCTCACGCGGCATATCCGAGAACATGCATGGTACTGAAACTGCCGTTGCCGTGCCGCAAGAGGCGGTATTAGGGAAATAGACCACGTTATCTTTTGCCAGACGAGGATTGGTTTCGCGTGGATAACCATTCAGCGAGAAATTCTCTGCGCGCGACGTTTCTCCGACGATCAAAATGGTCAGGTTTTTACGTTTCCCATTTTGCATTAATGGGTTGCGGTGAGCATCTTCACCAATGCGTATCAGTGGCAGGTTGGCTGACCGCTGGTGAGAGTACCACGACCAGCTAGCAACAATGCTGTTGGACGGGCTTAAGGATTTCACCAGTTCTTTGTTGTTGCGAAACAGCGAGGCATAGTCTTTGTAGAACAGTGCGGCAACCAGCAGAATCAGCAGTACAGAAATCAGGATGTTGGCCCCGCGGAAAAGAACGCTGCGCAGGCGTGAGGTGGTGGGTTTGATTTTGATCCAGCAGGCAATAATCGCGGCTAATACGCCACTTAACCCCAGCGTTAATAACATTCGTGGCGTCATCAGGGCATAACTTTCCGCCGGCGTAGTATCAATGATATTGGTGATCATTGAACGGTCGATGACGATGCCATAGGTCATGATGAAATATTGCGCAGCCGCACCGACCAGAATAAACAGGCAGGCGAGTGGACGATTAAGCCATAAGAAAGAGCCTAGTGTCAGGACAATATTAATCACGCTGAATGCGACGACCGGCATCGACAAGAAAACCAGCACGTTATGCAGTGAATCCAGCGGTAACACCTGTAGCACCTGTTTAAAAAAGGCGATATTCAGGCAGACTGAGATATAAAAAGTAGCAAGTAATAACCAGGAGAATAAATTCAAAGAGGGTCTTTTTAGTAGGCGCTTCAACATCACGGTGTTTCCATCGAACAAAGTGCGCATATGCTCGCAAAGCAAAATTAAGCCAACCTTAAGTTCTTAAGGTTGGCTTTTATGTTTGCTGGATTAAGGGGAATTAATCTTTGCTTATTGGTGCATCTAAGGGATACGGGTTTTTATGCAGCCGGTTGTAATTCAGCGCATACATGGCGGTGATTACCATCAGAGTGACAAATGACCACATAACCTCTTTCGCGCCGGACCCTACTACGGCCCAGATGCAGTAGAGGAAGGCAATGGTAGTAACTGCCAGGTATGCCGGGCGCGCTTTACCAAAGTGACCGTGGCCGAGCAGCAGTAACGCCGCACAGGTGTAAAGATATGGCACCAGTGTAAAGATGACCGACACGGAAGAAACCAGACCGAATTCTTTGGTCGCGTTTGGCGAAATGCTACTGAGCTGGAAGATGGTCATCAAAATACCGACGATAATCAGCCCCGCCACTGGCGTGCCCGCTTTATTTACACGGGCAAAAATCGGTGGGAACAGTCCGTCATCGGCAGCGGCTTTCGCCGTTTGACCTGCCAGCAACGTCCAGCCGCCCAGTGAACCTAAGCAACCCGCAGCTGCGCAGAAGGAAACAATGGCCCCGGCGGTGTCACCCAACGCCATCCGTGCGGCATCACCGAATGGCGAAGCAGAAACGCGCAGTGCGGCATTAGGGATCATCCCCATAATCGCGGTGGTAGAAAGTACATAGCAAACGGCAGCAATCAATACCCCGCCAATGGTGGCGATAGGGACGTTGCGTTTCGGGTTTTTCACCACACCTGCGGCAACGGAGGCACTTTCCACACCGATGAACGACCACAGCGTAACGTTAAGGGTACTTTGAATCGCACCGAAGGTGCCCAGGCCGCTGACGTTCCATGCCGCCATATAGGTTTCACCACGGAACCAGAACCAGCCAAATACGGCAATCCCGACGATGGGGATCAGCGCCAGCACGGTAGCAACGGCCTGTACGCGGGTGATCATTTTCGGACCGACAATGTTCAGCAGGACGAAGATCCACAGCACCACGACGCAGGTGATGGTTAATACCAATGGATCTTTCAGAATCGGGAAGAAGTAACTTAAATATCCTACGCCAATGACCACCATGGCGATATTGCCGATCCAGCAGGCCAGCCAGTAGAGGACGTTGGTTTGATAACCGAGAAACGGCCCAAAGCAGCGGCGGGCGTAAGCGTAAGAACCACCAGGACTTGGGTCGAGGAACGACATTTTGGCGTATACCATCGAGAGCCCCAGCGCACCGATAATCGTCACCAACCATCCATAAATGGCAATCCCGCCAGTGGAGGCCAGGTTTGCAGGTAACAGAAAAACACCTGACCCCATAATATTCCCCGACACCATCAGGGTGACGGGGATTAAGCCCACTTTGTGAGCATCAGCATCCGAAGACATAATTAAACTCCTGCGAAGGCGAGCTTCGTGACAATAAATTACGTCATATCATACGCCTGCATTCGATAGTTGAATTATTATCGACCGGGTTATCGCTGATGCCGTTATTAATATAGCTCTTCGTTAAGGTTAAAAATCAGGCGACAGTGCGTTCTCTGTGCTGACTAACATAATGCAGAGGCGTCATACCGTAGAAGTCTTTAAAGACAGAAATAAAGTACGACGTACTGTTGTAGCCGCAGGACTGTGATACCTGAGAGATATTTTTACCGTCCATCATTAATTCATTTACGGCATAGCGCATGCGGCAGGTGGTGATTATTTGGCTATAACTGGTGTTTTCGCTTTTCAGCTTTTTCTTTAACAGACTTGGGCTAAGACATAAACAACTGGCTACCATACTAAGATTCCAGTCTTTGTGGATATCGCTTTCAATAATTTGATAAACGCTGTCACTTACACAATTACGTAACATATACATCATTAGTGAAAGGAATTTTTTACTGTCGAGAAAACGGGATAGCACAGTGAATAATAATGCACGTGTTCGTTCCTTTTCTGACTCAGTTTCAGCGGGCATCATGCTATGTTGCGCGGCAACGCGAAAGACGTCTGGCGTCAGGCATGGAAGGGTGAGGATGGGCGTAGCGCTACGTTGCCATACTGGTATTTGCGAGAGATCTTTATTCAGAAACCGGAGGTAATCTTTGATGATGTCGTGACTAATATGAGCAACCAAAGTGTTATTAAGAGAGGAGACGTCGATAATATTATTTTCACAATTTAATAACGCCATATGGTTAGCTTTAAGGCTAATAGGTTCTTTCCCATTCACCCTTATCCAGACATCTTTTTCAGTCAATAAAACAATACAAGGTTGGTCGCTGCAAATCCTCATACATGTACTCCTGAGTGCGAATAAAAGACCAGTTCTCGCTAAAGCGAAGCGATACCGGGAAATGGTTATATAATTGTATGATGAATATAAACATGCATAAAAATAACGAGTTTTACTAATATTACAAATTTTTATAGTAATTTCTCATGTACATATTTTTTTACAGGCTAAGAAAAGGATAAATAACAGGCAAAAAAAAGCGCGGGGTGGGACCGCGCAAAAAGCATGACATTTTTTGTTTGCAGCAATTTTTATGAAAACGTTGCCATACTTAAAAGGCCTCAAGCCAGGCGGCGTAATGTTATTTAACAATTACGCCTTCAGCGGAATAGTGGTTACGCTTTCACACACATAACGTGGTAAATACCGTCAATAATTTCTGTCCCTTCTGTTTCGTGTTCAAATCCAGGGAAATGATGATCCCAGGATTGCAGCGAGCGTAAATAACTTACTTGCGGACTGTTTTTATCGCCGAAGTTTTCACCAGACAGCAGCATCGGGATTCCTGGCGGATACGGGATAACTGAGTTTGCCGCGATACGTCCTGGCAGATTTTCAATGGATACCAGTTCGACATTGTTGTCGACAATCGCGTTGTACGCTTCACGCGGGGTGATTTCCGCCACCGGTAGGCCGGAATAGGCTTCATTCAACCGTGCGCCAGGGTTGTTTTCTTTCAGCCAGGCAAACATGGTGTCACCCAGATCGTGAATCCCCATGTTCGCGTAAGTGTCAGGATATTGTTCAACAAGTTCCGGCATCACCTGCGCCAGCGGTGTGTTGGCGTCATAGTGGCGTTTGAAGGAGCAAAGGGTGTTAACCAGAGTTCCCCATTTCCCACGGGTCACGCCCATAGAGAACAGGAACATAATCTGGAAGTCAGTGGTACGGGTAGGCACAATGCCGTGGCGACCAAGCCAGGCTGTGACCAGCGCCGCCGGAACACCGGTTTCTTCCAGTTCACCATCTTCACCCATTCCCGGAGCAAGGATGCTGACTTTAATCGGGTCGAGCATACTCCAGTTATCCGGAATATCTTTGAAGCCGTGCCAGCTTTCGCCCGGATGCATGACCCAGCAGTCCTGAACGGTGGTCAGCAGTTTGGTTGGTGCGTCAGCAAAGTCATAGGTTTTGCCGGTTTGTGGGTCGGTGACGACTTCTTTGTTCCACGGTTTGAAGAACCAGCTACCGTCAGCGGTGAACTCTTTATATAGCCGCGCCATCGCCTGACGGAAATCAACCGCTTCGTCGATCACTTCCTGGGTCAGTGACAGGCCGCTGTTGCCGTCCATCATCGACACCGCCACGTCGTTGGATGCGCAGATGGCATACAGCGGGGAGGTGGTGGCATGCATCATGTAGGCCTGGTTGAAGCGGGAGAAGTTAATCGCCCCACGACCTTCACGTACATGAATATAAGAGGCCTGTGACAGCGCATTCAGCAGTTTGTGGGTGGAGTGGGTGGCGAAAACGGTAGGACCGTTGTGATCGCCAGGTTCGCCGCGCATGGCATAGTGATCGGCATAGATCGGGTTGAAACGTGCATAGCCGTACCAGGCTTCGTCAAAGTGCAGACGATCGGAGGTTTTTTCCAGCAGATCCTGCGCTTCTTTAGCGTTATAACACACGCCGTCATAGGTACAGTTGGTCACCACGCAGTAAGACGGTTTTTGCCCGGCTTTGTCTTTAGTCAGCGGGCTTTCATTGATTTTCTTCTGCAAGGTTTCAGGTTGCATTTCCTGCGGATAGATTGGCCCGATAATGCCGTAGCGGTTGCGGCTTGGCACCATGTAGACCGGTTTCGCACCTGTCAGCATCAAGCCTTGTTCGATGGATTTATGGCAGTTACGGTCAACGACCACGACATCGTTATCGGTCATGCAAGCCTGCATGATGGTGCGGTTAGAGCCGGAAGTACCGACGACTACCGACCAGGAGCGATCGGCACCAAATACGCGTGCGGCATATTTTTCGCTTTCGCCAAATGCGCCAGTATGGTCAAGCAAAGAACCGAGGGAAGTGCGTTCGATGCCCATGTCGGTGCGGAACAGATTTTCACCATAGTAGTCATGGTAGAAACGTCCGGCGGGTGTTTTGGTAAAACCAACGCCGCCCTGGTGGCCTGGCGCTGCCCAGGAATATTCATGGATGTCGCTATATTTCATCAGCGCGCTGAACAGTGGCGGCAATAGCTGCTGGCGGTAGCGGGTCATCGCGGCAACGGCGCGTCCGGCGATAAAGTCGGCGGTATCTTCCAGAATCCAGGCGAATTCATCGACAAGCTCCAGCAGGTCGCGATCCATTGCGGCGAGGGCTTTTTCCCGATCGCCCAACAGGAAGACCGGCACGTTTTGTTGGCGCTCATGAAGCTTACCGATCAATTGTCTGACGTTTTGATGTTCGTCCGGATGTTCCATTTGATAGCTGAACATCAGGCAGTCAATGGCTTCGTTTGAAGAGAGAATGGCAAAACCATCATCAAAGGAGGTGGATTTAATCACGGTAACATTTTGCTGGCTTAAAGCATCTGCCAGACGCTCAACGGCGTTACCGACCCAGGTGTCTTGATGGAGAAACTCGCTTTCAACAATTAATACTTTCATCATTGCTTACCCGGTTATGAAGGAATCTTCGTTGCGGGCAAGTATCTTCCGGCCTTTTCGGGCTGTAAAGCGCGTGAAAAACAAACATTTTTGAAATATTTATTTTTATAAACAATATGTTATGTGATTATTTTAAATTATTTTCACTGCTTATTATCGACGGCTAAACTATTTTTTTGGCTGATACTGATATCGTCTTTAGCCGGGAAACGTCTGGCGGCGCTGTTGGCTAAGTTTGCGGTATTGTTGCGGCGACATGCCGACATATTTGCCGAACGTGCTGTAAAAACGGCTACTCGAACGAAAGCCTGCCGTCAGGGCAATATCGAGAATACTTTTATCGGTATCGCTCAGTAATGCGCGAACGTGGTTGATGCGCATCGCGGTTATGTACTGTTTCATCGTCAATTGCATGACCCGCTGGAATATCCCCATTGCATAGTTGGCGTTAAGTTTGACGTGCTCAGCCACATCGTTGATGGTCAGCGCCTGATCATAGTTTTCGGCAATAAAGCCCAGCATCTGGCTGACATAAAATTGCGCATGGCGCGAGACACTGTTTTTGTGTGTGCGCGAGGTTTTATTGACCAGAATCGGTTCCCAGCCAGAGAGGCTAAATCGCTTGAGCATCAGGCCAATTTCATCAATGGCGAGCTGGCGAATTTGCTCGTTCGGACTGTTTAATTCCTGCTGCCAGCGGCGCACTTCAAACGGGCTAAGTTGCTGTGTCGCCAGTGATTTGATCACCATGCCGTGAGTAACGTGGTTAATCAGGTCTTTATCCAGCGGCCAGGAGAGAAACAGATGCATCGGCAGATTAAGAATCGCCATGCTCTGACAGGTTCCGGTATCTGTTAGTTGGTGCGGTGTACAGGCCCAGAACAGCGTGATATGACCCTGATTGATATTCACTTTTTCATTGTTGATCAGGTATTCCACATCGCCATCGAAAGGCACATTCACTTCGACCTGACCATGCCAGTGGCTGGTGGGCATGATATGCGGTGCGCGAAACTCAATTTCCATCCGCTGGTATTCTGAATACAGCGACAGTGGGCTACGGGTCTGCTTTTCGTCGCTGCTGCACATAAACGTATCTGTATTCATGGATGACTCTCTTTCCTGGAATATCAGAATTATGGCAGGAGTGAGGGAGGATGACTGCGAATAGGCGCACGGTTTTATTCCTCTCCCTGGAGGTGCGAGGAGAGCGGATGAGAAGATTGGGGTCGATTATTCAGCTTTTCAGGTAATTTATTCCCATAAACTCAGATCTATTGATGTGCCACTTAGGATATGAGTTTATGGGAATGCTCAACCTGGAAGCCGGAGGTTTTCTGCAGATTCGCCTGCCATGATGAAGTCATTCAAGCAAGCCAGGAGATCTGCATGATGTCTGCACCTAAAATTACATTTATCGGCGCTGGTTCGACGATTTTCGTTAAAAATATTCTTGGTGATGTGTTCCATCGTGAGGCGCTGAAAACGGCGCATATTGCCCTGATGGATATCGATCCCACCCGCCTGGAAGAGTCACACATTGTGGTGCGCAAGTTGATGGATTCAGCAGGGGCCAGCGGCAAAATCACCTGCCACACCCAACAGAAAGAAGCCTTACAGGATGCTGATTTTGTGGTGGTGGCATTTCAGATTGGCGGTTATGAACCTTGCACGGTGACTGATTTCGAGGTCTGTAAGCGGCATGGTCTGGAACAAACCATTGCCGATACGCTGGGGCCGGGCGGCATTATGCGTGCGCTACGTACCATTCCGCACCTGTGGCAGATTTGCGAGGACATGACGGAAGTCTGCCCCGATGCCACCATGCTCAACTACGTTAACCCAATGGCGATGAATACCTGGGCGATGTATGCACGCTATCCGCATATCAAGCAGGTAGGGCTGTGCCATTCGGTGCAGGGAACGGCGGAAGAGCTGGCGCGTGACCTCAATATCGATCCGGCTACGCTGCGTTACCGTTGCGCAGGTATCAACCATATGGCGTTTTACCTGGAACTGGAGCGTAAAACCGCAGACGGTAGCTACGTGAATCTCTATCCTGAATTGCTGGCGGCTTATGAAGCAGGGCAGGCACCGAAGCCAAATATTCATGGTAATACTCGCTGCCAGAATATTGTGCGTTACGAAATGTTCAAAAAGCTGGGCTACTTCGTCACAGAATCGTCAGAACATTTTGCTGAGTACACACCGTGGTTTATTAAGCCAGGTCGTGAGGATTTGATTGAGCGTTATAAAGTACCGCTGGATGAGTACCCGAAACGCTGCGTCGAGCAGCTGGCGAACTGGCATAAAGAGCTGGAGGATTATAAAAACGCCTCCCGGATTGATATTAAACCGTCACGGGAATATGCCAGCACAATCATGAACGCTATCTGGACTGGCGAGCCGAGTGTGATTTATGGCAATGTCCGTAACGATGGTTTGATTGATAACCTGCCACAAGGATGTTGCGTGGAAGTGGCCTGTCTGGTTGATGCTAATGGCATTCAGCCGACCAAAGCCGGTACGCTACCTTCGCATCTGGCCGCCCTGATGCAAACCAACATCAACGTACAGACGCTGCTGACAGAAGCTATTCTTACGGAAAATCGCGACCGTGTTTACCACGCCGCGATGATGGACCCGCATACTGCCGCCGTGCTGGGCATTGACGAAATATATGCTCTTGTTGACGACCTGATTGCCGCCCACGGCGACTGGCTGCCAGGCTGGTTGCACCGTTAAGGGGTAATCGCTTCCGGCGCTCTGGTGATTAAGCCAAAGCGCCGTAGCTGGCGGCAATGAAAGCGAGCGAGGAATATCACCGTCGTTAATGCGCCAAGCAGCGCGCAGAACATATCGGATTGCGTGTCCCACTGGTCGCCCTGGGTGCCGAGAAAATCATCAGCTCCCTGGCCCATTGCCAGCGCTGCCAACCACTCGATTAATTCATACATCGCGCTTATCGCCAGCGCCACGCAGCAGACCAGAAACGCCACCATCTTACGTCCGCGAACGTACATCCCGCGTACAAGGATCTCTCGTGCCACCAGTGCAGGCACCAGCCCCTGGAAAAAATGTCCCAGTTTGTCATACGGATTACGGCTCAACCCCAGCCATTCCTGCACCTCAAAACCAACGGGGACTTTCGCGTAGGTGTATTGCCCGCCGACCATCAGGATGATGGCGTGAAAGAAAATGAGCGTATAAAGCAGCGGCGTTAACGGATAACGTTTAGCGGTGGCAAGCAGTAGCGGCACGACAATAATCACCGGTGTCACTTCCATCAGCCAGGTGAGTTTGTCATGGGCCGAAATGCCGGTATAAATCAGGATTAACGTTAGCGCCAGTGCGCCAGTGTTAAGAATTAACGGCTTGAGTGTGCGGGTCATGGTGAGTTCGCAAGTCAGGGAAAATACTGACTATTCACCAGCAAGCGTGAAATTACAATCGCAAAAGAGGTGGCCCAGGGGGATCACCTGGCAGCATGCTGCCAGGCGCTGGGCCGAAGAGGTTACTTAGTGCAGTTCGCGCACTGTTTGTTGACGATCTGCTGGAAGAAGTCGTTACCTTTGTCATCGACCAGGATAAACGCCGGGAAATCTTCTACTTCGATTTTCCAGATAGCTTCCATACCCAGCTCCGGATAAGCGACGCATTCCAGATGCTTGATGCTCTGCTGCGCCAGTACTGCCGCCGGACCGCCGATACTACCGAGGTAGAAGCCGCCGTGTTTATGGCACGCGTCGGTAACCTGCTGACTGCGGTTACCTTTCGCCAGCATGATCATGCTGCCGCCGTGGGATTGCAGCAGATCCACGTAGGAGTCCATACGACCTGCGGTGGTTGGGCCAAGTGAACCTGATGGATAACCGGCAGGCGTTTTCGCCGGACCCGCGTAGTAGATCGGGTGATCTTTGATGTACTGCGGCAGTTCTTTACCGGCGTCAATCAGCTCTTTCAGCTTGGCGTGTGCAATATCGCGACCCACGATAATGGTGCCGGTGAGCGACAAGCGGGTGGATACCGGGTATTGCGAAAGCTGGGCAAGGATCTCTTTCATCGGGCGGTTAAGGTCGACTTTCACTGCTTCGCCTTCACCTGCCTGACGCAGTTCTTGTGGAATGTACTGGCCTGGGTTGTGTTCCAGTTTTTCGATCCAGATACCTTCGCGGTTGATTTTCGCTTTAATGTTACGGTCAGCGGAGCAGGAGACTCCCATGCCTACCGGGCAGGATGCGCCGTGACGTGGCAGACGGATAACGCGGATGTCGTGCGCGAAGTATTTACCGCCAAACTGCGCGCCAAGACCGAGTTTCTGTGCCTCTTCCAGCAGTTCCTGTTCCAGCTGGATATCGCGGAACGCCTGACCATGTTCGTTCCCTTCCGTCGGCAGTTCATCGTAATAGTGAGCGCTTGCTAACTTGACGGTTTTCAGGTTGGTTTCCGCAGACGTACCGCCAATCACAAACGCGATATGGTACGGCGGGCAGGCTGCAGTACCGAGGGTACGCATTTTCTCGACGAGGAAGTTTTTCAGTTTGCCGGGCGTCAGCAGGGCTTTGGTTTCCTGGTAGAGATACGTTTTGTTGGCAGAGCCGCCGCCTTTAGCGACACAGAGGAATTTGTACTCATCGCCATCTACCGCGTACAGGTCGATTTGCGCAGGCAGGTTCGTGCCGGTGTTGACCTCTTTATACATGTCCAGCGGCGCGTTCTGTGAATAGCGCAGGTTATCTTCGATATAGGTGTTATAGACGCCTTTCGACAGTGCTTCTTCATCACCGCCACCGGTCCACACGCGCTGACCTTTTTTACCGACGATGATCGCGGTGCCGGTATCCTGGCAGGTCGGCAGCACGCCTTTGGCGGCGATTTCGGAGTTTCTTAAGAATTGCAGCGCCACGTACTTGTCGTTTTCGCTGGCTTCTGGATCGTGAAGAATAGCCGCAACCTGTTTCTGGTGTGCCGGGCGGAGCATGAAAGAAGCATCGTGAAAGGCTTGCTGCGCCAGCAGGGTCAGGGCTTCTGGTTCCACTTTCAGGATGGTTTCGCCGTCGAAGTCGGCAACGCTAACGTAATCGGAAGTGAGTAGATAATATTCGGTATTGTCTTTCCCCATCGGGAAAGGTGCCTGGTAGATAAAGGGTTTGTTTGACATAGCTTCCAGCCTGTAACTCTGTATTTGTTATTCGAAAATGGCGTGCCGCGTAGTTACGGGCGGCACGCAAAGTGCATTTATAAGAACCCGTACATCGCGGCGAAGATCCAGCCGAAGACGCACGATACGCTCACACCAATCAACCCCGGCAGAATAAAGCTGTGGTTGATGACGAAGCGACCGATGTGGGTGGTGCCGGAACGGTCAAACTGAATCGCTGCCAGATCGCTCGGATAAGTCGGCAGGATGTAATAACCGTAGCAAGCCGGTGCTGAAGCCACGATGTATGCCGGATCAACGCCGATCGCCAGCGCGACCGGAACAATCGCCGCCAGCGCCGCAGCCTGAGAGTTTACAAACTTGGAAACCAGCAGCAGAACAATGGCATAGGCCCACGGATACTCTTTCACCATTTCACCCAGTACGCCCTGAATTTCAGACATATGCGCACCGAACATGGTTTCAGCCATCCATGCGATACCGTACACCGCCACGATGGCGATCATACCGGAACGGAAGACTTCGTTTTTTGAGATAGACGCGGGATTGGTTTTGGTCAGGATAATAATCAGCGCCCCGGTCAGCAGCATAAACATCTGAATAACCAGTACCATCGACAGCGGTTTGCCGCCGAAGGATGGACGCAGGTCCGAATCAGCACCAAGAAGGGCGACTACAGCGATTGCCCCGAGGAAGATCCACATTGCCAGCCAGTTGCTTTTCGGCAGTTTTTTATCCAGCAGCGTCGCGGTATCACCGTAAACATACTCACGGTTTTCCGGTACGGAGATGAATTTCTGGAACTCTTCGTCTTTATCCAGATCTTTACCGCGGAACCAGCTGAAGATACCGATCGCCAGGATACCGATTAACGTCGATGGAATGGTGATTGCCAGCAGGTCGAGGAACTCAAGATGGCGACCATCAAAGGTGACATTACCCAGCATCGCAACCAGAGATACGACCGCAACCGACACCGGACTGGCGATAATCCCCATCTGTGCACCGATAGAACTTGCCGCCATCGGACGTTCCGGACGGATGTTGTTCTTAATAGCAACGTCGTAGATGATCGGCAGAATGGTGTAAACCACATGACCCGTACCGCAAAGAATGGTCAGCGTACAGGTCACAAACGGCGCGACAATTGAGACATATTTCGGGTTGCGACGCAGCAGCTTCTCGGCAATTTGCAGCATGACATCAAGACCGCCCGAAGCTTGCAAGGTCGCCGATGCCGCCACCACCGCAATGATAACCAGCATGACATCAACCGGTGGTTTACCTGGCTGAAGGTGGAAGACGAAGACCAGAATGACCAGACCGATACCGCCTAATAAACCCAGCGCGATACCACCCTTTCTGGCACCATAAAACAGACATATCAGTATTATGATAAGTTGGATAGTAAATAACATGTGTGAACCCTCGCGATAATCCTATTTAAATTTTTGCTGAATAGATCACAGTCACGTTCTGTTTTGTATGAACTGTTTTCAGAGCCTGACTAAATATCCGTTTGGTCGTTACCGGCTTGAGCAAATACCTCACAGTGAATATTGGCTGATTAAAGCAGCGGCAAATTTATGCACTGTGATAAGCGGCTTTTTCAGAGAGAAAGACTCTCTGGCGATGGGTTTATAGTTTGTACAGCGCAGATGTTAATGTTTTGTTTGCTGTTATCTTATTGATATTTATCGGTCTGTTTTTTGTTCTCAGGGCAGGTATTATTAGGTTTATAGATTAATCTGATCTACCCATTTGTGGGTAAAAATACACATAATGTGGGTGACATAATAGTTAATTAACTTTTGTTAGCGTTTTGAAATTAAAAACACCGTTCATCTGAAGAGATATTAATTTTTAGCGATGATGGAGGGATAATTATATTTGATCTGGCACAAGTTTTACTGATGAACGATGTAACTTGTGCCAGGGGTATTTTGCATTACGGTAATAATTATTACTTACAGATAACCAGCGATCCGTTATTGGCAATATTGTTTCAGTAGTGAGTAGTGTTCTGCCTGAATACGGTAACGGTAAACCGGACGCCCCGTGACGCCATAATGGATACTGGTGAACAAGATGTGGCAGTTGACCAGCCAGATAAGGTATTTACGGCAGGAAACACGCGAGATGTTAACCTCGTTAGCCAGCTCGTCGGTTGAAAACTCATAGTCCTGATGCGCGTCAATCCACTGGCACAGCGTGCGTAACGTCTGCGGCGTTAAGCCTTTTGGCAAGCGACGAGGATCCTGCTCGTTGGAGCTGCTGCCGTGGATTAGCTGATCAAGCTCGGCCTGGTCATAATACTGATGTTTTTCCAGCGCCATTTTCTTTTGCCGCCAGCCGGTGAGCGCCTCTTCAAAGCGGGAAGCCTGGAAGGGTTTGATCAGGTAATCCACAACACCGTAATGCAGCGAATCTTTGATGGTTGCTGCATCGGCAGCGGAGGAGATGACAATCACATCACTTTTGCAACGCGCGTTATGCAGGACAGGCAGTAAATCGAGCCCGTTCTCTTTTTGCATATAGATATCTAGCAATATCAGGTCGATAGGCGTATCGCTATTGAAGATAATCTCTTTGGCTTTCTCCAGCGTCGAAGCCGTTCCACAGCATTGAAAGCCCGGGATTTGTGCCACGTATCGGCGATTCAGCTCCGCGACCATTGCGTCGTCATCGATAATTAATACATTGATCATCTGTTCGACCTCTCCCCGTCCCAGGGTATCTGGACAAAAAATTGTGTGAAAATCCCGGGTTCCGATTCCACGGCGATGCTGCCGCCGAGATTTTCTACCTGTTGTTTGACAAGTGCTAAACCGACGCCTCGCTCGCTTCCTTTTGTCGAGACACCTTTGTCAAAAATGTGATCGATTTTGTCGGGTGCGATCCCCGGTCCATCATCGTTAACTTCGCAGTGCAGCCAGCCGTGACGGTAGTGCAATGTTACGCTAATTTCGCCACCGGGTTCCGGTCCTAATGCCTCCAGCGCGTTTTCTATCAGATTTCCCAACGTGGTAATCAGCGTCGCGACCTGATCCTCACTACCGCTGTCTGGCAGCTGGCTTTCACTGTTTAAAATCAGCGTATGGCCTAAATCGGTCGCGCGGTTAATCTTGCTGATTAAAAAACCAGCGATAACCGGAGATTTGATCTTACCCAGCAGAGAGCCAATCTCTTCCTGATAGTTATTGGCTGTTTTGAGAATGTAATCTTCCAACTGCTTATAACTCTTCAGATGCAATAATCCGAGAATCACATGCAATTTATTCATAAATTCGTGGGATCGTTCACGAAGTGCGTCAGCATAGTTGACCAGACCGTCGAGTCGCTGCATCAGTTTACGTACTTCAGTTTTGTCCCTGAAGGTTGAAATGGCACCGATGATAACGCCATTACTGCGCACCGGAACGGTGTTGATCAGTAATAGTCGGTCTTTAATCGTAATCTCTTCGTCGCGGCGTGGGGTTCCGTCGCGTAACACTTCCGAGACATCTACCACTTGTGACCACGAGTGGCTTAGCGTCGACAGTTTCTCATCGTCCTGCGACTTACGGTAATTCAGCAATTCTTGTGCGGCATCGTTGATCAGGGTGACCTCGCCGCGATCGTCCACGGCAACGACGCCTTCTTTGATGGACTGCAACATGGCCTGGCGTTGCTCAAACAGTGTGGAGATTTCGTAGGGTTCCAGGCCGAAAAGGATTTTTTTCAGTACTTTAACCAGAATGCATGTGCCGATCAGTCCGACCAGCATGCCAAATAGTACCGACCAGATAATGCTCCAGCGACTGTCATTGATCTGTTGGGTCACGCGGCTTAACTCAAGGCCGATCGCCACTACGCCAATTTGTTTATGATTTTCATCGTAGATGGGGGTAAATACGCGTAAAGCCTGCGCCAGAAAACCGCGATTGATAGCGACATTTTCTTCGCCATTCAGCGCTTTAAGGATGTCATCACCTTTAAATGGCTGACCAATACGCTGGGCTTCAGGATGCGAGTAGCGAAGACTTTGCATATCGGTAACGACAATAAACAGCAGATCGTTGCGTTTGCGCACGGCTTCCGCGATGGCCTGGATTCCACTCTCCTGCGCTTTTTTCTGCAAGCCCTGACGGATTTCCGGCGAGTCGGCGAGGGTACGCGCTACTGCCAGTGCCTTGTTAGCTAGCCCGTCTCGCGTCATATCACTGATTTGCGAGAAGTAAATCAGATGCACCACCAATAGCACCGAGAACAGTACCGCGCTGACCATTAAGATCACTGTGGTACTCAATTTCATCGGACGTTTGCGTAACATACGGTAGGGCAATGAATGTCTCATCAGCTTCCTTGTGTGACAAATTTCTTAAGCATTATCTCTGATGAGGCGGGTAATTCAAAGGGAGTAAGAATGATTGGCTATATAGGGGAAGAGACTCTGGCAACGGAAACTGCCAGTGCTGTATGAAGATTCCGGGGCTATGCTTATAGTGAAAACCATACTGATGAGAGAGGGAAGGTCATGGATCAGGCGCTACTGGACGGGGGTTATCGCTGTTATACCGGCGAAAATATCGATGTCTATTTTAACACTGCGATATGTCAGCATTCTGGCAATTGCGTACGTGGCAACGGCAAGTTATTTAATCTCAAACGAAAGCCGTGGATCATGCCGGATGAAGTCGACGTCACCACTGTGGTGAAAGTGATTGATACGTGCCCAAGCGGCGCGCTGAAATACCGTCATAAATAAGCGAGGGTAAAATGGAAATACGCGAAGGCCACAATAAATTTTACATTAATGACGAACAGGGCAAGCAAATCGCTGAAATTGTCTTTGTGCCGACCGGAGAGAATTTAGCGATTATCGAACATACCGATGTCGATGAAAGCCTGAAAGGACAAGGGATCGGTAAACAGCTGGTTGCGAAAGTCGTGGAAAAAATGCGTCGGGAAAAACGAAAAATTATCCCACTATGCCCATTTGCGAAACACGAATTTGATAAAATACGGGAGTATGATGATATTCGCAGTTGAAAAGATGATTTGTGTCCGCCGGAAGTAATACAAATCTGGAATGATGTTGTTAATATGTTAGATGAAAATAACCCCGCATATGCAGGGTTATTAATCTAAGAACTACCGACTATTGGCATTGTAAAGTTAATTCACTGAATTTCGCTTTTTTATTTTGCAATTTGTAATTTGTTTTACACTTTTGAGAAGCCTCCTCACCCCATTGTGCAATAAGTGTATCCTCTTCAGGTAACCCTGACATATACACCTGTCCTTGATCAGCAACAATACTGCTGTTAATGCTATTTTCAGAATCTAATGTCACCACACTACCAAACGGTACGGGCTCACCATTCTTCTGTATCAAGGTAATTATTGCCTTATTACCGACATTGACTTTAAATGGAGCGGAAACTAAAGCTCCTCGAGAAGGGATGACAGTAACATCTGTATTTAGCAGCTCAACATTATCCTTAACACTATTAACATCAAGTGAAATTTGATTTCGGTTATAGGGATTCAAATATGGGACCACGGCATATCCACGCCAGTCCGTATAAATACCTGACCCGTTCAATACTTTTACGCTGGCGGCATCACGAGCCTGAACCAGAGCACTGGCACTGTCCAGACTTAATGGCTGGGATAAGGTTAATCCATGTGGATGCAACGTAATACCACCGCTAATTCCGTATGTCCATTGACTGGATTCTTTTTGCCAGGCATAGCCGCCGTTCATTTGTGCATAAGGTCCACGATAGTTAAGGTTAATGTTACCTGACTCTCCTCTGTTTTGATTCTGCCAGCCTTGCGCCACGGCATAGTTAAACTCACCATCCTGTGAGGAGCCGTTTAATCCAACCTGCTGTTGCACCTGACCATTATTCGTAATGGTATTCGTGGTTAAGAACAGGTTATTTCCATTCAGCAATGAGTTGAGCGGTACAGACACAGATAAAAACAGCGATTTATCAGCCTCGTGGTAATACGGGCTTTTATTATACCCGAGCGATAGCATTGCCGAGATATAGCGGAATGGCAGCGAGTAACTCGCAGATAAGTTATATCCATCAGCGGTATCCCAGTACTGATCTTTACTTGCTGAGAGGTAGAGTTGTCCCCAATCCTGAAGATCTTGACTTATCGTTGTTGATATACGCGAACGTTGATGATAACTGTTTATATTTTTCTCATCAACGAATCCACTCTGAATTTGTTGTAACTCATCAAAATCGTAGTAACCGCGTGTGGCATAACGATAGCCGGTAATATTCAATGTCGTATTCGTCTCACCAAAACCACGCGAATACATAAAGCGGTAAGACTGTCCTTGCTGTTTTCCGAAAGACTTATAATTCTGCGAAAATTGTGAGCGAGCATGAGTGACATCCAGGGAGAACGCTCCAAAAAAATCTGAGTATTTACCCAGGCCAAGCAGAACTGCTGCATAGTTGTCTGCTTTGATACCACCACCATAAAATGTATATTCATAAGGTAATCCGATTGCTGCTGAAGACTGAACAAACTGAGGCTCAGACACACTATTATTCAAAGTAGAACTTGAGCGATATTTCCCGAATGCCAGGTTATAGCGTAAGCGCCCCTGACGTTGCAGAATCGGTAAAACGGCCGTCGCCTGAGTAAAATGGCGAATAGTGCCATCTGCCTCACGGATTTCCACCTCCAGGTCACCGGTGAATATTTGGTTAAAATCGCGTAATTCAAACGGTCCAGGTGGGACGTTCTTTTGATAAATGACAACTCCGTTTTGCTTGACGGATACCTGTGCTTGAGAATAAGCAATGCCACGGACAACAGGACTATATTGGCTGAGTTCTGGGGCAATCATGCCATCATCAGATGAAAACTGTGCTCCTTCAAAAGGAAAACTGTCAAATATCGCACCATCCGTTGAGGTTTGCCCTACAGTAAATTGCCCTCCCTGCAGGAAAGAATAATCATGCTGTAGATAAACACTAACGGGTTGCCAGTGGCTCTCTTTATTATATGAGTTTGTTGACCAGTTACCGTTATGGCGAAGGCGCCATCCACCAAGGTTCAGAGAACTGTCCAGAGATAAAAACTGACTACGGCTACCGTAGCCATTATTATTTTGCTTAATTCCGTTAAATAGATAGTTAACCATTAGCGCTGGCATACCTTCATCCCAGAGATGGGGCGGAGTACTTAACCAATCCTGAGGTTTGAGGTAGCTTTGTGGTATATTCAATATTAGCTTTTGGTTGTTCGCATCGAATTTCTCTGTTGCGCCCTGAATAATATATGCAATATTTTGCTGGTAAGCCGATGGGGAAGATACGGAGAGCTTATTTGTATCAATTCCCCAACGTTCCAACTGTTGAGGCGTCAGTCTGGCGTTCAGCTTGTTGTCCTGCGCGAAAAAATCTATCTTAATCTGACGGTCAACTAATTCCCCATTCATAACTACATCAACAGTATATTCCCCTGGAGCTGCACCGCTTGCGTTTGCAAAATAATTGAGATCGATATTTTTGGCATTATCACCATCAGATAATTGCAAAAAATCGGGGTTAAATGAGAACCTATGACTATTGTCAGGTGAGGGAGATACGGCAGCGCAACTGAATACCGGACATATGATGGTGATCCTTAACAATAATAAGGATTTTTTTAATGAACCTTTCAAATTGTCCCCCGATAAAGATGATTAAATAAATGTTAAAGTTTAATGTTTTGAATCGGCGTTTCTCCGCCGTAATCATTTATCGTAGAATAACTAATTGTTTTAGCATTTTTTTCCGGGATGATTAATGTTGAAAATGGTGAAACCATAAAATCCTTTATAGATGTAATATTTTTCCCATTAATCTTTACATCGTTCATGGTAATATAGTATGGGCTAGGGTTTGAGACAGTTAATGTTTCTTTTGAAGATGTTATTTTTAAGTTTTTATAAGCATCAGAAACTTGGTTTTTGTTGTTTATCTTATGTGGGCGATATATTAATTTTATCCTTGTGTTGATGGCAAATTGAACAGCATTGTTACTATCCTTTTCGTCATTTGTGATTGGAGGAATAGCCATAACATTGATATGGAATATGCTCTCCCTGTCGTTAGGAAAATTTTCTTTTAATTTGTCAATCTTAAATTGAAAGCTTTCATTTGCTGAAATTTTATATAACGGCGGCGTTATTATGAAATTATCATTTTTATTTTTAGAATTATAATCAGACACCCATGCTCGCAATAGCCAGTTTTTATCTGTGTTATTATTGAACTTTACTTTAGTACTTAAGTCATTACTATCAAATATAACTCTGGTAGTATCAAGATAAATACCACCAGTCTCAGCTAGCGAAATATGAGAAAAAAATATGAAAGATAATATTGTAATATTGTATTTTTTCATTTTATATTGTCACATTAAAGAATGCTGAATATACAGGCATGAGTAATCATGCCTGTTAAATATATTAGTTATAAGTTGCAGTCAAAGTGTATTGCGCACTCCATGCACCAGTATGATTTTTATTGTAGTTATTTGATATTTTAATCATTTGCAACTCGATTGGATATGTACCATTAGCAAGTTCGATTGGTGCATTATAAGAAGATACACCTTTATCACCGACTTTCATCCAAAGCGCAAAATCCTTTTGTTGATTACCGGTAGCCTCGTTTAGAGCAGGATAAACATAGCCATTAGACTGGAAATTAGTAGTTGCTACCGTTAGTGATGCAGGAGTGGTACAATCGGTAACACTAATCCCCTGATCTGCGGTTACACTTTTTATTTTCTGGTACGCTTTTGCAGCATTTACCTCTTGATTCGTTACTGTGCCAAAAGATGCTGTTGCATTAGGCAGGGTAACACTGCAAGTCGCGGCATTAAAAGAACCAGTAGCGGAGACAGAACCACTGCTTGTCTGGGCCATTGCGGTACCAGAAATAAGCAGAGCCGAAATAGCTGCGATGGTGATTTTATTCTTAGAAAACATTTTCAACCTCAATCTTGATTTTCTTAAATTTTTCCTATGTGTATAGTGATGGGCAAAGAGATGTGAGAATAAAACTTTCAAAAATTAGCAACACATCCCAATGCCTCTTTTCTATTCTTCAAAAAAAAAAGATTAATTCAAGTCATAAAAATACAACCATTTGATACTTATTTGTACATGACGGGATTTTTGCTGAATTGTCATTCCTTAAGTACAAAATAGCAATTCTAAAAAATAGAATATTTTGATAATAAACAATAAAATATATGCGTGAGGGTTGACTCTGAGCAATGCTTGGATTTATTAGTTTTAAGATCTTTCGAGTCAGAAGATATATGAATAGATAGAATAGAAATTCAATTGTCGGAATGAAATGTGTTCAAAAAGAAATATAGGTGATATGAAAATTACAGTCCTTAATCAGCGATATAAAAAACATTTTGGTTATCCTCATATTCTGATGGGTGATGTAAAAGTAACTGTTTCAGCAATGATTGCTTGCGCTGTTTTATTGCACCCAAATAAATTGTTTGCCTCCGTCGCTGGAACCTCACTTCCCTATCAAACGTATCGTGATTTTGCTGAGAATAAGGGAGAGTTCCGTCCTGGCGCAGAAAATGTTCCTCTATATGATAAAAATGGCAATCCCGTCACGACGCTGAATAAGGCACCCATGATTGACTTCAGCTCTAATGACTCGACTGGGGTTGCAACACTGGTTTCGCCACAGTATGTCGTCAGCGTTAAACACAATGTTGGTTATCAATATGTGAAATTTGGCTATGCAGATGATTCATCCTATGCCCTTGTTGACAGAAATAACCACTGGAGAGATTTCCACACTCCCCGTCTCAACAAAATTGTCACCGAGGTTACACCTCTGGATATAACCAATGCGGGTACAGCTAAGGGAACCTATCAAAATGCTGACCGTTTCCCTGTGTTCTATCGAGTAGGTACGGGAACTCAATATGTAAAAGATACTAACGGAAAAATCACCTATTTAATGGGAGCCTACTCGTATAAAACAGGTGGAATAGTAAATACGCCGGCTATATCTGACTGGAGTTTTGTCACGAATACCACTAATACTCCACTCTCAACCTACGGCACTCCCGGTGACAGTGGCTCTCCTCTTTTTGCCTGGGATGCAGACCAAAATAAATGGGTTTTGTTAGCCGTTCTCAATTCATATGCAGGGGTCAATGGCAATACTAACTGGTACACAATAATTCCTGCTGGTGATGTAAAAAATACGATGAAACAAGATGCCGATGCACCAGTAAATACAAAACAAGGTGAAGGGGATATTCATTGGTCATATGACGAAAAAACGGGACTTGGTTCATTAACCCAGGGAAGCACATCATGGGAAATGCATGGAAATTTGGGGGCAACATGGCCTGCTTCGCTTAATAGTGGTAAAGATCTAACTTTTCAGGGCGGCGGTACTGTAGTGTTAGAAAATACCGTTAATCAGGGGGCTGGCACACTTACTTTTGATGATGATTATATTGTCAAGCCCGTTGATACTCAGACATGGAAAGGCGGCGGAATTATTGTTAATGGTGAACATCTTGTTGACTGGCAGATTAATGGGGTTACTGGTGATAGTTTGCATAAACTGGGTACGGGTACGTTAAAAATTAACGGTACCGGTGTAAACCCAGGAAGCTTAAGTGTGGGAGACGGAACCGTTATATTGGCACAGCGTGCTGATGATAACGGACTGAGCCAGGCGTTCAGTTCTGTCAGTATTGTAAGTGGGCGTCCTACTCTGGTGCTAAACGACGACAAACAAATTAATCCGGATAATATCAAATGGGGCTATCATGGCGGCAAGCTCGACATTAATGGAAACAGTTTGACTTTTCATAAACTTAACGGGGCTGATGATGGAGCTATACTGACTAACAGTGGCTCCATGGCTAATGTTAATCTGGATTTCAACAGCCCAGATACAACAGCCACGATTGCTAATATCTGGCACGGCCATTTCACCGGTAATCTAAATATCAATAATGAGGTTACCGCAGGAACACAGAATGATTTCGCTATTGATGGTGGAGTGAATGCTCAGGGGAGTATAACCCAGCAAAATGGTCGGCTATTTATGCAAGGACATCCGGTTGTTCACGCCGTCAGCAGTCAGGACGTAGCAAATAAGCTAAAGGCGCTGGGTGACAATTCAGTACTGACCCAACCAGTGTCATTTACTCAGAACGATTGGGAAAATCGACAGTTCAGTATGGCGGAGCTTAACTTACAAAATGCTGAATTTAACCTTGCAAGAAACGCCAGCCTTAATACCAGAATTAATGCCGAGCATTCTACCGTGACGTTAGGTAGTGAGGATCTTTACATTGATCTCAATGACGGGAATGGCGTGGCAACCAAACCAACATTGGGTAAGTCAAAGGCAACCGCTGAAGATGATCAGAGTCGTTTCAATGGACATGTACAGTTGCAACAAGGATCGGCACTAACTATTAATGAACATTTTGCCGGCGGTATTGATAGTGCAGATAGTGCGACGACGATAACCTCTACAGATACCACGCTTAATCAGCTCAGCCGTTTCACCCAATCTTCTTTGTCATTAGGTGAAGGGGCAAAATTGACCGCTACAGCCGGATTACTTTCTGACGGGACGGTAAGCAGTAATGCCGGGGCGAGCCTTTCCTTGCTATCAGACCAGCCTGGAACGATGTATTCCGCCCAAAGCTGGGAGCTTAGCGGGCAAGACACGAGCTTAAATGTTGGCGCGGGTGGGATCATCACTGGAGATATCAATGCCAATGATGCGGCCAGCATTAGCTTTGGCACGACTGATATTAACCAATCCACAAATTACTATGGAAATATCAACGCGCCGTTGGCAAGTGTAACAATGAAGGACACTGCCTGGCAGGTAAACAAGCAGTCGGTGGCTAAGTCGCTCACTTTGAATGGTTCAACACTGAGCTTTAATCGTTTCGGGCAAGGGGGACTGACGTCAGATACGCTGGAGGCCACTAACAGTTCGTTCATTATCAATGCCGATGGTAAAGCAGCAGATACGGTGACGGTAAACCAGGCATTGACAGGGGGGAATAACACACTGGTTGTTATTCCTACGACAAATTCAGTAAAACAGGGCGGTGACCCTGTGTCATTGGTTACTGCCCCGAAAAATACACAAAGCAATATATTTACACTTAACCCGGTTTCAATAAATGCAGGGTTCCATAGTTTTACACCGCAACTTGATGTGTTGGAGACCGACGTTAATAAGCAATGGCGTCTGGAGGGATTTTACATACAGCCTGATAAAGCCGCTTTGCGGACAGGCAAGAGTTTTATGGATCTCGGTTATAAAAACTTTATTACAGAAATTAATAATCTGAATGATCGTATGGGGGACTTACGCCATACCCATGGTGAAACTGGGGCATGGGCTAGACTTAACAGTGGTTCGGGCTCAGCTACTGATGGATTTACCGGAAGTTATACGCACTTGCAAATTGGGGCAGACAGGAAACATATAATTGAAGGCGGAGAGTTATTTACTGGAGTAACGGCGACATTTACAAGCAGTAATAACCGGGGAACTGGTTGGTCGGGAAGAACCAAATCAACGGGTATTGGTGTGTACGCTTCAGCTATGTTTGACTCTGGACTCTATGTAGATACTATCGGGAAATATGTGCGTCATGACAATCATTACTCATCAAGTGCGTTAGGAATGCCAGAACAAGATTATGGCTCGCACTCCTGGTATTTGGGCGCTGAGGCCGGTTGGCGTTTTTCCTTACCTGACGAAACATATATACAGCCGCAAACAGAGTTGATCTACGGTACTGTATCTGAGAATCAGTTTGCCTGGCAATTCAATGGGGGTGAGATCTATATGCAACGTAAGCAGATGCAACCATTGATTGGTCGCACAGGAATTGAATTTGGCAAAACATTCCGCGGCAAAGACTGGGAAATGACAGCGCTGACTGGGATTAATTATCAGTACGATTTATTTAAGCCTACTGTGACAGCGTTCAAGGATCTGGCAGGTGATACATATATTAATAATGGTAAAGATAGCAGAGTGGTATTCAATGTCGGGGTAAATACTAAAATTAAAGAAAACACTAGGATAAGTCTGAATGTGGAGCGTTCTGAGTTCGGTTCATACAATATTGATAAGTTAATAAATGCTAATATTCGTTATACATTCTGAGCAGGAGAGTAGATAAAAAAGAAAACCTGAACATATTGTTCAGGTTTTCTTATTGATTTATTGTTATAGCTAGTCAAATATGCTTATCTATTGGATATTCTGGAGTGTAAAATTTTATCTTATGCTGCTATTTTTTAGAGTGGCTTTATTCTTTACTTTAGATTATAGTTGGATTCAGTTCAGGTTTCTAATATTTTATATGTGCTATGACCGTTGCGCTAATAATGGTTACAAAAGATTTTTATTTAAAAAATGGTCTCTTATATTTTTCAAGTCAGGATGAAGAGTATAAATGTTTTGAGTTCAGTGGCCGTGCCTCTGTATATGAGGCCGTTCAGCAATATAATCATGTTTATATGATTTGCGATAATAGTAATTATTTTTTATACAGTCTTCTTTTTTCAGGGGGGCCTGTTAAATGCATATGTGCTGATAATATAAGTATCCACTATGGAAATCGGTTATCAATTGATTATACGTATCCACCAGAACAAATTCTTCGATCTCTTAATAATACCGAACGAGAGATTCTTTACCTCTATTTCATTAAGCGGAGAAAAATAAAAGAAATTTCAAAGATTACATGTTTAAGTGTAAGTAAAATTTATTATAGAATAAGAATGATAAAAATTAAATTTGGTGCTGAAACGACACGGAAGCTTCCAATTCTTTTTAGGTGTTATCTGTAACATCAACTGATTTTATTTTCATGACGTAACTATTATCAGAGTCAATTAATTTTATCATCATAGTGACTAATTATTTATAGTCTATGAAATTAGTTGATATGTCGATGCGAAACTTTTTACCGGGAAGTATTCATCTTTGCGTTATTTCCGAGTTTACAGAGTGGATATCCCATGAAATTATGTTGTTACAAAGCATGGGGGTGACTGTATGAATAGTCAAAATGCTTTAAGTAATATGAGGCTTGCTGTGAGAGGGGATATATCCGGTAACTCTACATTGGTTCTTAAAAAGATTAGATTCTACAATTGTGCCATTATTTATCTTCGCAATGCCCAATTACTTGTTAAAACGATAGATGGGGGGGTTATTAATATCCCACCTGAATCAATATGTTATATTGAGAAAAATACAGTCATTGATGTAACACTTAACGTGTTAGGTAAAGGCATGCCTTATGATATTTTTCATATAGATAATAATATATTAAGCTGTATCTGCAAAGTCATGGAACCATTGTTACTGAATCCCCATAAAATTGGCCCTATGCGAAGTAGAATTTTTAATTGCATGGCGGATAAGACAGATACAGAAATATTTAAAATGATAACAGAGGCAAATGTCCCAAATCATAGACTAATTTATAACATTACTTATTTGTTATCTAAAGTTGACGATATTGAATCTTTGGTTTGCTCATTATCTGTTTCAACAGACTCTACTTTCACAGAAAAATTAAAGTTAATAATAGAATCTGATCTGTCAAAATCATGGCGATTAGTTGATCTGGCAAATGTTTTACATATGTCTGAAGTCTCAATTCGGAAAAAACTTGAAAAAGAAAATAATAATTTTAACAATTTGATTTTGGATATTAGAATGCAACATGCAGCAAGATTGATAACTACCACTGAAAAACATATTAATAGTATATCTGATGAGGTTGGGTATGTTAGTACATCATATTTTATCCGTAATTTTAAAAGTTATTTTGGTATAACACCAAAACAGTTTTCATTGAAAGTGAAAAGGAAATCATAATATATATTGCATATATAATATAGGCAGAAGCAATTCTTACTGATTTTTAATCGTTTTCCGGTGAGGTGAAAATGATATGCATTTTTAATAAGTTGTACCCGTCCAGGACGAGTTCCTTTTCTATATATTAAGAATAATGTTATTTTTTTTACCAAAAATGATGCTGTTGTGCAGGGAATAGTCAGGGGATATTCCATAGAACTGAACGTTCATCCCCCAGAATGAGAAGTTGAACATGCCTCCATAGCGAATAGTGTTCCGGACTCGAATCGTTGAACGATATCCTGCAATTTGGAGCATGAGGTGTTTCTATCCTATGCAACAGAATCATCATTAATCCAGATATAGGCCTGAAAAACAGGCCTGGCAATATCGATACCAACAATCCTGATCGTGTTCATGGGATGTTACTCTCGGATTAATGCAGTCAGTAAAAGTATGGCACTGACTGCATTAAGAAGGGACGTCCATCATATCGTGACACAAACGCTCCCACCGACATCGCCATTGAGTCCTGCACCGTATCGGTGAACTTGTAACTATCCCGTATAATCATTCTATACACATTTATTGGCTTGATGAGTCAAATACTTCTTAATTTCGGAGAGAAGTGTGTCAGGTGATACGTTAACTCGCCATTATCTACATATTTAGAGAATTACTCAAATAATAACGAATTATTTACCCATGTGCTCAATTAATCTTCGAATATAAAAACATCCACATGTTAAAAACATTATTGTTTTCCAAAAAAAAATAAAAAAATACGATACAATAATGTTAACGCGCGGAATAAATGAAGAATTCCGCCGCATAATGATATAAAATAAAAAACAATAAATATAAAAACACTTAAACGTCATATGCTTTTGTTTATTTCATGATTTTATTTTTGTAGCTTTACCCTTCATTATGCAATGTGGGTATGGAGTCGTTATTATATTCTAAATAACCTTTGGCGGCGCAATGCAATTTAATTAATGCAATGTAAATATGCTAAACACACTGCTATAAAATCTATATTGTAGATGTATTTTTTACAGACGTGGGGGGGGGGTTAAACTGCAATTAATAAAGGTAATTGGAAGCTTTTTATTAATAAAAACATAGTTCTATTGGTTTGTATTATGTTATAAACGTTATGGAGTCTTACCCGTGAACAGAATATATTCACTTAAGTATTGTCACCTTACTCAAGGGCTTATAGCTGTATCAGAATTAGCATCCCGAGTATCCTCTAAAACCGGTCGAAAACTTCTCGCTATATTTATAGTTTCTGCCTTGTCTTATGGTGCGGCTGAATATGCCTGTGCAGCACAGATGGACACCCGAAATTTCTGGATCCGTGATTATCTTGATCTGGCACAGAATAAAGGTGCATTTCAGCCCGGAGCATACGGGGTAAAAACGCCATTAAAAAATGGGGGAGAATTCAGTTTTCCTGAAGTAACAATCCCTGATTTTTCTCCTGTATCCGCTAAAGGTGCAACAACTGCTATTGGTAATGCCTACAGTGTTACAGCAAGTCATAATGGCACTATTCACCATGCCATTAAAACTCAGACATGGGGACAGTCAGATTATCATTATGTTGATCGTGTGACCAAAGGTGACTTTGCGGTCCAGCGTCTGGATAAGTTTGTTGTTGAAACAGCGGGTGCAACAGAGCATGCTGATTTCAACTTATCAGCAGCAGAAGCACTAGAGCGTTATGGTATTGAATTCAATGGAAAGAAACAAATAATCGGTTTCCGCGTTGGAGCTGGTGCAACCGGTGTTACATCTTATGGGGTGGGACAGACATACAATCCATTATTACGTAGTGCCTCCATGTTTCAGTTAAACTGGAACAATATGTATGCAAGTAATAATACCGGTGGGTTTTATAATGAAGTGACAGGAGGTGACAGCGGTTCCGGATTTTACTTGTATGATAATCAGAAAAAAAAATGGGTCATTTTGGGAACACTGACAGGTAAAGTATTCTCCAGTAAGGATACCTGGGCCTTTTTTGCTCGATATGATCAGAACACTGTCGATATCCTGAAAAATACTTTTACCCAAGAGGTGAACCTCAATGGTCAGAAAATGACAGTTAATAATAAAAATATTGCCATTAACGATAAAATAACTGCTATTGAACTGACCAAGAGTAATAAAAATAAAGATTTGAAATTCCATGGTGGCGGGAGCATTGAGCTCACCGATAACCTGAACTCAGGAACCGGAGGATTGATTTTTGATGAGGGACAACATTATTCGGTTATTGGGAAAGATAAAGCCTATAAAGGGGCGGGTGTTGAGATCGGAAAAGATACGGTTGTCGACTGGTCGGTAAAAGGGGAGGCAAACGATAACCTGCACAAAACAGGGGCCGGGACACTGAATGTCAATGTGGCCCAGGGGAATAACCTGAAAACAGGTGACGGTACCGTTTTTCTTAATGCAGAAAAGGCTTTCAATGCTATCTATGTTGCCAGTGGCCGTGGAACGGTCAAACTGGGGCAGGCCGATGCGCTGGATAAAAATAGTGATTACAGAGGTATTTATTTTACTAGTCGTGGGGGGACTCTGGATTTAAACGGGTTCAGCCAGTCGTTCAAGAAGATCGCGGCAACTGATGTTGGTACCATTATCACCAATACTTCTGATAAAACAGCGACCCTTTCCCTACAAAACCCCTCCCGCTATGTCTATCACGGTAGTATCACGGGAAATACGAATATCGAACACACTGGGACACAGAAAAGTGCTGACAGCAGTCTGATTATTGATGGAAACATTAATACACGCAATGACATTACTGTGCGGAATTCCCAGCTCAGACTTCAGGGGCATGCCACATCACATGCAATATTCCGCGAGGGGCCTCGGCACTGCTATGTCCCCGGAGTTCTTTGTGACAAAGATTATGTTACTGATTTTGCCAGACTGGAAAGTGAGGCAAATAAGAAAAATAACAGTGCCTATAAAACAAATAATCAGGTGGCTTCTTTTGACCAACCTGACTGGGAAACCCGGCATTTCCGATTTAAGACTCTGAATCTGGAAAACTCAGAATTCACAACTGCACGTAACTCAGTTGTTGAGGGTGATATTGTCGCATCGAATTCAACGCTGAAACTGGGGGGCGACGTTCCGGTGTTCATTGATATGTATGATGGCATCAATATCACCGGTAATGGTTTTGGCTTCCGCCAGGACGTTCGTGAAGGACGCTCAGCAGATGATGGCAGTAGCAGCTATACAGGCAAAATTACACTGCAAAAAGGCTCCACGCTGGACATCAACAACCGGTTCATTGGCGGTATTGAAGCCCATGACAGTAAGGTAAACGTCACCTCACCGGATGCCCTGCTGCAGAACAGTGGTGTTTTCGTGAATTCCACCCTTTCTGTCCGTGACGGCGGTCATCTGACGGCACAAAAAGGGCTCTACAGTAACGGCCGGGTTCAGATTGGAAAGAAAGGTACGCTTTCCCTGAGCGGCACGCCGGAAAATGGCGCTGATAATACCTGGATGCCCGTACTGACATACATGACAGAAGGCTATGATTTAACCGGTGATAACGCTACGCTGAACATCAGCCAGCAGGCGCATGTTTCCGGGGATGTTCATGCAACCAGTTCATCCAGCATTCGTATTGGCTCCGAAAACCCTGGCTCAGTTTCCTCTTCTGTCTCCCCTGTTCTGGCTGCCGGGTTGTTCAGCGGATATAACGCGGCGTACTACGGTGCCATCACCGGCGGTAAGGGGAACGTCAGTATGAATAATGGCCTGTGGCAGCTGACCGGAGATTCCGACATCAACAGTCTGACGACCCGTAACAGCCGGGTACAGTCTGAAGAAAACGGTGCCTTCCGTACCCTGACGGTTAAGACACTTGATGCCACGGGCAGTGATTTTGTCCTGCGCACTGATCTGAAGGACGCTGATAAAATCAGTATTACGGAGAAAGCCAGCGGTTCAGACAACACCCTGAATGTCAGCTTTATGAAGAACCCGTCTCCGGGACAGTCCCTGAATATCCCGCTGGTCAGTGCACCGGCCGGAACATCAGGGGATATCTTTAAGGCCGGCACCCGGGTGACAGGCTTCAGTCGTGTGACGCCGACGCTGCGTGTTGACACCACTGGCGGCAGTACGAAGTGGATTCTGGATGGTTTCAGGACGGAAGCTGATAAAGCGGCTGCAGCGAAGGCGAACAGTTTCATGAATGCCGGCTACAAAAGCTTTATGACGGAAGTAAACAATCTGAACAAACGTATGGGGGAGCTGCGTGACACGAACGGTGATGCCGGTGCCTGGGCCCGTATTATGAACGGCGCCGGTTCAGCCGATGGCGGATACAGTGATAACTACACCCACGTTCAGGTCGGTTTTGACAAAAAACATGCGCTGGACGGTGTTGACCTGTTCACCGGTGTCACGATGACCTATACCGACAGCAGTGCAGACAGTGATGCGTTCAGCGGGAAGACAAAATCCGTGGGGGGAGGTCTGTATGCTTCAGCACTGTTTAACTCCGGTGCCTACATTGATTTGATTGGTAAATATATTCACCATGACAATGACTACACAGGTAACTTTGCCGGTCTGGGGACGAAGCACTACGGAACCCACTCCTGGTATGCCGGAGCGGAAACGGGTTACCGTTATCACCTGACGGAAGACACATTTATTGAGCCTCAGGCCGAACTGGTTTACGGCGCAGTGTCCGGGAAAACATTCCGCTGGAAAGACGGTGAGATGGACCTGAGTATGAAGAACAAGGATTTCAGCCCGTTGATTGGCAGAACAGGGATTGAGCTGGGCAAAACCTTCAGGGGTAAGGACTGGAGTGTGACAGCCCGTGCCGGAACCAGCTGGCAGTTTGACCTGCTGAATAATGGCGAGACAGTTCTTCGTGATGCATCCGGAGAGAAACGGATCAAAGGGGAGAAAGACAGCAGGATGTTGTTCAATGTTGGCATGAACGCACAGATAAAGGACAACATGCGCTTTGGTCTGGAGTTTGAGAAATCCGCCTTTGGTAAATACAACGTGGATAACGCAATAAACGCGAATTTCCGGTATATGTTCTGACAAGGAGAGGCCCCTGAAGAGGGGCCTGTAGTGATGTTACTCCCGGGTTAATGCAGCTAGTAAAGGTATGGCTCTGACTACCCTGGAAAGTGGTGCCCATCGCATCACTACAAATTCTGGCAATTGCGTACGTGGTAACGGCAAGTTATTTAACCTCAAACGTACGTGCCCGAGCGGTGCGCTGAAATACCGTCATAAATAAGCGAGGGTAAAATGGAAATACGCGAAGGCCACAATAAATTTTACATTAATGACGAACAGGGCAAGCAAATCGCTGAAATTGTCTTTGTGCCGACCGGAGAGAATTTAGCGATTATCGAACATACCGATGTCGATGAAAGCCTGAAAGGACAAGGGATCGGTAAACAGCTGGTTGCGAAAGTCGTGGAAAAAATGCGTCGGGAAAAACGAAAAATTATCCCACTATGCCCATTTGCGAAACACGAATTTGATAAAACACGGGAGTATGATGATATTCGCAGTTGATGGGAGAGTACAGAGTCACGATATTTTTCATGCTCTCCGCGGTGTGATGCAGGAGAGCATCTGAAGGGTAGGAGATGCACAAAGAATGGTCAGAGAGAGCGTTTTTTTGTCCCAAGTCATCCCCTTTACTGAGCAAAAAAAAAAGAATATCTCCTATATGAGAATCATCATTCGGGGTTAATAAGTTTTGCGTCCCCAGAGCGTTCAATATTGATAGGAGTCATATTATGGAAGGTAAAAACAAGTTCAATACTTATGTTGTTTCTTTTGATTATCCATCATCTTATTCCTCAGTGTTCTTAAGGTTAAGATCATTGATGTATGATATGAATTTCTCCTCTATCGTGGCTGATGAATATGGGATACCACGACAATTGAATGAAAACTCCTTCGCAATAACGACATCGTTAGCCGCAAGTGAAATCGAAGATTTAATCAGGCTCAAATGCTTAGACTTACCGGATATTGATTTTGACCTCAGCATTATGACAGTTGATGACTATTTCCGTCAGTTTTACAAGTAGCCAGGAAGGATAAGAAGAACATAAAAAATGGCACTATTCTCTAAAATATTAATTTTTTATGTGATTGGTGTGAACATATCCTTTGTCATTATCTGGTTTATCTCACATGAGAAAACACATATTCGTTTACTTAGTGCATTTCTGGTCGGAATAACCTGGCCAATGAGTTTGCCTGTGGCATTACTTTTTTCTCTCTTTTAGGAGCTGTAGTTGAGTGGACCCGCTGGTTATCTTGAAACGAAGCGTCTCTCCTCAAAACTGGATTTGCGGAATGACGAACGAAGCAGTCGCCTGACTGCTTCGTTCATTAAAGTGAAATTTATTTCTGTGGGCGCATCGCCGGGAAGAGAATAACGTCGCGAATAGTATGACTGTTTGTAAACAGCATAATCATTCGGTCGATACCAATACCCAGACCAGCGGTTGGCGGCAGACCATATTCCAGCGCAGTCACGTAATCTTCGTCATAGAACATGGCTTCGTCGTCACCTGCAGCTTTAGCGTTAACCTGTTCCTGGAAACGTTCAGCCTGATCTTCTGCGTCGTTTAATTCGCTAAAACCATTACCAATTTCACGACCACCGATGAAGAATTCAAAACGGTCGGTGATTTCCGGGTTAACATCATTACGGCGCGCCAGCGGGGACACTTCTGCCGGATATTCCGTAATAAAGGTTGGCTGAATCAGATGTGCTTCTGCCACTTCATCAAAGATCTCCGTAACAATACGCCCCAGTCCCCAGCTTTTCTCTACCGTAATACCGATAGATTCAGCTAATGCTTTAGCAGCATCAAAATTATCCAGATCCGCCATATCGGTTTCTGGACGATATTTTTTGATTGCTTCGCGCATGGTGAGTTTTTCAAACGGTTTGCCGAAATCAAACACATGCTCGCCATAAGTGACTTTAGTGGTACCCAGTACCTCTTGTGCCAGGGTGCGGAACAGTGACTCCGTCAGTTCAATCAAATCATGGTAATCCGCATATGCCATGTAGAGTTCCATCATTGTGAACTCAGGATTATGGCGAACAGAAATACCTTCATTACGGAAGTTACGGTTGATTTCGAATACCCGTTCAAAACCGCCTACAACCAGACGTTTCAGATACAGCTCCGGCGCGATACGCAGGTACATATCTAAATCCAGAGCGTTATGATGGGTAATAAACGGGCGAGCAGATGCCCCACCTGGAATTACCTGCATCATCGGGGTTTCTACTTCCATAAAGCCGCGCGCGACCATGAACTGACGGATAGCGGCCAGAATTTTTGAACGGACAACAAACGTTTGACGGGATTTATCGTTAGCGATGAGGTCCAGATAACGTTGACGATAACGGACTTCCTGATCCTGCAGACCATGGAATTTATCTGGTAAAGGACGTAGTGCTTTAGTCAGCAGGCGCAGCTCAGTACAGTGAATGGAAAGCTCACCCGTTTGCGTCTTAAACAGCGTACCGCGGGCACCGATAATGTCACCCAGATCCCATTTTTTAAACTGATCGTTATAAACACCTTCTGGCAGGCTATCTCTTGCAACGTACAGTTGAATACGGCCACCGACATCCTGCAACGTTACAAAGGAGGCTTTCCCCATAATACGACGGGTCATCATTCGGCCAGCAACCGAGACTTCAATGTTTAAGGATTCCAGTTCCTGGTTATCCTTCGCATCAAACTCTTCGTGCAACTGGTCAGAGGTATGGTCGCGGCGAAAATCATTGGGAAACGCCACACCTTGCTGACGTAGTGCCGCCAGTTTTTCGCGGCGATTTCTCAGTTCATCGTTAAAATCAATAGCCTCATTGGCTCCCCGTGTTTCTCGTTCAGACATTTTGGTTCCTCTAAATCCAGCTTTCAATTTAGCGTAGATAAAGAGACAGATCGGTACACTGTATTATCTGCCTCGACTATTAATAACTCAGTTTATCTTATCGAAACTAACGCTTACCTCAAGTTGATATCACTAATAAATAACCATCAAAATGGTTTAAATGACTTATTAATCTCGATTTACTAGTGTGATAAACTGAAAGTTAATTTATTCATAACCAATTGTTTTTACGACAGTTAATCGTTGCTCTCCTGTATCATATTCGTCGGCGTGCTAAACAGAAAACGGGTAGCAAAGGCCAATACCACGATGATCGCGACACAAGCCAACGTCCACTCTCCCATCTGAGAAAAGAATCGCTGGTAAGCGGCAATTGCCATACCGCTAATTTGCGACTCTGTCGTCTGCTGTGCCACGACGCCTGCCAGCCAGTTGGCGACCGCGCCTGTTGCCAGCATATAAATACCGGTTAATACGCCAGACATTTTCAGACGCGTGATTTGCGCAATCGCCACCGGGTCAATAAAGAGTTCAGCAAAGCCCATTAGCGCCAGCCCGGATATCATCACGCCCATTGACGCTTGACCGCCAGCCGCTGCATGTCGGGCATCAAATGCCAGCAACATAAAGCCACAAGCCATCAGCAGTAAGCCAAAGGCAAACTTCAGCCAGACGCGCAATGCTGAATTGCCGCGGCTTTCTGGCGACGCCAGCCAGGCCAGAACAACCCCAGCGAGCATCACCGCAATAGCATTCACCGACTGGAATAGTGCTGTAGGTACTTCAATATTGAATGCCTGACGATTCACAAAGCGATCGATAAACAAGCTGATGGTACTGCCGCCCTGTTGTGCCAGTACCCAGAACAACGTCCCGACAAACATCAACAATACAATTTGCCAAAGAGCACGGCGGTGTTCGGGGAATTTGATCATCATGCGGGCAATGATTTGTGCTGCAATGAGGCAAACGATCGCCAGCAAATATCCGGACCAGTCGTTCTCCAGCAGCAGGGTAAAAAATACTGGGGCTAAACAGAGCATCACCACTAACCAGCTCCATACTGGTAAGGCAAATTTGACGCTAGTGAGCGCTTTTTTATCCATACTACGCGTGGACTGGAAATGACGATGACCACTTAAGAAAATCAACAAACCGATAAACATGCCGCCTCCCGCAAGGGCAAAGCCAACATGCCATCCATACCACTGAGCAGCCAGGCCGCAGGCGATGGGCGCGGCGATAGAACCGATATTGCCCGCAGCATACAGCAGCGAAAAACCGCCATCACGTCGATGATCGTTCTCGTCGTAGAGCTCGCCAAGCAAACAGCTGATGTTTGATTTGAATAAACCGTAGCCACAAATAATGATTGCCAGCGCCAGATACAGGCTAAAGGTTGAATTTGTATCAATGCCCAGCACCACATGGCCAAGGGTCATTAACAGCGCGCCGGCAATCACTGCAGTGCGGTTGCCGAGCAGGCGGTCGGCAAGCCAGCCGCCGAGAATAGGGGTAACGTAAACCAGAGAAGCATATGCGCTGAACAGGCTGATGGCATGGTTATCATCAAAACCAAGCTGATGGGTGAGATAGAGAATGAGTAAGGCACGCATGCCGTAAAAACTGAAGTACTCCCAGATTTGGATCGCCACGATATAGTATATCGCGCGCGGCTGTGAGGGTGTTTTCATGTGTTCTCCTTATGAGCAAAAAAGGGAAGTGGCAAGCCACTTCCCTTGTACGAGCTAATTATTTTTTGCTTTCTTCTTTCAATACCTTAACGGTATAGCGGCCATCAGCCTGACGGTATGCACCGTGAATATCGGTTTCAAAGCCCGGATAGTGAGCGCCGATTTCACACAGCATCTGCAGGAACTCCAGAACCGGACGGCTTTCTTCGGTGATCATTTCACCCGGCATTACCAGAGGAACTCCCGGCGGATACGGAAGGATCATATTGGCGTTAATACGACCTACCATTTCGTCGAGGTAAACTTCTTCGGTCATACCGTGCAGCTCTTTCTGGAACGCAGCATACGGAGTCATTACCATAGTCGGCAGAACTTCAAATGCGCGATACATCAGATCCGGCAGATTGTGGTGAACAATCAGTTTGTGGATATTCTGAGCCAGTTCCTGAATACGCATGTTTTCATAGAATTCAGGATCTTCACGATACAGAGACGGCAGCATGTTTTTCACACGCAGGTTCAGATCGAACGCACGTTTGAAGTCAGTCAGAGCACGCAGCAGGCTCAGTGCTTTGGTCTTATCGATACCGATGCTGAACAGGAACAGCAGGTTATACGGACCGGTTTTCTCAACAACGATGCCATGTTCGTCGAGGTATTTCGCCACGATGCTGGCCGGAATACCAAAGTCGCTCATGGTGCCGTCTTTTTCCATCCCCGGAGTCAGCAGGGTGACTTTGATCGGGTCAAGATACATGTGCTCGTTATCGATGTTTTTGAAGCCGTGCCAGGTGCTGTCAGAACGCAGCGGCCAGCATTCAGTCGTATCGATATGATCCGGCTGCCATACATCAAAGAACCAGCCATCAGATTCCGTTCTCAGACGTTTGATCTCTTTACGGAATTTGATCGCACGTTCAATGGAACCATTGATCAGACGTTTACCTGCATTGCCTTTCATCATCGCTGCAGCGGTTTCAGTGGACGCCACGATACCGTAGTGCGGAGAGGTGGTGGTGTGCATCATGTAGGCTTCGTTAAAGGTTTCTTCGTTTACGTCACCTTTAACGTGGATCATGGAAGCCTGAGAGAACGCCGCCAGCAGTTTGTGAGTAGACTGGGTTTCGTAAATCACTTTCCCTTCTACACGGCCACCGCTCATACCGCATTTACCTTCGTAAATCGGTGAGAAGTTGGTGTAAGGCACCCACGCGGAGTCAAAGTGGATGGATTTCACATCCAGTGTTTTCTTGATGAAGTCGGTGTTGTACAGCAGACCATCATAGGTAGAGTTGGTAATTACAGCATGTACCGGCCAGGTTGCGTTTGGTGTTTCTTTCACGCGCTTAGCAATGGTAGCGTGCTGGAATTCACTCTGTGGGATACCACCAAGAATACCGTAAGCGTTACGGGTCGGGCGGAAATAGATTGGCGTAACATCGCTCATCATCATCAGGTGGGTCAGCGATTTGTGGCAGTTACGGTCAATCAGAATGGTGCTGCCTGCCGGAGCAGAGTACATACCAACAATTTTGTTCGCAGTGGAAGTACCGTTGGTCACCATGTAGCTGCGGTCTGCGTTAAAGACGCGAGCGATATACTGTTCTGCTTCTTTGTGTGGACCACTGTGATCCAGCAGAGAACCCAGTTCAGATACTGAAATGGAAATATCAGATTTCATGGTGTTCGGACCAAAGAAATCATAGAACAGGCTACCTACCGGGCTTTTCTGGAATGCAGTACCGCCCATGTGACCAGGAGTACAGAAAGTATATTTACCTTCACGAACATATTTAAACAGTGCTTTGGTCAGCGGAGGCAGAATAGTGTTGATATATTCGTCAGTGGTCTGCTTGATCTTGTTAGCAATATCATCAGCAGCACCCAGCGCATATTCAAAGAAGCTAATCTGTAAACGCAGGTCATTCAGGCTTACATCGAGAGTGGAATACGTATTAGCGAACGCGTACAACGGCAGGTTCTCGTTCATTTTGCTAATTTCTTCGCACAGCTCGAGATTATATTTATCCCAGTCAAAAATAACACCGCACAGACGCGCATTGTTTTCGATCAGTTTTAATAAGTCGTCACGGTCGTTCGGGTAAACAATCTGGAAGTTCAGACGTTCAAGCGCGCGATGAAGTTCACGGATGGGTTCTTCTTTAAAATAAACCCCCATGTGATTCAATATTGCAATAACGTTCATAGTCATATCTCCAGGTAAAAAAGGCCCCTCCCAACACATGGGACAAAATGAAAGGAGGAGCCTCGGAAAATACTTTTAATTAATGTGCGTTAGACGCTGTGTGGTTATCCATTGAGTGGCTCTGGCGCTCGTGCATTTTGCGAGCGTAGAACATCAGGATAATCAGGCTGACGATGAAGGTACCTGCCAGCTCGAAGGAGCTTGCGCCCATCAGCGCGATGAAGCAGAACACGCAACCCAGTACAGAGCAGATCAGGCTGACAAAGTTGCGGATGTTAACGCCTTCAAAACGAATCAGGTCAACGCAAGAGTAGAAGTACGGCAGCATAGTCAGCAGTACTGCGATACCGGTCAGTTCACCGAACAGGTCAGAGGCTTTACCACCGGCAGAGTTCATCAGAGTGATGAGGATCATCAGGGCAGTCATTTTCACTGCAGCCAGCAGCAGACCTTTTTTCGGAATACCGTTGCTGTCGACTTCACCATAAACTTTCGGGAAGTTACCGTCGTTAGCGGCACGTACACCTGCCTGGCCTACCAACATCATCCAGGAGCCCAGAGAAGTCAGACACGCAAAGGCGGTGAATGCAGAAACCAGTGGCGCAGCCCAGTTACCGAGGATAGTTGAAGCACTGATTGCAAACGGAGCACCGGAAGCCGCCATTACAGAAGACGGATACATACCGGAAAGCACCTGAGTCGCAGCGATGTAAACAATACCTGCTAAACCAGTACCCAGCATGGTTGCCAGCGGAACGGTACGTTTCGGGTTTTTAACCATACCAGTACTTACTGCTGCGGATTCAACACCCACGAAGGCCCACAGGCAGAGCAGAATACTTTTAATGATCGCATGACCATCAGTGGTATCCGCAGTATTCCAGTTAGCTGCATAAGTTGCTGCATCAAACCAATGCCAGCCAACAATAGCAGTCATCACCACAGGAATAAGAACCAGCACCAGACCAATAGTGGTTAAACGGCTTACCCAGGTACCGCCGAGCATATTTACAAAGGTAAATACCCAGACGATAGCAATACAGGCGATACCCGCCGGAACAGGATCATTTAATACTGGGAAGAAGGTGGAAAGATAAGATACAGCGGTAATACCAATTGCCAGGTTACCAATCCAGTTAGCATGGTAATAAAGAACACCTGTCTGAAAACCAAATGCAGGGGAAATTTCTCCGGCATACGCAATTGGGCCACCTTGTTGCGGGTTTTTTGTTGCCAGTCGGGCATATACATATGCCAGCGACATTGCACCAATAATAGAGATAATCCAACCCCAGATAGCAATACCACCGATACTTGCTAGGTTCGCAGGTAATAATGCAATACCGCTCCCCATCATATTACCGGCAACAACACCGGTACAGGCAAATAGCCCGATCTTCTTGGCAGAACTCATGCTCTTCTCCTAATTTCATTTTTGAATTTGGAGTCCGGGTCATGATGTATAACTATTTCCTGACCAGACCAAACTGGCGCTAAGATTACTCACGAAAAAAGGATTAATCCTAAAGATTAGGTGAAATAACACAAAAGTTTCTGTAAGTGAGAACTTGAGGTTTTTTATTAACACATCAGGATCGCAAGTTGATATCATGAAAAGATAAACATTCAATGTTTACAATGCATTGCGTGACATTCTCTGGTTAAATTTATGTAATAAAAATTATGCGGCAAATAAATTGCCGCAACATATTATACCAACGGGAACATACAAAAACTCAACAACAAATATTCCCGAGCATGAATCAACCCGGGAGTTACTTATTCTGAAGCGAGAAATTTGTCGAGATAAGGTACAACATAAGGAACAGAAGTCTGGAATATACCATTTTCAATCCAGTAAAGGGTGTTTGCCCCTGGGCGTAAATTAAAGGCGGTGAGATATGCATCAGCTGCTTCCCGGTTCATCCCCTTCATTTCATAAACCTTGCCAAGCAACACATAATTTAGCCAGGACATTTCAAGATCAATGCCGGTATTTATCGCCTGATAAGACTCATCTGTTTTACCTTTTACCAGGGCACTGACCGCTTTTATTTGATATATAATGGACAGGTTGTTCAATTCCGGCAGTGTAACAATGTTATCTATTTCTGTGTTCAGTGCTGCTAATTGTTTTTCGTCTAAAGGATGTTGAGAATGGCGCACGATATCAACTAATGCTTTTTCTGCTCTCGCGTAGGTAAATTCTGGGGATGATTGAACAATCTCACCTAATAATTCACTGGCACGATCCAATGATTTATCATCACCATGCAGTAAATAATCATGTGCCTGATAAAAATTAGTTAATAACGCACCACGATGCGGCAAAATTTGCTGGAGCATCTCCTGCATTCGTTGTGGCCACGGTTGGTTTAACGCTTTTGATAAACTCTGGAGCAAATCATTTTGAATCGCCAGCTGATTACCGTTAGTGATGACATAACGTTTATCCAGCATGGTTGAACCATCTGCATTGTCTACCAATTTTACCGACATAAAGCATTGTTGAGCACGGTATTGGCGCTGATTAACAAACGCAATAGATAATGTTTTACCGGAACTGCTCGGTTCATCAATGTTGTAGTTGATTTTGTCATGCACCATAAAGGTGGAGAAGGTGTTAAGTGATGTCGCCACCAAATCACCCACGCCTATCGCGTAAGAGAGCTGATACGGAGAACTCCAGCTGTTACAACTCTTATTAACCATATTAATGTCAATATCGCGTGGATTGAGCAAAATGCGCGATTTACTCATAGGAAGACGTGTTTCAAGACTTGAAAACGCTACCAGTGCGACACAGATACCTAACGACAACAGGAAAAAAAACCATACCCAAAAGGTAGTGAATCGTTTGCTTTTAACTGGGGATTGTTCAGGTGGCGTTGTGGTGTTTTGAATGTTAAGACTGTGGGAGGGAGAATCTGTGGCAGGAACCGCCTCTGGTATAGGGGGAGGCGAAGATAGCATTATTTCCTCTCCCTCTTCTTCGCTGTACCAGATAACCGGCACCATTAATTTATAGCCGCGCTTTGGTACAGTAGCGATATAGACAGGACTATCTTCATCATTATCTTTTAATGACTTACGTAGTTCTGAGATACTCTGCGTCACAACGTGATTGGTGACAATACTTCTCTTCCAGACATTATCGATAAGTTCATCTCTGCTAAGTACTTCGCCACTGTGTTGAGCAAAGAAAACCAGAAGATCGATTAATCTCGGCTCAAGGGTAAGTTGACGCCCATTGCGGCTAATTTGGTTTATGGACGGAGTAACAAGCCATTCGCCAACGCGAACTACAGGTTGTTGCATAATAGAAACTCATTCGAAAAGGGAATGATGCAATGATAATTGCCATAACCTATTTTTTCCATCTATAGATGGGTTTATTTACATATTATTGGTGAATGCAAGACGTTATTTTTACTCGCCATAAACTTCTTGATTACATAGTATTACGAAAGGATTTTACTGAGAACCAGAAGTAATTTTCCTTACCATCAAAATTCATCATCTTTGCCAAAGAAAAATGTTCAGAAAATAATCCATGAAAAATTGTCCGGAGCGCTTACTATTTTAATGGATTGTTAGTCTTTGCATGAGCAAACGGACTGATACATTTCTCTTTGTTCTCATTCAGAAAATCTCATCAGTTGGCGTTCTGCCCGATGTTGTGCTTTATGGATGCATTACGCTCCTGATGACGTCATTTGACGTTCAACAGCATCACGGGGCCGCACGACATTTCACGTCAGTCAGCGCTATAGCTCAGAAACAAATTTTCCCGAATTGGGATATGCCCGCAAATTGCTGGTGATGTGGGGAGAATCTGGTTGAGTTCGGTAGAATTGATTTGGCGGCAGGACGCTTAAATCGTGGCGTCCTGAAACGAAAAATGGACCTCCGTGGAGGTCCGTTTATATGAATTTGGTGCCCGGACTCGGAATCGAACCAAGGACACGGGGATTTTCAATCCCCTGCTCTACCGACTGAGCTATCCGGGCAACGGGGCGCATTAAACCGTAATCTGCACATCTCGTCAACCTAATTTCAGTAAAAGCGATTCAACTGCTTAAGATTGCGGCAAATCGCTTCTTTTCTGTGTTTCTGTCAGGTCAGTGCACCACCCTGACGGCAGCGGGCGAAGCGCAGGATATCTTCCGCCAGCCGATGTGCGGTGTCGACATCCGCCTGGCTACGATTCACCAGCATTCGGCTTAAACAGCCTTCCAGCACCAGTTCCATCTGCTTTGCTACCATCGCCGGATCGTCAACTTCCAGCGTGGTTAACAGTTCGTGGGTGAAATCGTAGGCCGCGCTTTTTTGCTGATCGGCCAGTTGATGAATAGGGTGGCCAGGATCGGGATAAAACGTACAGGCAGCGATAAACAGACAGCCCGGATAGCGGTTGTTTTTAACGCACTCCGATAACGCCTGATAACGTGCCAGCAACTTTTGTTCGGCGGTTTGCGTTTCGTCCAGCATCAGCTGACGACGCCAGACATCTATCTGTTGGCTAAGATAACGCAGCGCATCGTAGAGGATTGCCTCTTTGTCTGGCCAGAAGCGGCGTAGCTCGTCCAGTGGATAATCCACACGTTCAGCAACCATCTCCAGCGTGGTGTTGGCAATCCCTTGTAATTCTAATAATTTCAGGGCTTCTCCCAGTACATCTTCACGTTGCACGCTATTTTCCTCCGTCTTTCCCACTGCAAGTGTCGTTCACGGTTGGCGATCGCGCAAATGTGCGCTGAAGGTTTCAGCATCCATAAAGCCCGTGACGCGTGCTTGTGGATGCTCCTGGCCTTGTCCGTCAAAAAAGAGAATTGTCGGTAGGCCAAGGACATTAAGATGCTTTAACAGCGCCACATCTTGTGCGTCGTTGGCAGTGACGTTGGCCTGAAGTAAGACCGTATCTGCTAACGCTTTTTGCACCTGCGAGTCGCTGAAGGTGTATTTCTCAAACTCTTTACAGGCGACGCACCAGTCGGCATAGAGATCTAACATCACTGGTTTGCCTTTGGCTTCAACGAGCGCCTGATTTAACTCATCTACCGTTTTGATTTGTGTAAAGTTGAGATGCGTCTGAGTTTGCGCGGTATGTGTTGCACCAAATGCCCAATCCTGAAGTGGGCGTACGCTAACCAATGCCGCTGCCAGCAGGATTATTTGCACCACGCGCATCCAGCCGCGTTTGGCCTGTAGGCTGGTGATAAAGGCCCAGCCAAAGAATGCGACACCAAGCGCCGACCACAAGCGTAATCCCCATATATCACCAATCACTCGCTCCAGCAGGAAGACCGGCAGTGCGAGGATCACAAAACCAAACGCGGTTTTGACTTGTTCCATCCACGGGCCGCTTTTCGGCAGCAAGCGGTTACCAAAGACGGTAATTAGCATCAGCGGCAGGCCCATGCCCAGCGCATAAAGATAAAGCGTGCCGCCGCCCAGCCACATGTTCCCGCTTTGGGCGATATACAGCAGAATCGCGCTAAGCGGTGCAGTGGTGCATGGTGAACAGATCAGTCCGGCAATCGCCCCCATAATAAACACACCGCCAGGTGAGCCGCCCTGTTGGCGATTGCTCATCAGCGTGAGACGTGTTTGCAGCGAAGAGGGGAGTTGCAGAGTAAACAAGCCAAACATTGACATCGCCAGCAAGGTAAAGACGATGGCGAGGCCAATGAGCACGTATGGGTGCTGTAGCGCCGCCTGGAACTGTAACCCTGCGGCGGCAACCACCAGACCCAGCGCCGTGTAAGTCAGCGCCATCCCCTGCACATAAATAAAGGTCAGCAACAATGCTCTGGCAGTGGAAAGCCGCTGTTTACCGCCCAGCACGATGCCAGAAATCAGTGGGTACATTGGCAGCACGCATGGCGTAAAGGCGATACCAATACCGATCAACAACGCCCAGAGCGCGGAAAAGGGCAATTGCGCGGTGGGCTGCTCTTGCTGCGGAACAGACACAGGCTGTGACGCTTCGTTGTTGGCGACCACTTCGCTTAACGGAACGGTTTTGGTTTCTGGCGGATAACAGAAACCGGCATCAGCACAGCCCTGGTAGGTGACAGTTAACGTTGCTCCCGCACTTGCCTGGTTGATGGTTACGGGAAGCGTCAGCCGATCGCGGTAAATCTCGCTTTTGCCGTAAAACTCATCTTCATGCCAGACGCCTTGCGGCAGCTGCACGTCAGCAATTTTCGCGTGTTCCGGCGTAATGCGGATCTGTTTACGGTAGAGGTAGTAACCGTCTTTGATCTGCCAGGTCAGATTAAGGTCATGTTGGTTTTGCTGAAAATCAAAAGCAAAGGCTTGATCCGCGGGGACAAATTGTGAACGTCCCGGCGCGTCGAATAATCCGGCAAAAACGGAAGTGCTGCAAAGTAGCAGGATCAGCGTAAAGATGCGTTGAGCCATGAGAGGTAATCTGTGTCTCCGTGTGTAACAGGTAAAACCAGAAGTTCCGGGGTTTGATATGGATGATGAGACTTCAGGCATTCCAGCAGTGCCTGCTGGTGAGATACGGTAGTTTTTAAAATCATCTGCACTTCGTATTCTTGCTCCAGCTTACCTTCCCAGTAATAGAGAGAGGTAGCGCCGGGGATCAAGGTCGCGCAGGCCGCCAGTTTTTCCGCCAGCACTTTGGCGGCTAAATCCTGGGCTGTCGCTTCATCCGGTGCCGTACATAGCACCACGACAGACGTGGTATTCGAACTTTTTTCATCAAGCATAAACACCTCGCAAGAACAGATGGAACTGCAAGAGAGAGGTCACTATACAACGGACGGGGAAAGGATGTTAGTCGGCGGGAAAGAAAGCGGGGCGTGAACGCCCCGCGATGGGTCATTACAGCATGAAGCTACCCAGCACGAAGCCGAAGCAAACGGCCAGGGCAACACCCAGAGTACCCGGGATGAAGAACGGATGGTTGAAGACGAATTTACCGATACGGGTAGTACCCGTGTCATCCATCTGTACCGCAGCAACCAGCGTCGGGTAGGTCGGCAGAATGAACAGACCAGACACCGCAGCAAAAGAAGCAACAGCGGTCAGCGGAGAAACGTTCAGTGCCAGAGCCATCGGCATCAGTGCTTTTGCGGTTGCAGCCTGAGAGTACAGCAGAGCAGAAGCAAAGAAGAAGATGACGGCCAGCAGCCACGGATGACCCTGAATCACTTCACCAGCGGTATCTTTGATCCAGTCGATGTTGTTGGAAACGAAAGTATCGCCCAGCCACGCAACACCCAGGATACAAATACAGGCGCTCATACCTGCTTTGAAGGTGCTGGAGTTGAGAATGTTGTCGGTATCGACTTTACAGATAACGGTGGTCAGAGTTGCAACGCTGAGCATGATGATCAGGATTGCGTTGGTGGTGTTCATCAGTGGTTTTTCAACCAGACCCATGCTTGGGCTGTTGATGATTGCATAGATAACCACGCCAACTACGCCCAGCAGGAACAGCCAGACGGACGTTTTTGCACCGGATTTGATTTCAATCTGCTTTTCACCGCGCAGTTCAACCAGGCCCTCTTCCAGACGCTTGCGATAAATCGGATCGTCAGAGAGTTTGGAGTTGAACAGCATAGTGACCAGGAAGGACATCACCAGAACCGCCAGCAGGGTGGACGGGATGACCACGGAGAGCAGATGGAGGTAGCTGATGCCATGACCTTCCATCACGGAAGACATGTAAACCACTGCCGCTGAGATTGGCGATGCGGTGATCGCAATCTGCGCGGATACCACTGCAGTAGACAGCGGACGGCAAGGTTTAACGCCTTGTTCCTTCGCAACTTCAGCGATAACTGGCAGTGTCGCCAGAGAGATGTTGCCAGTACCAGCAAAGATAGTCAGGAAATAGGTCACGATCGGTGCGAGGATCGTGATGTATTTCGGGTTACGGCGCAGCAGCTTTTCTGTCTGATGAACCAGATAGTCCAGACCGCCAGCAACCTGCATGGCAGAAATAGCGGCGATAACCGCCATGATAATGGAAATGACATCGAACGGGATGTTACCGGGTTTAACGCCAATAGCGGCAAGAACCAGCACCCCCAATCCGCCTGCAAAACCAATACCTATTCCCCCCAATCTGGCGCCCAAGAAGATCGCCAGCAAAACTATGATGAGTTCTACAACTAGCATATTAGCCTTCCTTGTTTTTTAACAAGTTGATATTAAATTGTTATTTTTAAGTTACTGCTCACAAGAAAAAAGGCACGCCATCTGACGTGCCTTCTTTATTTGTACTACCCTGTACGATTACTGTTCGCTTTCATCAGTATAGCGTTTTGCTTTGTAAGCCGGGTGCATCAGATTCTGTACGGAGAAAATATCGTCAAGTTCCGCTTCAGTCAACAGACCGCGTTCCAGAACGACTTCACGTACACTCTTACCGGTTTCGGCACAGATTTTACCCACGATGTCACCGTTGTGGTGACCGATGAACGGGTTCAGGTAAGTAACGATACCGATAGAGTTGTAAACGTAACCTTCGCACACTTCTTTGTTAGCAGTGATGCCGTTAATGCATTTTTCCAGCAGGTTGTAGCAAGCGTTGGTCAGAATGTGAACGGATTCGAACATGGCCTGGCCAATGACTGGCTCCATAACGTTCAACTGCAGCTGACCTGCTTCTGCTGCCATGGTAACAGTGGTGTCGTTACCGATGACTTTGAAGCATACCTGGTTAACCACTTCCGGAACAACCGGGTTTACTTTAGCTGGCATGATGGAAGAGCCTGCCTGCAGTTCCGGCAGGTTGATCTCGTTCAGGCCGGCACGTGGACCAGAAGAGAGCAAGCGCAGGTCGTTACAGATTTTGGACATCTTCACAGCCAGGCGTTTCAGCGCGCCGTGAACCATAACATAAGCGCCGCAGTCGGAGGTCGCTTCGATCAGGTCTTCAGCCGGTACGCATGGGAAGCCAGTGACTTCAGCCAGTTTTTTCACTGCCAGCGGAGAGTACTCTTTCGGCGTGTTCAGACCAGTACCGATTGCTGTTGCGCCAAGGTTAACTTCCAGCAGCAGTTCAGCGGTACGTTGGATGTTTTTCACTTCTTCTTTCAGCAGGATGCTGAAAGCGCGGAATTCCTGACCGAGGGTCATCGGTACTGCGTCCTGCAGCTGGGTACGACCCATTTTCAGGATGTCCTGGAATTCGACAGCTTTACGTTCAAAGCCTTCACGCAGTTGGTTAATCGCATCTACCAGTTTAATCAGGGAAGAGTAAACTGCGATACGGAAACCGGTCGGGTAGGCGTCGTTAGTAGACTGACATTTGTTAACATGGTCGTTCGGGTTCAGGTACTGATATTCACCTTTCTGGTGACCCATCAGTTCCAGACCGATATTGGCCAGCACTTCGTTGGTGTTCATGTTTACGGAAGTACCTGCGCCGCCCTGGTAGACGTCTACCGGGAACTGATCCATGCATTTTCCGTTGTTCAGGACTTCATCACATGCGGCAATGATGGCATTCGCTACACTTTTAGGAATGGTTTGCAGCTCTTTGTTTGCCATAGCTGCGGCTTTTTTAACCATTACCATACCGCGAACAAATTCAGGAATATCACTGATTTTGTTGTTGCTGATATAGAAGTTTTCAATCGCTCTCAGAGTGTGAACACCATAGTAGGCATCAGCTGGAACTTCCCTGGTACCCAACAGATCTTCTTCGATACGAATGTTGTTTGACATGTGAACCTTCTTTTTCAAGCTGCCAATGATTTGCTTTAAACACACAGAATATATGTGGTTTCGAATGTTTTTCGACCGACGATTATCCCCTGCATCGACCGAATACCCGAGATCATATGCTGCTTGAGGATTTCTACCGTAACCTGGATCACTTTAAGTGTCGGTTTTTACCCCTTAATTATTAATTTGTGAAATGGATCACCGCTTTGGGATTACTACCAAAAATAGTTGCGCAAACATCTTGAAATTTTGCTAATGACCACAATATAAGCTAAACGCGATTCGCAACCCATTCAGGTAGCCGGGTTTAACCGGCTGCTATTACAGGAGAAACCTTTGCGCTGGTTACCTTTTATTGCCATTTTCCTTTATGTCTATATTGAGATTTCAATCTTTATTCAGGTTGCTCATGTATTGGGGGTATTGCTGACCCTCGTGCTGGTTATATTCACGTCAGTTATCGGTATGTCACTGGTACGTAACCAGGGCTTTAAGAATTTCGTGCTGATGCAGCAAAAAATGGCGGCGGGTGAAAACCCAGCGGCGGAGATGATTAAAAGTGTTTCGCTGATCATTGCCGGTTTGCTGCTTTTATTACCGGGCTTTTTCACCGACTTCCTCGGTCTTCTGCTTTTATTGCCGCCGGTGCAAAAGCATCTGACAGTGAAGTTGATGCCGCATTTGCGCTTTTCTCGCATGCCAGGCGGCGGTTTTAGCGCCGGGACCGGTGGCGGTAATACTTTTGATGGTGAGTACCAGCGAAAGGATGATGACCGCGACCGCCTTGATCATAAAGACGATCGCCAGGATTAATGTCGAAACGCCGGATTATGTGGTTATGCCATTTTCCGGCGTTTTTCGTTTTGGCAGAAACAGCCATAACCCCGCCAGCATGATCAGCGCGTAGAGACTTTTCCAGCCGACCATTGCCAGTAACAGAACGCATAATAGCCCGCCAACCACCGCCAGTAGTCGATAACGTCCTTGCAATAATTTACAGCCTGCCAGCATGCATAACAGATAAATCATAATAAAGATGCCATTGGCATAAATAATAAGAGCGTCCAGATTGATCTCTAAAGCATGAATCACCAACGTGCTTACCACGCAGCAGCCGAGCACCGCATTGAGGGCATTATTCGGGATATGGCGAGAAGAGAGGCGTGCCAGGTAGTGGTCAGGATTATGTTGCGCCTGCGACCAGACCAGGCGGGCGAAGCTCTGTATATAAATGTTGAGACTGGCAAAGCAGGCCAGATAGCCAATTACGCAGGCAATCCATAACGCTCCTACACCGAACAACTGCACTACAATTTTGGGAAGCGATGCTGCCGCCGCCATTTGTTCACCATAGGCGTCGAAGTGTAAGACGACTACCGTACAGCCCCAATAGACTAATCCTGCCAGCAGCAGGCCAATCATCAAAGCACGAGGAAAATCACGCTCTGGATTTTTAAATTCCGAGGCAAGATGGGCAAATGCTTCCAGACCGACAAAACACCAGAACATCACTGATAACGCAGCAAATAACCCGGTAAGTTCGATATTTCCTGGCGCAGGGAAGGGGATATTCGCAGGTTTGATATCGCCCGCCCACCAGATAGCGACAATCAGTGCGACGATAAGTCCGGCAATAACTGTTTGTAGATTAGCACTGGAACTGGCACCGCGAGTACCGATATACCACACCAGCGCCAGCGTACCGAGTTCTGCCAACAACAGTTGCCAGCTATGCCAGCCAAACATTGCCTGACCGAATCCGGCAGCAATTTGTAGCGCGGCAGGCAAACCCACGGGAATGACCGATAAAAACAACCAGCCGGTGACTCGCTCAAGCCGCGAACCAAACGCCATACCGACGAAGTGCGCGACGCCGCCTGCGCTGGGATAGTGGCGACCCAGAATCGCAAACACAATCGCAATCGGGAACACTAAGATAATCAAAACGGGCCACGCCCACAGGCTGTTATTGCCTGCTACTAGCGCAGCTAACGCAGGAACGGCAAACACGCCAGTGCCTAATAATGACGTCGATAGCAGGCCGATGCCCTGGGCCAGCCCCAGTTCTTGTTTGAGTCCACTCATGGGTTGATGTCCGATTGCGCCCAAATTTTGGGCAACTGCGTAGATTTTCGATGGTAGCACAATCAGATTTGCTTATGACGGTGATGAAGAAATAGCGATGAAATGTGAGGTGAATCAGGGTTTTCACCCGATTTTGTGCTGATCAGAATTTTTTTTCTTTTTCCCCCTTGAAGGGGCGAAGCCTCATCCCCATTTCTCTGGTCACCAGCCGGGAAACCACGTAAGCTCCGGCGTCACCCATAACAGATACGGACTTTCTCAAAGGAGAGTTATCAATGAATATTCGTCCATTGCATGATCGCGTGATCGTCAAGCGTAAAGAAGTTGAAACTAAATCTGCTGGCGGCATCGTTCTGACCGGCTCTGCAGCGGCTAAATCCACCCGCGGCGAAGTGCTGGCTGTCGGCAATGGCCGTATCCTTGAAAATGGCGAAGTGAAGCCGCTGGATGTGAAAGTTGGCGACATCGTTATTTTCAACGATGGCTACGGTGTGAAATCTGAGAAGATCGACAATGAAGAAGTGTTGATCATGTCCGAAAGCGACATTCTGGCAATTGTTGAAGCGTAATCCGCGCACGACACTGAACATACGAATTTAAGGAATAAAGATAATGGCAGCTAAAGACGTAAAATTCGGTAACGACGCTCGTGTGAAAATGCTGCGCGGCGTAAACGTACTGGCAGATGCAGTGAAAGTTACCCTCGGTCCTAAAGGCCGTAACGTAGTTCTGGATAAATCTTTCGGTGCACCGACCATCACCAAAGATGGTGTTTCCGTTGCTCGTGAAATCGAACTGGAAGACAAGTTCGAAAATATGGGTGCGCAGATGGTGAAAGAAGTTGCCTCTAAAGCGAATGACGCTGCAGGCGACGGTACCACCACTGCAACCGTACTGGCTCAGGCTATCATCACTGAGGGTCTGAAAGCTGTTGCTGCGGGCATGAACCCGATGGACCTGAAACGTGGTATCGACAAAGCTGTTACCGCTGCAGTTGAAGAACTGAAAGCGCTGTCCGTACCGTGCTCTGACTCTAAAGCGATTGCTCAGGTTGGTACCATCTCTGCTAACTCCGACGAAACCGTAGGTAAACTGATCGCTGAAGCGATGGACAAAGTCGGTAAAGAAGGCGTTATCACCGTTGAAGACGGTACCGGTCTGCAGGACGAACTGGACGTGGTTGAAGGTATGCAGTTCGACCGTGGCTACTTGTCTCCTTACTTCATCAACAAGCCGGAAACTGGCGCAGTAGAACTGGAAAGCCCGTTCATCCTGCTGGCTGACAAGAAAATCTCCAACATCCGCGAAATGCTGCCGGTTCTGGAAGCTGTTGCCAAAGCAGGTAAACCGCTGCTGATCATCGCTGAAGATGTTGAAGGCGAAGCACTGGCAACTCTGGTTGTTAACACCATGCGTGGCATCGTGAAAGTTGCTGCGGTTAAAGCTCCGGGCTTCGGCGATCGTCGTAAAGCTATGCTGCAGGATATCGCAACCCTGACTGGCGGTACCGTAATCTCTGAAGAGATCGGTATGGAGCTGGAAAAAGCAACCCTGGAAGACCTGGGTCAGGCTAAACGTGTTGTGATCAACAAAGACACCACCACCATCATCGATGGCGTGGGTGAAGAAGCTGCAATCCAGGGCCGTGTTGCTCAGATCCGTCAGCAGATTGAAGAAGCAACTTCTGACTACGACCGTGAAAAACTGCAGGAGCGCGTAGCGAAACTGGCAGGCGGCGTTGCAGTTATCAAAGTTGGTGCTGCTACCGAAGTTGAAATGAAAGAGAAAAAAGCACGCGTTGAAGACGCCCTGCACGCGACCCGTGCTGCGGTAGAAGAAGGCGTGGTTGCTGGTGGTGGTGTTGCGCTGATCCGCGTAGCGTCTAAACTGGCTGACCTGCGTGGTCAGAACGAAGACCAGAACGTGGGTATCAAAGTTGCACTGCGTGCAATGGAAGCTCCGCTGCGTCAGATCGTCCTGAACTGCGGCGAAGAACCGTCTGTTGTTGCTAACACCGTTAAAGGCGGCGACGGCAACTACGGTTACAACGCAGCAACTGAAGAATACGGCAACATGATCGATATGGGTATCCTGGATCCAACCAAAGTAACCCGTTCTGCTCTGCAGTACGCGGCTTCTGTGGCTGGCCTGATGATCACCACCGAGTGCATGGTTACCGACCTGCCGAAAAACGATGCAGCTGACTTAGGCGCTGCTGGCGGTATGGGCGGCATGGGTGGCATGGGCGGCATGATGTAATTGCCCTGCACCTCGCAGAAATAAACAAACCCCCGGGCAGAAATGTCTGGGGGTTTTTCTTTTGGTCATCTTTCTAGTATAAGATTCAGACACGGACGACGCGAGTGGCGTCCAGCTCATTGATTATGGGGAATAACATGCACGTAAAATACTTAGCAGGGATTGTCGGTGCCGCGCTACTGATGGCGGGTTGTAGCTCCAGCAACGAATTGAGTGCTGCCGGTCAGAGTGTACGCATTGTGGACGAGCAACCAGGTGCAGAGTGCCAGCTGATTGGTACTGCAACAGGTAAGCAAAGCAACTGGCTTTCCGGGCAACACGGAGAAGAAGGCGGTTCTATGCGCGGCGCAGCAAACGATCTGCGCAACCAGGCGGCTGCAATGGGCGGTAACGTGATTTATGGCATCAGCAGCCCGTCGCAGGGAATGTTGTCCAGTTTTGTCCCGACGGATAGCCAGATTATCGGTCAGGTTTATAAGTGCCCGAACTGATGTGATCCAGAGGCTGGATACTTCCAGCCTCGTAGTAAAACAGATAAGATTATTTCGCCTGTGGTGCAGTTTTGCTGGTGGATTGAACACGTAAGTGATGCAGCGCGCGTAAGCATTGATCCTGGGTTAGCGGTTGGGCGTTATTTGCCGCTACGGTGCGAACATAGACCTGACATGGCACACCCGCGAGTTTTTTCAGTCGGGGGCTGAAATCAAGCATTCGGCGAGTGATCGCCTCCACTTCTTTACCCGGCGTTGCTTCACGCGTTTTCACCACTGCGCCGCTAAATTGTTCTTTGCCACTTTCATCTTTAAAGCGGTAAAGCACCGCCAGATAATGGTTGAACAAGTTATGTTTCCATTCCGGTTGGGAATAGGTGTCATATTCCAGATTACCATCATCCTGGCAGTCGACATCATATAACGGCAGGAAATCTAACAGTGAGGTAATACGTAATGCCAGTTCACGCATTTCCGCATTATTAATTGCATGAATGATTGCTCGCGCCAGCATTTCAATCTGCAACTCATTGACGACTAACTCACATTTGCTACCGTCATGTAGTGTTAATACGAAGGTAAGATTTTCGCCCTGATCATCGGTAAGTTCCAGCGTGTTAACCCGACGATTAATATCGGCATTTTTAAGCTCATCAACCAGAATTTCTGGGATATTTTCTGCCATTTTCTTAATGACTTTATCGCGAGCTTGTTCATACTGAAGGCGTGCAGCAGCATCCAGTTTATGCTTTTGATGCAGACGACTTTCCAGCGCAATCAGAAGGTCGCGCAATTCCATGGCAGACATAAAGAACAACGATTCTTTATTGCGAGGTTCTTTAATTTTCAGCGCCAGTGCAATGAAATTATTACTCTTGCGAATAACACCGGTATTAACACCCTTGATGCTTATGGCCATGTAGGTTCTCCCTAACCATTTCTCAATTAAATAATTAATTTTAGTTTATAAGCCAGATAAATGGGCTTGGTAGTAATAGTTGTTAAAATAACATAAATAGCCGTGCTCACTCTATATAAACAGAAAAGAAAGGTTAATTATTGGTGTCGGTTATATAAATAGTAATAACAGCAATGTATATGAATAATTAAAGGTTATGCAACGGGCAAAGATTAAACTTCCCTGTTTAATCAGTTACTGCTGGCGTAGCTGGAGATCCAGCGGTGTTTTGCTGGGTTCGCCGCCAATTTCTCGCGCCAGTTTAGGCACCAGATATCCCGACACCAGTGTCAGCAACTCACGCATAATCTGCCGTGCTTCGTCATCACTCACCATAAAATGCGCCGCGCCCTGTACTTTATCGAGCACATGCAGGTAATACGGCATCACACCCGCATCGAACAACGCATTACTCAGGTTTGCCAGCGTTTGCGCGTTATCGTTCACACCACGTAACAGAACGCTCTGGTTCAGCAAAGTAACGCCTACCCGGCGCAACTTAGCCATCGCCTGACGGAATGTTTCATCTACCTCATTGGCATGGTTAATGTGATTCACCAGCAAGATTTGCAGCGTAGAATGAGAAAAGCGTTCAACCAGCGCATCTGTGATGCGTGCCGGGATCACAATCGGCAGACGGCTGTGAATCCGCAGACGTTTGATATGCGGGATGGCTTCCAGTTGTGTGAGCAACCAGTCCAGCTCGTGATCTTTCGCCATCAGCGGATCGCCGCCGGAGAAAATCATCTCGTCCAGTTCCGGATGCGCAGCAACATACTCAAGTGCAGTCTGCCAGTTACGCTTGTTGCCCTGATTTTCGGCATAGGGGAAGTGGCGACGGAAGCAATAGCGGCAATTTACCGCGCAGCCGCCTTTGACCAGCAAAAGCGCCCGGTTGTGGTATTTATGCAACAAACCTGGCACTACGCTGTGCTGTTCTTCCAGCGGGTCGGTGGAGAATCCGGGCGCGACAACAAACTCATCTTGCGAGGTAATTACCTGACGCAAAAGCGGATCGTTCGGATTGCCTTTCTCCATGCGATCGATAAATGAGCGGGGCACACGCAGGGCAAACAGCTTTTTGGCGCTGCGTCCGGCCAACAGTTTTTCGTCCGCGTCTATATTCAAAAGACGCAGAAGTTCATCAGGATCGGTCACAACATCGGCAAGTTGCGTTAACCAATCTTCTCTGGATGGGGTATTTAGGGTTACAATATGCGCCATTTTGTGGCTTAGCTACCAATTAACAAATTTCAGAGGGCCTTATGGCAACGTACTATAGCAACGATTTTCGTGCTGGTCTTAAAATCATGTTAGACGGCGAACCTTACGCGGTTGAAGCGAGTGAATTCGTAAAACCGGGTAAAGGCCAGGCATTTGCTCGCGTTAAACTGCGTCGTCTGCTGACCGGTACTCGCGTAGAAAAAACCTTCAAATCTACTGATTCCGCTGAAGGTGCTGATGTTGTCGATATGAACCTGACTTACCTGTACAACGACGGTGAGTTCTGGCACTTCATGAACAACGAAACTTTCGAGCAGCTGTCTGCTGATGCAAAAGCAATTGGCGACAACGCCAAATGGTTGCTGGATCAGGCAGAGTGTATCGTAACTCTGTGGAATGGTCAGCCGATCTCCGTTACTCCGCCGAACTTCGTTGAACTGGAAATCGTGGATACCGATCCGGGCCTGAAAGGTGATACCGCAGGTACTGGCGGCAAACCGGCTACCCTGTCTACTGGCGCTGTGGTTAAAGTTCCGCTGTTTGTACAAATCGGCGAAGTCATCAAAGTGGATACCCGCTCTGGTGAATACGTCTCTCGCGTGAAGTAATGCGGTTGTGGTGCGGCCTGCAGGCTGCACCATCACTTATTCAGGTTAGAGATGATGAAACGCCTTATCGTTCTTGTTTTGCTTGCCAGCACGCTGCTTACGGGCTGTAACACCGCTCGAGGTTTCGGCGAAGATATCAAACACCTCGGCAACTCCATCTCCCGCGCTGCCAGCTAATTTTTCTTCTCTTCCGAAAAATCATCAGATTTCCGTCATTTTTGGCGATGTTGTCTATTATTAATTTGCTATAGGCAAACATAAATAACATTACCTAAAAGGAAGACGTTATGGTGAAGAAGACAATTGCAGCGATCTTTTCTGTTCTGGTGCTTTCAACAGTATTAACTGCCTGCAACACCACGCGTGGCGTTGGTGAAGACATTTCTGATGGCGGTAACGCGATTTCTGGCGCAGCAACGAAAGCGCAGCAATAAGCAATAACGGTACGACAGCTGTGTCGTGCCGTTTGTTTTTTCTGCGATAGTTACATAGGTAATAGTTGAAATTCCCCTGCCACCTGGCAAAATATCCGTTCAACCATCAGCTTTGCAGGACGACCTGCAAACGCGTCTTTTCACCGGGGACGGCCCCAATTTTCCGGAGCCTGATATGTCTTGGATTATCTTAGTTATTGCTGGTCTGCTGGAAGTGGTATGGGCCGTTGGCCTGAAATATACCCACGGCTTTAGTCGTTTGACGCCAAGTGTTATTACCGTGACGGCGATGATTGTCAGTATGGCGCTACTTGCCTGGGCGATGAAATCGTTACCAGTAGGGACGGCTTATGCCGTGTGGACGGGTATTGGCGCAGTCGGCGCGGCCATCACCGGCATTGTGTTGCTCGGTGAGTCCGCTAACCCGATGCGTCTGGCGAGTCTGGCGTTAATCGTATTGGGGATTATTGGTCTGAAACTCAGCACTCATTAACTACCGGGCTGCTGTACCCAAATAAATTTACTGACATCAAACCCTTCCCGGGTCGCGACTGCCAGCATCTCCTGTTTCACTTCGTCAGAAATGGTTGGCGTGCGGGAGAGTATCCACAGGTAGTCGCGGTCCGGGCCGCAAACCAGCGCATGGCGGTATTCCCGATCGAGTGCAATAACGTTATAACCGCCATAGAAAGGACCAAAGAATGACACTTTCAGCGCAGCGCGAGTTGGTGCGCCGGTAAAGTACGCTTTCCCTTCACTCTGCTGCCACATTTCTCTGTCAGGGTTATAGCCTTTATTAATGACATTCAGGCCGCCGTCATCACGCAGGCTGTATGTTGCGGTGACTTTTTCCAGTCCACGTTCAAAGCGGTGATCAAAACGGGCAATCTCATACCAGGTGCCGAGATAGCGTTTAGCGTCGAAATTATTCACTACGGTCACGCCACGCGGCGGTGTAGGAGAACTGCAGGCAACGACCAGAAATGCAGCTGTCGCTGCGGCAACGAGAGGGAGCAGGCGCATAAATGTTTCCTTACTGGTTTTTTTCTAAGTGTAGATGACAGCAAGGAAAAGCGGAGAAAAGGTCCGAAAATTCGGACCCGATGAAATTTTACTGTAGAGTGTTGAGAATCTGCCAGGCGGCGGTAACTCTCGCTGGATTGGGATAGTTTTTGTTAGCCAGCATCACGATACCCAGCTCTTTTTCTGGAATAAACGCGACATAGCTACCAAATCCGCCGGTCGCCCCCGTTTTATGTACCCATGATGCGCGTACTGCAGGAGTTGGGGGCGTAATCGGTTTTACGGGGCGTGCTGCCAGTGCAATTTTATTGTCACTGCCGTTAATGATGATGTCAGGATTTACCGGCCAGTCCAGCATTTCCCAGCCCAGACCCTGATACATATCGCCGGTTTGCCAGTAGCGAGATTGTGCCAGTTGTATCCCTTGTTGAAGTATTTTCTCATTGATATCAAGGGGTTTTAAATTGCTTTGCACCCAGCGGGCCATATCTTCAATGGTCGACTTCACACCATAAGCTTCAGCATCTAACGCCCCTGGCGAAACATGTACTGCCTTACCTTCGCGATATCCCCAGGCGTAGTTCTTTTCTTCTGCGGACGGTACATTAATCCACGTATGATTGAGTTTGAGTGGCTGGAAGACACGAGTTTTCATCGCCTGCTCAAAACTCAAACCAGACGGCTTCACAGCCAGTGCGCCGAACAAACCGATACTGGAGTTGGCATACAGACGTTGTGTTCCTGGAGCCCATGCAGGCTGCCAGTTTTGATAGAAGCGCAGCAAGTCGCTTGAGGATTTCACCTCATCCGGCACCTGCAATGGCAGGCCGCCAGCGGTGTAGGTTGCGAGATGTAATAGTGTGATCCCATTCCACTGTTTAGCGGTAAGTTCAGGCCAGTATTTTGTTGTGGGATCGCTTAACTTGATTTCCCCTCGAGCAATAGCGTCGCCACCAAGCACGCCCGTAAATGTTTTGCTGACCGAACCTAACTCAAACAACGTTTGCTGTGTGACGGGCTGCTTTTTGGCGATGTCCGCATAGCCCCAGGTAAAGTAATAAGGTTTACCCTGATAAATTACCGCTACCGCCATACCGGGGATCCTTTGTTGCTCTATAAGCGGGGTAATTGTGCGATGCACAATATCGTTGATTTGTTGAGGGGCGGCAAATGTGGAGCAAGAGGCGGTAATTAATAAGGTGCAGAGCGTCGTTTTGAACATAGGGTCTGGTTTCCATACAAAACGGCCCGCCATAGGCGGGCCGGATTTACATTGGCGATGCGTTAGATTGTAACGACACCAATCAGTGTGACAACTGTCAGGATAGCAGCCAGACCGTAGAAAACCCATTTACCCGCAGGTACGTGGATTTTCAGATCGTGCATCGCGTGGTGCATTCGGTGTAAACCACACCACAGCGGCAGAACGATCATCAGGAACAGGAATACGCGACCAATGAAGCTCTGCGCGAACGCCAGAACGCGCTCGTAGCTCAGCGCATCACCTGGAAACAGCCCTAGCGGTAGCAGAATACCAACCAGTAGGATCATCACCGGCGCAATGATGGCGCTCCACATACCACCGGCCCCGAAGAGGCCCCAGAATACCGGTTCATCAGAACGCTTTGGATTTGGATTAATCATCTCAGGCTCCTTACCAGTACAGGGCAACAAACAGGATTACGATGGTGGCAACCACAGTTACCGCCCAGAGACTTTTGATAATTGGCTCTGGTCCCATTTTTTCGTCTTTTACAATGATATTGGCCGCTTTTGGTGCCAGCTCAAACCAGGTTTTGGTGTGCAGTAGGGCTGCCGCCAGAGTGATCAGGTTAATGATCACGATAACCGGGTTTTGTAAAAAGTCGACGAATCCCGCCCAGGCTTCCGGGCCATTTTTCAGGGCAAACAGCCCGAAAATCAGTTCAATGCTGAACCACACAGCCGGAACTGCCGTGCCTTCGCGCAGCATGTAAAAGCGATAAAACGGCAATTTTTTCCACCAGGTGGACGTCATTGGCCGTACATACGGTTTACGTTTAGTCGTCATGTTGCACTCCTTAGCGTGGTTTCAGGGTCGCGATAAGAAAGTCTTTCGAACTTTCTACTTTGCCCTGCTGAATGGCCGCAGCCGGATCGACGTGTTTCGGGCAGACTTCGGAGCAGTAGCCCACGAAAGTACAGCTCCATACGCCGTTCTGGCTGTTCAACTGCGCCATACGCTCCTTCTTACCGTGGTCGCGGCTATCTTCGTTATAACGATGCGCCAGCGTAATGGCAGCCGGACCGATGAACTCTGGGTTCAGGCCAAACTGCGGGCACGCGGCGTAGCACAGACCACAGTTGATGCAACCGGAGAACTGGTGATACTTCGCCATCTGCGCCGGGGTCTGGATGTTAGTACCCTGATCCGCGGTGCGGGAGTTGCCGATGATGTACGGTTTGATCGCTTCCAGACTTTCGATGAAGTGGGTCATATCGACCACCAGATCGCGTTCAATCGGGAAGTTAGCTAACGCTTCAACCTTCATACCGTCGGTGTAATCACGCAGGAAGGTTTTACATGCCAGTTTTGGCACGTTGTTAACCATCATGCCGCAGGAGCCACAAATCGCCATACGGCAGGACCAGCGGTAGCTCAGGTCCGGTGCCAGGTTGTCTTTGATGTAGCCCAGCGCATCCAGTAATGAGGTAGTTGCGTCATAAGGCACTTCATAGAATGCGCTATGCGGTGCGGTATCGACTTCCGGGTTATAGCGCACCACCTCAATTTTCAGGTTTTTCATCTCAGCCATTCGCCTTCTCCTTCTTATTGGCTGCTTCCGCCTTATCGGCTGCATCCGCTTCGCCACCGTAAACACGTTTAGCTGGCGGCAGCGTAGTAATCTTCACGTCGCTGTACTCCAGGCGAGTCGTGCCATCAGCATCGCGGAAGGCGAGGGTGTGTTTGAGGAAGTTGACGTCGTCACGCTCGGTGCAACCTTCGTCCAGACGCTGGTGCGCGCCGCGGGACTCTTTACGTGCCATTGCGGAGTGCGCCATACATTCAGCAACGTTCAGACCGTGGCCCAGCTCAATGGTGTAGAGCAGGTCGGTGTTGAACACGCTGGAAGTGTCGGTGATGCGCACGCGCTTGAAGCGTTCCTGCAGCTCTGCCAGCTTGTCGATGGTTTTCTGCATCAGTTCCGGCGTACGGTAGATACCGCAGCCTTCTTCCATGGCCATGCCCATTTCGTCGCGGATCTTAGCCCAGTTTTCGCCGCCATCCTGGTTAACCAGATCTTTCAGACGTTGTTCAACGCCAGCTGCCTGCGCTTCAATTGCCGCTTCGTTGCCATTACCGGCAGTTGCTGCACGCTCTGTCGCTTGTTCACCGGCCAGACGACCGAAGACCACCAGTTCCGCCAGCGAGTTGGAGCCCAGACGGTTCGCACCGTGCAGACCAACAGAGGAACATTCACCCACGGCGAACAGACCTTTAATGCGGGTTTCACAGTTCTGATCGGTTTCGATACCGCCCATGGTGTAGTGTGCGGTCGGACGTACCGGAATCGGTTCTTTAACCGGATCGACGCCAACGTACGCTTTCGCCAGTTCGCAGATGAACGGCAAACGTTCATGCAGTTTTTTCTCGCCAAGGTGACGCAGGTCGAGATAAACCACATCGCCACGCGGCGTGGAGATGGTGTTGCCTTTACGCCATTCGTGCCAGAAGGCCTGAGAAACTTTGTCGCGTGGACCCAGTTCCATATATTTGTTTTTCGGCTCGCCCAGCGGAGTTTCCGGGCCCATGCCGTAATCTTGCAGATAACGGTAGCCATTTTTGTTGACCAGAATACCGCCTTCACCGCGGCAGCCTTCGGTCATCAGGATACCGGAACCTGGTAGACCGGTTGGGTGATACTGAACGAATTCCATGTCACGCAGCGGAACGCCGTGGCTTAGCGCCATACCCATACCGTCACCGGTAACGATGCCGCCGTTGGTGTTGTAACGATAAACGCGACCTGCACCGCCGGTAGCCATAACGACCGCGTTAGCACGGATCTGCACCAGCGTGCCTTCCATCATGTTCATTGCTACCAGGCCGCGAACATGACCATCATCAACTAGAATATCCAGCACGAAATGTTCGTCGAAACGCTGGATCTGCGGGAATTGCAGAGAGGTCTGGAACAGCGTGTGCAGCATATGGAAGCCGGTCTTATCGGCGGCGAACCAGGTGCGCTCGATTTTCATGCCGCCGAAGCGACGTACGTTGACGCTACCATCCGGGCGACGGCTCCATGGGCACCCCCACAGTTCCAGTTGGGTCATTTCGGTTGGGCAGTGGTGGACGAAATAATCCACGACATCCTGCTCACACAACCAGTCGCCACCCGCTACTGTATCGTGAAAGTGATATTCGAAGCTGTCATGATCCTGCGCGACAGCGGCGGAGCCCCCTTCTGCAGCAACGGTATGGCTACGCATCGGGTATACTTTTGAGATTAGTGCGATTTTTGCATTTGGATTTGCCTGCGCGGCAGCAATTGCAGCACGTAATCCCGCGCCACCGGCGCCTACAATGGCAAGATCGGCTTGAAAGGTTTGCACGACATTCCTCCAGATTGTTTTTATCCCACAGCCCCGTACTTCAGGGTAAGTGCCTGAAAGTTACGGTCTGCGAACGCTATTCCACTGCTCCTTTATAGGTACAACAGTATAGTCTGATGGATAAGTCTGAAATTTGACGAGATCGATTTTTTTAGTGCGCAAGAGGGCTAAATTATCACTGAAGATGATTAATTTAATTACTAAACCATCAGATCGTGCTTTTTTTAGTCACTGCCCACCGTTGTGTTATTCCTGCGTAAAATTTGTCTCGCCGTCGCGTTGCGAGTAGACTTCGTGCCCTTGTCAAAAACTGGAGATTTAACTATGAGCGAAACGGCATCCTGGCAGCCGAGCGCATCCATTCCTAACTTATTAAAACGCGCGGCGATTATGGCGGAGATCCGTCGTTTCTTTGCCGATCGTGGAGTGCTGGAGGTGGAGACGCCTTGTATGAGCCAGGCGACGGTAACCGATATTCATTTGGTCCCGTTTGAGACACGTTTCGTTGGCCCCGGGCATTCGCAGGGGATGAATCTCTGGTTAATGACCAGCCCGGAATACCATATGAAGCGCCTGCTGGTTGCCGGTTGTGGGCCGGTATTCCAGCTGTGCCGCAGCTTCCGTAATGAAGAGATGGGGCGTTATCACAACCCTGAGTTCACTATGCTTGAGTGGTATCGACCGCACTATGATATGTACCGGTTGATGAACGAGGTGGACGATCTCTTGCAACAGGTGCTGGACTGTCCGGCAGCAGAAAGCCTTTCTTATCAACAAGCTTTCTTGCGTTATCTGGAAATTGACCCACTCTCTGCCGACAAAACGCAACTGCGGGAAGTGGCAGCGAAACTGGATTTGAGCAACGTTGCCGATACTGAAGAAGACCGCGACACGCTTCTACAATTGCTGTTTACCTTTGGCGTAGAGCCAAATATTGGCAAAGAAAAACCGACCTTTGTGTACCACTTTCCAGCCAGCCAGGCATCACTGGCGCAAATCAGTACCGAAGATCATCGGGTCGCTGAACGCTTTGAGGTTTATTATAAAGGTATTGAGCTGGCGAATGGTTTCCATGAATTGACGGATGCCCGTGAGCAGCAACAACGCTTTGAACAAGATAACCGTAAGCGCGCGGCGCGCGGTTTGCCGCAGCACCCCATTGACCAGAATCTGATTGAAGCCTTGAAAGTCGGTATGCCTGACTGTTCCGGCGTGGCATTAGGTGTTGATCGTCTGGTGATGTTGGCGCTGGGCGCGGAGACACTGGCTGAAGTCATCGCCTTTAGCGTTGACCGGGCATAATTCTGAAAAATTACTGAATTAACAGCGAAGAATGGCGTGATAAGCGCCATTCTGTAGCATATGTTTTCATTTTTCCGCTAAAGGCCACAATTTAAGACTGGATATTTGATATCATCCAGGTATCAATTCTGTATTGGTTTTTACGCTGCCCGCTCAATGTTGGGCAGTGCAGTTCAGTGGGCGCGTTTTATACACGCGCTGAAATGAAGGATGGTTTCATGCCTCACTCGATAAAAAAGATGAGTCTGATAGGACTCATATTGATGATCTTTACTTCTGTATTTGGATTTGCCAATAGCCCATCGGCTTATTACTTAATGGGTTATAGTGCGATTTCCTTTTATATATTTTCTGCATTGTTATTCTTTATTCCATTCGCCTTAATGATGGCTGAAATGGGAGCTGCTTATCGCAAAGAAGAAGGCGGTATCTATTCCTGGATGAATAATAGTGTCGGACCACGTTTTGCCTTCATTGGTACGTTTATGTGGTTTTCCTCTTATATCATCTGGATGGTGAGTACCTCCGCGAAAGTTTGGGTACCGTTCTCAACATTCCTCTACGGTAGCGACATGACCCAGCACTGGCATATTGCCGGACTGGAGCCTACGCAGGTGGTTGGTCTGCTGGCAGTGGCATGGATGATTCTGGTCACCGTCGTTGCTTCAAAAGGGATTAATAAAATTGCCCGCATTACTGCGGTGGGCGGTATTGCAGTAATGTGTCTGAATTTAGTATTGCTGTTAGTAAGCATTACTATTTTGTTATTAAATGGTGGGCATTTCGCGCAGGATATTAATTTCCTTGCATCACCGAACCCAGGTTATCAGTCCGGTCTGGCAATGCTATCGTTTGTGGTATTTGCCATTTTTGCCTATGGCGGAATTGAAGCGGTTGGTGGTCTGGTTGATAAAACGGAAAATCCAGAAAAGAACTTTGCCAAAGGTATTGTTTTTGCCGCTATTGTTATTTCAATCGGTTATTCGCTGGCAATATTTTTATGGGGCGTCAGCACAAACTGGCAGCAGGTATTAAGTAATGGTTCCGTTAACCTCGGCAATATTACCTATGTGCTGATGAAGAGCCTCGGGGTGACGCTGGGTAACGCACTGCATTTGTCACCTGAAGCGTCATTGTCGCTGGGCGTATGGTTTGCGCGTATTACCGGACTGTCGATGTTCCTCGCTTATACCGGTGCGTTCTTTACGCTTTGCTATTCACCGCTGAAAGCCATCATCCAGGGGACGCCGAAAGCATTGTGGCCGGAACCGATGACGCGCCTGAATGCGATGGGGATGCCGTCTATCGCCATGTGGATGCAGTGTGGGTTGGTTACTGTCTTCATCCTGCTGGTTTCGTTTGGTGGCGGTACCGCATCGGCGTTCTTTAACAAGCTGACGCTGATGGCGAACGTGTCTATGACGCTTCCTTACCTGTTCCTCGCGCTGGCTTTCCCGTTCTTTAAAGCACGTCAGGATCTCGACAGACCGTTTGTGATTTTCAAAACGCGTATGTCGGCAATGATTGCGACAGTGGTTGTCGTACTGGTGGTGACATTTGCGAACGTCTTCACCATCATTCAACCTGTGGTTGAAGCCGGAGACTGGGACAGCACATTGTGGATGATTGGCGGCCCTGTCTTCTTCTCGCTGTTAGCGATGGCGATTTACCAGAACTATTGCAGCAGAGTGGTAAAAAATCCGCAGTGGGTGGCTGAGTAATCAAATGCCCTATCGTCGGCCTGACGATAGGGCGTAATGACAGGGAATTAGTGAGATTTCGTATGCGCTATAGCGAAATTAAACTATGGGTTACCTCATGAGTGCGCGCATGTCTGTCTTGTGCTGCATCTGGTTCATTGTGGCGTTCCTCTGGATAACCATTACCTCCGCGCTGGACAAAGAGTGGATGATTGATGGACGCGGGATTAACAACGTCTGTGATGTTTTGATGTATCTCGAAGATGACGATACTCGCGATGTCGGTGTGATAATGACGTTACCGCTCTTTTTCCCTTTTCTCTGGTTCGCTTTGTGGCGAAAAAAACGCGGCTGGTTTATGTACGCCACCGCGCTGGCTATTTTCGGCTACTGGTTGTGGCAGTTTTTTCTGCGCTATCAGTTTTGCTTGTGAGCCGGATGGGTTCATCCGGCCACAAAGACCTTACAAACTTCCCGCCTGACGACCTTTGCCCGCAGAAGTTAATGTTCTCCCCGTTTGTTTACCATTCAGGCTTTCCAGACGCATCTGGAAGGGCGGGAATGGCATATCGATACCGTGGGCGTGGAAGCCAGCCAGAATCAGCTGGTGAATCTCATGGCGTAGCGGCATACGGTGACCCATCTCAGCGGCGTAAATACGCAGCTCGAAAATCTGAATCCCCTGCTGCAGATCCACCAGGAAGACTTCCGGCGCCGGGTTGTCGATCACCAGCGAGCAGCGACGCGCTGCGGTGAGCAGGATTTCCGTCACTTCTTCACTGTTGGCATTGGCAGGGGCCGGAATCGTCAACACCACGCGCGTGACCGAGTCAGAGAGCGACCAGTTGATAAACTGCTCGGTAATAAACGCCTTGTTCGGCACGATAATTTCTTTGCGGTCCCAGTCGCTGATGGTGGTGGCGCGGGTGTTAATTTTCGTCACACTACCGGTAAGATCGCGGATCGTTACCGTATCGCCAATGCGAATCGGTTTTTCGAACAGGATAATCAGGCCAGAGATAAAGTTGGCGAAAATTTCCTGCAAACCAAAACCGAGACCAACACCGAGCGCGGCGACCAGCCACTGCAATTTCGACCACTCAATACCAATCATCGAGAAGCCGACCAGCCCGCCAATTAGCATCAGCAGATATTTGGTGATGGTGGTGATGGCGTAGCCCGTACCCGGCGTTAAATCCAGGTGCTGCAGAATCGCCAGTTCCAGCAGCGCGGGCAGGTTGCGCACCAGCTGCGTGGTGATGATAAACACCAGAATGGCAATCAGCACCGCACCGAGGGTAATCGGCTCCAGGCTTTCTACGCCCTGTACCGTGGAAGTGACATCCCACAGCGAAATATTTTCGAGGAAGCCGAAAGCGGAATGGATTTCTGACCACAGCACAATGACCGAAAGCAGGGCGATCAACATCAAAATTGAGCGCACCAGCCGCAAGGATTGCGCACTGATGGCATCGAGATCGACTTCGCTTTCATCGACTTCAATTGCTCCTTCCGGGCTACTGTGATGATGCGCTTCCTCTTCGCCACGCGCACGCTGCGCTAACATCTCTGCCCGGCGATGCTTTGCCCGGTCAAACGCCAGCCTGCGGCGCTGGATCAGCATCCAGCGGCGGATAACGTGATAAACCACCAGTAGCAGGAACCAGATGGCAACCGAGGTTTCAAGCCTCGCTAACAGCGCCTGCGCCGTTGCCAGATAACCCACCGCCGACGCCAGAATGGCAACCAGAGGTGCGCCAATCATCATGTTCCACAGCATATGGTTGGTAATGTTGTCGCCGCTGCCTTCTTTGTTGAGATACAGCGGGATCCCGGCCTTTTTCAGGCTGAGGGTGACCACCGCCAGCGCACCGCAAATGAGGATAAAGCAAAGCCGTCCCAGCGAACCGGAAAATTCGCGGTCGTCGAGGTTATCGAACATCATCAGCGCCATAATCAGCGGCACAATAAGCCCGATGCTCATCAGGTAGTAACGCATCCCACGGGAAACACGTTCGCGCGGCCAGCCAAAATGAGCGATAAACAAGCCGTTCGGGCGAGCAAAGGTGGCGCAAATCATCACTACCCACAGCAGCGGCACGGTGGCTGTTACGCCATCACCAATCGCGACCGCCAGCGGATAAGGCCACGCCTCGCGCAAGCCGTAACCCAGCGTCATCCACAGCACAGGCAGCGGTGACGCGACGAGAATCGACCAGAAAAGAGTGCGTAACGTCAGCCAGAAGTGATCCTGAGTCACTTTGCCGACTTTCGCCGCCGAACGTTCAAGAAAACGGGTGAAATAGCGGCGCGAGTAAATACTGCAACCGACCAGAATCAACGCGCCAAACAGCGGCAAAATCGTCTCTTTACTGGTCAGCATCATCACACTGGCTTTGCCCAACTGACTGAAGGTGTCCAGCGAAATGAGACGACGCAGATCCTGGGCGATTTCCAGCGGCCAGGCGATGGTCATCGGGCGCACGTCAGAGGTCCAGAACAGATAGCGGTGCGTCGCTTCGTTCACCTCTTTCAGTGCATCCTCCAGTTGCCCGTTGGAGACTTTCAGCTTGGTCAGCTCCAGCAGTAGCGTGTCGCCACCCTGCAACAATGAGTTCAGCAACTCACGCTGAGTGCGTAGCTGTGCTTCCAGAATACGGTTTTGCTCAGCGGTCAGCGGCTGACCGTCGGCCTGATGGATTTGCCGTAGCAGCGGCTGTTTATTAAGCAGATCCTCATAACGTAACCGTTGCACACGTAACTGCGCCATTTCGGTATCAAGCTGTTGTGGTTTTGGCATTTCCGGTAGCCGTGCCACCTGCGCCCGCAACGCTTCGCCGAGCAGGTTAGATGATCCCAGCCATTGCGACTGTTCACGCAGCGTATTCAACGCCTGCCGGACCTGTAACGTCTGGCTGGCAGCCTGACGCTGTTGCGAGGCAACGAGATCCATCCGCTGCGCCTGTTGATTCAGTGCCGCCGATAGTTCGCGGTTAATTTTAAACTGGGCGACGATATCTTTTGGCAAATCGGCGCTACTTTCCGCCAGTTGCTCGGTACTTTCCAGCGCCCGTTCCGCTTCCAGTTGGCGTTGACTATTCAACTGGTTGCGTAGTGCTTGCAAATATGCATCCAGCTGCTGGCTCTCTTTTTCGGCCAGCTCTGAGCGCAAGCGCGCTAATTCCTGGCGGTTATTGGCAGATAGCTGCGCCAGCTCCAGTTCATCAACGAGCGCTTTCAGGCGTGCGGAGTCAGACTGCAACGCGAAATTTTGTGCCTGATTGAGCGGGGTATTGCCGGTAAGCGTCCCCAGGCGGCGCTCGATTTCATTCAACTGACGGCGGGCATCGGTTTGCTGTTGCGGCAGTTGATTCAGGGAATCGGCAATCTCGCGGGCGCGCTCCTGCTCTTGCTGGGCCTGACGGCTTTTATCCAGCAACTGACTGCTGATCTGGAGAATTTCCTGATTCAGCGCATCGTTAGACATTCCCGGCGACACGCTGCGTGGCTCGTCACGCATGTTGTTTAACTGCGCGCGCAGAGTGGCGGAAAGTTTCGGGTAATTATCAATGACTTCTTGATATTGCTTGATGCGCTCAAGGGAACCTTTTCGTTCCTCAAGCGCATTTAAGGCAGACTGGAGCGCCTCTACGACTTCCGGCTGCGCAGGTTTCGCCGCTTTTGCCTGCTCCAGTTCCTGGGTGATTTGTTTGCTATCGGGGGCCGTCGCGGCGTACGCCCCCCAACTGAGGCACCAGGCCATCAGAAAAGTGATAATCAGGCGCACGTCAGCGTTTCCTTTGATGGATTAGACCTGGTCTTTTTTATCGTCAACCAATGGGCTGGCGTCGTGTTCTGCTTCGATCTCTTCAGCAGGAAGCGGGGCTGGTTCAGCATCTGGCGTAACAAAGGTTTCGGTAGATACTGCCAGCGGCTGGCCAATTTTCGTGACAGACAGGCTCTCCAGTTGCTCAACCAGGTCCACTTTACCTGGTGCAAACAGGTTGATAACGGTAGAGCCTAGTTTAAAGCGACCCATTTCCTGGCCTTTCAGCAGTGCCACAGAACCGTCGTTTTCCCCGGCAGGCCAGGTCCAGCGCTTGATGATGCCTTCGCGCGGCGGCGTAATGGTGCCCGCCCATACCGTCTCAATGCTGCCTACAATCGTCGCACCGACCAGAATCTGCGCCATCGGGCCAAATTCGGTATCGAACAGGCAGATCACGCGTTCGTTACGGGCAAACAGATTCGGCACGTTCTGAGCCGTGAGATGGTTAACGGAGAAGAGATCGCCCGGCACGTAGATCATTTCACGCAGAATACCGTTGCACGGCATGTGTACGCGGTGGTAGTCACGTGGGGAGAGGTAAGTGGTCACAAACGTACCGTTACGGAAGAGATCCGCCATCAGATAGTTGCCTGCCAGCAGGGCTTCGAGGCTGTAGTTGTGGCCTTTGGCTTGCAGGATTTTATCTTCTTCGATTTTACCCAACTGGCTGATAACGCCATCGGCAGGCATAACCAGGACATTCGGATCGGTATCGATTGGGCGTACTTCATCACGCAGCGGACGGACAAAGAATTCGTTAAAGGTGCGGTAGCTGGCGGTGTCCGGCTTTTGCGCCTCTTTCATGTCGACCTTGTAGTATTTAACGAACAGATCGATAACCAGTTTTGTCAGCCATCCTGCCCGCTTGCTTGCGCCCCAACCCGCCAGGCGAGTAAGCCATAGTTTCGGCAGAATGTACTGTAGCGAAAGTTTAAATGAATTTAACAAGGTAGCCTCCAGGCCATTGTTTTGTCGTTCCTGATCCGGCCTACATGCCGGATCCTGAAAAAAAGGGGACGATTCTAACGACGGTTAGCTTAATTGTCAGTCATCCGTATCAGAAAAGTTTTTACGCGTTTTTACCTGCGCCATGCTTTCCAGAATACGGTGATAGTTTTCGAAACGGGTTTCCGCGATTTTCCCTTCCTCAACCGCTTCCCGGATAGCGCAGCCCGGATCGGTATCGTGTTTGCAATCGCGATATTTACACAGACCTAAATAGTCATGGAATTCGACAAAGCCCTGAGTGATTTGTTCCGGCTCCAGGTGCCAGAGACCAAACTCACGCACACCTGGGGAATCAATCACATCACCGCCGTGCGGGAAGTGATACAGTCGTGCGGCGGTCGTGGTGTGCTGACCAAGCCCCGAGTTGTCAGAGACATCGTTGGTCAGGATCTCTTTTTGCAGACCCAGCAACGCGTTCAGCAGGCTGGATTTGCCAACGCCAGACTGCCCGGCAAAAATGCTGATGCGCCCGGTCAACGCCTCTTCCAGCGGTTTCAGCCCATCCTGAGTATGACTGGAAACCATCAATACGCGATAACCGATATTGCGGTAGATATCCATCTGCTCGTTGACGAACTCCATGCCTTCGTCGTCCAGCAGGTCTATCTTGTTGAGCACAATAATCGGCTCAATCTGCAAGGTTTCGCAGGCCACCAGGTAACGGTCGATAATATTGAGCGACAGCTCCGGCAAAATGGCGGAGACAATGACAATCTGGTCGATGTTGGCAGCAATAGGTTTCACACCGTCGTAGAAATCCGGGCGCGTCAACACTGAGGTGCGCTCATGCACCGCTTCCACGATCCCTTTGACATTTACGCCTTCCGCCGCCGGTTTACCCGGACGCCAGACTACGCGGTCGCCGGTCACCAACGAACGGATGGTACGGCGAATATTGCAGCGGTGAACGTCGCCATCGGCGGATTCCACATCAGCGTGCATACCAAAGCGGCTGATGACGATACCTTCATCAGGCTCGCCAAACAGATTGTCGTCGTAGTCGGGCTTCTCCTTAGACGTTTTAAGACGACGCTGGTGATTGGCGTTCACGCGGCGCTGCTGGCCTTTGGAGAGTTTATTTTTACTCAATCGTACAGACTCCTGGTCGCCCCTGATGGGCAAAACATCTATGATACACGCAATTGTGGATCAATATAGTCACTGTGAATGGGTGGAAAATAGCATGAGTGCCAATGAAAACAACCTGATTTGGATCGATCTTGAGATGACCGGTCTGGATCCCGAGCGCGATCGCATTATTGAGATTGCCACGCTGGTGACCGATGCCAACCTGAATATTCTGGCAGAAGGGCCGACCATTGCAGTACATCAGTCCGATGAACAGCTGGCGCTGATGGATGACTGGAACGTGCGCACCCATACCGCCAGCGGGCTGGTAGAGCGTGTGAAAGCGAGCACGATGGGCGATCGTGAAGCTGAACTGGCAACGCTCGAATTCTTAAAACAGTGGGTGCCTGCGGGAAAATCGCCGATTTGTGGTAACAGCATCGGTCAGGACCGTCGCTTCCTGTTTAAATACATGCCGGAGCTGGAAGCCTACTTCCACTACCGCTATCTCGATGTTAGCACCCTGAAAGAGCTGGCGCGCCGCTGGAAGCCGGAAATTCTTGACGGCTTTACCAAGCAGGGGACGCATCAGGCGATGGATGATATCCGTGAATCGGTGGCGGAGTTGGCTTACTACCGCGAGCATTTTATCAAGCTGTAAAATTTTTCCTGGTCACGTAAGCGCCGGAATCCACTTGCGGCGGCGTGATTTTGACGCTAAATTGAACGCCTTGCTGATAATTTCAGCACTTGAGATAAAAACTCAAAAAAAATTTTTTAGGGGGGTTGCAGAGGGAAAGATTTCTCGTATAATGCGCCTCCCGTAACGACGCAGAAATGCGAAAATTACGAAAGCAAAATTAAGTAGTACGCGGGAATAGCTCAGTTGGTAGAGCACGACCTTGCCAAGGTCGGGGTCGCGAGTTCGAGTCTCGTTTCCCGCTCCAAAATTTGAAAGTGCTGTAAAGCACAGACCACCCAAGCGGGAATAGCTCAGTTGGTAGAGCACGACCTTGCCAAGGTCGGGGTCGCGAGTTCGAGTCTCGTTTCCCGCTCCAAAATTTGAAAGTGCTGTAAAGCACAGACCACCCAAGCGGGAATAGCTCAGTTGGTAGAGCACGACCTTGCCAAGGTCGGGGTCGCGAGTTCGAGTCTCGTTTCCCGCTCCAAATTCTTCTCTCAATAAAATATCCACAGCGACGCGATGCGTTATTGCTGGTTTTTGTTGTCTCTGACAAACTCTTGTAAACAGAGTTATCCACAGCCTCAGGCCGTAATCTTAATTTCAAAGAAACTTCGCACGGTGAATAGTATTTTTTTAACCTATTGATAGATAAGTTAAAAATTAAGATTTCGTTTTGTCGTATCGATCACTTGACGATTTTTTCCGGCTTGAATTGCAATGCGTTTTTATTTTTATTCACAAGCTGTGGATGAATCAGGCGTCACGCGGTAACCCTTTTTCAATCACCCGAACCAGACGCTGTTTTTTCGGTAATTGCACTTCGACCACGCACGCATTTCGTCTCTCGATTTGCTGCGCAATCGCCCACGCTATGTGCTCATCAAGAAGTGGGTGCTCACCTTTACGACTTTCCAGCGCTGTCAAAATCGTTTCATCCCAGGGGGCATTGCCTAATGCTACGGCGATATTACGCAGCCAACGCAGGTGACCTATACGGCGAATCGCCGAACCTTCCGTGACTTTTAAAAACTTCTCTTCACTCCAGGCGAATAACTCAATGAGTTCCGGTGCGTGTAGCGGCTTACGCGGGCTGAAATCGTCTTCTGTAGTGAGTTGCGAATAGCGATTCCACGGGCAGATAAGCTGGCAGTCATCGCAACCGTAAATACGGTTTCCCATTAACGGTCGCAACTCTTCCGGGATCTCCCCTTCCAGTTCGATGGTGAGATAAGAGATACAGCGGCGAGCATCGACGGTATATGGCTCGACGATGGCACCGGTCGGGCAAATCGTCATACAGGCCACGCATTTACCGCATCCTTCCTCGACTGGTTGATCCACGGGCAGCGGAATATCGACCAGCAATTCGCCTAAAAAGAAGAACGAACCGGCCTCGCGATTGAGGATAAGTGAGTGCTTACCTGTCCAGCCAAGACCTGCTTTTTCAGCTAACGGGCGCTCGAGAATAGGCGCAGAATCGACAAACGGTCTAAAATTCAGCGAAACACAATGTTGCTGAATCATCTCGCCCAGCTTTTTGAGTCGGTTGCGCAGAAGCTTGTGATAGTCACGGCCCAGCGCATAACGGCTAACATAGCCGAGTTTGGGATTTTTCAGCGTGCTGGCAAATGCGGCGTTAGCAGGAAGGTAATTCATCCGCACGCTGATCACGCGCAGCGTACCGGGCAATAATTCGTGAGGACGAGCACGCAGCATACCGTGACGCGCCATCCAGTCCATTTCGCCGTGGTATTGTTTGTCCAGCCATGCTTGCAGTTTGGGCTCGGACTCGCTGAGATCGGTATCGGTAATACCTACCTGCTGAAAGCCCAGTTCCAGCCCCCACTGTTTAATTTTTTGCGCTAACTGATTGAGATCGAGGGGCTCTGACATGACGGACCATACAATGAAGAAAAACCCCGTAAGTATACCACACACCGTCTGGTACGCCGACGATATCCGCCGCGGAGAACGCGAGGCGGCAGATGCGCTGGGGCTCACACTCTATGAGCTGATGCTTCGCGCTGGCGAAGCCGCATTCCAGGTGTGTCGTTCGGCTTATCCTGACGCCCGCCACTGGCTGGTGCTGTGCGGTCATGGTAATAACGGCGGCGATGGCTACGTGGTCGCGCGGCTGGCCAAAGCGATCGGTATTGATGTCACGCTGCTGGCCCAGGAAAGTGACAAACCGTTGCCGGAAGAGGCCGCGCTGGCACGCGAAGCATGGTTAAACGCGGGAGGCGAGATCCATGCTTCGAATATTGTCTGGCCCGAATCGGTAGATCTGATTGTCGATGCGCTGCTCGGCACCGGTTTGCAGCAAGCGCCCCGCGAATCCATTAGCCAGTTAATCGACCACGCTAATTCCCATCCTGCGCCGATTGTGGCGGTTGATATCCCTTCCGGCCTTCTGGCTGAAACCGGCGCTACGCCAGGCGCGGTAATCAACGCCGATCACACCATCACTTTTATTGCGCTGAAACCAGGTTTGCTCACTGGAAAAGCGCGGGATGTTACCGGACAACTGCATTTTGACTCACTGCGGCTGGATAGATGGCTGGCAGGTCAGGAGACGAAAATTCAGCGGTTTTCGGCAGAACAACTTTCTCAGTGGCTGATACCGCGTCGCCCGACTTCGCATAAAGGCGATCACGGGCGGCTGGTGATTATTGGTGGCGATCACGGCACGGCGGGGGCTATTCGTATGACGGGGGAAGCGGCGCTGCGTGCTGGTGCTGGTTTAGTCCGAGTACTGACCCGCAGTGAGAACATTGCGCCGCTGCTGACTGCACGACCGGAATTGATGGTGCATGAACTGACTATGGGCTCTCTTACCGAAAGCCTGGAATGGGCCGATGTGGTGGTGATTGGTCCCGGTCTGGGCCAGCAAGAGTGGGGGAAAAAAGCCCTGCAAAAAGTTGAGAATTTTCGCAAACCGATGTTGTGGGATGCCGATGCATTGAACCTGCTGGCAATCAATCCCGATAAGCGTCACAATCGCGTGATCACGCCGCATCCTGGTGAGGCCGCACGGTTGTTAGGATGTTCCGTCGCTGAAATTGAAAGTGACCGCTTACATTGCGCCCAACGTCTGGTACAACGTTATGGCGGCGTAGCGGTGCTGAAAGGTGCCGGAACCGTGGTCGCCGCCCATCCTGACGCTTTAGGCATTATTGATGCCGGAAATGCAGGCATGGCGAGCGGCGGCATGGGCGATGTGCTCTCTGGTATTATTGGCGCATTGCTTGGGCAAAAAATGAGCCCTTATGATGCAGCCTGTGCGGGCTGTGTCGCGCACGGTGCGGCAGCTGACGTACTGGCGGCGCGTTTTGGAACGCGCGGGATGCTGGCAACCGATCTCTTTTCCACGCTACAGCGTATTGTTAACCCGGAAGTGACTGATAAAAACCATGATGAATCGAGTAATTCCGCTCCCTGATGAGCAGGCAACATTAGACCTGGGCGAGCGGGTAGCGAAAGCCTGCGATGGCGCAACCGTAATCTATCTGTATGGCGATTTAGGCGCAGGTAAAACCACCTTTAGCCGGGGCTTTTTACAGGCTCTGGGTCATCAGGGTAATGTCAAAAGCCCCACTTATACGCTGGTCGAACCCTATACGCTCGACAATTTAATGGTTTATCACTTTGATTTGTACCGCCTTGCCGATCCCGAGGAGCTGGAGTTTATGGGGATCCGCGATTATTTTGCCAACGATGCCATCTGCCTGGTGGAGTGGCCACAACAAGGTACAGGTGTTCTTCCTGACCCGGATGTCGAAATACACATTGATTATCAGGCACAAGGCCGTGAGGCGCGCGTGAGTGCGGTTTCCTCTGCGGGTGAATTGTTGCTGGCGCGTTTAGCCGGTTAACCTTTGAAAGGTGGCGGGATGATGTATCGCATCAGAAATTGGTTAGTAGCGACGTTGCTGCTGCTGTGCGCGCAGGCGGGGGCCGCGACGCTCTCTGATATTCAGGTTTCTAACGGTAATCAACAGGCGCGGATAACGTTGAGTTTTATTGGCGATCCTGATTATGCGTTTAGCCATCAAAGCAAACGCACCGTGGCGCTCGATATCAAACAAACGGGGGTAATTCAGGGGCTGCCGTTGTTGTTTAGCGGTAATAACCTGGTGAAAGCGATTCGCTCCGGAACGCCTAAAGATGCACAAACGCTACGGCTGGTGGTCGATCTCACCGAAAACGGTAAAACCGAAGCGGTGAAGCGGCAGAATGGCAGCAATTACACTGTTGTCTTTACGATTAACGCCGATGCGCCGCCATCGCCTCCGCCAATGGTTGCGAAACGCGTTGAAACGCCTGCGGTTGTCGCACCGCGCGTCAGCGAACCGGCGCGCAATCCGTTTAAAACGGAAAGTAACCGCACTACGGGTGTTATCAGCAGTAATACGGTAACGCGTCCGGCAGCGCGCGCGACGGCTAACACAGGCGATAAAATTATCATCGCTATTGATGCCGGACACGGCGGTCAGGACCCTGGCGCTATCGGCCCTGGTGGTACACGGGAGAAAAATGTCACCATCGCCATTGCGCGTAAATTACGTACCTTGCTCAATAACGATCCGATGTTTAAGGGCGTTTTAACCCGTGACGGGGATTACTTTATCTCGGTGATGGGGCGCAGTGATGTGGCACGTAAGCAAAACGCCAATTTCCTTGTGTCGATTCATGCCGATGCCGCACCAAACCGTAGTGCCACCGGTGCCTCTGTATGGGTGCTCTCAAACCGTCGCGCCAACAGCGAAATGGCCAGCTGGCTGGAACAGCATGAGAAGCAGTCGGAGCTGCTGGGCGGGGCGGGTGATGTGCTGGCGAACAGTCAGGCCGACCCCTATTTAAGCCAGGCGGTGCTGGATTTACAGTTCGGTCATTCCCAGCGGGTAGGGTATGATGTAGCGACCAGTATGATCAGTCAGTTGCAACGCATTGGCGAAATACATAAACGCCGACCAGAACACGCGAGTCTCGGCGTTCTGCGTTCGCCGGATATTCCGTCAGTACTGGTCGAAACCGGTTTTATCAGTAACAACAGCGAAGAACGTTTGCTGGCGAGCGACGATTACCAACAACAGCTGGCAGAAGCCATTTACAAAGGCCTGCGCAATTACTTCCTTGCGCATCCGATGCAATCTGCGCCGCAGGGTGCAACGGCACAAACGGCCAGTACGGTGACGACGCCAGATCGCACGCTGCCAAACTAAGGACGATTGATGCCAATTCAGGTCTTACCGCCACAACTGGCGAACCAGATTGCCGCAGGTGAGGTGGTCGAGCGACCTGCGTCGGTAGTCAAAGAACTGGTGGAAAACAGCCTCGATGCAGGTGCGACGCGTATCGATATTGATATCGAACGCGGTGGGGCGAAACTTATCCGCATTCGTGATAACGGCTGCGGTATCAAAAAAGATGAGCTGGCACTGGCGCTGGCGCGTCATGCCACCAGTAAAATCGCCTCTCTGGACGATCTCGAAGCCATTATCAGCCTGGGCTTTCGCGGTGAGGCACTGGCGAGTATCAGTTCGGTTTCCCGCCTGACGCTCACTTCACGCACCGCAGAACAGCAGGAAGCCTGGCAGGCTTATGCCGAAGGGCGCAATATGGACGTGACGGTTAAACCGGCGGCGCATCCGGTGGGAACGACGCTGGAGGTGCTGGACCTGTTCTACAACACCCCGGCGCGGCGCAAATTCCTGCGCACCGAGAAAACCGAATTTAACCATATCGATGAAATCATCCGCCGCATTGCGCTGGCGCGTTTCGACGTCACTATCAACCTGTCGCATAACGGCAAAATTGTACGCCAGTACCGCGCAGTGCCGGAAGGCGGGCAAAAAGAACGGCGCTTAGGCGCGATTTGCGGCACCGCTTTTCTCGAACAAGCGCTGGCGATTGAATGGCAACACGGCGATCTCACGCTGCGCGGCTGGGTGGCCGATCCAAATCACACCACGCCCGCACTGGCAGAAATTCAGTATTGCTACGTGAACGGTCGCATGATGCGCGATCGCCTGATCAATCACGCGATCCGCCAGGCCTGCGAAGACAAACTGGGGGCCGATCAGCAACCGGCATTTGTGTTGTATCTGGAGATCGACCCGCATCAGGTGGACGTCAACGTGCACCCTGCCAAACACGAAGTGCGTTTCCATCAGTCGCGTCTGGTGCATGACTTTATCTATCAGGGCGTGCTGAGCGTGCTACAACAGCAACTGGAAACGCCGCTACCGCTGGACGATGAACCACAACCTGCACCGCGTGCCATTCCGGAAAATCGCGTGGCGGCGGGGCGCAATCATTTTGCTGAACCGGCAGTTCGTGAGCCAGTAGCTCCGCGTTACACTCCTGCGCCCTCCTCAGGCAGTCGTCCGGCTGCCCCCTGGCCGAATGCGCAGCCAGGTTACCAGAAACAGCAAGGTGAAGTGTATCGCCAGCTTTTGCAAACGCCCGCGCCGATGCAAAAACCAAAAGCGCCAGAACCGCAGGAACCTGCACTTGCGGCGAACAGTCAGAGTTTTGGTCGGGTACTGACTATCGTCCATTCCGACTGTGCGTTGCTTGAGCGCGATGGCAACATTTCACTTTTATCCTTGCCAGTGGCAGAACGTTGGCTGCGTCAGGCACAATTGACGCCGGGTGAAGTGCCAGTTTGCGCCCAACCGCTGCTTATTCCGTTGCGGCTAAAAGTTTCTGGCGAAGAAAAATCGGCATTAGAAAAAGCGCAGTCTGCCCTGGCGGAATTGGGTATTGATTTCCAGTCCGATGCGCAGCATGTGACCATCAGGGCCGTGCCTTTACCCTTACGCCAACAAAATTTACAAATCTTGATTCCTGAACTGATAGGCTACCTGGCGAAGCAGTCCGTATTCGAACCTGGCAATATTGCGCAGTGGATTGCACGAAATCTGATGAGCGAACATGCGCAGTGGTCAATGGCACAGGCCATAACCCTGCTGGCGGACGTGGAACGGTTATGTCCGCAACTTGTGAAAACGCCGCCGGGTGGTCTGTTACAATCTGTTGATTTACATCCGGCGATAAAAGCCCTGAAAGATGAGTGATATCAGTAAGGCGAGCCTGCCTAAGGCGATTTTTTTGATGGGGCCGACGGCCTCCGGTAAAACAGCGTTAGCCATTGAGCTGCGTAAAATTTTACCAGTAGAGTTGATAAGCGTTGATTCTGCCCTTATTTACAAAGGGATGGATATCGGGACGGCGAAGCCGAACGCTGAAGAGTTACTCGCCGCGCCGCACCGATTGCTGAATATTCGCGATCCGTCGCAGGCTTACTCGGCTGCTGATTTTCGCCGCGATGCGCTGGCGGAAATGGCCGATATCACCGCGGCGGGGCGGATCCCACTATTAGTGGGCGGTACGATGTTGTATTTCAAGGCATTGCTGGAAGGGTTGTCGCCGCTACCGTCGGCGGACCCGGAAGTACGGGCCAGAATTGAGCAACAGGCGGCAGAGCAAGGTTGGGAGTCATTGCATCGTCAACTTCAGGAGGTAGATCCGGTTGCGGCAGCAAGGATTCATCCAAATGATCCACAAAGGCTTTCCCGGGCACTGGAAGTTTTTTTCATTTCGGGTAAAACTTTAACGGAACTGACGCAAACGTCAGGAGACGCTCTACCGTATCAGGTGCATCAGTTCGCCATCGCCCCGGCGAGCCGTGAACTGCTCCATCAACGAATTGAGCAGCGTTTTCATCAGATGTTGGCTTCAGGTTTTGAAGCAGAAGTCCGGGCGCTTTTTGCCCGAGGAGATTTGCATACGGATTTGCCTTCCATTCGTTGCGTGGGTTATCGCCAGATGTGGTCTTACCTTGAAGGCGAAATCTCATACGATGAAATGGTTTATCGAGGTGTTTGCGCCACGAGACAGTTGGCGAAGCGGCAGATAACCTGGCTGCGTGGTTGGGAAGGGGTTCACTGGCTTGACAGTGAAAAACCAGAACAGGCGCGTGACGAAGTATTACAGGTTGTTGGTGCTATCGCAGGCTGAATGTGTACAATTGAGACGTATCGTGCGCAATTTTTTCAGAATCGAAAGGTTCAAAGTACAAATAAGCATATAAGGAAAAGAGAGAATGGCTAAGGGGCAATCTTTACAAGATCCGTTCCTGAACGCACTGCGTCGGGAACGTGTTCCAGTTTCTATTTATTTGGTGAATGGTATTAAGCTGCAAGGACAAATCGAGTCTTTTGATCAGTTCGTGATCCTGTTGAAAAACACGGTCAGCCAGATGGTTTACAAGCACGCGATTTCTACTGTTGTCCCGTCTCGCCCGGTTTCTCATCACAGTAACAACGCCGGTGGCGGTACCAGCAGTAACTATCATCATGGTAGCAGCGCGCAGAATACTTCCGCGCAACAGGACAGCGAAGAAACCGAATAAGGTTTCGGGCTGTTTTTTTACACGGGGAGCCAGCGATCCTGCGTTCCCCGCTGATCTATTTAGAGGGTTATACGCTTGTTTGACCGTTATGATGCTGGTGAGCAGGCGGTACTGGTACACATCTATTTTACGCAAGACAAAGATATGGAAGACCTCCAGGAGTTTGAATCTCTGGTCTCTTCCGCCGGTGTCGAAGCATTGCAGGTGATTACCGGTAGCCGTAAAGCGCCGCACCCAAAGTATTTTGTAGGTGAAGGTAAAGCAGTTGAAATTGCGGAAGCCGTAAAAGCGACGGGTGCTTCGGTCGTTCTTTTTGACCATGCCCTGAGCCCGGCGCAAGAGCGTAACCTGGAGCGTTTGTGCGAGTGTCGTGTCATCGACCGCACCGGCCTTATTTTAGATATTTTCGCCCAACGTGCGCGTACCCATGAGGGTAAGTTGCAGGTTGAGCTGGCGCAGTTGCGCCATCTGGCTACGCGCCTGGTGCGTGGCTGGACCCACCTTGAAAGACAGAAAGGCGGGATCGGTTTGCGTGGTCCGGGTGAAACCCAGCTCGAAACCGACCGTCGTTTGTTGCGTAATCGCATCGTGCAGATACAGTCGCGCCTGGAAAGAGTTGAAAAGCAGCGTGAGCAGGGGCGGCAATCGCGTATCAAAGCCGATGTTCCTACTGTTTCGCTGGTGGGATATACCAACGCCGGTAAATCTACCCTTTTCAATCGCATCACCGAAGCGCGGGTCTACGCGGCAGACCAGTTGTTTGCCACCCTCGACCCGACGTTGCGGCGTATTGACGTTGCGGATGTCGGTGAAACCGTGTTGGCAGATACCGTAGGGTTTATTCGCCACCTGCCGCACGATCTGGTGGCGGCATTTAAAGCCACGTTACAAGAGACGCGGCAAGCCACATTGCTGCTGCACGTCATTGACGCGGCGGATGTGCGTGTACAAGAAAACATCGAAGCGGTGAATACGGTTCTTGAAGAGATTGATGCTCACGAGATCCCAACCCTGCTGGTGATGAACAAGATCGATATGCTGGACGATTTCGAACCGCGTATTGACAGAGATGAAGAGAACAAACCGATCCGTGTCTGGCTTTCTGCGCAGACCGGAGCGGGGATACCACAGCTTTTTCAGGCTTTGACGGAGCGTCTTTCCGGCGAGGTGGCGCAGCATACATTGCGTCTGCCGCCGCAGGAAGGGCGTCTGAGAAGTCGTTTTTATCAGCTTCAGGCAATAGAAAAAGAGTGGATGGAGGAGGACGGCAGCGTAAGTCTGCAAGTTCGTATGCCGATCGTTGACTGGCGTCGCCTCTGTAAACAAGAACCGGCGTTGATCGATTACCTGATCTAACGGCGTAGCGTCTGAAGCGTGGAGTCATATCCTCTGGCGTCGAAAGACAACAGGGATCACCGCATAACAAATATGGAGCACAAACATGGCGTGGAATCAGCCCGGTAATAACGGACAAGACCGCGACCCGTGGGGAAGCAGCAAACCTGGCGGCAACTCTGAGGGAAATGGAAACAAAGGCGGTCGCGATCAAGGGCCACCTGATTTAGATGATATCTTCCGCAAACTGAGCAAAAAGCTCGGTGGTCTGGGTGGCGGTAAAGGCACCGGATCTGGCGGTGGCAGTTCATCGCAAGGCCCGCGCCCGCAGCTTGGCGGTCGCGTCGTTACCATCGCAGCGGCAGCGATTGTCATTATCTGGGCGGCCAGTGGTTTCTATACCATTAAAGAAGCCGAACGCGGCGTGGTAACACGCTTTGGTAAATTCAGCCATCTGGTTGAGCCGGGTCTGAACTGGAAACCGACGTTTATTGACGAAGTCAAACCGGTGAACGTGGAAGCCGTGCGTGAACTGGCAGCTTCTGGTGTGATGCTGACGTCGGACGAGAACGTAGTGCGCGTTGAGATGAACGTGCAGTACCGCGTCACCGATCCGGAAAAATATCTGTATAGCGTGACCAGCCCGGATGACAGCCTGCGTCAGGCTACCGACAGCGCCCTACGCGGGGTTATCGGTAAATACACCATGGACCGCATTCTGACGGAAGGTCGTACCGTGATTCGTAGCGATACTCAGCGCGAACTGGAAGAGACGATTCGTCCGTATGACATGGGTATCACGCTGCTGGACGTCAACTTCCAGGCTGCTCGTCCGCCGGAAGAAGTAAAAGCGGCGTTTGACGATGCGATTGCCGCGCGTGAAAACGAACAGCAATACATTCGTGAAGCAGAAGCGTATACCAACGAAGTTCAGCCGCGTGCGAACGGTCAGGCGCAACGTATCCTCGAAGAGGCGCGTGCGTACAAGGCCCAGACCATCCTGGAAGCTCAGGGTGAAGTGGCGCGCTTTGCTAAACTTCTGCCGGAATATAAAGCCGCGCCGGAAATTACTCGCGAGCGTCTGTATATCGAGACGATGGAAAAAGTGTTGGGCAACACCCGCAAAGTGCTGGTTAACGATAAAGGTGGCAACCTGATGGTTCTGCCATTAGACCAGATGCTGAAAGGTGGTAACGCCCCTGCGGCGAAGAGCGATAACGGTGCCAGCAATCTGCTGCGTCTGCCGCCAGCCTCTTCCTCCACAACCAGTGGAGCAAGCAACACGTCGTCCACCAGTCAGGGCGATATTATGGACCAACGCCGCGCCAACGCGCAGCGTAACGACTACCAGCGTCAGGGGGAATAACGATGCGTAAGTCAGTTATCGCGATTATCATCATCGTGCTGGTAGTGCTTTACATGTCTGTCTTTGTCGTCAAAGAAGGTGAGCGCGGTATTACGCTGCGTTTTGGTAAGGTACTGCGTGACGATGACAACAAACCTCTGGTTTATGAGCCGGGTCTGCATTTCAAGATACCGTTCATTGAAACGGTGAAAATGCTCGACGCACGTATTCAGACCATGGACAACCAGGCCGACCGCTTTGTGACCAAAGAGAAGAAAGACCTGATCGTCGACTCTTACATCAAATGGCGCATCAGCGATTTCAGCCGTTACTATCTGGCAACGGGTGGTGGCGACATTTCGCAAGCGGAAGTGCTGTTGAAACGTAAGTTCTCTGACCGTCTGCGTTCTGAAATTGGTCGCCTGGACGTGAAAGATATCGTCACCGATTCCCGTGGTCGTCTGACCCTCGAAGTACGTGACGCGCTGAACTCCGGTTCTGCGGGTACAGAAGATGAAGTTACTACCCCTGCAGCAGATAACGCCATTGCCGAAGCGGCAGAGCGCGTAACGGCTGAGACGAAGGGCAAAGTTCCGGTCATCAACCCGAACAGTATGGCGGCGCTGGGTATTGAAGTTGTCGATGTGCGAATTAAGCAGATCAACCTGCCGACCGAAGTGTCTGAAGCGATCTACAACCGTATGCGCGCCGAGCGTGAAGCGGTAGCACGTCGTCACCGTTCACAAGGTCAGGAAGAAGCGGAAAAACTGCGCGCGACTGCCGACTATGAAGTGACCAGAACGCTGGCAGAAGCTGAGCGTCAGGGCCGCATCATGCGTGGTGAAGGCGATGCAGAAGCAGCCAAACTGTTTGCTGATGCATTCAGTAAAGATCCGGACTTCTACGCATTCATCCGTAGCCTGCGTGCTTATGAGAACAGCTTCTCTGGCAATCAGGACGTGATGGTCATGAGCCCGGACAGCGATTTCTTCCGCTACATGAAGACGCCGACTTCCGCAACGCGTTAATATAACGACTGCGGTACAGGTCAATAAAGCCACCGCATCCTCAGGGATGTCGGTGGTTTTCTTTTTCTATAAGGATAATGAATGAATTCGACAATCTGGCTGGCGCTTGCCCTGGTTTTGGTACTGGAAGGTTTAGGGCCGATGCTTTACCCGAAGGCATGGAAGAAGATGATCTCTGCGATGACCAATTTGCCCGATAATATTTTACGTCGTTTTGGCGGTGGACTTGTGGTTGCGGGCGTTGTGGTCTACTACATGTTGAGGAAAACGATTGGCTGAACAAAAAACAGACTGATCGAGGTCATTTTTGAGTGCAAAAAGTGCTGTAACTCTGAAAAAGCGATGGTAGAATCCATTTTTAAGCAAACGGTGATTTTGAAAAATGGGTAACAACGTCGTCGTACTGGGCACCCAATGGGGTGACGAAGGTAAAGGTAAGATCGTCGATCTTCTGACTGAACGGGCTAAATATGTTGTACGCTACCAGGGCGGTCACAACGCAGGCCATACTCTCGTAATCAACGGTGAAAAAACCGTTCTCCATCTTATTCCATCAGGTATTCTCCGCGAGAATGTAACCAGCATCATCGGTAACGGTGTTGTGCTGTCTCCGGCTGCGCTGATGAAAGAGATGAAAGAACTGGAAGACCGTGGCATCCCCGTTCGTGAGCGTCTGCTGCTGTCCGAAGCATGTCCGCTGATCCTTGATTATCACGTTGCGCTGGATAACGCGCGTGAGAAAGCGCGTGGCGCGAAAGCGATCGGCACCACCGGTCGTGGTATCGGGCCTGCTTATGAAGATAAAGTAGCACGTCGCGGTCTGCGTGTTGGCGACCTTTTCGACAAAGAAACCTTCGCTGAAAAACTGAAAGAAGTGATGGAATATCACAACTTCCAGTTGGTTAACTACTACAAAGCTGAAGCGGTTGATTACCAGAAAGTTCTGGATGATACGATGGCTGTTGCCGACATCCTGACTTCTATGGTTGTTGACGTTTCTGACCTGCTCGACCAGGCGCGTCAGCGTGGCGATTTCGTCATGTTTGAAGGTGCGCAGGGTACGCTGCTGGATATCGACCACGGTACATATCCGTACGTAACTTCTTCCAACACCACTGCTGGTGGCGTGGCGACCGGTTCCGGCCTGGGCCCGCGTTATGTTGATTACGTTCTGGGTATCCTCAAAGCTTACTCCACTCGTGTGGGGGCAGGTCCGTTCCCGACCGAACTGTTTGATGAAACTGGCGAGTTCCTCTGCAAGCAGGGTAACGAATTCGGCGCAACTACGGGTCGTCGTCGTCGTACCGGCTGGCTGGACACCGTTGCCGTTCGTCGTGCGGTACAGTTGAACTCCCTGTCTGGCTTCTGCCTGACTAAACTGGACGTTCTGGATGGCCTGAAAGAGGTTAAACTCTGCGTGGCTTACCGTATGCCGGATGGTCGTGAAGTGACTACCACTCCGCTGGCAGCTGACGACTGGAAAGGTCTAGAGCCGATTTACGAAACCATGCCGGGCTGGTCTGAATCCACCTTCGGCGTGAAAGATCGTAGTGGCCTGCCGCAGGCGGCACTGAACTACATCAAGCGCATTGAAGAGCTGACCGGTGTGCCGATCGATATCATCTCTACCGGTCCGGATCGTACTGAAACCATGATTCTGCGCGACCCGTTCGACGCGTAATTCTGGTACGCATGGCAGATATTTTGCCTGCCGGGCTAACAGTGTGATACATTGCTGTGTCGGTTAAGCCATTACGCTATCCGACACAGTGTTAAATCCTCGTTTTTTTCCTTCCCCGAACTGAAATAAATTAGCGACACAGCTTGTGGCTGGTTTATCATCAATATAAATGTATTTTTCCCCGATTTCCCTTTTGAGGTTGATGTGCAGTTAACGAGTTTCACTGATTACGGATTACGTGCGCTGATCTACATGGCGTCATTGCCAGAAGGGCGGATGACCAGTATTTCTGAAGTGACTGACGTCTACGGCGTCTCCCGTAATCATATGGTCAAAATAATCAATCAACTTAGTCGTGCCGGCTACGTGACTGCTGTTCGTGGAAAAAATGGCGGCATTCGCTTGGGTAAACCGGCGAGTGCGATACGTATTGGTGATGTGGTGCGCGAGCTGGAGCCCTTATCGCTGGTGAATTGCAGCAGTGAGTTTTGCCACATTACACCTGCCTGTCGGTTGAAACAGGCGCTTTCTAAGGCCGTGCAAAGTTTTCTGACGGAACTGGATAACTACACGCTTGCCGATTTGGTTGAAGAGAATCAACCGCTTTATAAATTATTGCTGGTGGAGTGACGAAAATCTTCATCAGAGATGACAACGGAGGAACCGAGATGTCACAAGATCCTTTCCAGGAACGCGAAGCTGAAAAATACGCGAATCCCATCCCTAGTCGGGAATTTATCCTCGAACATTTAACCAAACGTGAAAAACCGGCCAGCCGTGATGAGCTGGCGGTAGAACTGCACATTGAAGGCGAAGAGCAGCTTGAAGGCCTGCGTCGACGCCTGCGCGCGATGGAGCGCGATGGTCAACTGGTCTTCACTCGCCGTCAGTGCTATGCGCTGCCGGAACGCCTCGACCTGGTGAAAGGTACCGTTATTGGCCACCGTGATGGCTACGGCTTTCTGCGAGTTGAAGGGCGTAAAGATGATTTGTATCTCTCCAGCGAGCAGATGAAAACCTGCATTCATGGCGATCAGGTGCTGGCTCAGCCGCTGGGCGCTGACCGTAAAGGTCGTCGTGAAGCGCGTATTGTCCGCGTACTGGTGCCAAAAACCAGCCAGATTGTTGGTCGCTACTTCACCGAAGCGGGCGTCGGCTTTGTGGTTCCTGACGATAGCCGTCTGAGCTTCGATATCTTAATCCCGCCCGATCAGATCATGGGCGCGCGGATGGGCTTTGTGGTGGTGGTTGAACTGACTCAACGCCCGACTCGCCGTACCAAAGCGGTGGGTAAAATCGTCGAAGTGCTGGGCGATAATATGGGCACCGGCATGGCGGTTGATATTGCTCTGCGTACCCATGAAATTCCGTACATCTGGCCGCAGGCTGTTGAGCAACAGGTTGCCGGGCTGAAAGAAGAAGTGCCGGAAGAAGCAAAAGCGGGCCGTGTCGATCTGCGCGATTTACCGCTGGTCACCATTGATGGCGAAGACGCCCGTGACTTTGACGATGCAGTTTACTGTGAGAAAAAACGCGGCGGTGGCTGGCGTTTGTGGGTCGCAATTGCCGACGTCAGTTACTATGTCCGTCCGCCAACACCGCTGGACAGAGAAGCGCGTAACCGTGGTACGTCGGTGTACTTCCCTTCGCAGGTTATCCCGATGCTGCCGGAAGTGCTCTCTAACGGCCTGTGCTCGCTCAACCCGCAGGTAGACCGCCTGTGTATGGTGTGCGAGATGACGGTTTCGTCGAAAGGCCGCCTGACTGGCTACAAATTCTACGAAGCGGTGATGAGTTCTCACGCGCGTCTGACCTACACCAAAGTCTGGCATATACTGCAAGGCGATCAGGATCTGCGCGAGCAGTATGCGCCGCTGGTTAAGCATCTCGAAGAGTTACATAACCTCTATAAAGTGCTGGATAAAGCCCGTGAAGAACGCGGTGGGATCTCATTTGAGAGCGAAGAAGCGAAGTTCATTTTCAACGCTGAACGCCGTATTGAACGTATCGAACAGACTCAGCGTAACGACGCCCACAAGTTAATTGAAGAGTGCATGATTCTGGCGAATATCTCGGCGGCGCGTTTCGTTGAGAAAGCCAAAGAACCGGCACTGTTCCGTATTCACGACAAGCCGAGCACCGAAGCGATTACCTCTTTCCGTTCAGTGCTGGCGGAGCTGGGGCTGGAATTGCCGGGCGGTAACAAGCCGGAACCGCGCGACTATGCAGAGTTACTGGAATCGGTTGCCGATCGTCCTGATGCAGAAATGCTGCAAACCATGCTTTTGCGCTCGATGAAACAGGCGATTTACGATCCGGAAAACCGTGGTCACTTCGGTCTGGCATTGCAGTCCTATGCGCACTTTACTTCGCCGATTCGTCGTTATCCTGACCTGACGTTGCACCGCGCCATTAAATATCTGCTGGCGAAAGAGCAGGGGCATCAGGGCAACACCACTGAAACCGGCGGCTACCATTATTCGATGGAAGAGATGCTGCAACTGGGTCAGCACTGTTCGATGGCGGAACGTCGTGCCGATGAAGCAACGCGCGATGTGTCTGACTGGCTGAAGTGTGACTTCATGCTCGACCAGGTAGGTAACGTCTTTAAAGGCGTAATTTCCAGCGTCACTGGCTTTGGCTTCTTCGTCCGTCTGGACGACTTGTTCATTGATGGTCTGGTCCATGTCTCTTCGCTGGACAATGACTACTATCGCTTTGACCAGGTAGGGCAACGCCTGATGGGTGAATCCAGCGGTCAGACTTATCGCCTGGGCGATCGCGTGGAAGTTCGCGTCGAAGCGGTTAATATGGACGAGCGCAAAATCGACTTTAGCCTGATCTCCAGCGAACGCGCACCGCGCAACGTCGGTAAAACGGCGCGCGAGAAAGCGAAAAAAGGCGATGCAGGCAAAAAAGGCGGCAAGCGGCGTCAGGTCGGCAAAAAGGTCAACTTTGAGCCAGACAGCGCCTTCCGTGGCGAGAAAAAACCGAAGCCGAAAGCAGCGAAGAAAGACGCGAGAAAAGCGAAAAAGCCATCGGCGAAAACGCAGAAAATAGCCGCAGCGACCAAAGCGAAGCGTGCGGCGAAGAAAAAAGTGGCAGAGTGATCATTACCCTCTTCAAACAGAAGAGGGTGAATTATCCGTAGGCCGGGCAAGCGTGGCGCTCCCGGCAAAACGTAAACAACGAGTACATTAATGAGCGAAATGATTTACGGCATCCATGCAGTGCAGGCCCTGCTGGAGCGCGCCCCTGAACGTTTTCAGGAAGTCTTTATTTTAAAAGGCCGTGAAGATAAACGTCTGTTACCGCTGATTCACGCCCTTGAGTCTCAGGGCGTGGTTATCCAGTTGGCAAACCGCCAATATCTCGACGAGAAAAGCGACGGTGCCGTGCATCAGGGCATTATCGCTCGTGTGAAGCCAGGACGGCAGTATCAGGAAAACGATCTGCCGGATCTGATCGCTTCGCTCGATCAACCGTTCCTGCTGATCCTCGACGGCGTAACCGATCCGCACAACCTCGGCGCGTGCCTGCGTAGCGCGGACGCCGCTGGTGTTCATGCGGTGATTGTGCCGAAAGATCGCTCCGCACAGCTCAACGCCACGGCGAAAAAAGTGGCCTGTGGTGCGGCAGAAAGCGTTCCGCTGATTCGGGTGACTAATCTGGCGCGCACCATGCGTATGTTGCAGGAAGAGAATATCTGGATCGTCGGTACGGCAGGCGAGGCGGATCATACACTCTATCAGAGCAAAATGACCGGACGCCTGGCGCTGGTGATGGGCGCGGAAGGTGAAGGTATGCGTCGCCTGACCCGTGAACATTGCGATGAGTTGATCAGCATCCCAATGGCAGGAAGTGTTTCTTCCCTGAACGTTTCGGTTGCAACCGGAATTTGCTTATTTGAAGCGGTTCGTCAGCGCAGCTAGTTCCTCTGAATTATGAAAAGCCATCCAGATTTGGATGGTTTTTTTTTGTCTATAGCTGGTAAGATAATTACGTACTGCAAATATTCATTTTATTAATATTTAAACTTAATCTATATGGAATAATATATGACATGGAATCCGTTGGCGCTGGCGACGGCGCTGCAAACTGTACCTGAACAAAATATTGATGTAACAAATAACGAAAGTGCATTAATTATTAAACTGAATGATTATGGCGATTTGCAAATCAATATTCTTTTTACTTCCCGCCAAATGATCATCGAAACCTTTATTTGTCCGGTAAGTAGTATCAGCAATCCAGATGAATTTAATACCTTCTTATTAAGAAATCAGAAGATGATGCCGTTGTCATCGGTAGGGATCTCCAGCGTGCAACAGGAAGAGTATTACATTGTTTTCGGTGCGTTATCGCTTAAATCTTCTCTTGAAGATATCCTGCTTGAGATAACCTCGCTGGTAGATAACGCATTGGATCTGGCTGAAATTACAGAAGAATATTCACACTAATTACAAGGACGGGTATTTATGGGAATTTTAAAAAGTTTATTTACGCTGGGGAAATCGTTTATCTCCCAGGCGGAAGAGTCCATTGAAGAAACCCAGGGCGTGCGCATGCTGGAACAGCATATTCGTGACGCTAAAGCTGAACTCGATAAAGCCGGAAAATCTCGCGTTGATCTGCTGGCACGGGTGAAATTAAGTCACGATAAGCTGAAAGATTTACGTGAGCGCAAAGCCAGTCTGGAAGCGCGTGCGCTGGAAGCGTTAAGCAAGAACGTTAATCCGTCGTTGATTAACGAAGTTGCTGAAGAAATCGCGCGCCTTGAGAATCTCATTACCGCTGAAGAGCAAGTGTTGTCGAATCTGGAAGTCTCTCGTGATGGCGTGGAAAAAGCAGTTACAGCGACAGCGCAGCGTATCGCTCAGTTTGAGCAGCAAATGGAAGTCGTTAAAGCCACTGAAGCCATGCAGCGTGCACAACAGGCTGTAACGACCTCTACCGTTGGCGCATCTTCCAGCGTTTCGACAGCGGCAGAATCCTTAAAACGCCTGCAAACGCGTCAGGCCGAACGTCAGGCTCGCCTGGATGCTGCCGCACAGTTGGAAAAAGTCGCGGACGGTCGCGATCTCGATGAAAAGCTGGCGGAAGCTGGAATTGGCGGTAGCAATAAAAGTAGCGCCCAGGATGTATTAGCAAGACTGCAACGCCAACAGGGCGAGTAATTTTTTGCCAGCCTCACTGCAAGGCTGGTAACTATTTTAAGGATAAAATATGTCTGGTTTTTTCCAGCGTCTGTTTGGCAAGGATAATAAGCCTGCTATCGCTCGCGGTCCGCTGGGTCTGCATCTCAATAGTGGCTTTACGCTCGACACATTATCGTTTCGTTTGCTGGAAGATGAATTGCTGATTGCGCTGCCGGGTGAGGAATTTACGGTAGCCGCTGTCAGCCACATCGATCTGGGCGGGGGTAGCCAGATTTTCCATTACTACACTTCGGGCGATGAGTTCCTGCAAATCAATACCACTGGCGGCGAAGATATTGATGACATTGATGATATCAAGCTCTTTGTCTATGAAGAGAGCTACGGTATCAGTAAAGAGAGTCACTGGCGCGAGGCGATCAACGCCAAAGCGATGGGGGCAATGACCTTAAACTGGCAGGAAAAACGCTGGCAGCGATTTTTTAACAGCGAAGAACCGGGAAATATCGAACCCGTCTACATGCTGGAAAAAGTAGAAAATCAAAACCATGCCAAATGGGAAGTGCATAATTTTAGCATGGGCTACCAACGGCAGGTGACCGGAGATACTTACGAATATTTGCTGTTAAATGGTGAGGAATCTTTTAACGATCTCGGCGAGCCGGAGTGGTTATTTTCGCGCGCGCTGGGTATCGATATCCCGCTGACATCACTTCATATTATTGGTTAATTACAAGGACGTTTACAATGCATATACTGGATTCACTTCTTGCTTTTAGTGCCTATTTTTTTATTGGCGTGGCGATGGTGATTATTTTCCTGTTTATCTACTCCAAAATTACACCGCACAACGAATGGCAGTTAATCAAAAACAATAACACCGCGGCGGCACTGGCGTTCAGCGGAACATTGTTGGGGTACGTGATCCCCTTATCCAGTGCGGCAATCAATGCGGTGAGTATTCCAGACTATTTCGCATGGGGCGGGATTGCTCTGGTGATTCAATTACTCGTTTTTGCTGGCGTCAGGCTTTATATGCCCGCATTAAGCGAAAAAATTATTAATCACAATACCGCAGCCGGAATGTTTATGGGAACCGCCGCGCTGGCTGGCGGTATTTTTAACGCAGCTTGTATGACATGGTAATGGACGATCATGGCCAGAAAACGCAAATCCAGAAATAACAAAAATATCGGACATGGGGCAATCAGTCGCATTGGTAGACCGCATAATCCTTTTGAGCCGCGCCGCAATCGCTACGCACAAAAATACTTAACGTTGGCGCTAATGGGCGGTGCCGCTTTTTTCGTATTGAAAGGTTGTGGCGATAGTGGCGATGTCGATAACGACGGCGACGGAACGTTTTACGCGACTGTGCAGGATTGTATTGATGATGGTAATAATTCAGATATCTGTGCTCATGGCTGGAACAACGCCAAAGCGGCATTTTATGCCGATGTTCCGAAGAATATGACTCAGCAGAATTGTCAGTCTAAGTATGAAAATTGTTACTACGACAATGTTGAACAGAGTTGGATCCCGGTCGTTTCTGGATTTTTGTTAAGCCGGGTTATTCGTAAAGATCGCGATGAGCCGTTCGTCTATAACAGCGGCGGATCCTCATTTGCTTCCCGCCCCGTCTGGCGCAACACTTCCGGTGATTACTCCTGGCGCTCCGGTTCTGGCAAAAAAGAGTCTTACTCTTCGGGCGGCTTTACCACCAAAAAAGCGTCAACCGTTTCTCGCGGCGGCTATGGTCGTTCTTCCAGCGCCCGTGGGCATTGGGGAGGCTAATCATGCTGAGACACAACGTTCCTGTGCGGCGGGATCTGGACCGGATTGCCGCCGATAACGGATTTGACTTTCATATCATCGACAATGAAATCTATTGGGATGAGAGTCGGGCTTACCGCTTTACTCTGCGCCAGATTGAAGAGCAGATCGAAAAACCGACTGCGGAACTGCATCAGATGTGCCTGGAGGTGGTGGATCGTGCGGTTAAAGATGAAGAGATCCTGACGCAACTGGCGATCCCGCCGTTGTACTGGGATGTGATCGCCGAAAGCTGGCGCGCACGCGATCCTTCGTTGTATGGCCGTATGGATTTTGCCTGGTGTGGTAATGCACCGGTTAAGTTGCTGGAGTACAACGCCGATACGCCAACTTCATTGTACGAGTCGGCTTATTTCCAGTGGTTGTGGCTGGAAGATGCCCGGCGCAGCGGCGTTATTCCGCGCGATGCCGATCAGTACAATGCCATTCAGGAGCGCCTGATTTCACGCTTTAGCGAGCTTTATAGCCGGGAGCCGTTTTATTTTTGCTGCTGTCAGGATACCGATGAAGACAGGAGTACCGTGCTGTACTTGCAGGACTGCGCCGAGCAGGCAGGGCAGGAGTCTCGGTTTATCTACATTGAAGAGCTCGGTTTGGGCGTCGGCGGCGTACTGACCGATCTTGATGATAATGTCATCCAGCGTGCATTTAAGCTGTATCCGCTGGAGTGGATGATGCGTGACGATAACGGTCCGCTGCTGCGCAAGCGTCGTGAGCAATGGGTGGAGCCGTTATGGAAAAGTATCTTGAGTAATAAAGGGCTAATGCCGCTGCTTTGGCGCTTCTTCCCTGGTCATCCTAACCTTCTTGCATCCTGGTTCGATGGTGAAAAACCGCAGATTGCCGCTGGCGAAAGCTATGTGCGTAAACCGATTTACTCGCGCGAAGGCGGAAACGTCACCATTTTCGACGGTCAGAATAACGTTGTTGACCACGCTGATGGTGATTACGCCGATGAACCGATGATCTACCAGGCGTTTCAACCTCTGCCGCGATTTGGCGATAGCTACACACTCATCGGTAGCTGGATTGTCGATGATGAAGCGTGCGGAATGGGGATCCGTGAAGATAACACGCTGATCACCAAAGACACCTCACGTTTCGTTCCGCATTACATTGCTGGATAAGAATGTTTTAGCAATCTCTTTCTGTCATGAATCCATGGCAGTGACCATACTAATGGTGACTGCCATTGATGGAGGGAGACACAGTGCACTGGCAAACTCACACCGTTTTTAATCAACCTATACCATTAAATAACAGCAACTTATACCTGTCTGATGGCGCGCTTTGCGAAGCGGTAACGCGTGAAGGTGCTGGCTGGGATAGCGATTTTCTCGCCAGTATTGGTCAGCAGTTAGGAACGGCTGAATCCCTTGAACTGGGGCGGCTGGCGAATGTGAATCCGCCTGAATTATTGCGCTACGATGCGCAAGGACGCCGTCTGGACGATGTGCGTTTTCACCCCGCCTGGCACCTGCTGATGCAGGCGCTATGTACCAATCGGGTGCACAATCTTGCCTGGGAAGAAGACGCTCGCTCCGGCGCATTTGTGGCGCGCGCGGCGCGTTTTATGTTACATGCGCAGGTTGAGGCTGGGTCGTTATGTCCGATAACGATGACCTTTGCCGCCACGCCATTGTTGTTACAGATGTTACCCGCGCCGTTTCAGGACTGGACCACGCCGCTGTTGAGCGATCGCTACGATTCTCACTTATTGCCAGGTGGGCAAAAACGTGGCTTGTTGATCGGCATGGGAATGACGGAAAAGCAGGGCGGTTCCGATGTCATGAGCAACACCACCCGCGCAGAGCGTCTGGACGATGGTTCTTATCGGCTGGTGGGGCATAAATGGTTTTTCTCGGTGCCGCAAAGCGATGCGCATCTGGTGCTGGCACAGACCGCGGGCGGTTTGTCCTGCTTTTTTGTGCCGCGCTTTTTGCCTGACGGGCAACGCAACGCGATTCGCCTCGAGCGGCTGAAAGATAAGCTGGGTAATCGCTCTAACGCCAGCTGCGAAGTGGAATTTCAGGATGCCATTGGCTGGTTGTTGGGGCAGGAAGGGGAAGGAATTCGTCTGATCCTGAAAATGGGTGGGATGACGCGTTTTGATTGCGCCCTGGGTAGCCATGCCATGATGCGCCGTGCATTTTCGCTGGCGATTTATCATGCACATCAACGCCATGTTTTTGGTAATCCATTGATCCAACAGCCCCTTATGCGTCATGTCTTAAGTCGCATGGCACTTCAGCTTGAAGGGCAAACGGCGTTGCTGTTTCGTCTTGCGCGAGCGTGGGACCGGCGCGCCGATGCCAAAGAAGCTCTGTGGGCGCGTTTATTTACGCCTGCGGCGAAATTTGTGATCTGCAAACGTGGCATTCCGTTTGTGGCCGAAGCGATGGAGGTGCTGGGCGGCATTGGTTATTGCGAGGAGAGCGAGCTGCCGCGGCTTTACCGGGAGATGCCGGTAAACAGTATTTGGGAAGGTTCCGGCAATATTATGTGCCTGGATGTGCTGCGCGTTCTCAATAAGCAAGCGGGCGTATACGACTTATTGTCGGAAGCATTTGTGGAAGTGAAAGGGCAGGATCGCTATTTTGATCGCGCGGTTCGTCGTTTACAGCAGCAGCTGCGTAAGCCAGCTGAAGAATTGGGGCGAGAGATTACTCATCAGCTATTCCTGCTGGGCTGCGGTGCGCAAATGTTGAAATATGCCTCTCCGCCAATGGCGCAGACGTGGTGTAAGGTGATGTTAGATACGCGCGGCGGCGTACGGTTGTCAGAGCAGATCCAGAATGATTTATTGCTGCGGGCGACGGGAGGAGTGTGTTTGTAAGCGTATACGACTGATGCGACGCTGGTTTCGATGAACTAAATGAAATATTTTAAAATTGTAGGCCGGACAAGGCGCTCGCGCCGCATCCGGCATTGTTCATTTGCTGTAGATGACACTCACGCATACAGTATCGCCTGTACGCGCCAGTTATCAGGCTGCTGGTCTTCGTACATGGTAATAATGCGGTACCATGACGCACCTTGTTCATCGGCCTTTAACGCCACGATACGTTCCACGTCCTGCGGATCCCCTGAAATATTGCTAACTGAGATCTGACCTATTTCATTCAGGCCCGTCACGCAGTCAGCACTGGCGAATTCTGCAGACTGTGCCGTGGCGCTCGCAGGATAAGTCACTAATTGCAGCGAGGGTGAGGCAAGTAATTGTTTCATCGTCAGCTCCATTTTTCGTTTCCCCACATGTTGCAGGGCATTCCATCGCGGTAATAAACGCCCGAGCTTCCAGCCGGTAATTTATTGTGCACAGGTAAACGCATAGGGACGCAAAGCAATGTAAAGCTGACTATGTTAGTTGTCTGATTTATTTACGGTACAAAATGGCTTGTGAATACCACTGTCCTGTCACGATGGTTTCGTCCACCATGACGACAACGTAATAATCAGCTTTTGCAGCGACAGCTTTCGCTCTGATTTCTGCTAATGCGTCATCCGGAGAACCTCGAACCATCGTGCTTACGCTACCTATTCGCTGTAACCCTTGCGTCTGGTCACGGCGAATCTCTTGCGGATGGTCCGTTACTGGCGGTGCTGGCTGTGGCGTACCTTGCAGTGCGCTACAGGCACTTAACATCAACACCAATAATAAACTGGCAAACCGGTAAATAATGCTATTACGTTTCCTGCTAACCATAGTGTAGTGCCTTATTAATTTAACTTTGGGGGAATGTTCCCGAATTGTTACCTGGTACGCGATTTTCGAATGAAAACGTGACGAAAGCGTAACCCACATCTCAACATTATGAACTAATACCGCCAGCAGAAACTTGTGCTAAGGATTTCTTCATGTCATACCAGACAAAAAGGAGAGACAGATGATTGAAATAGAATCACGCGAGCTGGCAGATATTCCCGTTCTTCATGCTTATCCTGTCGGGCAAAAAGATACCCCGTTACCGTGTGTGATTTTTTATCACGGCTTTACTTCGTCCAGTCTGGTGTATAGCTATTTTGCCGTTGCGCTGGCGCAGGCTGGTTTGCGGGTGATCATGCCGGATGCGCCCGATCACGGTAGCCGTTTTAGTGGCGACGCAGCGCGGCGGTTAAATCAATTCTGGCAAATCTTGCTACAAAGTATGCAGGAATTCACTACCTTACGTGCGGCAATAGCCGAAGAAAACTGGCTGCGTGATGACCGTCTGGCAGTCGGTGGCGCGTCGATGGGCGCGATGACGGCACTGGGAATTACCGCTCGCCACCCCACGGTAAAATGTACCGCCAGCATGATGGGATCGGGCTATTTTACATCGCTCGCCCGTTCACTGTTTCCACCGCTGATACCTGAAACGGCAGCACAGCAGAATGAATTCAATAACATTGTCGCGCCGCTGGCAGAGTGGGAAGCGACAAACCATCTGACAGAGTTGGGGAACAGACCGCTGCTCTTATGGCATGGCCTTGACGATGACGTCGTGCCTGCCGACGAATCACTACGTTTGCAGCAGGCCTTAAGCGAGACGGGACGGGATAAACTGCTAACCTGTTCATGGCAGCCAGGCGTGCGTCACCGCATTACGCCTGAGGCGTTAGATGCTGCCGTGACATTTTTCCGCCAGCATCTTTAAACACGCAGAATGCTGACCCCTTGCGCTTCCAGTTGTTGCAGGATTTCCGGGTTAGCATTTTTGCCGGTGATCAGCATATCGATTTGATCGGCACGGCTAAAAAGCATTCCCGCGCGTTCGCCAATCTTACTGCTATCAACCAGTACCACCAGTTTCCCTACCACGCTCAGCATCTTCTGCTCTGCCATTGCCGTCAGCATATCGGTTTTATACAACCCTTCTGCTGTCAGTCCTTTGCCGCTGGTAAACATCCAGTGCCCGGCATAGAGACTGTTTTCGCTGCCTTGCGGGCTTAAAGTGATGGACTGACTTTTGTTGTACTGTCCGCCCATAATGATCACGCTGTCATGCTCCTGATCGATCAGGTAATTTGCCAGCGGTAGATAATTAGTGATGATTTGCACTGGCTTGCCACACATTTCCCGCCCAAGCAGAAACGCGGTGGAGCCGCAGTTGATGACTACGCTTTCGCCCGGATTAACCAGCTGCGAGGCCGCTTTAGCAATACGTACTTTTTCATCGTGATTCTGCGCTTGATGCAGATTCATCGGCGTCCAGCGCGGGCGCTGTTGGGTAATAGCTTCTGCGCCATTGCGCACTTTTTTCAGTTTGCCGCTTTCGTCAAGTTTATTGATATCGCGTCGTGCAGTGGCAGGCGAAATTCCCAGACGCTCAACGACTTTCTCAACGGTCACAAAGCCCAATTGTGCGAGCATTTCCAGGAGGATTTGATGTCTTTGTGCTTCAGTCATGAGCTATTCCGATAAAATTTGATTTTTTTAGATGATATTTGAAATAGCCAGGAAATACTATGCCGGATAGCGCGAGCATCTCCACGCTATCCGGTACAAGCGACAGATTACAGGAACGACTTGAACGGCAGATCTGGTTCAATAGTGAAGCAATCATCGAAACCACGCGGATAGTGGTACTCGAAGTTGTCTTTATCCAGCGGCCAGGTAAATTTGCCGCCGACCTGCCAGATAAACGGCTTGAAGCCATACTTCAGGCGATCTTTTTTCATCTCCCACAGCACGCGGATCTCTTGCGGATCGGCCTGGAAGTTTGACCAGATATCGTGGTGGAACGGGATCACTACTTTCGCATTCAGCGCTTCGCCCATACGCAGGATATCAGCACTGGTCATTTTGTCGGTGATACCACGTGGGTTCTCTCCGTACGATCCTAAAGCCACGTCGATCTGATGCTCGTTACCATGTTTTGCATAATAGTTGGAGTAGTGGGAATCGCCGCTGTGATACAGGGAACCGCCCGGCGTTTTGAACAGGTAGTTTACCGCGCGATCGTCCATGCCGTCCGGCAGTACGCCAGCCGCTTTTTGATCGGCTGGCAGCGTGATCAGTGCCGTGCGGTCGAAAGCATCAAGTGCATGAATTTCAATGTCTTTTACCTTCACTACGTCGCCCGGTTTAACGACGATGCAACGCTCTTTCGGTACGCCCCAGCCAATCCACAAATCAACGCAGGTTTTCGGTCCAATGAACGGTACGTCATCAGCACAGTTCTGCATCACGGCAGCAGCGACGTTAACGTCGATATGATCGTTGTGATCGTGAGTCGCCAGTACCGCGTCGATCTGGCGAATCGCAAACGGATCAAGAACAAACGGGGTGGTGCGCAGGTTTGGCTGCAGTTTTTTCACGCCAGCCATGCGCTGCATCTGGTGACCCTGTTTCATTAACGGGTTACCGTGGCTTTGTTTGCCAGTACCGCACCAAAAATCAACACAAACGTTGGCACCGCCTTCTGATTTCAACCAGATTCCGGTACAGCCGAGCCACCACATTGCGAAAGTGCCTGGTGCGACCTGCTCTTGCTCAATTTCTTCATTCAGCCAGCTACCCCACTCCGGGAAAGTGCTCAGGATCCAGGACTCACGGGTGATACTTTTCACTTTACTCATCGCCATTTACCTTCGTGATAGTTCAATTCGAATCAATATGTGATTGGTTTTGATTAATCCTGACACTATTTTTTCAGGAAGGCAATGACCATTTTTTGACTTTTTAGCAGGGGAGTTATTGTGGATTTTGAGTGTAGAAAGATTAAATTGAATGTGTAATGCAATTAACTAAATGAATTTAAATGAATAAATATTTCATTCCGTGAATCCCATTCTGTTTATGTGGAATTATTTGCGTGCGACGTCACATTTAATCATAAATAATCTTGTTGTGATTACTTTTGAAAATTAGAGTGAGAGCACAACATTCCGGGTGTGCGAAATACCCGGTTACCTCTTCTTCAGGAGATCGTTATGGAGATCCTCTACAACATCTTTACCGTGTTTTTTAACCAGGTCATGACCAATGCCCCGTTGTTGCTGGGTATTGTGACCTGTCTGGGTTACATCCTACTGCGCAAAAGTGTCAGCGTTATTATTAAAGGTACGATTAAAACCATAATTGGTTTCATGTTGTTGCAGGCAGGGTCCGGCATCCTGACCAGCACCTTCAAACCGGTGGTGGCGAAAATGTCCGAAGTCTACGGCATTAACGGCGCAATTTCCGATACTTACGCGTCGATGATGGCAACCATTGAACGCATGGGCGATGCCTATAGCTGGGTGGGTTACGCGGTGTTGTTAGCGCTGGCGCTGAACATCTGTTACGTGCTGCTGCGTCGCATTACCGGTATTCGAACCATCATGCTGACTGGTCACATCATGTTCCAGCAGGCGGGGCTGATTGCCGTTACGCTGTTTATCTTCGGCTACTCCATGTGGACGACCATTATCTGCACCGCGATTCTGGTTTCGCTCTACTGGGGCATTACCTCCAACATGATGTACAAGCCGACACAGGAAGTCACCGACGGCTGTGGTTTCTCCATTGGTCACCAGCAGCAGTTCGCATCATGGATTGCTTATAAAGTCGCACCGTTCCTTGGCAAAAAAGAGGAAAGCGTTGAAGACCTCAAACTGCCTGGCTGGCTGAATATTTTCCACGACAACATCGTCTCCACGGCGATTGTCATGACTATCTTCTTTGGTGCCATTCTGCTCTCCTTTGGTATCGACACCGTGCAGGCGATGGCAGGCAAAGTGAACTGGACGGTGTACATCCTGCAAACCGGTTTCTCCTTTGCGGTGGCGATCTTCATCATCACTCAGGGCGTGCGCATGTTTGTGGCGGAACTCTCTGAAGCATTTAACGGTATCTCCCAGCGTCTGATCCCAGGTGCGGTTCTGGCGATTGACTGTGCGGCTATTTATAGCTTCGCGCCGAACGCCGTGGTCTGGGGTTTTATGTGGGGCACCATCGGGCAACTGATTGCGGTTGGTATCCTGGTCGCCTGTGGCTCTTCAATCCTGATTATTCCCGGCTTTATCCCGATGTTCTTCTCCAACGCCACTATCGGCGTGTTCGCTAACCACTTCGGCGGCTGGCGTGCGGCGCTGAAAATTTGTCTGGTGATGGGGATGATCGAAATCTTTGGTTGCGTCTGGGCAGTGAAACTCACCGGTATGAGTGCCTGGATGGGTATGGCGGACTGGTCGATTCTGGCACCGCCGATGATGCAGGGCTTCTTCTCCATCGGTATCGCCTTTATGGCCGTCATCATTGTAATTGCACTGGCTTATATGTTCTTCGCTAGCCGCGCGCTGCGCGCAGAAGAAGATGCAGAAAAACAACTGGCAGAACAATCTGCTTAATAAGGAGTTTTGATTATGACCGTTCGTATTCTGGCTGTGTGTGGTAACGGACAAGGCAGTTCCATGATCATGAAAATGAAAGTGGACCAGTTTTTAACCCAGTCGAACATTGACCACACGGTAAACAGCTGCGCGGTTGGCGAATACAAAAGCGAGTTGAGCGGCGCGGATATCATCATCGCTTCTACCCATATTGCGGGCGAAATCACCGTGACCGGCAACAAATATGTGGTTGGCGTGCGCAACATGCTCTCTCCTGCTGATTTTGGCCCGAAACTGCTGGAAGTGATCAAAGAGCATTTCCCGCAGGACGTGAAGTAAGGACGCGCCATGAAATTACGTGATTCGCTGGCTGAAAATAAATCTATCCGCCTGCAAGCGGAAGCAGAGACATGGCAGGACGCAGTGAAAATCGGCGTTGATCTGCTGGTAGCGGCAGATGTGGTAGAGCCGCGTTACTACCAGGCGATTCTGGATGCGGTTGAACAGCACGGCCCGTACTTTGTGCTCGCCCCCGGCCTGGCAATGCCGCACGGACGCCCGGAAGAGGGCGTTAAGAAAACCGGTTTTGCGCTGGTGACGCTGAAAAAGCCGCTGGAGTTCAACCACGAAGATAACGATCCGGTGGATATCCTCATCACCATGGCGGCGGTTGATGCCAACACTCACCAGGAAGTGGGCATCATGCAGATCGTCAACCTGTTTGAAGATGAAGAGAATTTCGACCGTTTACGTGCCTGCCGTACCGAGCAGGAAGTACTGGATCTCATTGACCGCACCAACGCGGCAGCTTAAGAAGGAATTGAACATGTCATTACCGATGTTGCAAGTCGCGCTGGACAACCAGACTATGGATAGCGCCTACGAAACCACTCGCCTGATTGCCGAAGAAGTCGACATTATCGAAGTGGGCACCATTCTTTGCGTAGGCGAAGGCGTGCGTGCGGTTCGTGACCTGAAAGCGCTGTACCCGCACAAAATCGTACTGGCTGACGCCAAAATTGCCGATGCAGGCAAAATCCTTTCTCGCATGTGCTTCGAAGCCAACGCTGACTGGGTGACCGTAATTTGTTGTGCGGATATCAACACCGCCAAAGGCGCGCTGGACGTGGCAAAAGAGTTTAATGGCGACGTGCAGATCGAACTGACCGGCTACTGGACCTGGGAACAGGCGCAGCAGTGGCGCGACGCAGGCATTGGGCAGGTGGTTTATCACCGCAGCCGTGACGCGCAGGCCGCAGGCGTGGCGTGGGGCGAAGCGGACATTACCGCGATCAAACGTCTTTCCGATATGGGCTTCAAAGTCACCGTCACCGGTGGTCTGGCGCTGGAAGATCTGCCGTTGTTTAAAGGCATTCCGATTCATGTGTTTATCGCTGGTCGCAGCATCCGTGATGCAGCCTCTCCGGTTGAAGCCGCGCGTCAGTTCAAACGTTCCATCGCCGAACTGTGGGGCTAAGGAGCGGATATGTTGTCCAAACAAATCCCGCTTGGCATCTACGAAAAAGCGCTCCCCGCTGGGGAGTGCTGGCTGGAACGACTGCAACTGGCAAAAACGTTAGGCTTCGATTTTGTCGAGATGTCAGTAGATGAAACGGACGATCGCCTTTCGCGCCTCGACTGGAGCCGCGAGCAGCGTCTGGCACTGGTGAACGCGATTGTTGAAACCGGCGTGCGCGTACCGTCCATGTGCCTTTCTGCTCATCGTCGTTTCCCGCTGGGAAGCGAAGATGACGCGGTGCGGGCGCAGGGGCTGGAGATTATGCGTAAAGCTATCCAGTTCGCCCAGGACGTCGGCATTCGCGTGATCCAACTGGCGGGCTATGACGTTTACTATCAGGAAGCCAATAACGAAACGCGTCGTCGTTTTCGTGACGGCCTGAAAGAGAGCGTTGAGATGGCAAGCCGCGCGCAGGTCACGCTGGCGATGGAGATCATGGATTACCCATTGATGAACTCCATCAGCAAGGCGCTGGGCTACGCACACTATCTCAACAATCCGTGGTTCCAGCTCTACCCGGATATCGGCAACCTGTCGGCGTGGGACAACGACGTGCAGATGGAGTTGCAGGCCGGAATCGGGCATATCGTCGCGGTACATGTGAAAGACACCAAACCAGGCGTCTTCAAAAACGTGCCTTTTGGCGAAGGTGTTGTGGATTTTGAACGTTGCTTCGAAACGCTCAAACAGAGTGGCTATTGCGGGCCGTACCTGATTGAGATGTGGAGCGAAACGGCGGAAGATCCGGCGGCAGAAGTGGCGAAAGCGCGCGATTGGGTGAAAGCGCGCATGACCAAAGCAGGCATGGTGGAGGCGGTATAATGCAAAAGCTGAAACAGCAGGTGTTTGAGGCCAACATGGATCTGCCGCGTTACGGGCTGGTGACCTTTACCTGGGGCAACGTCAGCGCCATTGACCGCGAACGCGGGCTGGTGGTGATCAAGCCCAGCGGCGTCGCCTACGAAACCATGAAAGCAGACGATATGGTGGTGGTCGATATGAGCGGTAAGGTGGTGGAAGGGGAGTATCGTCCGTCTTCCGACACTGCGACGCATCTCGAACTCTACCGTCGTTATCCGTCGCTTGGTGGTATTGTCCATACCCACTCCACTCATGCCACCGCATGGGCGCAGGCGGGGCTGGCGATCCCGGCGTTAGGCACCACGCACGCCGATTACTTCTTTGGCGACATCCCGTGCACGCGCGGATTAAGCGAAGAAGAGGTGCAGGGTGAGTACGAACTGAATACCGGCAAAGTGATTATCGAAACGCTGGGTGACGCCGAGCCGCTGCATACGCCGGGAATTGTGGTGTATCAGCACGGACCGTTCGTCTGGGGGAAAGATGCCCACGATGCGGTGCATAACGCGGTGGTGATGGAAGAAGTGGCGAAAATGGCGTGGATTGCGCGCAGTATTAACCCACAACTGAATCACATCGACAGCTTTCTGATGAATAAACACTTCATGCGTAAGCACGGTCCCAACGCCTATTACGGGCAGAAGTAAAACACGCGCTGCGGAAATTTCCTTCTTCGGGAGATAACTGGTCTAATTCCGCAGCCGTTTTTCAAAAAAAGCCCCCTGCGAAGGGGGCAAAGCAAACTATGGCAATGTTTCGTTGGTTATACCTGGTGCTAGCGATAAATATCCGCGCTGGCGTGCATATTGCCGTTACTCCCCGGTTCCCGCATCAGAATCACATGGTAGTACGTTGCGCCTTGCGCATCTGTCTCTTCATTTAATGCCTGACGTGCTTCACTTTCAGTGGCGAAGTTATGGTTGATATAAATCACACCTAAGCTTTGCACATCATCCATATTTCTGGCCTGGTGGTTATTAATTTCAATGGCTGCCCATGTATTTGCACTTAGCAAAAGCACAGCCAGAAGGGCTAAAACACGACTGAACATAGATACCTCCTCGACGGCTGACTTTGTGTGCTCTCCTCTTGTGGTGATCTTCTGATTTAATTTTAATCAATGATAAAGAAGTTGATGGTGACCATTTCTGATGCAGTTGTTCAAAAAAACACCATGACGAAGTGTGATGAACTCCAAATCAGCGATTTAGAGGTTATTTGCGAAAGGGGCGATTTATTTCTGCTCAGCCCTTGAGTTTAGCGGGGTATGTCAGTACTATAACGCGTCATTTTTCAGCCGACCTTTAACACGTTCCTTGCCTCCCCGGGATTCGGCTGACCCAGACAGGAGGCTGAATAATCCGTAAGGAGCAATTCGATGCGTCATTACGAAATCGTTTTTATGGTCCATCCTGACCAGAGCGAACAGGTTCCGGGCATGATCGAGCGCTACACTGCTGCCATCACTGGTGCAGAAGGCAAGATCCACCGTCTGGAAGACTGGGGCCGCCGTCAGCTGGCTTACCCGATCAACAAACTGCACAAAGCACACTACGTTCTGATGAACGTTGAAGCTCCGCAGGAAGTGATCGATGAGCTGGAAACTACCTTCCGCTTCAACGATGCCGTTATCCGCAGCATGGTTATGCGTACCAAGCACGCTGTTACCGAAGCATCTCCGATGGTTAAAGCGAAAGACGAGCGCCGTGAGCGTCGCGATGATTTCGCAAACGAAACCGCTGATGATGCTGAAGCTGGGGATTCTGAAGAGTAATTTCTGATGACCAACCGTCTGGTGTTGTCCGGCACCGTGTGCAGGACTCCCCTTCGAAAGGTCAGTCCATCAGGAATTCCTCACTGCCAGTTCGTGCTTGAGCATCGTTCTGTGCAGGAGGAAGCCGGCTTTCACCGGCAGGCGTGGTGCCAAATGCCCGTTATTGTTAGCGGACACGAAAACCAGGCCATTACTCACAGTATAACGGTCGGCAGTCGCATAACCGTTCAGGGGTTCATTTCATGCCATAAGGCAAAGAACGGACTGAGCAAAATGGTTTTGCATGCCGAGCAGATTGAATTGATAGATTCTGGAGACTAGCCATATGGCACGTTATTTCCGTCGTCGCAAGTTCTGCCGTTTCACCGCGGAAGGCGTTCAAGAGATCGACTATAAAGATATCGCTACGCTGAAAAACTACATCACCGAAAGCGGTAAGATTGTCCCAAGCCGTATCACCGGTACCCGTGCAAAATACCAGCGTCAGCTGGCTCGCGCTATCAAACGCGCTCGCTACCTGTCCCTGCTGCCGTACACTGATCGCCATCAGTAATCGGTCACGGTCCATTAATACGACTTTGAGAGGATAAGGTAATGCAAGTTATTCTGCTTGATAAAGTAGCAAACCTGGGTAGCCTGGGTGATCAGGTAAACGTTAAAGCGGGCTATGCTCGTAACTTCCTGGTACCGCAGGGTAAAGCTGTTCCAGCTACCAAGAAAAACATTGAATTCTTCGAAGCACGTCGCGCTGAACTGGAAGCTAAACTGGCTGAAGTTCTGGCAGCAGCTAATGCTCGCGCTGAGAAAATCAATGCACTGGAAACTGTTACCATCGCGTCTAAAGCTGGCGACGAAGGTAAACTGTTCGGTTCCATCGGTACTCGCGACATCGCTGACGCTGTAACTGCAGCTGGCGTTGAAGTGGCTAAGAGCGAAGTTCGTCTGCCGAACGGCGTTCTGCGTACCACTGGTGAACACGAAGTGAGCTTCCAGGTTCACAGCGAAGTATTCGCGAAAGTGATCGTAAACGTAGTAGCTGAATAATTCGTTATTCAACGAGACGTAAAAACGCCGACCAGTGGTCGGCGTTTTGCTTTTAAGTGATAAAAACCGCAGAAACAGACGTTCCCTCCATAAATCTCTTGCTATTCCTTTTATAAAAAGTTCGCAGTACCCATACCTGGCCCCCAGCCTCGCCGCTGGTAGTTCGTGTCATGTTTTTTACGCGTAAAACACGACAAAAGCATCAATACAGCGATCGTCTCACTTGTATGATAATAAAAACAATATGTTATATATGAATGTGCTGTTATTTTATTGTTTTTATATATAAAAAGATAAAATATCATCACTTTCGTAATCTTGAACGCTTTGCAGGTGCGTTCAATCCAATAAATGCTAATATTATGGCTATCATAGCCATAAAAAGATAAAATATTATCACTATGGGTAAAAAAACAGCACCGTTACTCCCTTATACGAATCAGATGCTTAGTGAATTTGGTGAGCGGCTGAAACTTGCTCGTTTACGATGCAGGCTTACCGCAAAGCAAGTTGCTGAACGTGCTGGGATGTCGCCAATAACATTGCGCTCTCTGGAGTCAGGAAGTGCAGGGGTCACGATAGGGGCATATTTGTCTGTGATGCAGGTTTTGGGCCTGGAAACGGATTTAAATAAGCTTGCAGCTGAAGACGACTTAGGGCGTCAGCTCCAGGATTCCCGTTTGATTAAAAAAAGAGGGCTGTCTCGTGTATCAAGTAAGAATGAAGAAGGTTCTCAGACAGCCTCATTGCAGATGAGGCACGAGAAAGAAGGTCATCTCACCACGGATTTAACAGCACTGGCAGAAGGCTCGACGCCATCTATTACAGGAGAAACATCAACCTCTCTTGCTGCACTATTAAAACCGATAAAAAAACCGTTAAAAGGAAATTAATTATGGCATTAATCGGAGTGTATGCGGATTGGGAAGGCCTGGATGGTCCTGCGCGTATTGGTTATTTACACAGTCGTCGCACTCGGGCGCGTGAGATATTTGAGTTTGAGTACGATAAAAAGGCGCTTGCAGATCCTTCACTTAATTTCATTCAGTTAGATCCTGAAATAATGTTGTATGAGGGAGCACAGTACCCAATTCCTCCAAAGGATAAATTTGGTGCATTTAGTGATTCCTGCCCGGATCGTTGGGGGCGTATGCTAATGAAGCGTCGTTTTGAGAGGGATATTCGAGACGGGTTATGTGATAAAGACTCCCACCTTTATGAGTCTGATTATCTACTAGGTGTTCATGATCTTTATCGGGTTGGGGCTCTTCGATACAAACGTGAAGACGCTGGAGAGTTTCTTGATAATCGCATTGATGTTGCAGCCCCACCATTTACCGAAATAGCGAGTCTGGAAAGGGTTAGCCGGGCAATTGAAGAAGATCCTGATAATAAAGAGTAATGGGGCAAAAATGGTTAAGAATGCTAATCGCTCCGGGGGGATCATTAGGGGGGGCACGTCCGAAAGCCAGTGTTGTTGATGAAGCTGGGCATCTCTACATCGCTAAATTTCCCAGTGTAAAAGATGAGTATGATGTTGGTGGATGGGAAATGGTCGTTAATGCACTTGCTGTTGGCTGTGGACTGAATGTTGCACCTGCTCAGGCGCATAAATTTGCCAGCAATTACCATTGTTTTATGGTTCGTCGTTTTGACCGCACTAATGCGGGAAGGCGTCTGCATTTTGCTTCGGCTATGACACTAACCAGGCATCAGGATGGTGAAGATGCCTCTACAGGTGTGAGTTATCTGGAATTAGCAGATGTTCTTATCAGACATGGCGCGCAGACTAATACTGACCTTAAGGAACTCTGGTCCAGGATTGTTTTTAATATTCTTGTTACTAATACCGATGATCATTTACGCAATCATGGATTTATCTTGATACCAGGAAAAGGTTGGCGGCTTTCTGAGGCATATGATTTGAATCCTGTGGTCAGGTCTGATGGTCTAAAACTCAATATTACGGAAAATGACAATGCACTTGATTTGGAATTAGCTAGAGAAGTTGCAGAGTATTTTCGACTTAGTTTGACGGAAGCTGATGACATTATTGCTAATTTTAGAGGGATTGTCAGTCAGTGGCGAATCATTGCCGAGCGTCTTCGATTACCTGGTCGTGAGCAAGAGTTAATGGCAGAGGCGTTCAGGGGGGCAATTTAGAATAGTTATTTCGATATATTCGCTAAATCATAAATTTGCGAAGCAATGCCAGTAGATACTGAACGTTTTGGAAGAGACGTTTAATTTATGAGAAAAATAGAAACGCTACAAAGCTAAATTATAGCGTTTCTATGTAAAATAATTAGCTTGTCGCTAACTGTACTTGTGGTTCTTCGTCTTTAACTTTGATAAGCGTCCACAGCGCAATGGCGCCAATAATGTCAAAGAAAGCCAGGGCAATAAAGAACGGCGCGAAGCCGATAATGTGAACGAATGCCCCGATAAACAGGTTGAAAATCAACTGACCGCTCCATGCACAGGCTCCTGCCATACCCACAGCGGTAGCTACTTCGTCTTTTTTGAATAGGTCACCGCCCAGAGTTGCTGCAACAGTAGAAAGACATTGATGCGAGAATGCGCCAATGCTAATCAGTAATACGGCGATGTAGGGATTTTCGACAATACTCACCAGACCAATCGTCATCATAATGACGGCTGCAATAGTGAAGGTAATTCTTCGTGAGTTAATTAAACTCACGCCGCGATCGTGGAAGAACTTCGCGACAAAACCACTGGCTAAACAGCCGAGATCGCCCAGCAGGAAAGGTAGCCAGACGAACATGGCAATTTCTTTCAGGCTAAAATGCAGCGTTTCGACGAAGAAAATCGGTACCCAGAAGTTAATGGTTCCCCATGCCGGGTCAGCGAGAAAACGCGCGATGCCAATCCCCCAGAAATTACGTTGGCTGAGGATATGCTTGATTGACGTTTTTTCTTTCTTATCTGTTTTAAGATGCTGTTCTTGCCCAGACTCAATATAGTGGCGCTCTTCATCAGAAAGGCGTTTAGCATCTTTTGGATCTTTATAACAAAAGAACCAAAATAAAGCCGCGAGTAAAGCAAGGCTACCTGAGACAATAAACGCAAATTGCCAGCTATGAAACATAATGCACCAGGCAATCAACGGTGGAGCAAGCATCGCGCCGAGTGAGGTGCCCATATTGAAAACACCTGTCGCCACGCCACGCTCTTTTGCCGGGAACCATGTTGATGCGGTTTTTACACCCGCAGGAATTGCCGATGCTTCGCTGAAACCCATCAGGGCGCGCATAAATGCCAGACCTGACCATGTTCCTGTCAAGGCATGCCCCATTGTCGCCAGGCCCCAGATTGCGGCACATATCGCAAAACTTAACTTCAGACCCACGGTATCAATAAAGAAGCCCATTATCGGTTGCCCCAATGTATAGGCCAACTGGAATGCACTGACAATCCATGAATATTGTTCTTTGGTTATTCCGGTTGTCTCCATAATCGTTGGAGCCGCAATACCTAACGCCGTTCTGTCCAGATAATTGATTACAGTGATAAAGCATACGAGGGCAATCATATGCCATCGATAATTCTTTATTTTATTCATTTTTAAACCTTTTAATTATATTAATAAACCCTGGTTGTTGGTATTTCCATGTAATAGGCAATAAAAATCAGGTACAGAGGAAATATTGGAAATTATTGTGTGTAAATGTCTCCCTTTAAAAAGTCTGGCCAGTTTTTTTCAAAGTAAATACCGTTAATACACGGTTGCATACGTAAAGACTTTACTTCGGTAATAAAAGAACCTTGCGAATATTGAATTGTTAATTTGTGATTTTTGTCTTCAGCGAGTTCAGAGCGAAAACGCCATTCTTCTTTTGCGCCGCGACGAGTTTGTGGTAGGCATTTGCCTTGTGGATCAATAACCATACGCGCCCCACGGCTACCACCACCAGCATCAATATAATGCGTTAATTGTGTTAATACCGCGGCAGAAGTCAGCGTCATATGCCGCCACATAAACAGCTCGGCAACTTCACCCACATGTTTGATTGCCAATCCATGTCGTTGGACAAATTCGTTCAATAGCAGGGCATCACGAGTGGCGCGTCGGACTTTATCGGCATGGCAAATAAATCCCGCATGGTCAGACATTCGTGCCTGAATTTTTTCTCTCACAACCGACAACGGCATCCCGGTCCCGTTATCGTGCGCCTGAGTAATGATCTCTCTTATAGAAGCCAGTGCCGGAGCTGCCAGCTGTGCTATATCTCCATCAATATTCCGCTTTTGCGTGCAACCAATAAAACGTGCCAGACGAACAGCAAAAACCTGCCCGGCATTCAATGCCGCGCCGCCAGGTCGGGTGACGCCGTGTGTGCCAGCAACTTCCCCCACCGCAAAACAACCGGGCAGAGATGTTTGTCCCCAGATATCGACTTCAATGCCGCCATTCATGTGCTGATTATTCATGGCAAACTGCAATGGCTGCGTGGTGAGATCGTAACCGTGCATCTTATACAGCGAGATAGACAGCGGATTCATTCGTTGCAGGCGTTCGATGGGCGATGGTGCCAGAGCGTCGTTATTTTCCAGATACGTGCGAACGTCGTCGTCCAGTCGATCTAATGAGAAGGGCAGGTCACCCGGCACCGCTTCAGGATTGCGATTGAAATCCATAAATACCTGACGCCCTGATTGCTGCTCTTGCGCTACTGCCATATCTAACAAGCTGGAGCCAAAATCCATTACCCGCGTGGCGTGGAACGGCCACTGATAGCCTTTACGGAAGATGTTTGAAGCTAGCTCCTGGGTGGTGCGATAGTAATCCGCGAGGAAGTTATACTCGTTACCCTCAGCATCTACGGAATAGATATACGGGATCACCTGCACATAGGTGCCGGACAAATTCCACGGAAACGTGCTGCGCGGTGTGCCGATACCAAACTGGCTTTCAGTCAGATTGGTTAGCGTCAGACCTTCCTCCAGCGCCAGACCCAGCGAGCCGAAACATTTGTGTGGATAAACACTGTCGCGATAAAGCTCGCCAGGCCCTCCTGTTGCCAGTACCACATTGGGCGCAGTCACAATTGCCAGCCCCCATGGGTTATGGGCGCGATGACCGGTCGCGAGGATTGCCCCCGCCACACGGTCTTCACCGTTTTCGTCACGCTGATGCAGCAGTTTAATCACTGTTGCACTGGTCAACATTGGGATAGCAAGACGCTGTACTTCTTCCAGCAGCACTTTCACCATTAACCTTGAGGTACGCGGCCCACACGAGGTTGCACGCCCGGCTTCGTCATGGTCGGTTTGATAACGAAGAATCGCGCCATAGCGATCTTCCGGTAATTCCAGACCAAGATATTGCAACCCGCCAAGAGTGTGCAGAGAACCTACCGCTTCAACATAAGCGGTGTCGTGATCCATCGCCCCACCGCTCGCCAGTGCCTCTGCCAGTTTGGTGAAGTTGTCGCCGTTGCCCGCAGTAGCGGCGGTAAACAGTGTTTGTTTATCAGAGCCAGAACATGCCGACGTCCCCATATATAACCCGGCGGTGGCGATTAACACATTTTGCTGGCGGCGTTTAAGTTCCACAGCTGCACGTAGCCCGGCTGCACCACTGCCGACTACCAGGGCATCTGTTTTCCAGAGTGGGTAATCAACGCCGTCAACCGTGACAACCCATGCGGGTTCTGCCTGTGCAAAACCCTTTGGGAAAGTAACGTGCGTCAGTGCATCAAGGATGGTGTCATCAAGCTGACTCATGCATCCTCCATTGGCATAAACAGGCTACTTTCCATCAGACGTGGGTGCCTGATAATCGGACGGAAGGCCATATACGGCAGAATGTCGCGCTCAATCTCCACACCCGGCGCGATTTCAATTAATTCAACGCCTTCTGCCGTTAACTGGAATACTGCGCGTTCAGTGATATACAACACTTCCTGACCACTTTGCTGTGCGTAGGCGGCGCTAAAAGTAATTTTTTCCACCTGGGTAACCAGTTTAGGGATTTGACCTGACTGGGCGATATGCAAGCCATCTGGCGTTACATCAATCTTGCTGCCTTTGGCGTCGAACGTACCGCAAAACACCACTTTACGGGCGTTTTGTGCAATTTCGAGAAATCCGCCGGGGCCAATCAGATTGCCATTGAGATGGGATACGTTGACGTTACCGTATTGATCCATCTCTCCCATGCCGAGGAAGGTGATATCGATGCCGCCGCCACTGTAGAATTCAAATTGATCGAGTGATGGAATAATGGCATCGGCGTTACGGGCGCAGCCGAACAGAGCATCATCAAGCATCATGCCGTTATGCACACCCTGTTCTACACTCAGCCACAAACTTTGATAAGGCACGCCTTCGCGCAGCGCAACCCCAGGAATACCGCCGGGAATACCAAAGCCAAAGTTGGTTGAAGCGCCTGCCACCAGTTCCCGCGCTGCCCGACGGGCAATCAGGCGACGCACCGGATGACTAACCAGTTCAATAGCGTCGTTAGAACTTAGACGGCGATGTTGACCGCTGATGGTCAGGTCGTAACCACCAAGATAGGTTTGCGGTTGTTCGCGGTGCTCAACGATGCCATCAACCAGAATTCCTGGTAGCTTGACCCGACGTGGTTCAATGGTACCTGCTTCCAGCACATCGCGTACCTGTACGAACACTTTGCCGCCGCTGTTGTGTGCTGCCAGCGCCATCGAATAGCTATCCATATCAATCGCTTCTTCTTCGAGGCTAACGTTGCCTCGTGGATCGGCATAAGTGCCACGCAAAATCGCGTAATCCACTTTGAAAGGGCGATAACGAAGTTTGGTCTCACCGTCGATTTCAATCAGTTCTACCAGGTCGTCGGTAGTGCATTCATTCGACTTACCGCCACCATTGCGTGGATCAACAAACGATCCCAGCCCAACGTGGGTAAAAAGCCCCGGACGTCCGGCACCGATCTCCCGCAGCAGTGCCTGAATTACGCCACCAGGGAAACAGTAGGCTTCAATAGCATTGTTTTTCACCAGTTCCTGCATCTTGGGCGACCAGGTAAAATGTCCGGCAATAATGCGTTTGAGCATTTCGGCGTGAGCAAAACGGTTAGTGCCTTTGCTGTCGCGATCGCCAATACCCAGCGAGTGGATTAATGTCAGATCGCGCGGGTGTCCGGTTTGCAGAAAGCGCGCTTCAATGGCGGCCAGAATATGGTCAGCTTCCACCATGCCGCCGCCGTTGCCGCTAATGGCAATGGTTGCGCCGTCCTGAATTTGCGCCGCCAGTGTCTCGGCGGTTGATAACTTACGCATACAATTTCCTTATTGATTGTGGAAGCTCACGCCGGCTTTTTCGGCAAATGCGTGCGTCGCCTGTTGGCAATCCTGAGTGGCGGACATTAATCCAGCCAGCAACTGGTGCGAGTAATCGGCGTGTTTATTTTCCAGCGCCAGAATCAGTTGCTTAATATGTGCCAGTGCCACCGGACCACATTTTTCCAGCTGCGCTAACTGGTTCGCCATCCAGCTTTCCACCTGTTCTTTTTCTACCACTTCATCAATTAAATTCGCTGTCTGAGCTTCCTGCGCCGTCAGGCGTTTACCCAGCATCAGCATCTGGCGACCGACCACAGGACCAACCTGATTAAGCACTCGCTCAATGCCCATCCAGCCTGGCACCATGCCGAGCATCACTTCCGGGTTAGAGAATTTCGCGCCGGGGCGAGCGATACGAATATCGCAGCACAAGGCAAGTTCAATACCACCGCCGATGGTATGACCGTTGAGATTCGCAACGGTTAATTGGGGTAAGTTTCGCAGGCGATTAAAAACGTCATTACCGCGTTTAATCCATTTTCTGCCCATATCTAATGGCGAATAGGCCGACCACGATTTAATATCGCCACCCGCACAAAAGAATTTATCGCCGGTTGCCGTTAATTCGACTAAGCGTAATGCCGTGTCATTTTCAATTTCATTTAAATAATGGTCGAGAGATTCGATCATTTCTTCATTAATAGCATGACATTTATCTTCACGGTTCAATGTCAGGCGGCAAGAAGCCGCCGCTCTGCTGAACAGAACGGGTTGGTCATTCATGATCATTCCTTAACAATAATGCGCGATGCGATCGACGCTAATATCCAGCGTGCTGTTAATATCTTTCTGCCACCAGTACGGTGAGAATATTTCCAGTTCAATAGCGCCATTAAATCCGGCGTTTTCAACCAGCCGACGAATTGACGGAATATTGATGACACCATCTCCCGGCATTCCACGGTCATTGACCAGATCGGTGGTCGGCACTAACCAGTCGGAAACATGAAACGCGAGGATGCGTTTTCCGGCACGCAGGATCTGACTGGCGAGATCCGGGTCCCACCAGACATGGTAGACATCTACCGCCACGCCGAGGCCAAATTCGCCATCGGGATCGAGTTCATCACACCAGTCCAGCGCCTGACGTAACGTGCACAGACAAGAACGATTGGCAGCAGTCATCGGGTGCAGTGGCTCCAGTGCAATTGGCACGCCGACCTCTTTCGAATGTGGCAGCAACTGGCGAATCCCTTGTTTCACCTGTTCCCGTGCTTCGTACAGATCTTTTGTTCCCATTGGCAGACCGCCAACCACCTGCATATAACAGGCGGCGTTCAGTACAGCGGCGTCGTCCAGCGCCCGGCGGTTATCGTCAATCGCCAGTTTGCGCTCCGCCAGCGTCGGTGCGGTGTAGTAGGTGCTACGGCACAAACCGGAAACGTTCATGTTACTGGCAGCAAGCTGGCGGGCGGTTTGCTGGAGATCTTCACTCTGCAACTCCCTGCGCCAGGGGGCAATCGCGCCAATACCGCGTGCGGCGCAGGCATCAATAATGGCGGGTAGCGGCGTTTTATAGCCCAGTGTCGCGGTATTGATACTGAATAAATCCGGGCGTTGTAACAGATCTCTCATGATTCAGCCTCAGAAGCGCGGCATACTTAAGCCGCCGTCGATGGCGACCGCCTGACCACAGGTGTAAATAAGTTTACCTTCCGCCATCGCGCGGACAGTGGAAGCAATATCCGCCGGATAACCCCAACGTCCCCACGGCACCAGACCTTTGGCAATCAGTTCGTCGTAATAGGCCGTTGCCGGAATAGTCATATCGGTTTTGATGAGACCAGGACGCACTTCATATACGCCAATTTGTTCATTACAAAGGCGAGCAGCAAACAGACGAGCAGCGGCAGAGACGGCAGTTTTGGCAATGGTATATTCGCCGCGATTCATCGCCAGCATGATGGCGTTGATGGAACTGACAAAAATAATCGAGCGGTGCGGCAGTTCTGCTTCCGGTTTCGGCTGTGCCAGTAAGCGCTTACTGAATGCCTGAGCAAGGAAGAACGGTGCGCGGGTGTTAATGGCAATATTTTGGTCGAAGCTGTCTGGTTCGAGGTCGAGAAGGTCACCGCGTTTTTTCACTGAAATGCCTGCGTTGTTGAGCAGGCAGTCCAGACGTCCCCACTGGTTTTGCGCTGCGTCGAGCATCTCTTCATGCAGGGAGAGATCGCCCACATCAGCAGGGAAGCAAATCACTTCCACGCCTTCCGCCAGACATTCTTGTTGTGTGGCATGTAATTTTTCTACGCTATCCGCATCCGGACGATCATTAATCAGCAGATTAAATCCGCCACGCGCAAGCTCCAGCGCACAGCCCTTTCCAATACCACGAGCGGCTCCGGTAATCACGGCAACAGGACGAGTGGATTTCATACAATAGCTCTCTTTTTTTGAATTTTGTTTCCTTAGTGATGATTAGCTTGCGACTGGAGGATAAAAAGATCAACCATCTAGTTGGTTGATATGCGATGGCGATCACAGGACATTTGATAACCTGATGAAAGTACAAGTTTTTGCCCTTTTTTCTGAAGCTGAAATCAAATCAGGTTATGATAGTCACCACGAAGAGGTCGTGGGGAAGCGTTATGTATCTTGATACCAGCAACGTACAGAGCCTGAAAGAAAAGCTGCTGTTATGCGCGGTTAATGAATTTGCCGAATATGGTTACGAAGGGGCCAGAGTCGATAATATCGTCAAGGCCGCGGGGTGCAGTAAACAGACGGTTTATCACCACTTTGGTAATAAAGAAAATTTATTTATCGAAGTACTGGAATATACCTGGAACGATATTCGACAAAAAGAAAAGGCCCTTGATTTCTCAGATCTTCCGCCACAGAAAGCCATTGAGAAAATAATCGATTTTACATGGGATTATTATATTTCTAATCCCTGGTTTTTAAAAATTGTGCATAGTGAAAATCAAAGTAAGGGTGTGCATTATGCAAAATCACAGCGTCTTTTAGAAATTAACCATGCGCACTTGCAGTTAATGGAATCCTTATTGGATGAAGGGAAGAAACAAAATATTTTTAAGCCAGATATCGACCCATTGCAGGTGAATATTAATATTGCTGCGCTTGGGGGATATTATTTGATCAACCAGCATACGCTTGGCCTGGTTTATCACATCAGTATGGTTTCACCGCAGGCACTGGAAGCCAGACGTAAGGTCATCAAAGAGACAATCCTTAGCTGGCTTTTGGTTGACCCTTCATCTACCGCGCGCGAATAAAACTGCCATCCGGCTGGCGGGTAAACAGGACCTGTTGATTATTCCCCGTATCAATGGTTAAGCCCGTCACCACGCCGCTGGCGTTCTGGCGGATTTTCACCATCTGCCCGTTTTGCAAATTACTCAGTGGCTTATCCGCGCCTTCTACCTGCGCCATGGCATAGACATCGGTAGCGGGCAGTCCGTGGTCGCGGAACAGCTGCGCCATCGTTTTACCGGGTTCGACACGATAGGAGCGCCATTGATTATCAATTCCGCTATCTGGCTGGAATGGTTGCGTATGGGTGGTTTGCGGCTGCTCTTCTGGTTGGCCTTCCTGTATTGGTTCTGGAGCGACCGGAGCCACCTGATCAGGATCATTTTGTGGCGTAACTAATTGCGCCCGCAGCTGTTCTTCTGTCGGTGGTTGTGATTGCGACTGAATATCTAACTGCGCTTCACGCGTCACCACCGGCGCGTTGGGCGTATCATCAGATGGAAGCAGAAATCCGACTACCAATACAATGGCGGCAATAATGATCCCCCGACGATGCATCGGCGGCAGCGGGTCCATGAAGCGAAAATTGTCCGGCGCGTGCCAGACTTTCTCCAGGGTTGGTTTTAGTTCAAAGCGCCCGGGCATGGTTTCCTCCTGCTCCGCGTCTTGTTCCTCAATCATAGCCTATGAATAAGCTAACGCTATGATGTCCGTGGTAAACCCGCCTTTATTATATTCATACGGGATATTGCTATTGTTTCTTTTTCCCCGGGATTTGTCATCATTCCCGCGACAAAGTTTTACCCAAAGAAGTGTGGCTGATATGCTGCCCGCTACTTTATACCCTAAGAAAGGAAATACGATGACCACCCCAACTTTTGACACCATCGAAGCGCAAGCAAGCTACGGCATTGGTTTGCAGGTAGGGCAACAGCTGAGTGAATCTGGCCTGGAAGGGCTGCTGCCAGAAGCACTGGTTGCAGGCATTGCCGATGCGCTGGAAGGCAAACATCCGGCTGTTCCGGTTGATGTGGTGCACCGCGCGCTGCGTGAAATCCACGAACGCGCCGATGCCGTTCGTCGTCAGCGTTTCCAGGCGATGGCTGCTGAAGGTGTGAAATACCTGGAAGAAAACGCCAAAAAAGAAGGTGTAAATAGCACCGAATCTGGCCTGCAATTCCGCGTGATCAACCAGGGCGAAGGCGCAATTCCGGCACGTACCGACCGCGTTCGTGTTCATTACACCGGAAAACTGATCGACGGCACCGTGTTTGACAGCTCCGTTGCTCGAGGCGAGCCAGCTGAATTCCCGGTAAACGGCGTGATCCCTGGCTGGATTGAAGCACTGACTCTGATGCCGGTAGGTTCTAAATGGGAACTGACTATCCCGCAGGAACTGGCATATGGCGAGCGTGGCGCAGGCGCGTCCATCCCTCCGTTCAGCACCCTGGTGTTTGAAGTCGAACTGCTGGAAATCCTCTAAGCAGCGCATTCTGTTCCCCTCGAACCAGAGGGGAGCAGGCATTCAGCAATAAACCCTTCAGTTTGCCAAACGGCGCTATTTTATGTTGCAAAGACCCTGTAAGCGTGTATTTTTGTGAGCTGTTTCGCGTTATCACCGTGATATGACACTCACTTTAAACATAAAATTAACATTAGATCTAAATCTTAGTATTCATCCCGCGTATTGTTACCTAATATCGATGAGTCCCGATACAGATTCGTCGTATCATAGACTGACTAAAGGCCGTAGAGCCTGAACAACACAGACAGGTACAGGAAGAAAAAAACATGGTAGATCAGGTAAAAGTCGTTGCCGATGATCAGGCTCCGGCTGAACAGTCGCTACGGCGCAATCTCACAAACCGACATATTCAGCTTATTGCCATTGGCGGTGCCATTGGTACAGGGTTGTTTATGGGGTCCGGCAAAACGATTAGCCTTGCCGGGCCGTCGATCATTTTCGTTTATATGATCATCGGTTTTATGCTCTTTTTCGTGATGCGGGCAATGGGGGAATTGCTGCTTTCGAATCTGGAATACAAATCTTTTAGTGACTTCGCTTCCGATTTACTCGGGCCGTGGGCAGGATATTTCACCGGCTGGACTTACTGGTTCTGCTGGGTTGTAACCGGTATGGCAGATGTGGTTGCCATTACCGCCTATGCGCAATTCTGGTTCCCTGGGCTTTCTGACTGGGTTGCTTCGTTATCCGTGATCATTCTGTTACTGGTTCTAAACCTCGCCACGGTAAAAATGTTCGGTGAGATGGAGTTCTGGTTTGCGATGATCAAAATCGTCGCCATCGTGTCGCTGATTGTTGTCGGCCTGGTCATGGTGGCGATGCACTTTCAGTCACCGACCGGTGTGGAAGCATCATTTGCACATTTGTGGAATGACGGCGGCTGGTTCCCGAAAGGCTTAAGCGGCTTCTTTGCCGGATTCCAGATAGCGGTTTTTGCTTTCGTGGGGATTGAGCTGGTAGGTACAACAGCTGCGGAAACCAAAGATCCGGAGAAATCACTGCCACGCGCGATTAACTCCATTCCGATCCGTATCATTATGTTCTACGTCTTCTCGCTGATTGTGATTATGTCCGTGACGCCGTGGAGTTCGGTAGTCCCGGAGAAAAGCCCGTTCGTTGAACTGTTTGTGTTGGTAGGTTTGCCTGCGGCTGCCAGCGTGATCAACTTTGTGGTGCTGACCTCTGCGGCGTCTTCCGCTAACAGCGGTGTCTTCTCTACCAGCCGTATGCTGTTTGGTCTGGCCCAGGAAGGTGTGGCACCGAAAGCGTTCGCTAAACTCTCTAAGCGCGCAGTACCCGCGAAAGGGCTGACCTTCTCTTGTATCTGTCTGCTCGGCGGCGTGGTGATGTTGTATGTGAATCCCAGCGTGATTGGCGCGTTCACGATGATTACAACCGTTTCCGCGATTCTGTTTATGTTTGTCTGGACGATTATCCTTTGCTCGTACCTGGTGTATCGCAAACAGCGTCCTCATCTGCATGAGAAGTCGATCTACAAGATGCCACTCGGCAAGCTGATGTGCTGGGTATGTATGGCGTTCTTTGTGTTTGTTCTGGTGTTGTTGACACTGGAAGATGACACCCGCCAGGCGCTGCTGGTTACCCCGCTGTGGTTTATCGCGCTGGGGCTGGGCTGGCTGTTTATTGGTAAGAAGCAGGCTGCTGAACTGCGGAAATAACCGCATTATCATGCTGGATGGCGCAATGCCATCCAGCTTTTAGATCACTCACCCGCCAGCGCGCGCGGAAATAGTACATTGTTTTCCAGACTGATGTGCTCCATCAGGTCATCAATCAGTTCATTAATGCCGTTATACATCGCTTTCCAGGTGGTGCAGGCTTCCGGCGGCGGTGTGACGTTATTGGTGGTGTGTTTGATCACTTCCAGCAGTTCGCCCGCTTCATCGTGCTCGCTTTCCATTACGCTGATTGGCCCCATTGCCTGGCTGCCCATGCCTTGTTTGATCATTGGGAAGAGGATTTGCTCTTCTTTCATCATATGGCTGGAAAGCTCTTCATGCAGCATAGTCAGGTATTTTGTCAGCCCTTTTGGCACACTTGGTTTGTCGGCGTGAACGCGCTCGACTTTAGTCGCTTGCAGGATCAGCTCCGGCAGCTGCTCGCGATGGCGATCGTGATAGCGCACAATAATGTGGTCGATGATTTCCGCCAGCGGGGCGCTACGCCAGTTTTTCTCAATCGGTTGTTCAGCAAGCTTTGCCAGTTCGGCTTCAATGACGTCAACATCCAGTTCTTTACGTGCCGCCGCGCGCGCCAGCGTCTGCTTACCGCCACAGCAGTAATCCATATCATATTTACGAAACAGAGCCGAAGCGCGAGGAATAGAGAGCGCCAGTTCACCTAAAGGTTGGTCGCGATAAGCCATAGCTGATACCTCATTCTTAATAAGATAAGATGCATTTTAAATGCATCTTTAAGGCAAAAGCTATAACCCTTACGTAGCAGAGGCTTATTTAACTCACTGCCAGCGTGTCAACTTTCTGAGACAGATTCAGTTAAAGGTTTTTCTGGTTTTGCTCTGACCGCAATGACCACGCCAATCACTAACAGCGCGATACCGCTCAGCGTCATTAGCGGCGGCATTTGCTGGCGGAGTAAAAAGGTGTACAGCAAACCTGCCAGCGTTTCGAAAACAATCAGCGGCCCGAGAATCACTGTCGGTAATCGCTGGCTGGCGACGTTCCAGCAGAGTGCGCCAACCCATGAGCAAAGCACGGCTATCGCAACCATCAGACTAATAAACACCAGCGGACGGGGGCCAAAGGGTAAGGAGAAGTCCGGCGTTTGCATATTCAGCCAGTAACAGGCGACGAGATAGCCGATGAGAGAAACCGGCAGCGTGACCAGCGCCTGCGCCGTCGCCCACATCATCGGATGTTTGTCGGGATTTTCCCGCAGCCAGCGGGCGTTGCGCAGGGCATACCATGCCCAGCAGACCACGGAAACTAACGCCAGCACGATGCCTGAGGTATAACGTGCCCAGTCAAAATCGGGGAGTCCGTGGTTTAACTCAGCAATATTCACACACGCCAGGCCGATGCCAATACAAACCAGTGCCGGGGCGAGTTTTCCCCATGCGAGTTTGCCGTCGCGCTGGCTATAAAGCAGATTGGCAAAAACGGGAATCACCACCGGCAGGGTGCCGATAATCATCGTGGAAACAGGCGCGCCAGTACGTTGAATGGCACTGGCAAGGCAGAAGTAATAGATAAGGTTGCCCATCATGGTGAGCATCAAGGCGGTAAGCCAGTCGCGACGCGCCAACTGACGCAGACGCACGCGTCCCAGCCAGGCAATGGGCAGCGCAATTAACCCTAGCGCCAGGTAACGCCCCATCGACTGTAACATCGCCGGGTATTCCGGCACGATCAACGGCCCGACAAAAATAAGCCCCCACATCAACCCTGCTAACAGGGCGTACAGCACGCCGCTAATCATCACTGGCATCCACTGGTCTGTCAGAAGAAATATTCAGGAAGCAGACATGATTGCTCCCGGCATCCCGTCATTATCAGAGAGGATGCGGGAGGATGCCACTTTAATTAACTAGTTATTAACATTAAAAAGATGGCTTACGCTTTCGGCTAACGTTGTCGTTGGGCGGCCAATCAATGTGCTAAGCGTTTTGCTGTCATCAAACAGACCGCCTTTCGATGCGCCAACGTCAGAATCCGCCAGCATATCCGCCAGTCCATCAGGCAGTCCGACGCTTTTCAGCGCCGCAGCGAAATCGGCTTCGCTCAGATTTTGATAGGTAACCGATTTTCCGCTCTGTTTGGTGAGTTCTGCCGCTAACTGTGTCAGCGTCCAGGCTCTATCGCCCGCCAGTTCGTAAACCTTGCCTTCGTGACCGGCTTCGCTAATCACGCGTGCCGCAGCTACCGCATAATCAGCCCGCGTTGCTGAGGCAATTTTGCCATCGCCCGCGGCACCGATAAATACGCCGTGTTCCAGTGCTGCCGGGGCGCTGGCGAGGTAGTTTTCACTGTACCAGCCGTTGCGCAGCAGGGTGTAAACGATGCCAGAATCAGCCAGCATTTTCTCCGTCTCGATGTGCTCATCGGCGAGGCCGAGCGGGGAGGAATTGGCATGTAGCAGGCTGGTATAAGCGATAAATTTCACGTCGGCCGCCTTTGCGGCATTAATAACATTACGATGCTGCGGGGCACGTTGACCCACTTCGCTGGAAGAGATCAGCAGTAGTTTTTCCACTCCCTGAAGCGCAGATGTCAGTGCGGCTTCATCGCCGTAGTCAGCCTGACGCACGGTAATGCCTTGTGCTGTCAGTGCCTGTGCTTTTGCCGGATTACGAACGATAGCCACTATTTGGCTGGCAGGAACCGTTTTCATCAAGGATTCAATAACATAGTGACCAAGTTGGCCAGTGGCACCAGTAATAGCGATCATGGGAAGTCTCCATCGTTTTGTCTTGTGTTTAAATACGCTAACACTTAAACTTACTTTTAGTAAGTACATACAAAAAGGTAAGTATGAAATGAGTCAGGTTAGCCTGTCGCAACAACTGAAAGAGGGAAATCTCTTTGCGGAACAGTGCCCGTCGCGCGAGGTGTTGAAACACGTCACCAGCCGTTGGGGGGTGTTGATTCTGGTGGCGCTACGCGAAGGTACTCATCGCTTTAGCGACCTGCGCCGTAAAATGGGCGGGGTGAGTGAAAAGATGCTTACGCAGTCGTTACAGGCGTTAGAGCAGGATGGTTTTCTTAACCGTATCGCGTATCCGGTGGTGCCGCCGCATGTGGAATATAGCCTCACGCCGCTGGGCGAGCAGGTGAGCGAAAAGGTTGCTGCACTGGCGGACTGGATTGAGTTGAATTTGCCCGAGGTGTTAGCGGTGCGGGATGAACGTGCGGCATAACTGCCGGATGCGCTGCGCTTATCCGGACTACGGTTCATGGCTTGTAGGGCGGATAAGATGCGTCATCATCGCATCCGCCAATAAATGCCGGATGCGGTTGATGATTTGTAGGCCGAAAAAGAAGTGTTTTACTTACTCAGATCCACCTGATAAATCGCAAACCCGATATCATCGGTCGCGACTTTATTCATCGGATACTGCCCTTTTTCTTTAATAAACGCTGCGGCTTTATCTGACGGAGAGGTTTCGAAACGGATATCCAGTTTCTTATCGCCAGCTATCGGTGCTAAACGCCAGTTGTTATCTGCCGCCGGGTGAATTTCCCCCGCACGTTTCGACTCATCAGCAATCCACGCTGCCAGCACCGAGCGGTTCTCATCCGGTGAAGCAAAAGCGATATGGCTGTCGCCCGTACCGGCAAATTTGCCGCCGTAAGCGCGATAGTTATTGGTGGCAACGAGGAACATGGCGTTCGGATCAATCGGCTTGCCGTTAAAGGTCAGGTTCTTAATCCTTTCCGCATTGGCATTAATCATCTGGCACTCGCCGTCATAACGGGCGGGCTGGGTAACATCAATCTGATAATTCACACCATCAATAACATCAAAGTTATAGGTGCGGAAACCATCCCAGTTGATGAGTGACTGTGGTTTCGTGCTGTTAGGATCAATCTGGTTAAACTGTCCGGCGGAGCACTCCAGCCACTCTTTCACCTCTTTACCGCTGGCTTTCACCACAATCAGCGTATTGGGGTAGAGATAAAGATCGGCGGCATTACGGAAGGTCAACTGGCCTTTTTCCACCTCCACATAGCTTGCGGGGTCATTTTTGCGACCACCAACTTTAAACGGTGCGGCAGCTGAAAGCACTGGCAGTTTTGCCAGATCCGGATCGCCCTGAATGTAATGCTCGACATACGCTTTTTGCGCGTTGTTCACCACCTGCACGGTCGGATCGTCCTGCACAAGCGCCAGATAGCTATACATATTGTCGGCAGATTTACCGATTGGCTTGCTGACGAACTGGCGTGTGGCATCGTGATCGGCTTTGAGTGTTTCTACCAGCTTGCTGTCTTCCGCCGCGAGGGATTTTTTATTAGCGATGTCGTAAATCGGCCGTGCTTCCGCTTTCGCCTGCGTCACCTGCCATTTACCGCTGTCATTACTGAGTTGTAAGTCGACCACACCAAGATGATCGCCCCACATGCCTGGCATTACCGCCGGAACACCATTCAGCGTGCCTTTCGCGATATCAGCCCCTTCGATATCAGCAAAATCTTTACCTGGGAAAACGGCGTGAGCATGGCCAAACATAATGGCGTTAACGCCCGGAATTTCACTGAGGTAATAAACTGAGTTTTCCGCCATCACTTTATACGGATCGGCAGACAGCCCGGAATGTGCCAGAACGACAACGACATCGGCACCTTTCTCGCGCATTTCAGGCACGTATTTGCGCACGGTTTCGGTAATATCATTCACCGTCACTTTCCCGGATAAATTAGCTTTATCCCAGCCCATGATTTGCGGCGGCACGACGCCAATATAGCCAATCTTCAGCGTCTGTTTTTTTCCGTCTTTATCGACCACTTCGGTGTCTTTAATTAAATACGGTGTAAACATTGGCTGTTTGGTTCTGGCGTCAATGACGTTGGCATTTACATAAGGGAATTTCGCTCCCGCCAGCGCATTTTTCAGGTAATCCAGACCGTAGTTAAACTCGTGGTTGCCAAGCGTGCCGACGGTATAGTCCAGCGTGTTTAATGCCTTATAGACCGGGTGAATATCACCTGCTTTTAAACCTTTCGCCGACATGTAATCTGCAAGCGGACTCCCCTGAATCAAATCGCCGTTATCCACCAGTACGCTGTTTTTCACTTCATTGCGGGCATCGTTAATCAGGCTTGCCGTACGTACCAGTCCGAATTTTTCCGTGGCGGTGTCTTTGTAATAATCGAAATCCATCATGTTGCTATGCAGATCAGTGGTTTCCATGATACGCAGATCGACCGTCGCTGCATTCACACTGGCGGCAATCAGCGTGGCCAGGAGCGTTGCGCTAAACTTAATCATCAGGGACATCCTTTTATCATCGGGAATACGAAAGAAAAGGGAGAATAAACGTCTTACTTATAGAACAGTGAAGAATGCCACAATTTTACGCTTTGAAAATGATGACACTATCACAGTTGGCGCATTCATTAACGATAGGGTATAAGTAAAACAATAAGTTAACACCGCTCACAGAGACGAGGTGGAGAAATGTTAGATCAAGTATGCCAGCTTGCACGGAATGCAGGCGATGCCATTATGCAGGTCTACGACGGGACAAAACCGATGGACGTCGTCAGCAAAGCGGACAATTCTCCGGTAACGGCAGCGGATATTGCCGCTCACACCGTTATCATGGACGGTTTACGTACGCTGACACCGGATATTCCGGTCCTTTCTGAAGAAGATCCTCCCGGTTGGGAAGTCCGTCAGCACTGGCAGCGTTACTGGCTGGTAGACCCGCTGGATGGTACTAAAGAGTTTATTAAACGTAATGGCGAATTCACCGTTAACATTGCGCTCATCGACCACGGCAAACCGATTTTAGGTGTGGTGTATGCGCCGGTAATGAACGTAATGTACAGCGCGGCAGAAGGCAAAGCCTGGAAAGAAGAGTGCGGTGTGCGCAAGCAGATTCAGGTCCGCGATGCGCGCCCGCCGCTGGTGGTGATCAGCCGTTCCCATGCAGATGCGGAGCTGAAAGAGTATCTGCAACAGCTTGGCGAACATCAGACCACGTCCATCGGCTCTTCGCTGAAATTCTGCCTGGTGGCGGAAGGACAGGCGCAGCTGTACCCGCGTTTCGGGCCAACGAATATTTGGGATACCGCCGCTGGTCATGCTGTGGCTGCAGCTGCCGGAGCGCACGTTCACGACTGGCAAGGTAAACCGCTGGATTACACTCCGCGCGAGTCGTTCCTGAATCCGGGGTTCAGAGTGTCTATTTATTAATTAATTTATGCAGCAGGTCCATCACTTGCTGCACCTCTTCTTGAGTGAGCGCCCCGTCTTTGGCCCATTGCACGCGACCGTCTTTATCCAGCACCACTACAGCGGAACTTTCTTCATCCAGCTGCCAGGCACCGCGTGCGACGCCATTGCTATCAACAATAAACTGCGACCAGGGATAAAGCTTTTTATTACTCTCCAGACTGCTGCGCACAAACATCCCTGAACCCGGAATCGCGTCGTCGGTGTTAACAATGGTGGTGGTCTGGTAACGATCGTGCGGTAACTTCGCTGATTTAATCGCTTCAATCAGCGTCGCGTTTTTCTCTTTTGCAGAGGTGCGACCAGCAATATGTTGCAGTACTCGCACTTTTCCCACTAACTGCGCGCTGTTCCAGGTTTTGTAGCTAAACTGATCTTTATCAAGCACCAACTCGCCACGATCGGTGATGCCAATCGGCGGCACTCGCTGACCGGTTTCGAACTGATGTGCGGAAGCCATCATCGGCAACAGCAGGCAGGTGAGTGCCAGAATCTTGCGTAGGGTCATGGTGTTTCCTTCTTATGATATGCAGGTGATCCGACCACTTGGGTCTGAGTTTTAATCATATGTGCTATTTATCGAATTTCCCGCAAGTGTGATGCCAGTTTGCGGTCAAGCGCACAAATCATATTAAAAATGAATGCTTATACTGAAGACCGCGCTTCGGTAAAAAGATAATTCTGAATAATTGTAACCTTTAGGTAAAAAAAGTTATACGCGGTGGAAACATTGCCCGGATAGTCTATAGTCACTAGGCATTAAAATTTGCGCCTCATAATAGTTGGGCCGATTGTGGCACCGCAAAGGCGTAATACTCAGCAGGAGATAACAATGAAAATTTTCCAACGGTACAACCCACTTCAGGTGGCGAAGTACGTAAAGATCCTGTTCCGTGGACGGTTATACATCAAGGACGTTGGCGCTTTTGAATTTGATAAGGGTAAGATTCTTATCCCAAAAGTGAAGGATAAGCTGCATTTGTCAGTGATGTCCGAAGTTAACCGTCAGGTTATGCGTCTGCAAACAGAGATGGCTTAACCAAAGTGCTATGCAGTAATAAGACGGCTCCTGATTCAGGAGCCGTTGATGTTTCTGGGGTTATGCGACGCTTTCTTCTTTATCTTTAGCGTCAGGCATTTTTGGCGAAAGGGCGGTGGCTTTGCTGTCGATTCGGGTCACCAGCAGCTGGTCGATGCGGTAGTTATCGATATCCACCACTTCAAATTTGTAGCCGGCGAATTTCACCGAATCGGTGCGTTTCGGGATCTTACGCAGCATAAACATCATAAAGCCGCCGATGGTTTCGTAGTTGCCCGACTGCGGGAACTCGTCAATATCCAGCACGCGCATGACGTCGTCAATCGGAGTGCCGCCGTCTATCAGCCATGAGTTCTCATCACGGGCGACAATCTGCTCTTCCAGCCCCTGACCGACCAGATCGCCCATCAGCGTGGTCATCACGTCGTTGAGGGTGATGATCCCCACTACCAGTGCGTACTCGTTCATGATCACCGCGAAGTCTTCACCTGCGGTTTTAAAACTTTCCAACGCCTCTGAAAGGGTTAACGTATCCGGCACAATCAGCGTATTGCGAATTTGTACGCCGCTGTTCAGTGCCAGGCTTTGGTTAGCCAGCACGCGGTTCAGCAGGTCTTTAGAATCGACATAGCCGATGATGTGGTCAATATCTTCATTACAGACGAGAAACTTAGAGTGCGGATGTTCCGCCACCTTATTCTTCAGACTTTGCTCATCTTCGTGGAGATCAAACCAAATCACGTTTTCACGCGGTGTCATTGAAGACGGAACGGTACGGGATTCCAGTTCAAAGACGTTTTCAATCAGCTCGTGTTCCTGTTTACGTAACACGCCCGCCAGCGCACCGGCTTCCACTACCGCGTAGATGTCATCAGAAGTGATGTCATCTTTACGTACCATTGGCAGTTTGAAAATACGGAAGATTATGTTCGCCAGTCCGTTGAAGAACCACACCAGCGGGGTGCAAACGTACAGGCAGAAGCGCATCGGGTTGATGATACGCAAAGCCACAGCTTCTGGCGCAATCATACCGATGCGTTTCGGGGTTAAATCCGCAAACAGGATAAACATGCCAGTCACTAACGAGAAAGAGAGAATAAAGCTCAGTTGCTCAGAGAGTTCTGCCGACATATAGCGGGAGAACAGGCTGTGAAAAGCTGGAGAAAATGCCGCATCACCGACGATACCGCCGAGAATCGCCACTGCGTTCAGACCGATTTGGACCACGGTAAAGAACATGCCGGGATTTTCCTGCATATTCAGAACGCGTTGGGCATTTATATTGCCTTCATCAGCCAGCAGTTTAAGTTTGATTTTGCGTGAGGCGGCAAGCGAGATCTCGGACATCGAGAAGAACGCACTTACAGCGATCAAACAGAGTATGACTAAAATACTGTTTAACATATCTTATCCGACCTTTCAGGCCAGATCCTCGGAAGGGGAAGTTGATTAATTTGTGTGAAATACACATTGAAAGCCGATTCGAAGAAAGTGAACCGGCATTTTCAGTGGCTAGTATAGCGTAAGGTACTGTAAAGCCGCCAGAGGGTTAAAATTCAGACAGCTGAAAAATGAAAAACTGCCTGATGCGCTATGCCGAACAGGCCTACGCAGTCCCCGCAATATATTGAATTTGGACGATTTTGTAGGCCTGGCAAGGCGTTTACGCCGTATCCGGCATAAACAAAATGCACTTTATCAACAATCTACATTTGTACCCGTAACGCTATGCTTCCGGCGGCAGACAGACGCCAATTCCGCCAATTCCACAGTAACCATACGGGTTTTTATGCAGATATTGCTGGTGGTCATCTTCGGCATAATAAAACGGTGTGGCGTTAGCGATTTCCGTGGTGATGCGACGATCGTCATCGGCGGCAAGCATCGCCGCCTGAAAACGTTCCAGACTGGCGCGAGCGGCGGCATCCTGTTCTGGGGTCAGCGGATAAATCGCTGAACGATACTGCGTGCCGTGGTCATTGCCCTGACGCATTCCCTGGGCGGGATCGTGATTCTCCCAAAATACTTGTAGCAACTGCTCATAGCTGATGACGGATGGATCGTAAACAATGCGCACCGCTTCGGCATGGCCAGTATCGCCGGAGCACACTTCCCGATAAGTCGGATTTGGCGTATAGCCGCCGGTATAGCCTGCGGCGGTGCTGTAAACGCCGGGTAACTGCCAGAACAGACGCTCCACACCCCAGAAACAACCCATCGCAAAAATGGCAATCTCCATTCCGTCAGGTACATTGGTCATTGAGTGACCGTTGACCGCATGCAGTGTGGCTACGGGCATCGGGGTGTTACGTCCAGGCAGGGCATCGGCGGGGGAAACCAGATGCTTTTTATCAAATAAACTCATGGTGTCGCTCTCCCGAAAATCGGTCATTGGGGTTAAGGTTGTAACAAGAGGCGTATTTGCACACAATAACCACCGTGAATAGGTCTAAAGTAAAACATAAGAAATATTTTGGGTTTAGTCTGCTTTTTAATCCATATTACTGGATTTTTGTTAAGCCGTTTAACGGCGTTCCAGGGGCAGGAAAAAAAGGATATTCAGGAGAAAATGTGCGCTATATCCGACAGTTATGCTGTGTAAGCTTACTCTGCTTAAGCGGATCTGCCGTCGCCGCGAACGTCCGTCTACAGGTCGAGGGGTTATCGGGACAGCTGGAAAAGAACGTTCGCGCGCAGCTTTCTACGATTGAAAGTGATGAAGTGACGCCAGACCGTCGCTTTCGCGCACGCGTCGATGATGCCATCCGCGAAGGTCTGAAAGCGCTGGGTTATTACCAGCCGACCATTGAATTTGATCTCCGTCCACCGCCAAAGAAAGGGCGGCAGGTATTGATCGCCAAAGTCACGCCAGGCGTGCCGGTGTTAATTGGCGGCACCGATGTGGTATTGCGCGGCGGCGCGCGGACCGATAAAGACTATTTGAAATTGCTCGATACTCGCCCGGCTATTGGTACGGTACTGAACCAGGGCGATTATGAAAATTTCAAAAAGTCCTTAACCAGCATTGCGTTGCGTAAAGGTTATTTCGATAGCGAATTTACCAAAGCACAGCTGGGCATTGCGCTCGGCCTGCATAAAGCCTTCTGGGATATTGATTATAACAGTGGCGAACGTTACCGCTTTGGGCATGTGACCTTTGAAGGATCACAAATCCGCGATGAATACCTGCAAAATCTGGTGCCGTTTAAAGAGGGCGATGAGTACGAATCGAAAGATCTGGCAGAACTGAACCGTCGACTTTCTGCTACCGGCTGGTTTAACTCGGTGGTGGTGGCTCCACAATTTGATAAAGCGCGCGAAACGAAAGTATTACCATTGACGGGCGTGGTTTCGCCGCGAACAGAAAACACCATCGAAACCGGCGTCGGTTACTCTACGGACGTGGGACCGCGCGTGAAAGCGACGTGGAAAAAGCCGTGGATGAACTCTTACGGTCACAGTTTGACCACCAGTACCAGTATTTCCGCGCCGGAACAGATCCTCGACTTCAGCTATAAAATGCCGCTGCTGAAGAATCCGCTGGAACAATATTATTTGGTGCAGGGCGGTTTTAAGCGCACTGACCTGAACGATACCGAGTCTGACTCCACTACGCTGGTGGCTTCTCGCTACTGGGATCTCTCCAGCGGCTGGCAGCGTGCCATTAACCTGCGCTGGAGTTTCGACCACTTTACCCAGGGTGAAATTACCAACACCACGATGCTGTTTTATCCTGGGGTGATGATTAGCCGCACGCGTTCTCGTGGTGGCCTGATGCCAACCTGGGGCGACTCGCAACGCTACTCTATCGACTACTCCAACACGGCCTGGGGCTCGGATGTTGATTTCTCCGTTTTCCAGGCGCAGAACGTCTGGATCCGCACACTGTACGATCGCCATCGTTTTGTGACACGCGGCACGCTGGGCTGGATTGAAACGGGTGATTTCGACAAAGTACCGCCGGATCTGCGTTTCTTCGCCGGGGGCGATCGCAGTATTCGCGGCTACAAATACAAATCTATCGCCCCGAAATACGCCAACGGTGACCTGAAAGGGGCCTCGAAGCTGATAACCGGATCGCTGGAATACCAGTACAACGTGACCGGAAAATGGTGGGGCGCGGTGTTTGTCGATAGCGGCGAAGCGGTAAGCGATATTCGCCGCAGCGACTTTAAAACCGGTACAGGGGTCGGCGTGCGCTGGGAATCGCCGGTCGGGCCAATCAAACTCGATTTTGCCGTGCCGGTCGCGGATAAAGACGAACACGGGTTACAGTTTTACATCGGTCTGGGGCCAGAATTATGAGTTTATGGAAAAAAATCAGCCTCGGCGTGGTTATCGTTATCTTACTGTTACTGGGATCGGTGGCGTTTCTGGTGGGCACCACCAGCGGCCTGCATCTGGTATTTAAAGCGGCGGATCGCTGGGTGCCAGGACTGGATATTGGCAAGGTCACCGGCGGCTGGCGTGATCTCACCTTGTCTGACGTTCGTTATGAGCAGCCAGGCGTGGCGGTAAAAGCGGGCAATCTGCATCTGGCGGTCGGGCTTGAGTGCCTGTGGAACAGTAGCGTTTGTATTAATGATCTGGCGCTGAAAGACATTCAGGTCAACATCGACAGTAAAAAAATGCCTCCTTCTGAACAGGTTGAAGAAGAGGAAGATAGCGGTCCGTTGGATCTCTCCACGCCGTATCCCATTACCCTGACACGGGTGGCGCTGGACAACGTCAACATCAAGATTGATGACACCACGGTATCGGTGATGGACTTCACCTCCGGCCTGAACTGGCAGGAGAAAACCCTGACCCTGAAACCGACATCGCTGATAGGCCTGTTGATTGCTTTGCCGAAAGTGGCGGAAGCGGCACAGGAAGAAGTGGTCGAACCGAAAATTGAAAATCCGCAGCCGGAGGACAAGCCGCTCGGCGAAACGCTGAAAGATCTCTTTTCTCGCCCGGTATTGCCGGAAATGACCGACGTGCATTTGCCGCTTAACCTGAACATTGAAGAGTTTAAGGGCGAGCAGCTGCGCGTGACGGGCGACACGGACATCACCGTGAGCACCATGCTGCTGAAAGTGAGCAGCATTGACGGCAATACTAAACTGGACGCCCTGGATATCGATTCCAATCAAGGGATCGTCAACGCCAGCGGCACGGCGCAGCTGTCAGACAACTGGCCGGTGGATATCACCCTCAACAGCACACTGAACGTGGAGCCGTTGAAAGGTGAAAAGGTGAAGCTGAAAGTGGGCGGTGCGCTGCGCGAACAGCTGGAGATAGGCGTTAACCTTTCCGGTCCGGTGGATATGGATTTACGCGCCCAGACGCGACTGGCGGAAGCCGGATTGCCGCTCAACGTGGAAGTGAACAGCAAACAGCTTTACTGGCCGTTCACTGGTGAGAAGCAGTATCAGGCAGACGATCTGAAACTGAAACTTACCGGCAAAATGACCGATTACGCGATCTCTATGCGCACGGCTGTTAAGGGCCAGGAGATCCCGCCAGCCACCATTACCCTTGATGCCAAAGGTAATGAACAGCAGGTCAATCTCGACAAACTTACCGTCGCGGCGCTGGAAGGGAAAACGGAACTTAAGGCGTTGCTCGACTGGCAGCAGGCCATTAGTTGGCGCGGTGAGCTAACGCTTAACGGCATTAACACCGCCAAAGAGATCCCGGAGTGGCCGTCGAAACTCAATGGCTTGATTAAACCCCGCGGTAGCCTGTACGGCGGCACCTGGCAGATGGAGGTGCCAGAACTGAAGCTGACCGGTAACGTCAAACAGAACAAAGTGAACGTTGACGGCACGCTGAAAGGCAACAGTTATATGCAGTGGATGATCCCAGGGCTGCATCTGGAACTGGGGCCAAACAGTGCCGAAGTGAAAGGTGAGCTGGGGGTAAAAGATCTCAATCTTGATGCCACCATCAACGCGCCGGGGCTGGATAACGCGCTGCCGGGGCTTGGCGGTACAGCGAAAGGGCTGGTGAAAGTACGCGGCACGGTGGAAGCGCCACAACTACTGGCAGATATCACCGCGCGCGGCCTGCGCTGGCAGGAACTTTCCGTGGCGCAGGTTCGCGTGGAAGGCGACATTAAATCCACCGATCAGATCGCCGGGAAACTCGACGTACGCGTTGAGCAAATCTCGCAGCCGGATGTAAATATCAACCTCGTCACCCTGAATGCCAAAGGCAGCGAAAAGCAGCACGAGCTACAGTTGCGGATTCAGGGCGAACCGATTTCCGGGCAGCTTAATCTGGCAGGAAGTTTTGATCGCAAAGAAGAACGCTGGAAGGGAACACTTAGCAATACGCGCTTCCAGACGCCGGTCGGTCCGTGGTCGCTGACCCGCGATATTGCGCTGGATTACCGCAATAAGGAACAAAAAATCAGCATCGGGCCACACTGCTGGCTTAACCCGAATGCGGAACTGTGCGTGCCGCAAACTATCGATGCGGGTGCCGAAGGGCGTGCGGTGGTGAATCTCAACCGCTTCGACCTGGCCATGCTGAAACCATTTATGCCAGAAACCACTCAGGCCAGCGGTATCTTCACGGGTAAAGCGGACGTTGCCTGGGACACCACGAAAGAGGGGCTGCCGCAGGGCAGTATCACCCTTTCGGGGCGTAATGTGCAGGTGACGCAAACCGTCAACGATGCGGCGCTGCCCGTGGCGTTTCAGACGCTGAATCTGACGGCGGAACTGCGTAACAACCGTGCCGAACTGGGCTGGACCATCCGCCTGACCAATAACGGCCAGTTTGATGGTCAGGTGCAGGTGACCGATCCGCAAGGCCGCCGTAATCTTGGTGGCAACGTCAATATCCGTAACTTCAACCTTGCGATGATAAACCCCATCTTTACCCGTGGGGAAAAAGCAGCGGGGATGGTGAGTGCCAACTTGCGTCTGGGTGGTGATGTGCAAAGCCCGCAGTTGTTTGGTCAGCTTCAGGTTACGGGGGTGGATATCGACGGCAACTTTATGCCGTTTGATATGCAACCGAGCCAGCTTGCGGTCAACTTTAACGGTATGCGCTCGACGCTTGCTGGTACTGTGCGGACCCAACAGGGAGAAATCTACCTGAGCGGTGACGCCGACTGGAGCCAGATTGAAAACTGGCGGGCGAGGGTAACAGCGAAGGGCAGTAAAGTGCGTATCACCGTGCCGCCGATGGTACGAATGGATGTATCGCCAGATGTTGTATTCGAGGCTACACCAAATCTGTTTACTCTCGACGGTCGCGTGGATGTCCCTTGGGCGCGCATCGTGGTGCACGAGCTGCCGGAAAGCGCAGTAGGCGTTTCCAGCGATGTGGTGATGCTTAACGATAACCTGCAACCGGAAGAGCCGAAAACGGCGTCGATTCCGATTAACAGTAACCTGACTGTCCACGTTGGCAACAATGTGCGCATTGACGCCTTTGGCCTGAAAGCGCGGCTGACGGGCGATCTCAACGTCGTTCAGGACAAACAAGGGCTGGGCCTGAACGGGCAGATCAACATCCCTGAAGGGCGCTTCCATGCCTATGGTCAGGATCTGATTGTGCGTAAGGGTGAGTTACTGTTCTCTGGTCCGCCAGATCAACCGTATCTTAATATCGAAGCTATTCGTAACCCGGATGCTACAGAAGACGACGTCATCGCCGGAGTTCGCGTCACTGGTCTGGCGGACGAACCGAAAGCGGAGATCTTCTCTGACCCGGCGATGTCGCAACAAGCTGCATTGTCTTATTTGCTACGTGGACAAGGGCTGGAGAGCGATCAGAGTGACAGTGCGGCGATGACCTCGATGCTGATTGGCCTGGGGGTTGCGCAAAGTGGCCAGATTGTGGGTAAAATCGGCGAGACGTTTGGCGTAAGCAATTTAGCGCTCGACACAGAGGGAGTAGGCGACTCCTCCCAGGTGGTGGTCAGCGGCTATGTATTGCCAGGTCTGCAAGTGAAATACGGCGTGGGTATATTTGACTCTATAGCAACACTCACGTTACGTTATCGCCTGATGCCTAAGCTATATCTGGAAGCCGTGTCTGGTGTAGACCAGGCACTGGATTTGCTCTATCAGTTCGAGTTTTAGCAATGCGAATATTTGTCTACGGCAGTTTACGCCACAAACAAGGCAACAGTCACTGGATGACCAATGCCCAGTTACTGGGCGATTTCAGTATCGATAACTACCAGTTGTATAGCCTGGGCCACTATCCAGGCGCAGTTCCGGGGAACGGAACAGTACACGGTGAAGTTTATCGTATTGACAACGCCACGCTGGCCGAACTTGATGCCTTGCGCACCAGGGGCGGTGAATACGCGCGCCAGTTGATTCAGACGCCGTACGGGAGTGCATGGATGTACGTTTATCAACGACCCGTCGATGGATTAAAGCTAATTGAAAGCGGCGACTGGTTAGACAGGGATAAGTAATAATAAAAGCACGCCACCTTCGGGTGGCGTTGTTTTATGCGATGTATCTCGCGATTTTTTTTGTCACTTTCCCATCTTTTGCTTTTCTCTCCGGGCCGCTTTCCATATCTGCAATCGCATAAAAAACTCTGCTGGCGTTAACAAATGTACAGGGGTAAAACGGGGACACGCTTTGAACGGTGAGTATGAGTGAGGCCGGCTAACTTCCAGCAAGTGGCTATGAACAGCAAAATGGTGGTCGAGCTTAGCTTGTTCTTACCGTTCAAGCCTTTCAACTGCTGAAAATAATAATAGGAGTAGAGAGTTTATAAATTGCGGGCATAAAAAAACCCTTACTAACCGAAGCCCGGTGTTCAGGGTTATTGCGCCAGAAGAACTTATTTATTCTTGGCGCGCTCGAAGGAAGCAACGATTTCAGCTTTAGCGGCTTCTGCGTTTTCCCAACCTTCAACTTTAACCCACTTGCCTTTTTCGAGGTCTTTGTAGTGCTCGAAGAAGTGAGCGATTTGCGCTTTCAGCAACTCTGGCAGATCGTTAACGTCTTTAATGTGATCGTATTCTTTGCTCAGCTTGGTGTGCGGAACAGCAATCAGTTTCGCATCTTCACCGGCTTCGTCGGTCATTTTCAGTACGCCAACCGGACGGCAGCGGATCACAGAACCCGGCTGCAGCGGGTACGGAGTCGGGACCAGTACGTCAACCGGGTCACCGTCCAGAGACAGAGTGTGGTTGATGTAACCGTAGTTGCACGGATAGAACATCGCGGTGGACATGAAGCGGTCAACGAACAGTGCGCCGCTCTCTTTGTCGATTTCGTATTTGATCGGATCTGCGTTAGCCGGGATCTCAATAACAACGTAGATGTCTTCCGGCAGATCTTTACCCGCAGGGACGTTGAGTAAGCTCATGTCTGTTTCCTTTAAAAATATGTGGCAAACAAGTGCCGAGTATTATAGCCAACTCGCGCCGAATGTCTTCGCTTGTTTTCGTCTTCATTTTCCTTTTTCGCCAGTTTTAAGACGGTATACAGAGCAGGAAAATCCATAACCGTAGCCGCATTTTTCATAGTGAGATGAAAGCGATTACAAACTTGTGATTAACGTTTTATTTACTTTTTTGAAGTGTTATGTAACGCAATCCGTTACATAACGAATTGTCTATAGTTTTTTCGCGAACATCTTTTCACCAATAATAATTACCCCGACGAGGACAACCCTATGTGGAAACGCTTACTTGTAGTCTCTGCAGTCTCGGCAGCCATGTCGTCTATGGCGTTGGCCGCTCCATTAACCGTAGGATTTTCGCAGGTCGGATCGGAATCCGGCTGGCGCGCCGCAGAAACCAATGTGGCGAAAAGTGAAGCCGAAAAGCGCGGTATCACACTGAAAATTGCCGATGGTCAGCAAAAGCAGGAAAACCAGATTAAAGCGGTACGTTCCTTCGTCGCACAAGGGGTGGATGCGATCTTTATCGCTCCGGTGGTTGCGACGGGTTGGGAACCGGTATTAAAAGAGGCGAAAGATGCCGAAATCCCGGTCTTCTTGCTTGACCGTTCCATCGATGTGAAAGACAAATCTCTCTATATGACCACCGTTACTGCCGACAACATCCTCGAAGGTAAGTTGATCGGTGACTGGCTGGTGAAAGAGGTTAACGGCAAACCATGTAACGTGGTGGAGCTGCAGGGCACCGTTGGGGCCAGCGTCGCCATTGACCGTAAGAAAGGCTTTGCCGAAGCCATAAAGAATGCGCCAAATATCAAAATTATCCGCTCGCAGTCAGGTGACTTCACCCGCAGTAAAGGCAAAGAAGTCATGGAGAGCTTTATCAAAGCGGAAAACAACGGCAAAAACATCTGCATGGTTTACGCCCATAACGACGACATGGTGATTGGTGCAATTCAGGCAATTAAAGAAGCGGGCCTGAAGCCGGGTAAAGATATCCTCACGGGTTCCATTGATGGCGTACCAGATATCTATAAAGCGATGATTGATGGCGAAGCAAACGCCAGCGTTGAACTGACGCCGAACATGGCTGGCCCCGCTTTTGACGCGCTGGAGAAATACAAAAAAGACGGCACCATGCCTGAAAAGCTGACGTTAACCAAGTCCACCCTTTACCTGCCTGATACCGCAAAAGAAGAGTTAGAGAAGAAGAAAAACATGGGGTATTGAGGGGCATCAATATCTGATGCCGACTTGTGGGCCGCCGGATAAGGTGTTTACGCCGCATCCGGCAGTTGTGCAGTACCGGACTTAACACCATGCACAATCTGTCCCCTCGCCCCTTTGGGGAGAGGGTTAGGGTGAGGGGGACAAACGGCGCAGCTCTTAACATCAGGCACGATCTATTCCCGGACTTTTAGAGCGTGGCTAAGGGGGAAACCATGACGACCGACCAACACCAGGAAATCCTCCGCACCGAAGGATTAAGTAAATTTTTCCCCGGTGTCAAAGCGTTAGACAACGTTAATTTCAGCCTGCGCCGTGGCGAAATCATGGCGCTGCTCGGTGAAAACGGGGCGGGAAAATCGACGCTAATCAAAGCATTAACCGGTGTATACCACGCCGATCGCGGCACTATCTGGCTGGAAGGCCAGGCTATCTCACCGAAAAACACCGCCCACGCACAACAACTCGGCATCGGCACCGTCTATCAGGAAGTCAACCTGCTACCCAATATGTCGGTCGCTGATAATCTATTCATAGGTCGCGAACCCAAACGTTTCGGCCTTCTACGCCGTAAAGAGATGGAAAAGCGCGCCACCGAACTGATGGCATCTTACGGTTTCTCCCTCGACGTGCGCGAACCGCTCAACCGCTTTTCAGTCGCGATGCAGCAAATCGTCGCCATTTGCCGGGCTATCGATCTCTCCGCCAAAGTGCTGATCCTCGATGAACCCACCGCCAGTCTCGACACTCAGGAAGTAGAGTTACTGTTTGGCCTGATGCGTCAGCTTCGCGATCGCGGCGTCAGCCTGATCTTCGTCACTCATTTTCTCGATCAGGTTTATCAGGTTAGCGATCGGATCACCGTCTTACGTAACGGCAGTTTTGTGGGCTGTCGGGAAACGCGCGAGCTACCGCAGATCGAACTGGTAAAAATGATGCTGGGGCGCGAGCTGGACACCCACGCGCTTCAGCGTGCCGGGAGAACATTGCTGAGCGACAAACCTGTTGCCGCGTTCAAAAATTACGGCAAAAAAGGAACGATCGCACCGTTTGATCTCGAAGTGCGCCCCGGCGAGATCGTCGGTCTGGCAGGCTTGCTGGGATCAGGGCGGACAGAAACCGCCGAAGTGATCTTCGGTATCAAACCTGCTGACAGCGGCACTGCGTTGATCAAAGGCAAACCACAAACGCCACGCTCGCCACATCAGGCTTCGGTACTGGGCATCGGCTTCTGCCCGGAAGACAGGAAAACCGATGGCATCATCGCCGCCGCCTCGGTGCGGGAAAATATCATTCTTGCTCTCCAGGCCCAGCGCGGCTGGCTACGACCTATTTCCCGCAAAGAGCAGCAAGAGATTGCCGAACGCTTTATCCGCCAGCTTGGCATTCGCACACCTTCCACCGAACAACCGATTGAATTTCTCTCCGGCGGCAATCAGCAAAAAGTGTTGCTTTCACGTTGGCTACTGACCCGACCGCAATTTCTGATTCTCGACGAGCCAACGCGCGGAATTGATGTTGGTGCCCACGCCGAGATCATCCGGCTGATTGAAACGCTGTGCGCCGATGGGCTGGCGCTGCTGGTGATCTCCTCCGAGCTGGAAGAGCTGGTGGGCTATGCCGATCGGGTGATCATCATGCGCGATCGCAAACAGGTGGCGGAGATCCCGCTGGCAGAGCTTTCCGTTCCGGCGATCATGAACGCCATTGCGGCGTAAGGAGAACAGTGTGATGCCTCAATCTCTCCCGGACACTACGCCGCCGAAAAGGCGTTTTCGCTGGCCAACAGGAATGCCGCAGCTGGCGGCACTGTTGCTGGTGCTGCTGGTCGATAGCCTGGTGGCCCCGCATTTCTGGCAGGTGGTGCTTCAGGATGGGCGTTTGTTCGGTAGCCCTATCGACATTCTTAACCGTGCGGCCCCCGTTGCGCTACTGGCGATTGGCATGACGCTGGTTATCGCCACTGGTGGGATTGATCTCTCCGTAGGGGCGGTGATGGCTATCGCCGGAGCCACAACGGCTGCGATGACGGTCGCGGGATTCAGCCTTCCAATTGTTTTGTTAAGCGCCCTCGGCACTGGCATCCTGGCGGGATTGTGGAACGGCATACTGGTAGCGATCCTCAAAATTCAGCCGTTTGTCGCCACCCTGATCCTGATGGTCGCCGGGCGCGGCGTGGCGCAACTGATCACCTCCGGGCAGATCGTCACATTTAACTCACCGGATCTCTCCTGGTTCGGCAGTGGATCGCTGTTGTTCCTGCCAACACCAGTCATTATTGCGGTGCTGACACTTCTCCTGTTCTGGCTGTTGACCCGCAAAACGGCGCTGGGGATGTTTATCGAAGCCGTTGGTATCAACATTCGGGCGGCAAAAAATGCCGGGGTAAACACGCGGATCATCGTCATGCTCACCTACGTGTTGAGCGGGCTATGTGCGGCGATTGCGGGCATTATCGTGGCGGCGGATATTCGCGGTGCCGATGCCAATAACGCCGGGTTATGGCTGGAGCTGGACGCCATTCTTGCAGTGGTGATTGGCGGCGGATCGCTGATGGGCGGGCGCTTTAACCTGCTGCTTTCGGTGGTGGGGGCGCTGATTATTCAGGGAATGAACACCGGAATTTTGCTTTCTGGCTTTCCGCCGGAGATGAACCAGGTGGTGAAAGCGGTGGTGGTGCTTTGCGTGCTGATTGTTCAGTCGCAACGCTTTATCAGTCTGATTAAAGGGGTACGTAACCGTGATAAAACGTAATTTGCCACTGATGATCACCATCGGCGTCTTTGTGTTGGGTTATATCTACTGTCTGACCCAGTTTCCCGGTTTTGCTTCCACAAGAGTGATCTGCAATATCCTGACCGATAACGCCTTTCTTGGGATAATCGCCGTTGGCATGACCTTTGTGATCCTCTCCGGTGGGATCGATCTCTCCGTCGGTTCGGTGATCGCCTTTACCGGCGTGTTTCTGGCAAAAGTGATTGGCGATTTCGGCCTCTCGCCGCTGCTGGCGTTTCCGCTGGTGTTGGTGATGGGCTGTGCCTTCGGCGCATTTATGGGGCTTCTGATTGACGCCCTGAAGATCCCGGCGTTTATCATTACCCTTGCGGGAATGTTCTTTTTGCGTGGCGTCAGCTATCTCGTTTCGGAAGAGTCGATCCCGATAAACCATCCTGTTTATGACACGCTCTCAAGCCTTGCGTGGAAAATCCCTGGCGGCGGTCGCTTAAGTGCGATGGGACTGCTGATGCTGGCGGTGGTGGTTATCGGCATATTCCTCGCGCATCGTACCCGTTTTGGTAATCAGGTATACGCCATTGGCGGCAACGCAACGTCGGCAAACCTGATGGGGATTTCCACTCGCAGCACCACTATTCGCATTTATATGCTCTCCACCGGACTGGCAACGCTGGCGGGGATTGTCTTCTCGATTTATACCCAGGCCGGATATGCACTGGCGGGCGTAGGTGTGGAACTGGATGCTATCGCCTCAGTGGTAATTGGCGGTACGCTTTTGAGTGGTGGCGTTGGAACGGTATTAGGGACGCTTTTTGGCGTGGCGATTCAGGGACTGATTCAGACTTACATAAACTTTGATGGCACGCTGAGTTCCTGGTGGACGAAAATCGCCATCGGTATTTTGTTGTTTATTTTTATAGCATTACAGCGTGGATTAACGGTGCTGTGGGAGAATCGTCAGAGTTCGCCTGTGACAAGAGTCAACATTGTGCAGCGATAAAAACGCCTCTCCGTGTGGAGAGGCGCAGGAGATTACGCGTCCGGGAACTCACGGATAAAGCGTTCGACATCTTCAACCATATGGTCGTTGCCGACAAAGAACGAACGGCGCTGGTGCAGGGTTTCCGGGATAATATCCAGAATACGCTCTTTGCCATCGCTCGCTTTACCGCCCGCTTGTTCCGCCAGGAATGCCATCGGGTTGCACTCATACAGTAAACGTAGTTTACCGTCCGGGTGGCTGGCGGTGCTTGGGTAGAGATAAATACCGCCTTTCAGCAGGTTACGGTGGAAATCCGCGACCAGTGAACCGATATAACGTGAGGTATACGGGCGGTTGGTGGATTTATCTTCTTCCTGGCAGAATTTAATGTACTTCTTCACCCCGTTCGGAAACTTAATGTAGTTTCCTTCGTTGATGGAGTAGGTTTTGCCTTTCTCCGGGAAGCGCATCCGTTCCTGGCACAGGCAGAAAACACCCAGCGAAGGATCATAAGTAAAGGCGTGAACACCGCATCCGGTGGTGTAAACCAGCATAGTAGAGGAGCCGTATACCACGTAACCTGCCGCAACCTGTTTGTTACCAGGCTGGAGGAAATCTTCTTCCGTTACCGGCGTGCCAACAGGCGTAACGCGGCGGTAGATGGAGAAAATGGTACCGACAGAGACGTTAACATCGATGTTGGACGAGCCATCCAGGGGGTCCATCAGCACCACGTATTTTGCGTGTTCACAGCCTTCAAAGACGACAATCTCATCTTCTTCTTCAGAGGCAATGCCCGCAACGATATCGCGTGCTTTCAGTGCGGCTTTCAGTTTCTCATTAGCGAACAGGTCGAGTTTCTGCTGAACCTCGCCCTGCACGTTCTCAGCACCGCTGGCACCCAGGATATCAACCAGTCCTGCTTTGTTGATATCGCGATGGATAATCTTGGCGCCCAGTTTTATTGCCGACAGCAAAGCAGTGAGCTCACCGGTAGCATGAGAAAACTCGTGCTGCTTTTCGACAATAAATTCACCTAACGTTTTCATAAAACTTTCCCTGCAATGTTTATGGAGTAAAGCGACCGCAACAATCTTAACAAATAATCCCAATGTTGCGCTCAGGTGAATCGCGCCAGCAAATTACGGATTATCCTGAAATGCATTTCTCACTTACCCGACATATGCGTAAAATGAGCGCCAGATTAAAAAAGGATAGTGACGTATGCGCATTCATATTTTAGGAATTTGTGGCACGTTTATGGGCGGTCTGGCGATGCTGGCGCGCCAGTTAGGCCATGAAGTAACGGGTTCGGACGCCAATGTGTATCCGCCGATGAGCACCTTACTTGAGAAGCAAGGCATTGAACTGATTCAGGGTTACGATGCCAGCCAGCTCGATCCACAGCCGGATCTGGTGATTATTGGTAACGCCATGACCCGTGGAAATCCGTGTGTGGAAGCGGTACTGGAAAAAAACATCCCTTATATGTCAGGTCCGCAGTGGCTGCACGATTTTGTGCTGCGCGACCGCTGGGTGCTGGCCGTTGCCGGTACACACGGCAAAACCACCACGGCGGGAATGGCGACCTGGATTCTGGAACAATGCGGTTACAAACCGGGATTTGTGATTGGCGGTGTGCCGGGGAACTTTGAGGTTTCGGCGCGTCTGGGCGAAAGCGACTTCTTTGTTATCGAAGCGGATGAGTACGACTGCGCCTTCTTCGACAAACGCTCTAAATTTGTCCATTACTGCCCGCGTACGCTGATCCTCAACAACCTTGAGTTCGATCACGCCGATATCTTTGACGACCTGAAAGCGATCCAGAAACAGTTCCACCATCTGGTGCGTATCGTTCCGGGGCAGGGCCGTATTATCTGGCCGGAAAACGACATCAACCTGAAACAGACCATGGCGATGGGCTGTTGGAGCGAGCAGGAGCTGGTGGGCGAGCAAGGTCACTGGCAGGCGAAAAAGCTGACCACTGACGCTTCTGAATGGGAAGTCTTGCTGGATGGCGAAAAAGTGGGCGAAGTGAAATGGTCGCTGGTAGGCGAACATAATATGCACAATGGCCTGATGGCGATTGCGGCGGCTCGCCATGTTGGTGTAGCGCCGGCAGATGCCGCTAACGCGCTGGGTTCGTTTATTAACGCTCGTCGCCGTCTGGAGTTGCGTGGTGAAGCGAATGGCGTCACGGTATATGATGATTTTGCCCATCACCCGACGGCGATTCTGGCAACGCTGGCGGCGCTGCGTGGCAAAGTTGGTGGTACGGCGCGCATTATTGCCGTACTGGAACCGCGCTCTAATACCATGAAAATGGGGATCTGCAAAGACGATCTGGCACCTTCATTAGGTCGTGCCGATGAAGTCTTCCTGCTGCAACCGGCACATATTCCGTGGCAGGTGGCAGAAGTGGCAGAAGCCTGCGTTCAGCCTGCACACTGGAGCGGCGATGTGGATACGCTGGCAGATATGGTGGTGAAAACCGCTCAGCCGGGTGATCACATTCTGGTGATGAGCAACGGCGGTTTTGGTGGGATCCATCAGAAACTGCTGGATGGGTTAGCGAAGAAAGCGGAAGCCGCGCAGTAATTCACAGCCTCAGCCTGATAGAGTGTGTGTAGGCCGGATAAGGCGTTCACGCCGCATCCGGCATTTGAGCATAGTGCCTGATGCGACGCTTGATGCGTCTTATCAGGCCTACAGGTGCACCGTATCCGGCAAACCATACTCACATCAACAACGAAAATTACCCTTCGTTCTCCGCTAACTCGCGCAGATACTGGAAAATCTGGCGTGCGGATTTCGGCGGCTTATTCCCTTCTTTCTCTTTCTTCGCGTTACGGATCAGAGTACGCAGTTGCTGACGATCGGCATCGGGCCACAGATTCAATACTTCAGCGATGGCGTCATCACCCTGGTCGATCAGACGATCGCGCAGGTTTTCCAGTTTATGGAACAGCACCACCTGCTGGTTGTGACGGTTTTTCAGCTTATCCAGCGCCTGACGGATCGGTTCAACATCGCGCTGGCGCAGCATCTTACCGATGAGCTGCAACTGGCGGCGGCGACCTTCCATCTTAATACGCTGGGCGAGCTCAATAGCCGCGCGCAGATCCGCATCTAACGGGATCTTATCCAGCGCGTTTTTCCCCAGATCAACAATTTCCGCGCCAAGGCGTTTTAGCTCCTCGGCATCACGTTTAATTTCACTTTTACTGACCCAGATAATTTCATCGTCTTCGTCTTCGATGTCATCACCGGGAACGTCGTCGAGCCAGTCTTCGGGCTGCTTAGTCATCTCAGGCTCCTTAAAAAAAGAGGCTAATGTTACCAGTTAAGATGCGCACTGAAAAACAGTTCTCTGTTAGACTTCAGAGAAACTCTCTACATTATGGCACTTGCAATGAAAGTAATCTCTCAAGTTGAAGCGCAGCGCAAGATTCTGGAAGAAGCAGTTTCGACTGCGCTGGAGTTGGCCTCAGGCAAATCGGACGGTGCAGAAGTTGCCGTCAGCAAGACCACCGGCATTAGTGTAAGCACGCGTTATGGTGAAGTGGAGAATGTTGAATTCAATAGCGATGGCGCGCTGGGGATCACCGTTTATCACCAGAACCGTAAAGGTAGCGCATCGTCTACCGATTTAAGCCCGCAGGCCATTGCCCGCACCGTACAGGCGGCGCTGGATATTGCTCGTTATACCTCGCCAGATCCGTATGCCGGCGTGGCAGACAAAGAACTGCTGGCCTTTGACGCACCGGATCTTGACTTGTTCCACCCTGCGGACGTTTCTCCGGATGAAGCCATTGAACTGGCGGCTCGCGCGGAACAGGCGGCATTGCAGGCGGACAAACGCATCACCAATACCGAAGGCGGTAGCTTTAACAGCCACTACGGTGTCAAAGTTTTTGGCAACAGCCACGGCATGTTGCAGGGGTACTGCTCTACGCGTCATTCGCTCTCCAGCTGTGTAATCGCCGAAGAAAATGGCGATATGGAGCGTGATTACGCCTACACCATTGGGCGTGCGATGAGCGATCTACAAACGCCAGAGTGGGTTGGGGCCGACTGTGCTCGCCGTACCTTATCGCGCCTGTCACCGCGTAAACTTTCTACCATGAAAGCGCCGGTGATTTTTGCCAATGAAGTGGCAACAGGGTTGTTTGGTCATTTGGTGGGGGCGATAGCGGGTGGTGCGGTCTACCGTAAATCGACCTTCTTGCTGGATTCGCTGGGTAAACAAATTCTGCCGGATTGGCTGACCATTGAAGAGCATCCGCATCTGCTGAAAGGGCTGGCATCTACACCATTCGACAGCGAAGGTGTGCGCACCGAGCGCCGCGATATCGTCAAAGATGGCATCCTGACTCAGTGGCTGCTGACCAGCTATTCGGCGCGGAAACTGGGGCTGAAAAGCACCGGACATGCGGGCGGTATTCACAACTGGCGGATTGCCGGACAAGGGCTAAGCTTCGAACAAATGCTCAAAGAGATGGGCACCGGGCTGGTGGTGACGGAGCTGATGGGCCAGGGCGTGAGTGCCATTACCGGTGATTATTCCCGTGGTGCAGCGGGCTTCTGGGTAGAGAATGGCGAGATTCAGTATCCGGTGAGCGAAATCACCATCGCTGGTAATTTAAAAGATATGTGGCGCAATATTGTCACCGTCGGTAACGATATTGAAACACGCAGTAATATACAGTGTGGTTCTGTGCTGTTGCCGGAGATGAAAATCGCCGGGCAGTAAAAAACTGGCGCGACCTGCCGCGCCAAATCTTCATAATAAAAAAGGAAGTGAGCAATGCGTAAAAGCCTGTTAGCTATTCTTGCAGTCTCCTCATTGGTATTCAGTTCGGCGTCGTTTGCCGCTGATCTGGAAGACAATATGGAAACCCTCAACGACAATTTAAAAGTGGTTGAAAAAGCCGATAACGCGGCGCAAGTCAAAGACGCGTTAACGAAGATGCGCGCTGCGGCACTGGATGCGCAAAAAGCGACGCCGCCGAAGCTTGAAGGCAAATCACCGGACAGCCCGGAAATGAAAGACTTCCGCCACGGTTTCGACATTCTGGTCGGTCAGATTGACGACGCGCTGAAGCTGGCAAATGAAGGTAAAGTAAAAGAAGCGCAGGCTGCCGCAGAGCAACTGAAAACGACCCGCAACGCCTATCACCAGAAGTATCGTTAATTCTTTATTTCCCTGTTGCCTGCACTCAGGTAACAGGGAACTTATCATCGCAAATGATGCACCACCTGATTGCTGCTGCCGCGCCAGATCAGGGAAGGGTCTTTTAAATCCTGCACAAATTTGCCGTCGACCAGCACGTTAATCAAATCAACAACCTGCATTTGCGCAGCGTTGAGTTCGTCGAGTTTATAGCCTGTCCACATCCAGATGTCTTTACCCGGACACTCGGCGCGGATGCGTTGTACCAGCTTCAGAATATCCGGCACGTTTTGCGGATGTAGCGGATCGCCGCCGGAGAGGGAAATACCCTGGCGTTTGATACGAGTGTCATTCAGATCGTTAATGATCTGGTCTTCCATTGCTTTGGTAAATGGCTGACCGGAATTTACCCGCCAGGTGCTTTTGTTATAGCAACCGGGGCATTCATGAACACACCCAGAGACAAACAGGGTGCAGCGAGTGCCGGGGCCGTTGACGATGTCGACAGGATAGTACTGATGATAGTTCATTATTTCACCTGGCTTATCAGTCCGCGTGTAGGCTGTATCCGGTAATCAAGGCCTGATGCGACGCTGTCGCGTCTTATCAGGCCTACAGCCGTAGCCAAATGTAGGCCGGATAAGGCGTTTACGCCGCATCCGGCATTTGCTTAACACAGAGTGAAGATTAACCTATCTGCCCATTTCCCAGATGTTTAACGCGGCGCTTAACTTCTTCCTGCTTACCAGCGTTAAACGGACGTGCATCCGGGCTACCTAAATATCCGCACACGCGGCGAGTCACCGACACACGGGAGGTGTCATGGTTACCACATTTCGGACAAGTGAAGCCTTTGCTGGTGCACTCAAACTCGCCGGTAAAGCCACACTCGTAGCATTCATCGATCGGTGTGTTGGTGCCGTAATACGGTACATGCTGATAGCTGTAATCCCAGACATCTTCCAGCGCCTTCAGGTTGTGCTGAATGTTTGGATACTCGCCATAGCAAATGAAGCCACCGTTCGCCAGTGGCGGGTAAGGCGCTTCAAAGTCGATCTTGTCGTACGGGTTCACCTTCTTCTCCACATCGAGGTGGAAACTGTTGGTGTAGTAACCTTTATCGGTCACGCCCGGCACCACGCCAAACTCAGCGGTATCGAGACGGCAGAAGCGGTCGCACAGGTTCTCACTCGGCGTACTGTAGAGGCTGAAACCGTAGCCAGTTTCTTCTTTCCACTGATCCACCGCCTGACGCAGACGCTCAACAATCGCAATACCTTTCGCGCGCAGCTGCTCGTTGTCGTAAACATGCTCGCCGCCGAACAGCGCGTTAATGGTTTCGTGGATGCCGATGTAACCCAGCGAAATAGACGCACGACCGTTTTTGAAGATTTCAGAAACGTCGTCGTCAGCATTCAGACGCACGCCACAAGCGCCTTCCATATAGAGGATCGGGGCTACGCGCGCTTTCACGCCTTCGAGACGAGCGATACGGGTCATCAGTGCCTTACGTGCCAACACCAGACGTTCATCCAGCAGCTTCCAGAAGGTGGCTTCATCGCCTTTTGCTTCCAGAGCAATACGCGGCAGGTTCAGGCTGATCACGCCGAGGTTGTTACGACCATCGTGGATCTGCTCGCCGTTTTCATTTTCCCACACGCCGAGGAAGCTGCGGCAGCCCATCGGGGTTTTAAACGAACCGGTGACTTTCACTACCTGATCGTAGTTCAGGATATCCGGATACATGCGCTTGCTTGCGCACTCCAGCGCCAGCTGTTTGATGTCGTAGTTCGGATCGCCTTTTTTATGGTTCAGGCCATCGCGAATCGCAAACACCAGTTTCGGGAACACCGCCGTTTTACGGTTTTTACCGAGGCCGGCGATACGGTTACGCAGGATAGATTCCTGAATCAGGCGCGACTCCCAGCTGGTGCCCAGACCAAAACCAAAGGTCACAAACGGTGTTTGACCGTTGGCGGTGTGCAGGGTGTTTACTTCGTACTCCAGCGACTGGAAGGCATCGTAGCACTCTTTGATGGTACGAGAGTTAGCGTAGCCTTCGGCGTCCGGGATGTTCCACTCTTCTGCGGTCTTGCGATGTTTGTTGTAGCTGGCGGTGACAAACGGTGCCAGCACTTCATCGATACGGTTAATGGTGGTGCCGCCATAAATATGGCTGGCGACCTGAGCAATAATCTGCGCAGTTACCGCGGTTGCCGTAGAGATCGATTTCGGCGGTTCAATCTCGGCGTTCCCCATTTTAAAGCCCTGGGTCAGCATGCCTTTCAGGTCGATCAACATGCAGTTGAACATCGGGAAGAACGGTGAGTAATCGAGATCGTGATAGTGAATATCACCACGTTCATGTGCCTGCACCACGTCACGCGGCAGCAGGTGCTGGCGTGCATAGTGTTTAGCCACGATCCCGGCCAGCAGGTCGCGCTGGGTTGGAATCACCTTGCTGTCTTTGTTGGCGTTTTCGTTGAGTAACGAGGAGTTGGTCTGCTCGACCAGACCACGGATCTCCTGGTTCAGGCGACCGCGTTTTTCACGTTCAATGTCGCGATCGTGACGGTACTCGATGTAAGCACGAGCCAGTTGTTTGTATGGCCCCGACATCAGCTGGTTTTCAACTGCGGTCTGGATCTCATTGATATCCACCTGGTTGCGGCCCTGCATCTGCTCGCTGACAACCGCAGCAACAGTGGCGCAATAATCGGCATCATCGACTTCCGCTGCTTTAGCTGCACGCAGAATCGCTTCTTTGATGCGCTCTGATTTAAACGGCACTTTGCAGCCGTCTCGTTTCATCACATGCGGTGTCATGATCGCTCCATATTTTTAAGAACAGGTTATCCACAGAAATTGGGAAAGGCGTTTTCCGGTTTTTTCGTTTCGTTTTCCGGTGCTTTCCGCAATCGCCATCCGCTTATCCACAACGTCGCACCTTTTTCGTGGGGAGCTGTAGTAGCAATTATAGTCGATTAATACAACATATTGGGTTGGGACGCATTTTAAAGTCTATATATAGTGCTTTGCATCAAGGATGTTTGAACTTTTTTTGATGTAGCTCAAAGTAAAAAGCAGAGCGTACGGATGACGGGCGCTACAGCGATATGTAAATTTTTTAATGAATTTTTTGATTATAAAATCAACAAAAACAACATACTGACAGGCAAAACCCCGGAATGACAGGCATTACCGGGGCTTAGCGAAGATTTACTTCTGTAACCACCAGACAGCCTCAAAAGGCCGTAAAGTCATGGCACAGGGTTGTGGTGAGGCTTCTTCGTAGTTATGCATCACAAGCTGCCAGTTGCCGAGCATTTTCCCAGGCTGCCAGGGTTGGGTCTCACGGCTAAGGTTGGCAATGACCAGCAAGGTTTGCCCCTTCCACTCACGGCGATAGCACCACAATACAGGGCTGTTTGGCAGCAGATCCTGGTAATCGCCCCATGTCAGGACGGCTTCTTGCTTACGCAGTGCGATTAACTTTTGGTAGGTGTAAAACACCGAGGACTCATCGGCCAGCGCTGCTTCTACGTTGATTTCCTGATAGTTATCGCCCAGGCCAATCCACGGTTCGCCAGCCGTAAACCCGGCATTATCGCCGTTGGTCCATTGCATGGGTGTGCGACTGTTGTCACGGGATTTACTGGCGAGGATTGCCAATAACTCGTCGGCATCACGCCCATCGTTGCGCAGCTCGGCAAACATATTGAGGCTCTCCACGTCGCGATAGTCAGTAATGCGCGTGAAATGTGGGTTGGTCATGCCAATCTCTTCGCCCTGGTAGATATACGGCGTTCCCTGCATGCCATGCAGCACCATCGCCAGCATTTTTGCCGCAGGCACGCGGTATTCACCTTCATCACCAAAGCGAGAAACAATGCGCGGCTGATCGTGGTTACACCAGAACAAGGCATTCCATGCCACGTTGTGCATTCCTTGTTGCCAGTGGCGGAACAATGTTTTCAACGCCACAAAGTCAGGTTTAGCCAGCGTCCATTTTTCACCATCGGGATAATCGACCTTCAGGTGATGAAAATTAAAGGTCATCGACAATTCACTGCCTGTCAGTGCCGCGTATCGCTGGCAATGCTCAAGGCTGGTGGAGGACATTTCACCTACGGTCATTAACCCGTGTGGCGTAAACACATCGCGGTTCATCTCGTGCAAAAATTCGTGTGCTCGTGGCCCGTCGGTGTAGAAGCGACGCCCGTCGCCATCCAGGTCTTCAGGGTAACGCGGATCTTTGGAGATCAGATTCACCACATCCAGGCGCAACCCGTCGACCCCACGATCGGCCCAGAACTCACAGACTTTTTTCAGCTCTGCGCGTACCGCTGGATTCTCCCAGTTGAGATCCGCCTGTTCTGGTGCAAAGAGATGCAAATAGTACTGTTCGCTTTCCGCATGCCAGTGCCACGCACTACCACCGAATTTTGAACGCCAGTTGTTCGGTGGCGTTTCTGGTTCTCCATCGCGCCAGATATAAAACTGGCGGTAAGGGCTTTCTTTGTTCAGCGCCTCGCGAAACCAGGCATGTTGGGTAGAGGTATGGTTAAACACCATATCGAGAATGATACGAATCCCACGCGATTTTGCCTGTGTCACCAGTTCGTCAAAATCGTCCAGCGTGCCATAGGTGGGATCAATCGCCGTATAATTCGCTACGTCGTAACCGTTATCGACCTGGGGAGAGACATAAAAGGGGGTTAGCCAGACGGCATCAACGCCCAGTTTATGCAGATAGTCCAGGCGTTGGATAACGCCACGTAAATCGCCGGTGCCGCTACCCGTGGTGTCCTGAAAACTCTTTGGATAAATCTGGTAGATAACGCCGTTTTGCCACCAGTGGGGAAGATGAGTCATTACGTTATTCCTGCAAATGCGAGGGGGCGCAATTGCGCCCCGAAGAAAATTAAACAATGTCCAGCGTGCCCAGGCGGTATTTCCGCTGATAGATAAACGAGGTGAGTACAATCGGGATGATGATGGCGATAGCCATTGCCAGCGCAAACACCTGCCAGTAGCTCGGTTGAATCGAGAGAATTCCCGGCAGGCCGCCTACGCCGATGCCATTCGCCATAACGCCGTTCAAGCCGCATAGCAATCCTGCCAGACCAGAACCAATCATCGCGCACAGCATCGGGAAGCGATATTTCAGGTTGATGCCGTACATAGCAGGCTCAGTGACCCCAAGCCAGGCGGAGATAGCGGCAGGCACGGAGATCTCGCGTTCATTGTGCTTGCGGCTGGAAATGATAATACCTATCACGGCGGAGCCCTGAGCGATATTCGACAGTGCAATCAGCGGCCACACTGGCGTGCCACCCATGCTTTGAATCATCTGCAAATCAATAGCAAGCGTGGTCTGGTGTACGCCGGTGATCACCAGCGGGGCGTACAGGAAGCCAAACAATGCCGCGCCAATCGGAGCAAAGCTGCCGGTCATCAGGTGACGTACCGCAAAGGCAACGCCATCGCCAATCATGCGACCAAACGGACCAATCAGCGCATGGGCGAGGAACACCGCGAGGATCAGCGAACAGACGGGCACCACCACCAGATAGAGGTAATCCGGCACGATGCGCTTAAGACGAGTTTCAATAACGCCCAGCGCCAGCCCGGCTAACAGTGCCGGGATGACCTGCGCCTGATAGCCCACTTTGGCGATGCTGAACATGCCAAAGTCCCATACTTCCGGCAGCTGCTGCCCGAGCAGATAAGCGTTCATCAGCTGTGGAGAAACCAGCGTTACGCCAAGCACGATACCGAGGATCGGTGTACCGCCCATTTTTTTCACCGCTGACCAGCAAATCCCGACCGGCAGGTAGAAGAAGATCGCTTCACCGATCAACCACAGAAAATCGTAGATCGTTTGCAGGGAAGGGTACATTTGCGCCAGCGTCTGACCGTTGCTCATGGGCAAATCGCCGATCACATTGCGAAAACCGAGGATCAAACCACCACTAATCAACGCGGGCAGCAACGGGAAGAAGATCTCCGCGAAATGAGAGATCAACTGCTCATGCCATTTCATATTCTGCCGGGCGGCTTTTTTTACCTGCTCTTTATCAACCTGCGCCTGTCCGGTTGACGCAATCAGTGCTTGATAGTAATCACCCACGTTGGTGCCAATCACCACCTGAAATTGCCCGGCATTGGTGAAACAGCCTTTCACCATGGGGAGTTGCTCAATTTCTTTCGGTCTGGCATTGGCCGGTTGGCTGAGGACAAAGCGCAGGCGAGTAATACAGTGGCTCACCGTCGCAATATTGCCGCGCCCGCCGACCAGTTCAATCAACCGATCGATATCCGTTTGGTTTATTTTGCTCATCATAAAGCCCCATGGCAGATGACATTTTTGGTTGGCTGCAGAATATATTGCGCGGAAAAATTTAAAAACGGGAACGTTCCCGAAACGCAGCGAAGATCACAATTTATCGTTCAGGAAACGATCAGGACAGGGTGGCGGGGATGATGATTTGTTGCGGTTCGCTGCGCCCGGTTACCTGCGCGATCAACTGGCAGGCCGCCTGGCGTCCAGCTTCGGCATAACCGGGATCTACGGTGACGATCTCCGGATGGAGGAATTTCATTAACGGTGTATTACCGACGCTCGCCAGTTGCAAGGTGTCGATGCGTTGCTCTTGCAGGTATTTACTTGCGCCAAGTGCCAGCGTGTCGGTTGCGCACAGTAACGCGGTAGTTTCAGGCGTAATCACTTTTGCTACGTTCTCATAGCCTTGCTTCATAGCAAGCCCTGGCAGAGCGGCAACGGGATGCAATTTATGCGTTTTGCAGAACGCCAGGTAGGCTTCGTGACGTCGCTTACCGGTTGTCACGTCACTGTGCGGCACGCCGAGATAGCTGATATTACGATGTCCCTGGTCATACAGCCGTTGCATCAGGATCTTGATTGCCCCTTCGTCGTCATAACAGACCGAAGCAAAGCCTTTTGCGTCACGCGCCAGCAGAACCAGCGATGACTGCCAGTGGGCTAACATTTCTTCTGTTATGCCGGTAAAACCGAACAGCACTACGCCGTCGATATTACGCCGTTTCAGCACCCCCAAATGTTCGGCAACTAATTGTGGGGAAAACTGACTTTCCATCATGATTGGATCGTAACCTTGTTCATAGAACGCTGGCAGCATGGTTTGAACGGCGAGATTTTCTGACAACGAATCCAGACGGGTAACAATGATGGCGACCACTTTATCGCTTTGCCCACGCATAGCGCGCGCAGAGCGGGAAGGGGAAAATCCATGCTGATTCATCACTGCTTCAACACGCTCGCGCGTGCGCTGGCTCACGCCGCTTTCGTTATTCAGCACCCGGGAAACCGTAGATTTCCCCACGCCGCTTAAGCGCGCGATGTCTTTGATGGTCAGCCGATTTTGCATCCTGTTGTCCCATAACGTGTTGTTTAATTATTTGAGCCTAACTTTACCTGTGCATTCAGCAATGGGTAAAGTCTGGTTTATCGTTGGTTTAGTTGCCAGCAGGTATTATATCGCCATAAATGCTACGAATATTATTGGATTCTCCTTATTATTTGCGGCGCTTTTTTCACTTACCGGAGGTTATATGGAACCTGATCCCACGCCTCTCCCTCGACGGAGATTAAAACTTTTCCGGTAAGCCCGTCTTTTCACGGCGTTACCGGATGCGTAAGGCCGTGACGTTTTAACGTCCCTGCTCAGCTTTATTACCTTCAGGTAAGGCTTCGCCACGCCTGAAGACATTTCTGTACTGTTTCAGACAGTGCGGAGGGACTCCTTATGTTTAAAGAAATTTTTACCCGGCTCATTCGCCATTTACCTTCCCGTCTGGTTCATCGTGATCCATTGCCTGGCGCGCAGCAGACAGTGAATGCGGCGGTCCCGCCTTCTTTAAGTGCGCATTGCCTGAAAATGGCGGTGATGCCCGAAGAAGAATTGTGGAAAACGTTCGACACCCATCCGGAAGGGTTAAATCTGGCGGAAGTGGAATCTGCCCGCGAACAACATGGTGAAAATAAATTACCCGCACAACAACCGTCGCCGTGGTGGGTACATTTATGGGTCTGCTATCGCAACCCCTTTAATATTTTGCTCACCATTCTTGGTGCTATTTCTTACGCCACGGAAGATTTATTTGCCGCAGGTGTTATCGCGCTAATGGTCGCTATTTCTACGTTGCTGAACTTTATTCAGGAAGCTCGTTCCACCAAAGCGGCAGATGCCCTGAAAGCGATGGTCAGCAATACTGCGACGGTGCTGCGCGTAATTAACGACAAAGGCGAAAATGGCTGGCTGGAGATCCCGATAGACCAGCTGGTGCCCGGCGATATTATAAAACTGGCGGCGGGGGATATGATCCCGGCAGATTTACGTATCTTGCAGGCGCGGGATCTGTTTGTCGCTCAGGCGTCGTTAACCGGTGAGTCTCTGCCCGTGGAAAAAGCCGCTACCACTCGCCAGCCGGAGCACAGCAATCCGCTGGAGTGCGACACCCTGTGTTTTATGGGCACCACCGTGGTGAGCGGCACGGCACAAGCAATGGTGATTGCCACAGGTGCCAATACCTGGTTTGGTCAACTGGCGGGTCGTGTTAGTGAGCAGGAAAGCGAGCCGAATGCCTTTCAGCAAGGGATTAGCCGCGTCAGTATGCTGCTGATTCGCTTTATGCTGGTGATGGCTCCGGTGGTGTTGCTTATCAATGGTTACACTAAAGGCGACTGGTGGGAAGCTGCACTGTTTGCGCTTTCGGTCGCGGTAGGCTTAACGCCAGAAATGTTGCCGATGATTGTTACCTCGACGCTGGCGCGTGGCGCAGTCAAGTTGTCGAAACAGAAAGTGATCGTCAAACATCTGGATGCCATTCAGAACTTTGGCGCAATGGATATTCTGTGCACTGATAAAACCGGCACCCTGACACAGGATAAAATTGTGCTGGAGAATCATACCGATATCTCCGGTAAAACTAGCGAACGCGTGCTGCATAGCGCGTGGTTGAACAGCCATTACCAGACCGGGCTTAAAAACCTGCTTGATACAGCGGTGCTCGAAGGTACGGATGAAGAGTCAGCGCGCTCGCTGGCCAGCCGTTGGCAAAAAATTGATGAGATTCCGTTTGATTTCGAGCGTCGTCGGATGTCGGTGGTTGTGGCAGAAAATACCGAACATCATCAGTTGGTTTGCAAAGGCGCATTGCAGGAAATCCTCAATGTGTGTTCGCAAGTGCGTCACAATGGCGAGATTGTACCGCTCGATGACACCATGCTGCGTAAGATTAAGCGGGTTACTGATACGCTGAATCGTCAGGGGCTGCGCGTGGTTGCGGTGGCGACGAAATACCTGCCAGCGCGTGAAGGAGATTACCAGCGGGCGGATGAATCCGACCTGATCCTCGAAGGATATATTGCTTTCCTTGATCCGCCAAAAGAGACAACAGCTCCGGCACTGAAGGCATTAAAAGCGAGTGGAATTACCGTAAAAATCCTTACTGGCGACAGTGAGTTGGTTGCAGCGAAAGTGTGCCATGAAGTGGGGCTGGACGCGGGAGAGGTGGTCATTGGTAGTGATATTGAAACGCTATCTGACGACGAACTGGCAAATCTCGCACAGCGCACCACGCTGTTTGCTCGTCTGACGCCGATGCATAAAGAACGCATCGTAACGTTGCTGAAGCGCGAAGGGCATGTGGTTGGTTTTATGGGCGATGGTATTAATGATGCGCCCGCCTTACGCGCTGCGGATATCGGCATTTCTGTGGACGGCGCGGTAGATATTGCCCGTGAAGCGGCTGATATCATCCTGCTGGAAAAAAGCCTGATGGTGCTGGAAGAGGGGGTTATTGAGGGACGTCGCACTTTCGCCAACATGCTGAAATACATCAAAATGACGGCGAGCTCTAACTTCGGTAATGTGTTCAGCGTGCTGGTGGCGAGTGCTTTCTTGCCCTTCCTGCCGATGTTGCCGCTACACTTGCTTATTCAAAATCTGCTGTACGATGTGTCACAGGTGGCGATCCCATTTGATAACGTCGACGACGAGCAAATTCAAAAGCCGCAGCGTTGGAATCCGGCGGATCTGGGGCGCTTTATGGTCTTCTTCGGACCGATCAGCTCGATTTTCGATATTCTGACGTTTTGCCTGATGTGGTGGGTATTCCATGCCAACACGCCGGAAACGCAAACGCTGTTCCAGTCGGGCTGGTTTGTGGTGGGCTTACTGTCGCAAACGCTGATTGTGCATATGATCCGCACCCGCCGTGTGCCGTTTATTCAGAGCTGTGCATCGTGGCCGTTAATGATCATGACCGTGATCGTGATGATTGTCGGGATCGCATTGCCTTTTTCACCGCTGGCCAGTTATCTGCAACTGCAGGCGCTGCCGTTAAGCTATTTCCCGTGGCTGGTTGCGATTCTGGCAGGGTATATGACGTTAACCCAGTTGGTGAAAGGGTTCTATAGCCGTCGTTACGGCTGGCAATAAAGAATAAACTGGGCATGGTGGCCCGGAATCAGATTGCAGACAAAGTGAGCTTTGTTCATGCCGGATGCGGCGTAAATGCCTTATCAGGCCTACAAATTCAATAAATTGCAGGAATCACGTAGGCCTGATAAGCGTAGCGCATCAGGCAATTTTGCGTTTGTCATTAGACTTAATCCGGGCATGATAGCCCGGATTTCCATCAAGATTAGCGACGAACAGCGATCGCTTCGATCTCAATCTTCACGTCTTTCGGCAGACGGGCAACTTCAACGCAAGAACGTGCCGGGAAGGTGGCGTTGTGTTCGGTGAAGAAGGCTTCGTAGGTAGCATTAACGGTTGCGAAGTCGTTCAGATCTTTCACAAACACGGTGGTTTTAACGATATCGCCCACTTTCAGGCCAGCGGCTTCGACGATCGCTTTTACGTTATCCAGCGACTGACGCGCCTGTGCAGCGACATCTGCCGGGACTTCGCCCGTTTTCGGGTTTACCGGGATCTGACCGGAAGTGATAATCATATTGCCCAGATCAACGCCCTGCACGTAAGGACCGATAGCTGCCGGTGCATTTTCCGTCGCGATAGTTTTGCTCATGATTTCTCCTTTATTACAGCGGTAAAAAGTCTGGCTCATTATAGGGAGCCAGACTTTTATTACCAACCGCAATTAATTGGCCAGCACCACATTATGGGAAAACTCTTTTTCACAGTATTTGCATTTGAGCGCGATATCATTGGCGCGTTTTCGCACGGCAAAGCTGGATGAAACCGGTTCGGCATGGCTGATACAGTTGCTGTTCGGGCAGACCAGCACATTGTCGATGCGCTCTGGCAGACTGGGGCGCGATTTGCCAACCACTTCATAGTTGTCGATACGGTTAACCGTGGCTTGCGGTGCATATAACGCCAGCTGATCAACCTGATCCTCACTTAAAAAGGTATTTTCGATTTTGATCAGATCCTTGCGCCCCATCTCGCCAGAAGGCAAATTCAGACCAATGGTGATGCGCTGATCTGTTTCGGTCAACTTGAACAGACTCAACAGCTTAAAACCGATCTGGGCGGGGATATGGTCAATTACCGTGCCGCGTTTAATAGCTTCAACCTGCAATTTATTATCGTGTGTCATCTCTATTTCCCCTTACAGTACCAGATCGCGATTCAGAACCAGTGCCAGTAACGCCTGGCGAGCGAAAATCCCGTTGCCTGCTTGCTGGAAGTACCAGGCGTGAGGCGTTTTATCCACATCCGTCGCAATCTCATCAACACGCGGCAGCGGATGCAGCACTTTCATATTGGCTTTGGCGTTGTGGAGATCGCTGGCGCGAAGAACAAACTGTGCTTTCACGTTGGCGTACTCGGACGGGTCCAGACGCTCTTTTTGCACGCGGGTCATGTACAGGATGTCTACTTCCGCCATCACTTCTTCAATAGAGCTGTGCAGACTCCAGGCGATCCCTTTTTCATCGAGCATATCCAGAATGTATTGCGGCATTGCCAGCGCATCCGGCGCGATAAAGTAAAAACGATTGCCGTCGAACTTCGCTAGCGCCTGGGTCAGGGAGTGAACGGTGCGGCCATATTTCAGGTCACCAACCATTGCGACGTGGAGATTGTCCAGACGCCCCTGGGTTTCCTGAATGGTGAATAAGTCCAGCAAGGTTTGCGTCGGATGTTGGTTGGAGCCATCACCGGCATTCAGTACCGGTACATTGCCGGAAAACTCGGTGGCCAGGCGCGCTGCACCTTCCTGCGGATGACGCATCACTATCGCATCGACGTAAGTGCTGATAACCGAAATGGTATCGGCCAGCGTTTCGCCCTTTTTACCCAGTGATGTATTGGCGCTGTCGGAGAAGCCCACCACGCTGGCACCCAGGCGGTGCATGGAAGTTTCGAAAGAGAGGCGGGTGCGGGTAGAGGCTTCGAAGAAACAGCTGGCAATAACTTTGTGCTTCAACAGTTCTGGTTGCGGGTTCGCTTTCAGTTTCGCCGCTGTCGCCAGCACCAGATTAAGGTCATCGCGACTAAGGTCGTTTATGGAAATGATATGTTTCTGATATAGCGGATTAGCCATCTTTTATCTCCTGACGCCTGGGCAAAAAAAAGCCCCTCGATTGAGGGGCTGGGAATGGGTGATCAACGGGAAGAAAAACGGCAGGCCAGCGTCTTTTTTCAGACGCGGTAAGACAAAATGTCGAACACACTGAACCATACATCCTCCCGGCAAATTGTCCGGCATTATACTCAGCTCTGAGAGAGGATCAAGAAGATGATGCAGTTATAAAGCAAGGCAAACGGTTATCATGAATATATATTCAATTTTAATAAGTAATTAATTTGCTTGTGCACCAGGGCTGTACGCTTTACCACACGTGGTGCGACCCAAACGATATTGCTGCCAGCAATCACGCCAAGAATTTCTGGCAAAGCATGGAAATCAAGGATTCGCGCTACTGCCCGACCATATCCGGCGACGGTATGGATAAGGATAAATTCACCATTATGCTCGACACTCAGGACCATTTCAGCGACGGATCGACCTGCGTCAGGTGTGGGAAGTAATTGAGGATTCACCGAATAAATTTTTTGTCCTTTTGTATTTCTAATTTTTATGACTCCCAGCAATTTCAGTAGTCGTGAAACGGTTGACTGACTGATACTGTCAAAGCCATGGTTTTGCAAATCGCGGCGGATTTCCTCCTGTGAAAGATAACTTTTTTCGGTAATCAGGCGCTGACAGACCGCCAGTTGCTTCTTTTCTTTGGCGGAGTAATCATCGTATTCCTTCATAATGCACCTTTTATTTATTATTACCTGATGATATTTTTCACATTTTATAATGTGAGAGTGGTTCATTTATCACTACACCAGATTTGAAGGCCGCTTTGATAAGCGGCCTGTCGCGTTAAATCATCGCGGCGATACTCAGCACAATCATATTCAACATCGTGAGAATCAGCAGTAGCGGTGCTACCCATCTCAGATAACGGACCCAGGGTACACGGGCAATCGCCAGACCGCCCATCACTACCGCAGAGGTTGGCGTAATCAAATTAACCACCCCGGAAGCAGACTGATAAGCGGTCACCACCAGATCGCGTTGTACATGAGCAAAATCAGCGAGTGGAGCCATTATTGGCATCGTTAACACTGCAAGGCCGGAAGATGAGGGAACCAGAAAAGAGAGCAATACTTCCAGCCAATAGGTCACGTTGATGAAAACAGTGGTGGAAAGCCCTGAAACCAGATTCTCAGCACTGTGCAGAATTGTGTGCGTAATCATGCCGTTATCCATCACGACCACAATACCGCGGGCGATGCCGATAATCAGTGCCACACCAAGGAGATCCCGCGCGCCGTCAATAAAGGTACTGGTGAAGGTTTCTTCGCCCATGCGGGCAATGACACCCACGATGACCGCAGCTGCCAGAAAGACAGCAGAGATTTCCGCCATCCACCAACCCAGTACCGCTACGCCGTAAATCATAAAGGCAAAGGATGCAGCAAAAAGTATCAGGATCGCTTTGCGCGTGGGGGTAAATTCCAGCATCGTTTCTGAACGATTTCCCAGAAAATGCGCCTGGTTTTCAGCCATCTTATCCGCCACGATAGAGCTTTCCGGACTGTTGCGAACTTTGCGGGCATAACGCATAACCCAGTAAACACAAATCACGTAGCCTACTAACAGCAAAATAACACGCAGCAAAATGCCCTGAGTAAAGGGGATCCCTGCGGCGTTGGCAGCAATGACGGTAGCAAATGGGTTAATGGTTGAGCCCAGCGTGCCAATGCCCGATCCCAATAACACTGTGGCGGCAGCGACCAGAGGATCAAAGCGGGCAGCCATCATGACGGGCACCAGCAACGTGTAGAAGGGGAGTGATTCTTCCGCCATCCCATAAATAGTACCGCCAGCAGCGAAGAGCGCCATCAGGATCGGAATCATCCACTCTTCCCGACCATTAAGGCGAGTTGTCACTCGTTCGATACCGGCATCTATTGCCCCGGTTTTATTTACTACTCCCAAAAATCCACCGATGATCAGGACAAACAGCGCGACATCAATCGCTCCCGCAGTGTAGGTTTGATGGTTGTACAAGCCGTCGATGGGCGCTAACAGGACAGCCGTAATACCCTGTGGTTGTGCCTCAACAGGTGCGTAAGTGCCTGCAACAGGAACTTCCTTTCCCAGTGCGGCATTTGTCACCATCTGATATTTTCCCGCAGGTACAATCCAGGTCATTGCCGCAACTAACGCAATCAGCACGAACAAGATGGTATAAGCGGTGGGAAATTTGAATTTACCCATAATGTGATCTCCATAATCACGGGCATACGCTACTCGTCGACGCATGCCCGTCAGGGTTAGTCGCCGAGAGTTGCTACCATCACCGCTTTAATGGTGTGCATCCGGTTTTCTGCTTCATCGAAAACAATAGAGTGGGCCGATTCAAAAACCTCTTCAGTAACTTCCAGTCCTTTGAGGCCGTAGGCCATCTCGATCTCGCGTCCTACTGTGGTGTGCTCATTATGGAAGGCGGGCAGGCAGTGCATAAATTTAACTTCAGGGTTACGCGTGGCAGTAATCACCTGTTGATTGATCTGATAAGGTGCCATCAGACTCACTCGTTCTGCCCAGGCTTCTTTTGGCTCTCCCATCGAAACCCAAACATCCGTATAGAGAAAATCAACGTCGTATACGCCTTCTTCCACATCCTCTGTCAGGGTGATTCTCGCCCCAGTCACGCTGGCGATCTCACGGCATTGTGTTACCAGCGTTTCATCTGGCCAGAAAGATTTTGGTGCCACCAGACGGATATCCATCCCCATTTTTGCAGCACCAACCATCAGCGAGTTCCCCATGTTATTTCGGGCATCACCAAGATACGCAAAGCTCAGCTCTGGCAGCGTTTTGCCTGGCGCATGTTCCAGCATGGTCATTAAATCCGCGAGGATCTGTGTCGGGTGAAATTCATTGGTCAGTCCGTTCCATACCGGAACACCAGCGAACTCACCTAATTCTTCAACGATATTCTGACCATAACCGCGATACTCAATACCGTCATACATGCGTCCGAGTACGCGAGCGGTATCTTTCATTGATTCTTTATGGCCGATTTGTGAGCCGCTGGGGCCGATGTAAGTCACCTGCGCACCTTGATCAAAGGCCGCGACTTCAAAGGCACAGCGGGTACGGGTAGAGGATTTTTCAAAAATCAACGCAATGTTTTTACCGACCAGCGTTTGTTTTTCGTTTCCAGATTTCTTGGCGGCTTTAAGATTGATAGCCAAATCAATCAGGTATTGAATCTCTGCTGGGGTGTAATCAAGCAGCTTAAGAAAATTACGGTTTTTCAGTGAAGTAGCCATGGGGATGTCCTTATAAAAATGGATCAAGCGTGGTTATGGGGGGTATCAAGGCGAATAAGAGTGCCTTTGTCTCCGGCGAGAATTTCCGGACCATCTGCAAGAGAGCCGATCCCTGCAATGCCCCGGCACTGACTAACAAACTTTGCGCAGGCGGTGACTTTCGGCCCCATAGACCCGGCATCAAACTGCATTTCGTTGAGTAATTCCGGCGTGACCTGGGCCAGCGGGCGTTGGGTTGGCTTGCCCCAGTCGAGATATACTGCGTCCGCATCAGTGAGGATCAACAAGGCGTCAGCATGGATCTGACTTGCCAGTAGCGCGGCTGAAAGATCTTTGTCGATAACCGCTTCAATCCCATGGTATCCATCGGCTTTTTCAACCACCGGAACACCACCGCCACCATTACAGATCACCAGATGATCGTGGGCGATCAGTGTCTGGATGGCATCCCGCTCGACGATGCGTTTAGGTTGTGGAGAAGGTACGACCCGGCGGAAAGAGTGACCATCTGCTTTGAAAACCCAGCCTTTTTCTGCCTGTAGTACCTGAGTCTGAGCGTGGTCATAAATTGGGCCGATGTACTTAGTTGGGTTACTGAAGGCAGGATCGTTGGCATCCACTTCAACCTGCGTCAGCAGCACGCTGATTTCACGTTGTGGTAGTTGATTTTTCAGCGCCTGTTGGAGCATGTAGCCGATCATCCCCTGGCTTTCGGCCCCCAGAATGTCGAGTGGATAGGGAGCGACATGGGCATAGGCGCTATTTTGAAGTGCCAGAAGTCCAACTTGTGGGCCATTCCCGTGAACCAGTACAACCCGCCAGTGTTGAGTCAGTTGGGCGATAGTTTTAGCCGCAAGATCGATATTTTTACGTTGGATTTCTGCTTCGAGTGGTTCGCCTCGTTTAAGCAGGGCATTACCGCCGAGAGCGATAACCAGTGTTGGTTTGTTTTCCATGATCTCTTCCTTAGATACCGTCACGATGCAAAGGGCAACTCATGCAACGTGCGCCGCCACGTCCGCGGCCTAATTCATCACCGGGGATGGGTAAAACGGTGATGCCTGCTTTGTCATATTTTTCGTTAGTCCAGATGTTGCGCTCGTAGCCCACTACCACTCCCGGCCGAAGCGTGAGCACATTGTTAGCGTCATTCCACTGTTCGCGTTCTGCCTCAAAGGCATCACCCCCCGTGGTGATTAAACGTACCTGGTCAATACCGAGGGCTTTTTCGATAGCATGGAGGAGTGTGCTTTCTTGAGTACGTTTCAGGCCGCCGTGACCGTCAGGTGTTAGCGTCCAGCAATTATCATCCGGGCGCACAACTTCGGGATAAACCGAGAAGGTGTCGATATCGATATGAGTCATAACGGTGTCAAGATGCATACAGGAGCGGTGTTTAGGCAGCTCAACAGCGATTACCCGTTCAGCCTGACGATGTTTAAACAATGCCTGAGCAAGAAACTCGACTCCTTGTGGCGTGGTGCGTTCAGACATGCCGATCAACACGGCCCCCCGACCAATCACCAGCACATCACCACCTTCTAACGTGGCGTGGTCATAATTAATATTCTCGTCGCCGAAATATTTAATAAATTCGCCGCCAGCAAATTGTGGATGCCAGCGATAAATAGCGCGTAGATTATTGGTTTCACGTTGGCGAGCAGGTTTTGCCATTGGATTAATCGATACACCGTTATAAATCCAGCATGAGGTATCACGCGTAAATAAATGATTCGGTAACGGCTTCATAATGAAATCATTAATATCGTGGGTATCAACCACCATATTTTTAATTGAGGCGGGAATTTCACTATAAGTCAGCCCACCACTTAAATGACGAGCAAGGTCCCGGTGTGACATCTCTGCAAGCCAGGTGCGAACGTCAGTAGCAAACGTAGGGCCGAGTCGGTAATCTGATATTTGTGTTTCCAGTAACCAGCTTTTGGCTTCCGGGATATCCAATGTTTGTGTTAGTAAATCAGTGAGTAACAGAACTTCTATCCCTTGCTGGCGCAGCGTGTTGGCGAAAATATCATGCTCTTCACCTGCCCGCTCAACGGACAATACATCGTCAAATAACAACTCCTGGCAATTGGATGGTGTTAGACGTTTCAGACTGAGATTTGGGCGATGCAACATAACGCTGCGTAGTTGTCCAATTTCAGAACCAACATAATGCTTTTCCATCATTATTCCTTTAACACTTTTTCAAAAATAAAGAGGAGATGGCTGCAAACAAATTAAATGCTTGTAGTCAGGTCTGTTCAGTAATTTTCAGATGCAATGATTCAGTTTATTTCTTCCAGAAAATGTGACGACTTTCACACCAGCGGTGATATTAATAATCGAAGTTAATAATATTTGATGCGGTTCTGATAAATGATAAAGAAACAAAATACGATAATGCATTAATACGCAAATATACGCAGAGTTATTCTTCGTTGTTAATTGATTGTTTTATTTTTCAGGAAATGCCTTTAAGTATAATACATTGATATTTATGTATATTTTAATATTCATTGCATATCTATGCGAAAGGATAAGGTGATTATTTTTCACAGCACTATTTTCACGGGATAACTATGACAGCACGGGCATTAAAAGCTAAGAAAATGAACTGTGATCTGACTGAGAGTTTTCTTTTAACATATGCAATAACAAGATATTAGGACCAAAATACATAGCTAAGTTATAATATTTATGCAGCAAAACTGCATACAAAATTACTCCTGCTTAACATCAGTACAACATCTCCAGCAATAAACATGCGCAAGGGCAAAACCTGATGATTTTTCTATGGTGAGAGGTGGCTTTTTTTCGTATAAGGAAAGAAGTGAAACATTGTTTTAATAAAGGAAGATATTATGATTGTTGGCAACATCCATCACTTACAATCCTGGCTGCCGGAAGAACTTCGCGAAGCAATTGAGTACATCAAATCACATGTCAGCGATGAGACAGCAAAAGGTAAGCACGCTATTGACGGCGACCGTCTGTTTTATCTGATTTCTGAGGATACGACTGAACCAGGTGAACTGCGTCGTGCTGAGTATCATGCTCGTTATCTCGATATCCAGATTGTATTAAAAGGGCAGGAAGGGATGACATTTAGCACGCAACCAGCAGGCGTACCAGAGACTGACTGGCTGGCAGATAAAGATATTGCTTTTATCGGGCAGGGGATCGATGAAAAAACAGTGATTCTTAATGAAGGGGATTTTGTCGTTTTCTATCCTGGCGAAGTTCACAAACCGCTTTGTGCGGTGGGAGCCCCCGCTCAGGTACGGAAAGCAGTAGTTAAGCTATTAAAAGCGTAAGTGATCACTGCCGGGGGCGACCGGTGCCGCCGCCCGGCAAAACGTTATTTTGCTAATGTAGCGACCATAACAGCTTTTATGGTGTGCATCCGGTTTTCTGCCTGGTCAAAGACAATACTTGCCGGAGATTCAAAGACTTCATCGGTGACTTCCATTCCACCATACAGACCAAATTCTGCGGCCATTTTTTTACCCAGCGTGGTTTGCTCATCATGAAATGCAGGCAGACAGTGGAGGAACTTAACCTGCGAATTACCGGTCAGGGCCATCATTTTGCTATTCACCTGATAGTCACGCAGCAGGGCAATACGCTCCGCCCATTTCTCTTTGGGCTCACCCATCGATACCCAGACATCGGTATAGATAAAGTCTGCGCCTTTAACCCCAGAGGCGATATCTTCCGTTAAGGTGATTTTACCCCCGTGTTTTTGTGCCAGAGCACTGCATTCGGCGACCAGCGCAGCTTCCGGCCAGCATGCCTGTGGCGCGACCAGACGCAAATCCAGACCGGTAAGCGACGCAGCTTCGAGCATCGAATTGCCCATGTTGTTACGCGCGTCACCTGCATAGACCAGCGTCATTTCGTTGAATGCTTTGCCGGGCAAATGCTCCTGCATGGTGAGGAGATCCGCCAGCAGCTGCGTGGGGTGGAACTCATTGGTCAGGCCGTTCCATACTGGCACGCCAGCGTATTCCGCCAGTGTTTCGACAATCTCCTGACCATAGCCGCGATACTGAATACCGTCATACATGCGACCAAGCACGCGGGCAGTGTCTTTAATCGACTCTTTGTGACCAATCTGGCTGCCGCTTGGGCCGAGATAAGTAACGCGAGCACCCTGGTCATATGCGGCAACTTCGAAAGAGCATCGGGTACGGGTCGAGTCTTTTTCGAAGATGAGCGCGATGTTTTTGCCAGTGAGTCTGGCTTCTTCTTTACCGCTTTTCTTATCGGCTTTCAGCTTCGCGGCTAACTGCAACAAGCTGTTGAGTTCAGCTGGCGTGAAATCGAGTAATTTCAGGAAATGCTTATGATAAAACCCGGACATAGATCCCTCCTGTGGCTAATGCCTCAATGAATTAAAATTCAATTTATATGGATGATTATTCATTTGCAAGTCTAAAGCATAAATCTTTGTCACAAAGGTGGAGGCAATGTCAGTGGTGTGTGACAATAAGAGTATCGGCAGGACATTAAGAGGAATGAGCCATGGCAAACCCGGAACAACTGGAAGAACAGCGTGAAGAAACACGTTTGATTATTGAAGAATTACTGGAAGATGGCAGCGATCCGGACGCGCTGTACACCATCGAACACCATCTTTCCGCAGACGATCTGGAAACCCTGGAAAAAGCAGCAGTTGAAGCGTTTAAACTCGGTTACGAAGTGACCGATCCAGAAGAGCTGGAAGTTGAAGATGGTGACATCGTGATTTGCTGCGACATCCTCAGCGAGTGTGCGTTGAATGCCGATCTGATCGATGCCCAGGTTGAACAACTGATGACGCTGGCGGAGAAATTTGACGTTGAGTACGACGGTTGGGGCACTTACTTTGAAGATCCTAACGGCGAAGACGGTGACGATGAAGATTTTGTCGATGAAGACGATGACGGTATTCGTCACTAATTAAGCGTTGACGACAAAGGCTGCGTTACCTGATGCGCTACGCATATCAGGCCCAGGTAGTTCCTGCAACCTGGTGAATTTGTAGCCCGGATAAGGCATTTACGTCACATCCAGCATACTCAAAAAGCACGTGGTTAATGTTCGAATGCCCGCGAGTCTAAGCTCGCGGGCATTTTTCAAAGTTTGCGTAGCATCCGTACTTCACAATCGACATGACCCGTGCAGCCAAGCGCATAGTCGATATGCTCAAAGCCCAAATGCTCATAAAGCGCAATGGCTTCCTTTAAAAAAGCGGTCGTTTCCAGATAGCAGCGTTTGAAACCCATTTCTCGCGCCTGCTCCATTGCCATTAAGGCCAGTTTTTTTGCCAGCCCTTTGCCGCGGATAGCCGGAAGAAAATACATCTTTTGCAGTTCGCAAATGTCTGACTCACTCCCGGTTAATGGCGCAATCCCACCGCCGCCGACCACTTCACCCTCGTACTCAACCACCCAATATGCGTGGCCAGGCTGACTATACACTTGATACAGCTCGTCAAGGTTCGGATCGGCGACGGTGTAGCCTTTATCAGCGGTAAGACCGTATTCGGCGGATACCTGACGAATGACGTGGGCGATAGCAGGATTATCGGCGACGGTAAGTTTGCGCAAACGGAGTGCGGGAGAAGCGACAACATTCATAGCATAGCTCAATTTCAAATGTATGATTTATAGCTCACTTTAATACCACCCTCGCTTAGGTGGTGCAAGAAGAAGATAAATCAGAAAATATTAAGCATATCTCTCTGAGATAAAGCGTATTCTAGGCGAACCAGTATCAATTAACTGGAATTATTATCGGTATGAATGGAATTTATTTTAGGGATATAGTTCATGAATAATGTAAACATCGGGAAAGATAATTCTCGGCACTCGTTTGTTTTCACAGGCAAAGGTGGTGAGTATTTTCTTATTTGTCTTGTGAATTTTTTACTGACAATTATTACTCTGGGAATATATGGACCGTGGGCATTGATAAAATGCCGTCGTTATATTTATCAACATGTGACACTCAAGGGGCAACCATTTAGTTATAAGGGAACAGGTGGTGCCATTTTTGTTAGCATGTTACTTATTGTGGTGGTTTATCTTCTCAGTATTTCTTGTTTTGCAGGTCAACACTTTGCGCTCGGTTTATTCCTGTTTGCTCTCTTGATCTGCGGTATTCCTTGTATGGCAGTGAAGAGCCTGCAGTATCAGGCGAACATGACCTCACTGAATGACATTCGCTTTGGCTTTAACTGCTCAATGATGCGTGCATGGTGGGTTATGCTAGGACTGCCTGTTCTGTTGGCGTTAGTTTTTTGGTTCGCACTGTATCTTATTGCACAAGTGACGACATCGATAGGAGGGTTATTCTTTAACTTAGTCGCATTAAGTTTGCTTTCTGCCATCGGGCTAGGTGTTGTCCATGGTATAACCTATAGTAAATGGATGCCATTGCTGGGTAATAATGCAACTTTTGGCATTCATAAGTTTTCTATTCAGGTAAACGTAAAAGAATGCATTAAAGGTTGCATGCTCGCAATATTAACCATGGTTCCTTTCATCATTGTGATTGGTATTATGATCGCACCACTATTTCAGCAGTTAATGATGATGACCATGTTGGGTAGGTCTGATGCTGGCAGTGAGTTTGTATTACAATATTACCCGCAGATTATGGCTTCTTATTTCCTGTATTTTGTCGCGATCCTTGTGTTTGCCAGTTATCTCTATGTCACGTTACGCAGTTTGTTCCTGAATAATCTGACACTGGCAAATGGCGCTATTCGTTTTCATTCATCTGTTACCGCGATCGGTATGCTTCTGCGCATGTTGGCGTTATTAATGGGGGCCTCAATTACCTGTGGTCTGGCTTATCCCTGGCTGAAAATGTGGATGGTTAGCTGGATTGCTAACAATACCCATGTCCAGGGCGACCTTGATTCGCTGGAGTTAACCAATGATGACAAACCGCAGGATAGCGGTTCGTTAATGTGGATATCTCGCGGTATTATGCCGTATGTTCCGTTTATCTAAATAAAAAGGCCGGAGCATGCTCCGGCCTTCGTTTTCACTATGAGTATTACAGCGCGGCGATAACAGCCTGCTGTTCAATCAGCTTCGCTTTCGCTTCTGCGTAGCCTTCCAGCTTCTCACGCTCTTTCGCGATGACCGCTTCCGGTGCGCGGGCGACAAAGCCTTCGTTCGCCAGCTTGTTCTCAATACGGCTGATTTCGCCTTCGATCTTCGCCACTTCTTTCGCCAGACGTGCCAGCTCATCTTCTTTGTTGATGAGGCCTGCCATCGGGATCAGCAGTTCTGCGCCGTCGACGATCTTTGTAACGGAAACCGGACCTTTATCATCAGCAGGCAGCACGGTGATGCTTTCCAGACGCGCCAGCGTTTGCAGGAAGCCACGGTTTTCATTTACGCGACGTTCTGCATCCGCGCTGCAACCACGCAGCAGCAGCTCCAGCGGTTTACCCGGTGCGATGTTCATTTCTGCACGGATGTTACGTACAGCAACGATCGCCTGTTTCAGCCACTCGGTGTCGGCCAGTGCGGCTTCATCAACCTGAGACGCATCGTACTGCGGGAACGGCTGCAGCATGATGGTGTCGGCAGTGATACCGCAAAGTACTTTCACACGCTGCCAGATGGTTTCGGTGATGAACGGAATGATCGGATGCGCGAGGCGCAGCAGACCTTCCAGTACAGTCACCAGCGTATGGCGAGTACCGCGCAGTTCGGCTTCTGTTCCACCGTTCATTACCGGCTTGGTCAGCTCCAGATACCAGTCGCAGAACTGGTTCCAGGTGAACTCATACAGAATGCCTGCGGCGATATCGAAGCGGAAGCTGTCCAGCGCTTCGCGGTACGCTTTGATGGTCTGGTTGAACTCCGCCAGAATCCAGCGATCCGCCAGCGACAGCGTCATTTCACCGCCGTTGAAGCCGCAATCCTGACCTTCCGTGTTCATCAGCACAAAACGGCTGGCGTTCCACAGCTTGTTACAGAAGTTACGGTAGCCTTCCAGACGCTTCATATCCCAGTTGATGTCACGACCGGTAGAAGCCAGCGCCGCCAGGGTGAAGCGCAGCGCGTCAGTACCGTGCGGCTCAATGCCGTTCGGGAACTGCTTCTCGGTGCGCTTACGGATTTTGTCCGCCAGCTGCGGCTGCATCATATTGCCGGTACGTTTTTCCAGCAGTTCCGGCAGCGAAATACCGTCAACCATATCCAGTGGGTCAATCACGTTACCTTTGGATTTGGACATCTTCTGGCCTTCGTCATCACGAATCAGGCCGGTCATGTAAACGGTGTGGAACGGCACCTGCGGTTTGCCATTTTCATCTTTGATGAAGTGCATGGTCATCATGATCATGCGGGCAATCCAGAAGAAGATGATGTCAAAACCAGATACCATCACGCTGGTTGGGTGGAACTGGCGCAGTGCGTCGGTGTTTTCCGGCCAGCCGAGCGTGGAGAAGGTCCACAGCGCGGAGGAGAACCAGGTGTCGAGAACGTCTTCATCCTGACGCAGCGCAACATCAGCACCGAGGTTATTTTCTTTACGCACTTCGTCTTCGTTGCGACCAACATAAACATTACCCGCTTCGTCATACCATGCCGGGATACGGTGACCCCACCATAGCTGACGAGAGATACACCAGTCCTGAATATCGCGCATCCAGGAGAAATACATGTTTTCGTACTGCTTCGGTACGAACTGAATGTCGCCATTCTCAACCGCTTCAACTGCCGGTTTCGCCAGCACGTCGGCACGTACGTACCACTGGTCGGTCAGCATCGGTTCGATAACCACGCCACCACGGTCGCCATAAGGAACGGTCAGGTCGTGCGGTTTAATTTCTTCCAGCAGGCCGAGCGCGTCAACCGCAGCAACGACTGCTTTACGTGCAGCAAAACGCTCCAGTTTCTGGAACTCTGCCGGGATTTCGCTGGAATAAACGTCAGATTCGTTACCTTTGGTATCGAACACCTGGGCGCTTTCACGGATATCGCCGTCAAAGGTCAGGATGTTGATCATCGGCAGGGCGTGACGTTTACCGACTTCATAGTCGTTAAAGTCGTGCGCTGGGGTGATCTTCACGCAGCCGGTGCCTTTTTCCATGTCGGCGTGTTCGTCGCCAACGATCGGAATACGACGGTTAACCAGCGGCAGAATGACATATTTGCCAATCAGATCTTTATAACGCGGATCTTCCGGGTTAACGGCCACGCCAGTATCGCCCAGCAGGGTTTCCGGACGGGTAGTCGCAACCACCAGATAATCTTTACCGTCTGCGGTTTTCGCGCCGTCAGCCAGCGGATAGCGGATGTGCCACATCGAACCTTTCGATTCGCGGTTTTCCACTTCCAGGTCGGAGATAGCGGTGCGCAGTTTCGGGTCCCAGTTTACCAGGCGTTTGCCACGGTAAATCAGGTCTTCTTTATACAGACGAACGAAAACTTCTTTCACCGCATTGGACAGGCCTTCGTCCATGGTGAAGCGTTCACGCTCCCAGTCGACGGAGTTGCCGAGACGGCGCATCTGACGGGTAATGGTGCCGCCGGATTCCGCTTTCCATTCCCAGATTTTGTCGATGAAAGCTTCGCGGCCGTAGTCGTGACGGGTTTTACCTTCTTCTGCGGCAATCTTGCGCTCAACGACCATCTGGGTAGCGATCCCGGCGTGGTCAGTACCGACCTGCCACAGGGTGTTTTTGCCCTGCATGCGCTGATAGCGGATCATGGTATCCATGATGGTTTGCTGGAAGGCGTGACCCATATGCAAACTGCCGGTGACGTTCGGCGGCGGGATCATGATGCAGAAACTTTCCTGGCTTTCATCGCCATTAGGCTTAAAGTAGCCCTGCTTTTCCCAGTGCTCGTAAAGCGGCTGTTCGATATCTTGTGGGTTATATGTCTTTTCCATTATTTCCAGGTTGCCGTATTCAGGTTGAAACCAGCCACGCGGTAGGCTTTATAGCGTTCGCGCGCCAGTTGTTTCAGAGAATCTTCATAAGGAACGAAGTCTACCACTTCTGTGAAAGCGGTGGCAAAATCTGCAAAGCTTGTTCGCAGACTAATCAATATATCGCGCGGGCTGCTGCTGCGCTTTTGCGGCCAGGCGATCTCCACCGGCGCACCGCCGCGCGGTCCTTCTCCCGCTAAATTATGCGGAACAAAGCTTTCTGCCGGACGCGCCCACAGGGCTTCATCCAGTCGGTAAGCCTGCTTTTCATCTTCACAGGCGATGAGCACGCGCTTACCACTGCGCCAACGTTCTGCGGCAATTTCACACACCAACTGCTCAACGGCGCTTAAGCCATCGACGGTGGTGTCATTGTCCAGAAGGTAGAACGTTGCGTTTTTCATATATGGGGCTTCTTGTGGTGGATTTAAATACGCATCAGGTATACACCGCAGCGCCTGATGCGACGCTGCCGCGTCTTATCAGGCCTACAAGTTAAGTGCTGTGTGTAGGTCGGATAAGGCGTTCACGTCGCATCCGACAATAACAGCCTTGCCTGATGCGACGCTGCCGCGTCTTATCAGGCCTACGAGTTCAGTGCTGTGTAGGTCGGATAAGGCGTTCACGCCGCATCCGACAAAGACAACTTTACCTGATGCAATTACTCTTCGCCGTTAAACCCGGCGCGATTCAGCAGGAACTGTGCCAGCAACGCCACCGGACGCCCGGTGGCGCCTTTCGCTTTACCAGAGCGCCAGGCGGTTCCCGCGATATCCAGATGCGCCCAGTTGTACTTACGGGTAAAGCGCGACAGGAAGCAACCTGCGGTAATCGCCCCACCAGGACGACCGCCAATGTTCGCCATATCGGCAAAATTGGACTCCAGTTGTTCCTGATACTCGTCACCCAGCGGTAAACGCCATGCGCGGTCACCGGATTGTTCAGATGCGGCAATCAGTTCATGGGCCAGCGGATTGTGGTTCGCCATCAGACCGGTAATGTGATGGCCTAGCGCGATAACGCAGGCACCGGTCAGCGTCGCCACGTCAATCACCGCTTCCGGCTCAAAACGCTCAACGTAAGTTAACACATCGCACAGTACCAGGCGGCCTTCGGCATCGGTGTTCAGCACTTCAACGGTTTGACCGGACATGGTGGTTAACACATCGCCCGGACGATAGGCACGCCCGCCAGGCATGTTTTCGCAGCCTGCCAGCACGCCAATAACGTTAATCGGCAATTGCAGCTCCGCGACCATCCGCATCACACCGTAAACCGCTGCCGCACCGCACATATCGTACTTCATCTCATCCATGCCTTCTGAAGGCTTGATGGATATACCGCCGGAGTCGAAGGTTAAACCTTTACCCACCAGCACGATTGGGCGTGCATCTTCCGACGCGTTGCCTTTGTACTCAATCACTGACATCAGCGATTCGTTTTGCGAACCCTGACCGACCGCCAGATAGGAATGCATCCCCAGCTCTTTCATCTGCTGTTCGCCGATAACTCGGGTGATGACATTCTTGCTGTAGCTGTCAGCCAACTGGCGCGCCTGAGAGGCGAGGTAAGCAGCGTTACAGATATTCGGTGGCATATTGCCGAGATCTTTCGCGGCTTTAATCCCTGCGGCAATCGCCAGACCATGCTGGATCGCGCGTTCACCGCTGGTCAGCTCACGGCGGGTCGGCACGTTGAACACCATTTTACGCAGCGGACGACGCGGCTCGCTCTTGTTCGTTTTCAACTGATCGAAACTGTAGAGCGTCTCTTTTGCCGTCTCGACAGCCTGACGCACTTTCCAGTAGTTGTTACGGCCTTTAACGTGCAGCTCGGTCAGAAAGCAGACCGCTTCCATCGAGCCAGTATCATTCAGCGTATTAATGGTTTTCTGAATAACCTGCTTGTACTGACGCTCATCCAGCTCACGTTCTTTGCCGCAACCAATAAGGAGGATGCGTTCAGAAAGCACGTTTGGCACATGGTGCAGCAACAGTGTCTGCCCCGGTTTTCCTTCCAGTTCGCCCCGACGTAGCAGGGCGCTGATGTACCCATCGCTGATTTTATCGAGCTGTTCTGCAATCGGAGAAAGGCGACGTGGTTCGAAGACGCCCACGACGATGCAGGCACTCCGCTGTTTCTCCGGGCTACCGCTTTTTACACTAAACTCCATGCACTACGCTCCTGAATCTTAAAGACAACGGCGGTGGCTACAGATAGAATTGCAAGCTTTCGTAACTCATGTCCGCTGTTGCGATGACTTCGTGTTAATCTTAACGTTATTACGGCATTGGCACGTCAGAACAAAATCTGAGAGGTGAATCCGTTGAGTATAATTATCTTAGCGACGATTTCGACGACTCAAGAGAATAAATGACGTTTAAGCCATGAAACAAGCTAAAATCCTGCAAAAGACGAGTTTTTACGGGCGTATTTAAAGTGATAATCATAAGATATCTGGTGCGGGAGACGCTCAAAAGCCAGCTGGCGATACTCTTCATCTTGCTTTTGATCTTCTTCTGTCAAAAGTTAGTGAGGATCCTCGGCGCAGCGGTTGACGGCGATATTCCGGCGAATCTGGTGCTCTCCCTTCTCGGGTTGGGCGTGCCGGAAATGGCGCAGCTTATCCTGCCATTAAGCCTGTTCCTCGGGCTGCTGATGACGCTGGGCAAACTGTATACCGAAAGTGAAATTACGGTAATGCATGCCTGCGGTCTGAGCAAAGCGGTGCTGGTGAAAGCGGCAATGATCCTTGCGGTGTTCACGGCAATCGTCGCGGCGGTTAACGTGATGTGGGCGGGACCATGGTCATCGCGTCATCAGGATGAAGTGTTAGCAGAAGCGAAAGCGAACCCTGGCATGGCGGCGCTGGCGCAAGGGCAATTCCAGCAAGCGACTAATGGCAGCTCGGTGCTGTTCATCGAAAGCGTTGACGGCAGCGATTTCAAAGATGTGTTCCTCGCGCAAATTCGACCAAAAGGTAATGCACGACCTTCTGTGGTGGTGGCCGATTCCGGACATTTAACCCAGCTGCGCGACGGCTCCCAGGTCGTCACTCTCAACCAGGGAACGCGCTTCGAAGGCACTGCACTGTTACGTGATTTCCGCATTACGGATTTCCAGGATTATCAGGCGATCATTGGTCACCAGGCGGTGGCGCTCGACCCGAACGATACCGACCAGATGGACATGCGCACATTGTGGAACACTGACACCGATCGTGCTCGCGCAGAACTGAACTGGCGTATCACGTTGGTGTTCACCGTGTTTATGATGGCACTTATGGTCGTACCGCTGAGCGTGGTTAACCCGCGTCAGGGACGCGTACTATCGATGCTGCCAGCCATGCTGCTGTATCTGTTGTTCTTCCTGATCCAGACCTCCCTGAAATCGAACGGCGGTAAAGGTAAGCTGGACCCGACACTGTGGATGTGGACCGTTAACCTGATTTATCTGGCTTTGGCGATTGTTCTCAACCTTTGGGACACCGTGCCGGTCCGCCGCCTGCGCGCCAGTTTTTCGCGTAAAGGAGCGGTGTGATGCAACCTTTTGGCGTACTTGACCGCTATATCGGTAAAACTATTTTCACCACCATCATGATGACACTGTTCATGCTGGTGTCGCTGTCGGGCATTATCAAGTTTGTCGATCAGCTGAAAAAAGCCGGGCAGGGGAGTTACGACGCGTTAGGCGCAGGAATGTATACCTTGCTGAGCGTGCCGAAAGATGTGCAAATCTTCTTCCCGATGGCGGCTCTGCTTGGGGCGTTGCTTGGTCTTGGGATGCTGGCGCAGCGCAGCGAACTGGTAGTCATGCAGGCTTCTGGTTTTACCCGTATGCAGGTGGCGCTGTCGGTGATGAAAACCGCCATTCCGCTGGTCTTGCTGACGATGGCGATTGGTGAATGGGTCGCGCCACAGGGCGAGCAGATGGCGCGTAACTACCGTGCGCAGGCGATGTACGGCGGCTCGTTGCTCTCTACCCAGCAAGGTTTATGGGCGAAAGATGGCAACAACTTCGTCTACATTGAGCGGGTTAAAGGTGACGAAGAGTTAGGTGGCATCAGTATTTATGCCTTTAACGATAATCGTCGTCTGCAATCCGTACGCTATGCCGCTACCGCGAAGTTTGACCCGGAACATAAAGTCTGGCGTCTGTCGCAGGTTGATGAATCTGATTTGACCAATCCGAAACAGATCACCGGTTCGCAGACGGTGAGCGGCACCTGGAAACCCAACCTCACGCCAGACAAACTGGGCGTGGTGGCGCTGGACCCGGATGCACTCTCTATCAGCGGTTTGCACAACTATGTGAAGTATCTGAAGTCGAGCGGTCAGGATGCCGGACGTTATCAGCTCAACATGTGGAGCAAAATCTTCCAGCCGCTATCCGTGGCGGTGATGATGCTGATGGCGCTGTCGTTCATCTTTGGCCCACTGCGTAGCGTACCGATGGGCGTGCGTGTGGTCACTGGTATTAGCTTCGGTTTTGTCTTCTACGTACTGGACCAGATCTTCGGCCCGCTGACGTTGGTTTACGGCATCCCGCCGATCATCGGCGCACTGTTGCCAAGCGCCAGCTTCTTCTTAATCAGCCTGTGGCTGTTAATGAGAAAATCGTAACCTGATGAACGAATAAAGGGAGCGAAAGCTCCCTTTATTATTGTTAGCAAAGTGTGCTTCGTTCATGTCTGAAAAATCATGAAAATTCAATATATTGCAGTGGTGTTGGCATGATAAGGCGCGCCAGCGTCGCATCAGGCAAAGACAAATCGCACCTGGCTTACCTTCTTCTCCCTCCCAGCAAACTCCCCAACATCCCGCGCACAATCTGATTCGTCACCTGGCGGGCGGCGCTTTTTGCCATTGTTTGCACCACACCATCTTTCTTCCCGCCGCGTGGTCCAGTAGTGCCAAACAAAATATCCTTCAATCCACCGAGAATACCGTCATCCACCGCCACCTCTTTCCCTTTCGCGGGAGGATTATTTTGCTGCTCGATACTGGCCTGAAAGCCTTTTTGCAACATCTCATAGGCGGATTCCCGGTCCACGTCATCCTCGTACTTGCCATACACCGGGGAGTGGTTAATCAAGCCATTGCGCTCATCTTCCGTCACCGGCCCCATTCGTGAACAGGGGGCAATCACCATCGCCCGTTCCACCACTGAAGGGCTTCCTTTCGCATCGAGAAACGAGATTAACGCTTCGCCGGTTCCTAGTTCCTGAATCGCCTTTTCCGTATCAAATGCAGGGTTGGGGCGCATGGTTTGCGCCGCAGCTTTTACTGCTTTCTGATCTTTAGGCGTAAAAGCACGCAAAGCGTGTTGAACGCGATTACCGAGCTGCCCGAGCACGTTATCCGGGATATCTGACGGGTTTTGCGAAACGAACCAGACGCCCACGCCTTTTGAGCGAATAAGCCTTATCACCTGCTCAATCTTATCCAGCAGTACCTGCGGTGCATCGTTAAACAGCAGATGCGCTTCGTCGAAGAAAAACACCAGTTTTGGTTTCTCCAGATCGCCCGCTTCCGGCAATTGTTCATACAACTCTGAAAGCATCCACAACAGGCTGGCGGCGTACAGTTTCGGCATCTGGTAGAGTTTTTCGGCGCTAAGGATATTGATAACGCCTTTACCGTTGGCATCGGTGCGCATCCAGTCTTTGATATCCAGCATCGGCTCACCAAAGAAGTGTGCTGCGCCTTGCTGTTCCAGCGACAACAGCCCGCGCTGGATGGCACCAACCGATGCACTACTGATATTACCGTACTGATTCTGGAAGGATTTGGCGTTATCGCCGATGTACTGGGTAATAGCCCGCAGATCTTTAAAGTCGAGCAGCAACAATCCCTGATCGTCAGCAATGCGGAAAATGATATTCAGCACGCCAGATTGCACATCGTTGAGATTCAACAGTCGTGCCAGCAACAGCGGCCCCAGATCCGAAACCGTCGCCCGCACCGGATGGCCTTTCTCGCCAAAGATATCCCACACCACCACCGGATTGGCATGCGGTTGCCAGTCGTTGACGCCGATATTTTTCAGTCTTGCGAGCAGTTTTTCCGACGCCGTTCCTGCCTGCGCGATGCCGGTCAGATCGCCTTTCACATCGGCCATAAACACCGGAACACCGATTTCCGACAATGACTCTGCCAGTTTTTGCAACGTGACAGTTTTACCCGTCCCCGTTGCGCCAGTAATCAGCCCGTGACGGTTAGCCATTCCCGGCAGTAAAAACAGTTCTGTGTCCGGCGTGCGGGCAATTAACAGGGGTTCGCTCATGAGATTTCCTCCAGTTTCCTGCCTGGAGTATAGGCAACGGCTGTGCACTCTTCACCGCTAAATTCAGCAGATTGCGAGACGCCTTCCAAAGAGATTTAAAAGCCGGGCGACAGGCACCCGGCAAAGGGATCAGAAGTCGGCTTTCAGGACCACTCGGTAGCGCGCTTTACCATCGCGTACATGCTGAATGGCGTCGTTAATTTTCGACATTGGGAACAGTTCGGTGGTCGGCGCAACCTTGCTGCGGGCGGCAAAGTGCATCAGCTTACGCAGCTCATAAGGTGTACCGGTTGCTGAACCAGAGACGCTGCGGTCGCCCGCAATTAACGTAAAGGCCGGAACAGACAGCGGCGTGAGAACTGCACCGACCGTATGGAAATTACCGCCGTACGTCAGCGCCTCAAAATAAGGCTGCCAGTCGAGGCTGACGTTCACAGTATTGATAATGAGATCAAACTGCCCCGCCAGAGTTTTCAGTGCCTGCGGATCGCGGCTATTCACCACTTTATCGGCACCCATCGCCAGTACTTCCTGCTCTTTCGCCGGATTTGAACTAAAGGCTGTCACCTCGCATCCCATTGCGTGCAGAAGTTTTATAGCGATATGCCCCAGCCCGCCTATACCAATGACCCCGACGCGGCTGGTGGCGGTGATATGGTGCATTAACAGTGGCTTAAAGACCGTGATACCGCCGCACAATAGCGGCCCGGCAGATTCGATATCAATATTTTCTGGCAGTGGGATCACCCATTGCCAGTCTGCACGCAGCTTCTCGGCAAAGCCACCGCGATTCATAATTGTTGGCACCGCGCCTTGCTCGCAGTTGATCTGATTACCGCTAATACAGGCATCGCAGTGACCACAGCTACGCGCCGTCCAGCCAATCCCGACACGCTGACCGACCTGCAAACCTTTATCCTGCGCGGCGCTCCCGAGCGCCACCACGCGACCAATCACCTCATGCCCGGCAACCAGCGGATATTGTGAAAATCCCCATTCGTTGTCGATCATCGACAGATCGGAATGGCAGATCCCGCAGTAATCCACCTGCACTTCAACATCTTGTGGCTTCAGCTCACCGGGATCGTACTCATAAACTTCCAGTTCGCCGCCAGCCTCTTTTGCGGCATAGCTTTTTATCATCGACATATTTTTGTCCTTCTCTGGTGTTGTCTGGGAAGTGTAGAGCATGGCAGGGCGGGGTGCCTGGAGTGTGACAAAGGTTACACATCGCTGTATGCAATGCTGAAAATTTCAGCACTTAGCGAGATGCGAGCAAGCTGGCGCTTGCATGGTGGCGTGCGACAGGTATAATCCACATCGTTTTCCGCATACCTCTTCAGTGCCGAAGTGGCGAAATCGGTAGACGCAGTTGATTCAAAATCAACCGTAGAAATACGTGCCGGTTCGAGTCCGGCCTTCGGCACCAAAAGTATGTAAATAGACCTCAACTGAGGTCTTTTTTTATGCCTGAAATCCGCGCCACGCAAGGCTTTTCCAGCTTTTCTCCTCAACTGAAGTCAACCTGACTCAACCCACATCAACAGGCTTGTGAGTATACTAATGAGTATATTTGCCGATTCGATATTGCTTGTATACTCACGAGATACCAATGGAAGGAAGACCATTATGGCCCTAACGGATACTAAAGTTCGTTCTGCGAAACCAGAGGAGAAAGAGTATTCACTTGTTGACGGCGACGGCATGTCCTTACTTGTAAAACCTGGCGGTTCAAAGTATTGGCGATTTCGTTTCCGCTTTGGCGGTAAACAACATTTGATGGCGTTCGGCGTTTACCCGGATGTTTCACTGGCGGATGCGCGGAAGAAAAGGGAAGAGGCCAGAAAGCTGGTAGCTGCTGGTATCGATCCTCGTGAGCATAAGCGTGCTGTGAAAGAAGAGCAGGCGAAAGAGATTATTACTTTCGAGAAGGTTGCCAGAGAGTGGCTCGTAACCAACCAAAAATGGTCGGAAGATCATGCTAATCGTGTAAAAAAGAGCCTGGAGGACAATATCTTCCCGGCAATTGGTGCTCGCAATATTGCTGAACTGGGCACCCGCGATCTGTTAATTCCTATTAAAGCCGTGGAGAAATCCGGACGTCTTGAAGTGGCTTCCCGCCTTCAACAGCGCACCACGGCCATCATGCGTTATGCAGTGCAAAGCGGGTTAATTGATTACAATCCGGCGCAAGAGATGGCGGGGGCGGTTGCTTCCAGTAATCGACAGCATCGTCCGGCGCTGGAGTTAAAGCGCATCCCTGAGTTACTTGAGAAAATAGACAGCTATACCGGCAGGCCGCTAACTCGCTGGGCAACGGAACTTACTCTGCTTATCTTTATTCGGTCCAGTGAGCTGCGTTTTGCTCGCTGGTCAGAGATCGATTTTGAAACGTCAATGTGGACCATCCCGCCTGAGCGAGAGCCTATTCCCGGCGTGAAACATTCTCAGCGAGGATCAAAGATGCATACACCGCATCTGGTGCCGCTTTCAAAGCAGGCGCTGGCGATCCTGAAGCAGATAAAACAGTTCTGTGGCGAACATGAGCTGATTTTTATTGGCGATCATGATCCGCGTAAGCCCATGAGCGAGAACACGGTAAACAGTGCGTTACGGGTGATGGGGTATGACACTAAGGTTGAGGTTTGTGGTCACGGCTTCCGCACAATGGCCTGTAGTTCGTTAATTGAGTCAGGGCTATGGTCGAAGGATGCGGTGGAAAGGCAGATGAGCCATATGGAACGCAATTCGGTGAGGGCGGCGTATATCCATAAAGCGGAACATCTGGATGAGCGCAAGCTGATGTTGCAGTGGTGGGCGGATTTTCTGGATGCCAATCGGGATAGAGCGATTACGCCGTTTGACTATGCGAAGATCAATCGGGGTAATGGCAAGTGAGTTGAATGCCGTTATTCCTCGGCTGATGTTTAAATTTAAAAGACCAACCAGCCCGCTTAGGACTGGTTGGTCGCTGTATTTTTTACCGTTGTTATCAGAATTCTATCTGCCAGGTACAGAACCGCCAGAGAAAAAGGATGTCTGCAATAATGCCTTGAATGTACATATAGTTGCGAGCATCATCGCAAATATGTGCTCATGGATTCTCCAACGCAATGACCTCTGACAAAACCATAAAACAAGCGATATCAAATATCACCATCTGGCGCAAAGGCGAACAACGTGCGCCACATAAGCCATTATTGCTGCTGTACGTTCTCTCACTCTATCGGCAGGGTCATGGTCGCCTGTTTAACTATGGTTCTGAAATCTACGAGCCCCTGTTGGATCTTCTGGAACGTTATGGACCGCAGCGCCGTGACCAGCGCCCGGACATGCCGTTCTGGCGTTTGAAGGGTGATGGCTTCTGGGAACTACAAAACGCGGAATTGTGCTCAACCAGTGGTAGCCGCCAGCCGCCCCGACGTGAACTCATTGAATATAATGTAGCTGGTGGATTTGATGCCGATAATTTTGCGTTGGTGGCAAAAAATCACAGGTTAATTGATACGCTGGCGCAGCAGCTCCTGGGGGCGCATTTCCCGGCCAGTATTCAGGAAGAGATCGCTGACGAGATGGGTTTTGATATTCGCACCTCTCTCCGTCAACGCGATCCGAAGTTTCGCCAGATGGTGCTACGTGCTTACAATTATCAGTGCGCTATCTGCGGCTTTAACATGCGCCACGACAATGCGCCGATTGCTCTGGAAGCCGCTCATATCAGATGGAAGCAGCACCATGGCCCTTGTGAAGTACCTAATGGCCTGGCATTGTGTGCAATCCACCATAAAGCGTTTGATCGTGGTTCGATTGGCCTGGATGAAAATATGCGTGTGGTGGTTTCCGGTGCGGTAAATGGTGGTGGAGTGGTACAGCGACTGTTCTGGGATTTTGCGGGAAAGGCGATTGCGTTGCCACCGGTTAAAGAAAATTATCCGGGCGAGCAGTTTGTTGAATGGCACAGAAAAGAGGTGTTCAGAGGAGAGGGAATCTGAAATAGATTGATTTTTTTCTTTAGATTATTAAGTTAGTTATTGATAACGGCTTTATTATGTGGAGGGTATATGGTTAGGCGTAATGTGAAATGGTTGTCTTTCTTTATTTTTATTTCTATTCTGTCTTTATTTCGCGGGTGGTCGTTTATTAAACAGTTTCATCTGTCGGCATTTACTGTACTTGCTGTATTTATTTATGCGTTGTATAGCTATATAAGAATTTCAAATTTTGTAAATAAGATGGAGTTAAATAATAAATTCATTGTTTTTCTTAGGTTGAAGAAATTTGTTTTGTTTTTTAAGCAAGGGACTAAGCTCACTATTCTGGAAAGAAATATTGTCTTTTTTTCTGTTTATATACCTTGTCTGCTTATCATGTGCTTATATTAGGTAAAATGCATGTCATTAATAAATGGTTAAATGTGGGTTTATATAACTAATTCATAGGTGTCATTCCAGTTTTATTGGTTAAATTTGTCGTTCTGCTGCTTCAATGTGCCGAAAATAATTTTTTGTTCTTAAATAAGTATTGGCTGATAAATTGTCTCTCCTTTAATAAAATTTGAAGTTGTTCACGGTTTATAGGGTTCTTCAATTATTAATGTTTTTTCTTTGTTAGCATCTTTCCTCAATGCTATGTATCTTTATAAAGATACGACCTAATCTTATTTGGCATTTTTAAAATCCTGTATTATATTGCGAAGTATAATAAGCTAAGGAACGAGCCGAAAATAAAAAAACGTCTAAATATTGCTAATCCAACCAGTTCATCAAGGCGACAGCCTTTCCATGATGCATTCCTCCAGCCTAGCTGAAACAATGTTGACCATGATAGAATAAATATTCCGGTGGCGCTAACGGCGTCTTTCCATTCTAATGGATAGATAATCCGAAATTTCCCTGAGTAAAATCCAATCGCAATTACTATAAAAAGCACACCCAACATTATTAGCACTGACGCAAGAATGGACTTTCTTAAGTCATCACAATACTCTTCGAGGGAGTGTTTGTGATCATCTGGATTTAGACTGTATTTCCCCGCCTCAAGTTTTCTCTTATATTCATCCTTCTCAAGTTCAAAAGCCATCTTATTGATAGCACCAAGCGTAATAAATTTTTCCTTGTTGAAGAAAAAATAAAACATTGCTTTATAAATATTTGCTTTTTTAGGTAATTGTGCTGTATTCATATTATCACAAAAAATGAGTAACGATGTTGACAGCAAGAAGCTGTCAACATGAAATTTACATCGTCCAGTGATTCGAAATAACTTCCGCTTGTTTTAAAATTAACTCTACCGCCCCAGGCGTTTTGTCAGGCGGATACTTATAACGGCGCAGAGTCTGGCGAACCAGGATACGCAATCTCGCACGCACGCTCTCGCGCACCTGCCAGTCAACGGTAGTGGATTGCCTCAACTTTAAGGTGACTTCTATCGCCAGTTTCTTAAGTACCTCATCTCCTAACTCCCGGACGGCGCTTTCATTTTCTGCCAGTGCATCGTAGAAAGCGATTTCGTCAGGATTCAGGCCAAGCGCATCGTCACGCTCCATTGCAGACTGAAAATCCTTCGCCATCTGGATCAGCTCTTCAATCACCTGCGCCGTCTCAATAGCCCGGTTGTTGTATTTAATCAATACAGCCTGAAGACGTTCTGAATATTTCCTCTCCTGCACTACATTGTTTTTTGTACGGGACTGGATACCGTCATTAATCAGTTTTTCCAGCAGCTCTACCGCCAGATTTCGATATGGCATATCGCGGACTTCCTGCAAGAATTCATCTGAAAGCAAGCCAATATTCGGTTTATCCAGACCAGCCAGCGTGAAAATATCATCCACGCCGTTAGCAATAACGGCATTATCCAGAATCTGTTTCAGCGCGGAGTTCTTCTCAGCTTGGCTTATTTTTTTGTCCACGCTGGTGAATTTGCTGATAGCGGCTTTTACCGCCGACAAGAAAGCAATCTCTAGTTTATAAGGCTGTGCCGCATCCAGCGTACAGCAAAGCGACCAGGCTTTAGTAATTGCCAGTACGTTATCGAGAAAACGCTTCTTACCGTCTTCAAGGCCGAGCACATAGTTTGCAACTGGTACTAGCAACTTCTGCGCATGAGCTTCAAAGCCGGTGTAATCAAAACCCGCTGACGTTGCCGTTTTGGCAAACATACCGTGGATGATGTCCAGCTTTTCCAGCATGATTGCCAGTGCTTCTTCAGCGTTGACGGTCGCATCACCTTTACCGTTTGCATCGGTATAAGTTTTCAGCGCCAGTTTCAGCTCATTGGCGATACCAATATAATCCACCACCAGCCCGCCGGGCTTGTCTTTGAATACCCGGTTGACACGGGCAATAGCCTGCATCAGGTTATGGCCGCGCATCGGTTTGTCGATATACATAGTGTGACAGCAAGGGGCATCAAAGCCGGTCAGCCACATATCGCGCACTATCACCAGCTTCAGCGGGTCGTTCACATTCTTAAAGCGGGACTCCAGCCGTTTTTTAGTCCGTTTGTTGTAGATATGCGGTTGCAGCATTGCCTTATCAGATGCTGTACCGGTCATCACGATTTTGATTTGCCCTTTTTCAGGATCGTCATCGTGCCACTCCGGACGCAACGCAATAATTTCATCGTAAAGATGGACGCAGATTTCACGGCTCATGGCGACAATCATCGCCTTGCCGTCCATTACGGTATTGCGCTTCTCAAAGTGAGAAATCAGATCGGCAGCGATCTGCTGAAGACGTGGTTTAGCACCAACCAGTTTCTCCAGGCGGCTCCATTCACCTTTGGTTTTTTCTCTCTGATCCAGCTCATCGTCCTCAATCAGTTCTTCAACCTGATCGGACAGCGCCGCCAGCTCTTCATGATTGAGATCGAGTTTTGCCAGCCGGGATTCATAGTGAATAGGCACCGTTGCGCCATCGTCCACAGCGTCCTGAATATCATAAATTGAGACGTAATCGCCAAATACAGCGCGAGTATCGCGATCCTCTGCCGAAACCGGTGTACCGGTAAATCCCAGAAACGAGGCGTTAGGTAGCGCGTCGCGCATATGTTTAGCGTAACCGTATTTATAGACGCCGGTTTTACGATCCAGGTTGGCTTTCATGCCGTACTGGCTGCGGTGCGCTTCATCGGAAATAACAACGATATTGCTGCGTCCATTGAGAATCGGATGGGCGTTTTCCCCTTCTTCCGGGGAGAATTTCTGCACGGTGGTAAAGATAATGCCGCCAGCATCGCGAGTTGCAAGCAGATCACGCAATGTTTCACGGTCATCTGCCTGTACCGGCATTTGCTTGAGTAGCTCCTGTGCCTGGCAGAATGTACCGTAAAGCTGGCCATCCAGATCGTTACGATCGGTCACAACAACAATCGTCGGGTTGCCCATCTCCGGCTGTTGCAACAGTTTGCTGACATAGCAACACATGGAGATGCTTTTACCGGAACCCTGCGTATGCCAGACCACGCCCGCTTTCTTACTGCCTGGCTGAATATTGCTGTGCAGTACCAGTTGCTTACCGGTCGAAGCAACGATCGTCGCCTGCACGGCCTCACGCACCGCGTGGAACTGGTGATAACCAGCTATTTTCTTAATTAGCCTTTCATCGTTATTTTCAAACAGAACGAAATAGCGGATATAGTCGAGCAGCAATTCCCGGTTGAAGAAACCCCGTACCATAGTTTCCAGTTGCCATTCCAGCAACGGCTTATCGTTTTCATTGCTTATGGCTTTCCACGGCATAAAACGTTCTTCCGTGGCGGTCAGGGACCCCACACGCGCCAGATAACCATCACTGACAATCAACGCTTCATTGCTGATAAACAGGTCGCGTATTTCGTCTTTATAGGTCTGTAACTGATGGTAGGCATCCCAGATATCTACCTTGTCATCGACAGGGCTTTTTAGTTCCACAACCGCCAGTGGTATTCCGTTAATAAAGCAGATGATATCTGGGCGGCGAGGCTGTTTCGTTCCGCTGATAGTCATTTGATTGACCACCATAAAACGGTTGTTTTGCGGCTGGCTAAAATCCACCAGCAGAGCGTGGTCGTGGATGAGTTCTTCGTCGCGACGGTACTGTACCGGAACCCCTTCCAGCAGCCAGTGATGGAAAGTTTTGTTACTGGCAATCAGATCCGGGCTTTCAGCGCGAGTAATACGGGAGATGACCTGTTCGAAGACGTCAGCAGGCAGATGCGGGTTGATTTTTTGCAGGCAGGCGTTCAGCACGGGTGTCAGGAATACATCATGATAGCTGGCGCGTTGCGGGTTACTGCCATCGGGGGCAATATCCGGCCCGTGATGAATTTCCCAACCTTGTTCGGCAAACCAGCCCAGGCAAAGCTGTTCTAAGTCGTCTTCGGTAAGCATCGGTAACGTCCTGTGTTATACGTGTTCGGCTTCTTCTGTTGTATTTTCAGCTTCATCATGCCCGTTAAAGGTCTGCTTGATCAACTGGTTAAGCTGTGGCAGATACGGCGAAAGCGCATTCTCAAAACGGGTCATATGTTCCACCAGCCAGTCGATCATTTGCGGCCAATTTTCCTGCTGGAAGCCATCTATTTTTTGGCGGTATTGAATACGGCAGGCTTTTTTACCAGGTAGCGATAGCCACTCCAGTGGGTTGCCGAATACCTCTTCGACAGATGTGCGGTGTTGTTCAAGCCAGTTCAACGCCATGGTGTTGATGTCTGCCGATGCTCGCGAAATCCATAATTCTACGCGGATTTCCTTCTTGCTGAATATTAGGCTATAAGGCATACCACTTATGCCAGAGCCTGCACATAACCAGTGATCCATAGACGGGCTGATGTTGTTATACAGCGTACAGTCGCTGGCATGAAATTTCTCCAGCATCTGCGTCCAGAAGGCCTTGCGCAGGCGTTGGCTCTGTTTCAGTTCACCGCTGGTTGATTGTTCTTCTGCTTCCTTCTGCGCCATACCGATCATGTAGGATTCGGCTTCCGGTGTGGGAATAACCTGGCGGATGTCGATGAATACATCATTTCCATAACGGTAAGGCGTGACCTTAAAGCACTGGACACGGATATTGAACTGCATCAGCCAGAGCGCAGTATTAGTGACTTCCTTGCGGAAATTTGCCGCAACCATCATTACGCGCTGGGAACGGCTTTGGTTAATTTGCACTTCATCCAGGCTTTCATGTTCAAGGAATTCTGCCAGCACGTCAGAAGCCGGGCGGCTTTCTTCTGGATCGTTCTGATCGAGGTAACGCTGGAAGATCTCAACAATATGTTCTTTGCGTAGATTCGCGCAGTAGCCCGCGTACTTCAGCGCCTGCCACACGACATCACGCCCGGAATCATCGAGCTTGTTCTCGATGATCACCAGATTACCGTCTTTGTCGATCGCCAGCAGATCTAACCGCTCTTTGGTGTCGTCAAACCCGGCAAATTCTTTCTGAATAATAAGTAATTCATCATCGCTGCTGCGGGTCAATGCCTGCGGATGCTTCGCCAACCATTCCTGTAAGTGGTAGCGTTCGGTGAAACCCGCGTTAGTGAAGGTGGTTTCTTGGAGCGGTTGCAGGCTATTACTGGGCTGATCAACTTTGAACATAGTCAGCTTCCTTGGCTATTTCCTCGGCGTCCGGTAACGTAATTTCTCCGGAGAGGAGTTTGGGGAGGAGGGTGTCGCGGAGTTGTTCCAGTGATTTATTTTGTCTAAGATTGTTATGCTTATAAGCAAATAACTCTCTGACATAATAGTGGAAGCATTCTATTAGGTTTTTGCTGCTGCTATGATCAATAGGAATGATACACGGAGTAGATAGTATAACCTCAGCATTAACTGCTGGATATGCTCCGCCATCGGCTAAATGGGCCAGACGTTCGATATTATCCTTAGACGTTGCACAGATATAAATAAACGAACTAAAGTGTTCATGTTTTGGCGTTAATACTGCAAAACCGGTGCTCCCAGTCAGGCCCTCTTCAGCAATAAAGGCATATGAACCATTTCCTGGCCTCACAGTTCCTACAATAGTGTCACCGGGTTTTAATATTCTACGGGCACGACTTGGCGCATCAGAAAATAAGAAATCTTCAGTTGAATGAATAATGCCCCATTTTGTGTTTGCTAAATCAACATACTTTAATGATTCTGGAGCATTCTTCTTTGACCAGGAAGAGTTATTAAGTAATGCAAGATATGATAAGTCCGTACAAAACCATCCAACAGGAATCTCTCCTAATTCGCTGTCTTGCATCGCTAGCGGGAACAACTCTGCTATAGCTCTAAGTTCGGCATATTTTTCAGGATACTCTCGCTGAAATACAGCTAAAGAATCAGCATCTTTCCCAGAAATCGCTGTCATGGCAGCAAGCGTTGCATCTTTTTGCGAACCACCTGCTTCCAGCACCGCGATTTTGGCTTTTACCGGTTCAAAATTGACAAACCAACTTTTGAAAAGGGCTTGTACCATTTGTTCTAAGGTTTGATTTATTTCAGCATTTTTAGATAACTTATTATCAATTGAACTTAAAATCTGAATTACTTTTTTTTGTGTATGTATATCAGGTAGTTGTATCTCGAAAGAAGGCATCTCTCTGATTGAAATACGATCAGTAGTACTACCGTGGATCGTTTTTTCTCTAATCACATCCTGAAATGTTGGAGATAAATAAGCATATAACAAATACTGAGGTAATACCTTATCTTGTTTGGCTCTCAGCAATCCCATACGTCTACCTAAACAGCAACGTAACCCTTCAGGAATAATTGATGCTTCGCCAATTTTCGTTTCATAAGAAAAAACGACATCTCCGGCTTGAGGTGTTACTCTACGTGTCCATTTAACAAAATCATCTTCGGAAATGAAGGATGATTTTTCCAAATTTAATCTTCCATTCTCAATAGAAGAGATACTTAAAAAAATAGCATCCCCTGTCTCTAACTTTTTAGGCGTTGCATGAGGGCCATCATAAATCTCGGCAATTTCATCAAGAGTATAAGTTATATTAGATCTCATAACCCAGCCCCCCAAAATTTGCTTTAATTTGTGCCTCCAGTCTTGCACTATCCTCTAGTTGATCTTTTAGCTGTATAGCTAACCGTGCCATCTTTTCTGCAAATGGCTCGTCATCTTCTTCCTGCTCAACCGCACCAACATAGCGTCCTGGTGTTAGAACAAAATCGTTTTTCTTTATATCGTCTAGTGTGGCTGCAAAACAGAAACCGGCCTCATCTTCATAATCTTTATCTGTCTGCCAGGCATGGAAAGTATTGGCAATCTTTTTGATATCATCCGTTGAGAAATCACGTAATACGCGATCTTTCATAAACCCAATCTGTCGGGCATCAATAAACAGCACCTCACCCTTACGATGCGCTTTACCATTACCTCCAGATTTATCTTTCGTCAACAACCAGATACAAGCGGGGATCTGCGTGTTAGTGAAGAGTTGACCTGGCAAAGCTACCATACATTCAACCAAATCAGCTTCGATAATCTGACGGCGTATATCACCTTCCGTATTACTGTTAGAGCTCATCGAACCATTTGCCAACAACAACGCCATCGAACCTTTCGGTGCCAGGTGGTGGATCATGTGCTGCATCCAGGCAAAGTTGGCGTTACCCTGCGGTGGTGTACCGTACTGCCAGCGCACGTCATCTTCTAGCTTCGCATTCCACCACTCTTTCATATTGAAGGGTGGGTTAGCCATAACAAAATCGGCACGTAAATCCGGGTGCTGATCGTTCAGGAACGTATCGGCGTTCTGTTTACCGAAGTTAAAATCAATACCGCGAATCACCATGTTCATCGCAGCCAGACGCCAGGTAGTAGGGTTGGACTCCTGCCCATAAACGGAGATATTGCGTTTTTGTTCAGCAGCGTTGTAATGCTTTTCATCTGCGTGCGCTTCGATAAAGCGATCGCTGGAAACGAAGAACCCACCAGACCCCATCGCCGGGTCATACACGCGGCCATTGTAGGGCTGGAGCATTTCAACAATCAGCGTAACGATGCTTTTCGGCGTGTAATACTGGCCGCCCTGTTTGCCTTCCGCCAGTGCAAACTGACCAAGGAAGTATTCGTAAACGTGGCCGAGAATATCTTTGCTCTTCAAATTGAGCTTCACGCCATTGTATTTAGGTTCGCTGAAACTGGTATCGGAGAAAACGTTAATCAGGCTGATTAGCAAGTCGTTACCAAGCTGATAATGCCCGATACGGTTAAGGATGTTTTTCAGTTTCGGGTTACTGTTTTCGATAGTATCCAGAGCGATATCAATCAGCTTCGATACTGACGTCATGACGATATCTTTGCCGCTATCGTCTTTCCCCAGAACCGTCCCTACAGGCAGAGCAGCATTGGTTTTAAGCGTTTCCCAGCGAGCCAGTTTGGGTACCCAGAAGACGTTTTTCTCAGTGTAGTAATCCTGAACTTCCAGCTCTTCTGCGATCGCCTGCTGGTACGCCTCTTCTGTGTCGTAATCGTCACGAGACAGCGCGTAAATGTTGTCCGGGTTGAACTTGTCTTCAAACAGTCCTTTCAGTTCCTTCTGGCGGGCGTCAAAGGCATCTGAAACATACTTCAGAAAGATAAGCCCCAGTACCACATGCTTGTAGTTGGCTGCGTCCATATTGGCGCGTAGCTTGTCTGCGGCTTTCCAGAACTTAGTATCCAGATCGTTCAGAAATTGCTGTTCAGCGTTGTCCATCAAAACCTCAAAAAATCATTTATGCCTGGTTCGATGTCCAGGTTGTGTAAAATCGGGGAAATTGCCAGAGATCATACCCTGACGTCAGAGTGATACCAAGATGAAGGACTGATTTCCGCATCAATACCTTGCGGCAAGGGGGATTACATTTTTACACTTGTAGATGCAAAATAACGGTATTTTCCACCTCCCTATCGGAGCATCTTACGCACTATGACCTCTCTCGTTTTTTCCTATTCTCATGCAGACGAAGCACTGCGCAATGAGCTTGAGAAGCATCTTTCCCCCCTGAAGCGCACGGGCAAGATCACGACATGGCATGATCGTCGCATCATTCCAGGACAAGAGTTTGAGAACCAAATAGATCATTACTTTTCTCAGGCTGATATCATCCTGTTGTTGATTAGCAGTGATTTCATCGCTTCTGACTATTGCTATCAGGTAGAAATGACCAACGCTCTGGAGCGTCATAACCGGGGCGAGGCTGTGGTCATTCCTGTGATCTTAAGAGAGTGTGCCTGGCATCAGTTACCGTTCGGCAGCATTATGGCAGCGACAATTGATGGTAAACCTATCACCAGGTTTGCCAGCCACGATGAGGGTTATGTTCAGGTTGTCGATGCCGTTTCCCGCGCTATTGCCAATTTGGAAGCGAAAAAGCCGCAACAGATTGTGCACACCCCAGTTCCGGCTAATCCAATGTTTCAGGCGACGGATACCGTTTTTACGCCACGTTCCAGCAATCTTTCTTTGCCAAAGCATTTTACAGACCTTGATAAAGATCGTGCCTGCCGTGACGGTTTTGAATATGTCGCCCGTTATTTTGAAGGCTCGCTGACTGAACTCAAAAAACGCCATGCCGGGTTAGAGGTTGATTTTAATAAGCGTGACGCAAATGCCTTCACTTGTGCGATCTACATTGGGGGAAGCAAAGTAGGTCAATGTGCAATCTGGCTTAATAGCGGGCGAAATATGGGGATAGGCGATATTGGTTATAGCCAGGATGGCGTGATTGGCAATGCTTACAATGAAATCTTAACCATTGACAATAACGGCCAGATCCTTGGTTTTCGCCCATCAATGGGCGTCTTCAGCCCTGGCTACTCAAGGGATACCTTGCTCACTAACGAGGGTATGGCTGATCATCTATGGGATATGTTTTTTGAGCCAATAAAACAGCAGGCTCGTTAACATAGCCTGGGCGTTACTCCGTAATACCTGTCTATTTATTGGCTTATAAATATTTTCAGCACTAAATCATTTTAGTAAGTAGCAGATATCTTTTCCCGGCTAACACAAAATACGACAGGTTGTGTCGTATTTTGACGTCGCTTTTACCCAAAATCATTATTAATTCATTTTGTTTCAATGAATTAATCAACTCTTCGCATCTTCGCCATTTTTTCTATCCACTCCCCTCTGGTACGACATAAAGTGTCGTACCTGTACGGCATAATCTCCCGTATCAATACCATGATATTTTGGGAGAACAGGACTGTCCCCACCATGAAAACACTGCATGATCATTATGACCGCCTGTCTGTCAGGCTATCAGTCATTATCACCCGCTTACTGGCTGGCGAATCTCTGGAGCTTAAAGCGTTAGCAGATGAGTTTGGTGTTTCAGAGCGCACCCTACAGCGGGATTTTCAGCAACGCCTAATCCATCTGGATCTCGAGCATTCCAGCGGAAGCTACCGACTTACCCGCCGAACGGGCCGGGAGCACTCACCCAACACCTTTGCGTTTATCCGTAATTCCGGGATTTCGGGGATTATTCCGGCTCAGAATCGCAGGTTAATTCGACTGATTACCAGTAACTCCGGAAGCTCACCGTGCCTTATAGGGCATGGAGGGCTGCCATCTCCAGTTACACAAACCGCCTGTTTTCTGGAACTGGCGGAAGCTATCCGCGACTACCGCGCCGTTACATTATTAGTTAACGGTAAAAGCTACGAAGCAGTAGCTCCCCGCCGTCTGATATTTCAGTCCAAAAACTGGTTTCTTGTTGCTACCCGCACCAGAAATCTACAGGTGTTTCGGATGGAAGACGTTAACGCTGTAACCGTTCTGGATACTTCTTTTCGCAGAAAGCCTGAACTTGATGCTCTGACTGCCAGTGAAGAGTTCATTTCAGCCCTCCCACACTTTCGTTTCATAAGTGACGTAATTCAGACCTTCAGAGAGTAACAGACAACGTTTATTTCAAATTAAAAAAGGAGACCTCGTATGGATGACCCGGTAAAGGGCGAAGGCCGGATGATTACTGATGCCAGTGGCGTCACCAGAAGGGAAGGCGGGATTTTTGGAATGTGGGGCAATATATTTCCAGAACGTAATGGTAGCAACGAGCAAAAAGGTGATAGCAAACCGCACATACCCGACATCAGGGATATTCTTGATATTTTCCCTCAGCCACTGCGGGAAAAGCTGTTGAACAAAATCAGTGAAGCCATCGACTATGAACCCGTGATTGGTGTCATGGGAAAAACAGGCGCGGGGAAAAGCAGCGTATGTAATGCGCTGTTTAAAGGGGAGGTTTGTGCAGTTAGCGACGTTGAGGCATGTACTCGCGAAGTTCAGGAATTGCGTATACGCTTCGGCAAACATTCGCTAAAGATCATTGATATACCTGGTGTCGGTGAGAATGCCCGGCGGGATAAGGAGTATGAAGATTTATACCGCAATTTGCTTCCCTCCCTGGATCTTATCCTGTGGGTAATAAAAGGAGACGATCGGGCCTTTTCTGCGGATGAGCATTTCTACAACAATGTTCTGCTCCCTGCTGGTGGGGGTGAGCGCGTTTTATTCGTCCTTAACCAGGTTGATAAAATTGAGCCATTCCGCGAGTGGGATACTCATCTGCATCAGCCATCTCCTGCACAGCGCATCAACATCGAAAAGAAAGAAGCCTACATTACTGAACGATTTGGTTTTACGCACTATCCGGTGACACCTGTCTCCGCCGATGAGGGCTACAACATTCTTCGTCTGGTAGAGACTATTATTCGGGCTTTGCCTGATCGGGCTAAAAGTAGCACGGCTTCGCAGGTTAAGGATGAGTTCAAAACCGACGAAGTAAAGACGGAAGCAAAAAACGGCTTTGGCAGCGTAATCTCCGGGATACTCGACGACGTTATTGATTCTTTTCCGTTACCAAAGCCTGTCAAAGAGCTTACCCGAAAGGGGAAAGACAAACTTATCGAGTGGGCTGGTAATGCCTGGGACCATTTTTTTGGATAGGGAAAGTGCTTAATGAAACCAATCATTATACCTGTATTGTTTGTATCTTTATTTGCATTCCACCCTGCTTATGCTGTCGGGGCCTATGACCTGCAATGTCTGCTTGATAACGGTGAGCAAATGACACTCAGCCACGTCAGCAATACCGTTTATATCAGTTTTGAAACGCCAGGTGGTGACTCCGAAGAAGGTGGTTCCGTTATCAAACTGGATATTCCTTCCGGCGAAGCGAAACAGACTCTGGCGGCTAATCCGGGAGCAGGAATTGCTTCTTTCACATTACGTGGAGAAAATGAAGATATCGAAGGCGCGGTTGCCGTCAATTACTCAGAATATGATGGTACAGGTGATGCTTATTACACTGCCATGAATGCAATGGGGCAGGAAACCAGCACAGTATCATGCAAGCCGGGTACCATTAAGGTTTCCAGGAGCCTCCTTCAGAATGGCATTAATGGCGTTGGTAGCCAGCAGGCTAATAAACCTGCTCCCTCTCAACAACAGCAGGCACAGCAATCTACGACACCACCATTTAAAGTTCAGTTCGGCAGCTCTGTCAGCAATGAAGGCTGGAATACCAGATATGGTGTTATTCAGCTCACTATCACTGATGACAACGTGGTGCTGAAATCCATTCGGGTAAACAGAGGGAACTGTAAAATGGAGAGCGTCGGTAACAGAACCCTGCCAGCTAAATATAAATTCGGTGATGTGGCTACGTTCAAATATATGAAGTGTGACCGTATCATTGAAGCTGACATTGTGACCGATACGGGTAGCTGGACATTTAATTCCTAATTTTACCTTTAGCAGCATCCGGGGAATTCCTGCTAAATAAGCAGGCTATTCCCCGGTTAATTATTTTTCGACAACGTTAAATGAAACGTATTTCATCCGGGTATAATGAAGTTACGCGCCGAAAGATGCACAGCAACGGCCCTGTCAGGCGCTTACTGATATAGCGTTTGTGCTGAATTAATGTTTACGGGTAAAGCGTGTGGAGATGATATCAGAGGAATTAATAGCGGGATTCTGCAATACGTTCCGTCAGCCAGCGTTTAACTTCACTTTCCCGCCAGCGGGAACTACGCCCCAGTTTGATAGGCTTTGGAAACTTGCCTTCACTAATCAGTTTATAAAACCATTTGTCGGTCAGGCCAGTAATCGTGGTAATAAATGCCATCGTCACCAGTTTGTCATTCATCAGGTCAGTATCGGTATTCGGTTGATTGTTCATGACGATTGTCCTTCTGTCTTTACGTTGATAAAAGACAGGAGCAGCAACACTAACCCGTTGATTTAAGATGATGTTGCATACTCCGCCATTACAATCACTTCTCCGGCAATAAATTACTTATCCCTGACTACAACCAAAGTTACGTTCACCATCATCGTGTTTTTTGGTGTACTCCTTCGCCAGATAACTGATGTGGTATATGTAGCTGCGGAAAAAGTCCGTATTTGTGCCATTTCTGCGGTCCAGTTCATAAGAGACGCCCGGTAAATGAAAGGGGGCTTTATTTGCCATATCTCCGGTACGTCTAAGCGCCACAGCCCATGCACGCGCTACCATTCCCGCCAGCAATCCGCGAGGTTGCGCTGAATTCTCCGTGTTCAGCATGGTGTTCCTGAATACCTCCCGATTAACCAGCAACAGCATGTGATAATGTTTGTTGCCATTCAGTTCACCAAATTCTCTTACCCATGCATATCGCAGCTTACAGGGGTAAACACGTTTACCGTCTCTCCTGCGCCGTTGTAAATATGCGGCTATCTGTGCTTTCAGTGAGGCTATAAAACGGGTAATAACCGCTGAGTCATACCCTTTATGGCTATTATCCACTGGCAGTAATAAATCCACTCTGAAAGCCAGTATTCTGGCGTAATCATCCATCGCATAGCGAGTAATCTCTTCCAGACGTTTCATATAGTGTGCATTAGGCTTGCCATATCGTTCATTCAGTTTCATGCTTCAGTTCCTTGTGGTTGGTTACATATCCATAAGTGCTGTAGTAACTTTTCACTGAGCTATGCCGATCTGGATTACTTTTCCCTGTCTCTGGTGTCATCCCTCTATATGCTGAATCTAATGAATGAGTGATAAACATAATATTAATACCGGCAATGTTGATTCATAAAGAAAGGGTGATAAAAAGAGTAGAAGCCCGGTATTTACTGGTGTTCGTAGTTAATTATCTGTTCTTGAAGACAAAGAGTTTTACTCTTAAGTTATAATTAATACATCGACCTAATCTATGAGTTGCGGTCATGAATGACATCTTCCAGATGTCAACTCGTTATCCTGGGAGGTTTCACCCGTAAAGCCACCAGGGCTATACGTGGAAAAATTTAAGACTATCCAGCCGTTTTCTACAGGCGGGATCTGTGAGTATGGTGATAAATAAAAAACTACGTTAATGGTACTCTATTACTATGGAATAACACGATATTGCTACGTGTTTTCCACTTTTATTGATTTATTGCTACGGTTTTACTTCGAAAACACATCATAATTACGCTATTGATTTCGACTGATTTAACAAGGATGACGAGGTAGAACAATGGCCGTTAATGTGCGCTCATCAATAGCAGTGAAGGACATCCGAACCAGCAGGTTCCTCTTCTGGTACATCAGGAAAAACATTCAGGGAGCAAATCAATTCGCGTTTGACGGGAACAATCCAGATACATCCCTTTCGGAGAGAATTATTAATACAGCCCTCGAGGCCGGGTATCCCGATCCCATTCAGCGAAGTAATTTTATTCGCTCACTGGAGCTGTCGATTAATACGACGCTTCTGCCGGAGAAATATTTTAGTTGGTTAAAAGAAAATGAAAGAGCGACGTTCTGGCTATGGGGCGTGATGTGTCTTGATTACCGCTGTATGGAGTCAATTAACGAAAAGCTGGGCACAAATTTAAACACTAACTGGTATCAGAAAGCTGGAATAACAGATTCTCCTGCAAGCCATAACGAAAGATACTCAATCATCGTTGCATTACTGGACTATATCAATATTGAGACTAATCAGGCACCGTTGATGAGAAAGTGGCTATATGAGAGGCTTGTATTCTGGAGGAAAAATGAACATCAGAGAATAAAATTACGCTGGCTTAATGAGGATAATGACGAAGTCTGTATATGGGCTTATAATTACATTAATAAATTCCAGAAAGAGCACGGTGGTAATACAGGAAACCATTTAGACCCCGTTCAGATCCCGGAACCACTTAATTGTGTAGAAACCTATCACGCCGTTTATGCCATGCTGGATTTATGGTCAGCGGATGATGATCTCCAGCAGAAAGCGGTAAAGAAAATAAATAAAGCATTTTACCAAAAAAACTTCAGACGTAAACTTTCTGAAAAACGGGAACGGGAGTCTATCAGTGATACGCATAAAGAGCGTCTGGATTTTCTGGTTAAATTTTACAAGTCAGATAAAATATCCGTTATTGAAAGGTTAATAGACGAAAGGGTTCAGGGAATAGAAACAAGATTATCCCGTGGTTGAGGTGTCATTTCAAACTTAAATTCTCCCGGTGATAATCACCGGGAGAATTCAGATATGTATTATTTCAGCACTATATCACGCTCATATATGTACTGCCGGAATGTAATTTAATATCTGCTCGCACCTATTATTTTATCCCACCTATACTACCGTCCGTTTTAATCACGCATTAAATTAGCCGCAATTTTTCAGAAGATGCGGCCTGTTTTTTATATTCTTTATTAAGGAATTTACTATGAAATTAGCCAGCCGCTTTGGTCGCGTAAATCAAATCCGTCGCGATCGCCCATTAACGCATGACGAATTGATGCAGTATGTCCCCAGCGTATTTGGGGAAAATAAGCACGAATCACGCAGCGAACGCTATACCTATATTCCCACCATTACCCTGCTCGATAACCTCCAGCGTGAAGGATTTCATCCTTTCTTTGCCTGCCAGACCCGTGTTCGTGATGTGGGTAAACGTGAACATACAAAACACATGCTGCGTCTGCGCCGGGAAGACCAGATCAATCGCAACCAGGTGCCGGAAATTATTCTGCTCAATAGCCATGACGGTTCCAGTTCTTATCAGATGCTGCCAGGGCTGTTCCGTTCTGTTTGTTGTAACGGGCTGGTCTGTGGCGAGTCGTTTGGTGAAGTACGGGTACCGCATAAAGGCAATGTGGTGGAGAAAGTGATTGAAGGCGCTTATGAAGTCCTCAGTGTTTTTGACCAGGTTGAAGAGAAACGCGATGCCATGCAGTCGCTGATGCTGCCACCCCCTGCGCAACAGGCGCTGGCAAAGGCGGCGCTGACTTACCGCTTTGGCGAAGAGCACCAGCCGGTGACGGAATCCCAGTTGCTGGCCCCCCGCCGCTGGCAGGATGAATCCGGCGATCTGTGGACGACCTACCAGCGTATTCAGGAGAACCTGATCAAAGGTGGTTTAAACGGGCGGACGGCAAAAGGTGGTCGCACGCACACCCGCGCCATTAAAGGCATCGACGGCGATGTCAGGCTCAACCGCGCCCTGTGGGTGATGGCTGAAAACATGTTGCAACTGGCCTCATAAACAACGCTATTAATAGTAAAGGAAACACGATGTCTGAACTGATGCTAACACCGGTATTTTCGGTGAGTGAACAACGCGTTATCCGCCGTGCGATGCGCCTGCTGGAGAAATATCAACGCAATCCTGGCGAATCTTTTCTTTCCTCTGACGCCACAAAAACCTGGCTGCAACTGCATCTGGCACGACAGGAGCGGGAAATGTTTGTTGTGCTCTACCTCGATAACCAGAACCGACTGCTGGAACACGAAACGCTATTTCTCGGCACGATTAACAGCACAGAAGTACATCCCCGTGAGATTGTGAAATCTGCGCTACGGCACAATGCCGCAGCAGTGATCCTTGCGCATAACCATCCCTCCGGCGTGGCGGAACCCAGTCGGGCCGACAGACTTATTACAACGAATATTGTTAAGACACTGGATTTGGTGAAAGTGAGGGTGCTGGATCATTTCATTATTGGGGCGGGGGATATCCTCTCTTTTGCCGAACGGGGCTGGCTGTAATGCTGCAAAAGGATAAGGTCATGCAACAAGAATGTGGGCTTCCCTGTACCGTAACACCACGCTTCACTGCTCGACTGGTACAGGAAAGACATAACCTGCATTACCTGGCTGATCGGGCCGCAATCACCGGGAAATTCAGCTCCCCGGATCTGCTGCATATCGACCAGGCTTTTCCGGTGCTGATGAAACAACTGGAGCTGAAACTGGCTGACGATGAACTCTCCGCCTGCCAACAACGTACCGTCACACTATACGCCAAAGGACTAACCTGCGAAGCCGATACGCTGGGTTCCTGTGGTTACGTCTATATCGCTATTTATCCCACTCAACGCTGAGTTTTAACCTCCTTAATACGGAACATCGTTATGAAAATTATTCCTGCAACGACGCTGCGGGCGACTACGTCATATCTGTCGCCCGTCGTGGTCTGGCAAATATTACTGGCCCGCCTGCTGGAGCAGCACTACGGGCTGAATCTTAATGACACACCATTCAACAATGAAAAGGTGATTCAGGAACACATAGACGCCGGGATCACTCTGGTCGATGCCGTCAATTTTCTGGTGGAGAAGTACGAATTGATCCGTATCGACAGGAAAGGATTTAGCTGGCAGGAACAGACGCCTTATCTTCGTGCGGTCGATATTTTACGGGCGCGGCAGGCTACAGGTCTGCTGCGCCGCCGCCATAACACGCCATAACACCACGGCACGGTGAATCTGCGAGTCTCCTTCCCGATTTACATCGCCAAAATTACTTCCCTCATAACTCCCTGCATAATGCGCCTGCTGTTCATGGCTGGCGCATTTGCTTTTATACGGACAAAAGATTATGCAAACAGAAGCTGAAGTCTTAACCGATCATAACGAGCTAATTTGCTCGACCAGTATTGAGCGTATCGTGACGGGTCGTGATGCTGCGTTGAGTCTGATTGAAATCCTGATCCATAAGCTTGATGATATCTCACGGCTAACCTCCAGCATCGGTGGTGATGTGGCGGAGCATTGGGCGATGCGTCAGGGCCATTCCTTCGACTGCTGGCTAGTGCAGCCGGTGGATAAAGCCATGCCGGTGATCACCCGCAATATCGATCGCAGCATCTGGCGCGATCTCATGCTGAAGTCCGGGATGTTGACTCTGATGGATGCCGAAGCTCGCAGTCAGTGGGCAAAGAACCTGGAGGAGGGCGATCTCCCGGCGATTAGCGAAGCCAACATCCTGAGTACCTTTGAACAACTTCACCACAATAAGCAGGACGTTTTCGAACGTGGGATTATCAATGTATTTAAGGGATTGAGCTGGGACTACAAAACCAATAATCCCTGTTATTTCGGTAAGAAGATTATCGTTAACAATCTGGTGAAGCATGACAGATGGGGCTACAGCCTGAACTGGTGCTGGCGGCGAGATCAGCTTGCCGATCTGGAACGTATGTTCTACCTGCTGGATGGGAAGGCCATTCCCGATAACCGGCATGATATCTCCATCCGGTTTATGGATTTTGTGCGCGATAATCCGCATCAGCAGATTTTCGAAGATGAGTTGTTCACTATTCGCTACTTTCAGAAGGGCAGTGGGCATATCACATTCAAGCGACTGGATCTGGTGGATAAGATGAATGATATCGTGGCGAAGCACTTTCCGGGGATGTTACCTGCGAAATGAGATGTGATGTTTTTATAGGCACCTCTATGCTAATATTAATAGGAGTTATTAAATGTTATTAAACGAGGTAATCCCTATGGGTTCGCTTACTAAACAAACCATCAGCGCACAGATACCTATTGAATTGGCCGCTGCTGTTGAGAATCTGGCAATTGAGTTAGATCGTTCTAAAAGCTGGATTATTAAGGAAGCGTTGACCAGTATGCTGGCCGAAAGAGAACGGCGTCACCAGAGCATCCAGGCCGGTCTTGCGGATGTGGATGCCGGTCGCGTGATGAGTCACTCGGACATGGTGGATTTTGCTAATCGCTTAAAGAAATCCTGATAAATGGAAATTTACTGGACGCTTAAAGCTCAGGATGACCTTGAGCGTATCTACCGTTTTGCCCTTCAGTATAGCCGCCAGCACGCCGATGACGTTTTGGATCGCCTGATTACTGGTTGTGCTGGTCTTACAGCACATCCGGCAATTGGTGTACAGCAGACTCGGTATGAACCTCGGGAAGTCCGAAAAGTGTTATTTGATGACTATGAGGTTCACTACGAACTTTGTGACAATGACATTTATATCGTGGATCTCTGGCATACCAGAGAAGAACGATGAAGAGATTTTCTTTTCGTTCAAGGGTGTTAATTAGTGAGTATAAACACGATTATGTGTTTATACTCAATTTTGTGTTTTAATGGCACTTTCCACTCCTTCTGCAGGAGGATGCCATGTTACAGAACAACATCAAACAGCTCCGTACCCAGCTATCTATCACCCAGCGCGAGCTGGCGTTTATGGTTGGCACCAGCCAGCAGCAAATTCAGCGTATCGAAACCGGGAAGGTTGCTGCAAAGCTGGGTCTCGCACAGGCAATATGCAATGCTCTGGATAAGCCTCTAAACGTAGTGTTCCCGGAAAGCGATCGGTTGATAAACAACTTCCGCAAAAAGCGTCGTAAAACTGATGAAGATCTTGAGGCTATAGCCACAAGCGGCATTGAAATGGATAGCGGTCTCTGGACCGTAAAACTTTGGCTACAGGGGCAGCGGGACTATTTGCTGTTGCCCATTTCAGCAGCGGATAAGCGGAGGTTTTATTATTATTTTCAGGAAAAAAACACTCCAAACATAGAACGCTTCTTCGTTTTTGATTCTTCCGAGTATCGTTATGCGTTAAATATGCGTGAAGTGGTATTTCATCAGTTCCTTTCTGATGGTCTGCGGCCAATCGTTGACGAAGAGGATGATGCCTACGAAGACGATTATTTTAATGTCCATATCACGCTGGTAAACGGCGGACCAGTGATTCCACTGAGTGTTGAGCCAGATGCGCCGCAAAACGAAGAGACGGATGATATCGGCCAGTTGAATGCTTTTTTTGACGCGCTGGATTGCGAGCCTGAAACCACGGATCGTTTTATGATAACCGACGAAGATGGAGAAGATGCTTTCATTCGTATTGGTTCTATCGCTATGGTGCGAGTCGCGCTTGATGTGCTGGAACCAGTGGAGGACGATGATGAGTAGTATTGAATGAATTGGTTTCTTAAGAAATAGTACTGAGTATACATGTGAGTATACAAAGTAACTTCGCATTTTTAAAAATCCATTAATTTCATATTGTTGAGGTTGGAATCACGGTCCGGCCTTCGCACCATCGGAACATCAATAGACGTCTTTTTTTGTGCCTGAAATCAGTGTCACACAGGGTTTCCGCTATTTTTCGCTCAACATAAGCCAACCTACATCAACTTACTGATGCAGGTACAGCTACAGCTGCGGGTATATCCCGATTCGATAATGTTTGTAGCCACACAAAACCCTTGAAAGGGTATTCATCATGGCTTTGAGTGATGTGAAGGTTCGTTCGGCTAAGCCTGAAGCAAAAGCCTATTAGAAAAGGTATAAAGCATGAATGGAAATTGAGAGCTGCTTTTTGTGGGCATGGTTTCAGGGCAATGGCGTGTAGTCGTTGATTGAGTCGGGGCTATGGCCGAGAGATGCGGTAGAGCGGCAGATGCTGCAGTGGGGGCGGATTATCTGGATGCGAATCGCAATGAGGCCACATTACCTCATCTCTATGTAAAGATTAATGAATCGTTAGCTTGATTGAATATAAACAGCCCTTCAGATATTTATCAATCAAATGGCTGTTTATATCCGTGTTGTGCGCTGTATCGTCAACGGCATTACAACTGCCAGGAAACCTTTCTCCTTAAGGGCGGAGTTTTATAATACTCTTTTTTGATGACTTCGCTGCCCCGGAGATCATGTGTAACGTGGTTTAGAATAAGTAATGTTGATGCTCTACCCAAGATAGATTCTTCAAGTCATTAATATAAATTTATAACTGTGGGCTAACAACGGTGAACGGTTCTCTACCAACGGCGGAGATAATCTGCTATGTGTTGAAGGACTCATAATCTTCCAGCAACTAAGTGGATTTGCTGGTATCGCTGCTCGTGCTTGATAAGCTCATTAAAAAATTAATCGCTTGAACTCGGCTGTTGAATTGGATTGTATACTGCCTATTTATTATTTAACTAAAATACATAAGCTATGTAAATGATATAATTTTTATGCTTGTTCTTCAGCTCAGTCACGGTATGATTTAACAATTCGCCCTTCAGTTTATGCTATATGACTTTGCTATAAGTAAGCAATTTGGGGAAGCATGATCAGCTATTAATATCTTGAAATAGCTTATCAAAAGTCAACTTGCTCCGGTGATATAAGACTGATATGTAACCAATATTTTATTTGTTGTGGTCGCTTCGGAAGGTAGTCGAAATCGTTAGTAAAAAAACATCAATGTTGAGGCGAAAAATAGTTGGCAGCTACTTTGATCAGGCGATGAAGAGATGTGCGTTCATATTGTTGTGCCGTAGTTGAAATTGAAAAAACACGCTCGGGAAATTAAGCAGATGCTTACCCCCTGAGTCCCGTCTTGCCAAGAGCATCGCTGAAAAGTGCCTCGAAAATATGATGAATATTTATCGAAGACGTTTTTGGCGTGGGAGTATGGATTACGGTTTTTTGACGTTGAGCGTTTGGCTGAGTGGTTGCAGGTGCATTTATATTAAGGGGAAGAAGAATGAGAAAAAGCTGGACTATAAAGGAAGATTGTAAGCTGCTTACCTTGGTACGTCAGCACTTTTCCGCGTTGGTCAGCCATAACCGGCTGAATGCCACAATGCCATTTAGCCAGCAGCTTCACGATGCATTTGACTCACCTGATCGCGATGCCGCAGCATTGTTGTATCGACTCGAACAGGCAAAAATCCTGGGATTTGCCAGCCGTCCTGGAGGCGATCCCACTAAACAGCTGTTTCGCTGTCTGATAAACAATGATTTGGCGCTATACGATTACAGCCTCACCTTTCCCTCTCTCAGAAAAGCATTGCATCCAGATACCGTTGCAGCAGCACTAAACCACTTCACGAATAGCAATCCACACGAACCACTGTCCAATACTATCAATGAAATTGCAAAAGCCTTGCATCTTTCCTCCATGCAGATAGAAAAGCTTCTGATCGATAGTGGCCAAATAACCATCAATAGTTACCGTGAGTGTGAGCGTGTTGGAGAGATAACTATAAATAATAATCTGCAAGATCTCATCTCCAGGCAAATTCCTGACATAACGCTGGTTGAAGATATTAACGCTTGCCGTGCCCAAGTCTCTCAACTTTACCACGTGCATGAATGTGATGGTGCTGAGGTCATCTTCAGTTCCGATGGCACGGGATTCGGCAAAAGCTATGGCGTAATTCAAGGGTATGTCGAATATCTGGAGCGTTTCGCCAAAAACCGAAAGTCAGATGATCTGTTTCCCGAAGGTGGCTTTACCAACCTGCTGTTCATGTCGCCGCAAAAATCACAAATCGACCTGGACAGCAGCCAGAAAGACAAAATTCTGGCTGCTGGCGGCGAATTCATTTGCGTTCTCTCTCGTAAGGATATTGCCGATCTCGACTTTATGGACTGGGCCTCTGGCCTGAAAAACCGCGACCGCTATATTCAGTGGTACGAAGGTGCAAAAGGTAGCAAATATATCGGCGGCGCTATGCGTTCGCTCAATTATCATGTTTCACAAATTGATCGCTGTGAAGAGCAGTTAAAAAAGCTGACAACATACGGTTCTCAGGATACCAACTACGAAAGAGAAATTATCGAAGAGCAGCTAAAAAACTGTCGTCACAGTATCCGCAATACGATTGAGTCAGCCTGTAAATTACTATTTGGACCAGATAGTGAAAAAACTTCCATTAAAGAGTACATTCGTCGCGGGCTCCAGGCGCGCCAAGAGCGAATGCAAAACGCGGAGACAGCACGAAAACCAGGGAAGCCTGAACCTAAGATAAGCGTACACGAAGTCTATTTCGAGCTTATCAAACAGGTATTGCCTTTCGAAGTTTGCCAGTACCGCCCGTCGGTGCTATTAATGACCACGAATAAGTTCGACACATCAACTTACCGACTGGTGCCTCGCCAGCGAGGCGAAGGCGTGCGTTTTGAGTCCGTAGGTTTCGACTTGCTGGTTGGTGGTAAGCTGACTCCCAAAGATCCACAGATTAGCGCCGTTGCGGCAGCCGGTCATACCGGGCAGGTTGCCTATCTTCGTGACGAACACTTCAGACACAATCCAGATTGTCCTTTTCGCAAGAAAAATATTCGCTTTACGGTGATCATTGATGAACTACATGAAGCCTACACTCGCCTTGAAGAAACATGCCATGTAAAGCTGATCACACAGGAAAACAACCTGGCGCACGTTATCTCTGTCGCGGGACGTATTTACAACGCGGTACTCAGCCTTGAGCGCCGGAACAAGCCCAAAGAATCGCAAACGACCTTTGAACAAGAGATGGTCAAATTCATCACGACTCTGCGCCATTTACTGGCAGAAAAGTGCGAACTATCACCCGGCACAACGCTGGGATCGATACTGGAGATGTTTCGCGACCAGTTAGGGGCATTTGAAGTCAACGGCGACGCCGCTGAACGCATCATCTCAATCACCCGGAACGTGTTCAGCTTTAACCCCAAAATGTACGTCAATGAAGAGGGGCTGAAACGCATTCGTATGCGCAACAGCGAAGGCGACATAACGCGCACCGAGCTGTATTACGAAGTCGAAAATGATGCCAGCGACACCAATCCCACCCTGCACGATCTGTTCCAGTTGGTCTCCGTCATCCTCGCCGCCTGTTCTGATATCACCAACCGACACTTTAAGCGCTGGGTAAAGAATGGCGGCCAGGATAACTCCAGCAGCCAGAATACCCCTTTGGGCCAGTTTGTTGACGCAGCCAATAACGTAGCTGGCGTGGTACGCCACATCTTCGATCGCACCACCGATGAAAACTTGTTGATTGATCATTTCTATACTTACCTGCAACCCAAAACCGTATTCACGATGACGCCGATAGCTGAACTCAATTACGTGAACAGCGGAGCCGAGCGCACAATTATCCTGGCGTTCGAGATGGATCTGATACAAGAGTTGCCCGAAGCCATGCTGCTGCGTTTATTAACCAGCACGCACAATAAAGTAATTGGGCTTAGCGCCACCAGCGGTTTTAGCCACACCAAAAACGGTAACTTCAATCGTCAATTCTTGGCGCGTTATAGTCGTGATCTTGGCTATCGAGTCGTTGAACGCAAAAAAACAGATATCGATACGCTTAGAGCACTACGCAAGTTGAGAGCCAGTATCCGCAACGTCGACTTCAGGGTGTTCGATGATAAGCAGTTAAAATTGACCGATATCTACCAAAATTGTGAGCTCTATCGCAGGACGTATGACAACTTTTTCGACGCGCTGAAGAAACCGCTGGAATACGACCTGAAAAATACCTATAAACGGCGTCAGTACCAGCGGGAACTGGAAGCGTTACTGCTTGCCGCCTGGGAGGGTAAAAACAGCCTGATTTTGTCACTTTCAGGGACATTTAAGCGGGCCTTTATCAGCGCCTGGCGCACTCATCAATCAGCCTGGCGTCAGCAGTACGGTATGCGCTCCCGGTGCGATGAAAAAACGGATAATGATAAGAAACATGACCAGATCCTGACCTTTACCCCATTCAAAGGGCGTCACACAGTCCATTTGGTCTTTTTCGATTCACCACTGGCCAATGTCGAAGATATCAGGCAAGAAACCTATCTCCAGGACAGCAATACCGTACTGGTATTTATGAGCAGCTACAAAAGTGCAGGCACCGGCCTCAACTACTTTGTTAAATACCATGACGGCGATCTTAATGATATCAATGCACCACGTCTGGATGTCGATTTTGAGCGCTTAGTACTCATCAACTCCTCGTTTTACAGCGAAGTAAAGGACAACAGCGGCAACCTCAATACATTACCTAACTACGTTACCGTGCTTAAACACTACGCCGATGACGATATTACCGTCCACAAGCTGGCCGATTTCAACGTCAATTTCGCCCACGGCGAAAACTATCGCCTGTTAATAGCCGAACATGATATGAGCTTATTCAAAGTCGTCGTGCAGGCCGTAGGGCGAGTCGAGCGTCGTGACACTCTATTGAAAACAGAAATCTTTTTACCCCGCGATGTGTTCCGTAATGTTGCATTCCAGTTCGCCGCTCTCAGTGAAGATAGCGGTAACGAGGTAGTATCAGAAAGCATGTCCTTGCTTAACCACCGCCTAATGGAGGAGTGCGAAAAGCTGAGTCAGAACCAGTCATTTAGTGATGCAGAACAGCGGTATGCGTTTGAACAGGCCATCGTAGAAAATGGTCGCCGCATCGATGCTGTTCATAAGCGAGTCCTGAAAACCGACTGGATAAATCAGGTACGCGCCGGCAACCTTGAATATCTCGAATTGTGTAATTTATTCCGCGATTCTGACTCCTTTACCGATCCCATGCGTTGGCTGGAAAAACTTCAGGCTAATTCCTTGTATGCCGCCAATCGGCAAATGCAATCAATCCACCACGCCCTGTTTATCGACCGCCATCAGGGCAACCAAACTATTTTACTTTGCCACAAACGCGGCCCGGATGGACTTGTCCACAGAGATTATGCCGCCCTGTCGGATTTCGCTGGCGGCGCAAGAGAGTACCGGCCTGAGCTCACCCTCTTTCCGCAGTATAGAAACGATGTCGATTTTACCCCCGGCAACCTGGTCGGTGAGTTGATTCGTGAATGTGACAACATCCAGGAAACGGCATTCAAAAAATGGGTACCCAACCCCAGGCTAGTTCCGTTGCTCAAAGGCAATGTCGGTGAATATCTCTTCGATAAAGTGCTAAAAAGCTATGGCGTTACCCCACTTTCTGATCAACGGGTGTTTGAACGCCTTGAACCGCTAGTATATGAGTTTTTTGACCGCTTTATTGAAGTGGGTAACGACCTGCTCTGCATCGACGTTAAACGCTGGGCGACGCAGTTGGATGATTTAACGCGGGCAGAAGAAACGCTTGAGAAAAGCAACAACAAGATTCGCGAGATCCGTAATATCACCAGCCAAAAGGCGGATACAGAGGGGCAGAAACAGATCCAGACGGCACTGGCAGGCCATTATGAGCGTATTCGATTTATCTATCTGAACGTCGCCTACAGCCAGAACCCCAATAATCTGATGTGGCAAGATAACGTGGATCACACGATCCACTACCTTAACCTGTTGCAAACCGACTACCAGTACTATCAGCCCAAAAATAGAGAGAGCGGGCGAGCTCAGGAAAACTCGAAACTGAGCATGACATTGGACATTAACCCAATGTTACTAACCCTGCTGGGTGTAGAAAAGTTGCCGACTAAAGGAAAAGTCTCATGATCCCTAATTTGAATGAACTGACGGATACTCCGATTGCCCGAACCAATTTGATCAAGCTTGAAGAAGATCAGCTGACGACCATCCAGCGTCTATTGGTCCCTGTATCTAATATCTATACGATAGACTTTATGGTTCAGCGCTTTACTAAAGAGCGAAAAGAAAAATCCGCTGATTACTATGCGCGAATTCATCAGGAGGTAAAATCTTGCGTGCGGCAGAAGCTTGGGCTGGAGGCCGGGCAGGAGGTAAAATATGAACTGCATTGCTTACCAAATTACCATCACGTCTTTTTTTTCCTGGCGCCTGCAACTGCGCCGAACAGCCCGGTTCACAGGACGTTGGCAGAACGTATTGAAACGCTTTGTCAGCAACTCACTGCTGAAAATTATGACCTATCTCGCTTGATTCAGGGATTATTTAGTCTGCATTTGAAAATGGTAATGCTGGAAAAAGCCAGTGAGCGCTTTTCGGTATCGCCGACTTACTTCAACTCAACGCTTTACCTTAACGCTCGCCTGAGTCAGCCCGTCACGCAAAAAAAAGGCACCGGGGTGATGGAAGCCTTTGAGCTCGACATTTATGCATCAGAATATAACGAGCTCGCCTTTACCCTGCACAAACGAAAATTCCTGGTCGAACTGGCGGATGAGATGCATCTATCTCTGGACGATATCAGCATGTGGTTTAACATCGATAATCGTCGGCTTAAAGCCCGGCGCAAACTCGATGCCCGGGATAGCAAACTGGAATTCTTTCGTGAGCGCAGCGGCTATGGCGAATGCCAGGCCTATACCTATAACGTGGTCATGAATGCTGCCTGCGAGCGGCTCAGTGAACTAGAGATCCCCCATCAACCTATCCCATTTCAGGCTACACACGAGGTCGATCAGTTTGCTACCGACCTCGATCAACAGCTGGCTAATACGCTGTTGGTGGTTAATAACGGCGTCGAATTCAGCGCCACGCAAGAAGCTTATTTCTTTGACGCATTAGCCAACCAGTTCCCCGGGTACAAACTCTGGCCGCTGGCATCGCTTAAACATTCTCAGCAAACCAGATTTGCCGGGCTGCCTGTCAATACATCTATTCTTGTACTCAATGCGGTAGATGAAGAACGAAGCAACAGCATCCGGCAGCAAGAGAATGAATCTGTTGAGTACAATGATTTCTATGCAGCCTTTGCCGACGTCCGAAAACAACCTGAACTCAACTGGGATATTTATACCAAGCTTAAGCTAGATCGTTTGCAAGGGTGGCTAAATCAGCAACCGCTGCCTGTGGTTTTACAAGGAATGAACATTGATCGTAAGTTGCTGGATGCGATTGATTTTATTAATGAACAATTGGTAAGCAACCCTGCGCAATACGAAATCGAACTTACGAAACCACACAGTCGTCTCAAGTCAGCAGTTACCTTATTGAAAAGTAAGGTACGTCGAACAAAAACCGAGCTATGGTTCAAAGAGAGCTTACTCAATCAACATAACATACCACTGCCAGAATTGGCGAACGGGCACTATACCGCTTATGCGGTACGCAAAACGAAAAGTAATATCCATCTGCTTGGGTATGTTGAACTAAAAATAGATCACGGCCAACTTAGGGGGGTTGATACCGGGGTCGTCGAAGGTGAATTCGAGTATCTATTAGTTGATCATCCAGCTCTGGGACGACTAAAGAAATTATTCGATAAAAGCTTCTATCTCTACGACCATACAGCAGATGTGCTGCTTACCACCTATAACAGCTCCCGCGTACCGCGCCTGATTGGCCCGGCGCAATTTAATATCGTCGATTCATACGATTATCAGGAACAAAAAAAAGCGCTAGCGGAGCGTCAAGGTGACAAATTTAACGGGTATACCATTACCCGCTCAGCAAAATTGGAGCAAAACGTACTGCCCTATCTGATATCACCGGGCCGCTCGAAATACGACTCGTTGACCAAAACTCAAAAGATGAAGCATCACCATATTTACCTGCAACCGCATGAGAATGGAGTGTTTGTTCTGGTAAGCGATGCTCAGCCTACAAATCCTACTATTGCACGGCCTAAGCTGGTAGAAAATCTGCTGATATGGGATGCTCAAGGTAAGGCCGTCGATGTATTTAACCACCCGTTAACTGGTGCTTACCTCAATAGCTTCACCCTGGATATGCTCAGGAGCGGCGAAAGTAGTAAGAGTTCGATTTTTGCTAAGCTTTCCCGATTGATGGTTGAGAATTAACACGGTCTATAATCTCCGCCCCTTAATCACGAATACTCCTCCACCGACTCAGTTGGGTGTCCAACTTTTGGGGTGCAGTTCAACGCCGGAGGAGTTAAAAGCGCTGATGGATGCGAATAAATCAAATTAATGAACGCTCATCTTTCGCGCCAAAACTGCAAAATTGCTTCTACAAACCTGTCAGAAATAATCCCTCGACGGGCTGCCGCGCTGAAATGACTGCTTCGCAGTGCCGTCGTCCAGTTCTCCGGTGAGCGGTACGCTGAACCGTAATATCCCGTGCTTAAATCGTCCGGATCTTCATCAGGCGCGTTCGTCAGTCCTCTTTCACCTTGTTGCTGGAAGTCGACGAAAATAATATTGGCTAAAACATTATTTTGATAATTGCCATAAATAACTTCATACGCATGAGGGAAATTTTCTTTCCAGTACCAGGTGGTATCGCCGCAAAACCACGGTGCGTCAGTAATATTATTAAGCTGAGAATGGTATTGTTTTAGATCCCTACGAAAGGCTTCAACCATATGATTAAAGTGTTGAGGGTGTGACGCGTAGTCACTGGTCATTAAGTCAAATTCGCCTTGCATCCAGCATACGCCGAGGAATTTGTTCTGCGGATTTTTTGCCAGTGCGGCTCGCGTTCTGCTGACTAAATCCTGGTATAGCGGAGTATCCGTTCCCCAACGACAAGCATCATGGCTGGCTCCGTGCCGTTCTGAATATGTCCCTTCGCTGCCCGCGGTAAAAGCCGATCCGCCACGGCAACACGGAACGATGAGAACCCCTGCATTATCAGGAATAAAGGGCAGTAATTTCCGTGCTATATGCAGTGCCTGGCCAACGGTGCCGTACTGTGTTTGATGATTCGTTGCCAGAGGATGGTGATAACCCAGCATATCCTGAACATCGTGTGGGCAGTGAGTCAGTGGAATAATGTCGTTAAAGTGACATGACGGGCCTCCGGGATGCGTATGCGCAAATCTCGCTAATTGTTTAATTCTGGGATGAGGCGCATCTTCCCCGTCCGGTAATGGCAGTCCTTCGCCATACGCCATGGCATTAGACTGACCAGCAACGGTAAGAACATAGTAATAATCGGGCGATATTATTGCGTCCATATAATTTTCGCGTAATTGAAATGACAAATTGGTAGCAGGGCCCCTTTACTGGGGCCCTGAAGCGTTAGTTTTGTACTGCGACTTTATTATCCTTCACAGAAATCAAAACTGAATCAGTCACTGCTTTGCCGCCTGCAGTTTCACCGCCAATAATTAATAAACTATTATTCCAGGGCAATGATACTCCGTAGGCCCGACCTTGCGATAATTCGCCAGATTTATCCCATTTCCCGTTATGCCAAAGATGAATATCAGCGCTATATGATTTTTTCAGGCCTTCATGCGCATAGTTCTTACCGTTCTGGTAATTTTCTCGTGAACCTTTGAATCCGGCCCCTCCGGCAAATATAAGTGAGTCATTGCTCATGCCTGCAAAACCGCCAGCGACGCCATCTGGTGATGCGACGGGAGCAAGCTTATTCCATTTTAAATTATTACCGGTGAAATCAAGTTCAAATACGGCATCCGTTCGCAATCCTGGTTTGGCTTCGCCATTAATAAGCCAGGTTTTATCACCTTTATTCACAACCGCCGCACCAGCCGTTCCGTACCAGGGAGATTCGCCAGCGTAACTCCATTGCTGTGTAGAGGGATCAAAAGACAACAGAAACTTATTGAAGAAATAATTTTCTGCTTTTTTGTCAAAATAGTGGGCGTTGATTTTATCTATAGTGGTTGAATCTTTTCCAGCTTCGTTGAGATCTTCAAAATAGCCATTGAAGATATTCTGGTTAACACCGCCAGTAACATAAGCCTTGCCGTTGTGTACAAAAGTCACATGGCCCGCCATGCCCATCGGCGCGTGCGACATCAATTTAACCCAGCTATTGGTTTTGGGGTTGTATTTGTGTACGTCATTAAATACCTGAGTCAAGCCCTCGCTGTTTTTGCCAATGCCGCCAAACACATACAGATTGCCATCAATAAATGCCGAGGTTGCTTGATCTCTCGGTCCGCCAGGGAATGCAGCTAACGCTGTCCATCTTTTATCTTTGGCCTTTGTATCCAGCTTGTACCATGCCGTACCTGCGCTACCTAAACCAATGTAGACAGTGTCGTTATCAATTACTCCGGTACCACTTTTAAATGGCACAGGAGTTTCCGGTAATACAGACGCGTTTGCGGCAAATGAAGCCATTAGGATAGCAAGCGCCGTTATTGTTTTATTCATTGTGACTGTCTCCTGTCTACTACAGTTTAAATGACACACCAATGCGATAACTGTTTTCCGATAAATTATCTCTGCCGTTGTAAACACCCTGACGGTCCAGGTAGTCATATTCTATGTATGGCGTAATATCGGGCGTCATATGGTATTGTAGAACAAATGCATTTTCCGTCGCCCATTTCTTATGGTTTGCATAGCGATAATCGTTCTGTTTGCTGTATAGCGTCGTTTGCCATGCGAAGGTGAAATCACTATTAATATGGTAAGTGACATATCCATCCCAACGATGAACGTTATCACGAGACATATCACCGGATAAGTCTTGTTGTCGGTAAGCTTTCCAGTCGTAACGATAGCGAATGCCAAAATTAAGATCTTTTGTCGCGTCCCAGGACAGTTTTACGTAGGGTCCGTAGCGTGTGCCGTTGCTGCTAAAATGCGTTAACATTCCCGGGCGCACCGTCCATTGATCATCAAGTTTAATCGCGTAATTAACTTCCACCTGAACATCATTGAGTGCGGCATTTTCCTTTTTATTATCATGAATGGTATTCCAGGTATTACTTTCCATACTTGCCCACCATCCATTTTGCCATCCCTCACTGACTTTGAGTCGAGTCTCATAGGCGTGGCTTCCACTACGATATCCACCACGTACGTCCAGTGTCGCAGCCTGAGAAATCAGTGGTGACGAAAAGCACAGTAATAATGCGCCAGAAAGTATTTTAGCCTTTTTCATATATTTCACTCATTTGTAGGATACAGAAAGCAATACAAAGCCCGCATAAACAATTAGCATTTATGTTGTGTAATATTTTTTGCCAGGCTTATAGTGTCTTTGGCAACGAGTAGCTGTATTTTATATTTTTTGTATAAGGTCTCCTGTGAAAATTCTCTTTCCACATTATTTAAATAAACAGAGAACCAGATTAAATACCTGAGTATAAAATCTCTTCTGATGTTTAATTGATTTGAATGTTCGTAAGCTATATCACTTACTCAATCCATTTTACCCAGAGTCATAAAATAGAGTGTCTGTTGATCTCATTTTCATATTCCTTTCAGACTGAAGTGCGTTTTCATCACCCGATGAGAAAGAACTGAAGTGATGTTTGCCATAGATTGCGAGATGCCCTGTCTCATTGACTATCGCGGTGCACCTTTATACCTGTTATACCAGATCAAAAATCACGCAATCCATACAACAAAACGAGATTTGCAATTCGTGTCACAAAATATGTCGATCTTTTTCTAAGAGGAAGATGCCATGTGAAGCCAGACGAACACTTGCGGTGGTCTTCAAAAACTAAATGATTTCTTTTAACAGTTTGTTTTATAAAAAATTTATTTAGGGTCTAAACAAGGGAAGCTTTGCAAGCTAACTCAGTGAGCGTGGTGAAAACAAGTGTTTACCCGCCATCAGGATGATCATAATTCTCATCATGAAATATGTTTCCTGGTTTTGGCTTGTAAGTGGTCACCCCTGAAGTCGATCTGGAAAGGCTTGTAGATGTTGGTGTTTTCAGGATGATGTTTCAGATAGTTTGTTTGCCGTATCGCCCGGCGAATAGCTGTGATTGAGGAAGATTTAAGTCGCAGTGACCAAAGCCATATTTACCAACGAATGTAGATGAAAAAGCGTCTCCTGCGTTCCCCCATATCTCCAGGAAATACACAGTCTGAAAAAGGAATGTAACAATCTCATGGCGTAAGCTGACGAACCAGGCAGGAATAATCGCTAGGGACCTAAGCATTAGCATGATAATAGCCACTAAGAAATTACTGCGTTCCATGAAATAGCCATTTTGTGGCAAATGCAGTTGACTAATAATGTCATATGTGAGACGGCTAGTTGAACAAATATTAAATTTTGCTGAATTTTTTATGTTGATTTTACTTGTTACAGAACATATCACATGATATATAGATAAGATTAGTTGCATTAATGATGAGGGTTATTATTCGATTCGTATCAGATTGATAAATATATAAAGGTACATAGCATGCAAGAGCATGGCGTTTGTATGGCAAAGTTATTATAAGTAACTATCGCTACTCCATTTAAGTTCACTCAGAAGAACTGGTCCACTTACGTTAGTTATTAAGCAAACGTTCGCTTTTATAAACATAATCAGGATTAAAATGTTGGATTATTGCTAACCCAGCACAGCTAGTGCGCGTCTGTAATTATAAGGGAAAACGATGAAGAATAAGGCTGATAACAAAAAAAGGAACTTCCTGACCCATAGTGAAATCGAATCACTCCTTAAAGCAGCAAATACCGGGCCTCATGCTGCACGTAATTATTGTCTGACATTACTTTGTTTTATTCATGGTTTCCGGGCGAGTGAAATTTGCCGATTGAGGATTTCGGATATTGATCTTAAGGCAAAGTGTATATATATCCATCGATTAAAAAAAGGCTTTTCAACAACGCACCCGCTATTGAACAAAGAAATTCAGGCTTTAAAAAACTGGTTGAGTATCCGTACTTCTTATCCGCATGCTGAGAGCGAGTGGGTATTTTTATCACGTAAGGGGAATCCACTTTCTCGGCAACAGTTTTACCATATTATCTCGACTTCCGGTGGTAATGCCGGGTTGTCACTGGAGATTCATCCGCACATGTTACGCCATTCGTGTGGTTTTGCTTTGGCGAATATGGGAATAGATACGCGACTTATCCAGGATTATCTTGGGCATCGCAATATTCGTCATACTGTCTGGTATACCGCCAGCAATGCAGGGCGTTTTTACGGCATCTGGGATAGAGCCAGAGGACGACAGCGTCACGCTGTTTTATAGAGATAGTTGAGATACCAGGGATGGTGTTAAAAACTACATTATTCTTACGATATATCAAAAATGATTAACCATTTATTAATTGATGTTATTGTAAGTATGATTCTTAATTATCATAATAAACATTAAGTTAACCATATCCATACAAAATACAATGGTTTATGTTCTTCAAAATAAATAAACAAAATCATTCATAAATTTACACATCACTTAAATTCGCCTGTTTTCATACTTTTTTCTTTATTTTTTAAGCAACTGGAAGTTAATCCACTGCAATCTATTGTTATATTGAATCAAATCAATGAAAATAGATGTTGTCACATCAGTGATATTTTATTTTTGTATGATATTTAATGTAATTGACTGATAGCCACATCACTTCGGGTGTGGTTATCTTTTTATCTATTGGGCTAATTTTGACCGATTGAGGTTTCCTATAGGTATTCATTCAAATATATCTCAGTCAGGAGTACTACTATTGTGAGTAAACGTCGTTATCTTACCGGTAAAGAAGTTCAGGCCATGATGCAGGCGGTGTGTTACGGGGCAACGGGAGCCAGAGATTATTGTCTTATTCTGTTGGCATATCGGCATGGGATGCGTATTAGTGAACTGCTTGATCTGCATTATCAGGATCTTGACCTTAATGAAGGTCGAATAAATATTCGCCGACTGAAGAACGGATTTTCTACCGTTCACCCGTTACGTTTTGATGAGCGTGAAGCCGTGGAACGCTGGACCCAGGAACGTGCTAACTGGAAAGGCGCTGACCGGACCGACGCTATATTTATTTCTCGCCGTGGGAGTCGGCTTTCTCGCCAGCAGGCCTATCGCATTATTCGCGATGCCGGTATTGAAGCTGGAACCGTAACGCAGACTCATCCTCATATGTTAAGGCATGCTTGTGGTTATGAACTGGCTGAGCGTGGTGCAGATACCCGTTTAATTCAGGATTATCTCGGGCATCGAAATATTCGCCATACTGTGCGTTATACCGCCAGTAATGCTGCTCGTTTTGCCGGATTATGGGAAAGAAATAATCTCATAAACGAAAAATTAAAAAGAGAAGAAGCTTGATTTAACTTATTGATAATAAAGTTAAAAAACAAATAAATACAAGACAATTGGGGCCAAACTGTCTATATCATAAATAAGTTACGTATTTTTTCTCAAGCATAAAAATATTAAAAAACGACAAAAAGCATCTAACTGTTTGATATATAAATTATTTCTCTTGTAAATTAATTTCACATCACCTCCGCTATATGTAAAGCTAACGTTTCTGTAGCTCGACGCAACTTCCTCATTCTTCTCTCCAAAAACCACCTCATGCAATATAAAAAACTGCAAATAAAGATAACTATAGAACATTAAGCCAACAAATAAACTGAAAAAGTTTGTGCGCGATGCTTTCCTCTATGAGTCAAAATGGCCCCAAATGTTTCATCTTTTGGGGGAAAACTGTGCAGTGTTGGCAGTCAAACTCGTTGACAAAACAAAGTGTACAGAACGACTGCCCATGTCGATTTAGAAATAGTTTTTTTAAAGGAAAGCAGCATGAAAATTAAAACTCTGGCAATCGTTGTTCTGTCGGCTCTGTCCCTCAGTTCCGCAGCGGCTCTGGCCGATACTACGACGGTAAATGGTGGGACCGTTCACTTTAAAGGGGAAGTTGTTAACGCCGCTTGCGCAGTTGATGCAGGCTCTGTTGATCAAACCGTTCAGTTAGGACAGGTTCGTACCGCATCGCTGGACCAGGATGGAGCGACCAGCTCTGCTGTCGGTTTTAACATTCAACTGAATGATTGCGATACCGATGTTGCAAGCAAAGCTGCTGTTGCCTTCTTAGGTACAACAATTGACACGAATCATACCAACGTACTGGCTCTGCAAAGTTCTGCTGCGGGTAGCGCAACAAACGTTGGTGTGCAGATCCTGGATAAAACAGGGACTGCGTTGGCTTTGGATGGTGCGTCATTTAGTGCACAAACCACCCTGAATAACGGAACCAACACCATTCCGTTCCAGGCGCGTTATTATGCCATTGGTGCCGCAACCCCTGGCGCAGCTAATGCGGATGCGACCTTCAAGGTTCAGTATCAATAACCTACCCAGGTTCAGGGACGTCATTACGGGCAGGGATGCCCACCCTTGTGCGATAAAAATAACGATGAAAAGGAAGAGATTATTTCTGTTAGCGTCGTTGCTGCCAATGTTTGCTCTGGCCGGAAATAAATGGAATACCACGCTGCCCGGCGGAAATATGCAATTTCAGGGCGTCATTATTGCGGAAGCTTGCCGGATTGAAGCCGGTGATAAACAAATGACGGTCAATATGGGGCAAATCAGCAGTAACCGGTTTCATGCGGTAGGGGAAGATAGCGCACCGGTGCCTTTTGTTATTCATTTACGGGAATGTAGCACGGTGGTGAGTGAACGTGTGGGTGTGGCGTTTCACGGTGTCGCGGATGGTAAAAATCCGGATGTGCTTTCCGTGGGAGAGGGGCCAGGGATAGCCACCAATATTGGCGTAGCGTTGTTTGATGATGAAGGAAACCTCGTACCGATTAATCGTCCTCCAGTAAACTGGAAACGGCTTTACTCAGGCTCTACTTCGCTACATTTCATCGCCAAATATCGTGCTACCGGGCGTCGGGTTACTGGCGGCATCGCCAATGCCCAGGCCTGGTTCTCTTTAACCTATCAGTAATTGTTCAGCAGATAATGTGATAACAGGAACAGGACAGTGAGTAATAAAAACGTCAATGTAAGGAAATCGCAGGAAATAACATTCTGCTTGCTGGCAGGTATCCTGATGTTCATGGCAATGATGGTTGCCGGACGCGCTGAAGCGGGAGTGGCCTTAGGTGCGACTCGCGTAATTTATCCGGCAGGGCAAAAACAAGTGCAACTTGCCGTGACAAATAATGATGAAAATAGCACCTATTTAATTCAATCATGGGTAGAAAATGCCGATGGTGTAAAGGATGGCCGTTTTATCGTGACGCCACCTCTGTTTGCGATGAAAGGAAAAAAAGAGAATACCTTGCGTATTCTTGATGCAACAAATAACCAATTACCACAGGATCGGGAAAGTTTATTCTGGATGAATGTTAAAGCGATTCCGTCAATGGATAAATCAAAATTGACTGAGAATACGCTACAGCTCGCAATTATCAGCCGCATTAAACTGTACTATCGTCCGGCTAAATTAGCGTTGCCACCCGATCAGGCCGCAGAAAAATTAAGATTTCGTCGTAGCGCGAATTCTCTGACGCTGATTAACCCGACACCCTATTACCTGACGGTAACAGAGTTGAATGCCGGAACTCGGGTTCTTGAAAATGCATTGGTGCCTCCAATGGGCGAAAGCGCGGTTAAATTGCCTTCTGATGCAGGAAGCAATATTACTTACCGAACAATAAATGATTATGGCGCACTTACCCCCAAAATGACGGGCGTAATGGAATAACGCAGGGGGATTTTTTCGCCTGAATAAAAAGAATTGACTGCCGGGTGATTTAAACCGGAGGAATAATGTCATATCTGAATTTAAGACTTTACCAGCGAAACACACAATGCTTGCATATTCGTAGGCATCGTTTGGCTGGTTTTTTTGTCCGACTCTTTGTTGCCTGTGCTTTTACCGCACAGGCACCTTTGTCATCTGCCGAACTCTATTTTAACCCGCGTTTTTTAGCGGATGATCCCCAGGCTGTGGCTGATTTATCGCGTTTTGAAAATGGGCAAGAATTACCGCCAGGGACGTATCGTGTTGATATCTATTTGAATAATGGTTATATGGCAACGCGTGATGTCACATTTAATACGGGCGACAGCGAACAAGGGATTGTTCCCTGCCTGACACGCGCGCAACTTGCCAGTATGGGGCTGAATACGGCTTCTGTCTCCGGTATGAATCTGCTGGCGGATGATGCCTGCGTGCCATTAACCTCAATGATCCATGACGCTACTGCGCAACTGGATGTGGGTCAGCAGCGACTCAACCTGACGATCCCTCAGGCATTTATGAGTAATCGCGCGCGTGGTTATATTCCTCCTGAGTTATGGGATCCCGGTATTAATGCCGGATTGCTCAATTATAATTTCAGCGGAAATAGTGTACAGAATCGAATTGGGGGTAACAGCCATTATGCATATTTAAACCTACAGAGTGGGTTAAATATTGGTGCGTGGCGTTTACGCGACAATACCACCTGGAGTTATAACAGTAGCGACAGTTCATCAGGTAGCAAAAATAAATGGCAGCATATCAATACCTGGCTTGAGCGAGACATAATTCCGTTACGTTCCCGGCTGACGCTGGGTGATGGTTATACTCAGGGCGATATTTTCGATGGTATTAACTTTCGCGGCGCACAATTGGCCTCAGATGACAATATGTTACCCGATAGCCAAAGAGGATTTGCCCCGGTGATCCACGGTATTGCTCGTGGTACCGCACAGGTCACTATTAAACAAAATGGGTATGACATTTATAATAGTACGGTGCCACCGGGGCCTTTTACCATCAACGATATCTATGCCGCAGGTAATAGTGGTGACTTGCAGGTAACGATTAAAGAGGCTGACGGCAGCACGCAGATTTTTACCGTACCCTATTCGTCAGTCCCGCTTTTGCAACGTGAAGGGCATACACGTTATTCCATTACGGCAGGAGAATACCGTAGTGGAAATGCGCAACAGGAAAAACCCCGCTTTTTCCAGAGTACATTACTCCACGGCCTTCCGGCTGGCTGGACAATATATGGTGGAACGCAACTGGCGGATCGTTATCGTGCGTTTAATTTCGGTATCGGGAAAAATATGGGGGCACTGGGCGCTCTGTCTGTGGATATGACGCAGGCTAATTCCACACTTCCCGATGACAGTCAGCATGACGGACAATCGGTGCGTTTTCTTTATAACAAATCGCTCAATGAGTCAGGCACGAATATTCAGTTAGTGGGTTACCGTTATTCGACCAGTGGGTATTTTAATTTCGCTGATACAACATACAGTCGAATGAATGGCTACAACATCGAAACACAGGATGGTGTTATTCAGGTTAAGCCGAAATTCACCGACTATTACAATCTCGCTTATAACAAACGCGGGAAATTACAACTCACCGTTACTCAGCAACTCGGGCGCACATCAACACTGTATTTGAGTGGTAGCCATCAAACTTATTGGGGAACGAGTAATGTCGATGAGCAATTCCAGGCTGGATTAAATACTGCGTTCGAAGATATTAACTGGACGCTCAGCTATAGCCTGACGAAAAACGCCTGGCAAAAAGGACGGGATCAGATGTTAGCTCTTAACGTCAATATTCCTTTCAGCCACTGGCTGCGTTCTGACAGTAAATCTCAGTGGCGACATGCCAGTGCCAGCTACAGCATGTCACACGATCTCAACGGTCGGATGACCAATCTGGCCGGTGTATACGGTACGTTGCTGGAAGACAACAACCTCAGCTATAGCGTGCAAACCGGTTATGTCGGGGGAGGCGATGGAAATAGCGGAAGTACAGGCTACGCCACGCTGAATTATCGCGGTGGCTACGGCAATGCCAACATCGGTTACAGCCATAGCGATGATATTAAGCAGCTCTATTACGGAGTCAGCGGTGGGGTACTGGCTCATGCCAATGGCGTAACGCTGGGGCAGCCGTTAAACGATACGGTGGTGCTTGTTAAAGCGCCTGGCGCAAAAGATGCAAAAGTCGAAAACCAGACAGGAGTGCGTACCGACTGGCGGGGTTATGCCGTGCTGCCATATGCCACTGAATATCGGGAAAACAGAGTGGCGCTGGATACCAATACCCTGGCTGATAACGTCGATTTAGATAATGCGGTCGCTAACGTTGTTCCCACCCGTGGGGCGATCGTGCGAGCAGAGTTTAAAGCGCGCGTTGGGATAAAACTGCTCATGACGCTAACCCACAATAATAAGCCGCTGCCGTTTGGGGCGATGGTGACATCAGAGAGTAGCCAGAGTAGCGGCATTGTTGCGGATAATGGTCAGGTTTACCTCAGCGGAATGCCTTTAGCGGGAAAAGTTCAGGTGAAATGGGGAGAAGAGGAAAATGCTCACTGTGTCGCCAATTATCAACTGCCACCAGAGAGTCAGCAGCAGTTATTAACCCAGCTATCAGCTGAATGTCGTTAAGGGGGCGTGATGAGAAACAAACCTTTTTATCTTCTGTGCGCTTTTTTGTGGCTGGCGGTGAGTCACGCTTTGGCTGCGGATAGCACGATTACTATCCGCGGCTATGTCAGAGATAACGGCTGTAGTGTGGCCGCTGAATCAACCAATTTTACTGTTGATTTGATGGAAAACGCGGCGAAGCAATTTAACAACATTGGCGCGACGACTCCTGTCGTTCCATTTCGTATTTTGCTGTCACCCTGTGGTAACGCTGTTTCTGCCGTAAAGGTTGGGTTTACTGGCGTTGCAGATAGCCACAATGCCAACCTGCTTGCACTTGAAAATACGGTGTCAGCGGCTGCGGGACTGGGAATACAGCTTCTGAATGAGCAGCAAAATGAGATACCCCTTAATGCCCCATCGTCCGCGATTTCGTGGACGACCCTGACGCCGGGTAAACCAAATACGTTGAATTTTTACGCCCGGCTAATGGCGACACAGGTGCCTGTCACTGCGGGGCATATCAATGCCACGGCTACCTTCACTCTTGAATATCAGTAACTGGAGATGCTCATGAAATGGCGCAAACGTGGGTATTTATTGGCGGCAATGTTGGCGTTCGCAAGTGCGACGATACAGGCAGCCGATGTCACCATCACGGTGAACGGTAAGGTCGTCGCCAAACCGTGTACGGTTTCCACCACCAATGCCACGGTTGATCTCGGCGATCTTTATTCTTTCAGTCTGATGTCTGCCGGGGCGGCATCGGCCTGGCATGATGTTGCGCTTGAGTTGACTAATTGTCCGGTGGGAACGTCGAGGGTCACTGCCAGCTTCAGCGGGGCAGCCGACAGTACCGGATATTATAAAAATCAGGGGACCGCGCAAAACATCCAGTTAGAGCTACAGGATGACAGTGGCAACACATTGAATACTGGCGCAACCAAAACAGTTCAGGTGGATGATTCCTCACAATCAGCGCACTTCCCGTTACAGGTCAGAGCATTGACGGTAAATGGCGGAGCCACTCAGGGAACCATTCAGGCAGTGATTAGCATTACCTATACCTACAGCTGAACCCAAAGAGATGATTGTAATGAAACGAGTTATTACCCTGTTTGCTGTACTGCTGATGGGCTGGTCGGTAAATGCCTGGTCATTCGCCTGTAAAACCGCCAATGGTACCGCAATCCCTATTGGCGGTGGCAGCGCCAATGTTTATGTAAACCTTGCGCCTGCCGTGAATGTGGGGCAAAACCTGGTCGTGGATCTTTCGACGCAAATCTTTTGCCATAACGATTACCCGGAAACCATTACAGATTATGTCACACTGCAACGAGGCTCGGCTTATGGCGGCGTGTTATCTAATTTTTCCGGGACCGTAAAATATAATGGCAGTAGCTATCCTTTCCCTACTACCAGCGAAACGCCGCGGGTTGTTTATAATTCGAGAACGGATAAGCCGTGGCCGGTGGCGCTTTATTTGACGCCTGTGAGCAGTGCGGGGGGAGTGGCGATTAAAGCTGGCTCATTAATTGCCGTGCTAATTTTGCGACAGACCAACAACTATAACAGCGATGATTTCCAGTTTGTGTGGAATATTTACGCCAATAATGATGTGGTGGTGCCTACTGGCGGCTGTGATGTTTCTGCTCGTGATGTCACCGTTACTCTGCCGGACTACCCTGGTTCAGTGCCGATTCCTCTTACCGTTTATTGTGCGAAAAGCCAAAACCTGGGGTATTACCTCTCCGGCACAACCGCAGATGCGGGCAACTCGATTTTCACCAATACCGCGTCGTTTTCACCAGCGCAGGGCGTCGGCGTACAGTTGACGCGCAACGGTACGATTATTCCAGCGAATAACACGGTATCGTTAGGAGTAGTAGGGACTTCGGCGGTAAGTCTGGGATTAACGGCAAATTACGCACGTACCGGAGGGCAGGTGACTGCAGGGAATGTGCAATCGATTATTGGCGTAACTTTTGTTTATCAATAAAGAAATCACAGGGCATTGCTAATGCAGGTACGCAATATTGCCTGAAGCTAAAAACCTGCACGTTAGCCCTTTGTAGGCCAGATAAGACGCGTCAGCGTCGCATCTGGCATAAACAAAGCGCACTTTGCTGGTCTGTTCCCCTCACCCTAACCCTCTCCCCGGAGGGGCGAGGGGACTGGCCGGGCACATTTTTAGACTTTGTCATCAGTCAGAGCCTGCCAATGGCAGGCTCTGGTGCTCTTTTACGCTACCATGCTGATAATCAACACAATAATCAGCCCAACCACGGAGTTGACCAGCTCCAGCAGACCCCAGGTTTTCAACGTGTCTTTTACTGACAGGTCAAAGTAACCTTTGAACAGCCAGAATGAGGCATCATTAATGTGGGTGAGGGTGTTGGAACCCGCAGCCGTCGCCAGCACCAGCAGCGCCGGATTCACGCCAATCAGCTGACCAGTTGCTGGATCAAGGATTGCAGCACTGATAATCCCGGCGGCGGTCATCGCCGAAACGACACCCTGACCCGTCGCCAGACGAATTAGCACAGTGATCAGCCATGCCATAATGTAGGGCGAGATATTGCCGTGGGACATCAACATGCCGATGGTGTCACCAATGCCGGTGTCGATGATGGTCTGCTTCAGCACGCCACCCGCACCGATGATCAGAATCACCATTGCAATGCTCTTCACCGCGCTTTCAAAAGCGTTCATCACCCACTGCATGTCATGACCACGCGCGGTACCAAAGAGTACGAATGCAACCACCATCGCAATAAACATTGCAATCGGCGAGGAACCGATAAAGTTAACCACTTCCCAGGCAGGGGTATCTTTTACCAGCCAGATATTGGCGATGGTGGTGGAGATCATAATGATCGCCGGGATCAGCGGCACCAGAATCGAGACACCAAAAGAGGGCAGGTTGTTCATATCAACCGGTTGATCCGCTTTCAGAAATGACGGTGTCGGGCGCTCAAGGTTGCCGAGGAATTTCGGCAAGATCAGTCCCGCACAGATTACGCTGGGAATAGTCACCAGGACGCCATAGATATAAACCATCCCCATATCTGCGCCGTAAGCATTCACCAGCGCCACCGGACCCGGTTGCGGAGGGAACAGTGAATGTGCGGTGGTGGCCGCCGCTACTGCCGGAATAGCCAGTTTCAGGAACGGTATTTTGGCTTCGGCGGCAATTACGATCACCAGCGGCGCCAGCATAATAAAGGCCACTTCATAGAACATCGCCAGACCAAAAATAAGTCCGATGATAATCACTGATATCTGAACATAGCGCAGGCCGAGACGTGCCAGCAGGGTATGCGCTATCTGGTGAGCAGCGCCGGAGTCGACCATCAATTTACCGATGACCGCACCAAACACCATGATGATCGCCAGTTCCCCCAGCGTGTTGCCGAAACCTGCTTTCATGGTGTGCAGCAGCGACATCAAATCCATACCGGCCAGCATCCCGACGGACAGCGCCGCCACCAACAAAGCCACCATCGAATTGATTTTGAACTTCAAATTCAGTACCAGCATCAGGCCAATGCCGAATACCACCCAGAGAATGTTAAGCACATGCATAACGTTTTACCTTTTACCTGGTTGAACCGTTGTTATTTTGGGCGACATGTTATGTAAATTGGTCAACCATTGTTGCGGTGAATGTCACATCCTCTGATCAATAACCATCGATTACCCTTTGCTGCAATTTGCAGCAACAACCGTGAGAGTAAAATTCTTGTGATGTGGTTAACCAATTTTAGAATTCGGGTTGACATGTCTTACCAAAAGGTAGAACTTATACGCCATCTCATCCGATGCGACGCTACGGCTGTGGCCGGGTTGTTCATCCGGATACCTAAACAACTCCGGGGTTCCGCGTCTCTTCGCTGTTGAACCCACTATGTGAAAGAGGAAAAATCATGGAACAGACCTGGCGCTGGTACGGCCCAAACGATCCGGTTTCTTTAGCTGATGTCCGTCAGGCGGGCGCAACTGGCGTGGTTACCGCGCTGCACCATATCCCGAATGGCGAAGTATGGTCCGTTGAAGAGATCCTCAAACGCAAGGCGATCGTTGAAGACGCAGGCCTGGTATGGTCTGTCGTAGAAAGCGTGCCAATTCACGAAGATATCAAAACCCACACCGGCAACTATGAGCAGTGGATCGCTAACTATCAGCAGACTCTGCGCAACCTGGCGCAGTGCGGCATTCGCACCGTGTGCTACAACTTCATGCCGGTGCTCGACTGGACTCGTACTGACCTCGAATACGTGCTGCCAGACGGCTCCAAAGCGCTGCGTTTCGACCAGATCGAATTTGCAGCATTTGAACTGCACATCCTGAAGCGTCCAGGCGCAGAAGCGGATTACACCGAAGAAGAAATTGCTCAGGCAGCAGTTCGCTTCGCTACCATGAGCGACGAAGACAAAGCGCGTCTGACCCGTAACATCATCGCCGGTCTGCCGGGCGCGGAAGAAGGTTATACCCTCGACCAGTTCCGTAAGCACCTGGAGCTGTACAAAGATATCGACAAAGCCAAACTGCGCGAAAACTTTGCTGTCTTCCTGAAAGCCATTATTCCGGTTGCCGAAGAAGTTGGCGTCCGTATGGCTGTTCACCCGGACGATCCGCCGCGCCCGATCCTCGGCCTGCCGCGCATTGTTTCCACCATTGAAGATATGCAGTGGATGGTTGATACCGTAAACAGCATGGCGAACGGTTTCACCATGTGCACCGGTTCCTACGGCGTGCGTGCTGACAACGATCTGGTTGATATGATCAAGCAGTTCGGTCCGCGTATTTACTTCACCCATCTGCGCTCCACCATGCGTGAAGATAACCCGAAAACCTTCCACGAAGCGGCGCACCTGAACGGTGACGTTGATATGTACGAAGTGGTGAAAGCGATTGTTGAAGAAGAACACCGTCGTAAAGCTGAAGGCAAAGAAGACCTGATCCCGATGCGTCCGGACCACGGTCATCAGATGCTGGACGACCTGAAGAAGAAAACCAATCCTGGTTACTCCGCAATTGGTCGTCTGAAAGGCCTGGCCGAAGTTCGCGGTGTCGAACTGGCGATCCAGCGCGCTTTCTTTAGCCGTTAATATCCACCGGCATGGCTGCGCGCCGTGCCGGTTCCTTCTTCCTTGCCGTCACTCTCTGAAGACGGATTCTGGAGTTTACGATGACTACTATTGTTGACAGCAATCTGCCGGTTGCCCGCCCGTCATGGGATCATTCTCGTCTGGAATCACGCATTGTGCATCTCGGTTGCGGGGCGTTTCACCGCGCGCACCAGGCGCTGTATACCCATCATCTGCTGGAAAGTACCGACAGCGACTGGGGTATCTGCGAAGTTAACCTGATGCCAGGCAACGACCGCGTGCTGATCGAAAACCTGAAAAAACAGCAACTGCTGTACACCGTGGCGGAAAAAGGCGCGGAAAGCACCGAGCTGAAAATTATCGGTTCGATGAAAGAAGCGCTGCATCCGGAAATCGACGGTTGCGAAGGTATTCTCAACGCGATGGCGCGTCCGCAGACGGCGATTGTCTCTCTGACGGTCACGGAAAAAGGCTACTGCGCTGATGCGGCAAGCGGTCAGCTGGATCTCAATAACCCGCTGATCAAGCACGATCTGGAAAACCCGACTGCGCCGAAGTCTGCGATTGGTTACATCGTAGAAGCCCTGCGTCTGCGTCGTGAAAAAGGGCTGAAAGCGTTTACGGTGATGTCCTGCGATAACGTGCGTGAAAACGGTCATGTGGCGAAGGTTGCCGTTCTTGGGCTGGCTCAGGCGCGTGACCCGCAACTGGCGGCATGGATTGAAGAGAACGTCACCTTCCCGTGCACCATGGTTGACCGCATCGTTCCGGCGGCGACGCCAGAAACCTTACAGGAAATTGCCGACCAGCTGGGTGTTTACGACCCGTGCGCCATTGCCTGCGAACCGTTCCGTCAGTGGGTAATTGAAGATAACTTCGTTAATGGTCGTCCGGACTGGGATAAAGTCGGCGCGCAGTTTGTTGCGGATGTTGTACCGTTCGAAATGATGAAGCTGCGTATGCTGAACGGTAGCCACTCTTTCCTGGCGTACCTCGGTTACCTCGGCGGCTATGAAACTATTGCCGACACCATGACTAACCCGGCTTATCGCAAAGCGGCCTTTGCCCTGATGATGCAGGAACAAGCGCCAACGCTGTCGATGCCGGAAGGTACGGACCTGAACGCCTATGCGACGCTGCTGATCGAGCGTTTCAGCAACCCGTCTCTGCGTCACCGTACCTGGCAGATTGCAATGGACGGCAGCCAGAAGTTACCGCAGCGTCTGTTGGACCCTGTGCGTCTGCACCTGCAAAACGGCGGCAGCTGGCGTCACCTGGCGCTGGGCGTGGCGGGCTGGATGCGCTACACCCAGGGCGTGGATGAGCAGGGTAATGCCATTGACGTGGTTGACCCGATGCTGGCGGAGTTCCAGAAGATCAACGCGCAGTATCAGGGTGCAGACCGCGTGAAAGCACTGCTGGGCCTGAGCGGTATCTTTGCCGATGATCTGCCGCAGAACGCCGACTTTGTTGGCGCGGTGACGGCGGCATATCAGCAGCTGTGTGAGCGCGGTGCGCGCGAGTGTGTGGCTGCGCTGTAACTAACTGATTACCCTACAGACTTACTGGTCAATCAAACTAATATTTGGTTGACCAGTTTTCGTTTTTTTGCCCACCTGTACGTGCCAACATCCAGTGCTAATGGTATAGTTTGAGCTTAACGGGTGCCGTAAAATTGCCCGTTGTAGGTCGGATAAGGCGTTCACGCCGCATCCGGAAAAAATTTGATTAACCGCACCTAACGGACACAACACCATGAAATCTGCCACCTCTGCGCAAAGACCTTACCAGGAAGTCGGGGCGATGATCCGCGATCTGATCATAAAGACGCCGTACAATCCTGGCGAACGGCTGCCACCGGAGCGTGAAATTGCAGAAATGCTTGATGTCACGCGGACGGTGGTACGTGAAGCGCTGATCATGCTGGAGATCAAAGGGCTGGTGGAAGTGCGTCGGGGTGCAGGTATCTATGTTCTTGATAGCTCAGGCAGCCACAACGCAGACAGTCCGGATGCCAACGTCTGCAACGATGCCGGTCCTTTTGAGCTGTTACAGGCGCGGCAGTTACTGGAAAGTAACATCGCCGAGTTTGCCGCCCTGCAGGCTACCCGCGAAGATATCGTCAAAATGCGCCAGGCATTGCAACTGGAAGAGCGTGAACTGGCTTCCAGCGCGCCGGGCAGCAGCGAAAGCGGTGACATGCAGTTCCATCTCGCTATTGCCGAAGCAACGCATAACAGCATGCTGGTGGAGTTATTCCGTCAGTCCTGGCAGTGGCGGGAAAACAATCCAATGTGGATCCAGTTGCACAGCCACCTGGATGACAGCCTGTATCGCAAAGAGTGGTTGGGCGATCACAAACAGATCCTCGCCGCGTTAATCAAAAAAGATGCCCGAGCGGCGAAGCTGGCAATGTGGCAGCATCTGGAGAATGTGAAGCAGCGCTTGCTGGAGTTCTCTAATGTTGATGACATCTATTTCGATGGCTATCTGTTTGATTCATGGCCGCTGGATAAAGTCGACGCCTGATCCCTCATTTCTGGTGCAAAGTTTAACCGCTTTGCACTATGTATGTTCCCTGAATAGTTAATTATGTTCTGCAGAATATATTATGCGTAAATTAATCATTACGTACGATATATTGTTTTGGAATAATTATATATCAGTTTAACGCTGAAAAATTATTCGGAATAATCAGAATATGTTAACGTATTTCCGTTATGTTTAATGACTTTTGTCAAATGATACCTTTTTAAATTAAAAGTCAGTGGATATTCTTTTCTGTACAGTGTTTTATCTTTGGCGGATCTTATAAATCCCTTATGAAAGTGCCAGGGACGCAATGAGCATAAAGGAATGATTATGGAATATGAGCATCAACCCAGTGGTGTCCGGCAGCCAGGGCAGGATACAGATGCCACTAAACGTCAGGAGTGCGCAAAATGATGCGCCAATCAGTTCAGACGGTATTACCTGAAAGTACAGGAAACAATACGTTATCGCTGCGTGATTCCGTATGCCGGGATCTCTTTCAACTTTTTAGTTCTCCCCATTCACCGCTACCAATATTACTTGTTTCAGGCATGCCTGAGTGGCAAGGGCATAATCAGAGCGACAAGCTTCTCCAGAGTTGGTATTGCCGCCAGTTGCGTTCCGCGCTTTTATTTCATGATCCACGTATTGCGGCATTGCAGGTCAATCTGAAAGAAGCCTATTGCCACGAGTTGGCCATTAGTCTGGAGATGATGCTGTACCACGATGATGAGCCGCTAACGTTTGACCTGGTCTGGCAGAAGGGGAGCTGGCATCGCACGATGCCGCAGTAAATGACGGGAAACGCGATACGCGCAAGACGTATCGCGTTAGGTCACAATTAGTGGGAGGTTCTGATTGCTGCTTTCAAGGCCGGAAGCCGGGATGGACTGGCACTGAGCTTATCAATCCCCATGGTGAGCAGTCGTGCTGTTTGCTGGATATCTCCAGCCATTTCGCCGCACATACTGACCGGAATTTCATTATTACGTCCGGCCTGACACACCATAGCAATAGCGTTAATCACCGCGTCATTACGATAATCGACCAGTTCCGCGACGGTGCTATTTCCTCTGTCTGCCGCCATAATATATTGCGTCAGATCGTTGGTGCCGATGGAAAAGAAATCGACTTCACTGGCTAATTTTTCTGCAATCATGACTGCAGCAGGAACCTCAATCATAATTCCCAGCGCCGGAAGATTTTCTGCAGTAAGTCCCAGCAGTTTTGCCTGAGCATGTATCAATGTTTTGACGGCCCTGACCTCCTCGAGCGTTGAAACCATCGGCAGCATAATTTGCAACGTTGGGTATTCTTTCCCGGCCCTGATAAGTGCGCGCAATTGAGGAATAAATATTTGTGGATGCGCCAGACACAACCGGATACCTCGAAGTCCCAGGAAGGGGTTGTCCTCTGTGGGTAAAGGGTATGAAGGTAGCGGTTTATCACCACCAATGTCCAGAGTCCGGATCGTGACTGGTTTGTCGCCAAAAACTCGGGCGACAGAACAATACACACGGAACTGCTCTTCCTCATCAGGTAATGTCGCAGAATCGTGGAATAAAAACTCGGTACGCAGCAAGCCAACGCCCTCAGCGCCGTGAGATAGCGCAGCCTCAATATCTTGCAGATCACCAATATTCGCCAGCACGCTGATGTTACGCCCACCTTGCGTGACAGCGGGCAGCATGGCATCAGCTAACTGACGATCCCTTTGTTGCCGCCATGCTTCGGCGCGTTGCAGTAAATCCAGGCGGGTGACCTCATCCGGCTGTAGCCACAAACGGCCTGTTTCACCATCAAGAATGACCGTATCGTTATCGCGGACGTTTTGCGGGGTAATCGCCGCTTTCACAATAGCGGGGATTCCCATTGCTCTGGCAAGGATCGCTGTATGTGAAGTTGTTCCGCCATTATGAAGACAAATGCCAAGAATGTGTGCTTTATTCAGGCTGGTTATCTGTGATGGCAACAGATCGTTGGCTAACAAAATGCAGGGCGCGGTAGTGATAAAGTGTTGTTCACTTACCCCGCAAAGCTGGTTCAGTACCTGACGTGTAAGGTCACGGATATCTGCCTCGCGTTCACGTAAATACAGTGTTTCCGCATGACAATATTGCTCTGCCAGTGCCTGCATGACTTCTAACCATGCGAATTCTGCCTGTTGACCCTTTGCCAGACTTTGTTGTAGTTGCCGGTTAATCTCTGGATCTTCAAGCATCATTTTATGGGCGGCAAAAATATCGCCTTCAGGGCCTGCCGCTTTATCGGCAAGTTCACAAACAACAATGTCGATAACAGACTCGATTCGCGACAGCTCTTCTTGCGGAGAATCGACGGTGCGCTGCGTAATTTCTGGTCGTTCGCAGGTAAACCATTTAACAGGACCAATAGCGATACCATTTTGTACTGACAAGCCTGATATTGCGCCATCGACAGGGGCGCTGACCACCGGCGTTTCCGTTAGCGGAATCTCTGAAGAAGCGAGCAGGTGAGCTTCACCAAAATGATTTTTCGCCAACGTTTCAATTGCCTTGAGAGCGTCACTGGCATCGGTGCCTTCGGCCTGGAAGATGATTTCATCGCCACAGCGGACGCCCAGCATTGCCAGTTCGTTGAGACTGCGGGTGCTGGCGCGTTTATCGCCTTTGATGACGATAATGTTTGCCGAATATTGTGCTGATACTTTCAGGATGCTGGCTGCCGGACGAGCATGAATGCCGTGGGGATTACATATCGTCCAGCAAAAAGTTTGCCATTCACCGGAATGATTGACTGGTGATATTGCTGGAATAACCTCGCCTGCAGGCGGGGATGGCATGAGCTGCTGCTGTTTAGCGCACAGCGCAAGATCCACTTCAGCGATAATCTCCGTCACCGAAAGCCCCGCTGCGGCAGACGTTACCGCTGACATGGCACCTTCCACTACAGGGGCGGCGAGCAGATAAATTGCACTTCTTTGCTCTTCAGAAAGCAGCTCCAGCGCCATCTCGGTACTAAGCAGCGCACTGCCCATATCCATGAGTACCAGAACGCCATCCGGTGACCAGACCGATTCAATCGCAGACATAATGGCAATAGCATCAGTGCCAATCGGATTTTGCGGATCATCAATACCTGCAGCAATGGCCAGAGGAACGTCCCCTCCAGACATCTGTAGTGCTAATTCCTCAATCCCCTGGGCGAGACGTAGACTATGAGAAACAATAACAATGGCAACCATAATTTATCCCGCGAATTCTTCCTGCATAGCCTTAATCATCAGCCAGGAGGAGGTCGCGCCTGGATCCTGATGGCCCACACTGCGAGCGCCGAGATAACTGGCACGTCCTTTTTTCGCCTGCATATTGATGGTGTTATCGACGGCTGTTGCCGCATCTTGCACCATCGTATTCAGCAGAAGGGAAGGCGACATTCCGGCTTGCAGGTTCTTTTTGGCTTCGTGGAGGACTGGAACCCAGACATCACACAGTGTTTTATCCCCTTGTTCTGCTTTTCCTCGTGCGATAACGCCTGCAATCCCTTCTTCCAGACACGCCAGCCACTCTTCCAGAGTTAATTCTGTTCTGGCTCCCACTGCCGCAGAAGCGCGAATAAATAATGTGCCGTAAAGAGGACCACTGGCACCGCCAACGCTGGAAAGTAGTTTCATGCCAGTATTTTTAAGGATATTGCCAATATGCTGACGTTCAATGTCGGGCAACGTCGCTTTCACGGCACTGAAACCACGATTCATATTGAGGCCGTGGTCGGCATCACCAATATCTCTGTCAAGTGCGGTTAGAAAATCTTGTTGTTCAGTAAGATGTGCAGCACAACTCTCCAGCCAGGCAATAACATGTTTGTTTTGAATTTTCATATAATGTCCTTATTAACATCCCCAACGAAGCGCTGGCGTATTGACCGGGGCATCCCAAAGTTGCAAAAACTCTGGGGTACATTTCAGCAGGCTAATGGAAAATCCGGCCATATCTAATGATGTACAATAATTACCGACCAACTGGCGGCTAATTTTAATTCCCTGGCGCTGTGCGGCGCACATAAATACCCTGGCTACACCATATAACTCTGATTCAGGCGTGCTGCCAAGTCCGTTAATTAACACAATATATTCGGCATTTTGATCGAATGACTCATTCATTGATGATGCGTCAATCCATCCCCCCGCATGGCGATCCCAATGGCGTAATGTGCGTCGCCAGGGGGTATTATCCAGTAATTGCGCTATCACGCTGTCGATTAAAGTGTCCAGATCTTGCAAAGTGCGGCGTTCAATGCCGGGTTCACCGTGGATTCCGACACCAAATTCGATTTCATTATCAGCCAGTTCAAATGAGGGTTTTCCCGCGGCGGGAACCGTACAGGCTGACAGTGCGATGCCAAAAGAACGTGTGGCATTGTTAACATCTTTGCCAAGTTGCTCGCACTGCCCCAGGTTATATCCCTGAAGTGCAGCCGCACCGACAATCTTTTCAACAAAAACTGTACCCGCAACACCGCGACGTCCGGCTGTATACAGGCTATCTTTTACCGCTACATCATCATCAATAATGACGGTCCCAACGGCGATGCCTTCTTCGTGTAACATCTCGACTGCCGTTTCGAAATTCAGAATATCGCCAGTGTAATTTTTGATGAAAAACAGAACGCCAGAACCATTATCAACCGCTTTGGCACATTCGATCATTTGATCTGGCGTGGGCGATGTGAAGATTTCACCAGGACATGCACCGGTTAACATTCCCATACCGACAAAACCTGCATGCAGTGGTTCATGGCCTGAGCCGCCGCCTGAAATCAGCGCCACTGCATTATCGGTTTGTTTGCACCACACATATCGGGGCGCGTAATTTGCCTGCAGGTGTGGCCAGGTGGCGATGAGTCCTTCCATTTGTTCTGTGACAACAGAATCAATCTGGTTAATTAATTTCTTCATAGTCATTCCTGTTCTGATAAATTACGTAAATCGCGCTAAATATGCTTTCGAGATTAATTCTCCAGCCGCAATAAAACAAATCGCACGATAATAAGATTCATAATGAAACAGTTAATTCATTGTGTTGTTCCAAAATGAAATGGGACCAGCGTGGATATTGATATATTGTGATTAAGGCATGAAAAGTGTTTTTTATTATCATCTGCAGATGATGTTTTTTACAGCGCGATCATAAAACATAATTTTTCGCGAATGAAATGTTTGCCGCCACTGGATGCAACGAGTAGGTTAACAGTGAAGCAAAACAAGTTACGCGAGGAATGATATGGATAAGATTATTATAAGTCCGGCTAAATATATCCAGGGAAATGGTTCTCTGGATAATATTGCTACGTATGCGGCGAGTTTGGGAACAGAACCATTAATTATTGCAGATGAATTTGTGACCGGTCTGGTTGGTGACAGAGTAAGCCAGAGCTTTGCAAGAGAAAACATTATTGCGGATTTTGATGTTTTTTGCGGTGAATGCTCGCAAAATGAAATTTCTCGAATTCGTGAGAAATTTAATCAGCGTAAATATAATGTCGTTATTGGTATTGGCGGCGGTAAAACGTTGGATACGGCAAAAGCCGTAGCGTATTACCAAAAAATTCCGGTGGTGGTGGTGCCGACAATTGCTTCCACAGATGCGCCAACCAGTTCTCTGGCAGTAATTTACACCCCGGAAGGCCAGTTTAGCGAATATCTGTTTTTCCCGAAAAACCCGGATATGGTGATTATGGATACTGGCGTCATTTCAGCCGCGCCAGTGCGTCTGCTGGTGGCCGGTATGGGAGATGCATTGTCAACCTGGTTTGAGGCGAGAGCCAATCAGGCGTCAGGAAAAGCCACAATGGCAGGTGGGGCGTCGACACTGGCGGCACTGGCTATTGCCCGACTCTGTTATACCACGCTACTGGAAGATGGCTATAAGGCAAAAGTCGCGGTTGAACAATGTGTTAGTACCAAAGCGGTAGAGAATATTATCGAAGCTAATACCTATCTTAGCGGCATTGGATTTGAAAGTAGCGGCCTGGCGGCAGCTCATGCCATTCATAACGGCATGACGCAACTGGAGGAATGCCATCATTGCTACCACGGTGAAAAAGTGGCATTTGGCGTCCTGGTACAGCTCGTACTGGAAAACGCACCACAGGAGGAAATTGAAACCGTACTCAATTTCTGCCATAGCGTTGGCTTGCCGACAAATCTTCATATGTTAGGCGTGAAGGAAATTAATAAAGATAAATTACGGGCAGTGGCTGAAGCCGCGACTGCTGAAGGGGAAACTATCCATAATATGCCATTCGTAGTAACAGCGCAGGACGTTCTTTGCACAATTTTAACTGCACATCATTTGGGACTTTAAAAAATAATACGGCCTGTGCAAAGCAGGCCGTTGGTGTCATTTTAAATACTTCATTCGGGAATAAATATGACCAGTAACTGGAAACGTTGGATCACGCTGGCGTTATGTGGTATTGCCGGAAGTGCAATATATAAATTGCCTTATTTACGGGAAACCTATTACGACGCGATGCAGCAGGCTACAGGAGCGACTAATGCTGAACTTGGTTTTCTAATGACAGCCTATGGATTGGTGAACTTTTTATTATATCTACCTGGCGGTTGGGCTGCCGATAGATTTTCTGCACGTAAATTAATGACCTTTTCATTAATTTCCACCGGGATAAGCGGTTTTTATTATGCGACCTTCCCCTCGTATACCATGATCTGTTTGTTACATGCACTTTGGGCTGTTACAACCGTATTTACGTTTTGGGCCGTGTGTGTGCGAATTATTCGTACCCTGGGAACCAGCGAAGAACAAGGTCGCTTATACGGTTACTGGTTTCTGGGTAAGGGATTAACCTCCATTGTACTGGGATTTCTTTCCGTGCCGGTATTTGCCAAATTTGGCGAAGGTGTTGATGGTTTACGGGCGACAATTATTTTTTATTCCGTAGTGACTATTCTGGCCGGTGTTTTAGCCTGGTTTGTTTGTCAGGATGAAACACACAGCGAAGATAAAGCGAATTTCCGTCTGGCAGATATGGCATTCGTGCTGAAAATGCCGACGGTTTGGCTGGCAGGTGTTGTGACCTTTTGTATGTGGTCAATTTATATCGGCTTTGGCATGGTCACGCCGTATCTCACGCAGATCCTGCATATGGGCGAATCGGAAGTGGCAGTTGCCAGTATTCTTCGCGCCTATGTGTTATTTGCGATGGGGGGATTAATTGGCGGACAACTGGCCGACCGCTGTGCGTCACGCACGCGTTTTATGATTTACGCCTTTATCGGCATGATTGTCTTTACTACCGTTTATTTCTTCCTGCCCGGTGAGTCGCGCTACGTCACGATTGCGCTGGCGAATATGGTTGCGTTGGGCGTGTTTATTTACTCTGCGAATGCCGTGTTCTTCTCAATTATTGATGAGGTTCGGATCCCGGCAAAAGTCACAGGGACTGCTGCGGGTCTGATCTCTTTACTGACCTATTTCCCGGAAATCTACTGCTACACGATGGTGGGCAATATGGTCGACCGCAAACCGGGTATTGCCGGTTATCAGGATGTTTTCCTGTTCATGTTGGTTTGCGCATTCATCGGCCTTATCGCCGCACTGGTCCTCCAGCGTGTGAATCGTAAAAGTAAAAATCAAGTCAATGAAATCACTGAAAACAATGCGGATTGCGCATCCTGAATCTGACGGGGGAACCAATGGTGGACATGATTAATGAAAGTGCACGGCAAACGCCAGTCATTGCACAAACGGACGTTCTGGTTATCGGGGGCGGTCCGGCAGGATTATCCGCTGCCATTGCGGCAGGGCGGTTAGGTGCCAGAACCATGATTGTTGAGCGTTACGGCTCACTAGGCGGCGTATTGACGCAGGTTGGTGTGGAAAGTTTTGCCTGGTATCGCCATCCGGGGACGGAAGATTGTGAAGGGATCTGTCGTGAGTATGAAGGCCGCGCACGAGCGCTGGGTTTCACACGACCAGAACCTCAGTCAATTAGCGAAGTTATAGATACTGAAGGATTTAAAGTTGTCGCCGATCAGATGATTACGGAATCTGGCGTTGAGCCGTTATATCACTCCTGGGTTGTGGACGTGATCAAGGACGGGGATACGTTATGCGGTGTTATCGTCGAGAATAAATCAGGTCGAGGGGCAATTCTGGCGAAAAGAATCGTCGATTGCACGGGGGATGCTGATATTGCCGCTCGTGCAGGCGCGCCCTGGACGAAACGGAGCAAGGACCAACTGATGGGCGTCACCGTGATGTTCAGTTGCGCAGGTGTTGATGTGGCACGCTTTAACCGTTTTGTTGCGGAAGAACTTAAGCCGACCTACGCGGATTGGGGCAAAAACTGGACGATTCAAACCACGGGTAAAGAAGACCCGATGTTTAGCCCGTATATGGAGGATATTTTTACCCGCGCGCAACAGGATGGTGTGATTCCAGGTGACGCCCAGGCGATTGCCGGAACCTGGTCGACCTTTTCTGAAAGCGGTGAGGCTTTCCAGATGAATATGGTGTACGCCTTTGGTTTTGACTGTACCGATGTCTTCGATTTAACCAAAGCTGAGATTGCCGGAAGGCAGCAAGCATTATGGGCAATTGACGCACTACGCCACTATGTTCCGGGCTTTGAAAATGTACGGTTACGCAATTTTGGTGCCACGCTGGGGACGCGTGAATCACGGCTTATTGAGGGGGAAATACGTATTGCTGATGATTACGTCCTTAACCAGGGGCGTTGTTCGGACAGTGTAGGGATTTTCCCGGAATTTATTGATGGTTCCGGTTATCTCATTTTGCCAACGACCGGGCGTTTCTTTCAGATCCCTTATGGTTGTCTGGTGCCGCAAAAAGTGGAGAACCTTTTGGTCGCCGGTCGCTGTATTTCCGCAGGCGTAGTTGCACATACTTCTATGCGTAACATGATGTGTTGTGCCGTTACCGGTGAGGCCGCAGGTACTGCCGCCGTGGTTTCGCTACAGCAAAATTGCACCGTGCGTCAGGTTGCTATCCCTGATTTGCAAAACACGCTGCAACAGCAGGGCGTACGTCTGGCATAACAACAAGGCGCAGAGAGCTGAAAGCCTGTCTGCGCCTTGCAGGAGAAAGACCATGAGGGACGATGACCTTGAGCACTTAAGTGCCAATTACTGGATAACCACAGTTCTCTGCGGCCTCTTTTTGGGGATATTCCTGTTCATGCTGCAACAGCATCAGCGTGGTTTAGCGCTGTATTGTATTGCGGCACTTTCACTTATTTGCGCCTTTTTTTCTTTACGCCTTTCCCGACAATTGCAACACATGAAAAAGGAACGGCGAAATATTCGTCCTCATTGAATGAAAACATTCAGGAGACTGAAATGCAATATTTAAAAAAACGCTTTTCTTTGATTGAACTGAATGTGTTTATCCCAGCAATATTATTTATTGCGGTAATCATTCTGTGCTTGACGATATATCCGCAAGATACCAGTCAGTATATAAATAAAATACATCATTTTTTGACCTGGGAAATGGGTGGAATTTTTCTGGTCATGACTTTTCTGGTTGTACTTTGTTGTCTGTGGCTGGCCTTCTCACGTTATGGCGATATCTTGTTAGGTCAGTCGGGAGAAAAACCTGACTTCAGCTTGTTAACCTGGCTTGGACTTATTTTTACTTCTGGAACGGGGGGCAGCTTGTTATATCTGGCCTCTGTAGAGTGGATTTGGATCATTCAGCAACCGCCTTTTGGCGCAACAGCAGGAAGCGCTCAGGCTGCTCGTTGGGCCTCTGCTTATGGCATGTTCCATTGGGGGCCGTCCGCATGGGCATGGTATTTGATTTGCGCCGTTCCTATTGGTTGGTTTATGCATGTTAAGAAAACGAACTCATTAAAGGTCAGTGATTTATGTCGTGGATGCCTGGGGACGCATGCTGATGGTTTTTGCGGACATTGTGTAAACTTTTTCTATATGTTTGGTTTGCTCGGCGGCGCGGTAACGTCGCTGGCGCTGGGAACGCCGATGATTTCTGCCGTATTTTGCCATGTGTTCCATCTGGATCCTGCCGGGCAGTTTATCAATGTCATGGTTATTTTTATCTGGACGCTAGTACCATTATTCATTCTCTTTTTTGGACTTAAAAAAGGTGTGGCATGGGCCAGTAACTGGAATATTCGTGCTGACATTTTGATGCTACTGGCAATACTGATTTGTGGACCAACGGCATTTATACTTAATCAATCAATTGATGGTCTCGGCCTGATGCTGCAAAATTTTGTAGCGATGAGTTTAAGTACCGATGCTATTGGTCGTAGCGGATTTCCACAGATGTGGACCGTATTTTATTTTTCATGGTGGGTCGTGTATGCCATCCCATTCGGTTTATTTATCGCCCGTATTTCAAAAGGAAGGACGATCCGGCAATTGATTGTATGTGGAACTCTGGCAGGTTCATTGGGATGCATGGTTTTTTACATGGTACTGGCTAATTTCGGCTTATCGTTGCAGACAACTCATGTCATCGATTTTGTTCCCATACTTAACGAACAAGGGCGAGGCGTTGTCGTTTCTCGTTTACTGGAGCAGCTACCCGCAAGTCAGGTGTTTTTGGTTGCTTTTGGGGCTATAGCATTAATTTCATATATTACCGGACACTGTACTGTGGGTTATGCCCTCGGTTTTGCGACGCAAAAACGGGCAGATAGTGAGAGTGAACCGGCATTCTGGAACGTGGCATTTTGGTTGATTATGACTGGAATCGTCGCCATCACACTCTATCTTCTTGATGCGCAGAGTTTGCAGCCGCTACAAACGGTCTCTATCCTGGCCGGACTACCGCTTTGCGGCGTAGTGTTTATTTTATTGAAGAGTTTTTTGACACAGCTTGCGGCTGAAGAGAAAAACGCGAGAGATGAATAATGATGTTCAGGAATGCCCGGTAATTTGCATTATCGGGCATTTTACCGAACGGGAATTAACTCAGGATCGCACGAAAATATCCCGCCAGATTTTCTCCAAGACGAATTAAATTATTTTCTCCCTGACTCAGCGCGGTCGGTAAATTGCAAGGGCCGTTGACGACAGAAAAACAGGCTTCTATTCCACACTGGCGTAACTCATTCAGATCAAGTTGATCATCGATATACCCGGCAATTGCGATAACCGGAACGCCCATCATCTGGGCAACTTTGGCTGCGCCTACGGGCGCTTTGCCATTCAGGCTCTGACTATCTAATTTCCCTTCACCGACAATGGCCAATGCTGCGTATTTTAAATGTTGGGTATATTGAATCGCTTCCAGCACGAGCGAAATACCCGGTTGTAAGCGAGCATCGAGAAAAGCCATCAAGGCCGCGCCAACGCCGCCAGCCGCCCCGGAACCGGGTATCGTATCGACGTCTTTACCACAACAACGGTAGATGCAACGGGCATAGTTTTTCATTCCCTGTTCCAGTTGCTCAAGGTCGTCAGCACTGGCCCCTTTTTGTTGAGCAAAAACCCGGGTCGCGCCGTTATCGCCGGTTAGTGGGTTGGTGACATCACAGGCTGCAATAAATTTCACATTTTTCAATCGTGGATCGAGGTGCTGTAAGTCAATGTGGTGAATTGCCGCCAGCCCCATCCCATTAACGGAGACTGATAGCCCTTCGGCGTCTGTAAACGATGCGCCAAGTGCCGACATCAACCCAATACCGCCATCATTTGTAGCACTGCCACCCAGGCATAGAATAACGGTATCAATATTGTGTTCCAGGGCGGCGAGAATAAGTTCGCCAGTGCCAAACGACGTCGTATAAAGGGGAGAACGCTGGACAGGAGAAACCAGTTCCAGCCCTGAAGCTTGTGCCAGTTCTATCACTGCGGTGGTTTGGTTGCCTAAAATACCGTATTGCGCAAGTATTGATTCGCCAAGCGGTCCGGTGACTGTTTTAGTGTAAAACGTACCGTCAGTCGCATGAATGAGTGTTTCGAGCGTGCCTTCGCCGCCGTCAGCCACGGGCAAACACACCAGTTGGCTGCCAGGCAGGACCTTGCGCCAGCCGATTGCCAGCGCTTCGGCGACTTTCCATGCAGGAAGGCATTCTTTAAAGGAGTCGGGGGAGATAACTATCTTCATAGCAGGTCTCTCAAAATAGGGGAATGGGGCAGGGCAACGAGTGAACGAAGGGAACCGGTGGTTCCCTTAATTCATTATTTACGGATAGTGAAATTGGCTTGTGTTTCAAGCGCCCGAATTAACGCAGAATGATCCCACTCTTGACCACCGAGCGCGGCGCAGGCGCTAAATAATTGTTGCGTCATAGCCGTGTTAGGAAGAGGGGTATTCAACAGGCGAGCATTCTCCAGTGCCAGATTCAGATCTTTTTGATGCAGACTAATACGAAAACCGGGTTCGAATGTTCCTTTAATCATCCGTTCGCCATGAACTTCCAGCACGCGAGAGGAGGCAAACCCTCCCATCAGCGCTTCACGTACGCGGGCGGGATCGGCACCTGATTTACTGGCAAAGAGCAGGGCTTCAGCCACTGCTTCAATATTCAGTGCAACAATAATTTGGTTAGCGACTTTGCACGTTTGACCATCACCGACGTTACCGACCAGAGTGATATTTTTACCCATCAATTCCAGAATCGGTTTGATCTGTAAATAAACCTCTTCACATCCGCCAACCATAATGGAAAGCGTCCCGGCTTTCGCGCCAACTTCACCGCCAGAGACGGGCGCATCGATATATTCCGCGCCTCCCGCGATAATACGTTGTGCGAATGCTTTGGTGGCAACCGGGGAAATTGAACTCATATCAATCACAATTTTCCCGTGGCTTAAACCGTGTATTACGCCATAGTTGGGATGGAAAAGAACATCCTCAACATGTGGGGTATCAGGGAGCATGGTGATGATGACCTCACACTCCTGCGCGACTTCACGCGGTGTAGAGCAAACAATGCCACGTTCACCAATAAGCTCTTGCGGTGCAGGTTCAAAATGCGCTGAAAAATAAAGAGTATGTCCGGCTTGTTGTAAATTATAAGCCATCGGCTTACCCATTATGCCGGTGCCGATAAATCCAATATTCATGATAAATACCTCAGGGATTAAAATTGAGTCTCGTTTTTTAGCCAGCGTAGACTTTCAGTCGTTGTCGTAGATGGAATATATTCGCAACCAATCCATCCCTGATAACCAATCTGGTCTATATAATTTAACAACCACGGGTAATTGATTTCTCCCGTCCCTGGTTCATGACGCCCAGGGTTATCGGCTAATTGAATATGTCCAATGTTATTCAGGTTGTTTTTGATTGTTGTAGCAATATTCCCTTCCATGATTTGCATATGATAAATATCGTATTGATAGCGAAAATCAGGATGATTTACATCATGAATAATATTGAGAGCTTGTCTGGTGTTGTTAACAAAAAAACCGGGAATATCTTTTGTATTAATGGCTTCCAGAACTAACTTTATGCCATGAGAAGCCAATTTATCTACTGCATAGCGCAAATTTTCGACCAGTGTTTCATGACATTGTTCATGCGAATAACCACCTGGATGTTTTCCTGCAAGGCAATTAACTTGTGAACAATTAAGGGCCAATGCATACTCTATTGCCCTGGAAACGCCCTTCTGAAATTCTTTTGCCCGACCAGGATGACATGCAATACCCCGTTCACCCTCTTGCCAGTTACCCGCAGGAAGATTAAACAGAACCTGCGTCAGATTATGTTGATGTAGTTGCGAAACCAACTCATCTGCGGAAAAGTCATAGGGGAAAAGATACTCAACGCCGTGGAATCCTGCGTGACTTGCCTGTGCAAAACGTTCAATAAATGGATACTCGGTAAAGAGCATAGATAAATTTGCTGCAAACTTTGCCATAATCCTGTTTCCTTATAAATCGAGAATTTCTTCAAATTCTGTGACTTTATTAATGTCAGGTCCCATAGCGATATTAGTCACGCGTTCAGTAATAATTTCCACAACAACAGGTACGTGAAATTCGTCACGCAAACGCTGGGCTTCTTGCAGTGCAGGCGCAATATCCTGTGATGCGAATACGCGAATCGCTTTACATCCTAATCCTTCAACCACAGCTTTATGATCAACGCCATAACCATTAATTTCTGGAGCATTAATATTTTCAAATGACAGTTGAACGCAATAATCAATATCAAATGCACGTTGTGATTGACGAATCAAACCAAGATAAGCGTTGTTAAGTAAAATATGGATATACGGAAGATTAAATTGTGCGCCGACGGCTAATTCTTCAATCAAGAATTGAAAATCGTAATCACCGGATATTGCCACAACGGGAACAGATGGATCAGCTTTTACCGCGCCCAGTGCTGCGGGCATTGTCCAGCCTAGCGGCCCAGCCTGACAGGCATTAATCCAGTGGCGTGGGCGGTAAACATGTAAAAATTGGTTTGCGGCGATTTGCGCCAGACCAATTGTCGAAATATAGCGTGTCTCCGGTCCGAAAACCTTATTCATTTCGTGATACACGCGCTGCGGTTTAATTGGATTGCAGTCAAAGTCTGAACGACGAAGCATTGTGCGTTTACGCTCGGCACATTCGGCAATCCAGCGACTGCGGTCTTTCAGTTCTCCACGTGACTTCATATCACGGGCGACCTGAATAAATAGTGTTAAGGCGCTTTCAGCATCAGAAACAATGCCCAGATCCGGCGCAAATATCCGGCCAATTTGTGCAGGTTCGATATCAACATGAATGAATTTGCGGCCTTCGGTGTAGGTCTCAATGGCTCCGGTATGGCGGTTTGCCCAACGGTTACCGATACCAAAAACAAAATCTGAGGCCAGATAACTGGCGTTACCATAGCGATGACCCGCCTGACATCCCATGCGACCAATCATTAGGGGGTGATCGTCTGATAAAGCGCCCCAACCGCGTAAGGTTTGAATGACGGGAACGCCAGTTAACTCGACAAACTCACGCAACAATTCACTCGCTTCGGCGTTAATAATGCCACCGCCAGCGATGATGACGGGCTTTTCGGCGTCATTTAGCATTTCTAATGCGCGTACTGCCTGGGCCCGTGTTGCCTGAGGTTGCCAGGGGGTTAGTGGCTGATAGAGATCGATATCAAACTCAATTTCGGTCATCTGAACATCAAAAGGGAGATCTAAAAGAACCGGGCCAGGGCGGCCTGAACGCATTTCCCAGAAGGCTTTCTGGAATATCCCCGGCAACTGACCCGCTTCGAGAATTGTGCGAGCCATTTTGGTTACTGGCGTGGCGATAGCCTCAATATCAACGGCCTGGAAATCTTCTTTATGAAGTTTTCCTACGGGAGCTTGACCAGTAATGCAGAGAATAGGAATGGAATCCGCAGAGGCAGAATACAGCCCGGTAATCATATCAGTGCCCGCAGGGCCTGATGTGCCAATACACACGCCAATATTGCCATTCTGACTGCGGGTGTAACCTTCAGCCATATGCGAGGCGCCCTCAACATGACGGGCCAGAATATGATCAATACCGCCTGATTTTTTCATCGCGGCATAGAGTGGGTTTATTGCTGCGCCGGGTACACCAAAAGCAACGCTAATGCCTTCTTTTTTCAGTATTTCTACTGCAGCTTCGATTGCACGCATCCTCGCCATACATTATTTCTCCTGATATTTACGCTGAGTTGAATAGTCAGTCAATTTTGGAATTTAACGATGAAATATCTTTGAGGAAATAAAAGGGCAGAACAAATTTCGCTGCACTGTTTCACAGTGAAACAACTCGTATGCCTGTGTTGTTTCAGTTTGAATAATTATAAATATCAAACGCAAAGATTTCAGATGTTGTTGGCAGTTTTAAAATTTATCTAATGTATCATTCGTTTTTTATTGCTTTAACGGTTATTATTTCTAATGTATGTGTGATTACATTGTTGATAAGGTCTGTTTTTGTAATGATCCAGGCTAGATATTATTGCGTTTGATCAAGCTTACTGGCATAGCATTCTGATACAAGTTCTGAAAATGACTTGAATGGATATTATTATAATGAATAAAGAGTCGTATCATAATGATCTAAAAAATAAATGGAAAATGTTTGTTAAGCATGGTTGGGTCGCGACAAATTCGACTAATCATGTGATGCTGAGGTCATGGCAAAAATGTCTCAAGCATTGTGACCCTCGCCACTGGAACACGCCTGTCAAAGCTTCCGGGCAAACATTGCAGACGATTTTTTCTCGTAACGAAGAGTTTATTAGAATTTCACAAAGAGTTGTTGAAGACCATTTCACCCTAGCTGGTGACGACCGGTTGGCATTTTTGATCATTGATCCACACGGCTGGGTTCTATCGTTGAATGCAGCAGGCGATTATTCCAGTCAATTGCGAGAGTTAGGAATTGAATCTGGTATGTCATGGGCCGAAGATGGCATTGGAACCAATGTATATAGTCTTTGTCGGGAAACAAATTTATATACACAACTGGAAGGAGCAGAACATTTTAGTGAACAGCTACATTGTTATGCGATGAGCGCTGCTCCGGTCATTGATTATTATGGTAATATCCATGGATACATTGTATGTATAATTGAAACCACCGCCGAGCTTGTTAAATTAAAAACATCATATTCATGTGCAACAGAAATCGCTAATTATATCTATATTGAGAATGAACAAAAGTTAATAAACAAAGTACTTTGCCAGCATAATGCTGTGATTGAATGTATGGATGACGGTTTTATTTGTTGGAATAGTCATTCTTTAATTACGATGGTTAATTCTCAAGCACAAACACTATTGAATATTGATAAAGAAAGTTTAATTGGTCAGAACATCCGAAAAGGATTCGTATTTCCGCCGATTTTGAATGAGGCAATTACACAACGAAACAAACTATCGCAAAAGCAAATTGTCCTCGAATGCCGTGGCGAATTTATTGAACTTATGGTTACCCTTCGCCCGTTAAGCGATGGTTCATTTTTGCTTTTTCTTCATCCATTAGACAAAATCAGGAAAATAGCCCAACAGCAAATAAGCACTAATGCAAATTTTACCTTTGACAGTTTACATGCGGCTTCAGGTGGTATGAAGCAGGTATTACTTATCGCTCGCCGGGCAATTAAATCCATCTCTCCGATTTTGATCAATGGCGAAGAAGGTGTGGGAAAATTGAGTTTGGCGATGGCAATACATAATGAGAGCGAGCAACGTGATGGGCCATTTATTTCTGTAGATTGTCAGATGCTATCACCAGAAAATATCTTACACGAACTTCTTGGCTCTGATGTTGGCCCTTCGCCATCGAAATTTGAACTGGCTCATAATGGCACCTTATATCTGGATAAAGTCGAATATCTATCAGGGGAAGTTCAGAGTGTTTTATTGAAAGTATTGAAAACGGGGCTTGTTACTCGCTCAGACAGCCATCGTTTGATCCCCGTACGCTTTCGCCTGATTACATGTACCAGTAGTTCTTTACGTGAGTACGTGCAACAAGGGGCTTTTAGCCGACAGCTATATTATGAGATCTCCATGAATGAAATTGAAATTCCGCCATTGCGCAAACGTCGTGAAGATCTCAAGCAAATGATTGACGATATTATTGATAAGTATCAGGAGCGCACTCGAAAAAAAATGACAATCACGCCTGACGCAAATTCAGTTCTGCTTGAGTACCGTTGGCCTGGGAACATCTCCGAGTTCAAAAATCGAATGGAGAAGGTATTTATTAACTGCAATCGGCTTGTCCTCGGGTTAGAGAATATTCCTCTGGATATCCGACAAAATAACAGTAGTGGCGACGATGATATCCCTCATCTTACTTCACTGGCAGAATTGGAGATGCAAGCTATTGAGCATACATGTCGTGTCTGCGAATGGAATCTAACTAAAGCAGCTGAAGTATTAAAAATTGGTCGTACAACATTATGGCGCAAGCTTAAAATCTATAATCTCTATCCAAATGTTGAGCATGCAGATTGATGCTTTTCAAATTGAAATAATTTTAATGTCGCAGTGTTTCATTTTGGTGCAGTGCTTTAATGGTATTGAAATATTGTGATGTGCTCCATAAATGCCAATGTGGTGATTAGCCAGGGAGACGGAAAATGTGTTTACACTCCTGAAATAATAAAAAACAGGCAAAGAGAGATGATCTCCTTGTATGTCTGTATTAGCATGATGTTGCTTGTTAATAATTAAAAATATCAACGCGCTTATATAAGCGCGGGGGATTGTTTTACTCAATTATTGAATACGGAGATAAAGTATGGAATTTTATCTGGAACCCGCTCGTAATATACCTGTACTGGCAACCACGGAAGTGTTAGTTGTTGGTGGTGGTCCATCGGGTATTGCCGCAGCAATGAGTGCCGCTCGTGAAGGCGCAGCTACTATGCTGATTGAACGTTTCGGTTGTTTTGGCGGAATGATGACAACGGCTGGCGTCGAGTCAATTGCCTGGTGGCGTCATGAAAATACGGTAGAGTCAGGTGGACTGGCACGCGAAATAGAAGAAACGGCAAAATCAATGGGGGCGTCCAGCCCTGAGCCGCAATCGAATAGTCAGGCTATTAACGCCGAGCGTTTCAAACTGGTTGCGGATGCAATGCTTGAACAGGCAGGTGTGCGCCGCGTACTACACATTACCGCCGTTGATGTTATCAAGCAGGGCAATAATTTACTCGGCGTAATAACAGAGAGTAAATCTGGTCGTCAGGCTATTTTGGCAAATGTCATTATTGACTGTACTGGCGATGCTGATATTGCATGGTTTGCCGGAGCACCATTTATTAAGCGTGAACGCGAAGAGCTAATGTGTATGACAACCGTTTTTAGTTGCGCAAATATAAATAAAAACGCGTTCATGCAAAATATTAAGAGCACGCAACCTAAATATGGAGACTGGGGGGCGGATGAAGAAAATAAAAATTGGTCTTATGATGTTCATGAATCTTGTCGCGATATGTTTAGCCCTTATCTGGGCAAAGTCTTTGCGAAAGGAAAATCGGCAGGGATTATTCCTGAAGATGTGACGTTAGGTGGTTCCTGGAGTACGGTCACCGAGTATGGTGATGCGAATTACTTGAACGTTGTCAGCATCCCTGCCGTTGATTGTACAGATGTTTTTGACCTGACGCGTGCCGAAATAGAGGGCCGCAAACAAGCCATGCAGGCGATAGAAGCGTTGCGTCAATTCCAGCCAGGATTTGAACAGGCACAATTAAAAAATTTCGGTATGACGGTGGGAACAAGAGAATCAAGACATATTATTGGTAGAGCTCAGCTTACGGAAAATGATATTTGTAATGAGGGACGTCATGCGGATTCAATAGGGGTATTCCCTGAGTTTATAGATGGAAATGGTCATCTTAAATTACCTCTTGAAGCGAACTATTTTCAAATCCCTTATGGCGTAATGATTCCGCAGCAAGTTGAAAACCTGTTGGTTTGCGGACGGGCAATCGATGCAGATAATTTCGCCTATGCGACAATCCGTAATATGGGGTGTTGTATTGTCACTGGAGAAGGTGCAGGGACTGCCGCTGCTATTGCCATTAAAAATAACACTACCGTTTCACAGGTAGATATTCAGACGGTACAGGAACGCTTACAGCAAAATGGCGTAAAAGTCTTTTAACAGGGAATAAAGTTATGAGAGAAAAACCCAGTTTTTATGTCGCGCTTACACCGATCATTTTTATGATGATCGTGTTGGTTGTTGGCATCGGTGTTATGGGCTGGCCTGCCAGCGTCTGTTTATTAATTTCAGCGGCGTTTTCCTGCATTATTGCAATGGCTAAGCTGAAATATACCTGGGATGAAATCCAGGGGTTTATTATCGATAAGATTTCGGCGGTGATGGCACCGGTACTTATCGTTATTTTCGTTGGCTTTATGGTCGCGACATGGAGCTATGCAGGTACACTGCCGATGCTGGTTTATTACGGTATGTTACTGGTTGCGCCCGCATGGCTTTATGCCATAGCGTTTTTTCTGAACGCAGTATTGTCCTATGTTTCCGGGGCATCATGGGGATCTGTCGCTTCTATTGGTGTTGCATTAATGGGCATCGGTTCCGGCTTACATGCCGATCTTCCAATTCTGGCGGCAGCCATTGTTACCGGGGCTTATTTTGGTGACAAACTTTCACCGTTAAGTGATACCACCAACCTGACTTCAGCGGTAACCAAAACTAAACTTTATGATCTGATTAAATATTTACTCTGGACGACCATCCCATCAACGATTATTAGCCTGCTGTTTTTTACCTGGCTGGGAATGATTCATACTTCTACGGGTTCTATTTCACCAGAAAGCATGCAGATGCTGGTACAGCTCAAAGAGTTATATAAGTTTGGTCTGTTACCGCTACTGCCTATGCTTATTGTTCTGTGCTTTACCTTTTTGCGTTTGCCTACAGTACCGGCATTATTAAGCAGTGCGTTCGTGGCCGTATTGGTTGGATGGCTGTATCAAGGTTTCCCGCTGGCCGAAGGTATTAAGGCCACAATGAGTGGTTTCCGTCTGACGATGATCACTGATTCAACGACGCTGTTACCTTCTGTGAAAGAACTGCTTGAACAAGGTGGTCTTAATAACCAGGGCGGATTCCTGTCATTTATTATCTGCGCCATGATGTTTGCTGGCATCCTGACGGGAACAGGAATGATGGATGTCACATTACAAAGTGCGGCAAACAAAATAAAAAGTGCCTTTGGCGCTATTCTGGCAAGCGGTGTTTTAGCGATCATCATTAACTTACTTACCGGTTCTGATGGTTTGAATAAGATTGTTATTTCCGAATTGATGATGAAGAAATTCGAAGATCTTAATTTATCACCGTTAGTCTTAGCCCGAACGCTGGAAGATTTTGGCACCATGAGCGCGCCAATTATTCCGTGGTCAGCTGCCGGATTGTATATGGCGACAACACTAGGCGTGCCGACGTTTAGTTACTTGCCGTACTGTGTATTCTGTTTCTGCTCGATGATATTTGCGTTGATCTATGCTTCTACAGGTTTCCGTTTACTGCGCTTCAACGAAGCAAAGGCCTGAGTTATTCAAGATAATAAATGCGTTTGCCGGATGGATTAATCTCCATCCGGCGTTAATGTCAAAATTGCATGTTTTGCAGAATAATGTCAGCTAAGCACAATCTCCAGCTCGCGCAGTTCACGCCAGAAGCGTTCGGCAACTGGATTCATGCGGGTATTCATCCGGTATGCATAGGCCTGAATCGGGATAACTAATTCGTCCCGATTCAGTACAACGAGCTGCCCGCTGCGAATTTCTTGTTGTATGGCGTACTCCGGTAGCCAGGCAATCCCACAGCCGTCGAGGGCAACCTGCTTTAATAACTCGCTCATTGAAGACACGAAAAAGGTGCTGAAACTTAACTCACCGTGGCGCGTCAGGGTGCGGTTAATCAATCGCCCCATGTAGGAGTTGCGGCTGTAATTCAGTAACGGAAAGTGTGGCTGAGCGAGGTTAAAAAGTGCTTCTCCATGTTCGTCACTGGCGCAGACGGGGAACAATTGAGATTCAAATAAGAGAATGTGGTCAAACGGCGCTTCCAGCAAATCTTCGTCGTGAAAGGAAAAAATACAATCACTTTGCCCTTCACGCAGTTTATCGACCGCTTCATCGACATCAATGGCTTCAATTGCCCAGGTAAAGAGCGGCGGCATCTGGCTGATAATGGACGGTAACAGACCGAGGGAAAGAGAGTGTGCAGCGGCTATCTTGATTTTACGTTGCGCGTAATCGCTGCCGCCACGCAGCTCTGCCAGATTACTTTCTAACTGTTGCAACAGATGGCGGATCTGCGAATGGAAGATTTTCCCTTGTTCCGAGAGTTGCAGCGGCGTTACCTGGCGGTTAAACAATTCAACACCAATCGCCTGTTCCAGTGCACGGATGCGGCGGCTGAATGCTGGTTGCGAGATGTTGCGACTGACTGCCGCCTGGGAAAAATTGCGACATTTTTCCAGGGTCAGAAAATCATAAAGCCATTTGGTTTCAATGTTATGCAAAATCGCACCACAGTCATCCATTACGTTATACTCTGTTAGCCGCCCTTGCGGGCATTCTACGTCCATTCGGGCGGCTGACAACCGTTTATGCCGTTTCAAACGTTCCTTTCACGCAGGCTTTGCCGTCTTTGACCATCAGTTTGCCGCGAGCGTATACCTGCTCAATGCGTAATTCAGGCGTCATGACCAGTAAGTCTGCGTCATTGCCTGGCAGAATTTCGCCTTTCCCGGTCAGGTTAAGGAAACCGGCTACGCTACTGGTGAGCGGGCGCAGGGCATCGCTGATACTGAAATCATAGTCTTTGACCAGCACCTGCACGGTTTCCAGCAATGTTTCAAAACCTGCAACACCGATATGGGTTAAATTTCCTTCGTCATCGAAGAACGGCTGGCTACCGTTGCCGTCGGAGCTGAGGGTGACGCGTGCCAGCGGAATACCCGCCTGAACGGCGCGGGCAATACCTTCGGCAGGGGCGACCGGTTCGTCAATGCTGCTGGTGATATCGATGGTGCCGCCTTTGCGCGCGAACTCCAGCGCCTGCTCAAACAACGGAACGTTGCGGTTAACGTGGGTCGGCAGCAGCTTGCTGATCGGCACATCGCAGTTTTCCAGCAGGTCATAGACAGGCTGTAACGCCTTTTTGCTGTCACCCATGTGGAACACGGTGACGCCAGGTTTACCGCCGAGCAAACCGCCAACGCGGGATTCCGCCGCCATATTAGCCAGGTGATAAACGTCCGGTGCGGCAGAACGGTGATCAGAGATGGCGCATTTCACACCAATCACGCGATCGATAATCGCCACGTCTTTTTCCACGGAACCCGTAATAGTGCGGGAAGGGACATGATAAGCGCCGGTCAGCATCCAGGCGCTGATGCCTTCTTCATTGAGCGCACGGGTCTTGGCGAGCAGGGATTCCGGGTGGCGAGAGATAGAGTCGGTGCCCAGCAGGCCAACCACTGACGTGACGCCCGCTTCCGTCAGACGACTTAACGCCACTTCTGGCGTGCGTGTCGTGGGACCTGCTTCGCCGCCACCACCAATCAAATGGACGTGTTGATCAATAAAACCTGGGCAGAGGATCTGCCCGCTGAGATCGACAACCGTGCAGTCCGGTACAATGTCAGAAGGGATGTTGCTGGCAACGGCAATAATCTTGCCGTTAGCGACGAGGACATCGCAAATTCCCCGATCTTCCGGCGCATACAAATGCGCTCCCTGCAGCAGGGTAAAACCGGCTGCGGAATAATCAATCATGGTAACTCCTTGTTAAACAATAAGCTGCATAACCCAGATCGACAGCAATGCGTTAATCACGCAGACCGTAATGATATGCGGGTAATATTTGGCATTCACTTCGGCTGTCCCCAGGCAGCGACCGACATTTTGCACCGGGTTGCCCATTAAATACATCGCGGGCAGTAAAACGGTGACATCGTGACCGGTTAATGCGCCAGCGGTTGCCAGACTGGCGGCAACACCGACTGCGCCGCCCATACTCATTAATGCGGCTAAAAGGACGGTTGCCGCTTCACCGGGCAATCCCCACAGCGCCATTACGGGTTCACAGATATGTCCCACCCAGTCGAGCAGGCCAGTAATTTTCAGCGCCTGGATGATGACAAAGGCCATCACCACGTTTGGCAGCAGGTTGGTGGTAGCGATAGTAAAGCCACGGCGCGCGCCATCAATAAACATATCCATGACGTTTTTGCGGACCTGAGTTGTCATGCTTGCGCTCCTTGCGTTGGGTTGCGACGTTCTTCGAAGTTAAGCCAGACGCGCAAAATGTTGGCTCCGACAAATTTAAACACCAGGATGACGGCTAAAGGTACGATTACGGACGTGCCCAGAAAGGCAAACACTGCGACGCCGGAAGAGAAGTAGTTGGTGATGATGGCGCTACCGCTGGTTTGATAGGCGGCAAAAATCACTTTATCACGTTCGGTAATTTCCCCTTCCTGCGCCAGTTCTTTGGTCATACCCGCGGCGGCATCGGTGTTTTGCAGGTTAGCAATCAGCGCCAGTGAACAGATGCCTGGAATGCCCAACAACGGTTTTAGCACGGGCGTCATTAACTGCTGCGCGGCGCGCAATCCGCCAAGACCATCGGTAATCGAGATAATTCCCAGAGAGAGAATCACTGACGGAGCCAGTTCCAGCGCGAAGAGAAAGCCATCTTTAGCTCCTGTGCCACCTGCGCCGCGAAACGAGGTGGTAGCGCCATTCGCACCAGGCAGTTGCCCAAACGATCCGTTCAGAACGGAAAAGTCAAAAACGCGCCACCAACTGTCTGTCCCGGAAAAAACTCCGGAAAAAAAGATAATCGTGAGAAAAAAGGCCAGATACCCTTTAACACCCACTTTTTCTGTCGCCAGCTCCCCAGCTACAGCATCCCCTTGTTGTGTCATAACAATCCCCATTGTTTTTCTGTGTATGTGTGTTGCTTGAGCCAGGAAAATTCCTGGAGCTGAAAAACCTTATCAGCCATGTGGGTATGGGGAAAATGCAAGTATGTTTCTTGCTATGCGTTTTTTGCATAGCGGAAAAATGACTCTGTGTGGCAAAGGTTCTGCGCAGGATTGAGTTGCAGAAAATTCATAAACCCAGTGACAATGACATCAGTAAATAAAAACAGAAAATCCAGGGACGAAAACGCGATGGCAAAATACAACGACAAAGAGCTGGCAGAGACGAGCAAGTTTTTAAGTTTTGTCCTCCGACATAAACCAGAGGCGATTGGCATCGTGCTGGACGGTGAAGGATGGGCGGATATCGATAAGCTCATACTCTGTGCCCAAAAAGCGGGCAAGCGGTTAACCCGCGCATTACTGGATACCGTTGTCGCCACCAGCGATAAAAAGCGCTTTAGTTATTCCAGTGATGGTACGTGTATTCGCGCCGTTCAGGGGCATTCGACTTCGCAGGTCGCCATTGCCTTCACCGTAAAAACACCGCCACAGTTTCTCTACCACGGTACGGCAAGCCGTTTCCTTGACGAGATAAAAAAACAGGGGCTGATTGCAGGGGAGCGCCATTACGTGCATCTCTCTGCTGATGAAGCAACGGCACGCAAAGTGGGAGCAAGACACGGATCGCCAGTTATTTTAACCGTCAAAGCACAGGAAATGGCGAAACGAGGCATCCCTTTTTGGCAAGCGGAAAACGGGGTCTGGCTGACATCAACGGTTGCGGTTGAGTTTCTTGAGTGGTAAGGGAAACTTCCCTCATGAAGTGACTACTTGCAGCTTAAATAATTGCGCTGTGCTGATAAGCGCAGCAATAAACAACGCCGCCGCGCCGCAGAGAGTGGCGCTGGCAAGCGCCGATGTTCCATTGCCAAGCATACTGGTCAGCGCCGGGCCAAGAATTTGCCCAATGCCGTAAATGAGCGTCACAAAGCCTAAAAGATTGAGATTTCCCGGTACGCTCAGTTGGCGGGCGATAGTCATCACCAGAGATGTCGTGCCCATAAAGGTACCGCCAAAACCAAGACTGCTGATGATAAGCAAGAGAGGCGAGTCGCTGGCGAGAGTAAGCAGCACACAGATAGCCTGCACCAGCAAATTCGCCGTCAGGCAGGGCAAAGCCCCCCAACGTTTTGCTGCCCATAGCCAGCCAAAGCAACCAGGCACAATTGATAAGCCGACTAACGTCCAGAGATGGGCGGTTAACAATGGTGAGCCTGCATCTTTCGCCATGAGCGGCAGGTAAGTCGCGACGATGATATAACCAAATCCCGCCAGGCCGTACAGAATAGCCAGTAACCACCAGCTCATTATCTGTTGCTCCGTTTTTGCCAATGGCATTGGTGTGATGGCGTGTTTTTTCGAGGGCATTAAAAGCGTAAGTGCAATCAGCATCATGCCAGAAAGCGCCCCGGCGCCTTGCCATAACGTTTGCGAGGAGAGGTCAAAATGCAGGCCTGCCAGAACATATTCATTGCCCAGTGCGATGCCAATGCCAACGCCAGAAAACAAAGCTGCCAGCACAAAAGGATGGCGCGTGTGCTGCATAATCAGCGTCGAACCAAAAATCAGCATACCGGCGCTGGCGACACCCGCCAGGACGCGAATCAATAACACCAGAATAAATGGCGGCAACCATGCCATGGCGAGGATCAACAACCCGCTAGCCAGGGCAGAAGCCAACAGAAATGGGCGCAGGCGCGAAGGTTGGTGAAATGCGCCAAACGAAAATAGCAGACTGCCAGCCAGATACCCCGCATAGTTGCCGCTGGCAATCCACGAGAGCTGGCTAAATGAAAACGATCCTTCCGCCATCATGACGGGCAACATAGGCGTATAAAGGAAGCGGCCTAAACCCATACCTAAGGTCAGAACCAGCATCCCGAAAAGCGCGGTGCTGAAAGAAAAGCGTTCTACGGGATGCGAGGGCGAAGGCATGTTTAACCTTGTTTGTCATTTTTTATTGTTAACAAGTTAATAACAAAAAGGTGAAACATGCCAGCCTGTTAATGCGATGATTGAGGGGTAAAGCGATAAAAACGATTTGGTTCGCTAACGATATAAATATTACCTGAGGCATCCATCGCAACCCCTTCGGCCTGTTTGATGTTATGCGACAAACCTCGACTGCCTTTGGTTAGTGACATTTCACCGATAACCTCGCCAGCCAGCGTTACTTCCTGGAGTGCGCGAGATTCATGAGACAGCACCAGAAGCGTATTTTTTTGTTGGTTAAATTCTGCGCCGGACACATCATCTAAAGTAAATTGCCGTTGTAGTGCCTTGTCTTTGCTGATGTGCAATTCATTGCTACTTAACAGCCCTTTAACTTTGTAGACCTCAATCGGGTTTTTCTCTTTAAAAAACCAGAAAGTGTGATCCTGGCGAGAATAAGCCAATCCTTCGAAACCGCAATTGGTTGGGGATTCCTGCAGCGGGATTTTTATTTTTTTGAGGATTTTTACTTCCGAGTTTGGGGTCAGTGAAATCACATAAATGGCATAATCGCGCTCATCGCTAATGACAAACTGATTATCGCCAATGTATTCGATCGTCTCGAGATCCTTAACAAAATCCAGAGGAATTGTGCGGATCAAATCGCCATTGATGGTCATTTCAACAATGGCGGCAGGTTTGTTGATAGTGCTAAAAAGAGTATTGCTTTGTGCCGACCAGGTCAGCGAAGAGATATTATTCGTTATGCCTGCAATTTCTTTGCCGTCAATGGTGGCGTGGTAATTCTGAAATGATGCTGCATGATTGCTTTTACGGGCGCAAGATTGCACGAAGAAAGTACACACTGCCACAATGACAAAAAGAATCACAATAACGAAGATGCGTTTACTTAACGAAATACTTTTTGTCACGGTAATCCCTTTAAGGCAAATCAATAAGATATCGAGAAGTATACGTAGCGATCTTAATGAATCCTTAACGCGGAGAAATCCCGTAATGTGCAATGCAGCGCCAGCCACCATCCTGCTGACAATAAACTGATTCCGTATGCCCAGGGATCACCCATTGAATTTCCTCGCCGGGGGGACAGGTCAGCCAAATGCATAACCCGCAGCCGCCACGTAAATCACGGGGAATATCGCTGACGCGAAAAGTCATGCCCGCTGCCTGCAACGCCTTGCGGGTTTGTATGACGCCGACCGTGGAGTGAAATAAAAACAGATACTCTTTCATGCGCGTTTTCTCTGCCGCTGACCGATCACCGCCGCGCCAATTGCACCAGCGAATTGCGCATCAGGGTGAGTTTGTACCGGCATTCCCAGATGGCTTTCCAGCATGTGGGTAAACCTTTGACAGTGACTAACGCCACCAGTAAACAGAATCGGCGCTTCACAGGAGAGACGAGCAATGAAATTGGCACTCCGCCGCGCCATGGCGTTAATCACTCCGGCGAGAATCGCTTCTGGCGCGACGCCCGCTGAGCGCAGGCTGATCACTTCTGATTCGGCAAACACTGTGCACATACTCGTGATGGCGTGCGGTATGACATTTTCGGTAATGCTGTCGAGTTGCTCGACGCTGGTGCCAAGCGTGCGCGAGATTACCTCCAGGAAACGCCCGGTGCCCGCCGCGCATTTGTCATTCATCAGGAAGTCGCACAGGTTACCGTCATCATCAAGCTGAATCACTTTGCTGTCCTGACCACCGATGTCGATTACCGCGCGCGTTGCTGGCTCAAGAAACCGTGCGCCCAGCCCGTGACAGGAGATTTCCGTCACTTGTTTATCGGCAAAATCCACCAGTTGCCGTCCGTAGCCGGTGAGCGTCAGAAACGGCGTTGTCTCTAACCCTTCGCGCAGAGTTTCCCAGGCTTCAGTAATTGCTGTTGCCGGGCGAAAGGGTGTTGGAACGAGGAAACGGCGCGTAATCACGCCGTCTGCCAGTAAGATCCCTTTGGTGGCGGTTGAGCCGGAATCAATGCCAATCGAATATGTCACTGCCACTCCTTACAGCATCTCAATAAAGGCCGCGACACGGGTGCTGAGCTGCCCGACATCCGAGGTGGAGTAGTCTGTTTCAATAGCGATATAAGGAATGTTGTGCTGCTGGCGCACATGACGTTTAATCGCCAGCGATTCCACCGCGTAGGTATGGCACGCCTGCAAAATCACATCAACTACGCCATCGACCTGATATTCTTCAACCATCTGGCTGAGCATTTGCAGGCGCTGATCGTTCGGCGAAACACAGGAGCAGCCAATCGCCAGATATTTATCCGCCAGCGCGTCGTACACATCACCCGTTTCCGCCACGCATTGCTCGGTGGCTTTCGCCCCGGTGCAGTTTTCATAACCGACAACCCAGCCGCCATTCTCTTCAATCGCGCGCACCACTTTCTCTGCTGCGCCGCCAATTGGGCAGCCGGTGATTAAAATGCGTGGGCGCGGGTCCAGTCGCTGGCCTTCTTCCCACTGCTGACGAACGCGGGCGGTCATTGCATCCAGTTCATTGATCAACGCCTCTTTATCGAACCGGAAGGTTGCGCCGTAGACTACTTTCAGAATGTCGCTGCCGCTAAGCGCCGGAGGATTTAACTGCCCCAAATGATAAAAGTTGGCCAGTGCGCGACGTTCGCGGTTTTTCAGCGCAATGGCATCGCGCAGAGCATCTTCGCTAATCTCGTGCCCAAAACGTTCTTCTACCGTTTTTTGCAAGCGCAGCATCTCGGCTTTCCATAACGCGCGTGAGGCATCGTCCTTAACGCTGTTTGGCAGTTGCATCACATGAACGGGCTTAAACTCCGCCATGTATTCATACATTTTCTTTTTGCCGTCGCAGGTGGTTTCACCGACCACCAGATCAGAAAAGTAGAAGTAGGGGCATTTATCGGTTTTGCCGAAGCCGTAGCTGCTTTTAATCAGCGGGCAGAGGTTGCGCGGCAGATCTTTCTCGGCTTCTTCAATGGTTTCATCAGAGGTGGAACAGAGCGAAACCACAACCGCACCGGCTGCCATCGGGATCTCTTGCGGCATAAAGGTGCAGTAGGTGCCAACCAGCGGAATGCCGCGTTCCTTGAGATCCATGACGGTGAGAAAGCCTTTCTGGCGAGCTTCAGAGAACTGATCGAAAATGGCGGGTAGATCGGTGACAAGTGACATGATTTTCCTTCCCCGTACCACGGGAGATAATGAAAAGAGGCCACATTATTACCATTCTTTTAGTGTGGTTTATTTGATCTCTCTCGCGGTTAGCCATTTAGCTTTTATCATCGATTTCTAAAAATTGCCGAGGAGGAACAAGGCCGGGAGCTGGGACAGCAAATACAAAATAAGTCCAATACAACCGCCAACCAGCGTACCGTTGACACGGATAAACTGCAGATCTTTGCCGATATTTAACTCGATTTGCCGCGACATATCCCGCGCATCCCAGCTTTTTACCGTGTCGCTGATATGGCGCGTCAGGAATGCGGAAAACTCAGGCGCAACGCGGTGTGCGGCTTGTTCCAGATGACCATTTAACGACGCCCGCAAGGCATCATCGGCAATTAATGTTTCGCCAAACCATTGACCCGCCCGCGCGATACGCTCTTTCACTCGAGAATCTTCACTGTTGATATCCGCTTTCAGCCATTCCCGTAAATCCCCCCACAATTCACTGAGATAGCGGTTAAAAGCTTCATCTTCTTTCAGATAGCTTTTTACGGCATCGGCTCGCGCTGCCATTTCCGGATCGTTTTTCAGCTTGTCGATCAGGGCAAAAGTGGCGCGATCAAACGCATGGCGAATCTGATGCGCACGATCGCGGCTGATATCATCAAGCAAAGAATTCACCGCGTCAGAAACCAACTCCGCGCTATGTTCGCCCAGCCATTCAGTGGGCAAAATTTTGGCTTTCAGTGGATGCTCGCTCTCCAGCCAGCGAACAATTTGCTGGGCGATAAACTTGCGCGATTTATCGCGCTGGAGAAGGGCGATCAACTGTGCGATCAGCGTATCCAGCAGCACCTGATGACGATCGTTTTTGGTCATACTCTCCAGCATCAACGCACTGGTGCCAGAAAGATCGGCTTTATCAATCGCCCGGTGGACCGCGCGCTTAAGCAGGCGCTGAATACGCGCATCATCGGTCAGTTCGAGAAAACCGCTCATGATCTGCAACAGATGCTGACCAACGCGGCGGGCGTTCTCCGGCTGACTAAACCAGTTGCCAATCAACAACGCCGGTTCGTGACGTCGAATCAATGCCACCAGCGACTGGGTATCGAGAAATTTTTCCTGCACGAACTGACCGAGATTTTCGCCAATTCGGTCTTTATTACGTGGGATAATCGCCGTATGACGAGAAATGATCGGAATCGGCACGCGGCGAAACAGCGCCACCACCGCAAACCAGTCCGCCAGTGCGCCGACCATCGCCGCTTCAGCAATCGCCTTCACGCCGCTCACCCAAAAATTGGGCGGCAAAAACAGCGTAACGACAAAGGTAGCAGCGGCGATAAGCAGTAAAGAGAGCGCCAACATTTTGGCGCGTCTGAGTTCAATGAGTTTATTCATATCATAAGAATAGAGCCTGACGGTAAGAAAACGCAAAAAGCGAGATATCTTCCATAAAAATGTATCGTTTGCAGAAGAATAAAAATAGCCTGGAAACCGCCTCGGGGAATAGGAAATAGCCAGGTGTGAATGGCTTTGTTAGTCGCTAAAGTTGGGCCATCTTATCTACAGGTGACGGATCGCCATGACAAACTTTACGACCAGCACGCCGCATGACACATTATTTAAATCCTTTCTCACACACTCTGACACCGCGCGGGATTTTATGGAGATCCACTTACCCAAAGATTTACGTGAACTGTGCGATCTCGATAGCTTAAAACTGGAATCCGCCAGCTTTGTCGATGAAAAATTGCGGGCGCTACATTCCGATATTCTGTGGTCGGTAAAGACCCGTGAAGGCGATGGCTATATTTATGTAGTGATTGAACATCAGAGCCGTGAGGATATTCATATGGCCTTTCGTCTGATGCGATATTCCATGGCGGTGATGCAGCGCCATATCGAACATGATAAACGCCGGCAGCTACCGCTGGTCATCCCGATGCTGTTTTATCACGGTAGCCGTAGTCCTTATCCCTGGTCTTTGTGCTGGCTGGACGAATTTGCCGACCCGACTACCGCACGGAAGCTTTATACCGCCGCGTTCCCGCTGGTGGATATCACTGTCGTGCCAGACGACGAGATTGTGCAGCATCGCAGAGTCGCCCTGTTGGAGTTGATCCAAAAGTATATTCGCCAGCGCGATCTGATGGGGCTTATTGACCAACTGGTAGTATTACTGGTTACAGAGTGTGCTAATGACAGCCAGATAACTGCGCTGTTAAATTACATTTTACTGACTGGTGATGAAGCGCGTTTTAATGAGTTTATCAGTGAAATTACCCGTCGACTGCCACAACAAAGGGAGCGAATAATGACGATTGCAGAGCGAATTCATAATGATGGATATATAAAAGGGGAACAGCGCATTCTTCGATTGTTTTTGCAGAATGGGGCAGATCCTGAATGGATACAAAAGATTACCGGACTTTCGGCAGAGCAAATGCAGGCATTAGAGCAGCCCTTGCCTGACCGTGAGCACGATTCATGGCTCGAGAGCTAATATGGAACTATCGCTATGTGCCTCCAGCATATCCAGCACCTGATCCCACTGGGTAATTTCCACCGGACGCGTCATCGACGGTACTGGCGGCTGGGCTTTACGTTGCGCGACAAAATAACCCGAACGCGGCTACGGAGTGATGAGGTTCATCGTCTCCAGCGTCTGATACGCCTGCTGCACGGTGCTGACGCCGTGCTCCTGACTCAAGCTACGCACCGACGGCAATTTCTCCCTGTGACGATACAGCCCTTGCTCAATCCGCTCGGCAAGCAGAGTTGCCAGATGTTGATAACGCGTCATGCTGTATTCCTTATTTGGACCATACAGAGAGAAAAACCAGTACAGATGAGGCTAAAAAACCGGATGCAGATGCTGTTTTAACCTGTCTGTATGTTAAATAAAACTAATATTTGCATCTGTATTGTGAACTGCCAGAAGACGGATGATGAAGCCTCTGAAAGATGAGGAGGCAGCAGATGGAATTTCACGAAAAAAAAAGCCAAAACGCCGTTTATCAGACTTGTGCAACTCTGGCAGGCGGTGAGGCGTTGGCGGCGGCAAATGCAGACCCGACGAGTGTTACAGCAAATGAGTGATGAACGGTTGAGGGATATTGGGTTACGCAGGGAGGATGTGCAGTGATAGAGGATGTTGAGAATAAATCAGGATATTAACTTTTTATATGTACCCTGGAAGAAACCTGAGTACATATAGATATCAGTTAAATTTAATATCAGTAATCAATTTTTTGATATAATCTTCTGGTTTCATCTTTGTTTTTTCTTTTATTTGCTGATAAGTTTCTTTCTTAATATTGATTTCAATTGTTTTATTTTTATTGATAATGCACGCAATTGGTATTAATAGCAATAATATAATAATTATAATTATAAGAATTATTTTTGAATTTCCATGTGAGTCCGATTCCTTCATTTTTTGGAATATTCTGCTCATGACTGGATTAACTGCTGAAGAAAACATAATCATAATGATAAAAACAGCCAAAAAATCTAATGTATATTTTGCGTAGTAACTTTCAGTATTCATTTCAAAAAAAAGTAACCACGCCAGTGCACAAAACAATGTCATACCAAAACATAAAAATGAAATAATAAAGCCAATTTGTTGCGTTCTTTTATCAAGTTCAGAGAGAAATTTCTCACCAACTCTTTGACTTTTATAAGGTGAAATAAGTGTGTGTACGGCATTGAAAAATACATTTGTGCAAATCAAAACAAAGAATATATTGATTGGCATAAATCCTATAAGTGTATAAAAGAAGAAGTCTTGTTGAAGATAGTACGGTAATCGATCATCAACTTCCATTAACAATGTAAATATAAACCCGAAAGAAACATAAAATAACAAACCTTCTTCACGTAATTTTTTAATGTATTTTTTGAATTTAAAATCTTTAATCATCTTCAGCATAGCTATTCCTTATTGTAAATAATATGTCCGGGGTAGAAGGTGCGACCCCGGCTATTAACATATTTTTATGTTGGCAAAGCAATTTTCCCCGTGAGCATATCAAACATCAGATAAGCAAAGCCCTTTGCCCGAGCTGGATCGGATAAATATTGCAACATAAATTCTTGCCGAGCGTCATTACTGTCCATTACAGCATTATCAACTGCCTGGAGGAAATCACCAAGAATCGCTTGTTCTGGCGGATTGTTTTTAATTTGTGTCATAACATTTTCATTTTCAGTTATTTTGTTATACACCGCAAAAGCATTGCTGATCATATCTTTGTCGGTCAAATGGTCACTAATGAATAATTCATTCATCCGAGAAAGAACCTGAGATAAAAACTCCTCTTTTTTATCTTTCGCTTTTGCCGTACCAATATTATTACTTGCATCCAGCGTATAGTCAGGCGTTTCTTCCTGTAAGCGTAAATCTTGCTCATGGATTTTCGATAAACGATAGTGACTCATCTCCACATTACTGAGATCAATTTCATCCTCTTCCAGACGTTGCTCATGCAGCAGTGGGCGTAAATGGCGCGCAAACAGGCTTAGCTTTTCCAGATCCTTGTCATCGTACTCAACGATTTGCGACATAAACTCATAAAAGCGAACAAAGCTGCCGAGATCTTTCTTGAAAATCTCCAGACGATCTTTCTCCTGCTTACAGGCTTTAAAACTGTTTTCCGCATTGGTGATTAACACCGTATCGCCCGTTTTTTTAGTGCGCTCGAACATCTCTTTGGCGGTCAAATAGGCGTCTATTGCCATCAGATAACGCTTTTTCCAGCGTTCGACCGCCGGTTTACAGATATTACTGATCGCCGCATTCGATTTATTTTTGATGAAGTACGCCTCGCAGAACTGCTCGACTTCATGCCACTGAAAAATCTGCGTGGCGCGCAGTTTTTCAAACAGATCGAATACCTGCTGCGGATCGCTGACATCGGTCAGTTCCGCCGTCTGGAAATAGGGCTGGAATGCGCCGAGGATCTCGTCTGGATCGTTATAAAAATCGAGGACAAAAGTGCCTGATTCCGCTTTGCCCGGATAGGTGCGATTCAGGCGGGAGAGCGTCTGCACGCACTCGACGCCGCCAAGGGCTTTATCCACGTACATCGCGCACAGCTTCGGCTGGTCAAAACCGGTCTGGAATTTATTGGCAACCAGCATGACCTGATAATCATCGCTGTCGAAGGCTTTGCGCATATCCCGCCCTTTCAGGCCGGGGTTCATGTTTATTTCAGTAAATTTCTGGTTTAACAATGCCAGGCTGTTAGGGTCGCCTTCCTGGAATTCAACTTCCCCGGAAAACGCCACCATCGCGCTGATTTTCTGGTAATTGTTCTCGCTAATGTATTTATCAAACGCCAGCTTGTAGCGCACAGCGGCTTTGCGTGAACTGGTGACCACCATCGCTTTGGCCTGGCCGCCAAGCAGGTGCATCACATGTTTGCGGAAGTGCTCCACAATCACCTTCACCTTCTGCGAGATATTGTGGTCGTGCAGCGTCACCCACTGATTGAGTTTTACCTTCGCCCGTTTGCTATCGACTTCGCGGTCTTTATCTTCCAACTTTTGCAGCAACTGATACGCCACTTTGTAGTTGGTGTAGTTTTTCAGCACGTCGAGGATAAAGCCTTCTTCGATTGCCTGGCGCATGGAGTAGACGTGGAAGGCCTCAGGTTTATTGGTTTTTGAGGCCGGTTCATCGGGACGCGGACAGCGACCAAAGAGTTCCAGGGTTTTGGATTTTGGCGTGGCGGTAAAGGCGTAGTAGTTCAGGTTACTGCTGCCTTTCCTGGCGGCAATGGTCGCATCCAGGATATCTTCTGACGACAGTACCAAGTCATCATCCATTTCTTCGCTCATCAGCACTTCTTTAAGCTGACGGGCGGTAGAACCGCTCTGCGAGGAGTGCGCTTCGTCGGCGATTACCGCGTATTTACGCTGTTTCAGGCTGACGCTGTTTTCGATTGCTTTCAATACGAACGGGAACGTCTGGATGGTGACGATAATAATCGGCTGCGATTTTTCCAGCGCGTTGGCGAGCTTTTCCGATTTGGAGCCGTCGCCCTCTCTGTTATTGATGCGCCCGACCACGCCGTCGGCGTGCTCGAACTGCCAGATGGTGTCCTGAAGCTGGTCGTCCAGCACCGTGCGGTCCGTCACCACGATAACGGAGTGGAACTGTTTTTCCCCGTTCACGTCGTACAGACGAGAAAGCTGGTGGGCGGTCCAGGCAATAGAGTTCGACTTTCCGGAACCGGCGCTGTGCTGGATCAGGTATTTATGGCCGGTTCCTTCAATCGTCGCGGCCTCCAGCAGTTTATTGACCACATCCCACTGATGATAACGCGGGAAAATCAGGCTCTCTTTCTTCGCTTTCATCCCGTTCCACTCCTCTTTTTCTTCAATCTGCAAATGGACAAAACTGGCGAGGATTTTTAATAAGTTGTCCGGCAGCAGCACTTCATTCCACAGATAATCGGTGGCGTAGCGGTGGGTATCTTCGGGGATCTCGTTGCCTGCGCCTCCGTCTTTGGTGCCTTTGTTAAACGGCAGGAAGAAGGTGCTGTCACCCGCGAGTTTGGTGGTCATAAATACGTCATACTGGCTGACGGCAAAATGCACCAGCGCGCCGCGCTTAAAGGTCAGCAGCGGTTCCGGTTTATTGGTGGCGGGATCTTTCGGCAGGCGGGTCTTTTTGTACTGCGCAATGGCGTTCTGCACCGCCTGTTTGAATTCGGATTTCAGCTCCAGCGTGGCAATTGGCAGGCCGTTGATAAACAGCACCAGGTCGATGCGCCATTTTTTGGCTTTCACGCCCGTTTCTGCAAAGACGCTATTTGAGGCATACGGGCTGTAGACCAGTTCCGGCACAATACGGCAGATATTCTGCTGATAGCGCGCCAGCGTTTCCGGGTTGAGATTATGTTCCGGTTTAAACTGACACAGCGAAAAACGGGCATTGCGGATTTTCAGGCCGTGACGAAGTACGCCGAGCGTACCCCAGGTGCGCGACTGGATATCGGTTGCGTTGCTGTCGGCTTTTTTAAGCTGCGCGACCAGCGCGTCGAGGAAATGGCGCTCGGTGTCGTTGGGGTAGACGCGGGAAAATTTCTCCCACTCCTGCGGTTGGGTGGTTTGTACGAAGTTTAAGGTGTCTTGTGCGTATAGTGCACGCTCTCTGTCGTAGGCGTCACCTTTGCCGACAATCCAGCCTTTTTCCACCATCTGTGCGATGATATCGTTTTGTAGGTTGACCTCTTTTGTGATGTCGTGGCTCATGCGCTGGCCTCCGTGGGTGTTTCCGCTTCGGAGATGGGGGCGGTCCAGTTGCGCAGGTCGATTTTGCCGGTGACGGCGGCGGAGATAAGGGCGGTGCGGCGTTCTTTAAGGAGTTCGATATTATCTGTACTATGCTCAATCAATTTTTTATCTAGAGAAATATATTTAGATATATAAGTTCCGATATTTACTTGCTCTTGATATGGTGGGATTGGAATATATAAATCAGTAATTCTTTCAACCGCAAGCCCCGGTTGTGCAGCAGAAACTGAATATTGGTTTAAGTTCATTATTCTTAATAATTCTCCTAACCATATTGTAACAGCTCTTTCGTTTGGGGTGACAACAACAGCATGTTCTGAAGCCCAAAACTTTCCAATTGCGTAATTTATATTTCCGCAAAGAGCACCTTGTCTACCAATAAGAACATATTCACCATTGTGTGTAAAATAAGAATAATATCCTCTTAATCCATTTCCACCATATACAGGATAGTTTCCTTCTGGTTCTATTGAATTGCTGGTTATAAAATCACCACTTTTCAAATTAGCAAACCATTTTAACTTGCATATGTGCCAGTGTTTCGGAACTTCACCCAACCACTCAACCCCAGAATCTTTCATCGGCACATCAGGATTTAGCCCTTTGGTCACTGCATGGCTAATCACGGCCTGACGTTTTTCTTTCAGTAGTTCAATAAGTTGTTGTTGTTTCTCGATTAGGTTATCGATTTTTGCGGTTTCATGATCAAGGAAAAGTGCAATCTTAGAAGATTCATCATTACGAGGTTTTGGGCATTGTATATCGCCTAAAAGTTCAAGGTTTAAACCGTCTCGTAAATCACCGCCAGCCATGTTACGTATATTCTGATAATTAGAAATGAGCCACCAAAATATATAGCGAGATTGATTCTTTTTATACAATACAATGGCCGCCATGGATTGGTTACAAGTGGTATTAATACCAAGTTGTGCAACCATACCTTTGGTTTTTCCCTGCCCAGCTAAAGCGACAACAAGTGCCCCTTTTGGTATCCACTTGGCACTACTATTTTCAAGTGCAGCGTTAGATATATATGTGGATGGCTCGACTATATAACCTTGATTTACTGCTCCAGAACTAATCCAGGGAACTGTACCATTCTCCCAATAATCAATAACATTTTTGGAGGGAGTTCCTCCTGCAAAAATATTGGATAGCCACCTCAGCTTAGTTTTTTTCCAGTTTAGTGGTAATTCATTACACCACTCCATCCCAGAATCCCTATACTCCGGATACGCCTGATATTTATTTAACCCTGCCATCAGGAATGTACCTCCTGCAACAGTTTCATAATCTCAGCGCTTACCGCATCCAGGTCCGCATCAATTTCTTCCAGCGGCCTTGGCGGCTGATAAACATAAAAATGACGATTAAACGGAATTTCATACCCCACAATCCCGATATCCCCATCTTTCGCATCGCGCTTATCGGCGTTAATCCACGCATCCGCAACATGCGGCAATACTTCTGCTTTGAAGTAACCCTCGATCAACTCGCTGGTAGATACCGCCGGATTTAACGGCACATTCTCGTTATCACGCAGGTCGCCATCCGGCTCAAACTCCACAACCTTTCCGTTGTACTCACACGCGCCATACAGCGGTTGGGCCGCCTCTTTCAGGACCTTGCTGACTACCGGCTCGGCGTCCGGGTTTTTGCGGGTAATGGCATCAATAAATTGCTTGTTCTCTTTCGCATCCAGCTTCACGCCTGCGGTTCTGAGCGCTTCTTTCAGCGTCAACTGGAACTGATTAAAGTCATTGCTAACGGTGTCTTTGCCGCCCGCCTGCATACCCATCGCCGCCTGAATACGCCGCGCTTTTTCCATTAACCCGCGCTGGGCCAGCCATAATTTGCTGTCGAGCAGATCTTTAATTTGCTTCTCTTTCAGCTCGCTAAAATCGGCTTTAAGAATGGCGCGGGCTTCACTTTCTACCGCTGTTAAGTCGCCGTAATTACCGTCCTGCCACTGGAAAGCAAAGGCGTCATATAGTTGCGCCATCGGAGCGTTAAACGGCTTCGGCGCAAAGCGCAATGTGGCAATGGCGTCATCACTTATCTGAGCCGACAGGCGCAACGGGCGCTCAACGGTGATGCGACGATAGCCAAAGTCGGTGCTGTGGAAGACTTTGCTGGCAAAAGTTTTTGCCGCCTCGGTTTTGGTTGTTGCGGGCTGGCGTCCCCGGCTGGATTTTTGTTCGGGTGCTTTCTCCAGGCCTAACGCCGCAAGCGTAGTGGTGGCAACGGGTTCGAAATCGCCAAACGTGCGGGTGATTAAACCAATATCCTCCTCCCCGAGAATATTACGTTTTGACCCCAGCGATTTACGCATCTTGCCGCACAGGTTGCTGCCGTCGATAAGCTGGACTTTGCCTTTGCGTTCTGGCGCTTTTTTATTCGACAAAATCCACACATAGGTAGCGATACCGGTGTTGTAAAACATGTCGGTGGGCAGGGCGATGATGCCTTCCAGCAAATCCGCTTCCAGAATGTAGCGGCGGATCTCGCTTTCACCGCTTCCTGCACCGCCGGTGAATAACGGCGAACCATTAAGAATGATGCCGATCCGCCCGCCACCGCTTTTGGCATCGCGCATTTTGCTGATCAGGTGCAGCAGAAACAGCAACGAGCCGTCGGAGACGCGGGGTAGGCCGGGGCCAAAGCGACCATCAGCACCTTTGAGTTTGTGCTCGTCGTTGATGTCGGTTTCTATCTTTTTCCAGTCCACGCCGAAAGGTGGATTAGAAAGCATGTAATCGAATTTTTCTGCGGGGAGCTGATCGTTGGACAGGGTGTTCCCGAGTTTGATAAGGCTGACATCCTGGCCCTTAATCAGCATGTCGGCTTTGCAGATGGCGTAGGATTCCGGGTTTAACTCCTGACCAAACGCGCGCATCACGGCATTGGGGTTTTGTTGGTGGACGAACTCCATGCCGGAGGAGAGAAAGCCGCCGGTTCCCGCTGTTGGGTCGTAAATGGTGCGGATGATGCCGTCTTTATTGAGCGCGTCATCATCATCGAAAAACACCAGCGAGGTGGTCAGATTGACGATATCACGCGGGGTAAAGTGCTCCCCGGCGGTTTCGTTAGAACTCTCGGCAAAACGTCGGATCAGCTCCTCAAATACCAGCCCCATATCGTGGTTGGTAACGTGCTCTGGGTATAAATCTGCTTTAGCGAATATTTGCACCACTTTGAACAGCAAGTTCGCATCAGCCAGTTGCCCGACAAACTCGCTGAACTTGAAGTGTTCGAAAATTTCGCGGGCATCCGAAGAGAACGACTGGATGTAGTTTTCCAGGTTGTCCTGTATGCCATTTTGCCCCATTTTGCTGAGATCCATCGCTGAGGCATTGAAGAACGTGAGGCCATTAGTCGCCCGCAGGATCATTTTCTCCTGGGCTTCCTCCGGCAGTTTCATGGCTTTTACTTTTTTCGCCTCGGTAATCACCGCGTCTTTCGTTGTTTCGAGTACGCATTCCAGACGACGCAAAAGGGTAAAAGGAAGAATAATTCGTCCATATTGTGATTGTTTAAAATCGCCGCGTAACAGGTCGGCGACAGACCACAGGAAGGCAGCGATCTGACTGAAATTAGTTGATGACATAAAAAGCATTCCTTGCCCTGAAAAAGAGGGAGATATTCAATGTGAAGTGAATGCTTTGTTATATCAAACTATCGTTGTGATGATCAAAAACATGATCATTTTCAATGCGTTATAAATATACATTGGAAGTGTTAATTGTTCTAATGAATGCGTTCTGAGGTGTTTCTTAATATATTTTGATTTATCCTGGAATGGTATTTTTGCAGAAACAAAGACGCTAACTTTTATTTTTTATTCGCAGCATAATGACGTCGTTTGCCAGCACAATTTGACAGGAGTCATTCATGAAAGCCACCGAAGCCCGATTACTCGATTTTCTAAAACGCTCTCAGCAATTCGTTATTCCCATTTATCAGCGTACTTATTCATGGTCAGAGGAACAGTGCCGCCAGCTCTGGGACGATGTAATACGTGCCGGGCAGCGTGATGATATCCCGGCGCATTTTATCGGCTCGGTGGTGTATATCGAACAGGGCCTATATCAGGTTTCGGGGATCTCTCCCTTACTGGTGATTGACGGTCAGCAACGCCTGACAACGGCGATGTTATTGCTGGAAGCGTTGTCCAGACACCTTGACGATGACGAGGTGATGGATGGTTTCTCCGCCATGAAATTACGAAACTATTATCTGCTCAATCCGTATGAATCGGGCGAGCGTGGTTTTAAGTTACTGCTTACGCAAACGGACAGAGAGAGCCTGCTGGCATTGATTAGACAAAAACCGCTGGCAGAAAATTGCTCTCTACGCGTGAAAGAGAATTTTGAGTTTTTCCATGAGCAAATAGGCAAACTCCACGGCAATTTCACCGCGTTATGTCAGGGCCTTTCCAAACTGCTGATTGTGGATGTCGCCTTGAATCGCGGTCAGGATAATCCGCAACTAATCTTTGAAAGCATGAACTCAACAGGAAAAGCGCTGAGTCAGGCGGATCTGGTTCGCAACTATGTTCTGATGGGGCTGGAGCCAGAACATCAAAGCCAACTGTACGATGATTACTGGCGGCCCATGGAGCTGGCATTTGGTCAGAAGGGATACACTGACTATTTCGACAGTTTTATGCGTAATTACCTGACGGTAAAAACAGGTGAGATTCCGCGAATTGGTGATGTCTATGAAGCCTTTAAACGCTATGCGCGAAAACCAGGAGTGATGGATAGCGGGATGGAGGCGCTGGTTGCGGATATTCGTACCTATGCGGATTATTTTTGTGCGATGGCGCTGGATAGCGAAAAAGACAAAATATTAAAGATGGCGTTTCAGGATCTACGTGAGCTGAAAGTCGATGCCGCCTGGCCGTTCCTGTTGGTGCTTTATCACGACTATAAACAAGGAATTCTTTCTGCCGCGGATTTTTTAAGTGCCACGCGTTTAATTGAGTCGTATATCTTCCGGCGCGCAGTCTGTGCCATTCCCACCAACTCATTTACTAAAACTTTCGCCACGTTTTACAAAGTGCTGGATAAAGAGCGTTATCTGGAGAGCATTGCGGCGCATTTGCTGGAACTGCCTTCCTACCGTCGTTTCCCGGATGATGATGAATTTCAACGTGAACTGAAAACTCGCGATCTCTACAACTTCCGTAATCGCAGCTATTGGCTACGCAGATTTGAAAACCACGATCGTAAAGAACGGGTCTATGTTGACACTTATACGATTGAACATATCATGCCGCAGAACCCTAATTTATCGGCGAAGTGGCGCGATGACCTTGGTCCGGAATGGAAGCGTATCCATAAAAAGTGGCTCCATACGTTGGGTAATTTAACGTTAACTGGCTATAACTCAAGCTACAGCGACCGTCCATTTGCGAAGAAGCGAGATATAAAAGGTGGCTTTAAGGAAAGTCCATTACGCCTGAACACGGGGTTAGGGCAATGTGAAATATGGGATCGTGCAGCGATACAAAAGAGAGCGGAACGTCTGGCCGAGCTGGCAATAGACGTCTGGGCGATCCCCAAACTTTCGGAAGACGTGTTGGCTCGTTATCGCACCGTCGTTGAACGAGGAACGGGATATGTCCTTACTGATTTCCCGCAACTTGAAGAAGGTACGCACATCCGCGTACTTTTTGACAGCCTTTCTGATGCCGTTATGACGCTGGACGCTGGGGTTACGCGAGAAATATTGAAGCTCTATGTTGCCTTCAAAGCGGAGACGAATTTTGTTGATGTGGTGCCGCAAAAAAGTCGCTTACGTTTATCACTAAATATGCCATTCTATGAACTGGTTGACCCAAAATGTATGGCTAAAGATGTCACAGATATAGGCCGTTGGGGCAATGGCGATGTTGAAGTAGGTTTCAGCGATCTTTCTGAGCTTCCTTATGTGATGGGATTAATTCGTCAGGCATTTGAAAAGCAGATGGATAACGCGATGGCTTAATATGGAATAATATCCTCTTTACCATGCAATCAAGGATCCTCTAATGACAACCAAACTACTGGACCTGAGCTGGAATGCAAATGCCATCCCGGCGATGCAAATTGTCGGTACGCGCGCAGCCTTGTTTACCTTCAAAACGCATATGGCAGGGTTTGTCTGGGATGCCGCGCAACTGGAAAATAACCCCTATACCTTTGTTGAAGTTAAAACGTTGCTTGATGGTGTCACTGTTGGCGGGCATAAGGTCAGTGATACTGAGCAGGTGTTGAACCTGGCAGATAGCGCAAAAAAACTGATTGAACTTGTGCAATTCGGGCGTTTCGACCTTGATAAGAAAACGTTCACGTTACTTAACGGCATTATTGCGCGTAATGAGGCGCTGGAGTGGGGCGTTTTTCGCGGCGAAGGTGAAGAGTTACATTACAATGCGCGCGTTCATCTCGGTGAACTGGGCACTCATTTTCCACCAGCCACTGAAGCAGGTGCACCTGAACTGAATCGAATATTCGCCGCAGGTGTGGCACAAATAAAAGAGATGCCACCGTTCGAAGGGGCGCTGGCAATGTTTTTATTTGGTGCTTATTTTCAGTTTTTCTTTGATGGCAACAAGCGTACCAGTCGCCATATGATGAACGGCTGGTTAATGCGCCACGGTTACAATCCCATTAGTGTACCCGCAGCTCGTGCGCTGGAGTTCAACAGCAAAATGGTGCGCTTTTATCACAGCAAAGATGCCAGTGAAATGATGGCATTTTTGGTGGATTGCTATCAGGTTTGAATAAGTGCTGGATGGTGTCCCAATGCTGCCATCCAGCCCCTTCATATCAACTTCCCTATCTTTTCCTAAAACGTGATGCTATTTCCAACATTCGAATCATCAGTGCACGAAAAGCAGATCGTAAAGAGAGGAGCCGCTATGAGCATGGTTAAACATAAACGAGGGACACCCTCTACACTCGATGTGCAGCATGAGGCCGAACTGAAGGCGCTGGCGAACAAATCCGACGAGGATATTGATTACAGCGACATCCCACCTTCCAGCGATGAGCAATGGTCTAACGCAGAACGCGGTAAGTTTTATCGGCCATTGAAAACTCAGGCTTCGGTGCGTATTGATGCTGATGTGATGGAATGGCTGAAGCGACCAGGTAAAGGTTATCAAACTCGCCTGAACGCAATTTTACGTGAAGCGATGCTGCGCGATCAGAACAAAAAATAATTCAGGCCGCCACATGGCGGCCATCATCCAAAATTACTTCCTCAACCCCGCAAACGCTGCCCGAATCTCATCTTCCGGCAACTGAATCCCGATAAACACCATCGTACTATGCGGTTTTTCATCGCCCCACGGGCGGTCCCAGTCGGCGCTGTAGAGGCGTTGGACGCCCTGGAACAGCAGGCGGTTAGGTTCGCCGTCAATCCATAGCATCCCTTTGTAACGCAGTAGTTTATCCGCCGACTCCAGCAGCAGGTTTTCCATCACGCGGGAAACTTCGCTGATATCTACCGGGTAATCCAGTTCCACCACAATCGACGAAATATCGTTTTGTTTATCCGCGATAAAATGGAAACGCGGTTTGGTGCTGACGACGTTTTCTTCCAGCATAAAACCGTTGGTGTTGAACAGCAGGCCCAGGTCGATGTCGCCGTGGGTGACGGTGTAGACCGGTGCACGGGCGTTGATGCGCGCCAGGCGTTCACGCAGTTTTTCTGCTTCGCCTGCGACGTCGGTTTTCGTCAGCAGAATACGGTCGGCGTAGCCAACCTGTGACTGGGCGATGGTGAACTGGTTCATCTGCTCATCGGCATGTACCGCATCCACCAGCGCAATCACGCCGTCCAGCAGGTAACGCTGGCATAAAATCTCATGGGAGAAAAAGGTCTGAATAATCGGGCCGGGATCGGCCATGCCGGTGCATTCAATCACCAGACGGTCGAACTGAATATTGCCCTTGTCGAGATTATCCAGCAGGTCGAGTAGGGCGTCTTCCAGCTCGTTGGAGCGCGAACAGCAGATGCAGCCGTTGGTCAGCGTTTTGATCTGCGTGGCGCGATCGCCAATCAATTGATCATCAACGGAGACTTCGCCGAATTCGTTTTCAATCACGGCAATCTTGTAGCCGTGTTGTTCGTTAAGAATATGGCGCAGCAGGGTGGTTTTTCCTGCGCCTAAAAAACCGGTGAGTAGGGTAACTGCAATCGGGTTCATGCTCTCTCCATTAACAACAGCGCATACCGCCTTTACCATCGCCGCCGTAGCGCGCGTTCTGGCGTTCGCGGAAGAATTCTTCATAGCTCATGTACGGCTTGTCGGGATGGTTGGTCTTCATATGCTCGACGTAGTTGTCGTAGTCTGGAATGCCAATCAACATCTTCGCCGCCTGGCCGAGATATTTTTTTGCCTGTCCTAAGTTACCAAACATTTTGCCTTCCAGATATGCGTAAAGCCCGGAAGGTCCGGGCTGGGGATTTGCCGGATGCGGCGTAAACGCCTTATCCGGCCTACGATAGACATTTTGTAAGCCGGATAAGGCAACCGGTTAGTGGTGCGAAGAGATCTTCACGCCGCCTTCCGGGATTGGAACGTACGGTGTTTCTTTGTCAGTACGTTTGTCGCTGTTACGCACCTTCAGCCAGGTTTTGAAACCGTAGAAGATGATGCTGTACACCACAATCAGGAACAGAATACTCAGGCCTGCGTTGGTGTAGTTGTTCACAACGATGTGGTTCATGTTGGCAATCTGCTGCGCCGTCAGGTCAGTACCGTTAGCAATCTTCTCTTTGTACTGGCTTGCCATGTAGAAGAAGCCTTCCATCTGCGGGTTGGTGCTGAACAGTTTCAGGCCCAGCGCCCAGGTGGTGCAGATAAGCAGCCATACAGCCGGAACAACAGTTACCCAGATGTATTGGGTGCGCTTCATCTTAATCAGCACAACGGTGCCCAGTACCAGCGCTACGGCTGCCAGCATCTGGTTGGAGATACCGAACAGCGGCCACAGGCTCTTAACGCCGCCCAGCGGATCGACCACGCCCTGATACAGCAGGTAGCCCCACAGACCCACACAGCCCGCAGTACCGATGATACCGGCAACCAGAGAGTCGGTTTTTTTCAGGAACGGGATGAAGTTACCCAGCAGGTCTTGCAGCATAAAGCGGCCAGAACGGGTACCCGCATCCAGCGCGGTCAGGATGAACAGGGCTTCGAACAGAATACCGAAGTGATACCAGAAGCCCATGTCAGCCATCGGCAGCACTTTGTGGAACACGTGAGCGATACCTACCGCCAGCGTTGGTGCACCACCTGCACGGTTCAGGACAGAAGGCTCACCAATGTCTTTCGCGGTTTGCAGGATCTGCTCTGGCGAAATCACGAAGCCCCAGGAGCTGACGGTCGCTGCCGCGTGTGCGGTAACGTCTTTCAGCTGTGCCATGATGATCGGCGCGTTCTCGCCACCCATTTCATGCAGGTTAGGCATGGTGATGCCGAGGCCAGCAGGCGGGGTGTTCATCGCGAAGTAAAGACCCGGTTCGATGATGGACGCAGCAACCAGCGCCATAATCGCCACGAAGGACTCCATCAGCATTGCGCCGTAGCCGATGAAACGCGCGTCGGTTTCGTTAGCCAGCAGTTTCGGCGTCGTACCGGAAGAGATCAGCGCGTGGAAGCCGGATACCGCACCACAGGCGATGGTGATGAACAGGAACGGGAACAGAGCGCCTTTCCACAGCGGGCCAGTACCGTCAATGTACTGGGTCATCGCAGGCATTTTCAGTTCCGGGTTCAGCACCACGATACCCAGCGCCAGGCCGACGATAACGCCGATTTTCAGGAAGGTTGCCAGATAGTCGCGCGGTGCGAGGATCAGCCACACTGGCAGCAGTGCGGAAATAAACGCATAGCCAATCAGCGCGAAAGTAATGGTGGTGTCTTTAAAGGTCAGTGCCGGACCCCAGTACGGATCGTGAGCAATCACGCCACCGAAGTAGATAGAGGCAACCAGCAGCACGATACCAATGACAGAGACTTCACCCACACGCCCCGGACGAATAAAGCGCATGTAGATACCCATAAACAGCGCAATCGGTACGGTTGAGCAAACGGTGAAGACACCCCACGGACTTTCGGCCAGGGCTTTAACCACAATCAGCGCCAGAACGGCGAGGATGATGATCATGATTAAGAAACAGCCAAACAGCGCGATAGTCCCCGGTACTGGCCCCATCTCTTCTTTGATCATCTCACCGAGAGATGCACCGTTACGGCGAGAGGAGATAAACAGCACCATAAAGTCCTGTACCGCACCGGCCAGCACTACCCCCGCCAGCAGCCACAGTGTGCCAGGCAGGTAACCCATCTGCGCGGCGAGAACCGGACCCACCAGCGGACCGGCACCGGCGATAGCGGCGAAGTGGTGACCAAACAACACGTAACGGTTGGTCGGAACGTAGTTCAGACCGTCGTTGTTAATAACCGCAGGCGTCGCGCGCGTGGGGTCGAGTTTCATCACCTTCTGGGCGATGTACAGACTGTAGTAGCGATAAGCCACCAGATACACCGACACAGAGGCGACCACGATCCACAGGGCGCTGACGTGCTCCCCCCGACGTAATGCAACTACCGCGAGGCAGAATGCACCGATGATTCCGAGAATCACCCAGGGTATGTGCTTGAATATCTTTTTAGTATCCATAGTAAAACCTGGCATGTATTGATTAATAGTTGGCCGAAGCCGTTCTAGGTTTGCGTTGCGTTTGAGGAGGTAAATTGACCGCTATCCTGCAGTGATGTTGCCAGAGTTACGCGCGCGTAAAGTAAGGTAAATAACTGAGTGGTTATTTTAGGGATGTAAGCGGTCAGGAATGGCGGTGAGTGGCAAAGGCGTCGTTTAAGTGACCATAAATATGTGATTTATATCACATATTTATATTGCGAATAATTTATGTAAATAATGGCTTTTTAAATTCAGGGGGTGAATAAAATTACTCGGCGTCATCTCCGCGGGATATTCATAAAGTTTTTCCTTTCCTGGCCGAAAATCTTGCATCGGTCCACAGGAAAGAGAAACCATGTTAAAACGTATCAAAATTGTGACCAGCCTACTGCTGGTTTTGGCCGTTTTTGGCCTTTTACAACTGACGTCAGGCGGTCTGTTCTTTAATGCCTTAAAGAACGACAAAGAAAATTTCACTGTTTTACAAACCATTCGCCAGCAGCAATCCACGCTGAATGGCAGCTGGGTCGCGTTGTTGCAGACGCGTAACACCCTCAACCGCGCGGGTATCCGCTACATGATGGATCAGAACAATATTGGTAGCGGTTCAACCGTTGCTGAGCTGATGCAGAGTGCCAGTATTTCGCTGAAACAGGCGGAAAAAAACTGGGCGGATTACGAAGCGTTGCCGCGTGACCCGCGTCAGAGCACCGCCGCAGCGGCAGAGATCAAACGTAATTACGATATTTATCACAATGCGCTGGCGGAGCTGATACAACTGTTAGGTGCAGGCAAAATCAACGAGTTCTTTGATCAGCCGACCCAGGGATATCAGGACGGTTTCGAGAAGCAGTATGTGGCTTACATGGAGCAAAACGATCGGCTCTATGATATCGCCGTCAGCGATAACAATGCCTCCTACAGCCAGGCGATGTGGATTCTGGTAGGCGTGATGATCGTCGTACTGGCGGTCATCTTCGCCGTCTGGTTCGGTATTAAAGCCTCGTTGGTCGCGCCAATGAATCGCCTGATTGACAGCATTCGTCATATTGCAGGCGGCGATCTGGTGAAACCGATTGAGGTGGATGGCTCTAATGAGATGGGGCAACTGGCAGAGAGTTTGCGCCATATGCAGGGAGAGCTGATGCGTACCGTCGGTGATGTGCGCAACGGGGCCAATGCCATTTATAGCGGTGCCAGCGAAATCGCCACCGGCAATAACGATCTCTCTTCGCGCACCGAGCAACAGGCCGCTTCGCTGGAAGAGACGGCAGCCAGCATGGAGCAACTGACCGCAACGGTGAAACAGAACGCCGAAAATGCGCGCCAGGCCAGCCATCTGGCGTTAAGTGCTTCCGAAACGGCGCAACGCGGCGGCAAAGTGGTGGATAACGTGGTGCAGACTATGCGCGATATCTCCACCAGTTCGCAGAAAATCGCCGATATTATCAGCGTAATTGACGGCATTGCCTTCCAGACCAATATTCTGGCTTTGAACGCGGCGGTTGAGGCTGCGCGTGCGGGTGAGCAAGGACGCGGTTTTGCGGTGGTCGCGGGAGAAGTGCGTAATCTGGCCCAGCGTAGCGCTCAGGCGGCTCGTGAAATTAAAAGCCTGATTGAAGACTCGGTGGGGAAAGTGGATGTTGGCTCTACGCTGGTCGAAAGCGCCGGGGAAACAATGGCGGAGATTGTCAGTGCCGTGACCCGCGTGACGGACATTATGGGCGAAATTGCTTCTGCTTCTGATGAGCAGAGCCGTGGTATCGATCAGGTTGGCTTAGCGGTTGCTGAGATGGACCGGGTAACTCAACAGAACGCCGCGCTGGTGGAAGAATCTGCCGCCGCCGCCGCCGCGCTGGAAGAGCAGGCCAGTCGCCTGACCGAAGCAGTGGCAGTGTTCCGGATTCAGCAACAGCAGCAACAGCAGCGTGAAGCATCGGCTGTGGTAAATACCGTGACGCCAGCTACGCCGCGCAAAATGGCCGTGGCAGATAGCGAGGAGAACTGGGAAACGTTTTAACGTAATGATGCCGGATGAGTATTTCATCCGGCGTTTTTATTATTAAACCAGGAACAGTGAAATCGCCGGGATATATGTCACCAGCATTAGCATTAACAGTAGAGCCGCCAGTAGGGGCAGGGATTGTTTAAAGAAATTTCCCACCGAAACTTGCGTGATATTACATACCAGCAGCATCACGGTACCTACCGGTGGCGTGAATGCGCCAATCGACAGGTTGAAGATCATGATGATGCCAAAATGCACCGGATCGATGCCAAAGTGTTCGACCACCGGTTTTAATAGTGGTACCAGGATCAGCAAAATGGCGTTTCCTTCCAGAAACATCCCCAGCGTCAGTAGCAATATGTTGATAATCAACAGGAACATGTATTTGTTTTCGGTCAGCGAAGTCACAAAATTCGCCACTGCGACACCAGCATGTTCCATTGAGAAAATCCATCCCAATGCGGCGCTGGCCATGATTACCAGCATCACCGATGCGGTTGCGCGTGCCGTTTCGCCCAATGCTTTGACGACATGAGAAATCCGCATTTCACGATAGATAAAAAAGCCAATCGCCAGCACGATTAGCACCGCTACTGCACCTGCTTCTGTTGGGGTGAAAATGTTAGCGCGAATACCACCCACCACAGCAAAAATGAGGAACAGCGCAGGCCAGGCCTGTCCCAGCGAGAACACCACCTCTTTGCCCGTAGGCCAGCTTTCACGCGAGGGTTTAGCGTTAGTTTTGCGGGCGACAAGGTAGACGGTAAACATCAGTACGACTGCGCATAGCAAACCAGGTACCAGTCCGGCGATAAACATTTTTCCGATAGAGACGTCGGCAACCAGACCGTAAATAATCAGAGCTATTCCAGGCGGTATGATCGGGGTGACTAACGAGCCACCAGCGGTAATGGCGGCGGCAAACGCGCGATTGTAGCCTTTACGCTCCATCTCCGGCACCATCATGCGCGACAGCATCGCCGCGTCAGCAAGGTTAGAGGCGCTGACGCCGCCCATCATGGTGCTGACGAGAATGTTTGCCACGCCCAGTCCGCCGCGCATTTTCCCCACCAGAACGTTGGCAATGTGCAGGATGCGTTCGGCAATGCCGGTGTAGCTCATTAGTGTGCCTAGCAAGATAAAAAACGGAATTGCCAGCAATGATGGGCTTTGCGTTGGCGCGATTAGTCTTTGCACGGCAATTTCAATCGGTACGCTGGAGAAGAATAAAAAGTAAGCGATGATACCAATAAACATCGCCAGATAGACCCGAATGTTGAGAAACAAACAGACGATCATTAGCGGAATAATCAATAACCAACTCATTGCATTTTGTCTCCGCTATCGGATTGTTTTGTATCGTTTATTAACCAGTAGAGGGTATAAATAGCCGTTGCCAGTGCGCCGACAGGGACCGCCAGATCGATCCAGAACCATGAAACCTTCAGAATTTGTGTCACTTTAAACTGCGCCATTTCGGCTAGTCGGTAGCCCAGCCAGGCCATATAAAGCAGCAGTGCGATGGAGAGAACGGCGACCAGTACTGCAATAACACGCCTGAGTTTGCCTGGAAGCATCTCCATCAGGAAGGGAATGGTCAGGTGCGCCCTGTCACGTTCCGCCACCACTCCACCTAACATCACCACCCAAATCATCAGCATTCCCGACATTTCTTCTGTCCATTGAAGCGGTTGGCCGATGAAATAACGCATAAATACCGCTCCAATTGTCACCACAACCAGAACGAATAGCGCAAAGGCAGCACTAAATTCTGCCACTTTGCCAAAAAGACGCATGAAACCTCCTGTTAGTGCGTGTCCTGCCTAAGAGAGATGAGGCAGGACGCTGAGCATTAATGCTTATTGCAGTTGCTGTTGAATGGTTTCGTACAGACCTGGTGTCCATTCCGGGAATTGAGAGTAAACTTCGCGTGCTTTCTTCTGGAATGGTCCAGTATCGGGATAGATCACTTCGACGCCGGCTGCCTGCATGGTTTTCAACATTTCGGCATCACGCTCAAGAGTGAGTTTCTGGCTATAGACACCCGCTTCATAGCCGGTCTGGTGGATCATCTCCAGTTGTTCTGGTGAAAGGGGGCCAAAGAAGGCTTCACCACCTATCCACACTGAGGTATTTGTCAGGTAGTTAACCATTGTCAGATATCTTGCCTGCTCATACAGTTTTTGCCCTTGCAGCACTGAAATTGGGTTTTCTACGCCGTCGATAACGCCCTGGGTTAATGCGGGATAAACTTCGCCTAATGGCATGGGAGTTGGTGTTGCCCCCATCGCCTGAATGGCTTTTATTTGCATGACGTTATTAGGAACGCGAATTTTTAAACCTGCGAGATCGTCAACGGTGCGAATGGGTTTTTTCGAAATAATCTGTCGAGTGCCATAGAGATAATTATTCATTACCACATGAATTCCCTTTTTCTTCAGACTTTCATTTTTTTGTTTAAACCAGTCGCTTTCATATATTTTGAACAGTTTTTGCGGATCGTCAGTCAGATACGGTCCAAACAAAATCCCCAAATCGGGTTCATAATCGGCAAGAAAAGCCACATCACTCAAGGTTATGACATTCATGCCCATCATGGCTTGCTCGGTGACATCCTGTTTTGATCCCAATTGGGAGCTGGGATAGAGCGCAAGTGTTATTTCGCCATTACTTTTTTTATTTAATAGGTCTGCCCAGTAACGCATGACCACATCCAGGGGTTCTCCAGGGTTATTTTCATAGGCAACTTTTATTGAAATAGGTTTTGCCTGGATTATTGACGGTAAAAAAAGGGTACTGACAGTAATTAGCATCGCTATTATTTTGCTCATCTTTACTTACTCCATGCTAAGGAAATAAAACTCCAACATTGTTGTCGGGAGTGAAACCTTATGAAAAAGCAGTCATTACTGAAAAGTAGTCAGCGAATAGCAGAATGGCTGCAGATGTATCATAAATTCGTGCACCGGGTAATACTTTGCTGCTTTTAATCGGTTTTTAATGCATTTTTTGATTGTATATCTTAAAGTTATGTAATGCATGACGTTACAAGGAACACCCTCTGATGAGTTTAGTTACCGCTGATAAGATCTCTTATTCTGTTGATGATTTATTAAAAATAAAATCATTAATTTGGCTGCGGCCATTTTAAATTGTCAATACAGATAAAAACTAAGTGTTGACGCAGAATGGTGGTATCCATTAAATTTATTTAGTGCTGATTTAATACATTTGCTGAACGTATGATTCATGCTGATATTAAAAGAAAGCCGTCATTCACTAAATAACTTGTTCGGCAAGGAAATCAGAGAGTAACGGATGATTCGTTACAACGGGGAAAGGTAGTAAATATTCACATGGTGAATTTGTTATCAACTTGAAAACTCATTTTACTGGGTTCCTTCTGATCATGTGAGTGAACGCAGTGATTAATGATTAACGTTAAGTGCTAACCAGAGCGCTTTTTATGAAATTAAATTAATAATATCCATTATTTATGAATGAGGAAGCCTGTTTATTATATGGAAATACTTTTAACAATTTTAATTCTTACGTTGGTAGTATCATTAACCAGCGTGCTTACACGTCTGTCTCCTGTCCAGATACCACTTCCTTTAATCCAGATTGCCGCTGGCGCAGTACTGGCCCAGCCTATATTTGGTCTGCATGTGGAATTCAATCCTGAACTTTTTCTCTTATTGTTTATACCACCCCTGTTGTTTGCTGAAAGTTCAAAAATACAACCTAAAGAATTGATCAAGCACAGCCGGGAAATTATCAGCCTGGCACTTGTGTTGGTACTAATCACTATTTTTGGTGTCGGCTATGTGATTCATTTACTCTTACCGAATGTGCCGCTCATCGCTGCTTTCGCATTAGCCGCCGTGTTGTCGCCTACCGATGCCGTGGCGTTGCTGGGGATTGTCGGGAAAGGGCGTATCAGCAAAAACATCCAGGAAGTGCTCGAAGGCGAAGCGTTGATGAATGATGCTTCCGGCCTGGTGGCGTTGAAATTTGCTGTTGCAGTGACGATGGGAACGATGGAATTCAGCGTTCATGGCGCAACCATTGCGTTTTTTGTCGTTGCGTTGGGCGGTATTGCCGTGGGGATCGCTGTTACCTGGTTATATGGTAAAGGGCTGCTGTTGATCAGCCGATATGCTCACGATGAACCTTCCATTCAGATTGTATTGATGCTTCTGTTGCCGTTTATTGTTTATCTGGTTGCGGAACATTTTGGCTTATCGGGCATTCTTGCCGCTGTCGCCGCGGGGTTAACAACCAGTCGCATTGGCGTAGTCCACCACGCGCCTATTCGCCTGAGAATTAAAGCTAAAAGTAGCTGGTCGATGCTTGAATATGTCTTTAACGGCATGGTGTTTCTGATTTTAGGCTTAGAACTGCCGGGCATTATTTCGGAATCACTGATCCGTGCAGAAAACGATCCACTGGTGGACACCGGATCGCTGCTCCTTGATGTCATTTGGATCTACCTGGCGTTAATGGTTGTGCGCCTGGGCTGGCTTTGGCTGATGCGTCTGTATAGCCGTAAACGACCCGGCAAACATCCGATGCTGTTTGCTGGATATAAAACGCGTCATATGCTGCTGGCGACCTTTGCGGGGGTGCGCGGAGCTATCACGCTTGCGGGGGTGCTTTCTATCCCGTTATTGCTGCCGGATGGCACACCTTTTCCCGGGCGTTACTTGCTGGTATTTCTCGCTACAGGTGTGATCCTCTTTTCGCTGGTTTGCGGCATTATTATTCTGCCGTTATTACTAGGGAAAAATGTGGGGATTTTCAGCGATAACCGACAAAAAGAAGAGGAAGCTGCCGATCTGTTTATGGCTAAAATGGCCATACTGAGTGTGCAAAAGACCGAGCAACGTTTGCTGCGCGCCAGAACAGAAAACCTCGATAACGAGTTGATTATGGAAACGGGGGCCAGAGTTATCGGTTATATGCGACATAGTGAAGAGGATATGTCGCCTAATGATAATTCCCTGCATATGCAGCGTGCGAAGCTGGAAAGAACATTTAATCTGGCGGCGTTAAATGCCAAACGCGCGGCTATTTACCAGATGCGCGCAAGGCAAGAAGTCAGTGATGAAACACTGGCAAAAATAGTCAGTGAATTAGATGTGCTGGAAACGTTAATCATGGATAGCCGATAATTTTATCGCTGCCAGTAATAGGGAATTAAATGATGGCTGAGAGTAATACTTTCAGCATCGTTTATTCCCTATGTATTTCCTTATGGGCAGAACAATCGCCTGGATTAATACTGCATTAATACAACATAGTGATATAAACCAAGAATCAATGTTTTTAATCTGTACTTAATTTATCGGTGATGTTGCCTGATGGAACGAATCATTGATTGTTTGGCGGTATCCAGATGGTTTCGCAACGCCGTTATTGCATCTAAATCGCTACGGCAAATCAGGGCGCTGAGAATGGTCATATGTTCATCAACAGCAATGATATTGCGCTGTTTGAGATCGCTTTCATCCCATTGATAGTGAAAATGAAAGATCACCGATATAATTTCAAGTGATTGATTAAAAAAGATGTTGTCAGCAGCGGATAACAGCATGGCATGAAAATCACGGTCTAATTGAGAAAACATTCGAAAGTTGCTGCCAATGCTGTCGCGCAGCGTCCGGTGGCGTTCGAGCATGGTTTTTGCTTGCAGCCAGCGAGGGTCATCATCGGGAAGGTTGAGAAAGTGTTGCAGGGAATGTGTTTCGAGCATTTCGCGTAGCTCAAACAGCTGCTCGGCGTAGGATTGATCGAACTGCTTCATGCTCCATTGGCCGCGCTTTTCGCTTTGAATAAGATTATAACGACCGAATTTCAAAAGATATTCTCGTACCACTACCGGACTGACGCTTGCCGCTCGCGCCAGCTGAAGTTCGGAAAAGCTTTCTCCGGCGCGTAACTGGCGCAGGTTAATCATGGTGAAAAATGCCTGCTCGAAAAGACGGTTTTGCTCTTTCAGCGAGGCCGTGATGCAATCAAATCCATCGTTCTGTTCGGGTTTGCGGGCGATAACATAATTTTTCCCCACCAGGGTGAGCACGCCACATGCGCTTAAATGCTGGAGTATGTGGCGTACCGTAGTGCGACTGATGTTATACATTTCTGCCAGTCCGCTTTGTGAAGGCAGCGGAGAAGGAATATTGCCCCTCGCCATATCTTCAATCACCTGATTTATGACGCTATGACGTAAATTCTGCGAACGACTCATTCTTCCCTCCAGTCCGGCATTAAAAGCCGATTTAAAACATTTTTATGCGCGATCATCCGCATATTTTATGGGTAAATTCAGGCGCTCTTATAAATTCGACGATATCTGAAAGTCATAAAATAAAAGGAGCGGTGAATCATGTCCACAATGAAAGTATTAATTTGTCAGGAAATAAAGAATTTAGTATGGGAAGTCCGGGAAAGACCGGTGCCAGGCGATAATGAAGTATTAATTAAAATTAAAACTGTCGGGATTTGCGGTACAGATATTCATGCCTGGGCGGGTAATCAGCCATTTTTTAGTTATCCACGCGTTTTAGGCCATGAAATATGTGGGGAGATTATTGAATCAGGAAAAAACATTCACAATTTTAATATCGGACAGCAAGTTGCGGTAATTCCGTATATTTCTTGTCAGCAATGCCCGGCGTGTAAAAGCGGTCGTACCAATTGCTGTGAAAAAATTTCAGTCATTGGCGTGCATCAGGATGGCGGTTTTAGTGAGTATTTGAGCGTGCCGGTGGCGAACATTTTGCCCGCAGACGGTATTGACCCGCAGGCGGCAGCATTGATTGAACCTTTCGCTATTAGCGCTCATGCGGTGCGTCGCGCAGCCATTGCTCCCGGCGAGCAGGTGCTGGTGGTCGGGGCGGGGCCAATCGGTCTGGGCGCGGCGGCAATCGCTAAAGCCGATGGCGCGCAGGTGGTGGTGGCGGATACCAGTCCGGCGCGCCGTGAACATGTGGCAACGCGTCTGGAATTACCTGTTCTGGACCCGTCAGCCGAAGATTTTGACGCGCAGCTGCGGGCGCAGTTTGGTGGTTCGCTGGCGCAGAAAGTGATCGACGCGACAGGTAATCAACATGCGATGAATAACACCGTAAATCTGATTCGTCACGGTGGCACGGTGGTATTTGTCGGCCTGTTTAAAGGTGAGTTGCAGTTCTCCGATCCGGAATTCCATAAAAAAGAAACGACGATGATGGGCAGCCGCAACGCCACGCCGGAAGATTTCGCTAAAGTCGGTCTATTGATGGCGGAAGGGAAAATCACTGCCGACATGATGTTAACCCACCGCTATCCGTTCGCCACACTGGCAGAAACCTACGAGCGCGATGTGATTAACAATCGTGAGTTGATTAAGGGCGTAATTACTTTCTGATAAGGCGAGATTATTCAAGTTGCCATGTAGCGTCCAGGGAAGTGTTGGGCGCTGTTTTTTTGTTTCTTAATAATGTGTTGTAAGCCGGAGAAGGCGTGTAGGTCGCACCTTATGCGACCTACACATCAGTCAGGAATTACCCTTCACGTTCTACCACTTTAATTTCCACCATGCCGATCCCGAGCTTACGCGGTGAGTGTCCGAGGATATTCCCTTCGTTGGTTGAGACAGGTTCCGGCGGCACAATTACCAGTGTGTCGGCATCGGTTGGGTTATCGAAATGCAGTGTGGTGGTGGTCACTTCATTGCCCAGCACAAGGGTTTGTTCTTCATTGCCTATGCGTACCGGAATAGGACGGCTGGCGTTATTGCCGTATGCTTTGGCGGTAATCACAAGGTCAAATTTCTTCGGCAGCGGATGCTTGTACTCGATTTTTACTTCAGCGCCCAGCTGTGCGTTGGACCAGCGGCCCCACGACTCTGGACGAGAAATCCCGCTAAACTGTTTCACCTCTTCTGGCGCACCAGCGACGTTAAAGATGAAACTGTCGGCTTTGTAGCGAATATCGTTATCAACAATCTTTAGCGTATCGACATTGCCTTTGTAACGCGCCATGTCGATGACCGTATCTTTAAATGCCGTTTTGCCCTTCCATATTGCTTTGTCAACATGCTGAACAATTTGCTGACCGCCAAGCTGCCCTTGCGAGACACACCAGTCGGTGGAGAGTGCCAGTTCCGGAGCCCAGAGTTGTGCCATCTTGTAGCAACGGTCAACCCAGACGAAATTGTCGCGTGGAGCGAAATCTGCCAGCTGGAAACGCAGCGGTGCTGAGTATTCGCTTTCCGGCAGCGGTTCCACGCGTTTGTCTGAAACCCGCAACAGCAGCGGCAAACGGAAATGGCTACCTGAGAAGGCAATCATGTTTTTCTGCTGGTCGATGGTGAACTCTTTCATCTCTTTAGGGAATTTCCACAGGCGGATGATATCCGGCTTCCACGCCAATGTTTTCTCTTTGATATTGAGGAAGATTTCCGACATCGACTGCCCGGATAAACTGCTACGGCCAAGTCCGAGATAGTTATCGCCACCGAGAATGTCCAGCACCGTCGCGCCGTTATCCATCGTATTACGCTTCACTGCCAGCGTCTCTTGCTGCGGCTTGTCGCCACGGATGACAAAAAACAGGTTATTGCGATCCTGCTTATTAAGGTATTTCCACGCCGTATTGTTCATCGCTAAATGGTCAGAAGAGACGACGATGACGGTATCTTTAAACCACGGTGACGCTTTGATTTTGTTGATAAACGTCGCGATATTCTCCTGGCTGCAACTTACCGCGCTGAATGACTGATTCGGCTTACCGTCAAAATCATATTTTTTGCGGTTACAGGTGCGCGAGATAAAACCATCCGGGTGATGGGTATCGACTGTCAGGGTAAACAGTGAGAATCGCTGACCTGAGCGGGAAAGCTCTTCAAATTTTTTCCACGCTTCATCGAGAACGGTATCGTCGTAGAATCCCCAGTCGTTGCGATAGTGCGGGTCGGCCACCACGCTTTTCAGCTCTTCTGAGCCGTATAAGTGGTCGAAGCCGTGCGATTTCAGGAACACATCTTTACCGGCAAAACGCAGATTCGCGCCCTGCACGAAATAGTTCTGATAACCCGAGTTTTTCAGAATATCGCCCAGACAGATGTTCTGCGGGAAGAAGCTGGAAACAGAAGCGGAGGCGTTGCCTTCAAATGGGGCAAACAGCGGTATGCCGCACTGAGAAGCCACCATGCCCGCAATCGTGTAATCCGTTCCCGGCAACTGCTGCGTGTGGCTGAAATCCAGGCCTTCATTTTTCAACGCGCCCAGTTCAGGCGTGAGATCCGGGAAAGCCTCGTTATCAAAATAGGTCCGCTCGAGACTTTCGCCGTAGATATAAACCAGGTTGAGTTTCGGGTCAGGGATAGTTCTCGACGGCTCTTTATAATAAGCCGCAAAGTCCGGGTCGCCGTCGCGTGACTGGGATTTCACCAGTTCCGTTATCTGACGAAATGCCGGGCTGGCATCCACTGAACCCAGCGCCAGTAAGAGTGCCAGCAGGCTGTAACCAAAATGGTGCGGATGATGACGACGACGGCGCAGGATCCAGCCCAGCGCAACGAACACCGCCGTCAGCCCCAGCACAATGCCGATACCAGGCAGGATGTATTTGCTGACACCAGCACCGGTCAGGCTGTTGGTTAAGGTATAGAGAACCGCGTCGTTAATACCATCGCCAGTAAAATAGTCGCTGGCAAACAGGGTGATATTTAAAACGACAAATAGCCCCAGCACCGTTAACGTGGCTGCAAACCACCAGGTGTTACGTCCCGCTTTCCATGCGTAAATCAGCACAGAGGCGAGAAAAAGGGCGAAAGAGAGTAGTTCTGACAACGGGCGATCCTCACTAAACCGGGCCGTTTAGCCAACGTTTAAGCTTTTTGAGAAGCACAATGTAATGGCGTCGCCATATTGCTGCAATTCTAGTGTCAAAAAAATGCGATGTTGTTAGGAATTAGTTTATAAACAGACTTTTTTGATCGCGATCGCTTCCCGTGTAACAGGGGTAAAACCGTCCAGGAGCAGGGAAAAGGGCAGGAGAGAGCCGCGTCAGCCGGGTAACAGCTAAAACGCGGCGTTTCGCGGTTCAGGAAATGAAGTTCAGCCCCTGCTTTAACACCAGATCGCAGGCTTTGGTTTTCACCTTTTCTGCCAGCGGAGTCGTTCCAATATTATCCAGATTGAGTTGCTGACCATCTTTGGTTTTCAGCAAACCCTGAATGCCATCCAGATAGTTGGTGTCTTCTTTTTGCTCTTCACTGTTCAGGCCCAGTTTTTCCAGTACCTGATTCTTGATGTTTTCGGCATCGGTTACCGAAGCCAGCTTTTGCTTCGCGCAGTATTGCAGAATGCCTGCGGCGTTGTTCATGTTATCTGCGCTTAAGGCCTGGTTCCCGCTGCTAAGCAAGTTAGTTAATGACGCGAGCGACCAACCGCCTTCCTGTGTCGTGTTGTTTTGGTTGCCAAGTTCGCTGGCGGCGCTGGAGAGCGCATCTTTCCAGGACGCAGCATGCACCCCGGTGGAAATTAATGCGCTGGCGGCAATGGCACAGCACAGAAGATGTTTAATAGTTTTCATCATCATTACTCAAGGTTGAATTGTGTCGCAGTATACCGCCAGAAACGGGGATTAATACTCTTTACCTGTTACACGGCTACGGTAGCTATCCCAGTTGAAGATCACCCACAAACTGTTACCCAGGCGCATACGGTCCATCACGCGTTCGCCCAGCAACTTGGTCATCTCTTCCATATTACTGTTGGTCAGCATCCCGGTTGGGCGTTTGGAAGAAGAGCGGCGATCGACGATCTGGTTGATGATCACTTTTTCGTATTTCGATTCGGTCTGCACGCCGATCTCATCGATCACCAGCAGATCAACGTTACTCAGATCGTTAAGCAGTTGTTCTTCGCTGGTACCGCTATTCCTGAAGGTATCTTTCATCGCCGACATAATATCGGCCACGGTGATGATCAATACGGATTTACCGCGTAGCAGCAGCTCGTTGCAGATTGCCGCCGCCAGATGGTTTTTGCCGGTTCCTGGCTTACCAGAAAAGATGAAGCTGGCGATGTTGCCGTCAAACTCTTCGACATACTGGCGCGCTTTGCTTAACGCATTCATTTGCCCTTCACACTCAACGCGATAGTTCTCAAAGGAGCAGTTCTGATGCAGTGGACGAATACCGGAGCGGTTAAAGGTGCGCTGCATTTTCATCGCCCGATTTTCACGTTCGAGAGCGGCGGAGCGGATCGCCCCTTGTTCTTTCTGCCAGGCCAGTAGTTCTTCACCCGTTTTGAAAGCAGGTTTGATATGGGCAGGCATCATTTTTTGCAGGCGTTGCATCAGGTCGCCAACGTTTTTCATCGTTACCCTCTGAATCCTGGTGGAATTTGGCTGTCAGGTTCACTGACCGTATTCACATCTCGTTTCGGCAGTCCGCCGTTGCTGGCACGACCGATTTGCAGGCTGCGCGCCAGTTTTTGTTGCCACTGCACATGGTGAAAGACTTTGCCTTCCGCCTGCCAGTAGGCAATGAATGACGCCAGTTCTTCGGCGGTCACCGGCTCTCTTAGTGCCACGCCCCATAGCGCCGCCAGGCGGATAAAGTCGGCATCGGGTTGCCAGTCCGGATACATGGCAAATTTCCCCATGGGTACGGCAACGGGAGCGGTTTGCGGTTCCTGATAGAGTTGATCGTCCAGGGCCACGTCACTTCCCGGACGCGCCAGCTTTTCTTCCAGCGCCAGCAGTTCAGCCAGGCGTGCAGGAGTGATGGCATAAAACGCCGGGGCATTGTTAGCAAATACGGCAACCACACCGCCTTCAGCTTTTGCCAGAACGGTTTGGTGATCGTGTACCAGGGCGTCAATACCAACGACGTCCGGGGTCAAAACTCTGGAAGACATACTGTTTCTCAAATATGGAACGATGAACGAGAAGGGAGATAACTTTTATAGTAACACACGGAGGAGAGGAGGCTGTCTCTCATCCGCGTGCTTTAAGTGAGGCAATTTTATACGCGAGGGCGCTTGCGGTACAACCATAATCCAGGAATGGAAAGACCGATGGATAACGCACCAACAATCGATGAAGCTGTAAGAAAGTTGGTTAACAGGGTAATCATCAACGGTTCGCTGTAACCTAGCTGGCTGATTTTTACCGCCGAAATCATTGCGGTATAAGCTGATATGCCAGGGAACATAGGGATAACAGCCGCCACGGTAAACACTTTCGGATGCGCCAGATACCAGCGCGACCATTGAATACCAATGGTGCCGACCAGCATAGAGGCCATAAAGGTTGACCATTCAATATTCAGCCCGCTGGTCATTAAGATCATTCGGGAACCATGACCTATCGCACCAAGCAGCGCACACCAGCGTAACGCTCGAACGGGAACGTTGAACACCATCGCAAAGCCGACCGCAGGAATGGCGGCGAGGATCATATCCTGCGCCAACGCTAACAGAAATTCGATCACACCCATCCGCGTAGCCCCCAAATCGTCAGTGCCATTACTACGCCGACACAGGTAGCCAGTGTCAGCAGACTGGCGATTGCCCAGCGTGCCAGTCCGGTATTGATGTGGCCTTTAAACATATCGGCGACAGCATTTATCAACGGAAAGCCCGGCACCAGCAGCAGAACGCTGGCGGCCATCGCAATGGTGGGGGTATTGCTGAAAGTGGGAAGTTGCAAAAGCAATCCGGAAATGGTGGTGGCGGCGAAAGCGGTGAGGCAAAAGTTGATCTGTGGATGAAGATGACGTTGTGCCAGTAGCTGGCGGATATACATCGCGGCCGTACTGGCCAGGAAGGTGATGACGGCACCATCCCAGCCACCTTTATTGAGTTTACAGAAACAGGCGCAGGAAAGGCCAACCATTAAGGCTACCAGCCATCTTGGGTAACGTAATGGCTGAATTTGGCTAAATCGTTTCTCTACGCCTTTGTAATCCAGCAGATGATGCTCCGCCAGAATTACAATGTGCTGGACTTCAGTCACCACATGCATATTAATGCCGCGATCGTGATTTTTACGTGTCGATGTCAGGCATTGCCCATCTTTAATGGTTGTCAGCACTATGGCGTTCGAAGAGATAGAACTTTCGACGCTGTCCATTCCCAACGCCCGACCCAGTCGTGAGGAAAGCTCATCAACCAACGCGCTTTCCGCACCATGTTGCAAAAGAAATAATCCACACTGGATACAAAGCCGTGTTACGGCTCGCTGTTGCTCAGTTTGCATAACTCGCCCTTTGTCATAGACGTGCTGCGTATTGTTCAGATAATGAGAATCCATTTGTATCATGAAGCACGGTTGTTTTGCGGTAGGTTAAGATCAAAATTGCGCTGATTAATCCTGGTTATCGGGAGATGCTCGGTGATAAAAAGCGAATTATCTCTCGCCGTAAACAAACTATCGCATGAATATTATCACTATAATGAATTTGTTATTTGGCCTTTACGAGTCAGGATAATAGATAGCTGGGCGCGTTTTTTAATGTTAACAAGTTAAAACCATCAGATTTTATTGAATAAATATTGATTGTGTGATTCCCGCACTCTGCGGGAAGAGATATCATTTAATTATAAATTAAATGAATGAGATTTCTGTTTTTCATTAAGTATTTCTAACAACTTAATGTAGATATTTTAAATGTCTCCAGGCTATTTCACCAGGTTATCATTTGATGCTAACCTTCTGACACATGCAGTGGAGTTGTTGTGCAGCAGGAGTATGCTGATATGAAAGTGAATGCTAAGGATAATTTATTCGCTTAATCTATTAATTTGCTGGAAATATTTAAGGAATGAATACCTTGAATAAGCCATCATGATTTTTAGACAGTGGATGTGGAGGAAATATGTTGCCAGGATGCTGCAAAAATGGAATTGTTATCAGTAAAATACCTGTTATGCAAGCAGGGTTAAAAGAGGTCATGAGGACTCACTTCCCTGAATATGAAATAATATCCAGCGCCTCTGCGGAGGACCTTACCTTATTACAATTACGTCGTTCCGGATTAGTCATTGCTGATTTAGCCAGTGAAAGTGAAGAGCCACGTTCTGTTTGTGAGCATTATTACTCTTTAATCTCACAATATCGGGAAATTCACTGGGTTTTCATGGTGTCACGCTCCTGGTATTCCCAGGCAGTAGAATTGCTCATGTGCCCTACGGCGACATTATTGTCTGATGTTGAACCCATTGAGAATCTGGTCAAGACCGTACGTTCCGGCAATACGCACTCAGAGCGTATCAGCGCCATGCTGACCTCTCCGGCAATGACTGAAACTCATAATTTTAGCTATCGCTCCGTCATTCTCACTCTTTCAGAGCGCAAGGTACTGCGGCTATTAGGTAAAGGATGGGGCATCAACCAGATAGCTTCATTGCTTAAGAAAAGTAATAAAACTATTAGCGCCCAAAAAAACAGTGCGATGCGTCGACTGGCAATTCACAGCAACGCTGAAATGTATGCATGGATAAATAGCGCGCAGGGTGCAAGAGAACTTAACTTGCCTTCTGTTTATGGAGATGCCGCAGAATGGAACACAGCCGAATTAAGAAGAGAAATGTCGCACTCATAGAAAAATGCGTCATGAGTCGTATCGGTATTGAGAGTTTATTCAGAAAGTTTGCGGGTAACCCTTATAAGCTCCATACCTATACCAGTCAGGAGTCATTTCAGGATGCCATGTCGCGGATCTCATTTGCGGCGGTCATTTTTTCTTTTTCTGCCATGAGAAGTGCGCGCAGAGAGGGATTATCCTGCCTGACTGAACTGGCGATTAAGTTTCCGCGTACCCGGCGTTTAGTTATTGCGGATGATGATATTGAAGCTCGGCTGATTGGTTCATTATCGCCATCACCGCTGGACGGTGTATTAAGTAAAGCGTCAACGCTGGAGATTTTTCATCAGGAACTCTTTTTGTCATTAAATGGTGTACGTCAGGCGACCGATCGACTGAACAATCAGTGGTACATTAACCAAAGCCGGACGCTAAGCCCGACGGAGAGAGAAATATTGCGCTTTATGTCGCGTGGCTACTCAATGACACAAATTGCCGAGCAGCTTAAACGCAATATCAAAACGATCCGTGCACATAAATTTAATGTGATGTCGAAACTGGGCGTCAGTTCTGATGCAGGGTTGTTGGAGGCCGCAGATATTCTGTTATGTATGCGGCATTGCGAAACAAGTAATGTGTTGCATCCTTATTAATCCGCATGATGCCGGGTTTACTTCCCCGGCAGTGTTTTCATTTCAGCGTACAATCGCCACATTGCTGCACATCCGGTAAGCGATAACGCTGGCAGCAAGTGCGGCGCACCAGCAGGCCGTCGCGTAGCACCACGGTACGCCAGAGTGGATTATCTTCACCGGTAGTAAGCGTTTTCTCAAAAAAGAGGGCATGGCGCAGCGATTCAACTGTCGCCTCGCCGAGCAGCTGTTTCATCTCAGTCAGATACCAGTTGATCAAATAACCGGTATTGCTCCAGATAAGTTTGCCGTTAATCTCTCCCGTTGCTTCTAGTGCCTGCACAACCGGAACAAGCGCCTGGCTGATTAACGTTTCCATTCGCTGCTGCGGCGAATGTAGTGTTGCGTTTTTATCTTCACACACATCGACCCAGAAACAGGCGGCGCGTCCGGTTTCGTGAAACTCAACGTGGACGTGTTCCGGCGACACATCTAATGCTTTTTCCTTAGTCAGCAGCGCCAGCATTAATGGTGGTACCATCAGGCCGATATACCATTGCGCCCACAGTGAGATCAGCGGTTTGTTTTCGCGGATCATCAAAGGTTGGTTGCGGTAGATATGATCGGAATAGACCGCGAGTAGAGAACTTAGCGCATTCGGTGATGACCATTGCGCCAGCGTCATGGCGTTAAGTGGGGCGGGTTCATCCAGGCGGATAAACTCCAGCAAATGTTCACGATGTTCGGCGATCGCCGCCCGCACGGCTTGTGCAAGCCCAGCATCCTGCGGCTGGAGATGCGTTCGCCAGATAACATCTTCATAGAGCGGTGCGGAACGATAGGCCATAATCGTGATAGTAATCTAAATGATAATGATTGCTAATCCTATCGATAGGTTTACCCGATAGCAAGGGATTTCTCTGGCTTGCAAATGATAAAAATTATCATATGATATTGGTTATCATTATCAATGAAAGAGATGAAACCATGTTGCAACGTACGCTGGGCAGTGGCTGGGGAGTGTTGCTGCCGGGATTGCTGATTACAGGGCTGATGTATGCGGATTTATCGCCGGATCAATGGCGGATTGTCATTCTGATGGGATTGGTATTGACGCCGGTGATGCTGTATCACAAACAGTTACGGCATTACGTTTTGCTACCATCGTGCCTGGCGCTTATTGCTGGCATCATGCTGATGATAATGAATTTGAATCAGGGGTGATAAAACAGTGAAGAGACAAGAAAAGAAGTAAAGATAATTGGTGCGAGGGGGGGGACTTGAACCCCCACGTCCGTAAGGACACTAACACCTGAAGCTAGCGCGTCTACCAATTCCGCCACCTTCGCACAGTCATCTTACTTTTTTTGATATTGCCTCGTTTGGTGCGAGGGGGGGGACTTGAACCCCCACGTCCGTAAGAACACTAACACCTGAAGCTAGCGCGTCTACCAATTCCGCCACCTTCGCCCAGTGCGAGCAATATCAACGTGGTTTTTGGTGCGAGGGGGGGGACTTGAACCCCCACGTCCGTAAGGACACTAACACCTGAAGCTAGCGCGTCTACCAATTCCGCCACCTTCGCATACCATCAATTCTTAAAAAGAATTGCTACCACGGAGGCGCATTCTAGTGGTTTTCAGCTTTTCGTCAATAGTTAATTATCGACAGAGGTGTAATTGCTGGAAAAATGTCCATCAGCGGATTGTGGATAATTCGTTTGTCGGTCAGATAAGGCGTGTACGCCGCATCCAACACGGTATGCGGCGACAGATATCAGATACTTAACCTTTCTTCGCCTGGCGGGTCATAATGGCGCGATACACCTTGAAGCGCCCGGTTTGCGCAATCACTTCGTGGAAACCAAATGTCTCATCCAGCACGTCCGGGTAAGGCAGGAAGGCGTTCGCTACAATTCGCAGCTCGCCGCCGCTATTAAGATGACGCACCGCGCCGCGAATCAGCGTTTGCGCCGCATCCAGGCTGGTTTGCATCCCATCGTGGAACGGCGGGTTGGAGATGATCATATCAAAACGACCTTTCACCTCGGAAAAGACGTTGCTGGCAAAGACTTCACCTTCAACACTGTTGGCAGCAAGTGTTGCGCGACTGGCTTCTACCGCTGGTGCAGAAACATCACACAGAGTGAGGCGGATCTTCGGTGAATGGCGCGCAAAAGCAACGGAAAGAACGCCTGCGCCGCAGCCGACATCCAGCACTTTACCTTTCGTGTGCGGGGTTAGCGTCGAGAGCAACAACTGACTGCCGACATCCAGACCGTCGCGGCTAAACACGCCCGGCAGCGTTTTGACCGTCAAGCCATCGACGCTGTATTCGCCCCAGAATTTATTGGCATCAAATACCGGCTGCTTTTCCAGACGACCAAAATAGAGGCCGCAGCGACGGGCGCTGTCTACCTTATTCAACGGCGCATAATCGGCCAGCATCTGCTCGGCGCTGCGCACGCCGCTGCGGTTCTCGCCAACGACAAAAATATCCGTGCCCACCGGAAGCAGAGAAAGTAAATTCATCAACTGGAACTGGGCTTCCGGTTTATTCTTCGGCCAGTAGTAAATCAAAGTATCGCAATCAGCGACATCATCCGCCGTGGCGACCAGGCTAAAACGGGCGTTATCCCCCATCTGGCGGTTTAACACCTGCCAGTGGTGGAATTGCTGGGTATGAGCACGGCTGGCCGCGGTATCTAAACGCGCGGGCAGGTCATCCTGTAAGTCTCCGGCAAACAGAATACGGCTTTGTTCGAAATCATCACTGTGACGCAGCAAGACTTCACTTGCCGGGGTAAATGCAGACATGGAATGCTCCTCAATTGATACTGGCGGCGATTATAGCCATATGTTGGCGCGGTATCGACGAATTTGCTATATTTGCGCCCCTGACAACAGGAGCGATTCGCTATGACATCCCGACGAGACTGGCAGTTACAGCAACTGGGCATTACCCAGTGGTCGCTGCGTCGCCCTGGCGCGTTGCAGGGGGAGATTGCCATTGCGATCCCGCCACACGTCCGTCTGGTGATGGTGGCAAACGATCTTCCCGCCCTGACCGATCCTCTGGTGAGCGATGTTCTGCGTGCGTTAACCGTCAGCCCCGATCAAGTGCTGCAACTGACGCCAGAAAAAATCGCGATGCTGCCGCAAGGCAGCCGCTGCAACAGCTGGCGGTTGGGTACTGACGAACCGCTATCACTGGAAGGCGCTCAGGTGACATCACCGGCGCTCACCGAATTACGGGCAAACCCAACGGCACGCGCCGCGTTATGGCAACAAATTTGCACATATGAACACGATTTCTTCCCTCGAAACGACTGATTTACCAGCGGCTTTCCACATTGAACAACGCGCCCACACCTTTCCGTGGAGTGAAAAAACCTTTGCCAGCAACCAGGGCGAGCGCTATCTCAACTTTCAGTTAACGCAAAACGGCAAAATGGCGGCGTTTGCGATTACGCAAGTGGTGCTGGATGAAGCTACATTGTTCAATATTGCGGTCGATCCTGACTATCAGCGTCAGGGACTGGGAAGGGCGCTGCTGGAACATCTGATCGACGAACTGGAAAAACGCGGCGTGGCGACGCTATGGCTGGAAGTCCGTGCCTCAAATGCTGCCGCCATTGCCCTGTACGAAAGTTTAGGCTTTAACGAGGCGACGATTCGCCGCAATTACTACCCCACCACGGACGGTCGCGAAGACGCCATCATCATGGCGTTACCAATCAGTATGTAAGACAAGGTGGAATAATGAAGTGGGACTGGATTTTCTTTGATGCCGATGAAACGCTGTTTACCTTTGACTCATTCACCGGCCTGCAGCGGATGTTTCTTGATTACAGCGTCACCTTTACCGCTGAAGATTTTCAGGACTATCAGGCCGTTAACAAGCCACTGTGGGTGGATTATCAAAACGGCGTGATCACTTCATTACAGCTTCAGCACGGGCGGTTTGAGAGCTGGGCCGAACGGCTGAACGTCGAACCGGGTAAACTCAACGAGGCCTTTATTAATGCGATGGCGGAAATCTGTACGCCGTTGCCGGGGGCGGTTTCCCTGCTTAACGCCATTCGTGGCAACGCCAAAATCGGCATCATCACCAACGGCTTTAGCGCCTTGCAACAGGTGCGTCTGGAACGCACGGGCCTGCGTGATTACTTCGATTTGCTGGTGATTTCCGAAGAAGTTGGCGTTGCCAAACCGAATAAGAAAATTTTCGATTATGCGCTGGAACAGGCGGGCAATCCTGACTGTTCACGCGTGCTGATGGTTGGCGACACTGCTGAGTCCGATATTCTCGGTGGCATCAACGCCGGGCTTGCGACCTGCTGGCTGAATGCGCACAATCGCGAGCAACCAGAAGGCATCGCGCCCACCTGGACCGTTTCTTCGTTGCACGAACTGGAGCAGCTCCTGTGTAAACACTGATTGCCTCCCCCCCGTTGATGGGTAAAATAGCCGCAATTTTTCGTTTTCAACAAGCGCGGCGCGATGCCGCTTACTCAAGAAGAAAGAATTATGACGTTGTCTCCTTATTTGCAAGAGGTGGCGAAGCGCCGCACTTTTGCCATTATTTCTCACCCGGATGCCGGTAAGACTACCATCACCGAGAAGGTGCTGCTGTTCGGACAGGCCATTCAGACCGCCGGTACAGTAAAAGGCCGTGGCTCTAACCAGCACGCTAAGTCGGACTGGATGGAGATGGAAAAGCAGCGTGGGATCTCCATCACTACGTCTGTGATGCAGTTTCCGTATCACGACTGCCTGGTTAACTTGCTCGATACCCCGGGGCACGAAGACTTCTCGGAAGATACCTATCGTACCCTGACGGCGGTGGACTGCTGTCTGATGGTTATCGACGCCGCAAAAGGTGTAGAAGATCGTACCCGTAAGCTGATGGAAGTTACCCGTCTGCGCGATACGCCGATCCTCACCTTTATGAACAAACTTGACCGTGATATCCGCGACCCGATGGAACTGCTCGATGAAGTTGAGAACGAGCTGAAAATCGGCTGCGCACCGATCACCTGGCCGATTGGCTGCGGCAAGCTGTTTAAAGGCGTTTACCACCTTTATAAAGATGAAACCTATCTCTATCAGAGCGGTAAAGGCCACACCATTCAGGAAGTCCGCATTGTTAAAGGGCTGAATAACCCGGATCTCGACGCTGCGGTTGGTGAAGATCTGGCACAGCAGCTGCGTGACGAACTGGAGCTGGTGAAAGGCGCGTCTAATGAGTTCGACAAAGAGCTGTTCCTTGCGGGCGAAATCACCCCGGTATTCTTTGGTACTGCGCTGGGTAACTTCGGCGTCGATCATATGCTGGATGGCCTGGTGGAGTGGGCGCCTGCGCCGATGCCGCGTCAGACCGATACCCGTACCGTAGAAGCGAGCGAAGATAAATTTACCGGCTTCGTATTTAAAATTCAGGCCAACATGGACCCGAAACACCGCGACCGCGTGGCGTTTATGCGCGTGGTATCCGGTAAATATGAAAAAGGCATGAAGCTGCGCCAGGTGCGCACCGCGAAAGATGTAGTGATCTCCGACGCGCTGACCTTTATGGCAGGCGATCGTTCGCACGTTGAAGAAGCGTATCCGGGCGATATTCTCGGCCTGCACAACCACGGCACCATTCAGATCGGCGATACCTTTACCCAGGGTGAGATGATGAAGTTCACCGGTATTCCGAACTTCGCGCCAGAACTGTTCCGTCGTATCCGCCTGAAAGATCCGCTGAAGCAAAAACAGCTGCTCAAAGGGCTGGTACAGCTTTCCGAAGAGGGCGCGGTGCAGGTGTTCCGTCCGATCTCCAACAACGATCTGATCGTTGGTGCGGTTGGTGTGCTGCAGTTTGATGTGGTGGTAGCGCGCCTGAAGAGCGAATACAACGTTGAAGCAGTGTATGAGTCAGTCAACGTTGCCACCGCCCGCTGGGTAGAATGTGCGGACGCGAAGAAATTCGAAGAGTTCAAGCGTAAGAACGAAAGCCAACTGGCGCTTGATGGTGGCGATAACCTCGCTTACATCGCTACCAGCATGGTCAATCTGCGCCTGGCGCAGGAACGTTATCCGGACGTTCAGTTCCACCAGACCCGCGAGCATTAATTCTAGCCTCCAGGGCGCGGTAGCCGCTGCGCCCTGTCAATTTCCCTTCCTTATTAGCCGCTTACGGAATGTTCTTAAAACATTCACTTTTGCTTATGTTTTAGCTGATATCCCGAGCGGTTTCAAAATTGTGATCTATATTTAACAAAGTAATGACATTTCTGACGGCGTTAAATACCGTTCAATGCGTAGATATCAGTATCTAAAGCCGTCGATTGTCATTCTACCGATATTAATAACTGATTCAGAGGCTGTAATGGTCGTTATTCATCACCCATCGCTTTTGTGATGGCGACCATTGACTTCTGTAGAGGGTGAAGTCTCTCCCTATTCAGCAATGCAACCTCGTGTTGCCAGGCTCAAATTACGAGCAAACATACAGGAATAAATCGATGACTATGACAAGACTGAAGATTTCGAAAACTCTGCTGGCTGTAATGTTGACTTCTGCCGTCGCGACCGGCTCTGCCTACGCAGAAAACAACGCGCAGACTACCAATGAAAGCGCAGGGCAAAAAGTCGATAGCTCTATGAATAAAGTCGGTAATTTCATGGATGACAGTGCCATCACCGCGAAAGTGAAGGCGGCCCTGGTGGATCATGACAACATCAAGAGCACCGATATCTCTGTCAAAACCGATCAAAAAGTCGTGACCCTGAGCGGTTTCGTTGAAAGCCAGGCTCAGGCCGAAGAGGCGGTGAAAGTGGCGAAAGGTGTTGAGGGCGTGACCTCTGTCAGCGACAAACTGCACGTTCGCGACGCTAAAGAAAGCTCTGTGAAAGGCTATGCGGGTGACACCGCCACCACCAGTGAAACCAAAGCCAAACTGCTGGCGGACGATATCGTCCCTTCCCGTCATGTGAAAGTTGAAACCACCGATGGCGTGGTTCAGCTCTCCGGTACCGTAGATTCTCAGGCACAGAGCGACCGTGCTGAAAGTATCGCCAAAGCGGTAGATGGTGTGAAAAGCGTTAAAAATGATCTGAAAACTAAGTAATTCGTCGTAATTCGACCTCCAGAACTTTGTCGGGAGGCGCGATGTGCACCACACTAAAAATATCGCATTGAGTGATTTTCACGCTCATATCAAGCGGTGACATTAACTATGGTAAAGGAGACGCTTATGTTTCGTTGGGGCATCATATTTCTGGTTATCGCGTTAATCGCCGCCGCACTTGGGTTTGGTGGTCTGGCCGGTACTGCTGCAGGCGCAGCTAAAATTGTCTTTGTCGTCGGGATTATTCTGTTCCTGGTGAGTTTGTTCATGGGCCGAAAACGCCCCTAGATTTCAGACCATTAAGAAAATTTTATCCAAAGCCAGTCCAGCGGACTGGCTTTTGCGGTTTTAGCGAATAATAAATTGCGTTACTTTGTCATTCTTTCACAACAAAAACAGGAAGGCAGAGGTGGGGCAGCGAATACCTGTAACGCTTGGTAATATTGCGCCGTTGTCGCTAAGGCCGTTCCAGCCTGGACGGATTGCTCTGGTGTGCGAAGGCGGCGGACAGCGTGGAATTTTCACGGCTGGCGTGCTGGATGAGTTTATGCGTGCGCAGTTTAATCCTTTCGATCTTTATCTCGGCACATCTGCCGGGGCGCAGAACCTCTCGGCGTATATCTGCAATCAGCCCGGTTACGCGCGCAAAGTCATCATGCGTTACACCACAAAACGCGAATTTTTCGATCCATTGCGCTTTGTCCGTGGAGGAAATCTTATCGATCTCGACTGGCTGGTGGAGGCCACCGCAAGCCAGATGCCGTTGCAAATGGACACCGCAGCGCGGTTATTTGACAGCGGCAAATCGTTTTATATGTGCGCCTGTCGTCAGGATGACTATGCGCCGAATTACTTTTTGCCAACTAAACAAAACTGGCTGGATGTGATTCGCGCCTCCAGTGCGATACCTGGCTTTTATCGTAGCGGAGTGTCGCTGGAAGGTATTAACTACCTGGATGGTGGGATCAGTGATGCGATCCCGGTTAAAGAGGCGGCAAGGCAGGGAGCAAAAACGTTGGTCGTCATCCGCACTGTGCCGTCACAAATGTACTACACGCCACAGTGGTTCAAACGCATGGAACGCTGGCTGGGTGACAGTAGCCTGCAGCCGCTGGTCAATCTGGTGCAGCATCATGAAACAAGCTATCGTGAGATTCAGCAATTTATTGAGAAACCACCGGGCCAGCTGCGGATATTCGAAATTTATCCGCCGAAGCCATTGCATAGTATTGCGCTCGGCAGTCGGATTCCGGCGCTGCGTGAAGACTATAAACTTGGGCGTTTATGTGGGCGTTATTTTCTGGCAACGGTCGGTAAATTATTGACTGAAAAAGCGCCGCTGAGCCGCCATCTGGTGCCGGTGGTGACGCCGGAGTCGATCGTTATTCCGCCAGCGCCAGTCGCCAACGATACGCTGGTTGCCGAAGTGAGCGACGCTCCGCAGGCGAACGACCCGACATTTAACAATGAGGATCTGGCTTGATTTGCCGTTTTATCGACACCCACTGCCATTTTGATTTCCCGCCGTTTAGTGGCGATGAAGAGGCCAGCCTGCAACGTGCGGCACAAGCGGGCGTAGGCAAGATCATTGTTCCGGCGACAGAGGCGGAAAATTTTGCCCGCGTGCAGGCGTTAGCGGAAAAATATCAACCGCTGTATGCCGCATTGGGCTTGCATCCTGGTATGTTGGAAAAACATAGCGATGTGTCTCTTGATCAGCTACAGCAGGCGCTGGAAAGGCATCCGGCGAAGGTGGTGGCGGTGGGGGAGATCGGTCTGGATCTCTTCGGAGACGATCCGCAATTTGAGAGGCAGCAGTGGTTACTCGACGAACAACTGAAACTGGCGAAACGCTACGATCTGCCGGTGATCCTGCATTCACGACGCACGCACGACAAACTGGCGATGCATCTTAAACGCCACGATTTACCGTGCACTGGCGTGGTTCATGGTTTTTCCGGCAGCCTGCAACAGGCCGAACGGTTTGTGCAACTGGGCTACAAAATTGGCGTAGGCGGGACTATTACCTATCCACGCGCCAGTAAAACCCGCGATGTCATCGCAAAATTACCGCTGGCATCGTTGTTGCTGGAAACCGACGCACCAGATATGCCGCTCAATGGTTTTCAGGGGCAGGCAAACCGCCCGGAACAGGCCGCGCGGGTGTTTGACGTGCTTTGCGAGTTACGCCGGGAACCGGCGGATGAGATTGCGCAAGCGTTGCTTAATAACACCTATACGTTGTTTAACGTGCCGTAGGCCGGACAAGGCGTTTACGCCGCATCCGGCAGCTGGCGCACAATGCCTGATGCGACGCTGACGCGTCTTATCATGCCTACAAGTCTGTGCCGAACCGTAGGCCGGATAAGGCGTTTACGCCGCATCCGGCAGCTGGCGCACAATGCCTGATGCGACGCTTGACGCGTCTTATCAGGCCTACAGGCCTGCGCCGAACCGTAGGCCGGATAAGGCGTTTACGCCGCATCCGGCATATCAAAGATACAGCGCCGGAAATATCAACCTGCTCACTCCGCGCTCCCGTAATGAATCAGCCAACCTCTCAACGTCTTCCGGCGTGGCGCTCGGCCAGCTTTGCGCCTCGCCATACACGCCGTGGGCATGAAACGCGTTCAGGCGTACCGGAACATCACCAAGTCCCTTGATTAACGCCGCCAGTTCTTCGATGTGTTGCAAATAATCCACCTGGCCAGGGATTACCAGCAAACGCAGTTCCGCCAGCTTACCGCGCTCTGCCAGCAAACAGATGCTGCGCTTGATCTGCTGATTATCGCGTCCGGTTAATTGCTGATGACATTCGCTCCCCCACGCTTTGAGATCGAGCATTGCGCCGTCACACGCCGGGAGCAATTTTTCCCAGCCGGTTTCGCTCAACATGCCGTTACTGTCCACGAGGCAGGTGAGATGGCACAGTTGCGGATCGTTTTTGATGGCAGTAAACAGCGCCACCACAAACGGCAACTGGGTCGTGGCTTCGCCGCCGCTTACCGTTATCCCTTCAATAAACAGAACCGCTTTGCGGACATGGTTAAGCACCTCGTCCACGCTCATGGATTGCGCCATTGGCGTAGCATGTTGCGGACACATCTTCAGGCAGGTATCACATTGCTCGCAGACAGCCGCGCTCCACGCCACTTTGCCGTCGACAATCTGCAACGCCTGATGCGGACACTGCGGCACGCACTCTCCGCAATCATTACAGCGCCCCATCGTCCACGGATTGTGACAGTTTTTGCAGCGCAGATTGCAGCCCTGCAAAAACAGAGCCAGACGACTGCCTGGCCCGTCAACGCAGGAGAAGGGGATAATCTTACTGACTAAAGCGCATCTGCTGTTCATGGCTTATCACGCGCGGCTGGCGTTCCAGAATACGAGTGTTGCGTGCGGCTTCTTCTCCCAGCCAGGTGGTGTTGGTGCGTGAACCTTCGGCGCGATATTTTTCTAAATCCGACAAACGCACCATATAACCGGTAACGCGAACCAGATCGTTACCGCTGACATTGGCGGTAAATTCACGCATTCCGGCTTTAAAGGCACCGAGGCAAAGCTGTACCAGCGCCTGCGGATTACGTTTGATGGTTTCGTCGAGCGTCAGAATGTCGCTGATGCCGGAATAATAATAAGCATGATGCGGGGCGACAGTTTGCAGATGGGTAATCGGATCTGGCTCATCACCATATGGCAAACGCGCGCCCGGCGTGGTGCCGATATCGGAACTGATCCCCGACTGTGCGTGTAACATGGCGCGTTTTTGCCAGCCATATTTCACGGGGGTATTGGCGACAAACTCCGCCAGTTGCGCGCTAATGCGATAACCCACTTCATTTGCGGCGGCCTCTTTACCGTAGCGTGCGGCAATCCCTTCTTTTTCACACAGCAAGTTAACCGCTTCCGCCAGCCCATACATGCCAAACATCGGCACAAAACGTTCAGGATCAATCAACCCTTCTTTCACCAGGAAGCTATTCTCAAAGAAGTGTGATTGTTGATAGAGGAATTCACACCGCGCATCGATGATGGCGATCTGCTGTTGGCAGTAGTGCGGTAGAGTGCGCGTAAAGAAGTCATCCAGCGATTCGCTGCGCTCGGCAATGGCTTTCAGGTTAAGGCGTACCAGCGTGCTGCCACCACCCGCCAGCGGCAGTGAGTTGTAACAGCTCACAATCCCGTAGCCCCCTTTTGTGAAAATTTTATCATGCACCGGACCGTTGGCGATGTGCGGTTTGCTACATTCACAGACGTTTTTCGCCACTTCCAGCAGCAGGTCATCAGGGGTGATATCAGGATCGTAGATAAAGGTCAGGTTCGGTGAAACCTGCTTCAGCTCTGCGTCTGCACGTAATATTGCACGGGTAATGGGCGAATCAGACGGACCGATATTGGCATGCATAAAGGCGTCTGGCAGGGTTCTGTCGAGGTAACGCCAGAAACGTTTTATTCGAATATCGATCTCGTCTTGTGTTAGAATTCTAACATACGGTTGCAACAACGCATCCAGTTGCCCCAGGTAGACCGGCATCGATGTGACCGACGGTACATGGTGGTAAAGAATGGTCAGCAGAGAGAGTGCGTCATCAAGGTCTTTCGCGCCTTCCAGCTCCAGCCATTCGGAACCGTGCGCCAGAAAACGAGCGTAATCGGGTAAGACATAGCGCGGTTTGTACGGCGCATGACCTTCAAACATATCGCAGATTACCCCCTCATCCAGCGCGCGGCGGGCTTCGGCAGGCAGCTGTGGGTAAGGCAGATTGTTTTCTGCTTCCAGTGCCAGAAAATGGCGCTTCTGCTCCGGGCTAAGTACCGGGCTGGTGACAATTTGCTGGCAACGTTGTTGCAGTGCATTTTCATGAGAAGTGGGCATCTTCTTTTCCTTTTATGCCGAAGGTGATGCGCCATTGTAAGAAGTTTCGTGATGTTCACTTTGATCCTGATGCGTTTGCCACCACTGACGCATTCATTTGAAAGTGAATTATTTGAACCAGATCGCATTACAGTGATGCAAACTTGTAAGTAGATTTCCTTAATTGTGATGTACATCGAAGTGTGTTGCGGAGTAGATGTTAGAATACTAACAAACTCGCAAGGTGAATTTTATTGGCGACAAGCCAGGAGAATGAAATGACTGATCTGAAAGCAAGCAGCCTGCGTGCACTGAAATTGATGGACCTGACCACCCTGAATGACGACGACACCGATGAGAAAGTGATCGCACTGTGTCATCAGGCCAAAACTCCGGTCGGCAATACCGCCGCTATCTGTATCTATCCTCGCTTTATCCCGATTGCTCGCAAAACTCTGAAAGAGCAGGGCACCCCGGAAATCCGTATCGCTACGGTAACTAACTTCCCACACGGTAACGACGACATCGAAATCGCGCTGGCAGAAACCCGTGCGGCAATCGCCTACGGTGCCGATGAAGTTGACGTGGTGTTCCCGTACCGCGCGCTGATGGCAGGTAACGAGCAGGTTGGTTTTGACCTGGTGAAAGCCTGTAAAGAGGCTTGCGCTGCGGCGAACGTACTGCTGAAAGTGATTATTGAAACCGGCGAACTGAAAGACGAAGCGCTGATCCGTAAAGCGTCTGAAATCTCCATCAAAGCGGGTGCTGACTTCATCAAAACCTCTACCGGTAAAGTGGCTGTGAATGCGACGCCGGAAAGCGCGCGCATCATGATGGAAGTGATCCGCGATATGGGCGTAGAAAAAACCGTTGGTTTCAAACCGGCAGGCGGCGTGCGTACTGCGGAAGATGCGCAGAAATATCTCGCCATTGCAGATGAACTGTTCGGTGCTGACTGGGCTGATGCGCGTCACTACCGCTTTGGTGCTTCCAGCTTGCTGGCAAGCCTGCTGAAAGCTCTGGGCCACGGCGACGGTAAGAGCGCCAGCAGCTACTAAGGCTTGATTTGCCGGATGATGCAGCGATGCTCATCCGGTTCCCCGATTACCTCGTCTCTTTTCCACGGGAGGTTACCTTGTTTCTCGCACAAGAAATTATTCGTAAAAAACGTGATGGTCATGCGCTGAGTGATGAAGAAATTCGTTTCTTTATCAACGGCATTCGCGACAACACTATCTCCGAAGGGCAGATTGCCGCCCTCGCGATGACCATTTTCTTCCACGATATGACAATGCCTGAGCGTGTCTCGCTGACCATGGCGATGCGAGATTCAGGAACCGTTCTCGACTGGAAAAGCCTGCATCTGAATGGCCCGATTGTTGATAAACACTCGACCGGCGGTGTCGGCGATGTGACTTCGCTGATGTTGGGGCCAATGGTCGCTGCCTGTGGCGGCTATATTCCGATGATCTCCGGTCGCGGCCTCGGTCATACTGGCGGTACGCTCGACAAACTGGAATCCATCCCTGGCTTCGACATTTTCCCGGATGACAACCGTTTCCGCGAAATTATTAAAGACGTCGGCGTGGCGATTATCGGCCAGACCAGCTCACTGGCTCCGGCGGATAAACGTTTCTACGCGACCCGCGATATTACCGCAACCGTGGATTCAATCCCGCTGATCACCGCCTCTATTCTGGCGAAGAAACTGGCGGAAGGTCTGGACGCGCTGGTGATGGACGTGAAAGTGGGTAGCGGCGCGTTTATGCCGACCTACGAACTCTCTGAAGCCCTTGCCGAAGCGATTGTTGGCGTGGCTAACGGCGCTGGCGTGCGCACCACCGCGCTGCTCACCGATATGAATCAGGTACTGGCCTCCAGTGCAGGTAACGCGGTTGAAGTTCGTGAAGCGGTGCAGTTCCTGACGGGTGAACATCGTAACCCGCGTCTGTTTGATGTCACGATGGCACTGTGCGTGGAGATGCTGATCTCCGGCAAACTGGCGAAAAATGACGCCGAAGCGCGCGCGAAATTGCAGGCGGTGCTGGACAACGGTAAAGCGGCAGAAGTCTTTGGTCGTATGGTCGCGGCACAAAAAGGCCCGACCGACTTCGTTGAGAACTACGCGAAGTATCTGCCGACAGCGATGCTGACGAAAGCAGTCTATGCTGATACCGAAGGGTTTGTCAGTGAAATGGATACCCGCGCACTGGGGATGGCAGTGGTTGCAATGGGCGGCGGACGCCGTCAGGCATCTGACACCATCGATTACAGCGTCGGCTTTACTGATATGGCGCGTCTGGGCGACCAGGTAGACGGTCAGCGTCCGCTGGCAGTTATCCACGCGAAAGACGAAAACAGCTGGCAGGAAGCGGCGAAAGCGGTGAAAGCGGCAATTAAACTTGCCGATAAAGCACCGGAAAGCACACCAACTGTCTATCGCCGCATCAGCGAATAACGGTATACTGATCCGATCATTTAAATTTGAAGCACTGAGTACGGAGAACATATGAAACGTGCATTTATTATGGTGCTGGACTCATTCGGCATCGGCGCTACAGAAGATGCAGAACGCTTTGGTGACGTCGGGGCTGACACCCTGGGTCATATCGCAGAAGCTTGTGCCAAAGGCGAAGCTGACCACGGTCGTAAAGGCCCGCTCAATCTGCCAAATCTGACCCGTCTTGGGCTGGCGAAAGCACACGAAGGTTCTACCGGTTTCATTCCGGCGGGAATGGATGGCAACGCTGAAGTTATCGGCGCGTACGCATGGGCGCACGAAATGTCATCCGGTAAAGACACCCCGTCTGGTCACTGGGAAATTGCTGGTGTGCCGGTTCTGTTTGAGTGGGGATACTTCTCCGATCACGAAAACAGCTTCCCGCAAGAGTTGCTGGATAAACTGGTCGAACGCGCTAATCTGCCGGGTTACCTCGGTAACTGCCACTCTTCCGGTACGGTCATTCTGGATCAACTGGGCGAAGAGCATATGAAAACCGGCAAGCCGATTTTCTATACCTCCGCTGACTCCGTGTTCCAGATTGCCTGCCATGAAGAAACCTTTGGCCTGGATAAACTCTACGAGCTGTGCGAAATCGCCCGTGAAGAGCTGACCAACGGCGGCTACAACATCGGTCGTGTTATCGCTCGTCCGTTTATCGGCGACAAAGCCGGTAACTTCCAGCGTACTGGTAACCGTCACGACCTGGCTGTTGAGCCGCCAGCACCGACCGTGCTGCAGAAACTGGTTGATGAAAAACACGGCCAGGTGGTTTCGGTCGGTAAAATTGCAGACATCTATGCCAACTGCGGTATCACCAAAAAAGTGAAAGCGACCGGGCTGGACGCGCTGTTTGACGCCACCATCAAAGAGATGAAAGAAGCGGGTGATAACACCATCGTCTTCACCAACTTCGTTGACTTCGACTCTTCCTGGGGCCACCGCCGCGACGTCGCCGGTTATGCTGCGGGTCTGGAACTGTTCGACCGCCGTCTGCCGGAGCTGATGTCTTTGCTGCGCGATGACGATATTCTGATTCTCACTGCTGACCACGGTTGTGACCCGACCTGGACCGGTACTGACCACACGCGTGAACACATTCCGGTACTGGTTTACGGCCCGAAAGTGAAACCAGGTTCGCTGGGTCATCGTGAAACCTTCGCGGATATCGGCCAGACTCTGGCAAAATATTTTGGTACTTCTGATATGGAATATGGCAAAGCCATGTTCTGATGGATTTGGGCGGAGCAGTGACTCCGCCTTTAATATGTCACAAAAAGGATAAAACGATGGCTACTCCACACATTAATGCAGAAATGGGCGATTTTGCTGACGTAGTTTTGATGCCAGGCGACCCGCTGCGTGCGAAGTATATTGCTGAAACTTTCCTTGAAGATGCCCGTGAAGTGAACAACGTTCGCGGTATGCTGGGCTTCACTGGTACTTACAAAGGCCGCAAAATTTCCGTAATGGGCCACGGTATGGGTATCCCGTCCTGCTCCATCTACACCAAAGAACTGATCACTGATTTCGGCGTGAAGAAAATTATCCGCGTGGGTTCCTGTGGCGCTGTTCTGCCGCACGTAAAACTGCGCGACGTCGTTATCGGTATGGGTGCCTGCACCGATTCCAAAGTTAACCGCATCCGTTTTAAAGACCATGACTTTGCCGCTATCGCTGACTTCGACATGGTGCGTAACGCGGTAGACGCGGCAAAAGCACTGGGCGTTGATGCTCGCGTTGGTAACCTGTTCTCCGCTGACCTGTTCTACTCTCCGGACGGCGAAATGTTCGACGTGATGGAAAAATACGGCATCCTCGGCGTGGAAATGGAAGCGGCGGGTATCTACGGCGTCGCTGCAGAATTTGGCGCGAAAGCCCTGACCATCTGCACCGTGTCTGACCACATCCGCACTCACGAGCAGACCACTGCCGCTGAGCGTCAGACCACCTTCAACGACATGATCAAAATCGCGCTGGAATCCGTTCTGCTGGGCGATAAAGAGTAATTGTGTTTTGCTGAAAGGCGATTGTCGTGTGAAGCCGGAGTGGGAGACTGCTCCGGCTTTTTAGTATTTATTCATTTATCTCTCCAGCTTGAATATTTTCGCTATACTTTTCAGTGAAATATGTTAATAAATCTATTCAAGTATCTATTCACGAATCTATTCATTAATGAGCGAACTGACCGATCTTTTACTGCAAGGGCCGCGTTCTGCCCCGGAATTGCGCCAGCGTCTGGCAATCAGTCAGGCGACGTTCTCACGCCTTGTTGCCAGAGAAAATCGGGTGATTCGCTTTGGTAAAGCACGGGCAACGCGATATGTACTGCTGCGTCCTTATCGCGGAATTGAGCGTATTCCCGTCTGGCGGGTGGACGATGCCGGAAAGGCGCATAAATTCGCCGACATCCGGTTGTGCTGGCCACAGGGAAGTTGTCTGGTAACAGGCGCAGATGGCGACGAACAGTGGTTTGATGGTTTGCCCTGGTATTTGACCGATCTCCGACCGCAGGGCTTTTTAGGGCGCGCGTGGGGCAGAAAGTTAGCCGCGCAACTGAATCTGACTGATGATATACGTCTCTGGCAGGAAGAAGATGTGCTCTACGCCCTGACCGTATTTAACGGTGAATATACTGGCGGTTGGTTGGTCGGGGAGGGGAATTATCAGCGATGGATTACTGCACAACGCCCTGCGGAAATTCCTTTGGATCAAAAACTCACCCGTTACGAACAGTTGGCAAGCGATGCTCTGGCTGGAGAAATTGTGGGTTCTTCTGCGGGCGGCGAGCAGCCAAAATTTACCTGCTATGCACAAACGCCGTCAGGCAATAAACATGTGTTGGTGAAATTCACCGTGCCACAGCAAACCGCAGTCAGCCAACGTTGGGGGGACCTGCTAATTGCTGAATCTATTGCCGCGCAAATCCTGCGTGACGGCGGGATCCACGCCATCGAGTCAACGGTGCTTGTAACAAGTAACAGGCAGGTATTCCTGGAAGCGGAACGCTTTGACTGCAAAGGTAACGATGGTCGCTTGCCCATTGTGTCGCTGGAGGCGGTGCAAAGTGAGTTTATCTCTTCTCCGGGATCGTGGCCGGAGGCAATGCGGCATTTGTGTGAGCAACAACTTGTCACTCACCAGAGCGTGGCGCAAACAGAAGTGATCTGGGCGTTTGGGCGACTTATCGCCAACAGCGATATGCACGCAGGCAATTTATCATTTTATTTATCTGAACCACCATTTGCGCTGACACCCGTCTACGACATGCTGCCGATGGCCTATGCGCCAAACAGCGCCGGAATGCTGCGTGATGCTGCCATTGAGGTGAAGTTTGATCTTAACATCAGTAAAAGCGCATGGTTAACGGCGATCCCGCTGGCGCAGCAGTTCTGGCAAACGGTCGCCAGAGATCCGCGTATCAGCGAGGCGTTTCGCCACATTGCGCAAGAAATGCCGGAAAAAATCCGGCAAATCGAAGAGAAAGTTACCCGCATGGGTGGGTAACTACCGCACCGCCCCTGCCATCCATGCCGACAACTCCCGTAGCTCTTTTTCCTGTTCCTGGAAGTCAACCAGCAGCGCTTCGCACTCCTGTTGCAGCATATCCGCGCGGTACAGACAGCCTTGCAGTCGCCCGGCGAGGGCTTCCAGCGGCGCGGGGTTGAGACTGTCGGTAAACACCTGGGCGCGGGTGATATGGCCTTTTTCAACGTCGAAATGCAGTTCCACGCCGCCCCAGGTAAAGCGTTCATCCAGCAGATGCGAGAATGCCGGAGCCTGACCGAAGTTCCATTCCCAGCTACTCTGGCGGGCAAAGGTTTCGGCGAAGTTTGGCAAGTCTGGCGTTTTGTCCGGGGAGATGATTTCCGCTTCCACGCGCTCGCCATAATGGGCGAAAAAGGCCTCGGTTATGGCCTCGCAAACCTGCTCATGGGTGATCCCCGGTAGCAATTCGGTCAGATTGGTCACGCGGGAACGCACTGAGGTAATGCCTTTCGCCGCCAGTTTCTTTTTATCCGGATTGAGATAGTTTGCCAGGCGGCTAAGGTCGGCATTGAGCAGCAAAGTGCCGTGGTGGAAGCCACGATCTTTGGTTTCGCGATAGGCCGAGCCTGAGACTTTGCGGTCGCCTTCGGCGGTTTTCACCACCAGATCGTTACGCCCGGAAGCTTCGGCGCTGACGCCAAGCGCGTTCAGCGCATTGAGCACAATCGACGTGGAGATAGTTTTATCGTACTCCGGCTTGCCAGCCATAAAGGTAAAACAGGTATTGCCGAGATCGTGGAACACCGCGCCGCCACCGCTACTGCGCCGCGCCAGGCGGACGTTATCTTCTTCCATCCGCCGGGTATTACACTCTTTCCACGGGTTCTGCGCACGACCAATCACTACCGTGTCGGCATTGCGCCAGAGAAACAGAACGCGCTGCGTGGCGGGCATCTGGCGAAAAATACACTCCTCTACCGCCAGGTTAAACCACGGGTCGTAAGAGTCAGAGATGAGCAGGCGTAATGTGGACATAACGATTTCCTTTCTTGTAGTAATGGGTCACTCTTTTTTCTCGCTTTCTTCCTCTTCCGGCACCGGTTTGCTGGCGGTTAACAGGAAGGGCGATTGCTGCCAGCGGGTGCGTTTACCCTGTAGCAGCGTGCGGGTCAGCACTACGCCGATTGCCAGCGAGAGCAGCAACATCAGGCGTAAAATGTTAGTGGTGTTATCCACCTGTTGGGCTTCGGTGGCGAGCGTATGGGTGTCGAGCGTCAGGCGCAGATAGCCGAGCGGTCCGTTTTTACCCGCAATGGGTTCGACAATCTGCTGATTAAAATAGCCGCCCGCTTTTTTGCCGTCGAGCGCCAGCCGGTCGCGCACGTCGACGCTTTCGCCAGAACGGGCGATAAGATCGCCTTGTTCATCATATACGCCTGCGTCGAGAATGCGGCTTTCATCCGTTAACTGATCGAGGATCGCCTGAATGCGTTTTTCATCCGGTGAGTCGGTACGCATCAGCGGTGCAACGTTTAGCGTCACCTGCCGCGCCAGGGTGCGGGCCAGTTCTTCCAGTTGCGGATTACGCTGTCGCTGGTGGTTTTGACTAAACCATGACGCCCCCTGCATCAGCGCCACTAACAAGGCAAGACAGAACAGGACAATCACTGCCCGATGCAGCCGGAATTTCAGTTTTGTGCGAGCCATCTTCCACCCTTTGAAAATTTGAGACTTAATGTTGCCAGAAGCAATGGATACAAGGTAGCCTCATGCGTTATTTTCCCTGCTTCGAACGATTTTACAGGAGCCTTAATGCCTAACATTACCTGGTGCGACTTGCCTGAAGATGTCTCTTTATGGCCTGGTCTGCCTCTTTCATTAAGTGGTGATGAAGTGATGCCACTGGATTACCACGCAGGTCGTAGCGGCTGGCTGCTGTATGGTCGTGGGCTGGATAAACAACGTCTGACCCAATACCAGAGCAAACTGGGCGCGGCTATGGTGATTGTTGCCGCCTGGTGCGTGGAAGATTATCAGGTGATTCGTCTGGCAGGTTCACTCACTGCGCGGGCTACGCGCCTGGCCCATGAAGCGCAACTGGATGTCGCACCGCTGGGGAAAATCCCACACCTGCGCACGCCGGGTTTGCTGGTGATGGACATGGATTCCACCGCCATCCAGATTGAATGTATTGATGAAATTGCCAAACTGGCCGGAACGGGCGAGAGGGTGGCGGAGGTAACCGAACGGGCGATGCGCGGCGAACTCGATTTTACCGCCAGCCTGCGCAGCCGCGTGGCGACGCTGAAAGGCGCTGACGCCAATATTCTGCAACAGGTGCGTGAAAATCTGCCGCTGATGTCAGGCTTAACGCAGCTGGTACTCAAGCTGGAAACGCTGGGCTGGAAAGTGGCGATTGCCTCCGGCGGCTTTACTTTCTTTGCTGAATACCTGCGCGACAAGCTGCGCCTGACAGCCGTGGTAGCCAATGAACTGGAGATCATGGACGGTAAATTTACCGGCAATGTGATCGGCGACATCGTTGACGCGCAATATAAAGCGAAAACCCTGACCCGCCTCGCGCAGGAGTATGAAATCCCGCTGGCGCAGACCGTGGCGATTGGCGATGGAGCCAATGACCTGCCGATGATCAAAGCGGCAGGGCTGGGGATTGCCTACCATGCCAAGCCAAAAGTGAATGAAAAGACGGAAGTCACCATCCGTCACGCTGACCTGATGGGGGTATTCTGCATCCTCTCTGGCAGCCTGAATCAGAAGTAATTGTCCGCCCGTCATCCTGCGGGCGGCACAGCATTAACGAGGTACATCGTGGCAAAAGCTCCAAAACGCGCCTTTGTTTGTAATGAATGCGGGGCCGATTATCCGCGCTGGCAGGGGCAGTGCAGTGCCTGTCATGCCTGGAACACCATCACCGAGGTGCGTCTTGCAGCGTCGCCAACGGTGGCGCGTAACGAGCGTCTCAGTGGCTATGCCGGTAGCGCCGGAGTGGCAAAAGTCCAGAAACTTTCCGACATCAGCCTTGAAGAGCTGCCGCGTTTTTCCACCGGATTTAAAGAGTTCGACCGCGTATTAGGCGGCGGCGTGGTGCCGGGAAGCGCCATTCTGATTGGCGGTAACCCTGGTGCGGGGAAATCCACGCTGTTGCTGCAAACGCTGTGCAAACTGGCGCAGCAGATGAAAACGCTGTATGTCACCGGCGAAGAGTCGCTGCAACAGGTGGCAATGCGCGCTCATCGCCTTGGCCTGCCGACTGACAATCTTAATATGCTGTCGGAAACCAGCATCGAGCAGATCTGCCTGATTGCCGAAGAAGAGCAACCGAAGCTGATGGTAATTGACTCCATCCAGGTGATGCATATGGCGGATGTACAATCATCGCCTGGCAGCGTGGCACAGGTGCGTGAAACGGCGGCTTATCTGACGCGCTTCGCCAAAACGCGCGGTGTGGCGATTGTCATGGTTGGGCACGTAACCAAAGATGGCTCGCTGGCTGGCCCTAAAGTGCTGGAACACTGTATCGACTGTTCGGTGCTTTTGGATGGCGATGCCGACTCCCGTTTTCGCACCTTACGCAGCCATAAAAACCGCTTCGGCGCGGTGAATGAGCTGGGTGTCTTTGCAATGACCGAGCAGGGGCTGCGTGAAGTCAGCAACCCTTCGGCAATTTTCTTAAGTCGCGGCGATGAAGTGACCTCCGGTAGCTCAGTGATGGTAGTGTGGGAAGGAACGCGTCCGCTGCTGGTGGAGATTCAGGCGCTCGTCGATCACTCGATGATGGCGAATCCACGCCGCGTGGCAGTCGGGCTGGAGCAAAACCGTCTGGCAATCCTGCTGGCGGTGCTTCACCGTCACGGTGGTCTACAAATGGCCGATCAGGATGTGTTTGTTAACGTGGTCGGTGGCGTGAAGGTGACGGAAACCAGTGCCGATTTAGCGTTACTGCTGGCGATGGTTTCCAGCCTGCGTGACAGACCGCTACCGCAGGATCTGGTGGTGTTTGGTGAAGTCGGGCTGGCAGGGGAGATCCGCCCGGTGCCCAGCGGCCAGGAACGAATCTCAGAAGCGGCGAAACACGGTTTTCGCCGGGCGATTGTTCCGGCGGCTAACGTGCCGAAAAAAACGCCGGAAGGGATGCAGATTTTTGGCGTTAAAAAACTCTCCGACGCGCTTAGCGTGTTCGACGACTTATAATGAGAGATACGGAGGGAGATATGTCGTCATTTGATTACCTGAAAACTGCCATCAAGCAACAGGGCTGCACGCTACAGCAGGTAGCTGATGCCAGCGGTATGACCAAAGGGTATTTAAGCCAGTTACTGAATGCCAAAATTAAAAGCCCCAGCGCACAAAAGCTGGAGGCATTGCACCGTTATTTGGGACTTGAATTTCCCCGGCAGAAGAAAACGATCGGTGTCGTATTCGGTAAGTTTTACCCGCTGCATACCGGACATATCTACCTTATCCAGCGCGCCTGTAGCCAGGTTGACGAGCTGCATATCATTATGGGTTTTGACGATACCCGCGACCGCGCATTGTTCGAAGACAGCGCCATGTCGCAGCAGCCCACGGTGCCGGATCGTCTGCGCTGGCTATTGCAAACCTTTAAATATCAGAAAAATATCCGTATTCATGCTTTCAATGAAGAGGGCATGGAGCCATATCCACACGGCTGGGATGTATGGAGCAACGGCATCAAAAAGTTTATGGCTGAAAAAGGGATTCAGCCGGACCTGATCTACACCTCGGAAGAAGCCGATGCGCCACAGTATATGGAACATCTGGGGATCGAGACGGTGCTGGTCGATCCGAAGCGTACCTTTATGAGTATCAGCGGTGCGCAGATCCGCGAAAACCCGTTCCGCTACTGGGAATATATTCCTACGGAAGTGAAGCCATTCTTTGTGCGTACCGTGGCGATCCTCGGTGGTGAATCGAGCGGTAAATCCACCCTGGTAAACAAACTTGCCAATATCTTCAACACTACCAGTGCGTGGGAATATGGTCGTGATTATGTCTTTTCGCACCTCGGTGGCGATGAGATCGCGTTGCAGTATTCCGACTACGATAAAATCGCGCTGGGACATGCGCAATATATTGATTTTGCAGTGAAATATGCCAATAAAGTGGCGTTTATCGACACCGATTTTGTCACTACCCAGGCGTTCTGCAAAAAGTACGAAGGGCGTGAGCATCCGTTTGTGCAGGCGTTGATTGATGAATACCGTTTCGATCTGGTGATCCTGCTGGAGAACAACACGCCGTGGGTGGCGGATGGTTTACGCAGCCTCGGCAGTTCGGTGGATCGCAAAGAGTTCCAGAACTTGCTGGTGGAGATGCTGGAAGAGAACAATATCGAATTCGTGCGGGTTGAAGAGGACGATTACGACAGCCGTTTTCTGCGCTGCGTGGAGCTGGTGCGGGAGATGATGGGGGAGCAGAGGTAAGAACCAATGCCTGATGCGACGCTTACCGCGTCTTATCAGGCCTGGAGATTCACAACGTATTGAAATTGCTTGGTTTGTAGGCCGGATAAGGCGTTTACGCCGCATCCGGCATTTTACGCATTACTTCGCAATACGCTTGTACTTGATACGCTTCGGCTCCAGCGCGTCTGCGCCCAGCGTGCGTTTCTTGTACTCTTCGTACTCGGTAAAGTTACCTTCGAAGAACTCAACTTTACCTTCATCCTGGTAATCCAGAATGTGCGTGGCGATACGGTCGAGGAACCAACGGTCGTGCGAGATAACCATCGCGCAGCCCGGGAACTCCAGCAGGGCGTTTTCCAGCGCGCGCAGGGTTTCGATATCCAGGTCGTTGGTTGGTTCGTCGAGCAGCAGCATGTTGCCGCCAACCTGCAGCAGCTTCGCCAGATGCAGACGACCGCGCTCACCGCCGGAGAGTTCGCCAACGCGTTTACCCTGATCAACCCCTTTAAAGTTAAAGCGGCCAACGTAGGCGCGGCTCGGCATCTCGGTGTTGCCGATCTTCATGATATCCAGCCCGCCGGAAACTTCTTCCCAAACGGTTTTGCTGTTATCCATTGAGTCACGGAACTGATCAACCGACGCCAGTTTCACTGTTTCACCCAAAGTGATGGTGCCGCTGTCCGGCTGTTCCTGACCAGAGATCATACGGAACAGCGTCGATTTACCCGCACCGTTCGGACCGATGATCCCGACGATCGCTCCTTTCGGGATCGAGAAGCTCAGGGAGTCAATCAGCAGACGATCACCATAGGATTTACGCAGGTTGCTGACTTCCAGCACTTTATCGCCCAGACGCGGTCCAGGTGGAATAAACAGTTCGTTGGTTTCGTTACGTTTCTGATATTCGGTGCTGTTGAGTTCTTCAAAGCGCGCCAGACGTGCTTTACCTTTTGACTGACGGCCTTTAGTTCCCTGACGTACCCACTCCAGCTCTTTCTCGATCGACTTACGACGCGCCGCTTCTTGTGAAGCTTCCTGCGCCAGACGCTGATCTTTCTGCTCCAGCCAGGAGGAGTAGTTACCTTCCCACGGAATACCTTCACCGCGGTCAAGTTCGAGGATCCAGCCCGCAACGTTATCGAGGAAGTAACGGTCGTGGGTAATCGCCACCACGGTGCCTTCGAAGTCGTGCAGGAAGCGCTCCAGCCACGCTACGGATTCCGCATCCAGGTGGTTGGTCGGTTCGTCGAGCAGCAGCATGTCTGGTTTTTCCAGCAGCAGGCGGCACAACGCCACGCGACGACGCTCACCACCGGAAAGGTTAGCGATTTTCGCATCCCAGTCCGGCAGACGCAGCGCATCCGCCGCACGCTCCAGCTGAACGTTCAGGTTGTGACCGTCGTGAGCCTGAATGATCTCTTCCAGACGGCCTTGTTCAGCGGCCAGCTTGTCAAAATCGGCATCCGGATCGGCATACAGCGCATACACTTCATCCAGGCGTTTCAGGGCGTTAACCACTTCAGAAACCGCTTCTTCAATGGACTCACGAACGGTGTGTTCCGGGTTCAGCTGCGGTTCCTGCGGCAGATAACCAATCTTGATGTCTGGCTGCGGACGCGCTTCACCTTCGATGTCTTTATCAATGCCCGCCATAATGCGCAGCAGGGTGGACTTACCCGCGCCGTTCAGACCCAGGACACCAATTTTTGCCCCAGGGAAGAAACTCAGAGAGATGTTTTTCAAAATATGACGTTTCGGCGGAACAACTTTGCCGACACGATGCATGGTATAAACGAATTGAGCCACGTTGGACTTCGCCTCTATGTTTATCGTGATGATGAGTTTTCAAAGGCGAAGTGTAGCCTGTTTCCCTGTCTAATCCCAGCCAGTCGATCACCCCGTAAAAGTAAAAAAGTGTCCGTAACGTGGCGTAAACGGCAATGACTGGTTAGCATAAATCTATTACGCGGCATGACGCTGCATTGATGTATTTACACTTAGAGGATGCGCTTGTGGAAAAAGCCAAACACGTTACCTGGCGGCTGTTGGCTGCCGGTGTCTGTCTGCTGACGGTCAGCAGCGTGGCGCGAGCCGACTCACTGGATGAGCAGCGTAGCCGTTACGCGCAAATTAAGCAGGCCTGGGATAATCGACAAATGGATGTGGTCGAACAAATGATGCCTGGACTGAAAGATTACCCACTTTATCCCTACCTGGAATACCGCCAGATCACTGATGACCTGATGAATCAACCGGCGGTGACGGTCACTAACTTTGTTCGCGCTAACCCCACGCTTCCTCCCGCTCGCACGCTGCAATCTCGTTTCGTCAATGAACTGGCGCGGCGTGAAGACTGGCGTGGCTTGTTAGCCTTTAGCCCGGAAAAGCCCGGAACTACCGAAGCGCAATGTAATTACTACTATGCGAAATGGAACACCGGGCAGAGTGAAGAAGCCTGGCAAGGGGCGAAAGAGCTGTGGCTAACCGGCAAGAGCCAGCCTAACGCCTGTGACAAGTTATTTAGCGTCTGGCGTGCGTCAGGTAAACAAGATCCGCTGGCGTATTTAGAGCGTATCCGTCTGGCGATGAAAGCGGGTAACACCGGCCTGGTAACAGTGCTGGCAGGGCAGATGCCTGCCGATTACCAGACTATCGCTTCGGCAATCATTTCACTGGCGAACAACCCTAATACGGTACTGACCTTCGCGCGTACAACCGGCGCGACCGATTTTACCCGTCAAATGGCGGCGGTGGCGTTTGCCAGTGTGGCGCGGCAGGATGCTGAAAATGCACGGCTGATGATCCCGTCGCTTGCTCAGGCACAGCAGCTTAATGAAGATCAGATTCAGGAGCTGCGCGATATTGTCGCCTGGCGTTTGATGGGCAACGATGTCACCGACGAGCAGGCGAAATGGCGCGATGACGCGATTATGCGCTCGCAATCTACTTCGCTTATTGAACGCCGTGTGCGAATGGCGCTTGGCACCGGCGATCGTCGCGGCCTGAATACCTGGCTGGCGCGTCTGCCTATGGAAGCGAAAGAGAAAGATGAATGGCGTTACTGGCAGGCGGATTTACTGCTGGAACGCGGACGTGAAGCTGAAGCAAAAGAGATTTTGCATCAACTCATGCAACAGCGTGGTTTCTACCCGATGGTTGCTGCACAACGCATCGGCGAAGAGTATGAGCTGAAGATTGATAAAGCGCCGCAGAATGTTGACAGCGCCCTGACTCAGGGGCCGGAGATGGCGCGCGTGCGCGAGTTGATGTACTGGAATCTCGATAACACCGCGCGTAGCGAGTGGGCCAATCTGGTGAAGAGCAAGTCAAAAACAGAGCAGGCTCAACTGGCTCGGTATGCTTTCAATAACCAATGGTGGGATCTTAGCGTTCAGGCAACGATCGCCGGGAAGCTGTGGGATCATCTGGAAGAGCGATTCCCGCTGGCTTACAACGATCTTTTCAAACGCTACACCAGTGGTAAGGAGATCCCGCAAAGCTATGCGATGGCGATTGCTCGTCAGGAGAGTGCCTGGAATCCGAAAGTGAAATCACCGGTAGGGGCCAGCGGCCTGATGCAGATTATGCCTGGTACCGCGACCCATACGGTGAAGATGTTCTCTATTCCCGGTTATAGCAGCCCTGGGCAATTGCTGGATCCGGAAACGAACATCAACATTGGCACCAGTTACCTGCAATATGTTTATCAGCAGTTTGGCAATAACCGTATTTTCTCCTCAGCAGCTTATAACGCCGGACCAGGGCGGGTGCGGACCTGGCTTGGCAACAGCGCAGGGCGTATCGACGCAGTGGCATTTGTCGAGAGTATTCCATTCTCCGAGACGCGCGGTTATGTGAAAAACGTGCTGGCTTATGACGCTTACTACCGCTATTTCATGGGGGATAAACCGACGTTGATGAGCGCCACGGAATGGGGACGTCGTTACTGATCCACACGTTTATGATATGCTATCGTACTCTTTAGCGAGTACAACCGGGGGAGGCATTTTGCTTCCCCCGCTAACAATGGCGACATACTATGGCCCAACAATCACCCTATTCAGCAGCGATGGCAGAACAGCGTCACCAGGAGTGGTTACGTTTTGTCGACCTGCTTAAGAATGCCTACCAAAACGATCTCCATTTACCGTTGTTAAACCTGATGCTGACGCCAGATGAGCGCGAAGCGTTGGGGACTCGCGTGCGTATTGTCGAAGAGCTGTTGCGCGGCGAAATGAGCCAGCGTGAGTTAAAAAATGAACTCGGCGCGGGCATCGCGACGATTACGCGTGGATCTAATAGTCTGAAAGCCGCGCCCGTCGAGCTGCGCCAGTGGCTGGAAGACGTGTTGCTGAAAAGCGATTGATTTTGTAGGCCTGATAAGACGCGTCAGCGTCGCATCAGGCATCGTGCACCGAATGCCGGATGCGGCGTGAACGCCTAATCAGGCCTGCAATGGCTGATACACGGCATTATGAAACGGACTCAGCGCCAGGATCACCGCCTGGTGATAGACGCTGGTGCGAGTGAGTTTCCCGGCGGTAAACACGCCGATCGCCCCTTCCTTACGACCAATCTCATCAATACCGGTATAACGCGACATCACGGGACCAAGCGCCTCACCTTCACGCACTTTTTCCAGAATCACCGCAGGCAACGGCAAAGTAGCCGAACGCGCCTCGCCGCGCTGGCTGGCGTTTTCAATCACCACCCAACTGAAAGTGCTGTCACCATCGATGCCAGCTTCAATCGCCACCCAAAAATCAGCCTCAGGAAGTAAACGGCGGGCATTGGCTACCCTATTTCGTGCGCCAGCGCGCGTTTCCTCACTGCCAAAGGGCTGTTCCGGTACACCGCTCTCGACGGCAACGGATGCAATATGGCAGGATCCTTCGCCGAAGATCTCGTGAAATGCCTGCAGAATGGCCTGAATTTTAGCGGGATTGGTGGTCGCACAGACAACTTGGTGCATAATCAGCATTACTCAGAAAATTAACGTTACAGCAGTATACGGAAAAAAAGCATGTTACAGGTATACCTAGTCCGCCACGGTGAAACGCAGTGGAACGCCGAGCGACGTATTCAGGGCCAGTCTGACAGCCCGCTGACCGCCAAAGGTGAGCAACAGGCGATGCAGGTGGCAACCCGTGCCAAAGAGCTTGGCATTACGCATATCATCAGTAGCGATTTAGGACGCACCCGGCGCACGGCGGAAATCATCGCCCAGGCCTGCGGCTGTGACATCATATTTGATTCTCGCCTGCGTGAATTAAATATGGGTGTACTGGAAACAAGAAATATCGATTCACTCACCGAAGAAGAAGAGAACTGGCGTCGGCAACTGGTCAATGGCACCGTTGACGGGCGTATTCCTGAAGGCGAGTCAATGCAGGAGCTCAGCGATCGCGTTAATGCGGCACTGGAATCTTGCCGGGACTTACCGCAGGGAAGCCGACCGCTACTGGTGAGCCATGGTATTGCACTGGGATGCCTGGTGAGTACGATTCTCGGATTACCAGCATGGGCAGAGCGCCGCTTACGTCTGCGTAACTGTTCTATTTCGCGCGTGGATTATCAGGAAAGCCTGTGGCTGGCGTCTGGCTGGGTGGTTGAAACCGCAGGGGACATCTCGCATCTGGACGCCCCTGCATTAGATGAGCTGCAGCGTTAACGACGGATCGGAATCAGCAGTTCACAGCGCAGATTAATTGGGCGATCTCCCGCTTTGGCATCTTCTGCCGGGTAGTATCGCTCAATATCCTGACCTTTACGGCGCGTCAGGTTGAGCATTGGCATGCATGTTCCATATACCGTCAGGATAAACTCCTGCACGCCGGTTCCCAGACCTTCATAGGTAAACATCACATATTCGCCGCCCTGCAGCATCACCGGATGCCCCGTCAGTACATAGCCATCTGCCTGATCCTGGGCTAACGCGGTGGTATAGAATACCTCTTGTTCATCGTCTTTATCCTGACTCGGACGCGTTTCATTCAGGCCGTAGAGCACCGGCGGAATGGTCGGCGCGTTGCCGAGAAAATCGTGCCAGAACTGGTAGCGCATTTCATGGCGGAAATCAGAGATTTGCTCCAGCGAACAGGAGTAGCTCTGGGTAACACCAATCAGCGGCGTATCTTCCAGGGTGACAAATTTGTGCTCTGGCATAGTGAATTCACCCAGACGCAGCGGCGGGCGAATACCAAAGGCGCTCCATTCAGGAGAACGGCGGTAAAGTGCAGGAGTCTGGGCAAACTGCTTCTTGAATGCGCGGGTAAATGTCTGTTGAGAGTCGAAGCGGTATTGCAGCGCGATGTCCAGAATCGGACGCGCAGTCAGGCGTAGTGCGACCGCCGATTTCGACAAACGACGAGCACGAATATACGCGCCAATAGCATGGCCAGTGACATCTTTAAACATTCTCTGTAAGTGCCACTTGGAATAACCTGCTTTCGCCGCTACATTGTCGAGCGACAGGGGCTGATCCAGATGACCTTCCAGCCAGATTAAAAGGTCGCGAATAATGCCGGCCTGATCCATAAAATATCCTCATCCTTTCAACAACGAGCACCTGACATCAGGTAATTGGATAATAGCATTTTTTGCTGTTTTAGCATTCAGTGTTTTTTTCTTAGTCGAGTATGTTTTAGGGCTTGACGGAAATAAAAGTATTGAGATTTTGTTCTTAATCAATATGTTATTTACCGTGACGAACTAATTGCTCGTGTAATAGATAAAAATGGTAACAATATGAAATACAAGCATTTAATCCTTTCTTTAAGCCTGATAATGCTGGGGCCATTGGCTCATGCAGAAGAGATTGGTTCGGTCGACACCGTATTTAAAATGATCGGCCCGGATCACAAAATTGTTGTTGAAGCCTTTGACGATCCCGATGTGAAAAATGTCACCTGTTATGTGAGCCGGGCGAAAACCGGTGGTATTAAAGGGGGATTGGGCCTGGCAGAAGATACCTCCGATGCGGCCATTTCTTGTCAACAAGTCGGGCCGATTGAACTGTCGGATCGTATTAAAAACGGCAAAGCTCAGGGCGAGGTAGTATTCAAAAAACGCACGTCCCTGGTCTTTAAGTCGTTACAGGTCGTGCGCTTTTATGACGCTAAACGCAACGCGCTCGCTTATCTGGCTTACTCCGACAAAGTTGTAGAAGGTTCGCCGAAAAACGCGATTAGCGCGGTTCCTGTCATGCCGTGGCGGCAATAACAGAGGCGATTTATGCAACGGGAAACGGTCTGGTTAGTAGAAGACGAGCAAGGGATAGCCGATACGCTGGTCTACATGTTGCAACAGGAAGGTTTTGGCGTCGAGGTCTTTGAGCGAGGCTTGCCAGTGCTGGATAAAGCTCGCCAGCAGGTTCCCGATGTCATGATTCTCGATGTTGGTTTGCCTGATATCAGCGGCTTTGAATTGTGCCGCCAGTTACTGGCGCTCCATCCGGCGTTACCTGTACTGTTCCTGACGGCCCGAAGTGAAGAGGTCGATCGCCTGCTTGGGCTGGAAATTGGCGCTGACGACTACGTGGCTAAACCGTTTTCACCTCGCGAAGTGTGCGCCAGAGTGCGCACCTTACTGCGTCGGGTGAAGAAGTTCTCGACGCCGTCTCCCGTTATCCGTATTGGTCATTTTGAATTGAATGAACCTGCGGCGCAGATCAGCTGGTTTGACACGCCATTAACGCTGACGCGGTATGAGTTTTTATTGCTGAAGACGTTACTCAAGTCGCCGGGCCGCGTCTGGTCCCGCCAGCAACTAATGGATAGCGTGTGGGAAGATGCGCAGGACACCTACGATCGCACCGTCGATACCCACATTAAAACGCTGCGTGCCAAGCTGCGCGCCATCAACCCCGATCTTTCACCGATTAATACTCATCGCGGCATGGGATATAGCCTGAGGGGCCTGTAATGCGTATCGGCATGCGGTTGTTGCTGGGCTATTTTTTACTGGTGGCGGTGGCGGCCTGGTTCGTACTGGCTATTTTTGTCAAAGAAGTTAAACCGGGCGTGCGAAGAGCAACCGAGGGGACGTTAATCGACACCGCAACGTTGCTGGCGGAGCTGGCGCGTCCCGATTTGCTCTCTGGGGACCCAACGCATGGGCAACTGGCGCAGGCGTTTAATCAGCTACAACATCGCCCGTTTCGCGCCAATATCGGTGGCATTAACAAAGTGCGCAACGAATATCATGTCTATATGACCGATGCGCAGGGCAAAGTATTGTTTGATTCGGCAAATAAAGCCGTTGGACAGGATTATTCGCGCTGGAATGACGTCTGGCTAACGTTGCGTGGTCAGTATGGTGCGCGCAGCACGTTGCAAAATCCTGCCGATCCCGAAAGTTCTGTGATGTATGTTGCCGCGCCGATTATGGACGGCTCGCGGCTTATTGGCGTTTTGAGCGTAGGCAAACCGAACGCGGCGATGGCCCCGGTCATTAAGCGTAGCGAGCGGCGAATTTTATGGGCCAGCGCCATTTTGTTGGGGATTGCACTGGTGATTGGCGCAGGCATGGTTTGGTGGATCAACCGCTCTATTGCCCGGCTCACTCGCTATGCTGATTCCGTCACTGACAATAAGCCCGTTCCTCTCCCCGATCTCGGTAGTAGCGAGCTGCGTAAACTCGCGCAGGCGCTGGAAAGTATGCGCGTGAAGCTGGAAGGGAAAAACTATATTGAGCAGTATGTTTATGCGTTAACTCATGAGCTAAAAAGCCCACTGGCGGCGATTCGTGGCGCGGCGGAAATTTTACGCGAAGGTCCGCCGCCGGAAGTGGTGGCTCGTTTTACCGACAACATTCTGACGCAAAATGCGCGAATGCAGGCACTGGTGGAAACGTTACTACGCCAGGCAAGACTGGAGAATCGTCAGGAAGTCGTTCTGACTGCTGTTGATGTGGCGGCATTATTTCGCCGCGTCAGCGAAGCGCGCACCGTGCAGTTGGCAGAAAAAAACATCACTTTGCATGTTATGCCTACTGAGATTAACGTTGCTGCTGAACCGGCGTTACTGGAGCAGGCGCTGGGGAATTTACTGGATAACGCCATCGATTTTACTCCCGAGAGCGGTCGCATAACGCTAAGCGCCGAAGTGGATCAGGAATACGTCACCCTTAAGGTGCTGGATACCGGTAGTGGGATTCCTGACTACGCGCTGTCACGTATTTTTGAACGCTTTTACTCTTTGCCGCGTGCAAATGGGCAAAAAAGCAGCGGTCTGGGGTTGGCGTTTGTCAGTGAGGTCGCCCGTTTGTTTAACGGCGAAGTCACGCTGCGCAACGTGCAGGAAGGTGGCGTGCTGGCCTCGCTTCGACTTCACCGTCACTTCACATAGCTTCAAATTCTTCCCACATAGCCTTCGTATCCTGCTGTCATTGCAAAGGAGAAGACTATGTTGAAATCCCCCCTGTTCTGGAAAATGACCACCTTGTTTGGTGCAGTATTGCTGTTGTTGATTCCGATAATGCTGATTCGGCAGGTGATTGTCGAACGTGCCGATTACCGTAGCGATGTGGAAGATGTGATTCGCCAAAGTACCAGCGGGCCGCAAAAACTCGTTGGGCCGCTCATCGCTATTCCTGTGACCGAGCTTTATACGGTGCAGGAAGACGATAAAACCGTGGAGCGGAAACGAAGTTTTATTCATTTTTGGTTACCTGAGTCATTGATGGTTGATGGCAATCAGAATGTGGAAGAACGCAAGATAGGCATCTATACCGGTCAGGTCTGGCACAGTGATTTAACGCTAAAAGCCGATTTCGATGTTTCGCGTCTTAGCGAACTCGACGCGCCAAATATCACCTTAGGCAAGCCATTTATTGTGATTAGCGTCGGGGATGCGCGTGGTATTGGTGTGGTGAAAGCGCCTGAAGTTAACGGTACGGCGCTGACCATTGAACCCGGCACCGGGTTAGAGCAAGGCGGGCAGGGCGTGCATATCCCTTTACCCGAAGGGGACTTGCGCAAGCAGAACCTGAAGCTGAATGTGGCGCTGAATTTAAGCGGTACCGGCGATCTTTCTGTGGTGCCTGGCGGGCGTAATAGCGAAATGACCTTAACCAGCAACTGGCCGCATCCCAGTTTTTTAGGTGATTTTCTACCAGCCAAACGGGAAGTTAGCGAGTCAGGTTTTCAAGCGCAATGGCAAAGTAGCTGGTTTGCTAATAATCTCGGTGAGCGTTTTGCTTCAGGCAATGATACCGGCTGGGAAAACTTCCCCGCGTTTAGCGTCGCAGTGACGACGCCAGCCGATCAATACCAATTAACGGACCGGGCGACTAAGTACGCCATTCTGCTGATTGCGCTGACTTTTATGGCATTCTTTGTTTTTGAAACGCTCACCGCGCAACGTTTACACCCAATGCAATATTTGCTGGTGGGGCTTTCATTGGTGATGTTTTATTTGCTCTTGCTGGCGCTTTCTGAACATACCGGTTTTACTGTGGCATGGATAATCGCCAGTCTGATTGGGGCGTTAATGAACGGTATTTATTTGCAGGCGGTATTGAAAGGCTGGCGTAATAGCATGTTGTTTACCCTCGTGCTGTTGTTGCTGGATGGTGTGATGTGGGGACTGCTCAACTCTGCCGATAGCGCGCTGTTGTTGGGAACCAGTGTGCTGGTGGTGGCGCTGGCCGGCATGATGTTTGTGACCCGTAATATCGACTGGTATGCGTTTTCACTGCCGAAAATGAAAGCCAGTAAAGAAGTTACCATGGACGATGAGTTACGTATCTGGAAATAATGTTGAAAAATAAAAACGGCGCTAAAAAGCGCCGTTTTTTTTGACGGTGGTAAAGCCGATTAATCTTCCAGATCACCGCAGAAGCGATAACCTTCACCGTGAATGGTGGCGATGATTTCCGGCGTATCCGGCGTAGATTCGAAATGTTTACGAATACGGCGGATCGTCACGTCTACAGTACGGTCGTGCGGTTTCAGCTCACGGCCGGTCATTTTCTTCAGCAGTTCAGCACGGGACTGAATTTTACCTGGGTTTTCACAGAAGTGAAGCATGGCGCGGAACTCGCTGCGCGGCAGCTTGTACTGCTCGCCATCAGGGCCGATCAACGAACGGCTGTTGATGTCCAGTTCCCAACCATTGAACTTGTAGCTTTCAACGCTACGACGTTCTTCGCTGACAGTACCCAGATTCATGGTACGGGACAGCAGGTTGCGTGCACGAATAGTCAGTTCACGCGGGTTGAACGGTTTGGTGATGTAGTCATCTGCACCGATTTCGAGGCCGAGAATTTTATCGACTTCGTTGTCACGGCCAGTCAGGAACATCAACGCAACATTCGCCTGCTCGCGCAGTTCACGCGCTAACAGAAGACCGTTCTTACCCGGCAGATTGATATCCATGATCACCAGGTTGATGTCATATTCAGAGAGGATCTGATGCATTTCCGCGCCATCTGTCGCTTCGAAAACATCATAGCCTTCCGCTTCGAAAATACTTTTCAACGTGTTGCGTGTTACCAACTCGTCTTCAACGATAAGAATGTGCGGGGTCTGCATGTTTGCTACCTAAATTGCCAACTAAATCGAAACAGGAAGTACAAAAGTCCCTGACCTGCCTGATGCATGCTGCAAATTAACATGATCGGCGTAACATGACTAAAGTACGTAATTGCGTTCTTGATGCACTTTCCATCAACGTCAACAACATCATTAGCTTGGTCGTGGGTACTTTCCCTCAGGACCCGACAGTGTCAAAAACGGCTGTCATCCTAACCATTTTAACAGCAATATAACAGGCTAAGAGGGGCAGGACACCCAATAAAACTACGCTTCGTTGACATATATCAAGTTCAATTGTAGCACGTTAACAGTTTGATGAAATGATCGTATCTAAATGCTAGCTTTCGTCACATTATTTTAATAATCCAACTAGTTGCATCATACAACTAATAAACGTGGTGAATCCAATTATCGAGATTTATTTTTTATAAAATTATCCTAAGTAAACAGAAGGATATGTAGCATTTTTTAACAATTCAATCGTTAGTACAGTCAGGAAATAGTTTAGCCTTTTTTAAGCTAAGTAAAGGGCTTTTTCTGCGACTTACGTTAAGAATTTGTAAATTCTCACCGCGTAATAAGTTGACGGTGATCACCCTGTTCGCGGTTATTTGGTCAAGAAGAGTGGCAATATGCGTATAACGATTATTCTGGTTGCACCCGCCAGAGCAGAAAATATTGGGGCAGCGGCGCGGGCAATGAAAACGATGGGTTTTAGCGAACTGCGGATTGTCGATAGTCAGGCGTACCTGGAGCCAGCCGCCCGTTGGGTCGCACATGGATCTGGTGATATTATTGATAATATTAAAGTTTTCAAGACACTAGCTGAATCGTTACACGATGTCGATTTCACTGTCGCCACCACTGCGCGCAGTCGGGCGAAATATCATTACTACGCTACGCCAGTAGAACTGGTGCCGCTGTTAGAGGAAAAATCTTCATGGATGAGCCATGCCGCTCTGGTGTTTGGTCGCGAAGATTCCGGGCTGACTAACGAAGAGTTAGCGTTGGCTGACGTTCTTACTGGTGTGCCGATGGTGGCGGATTATCCTTCGCTCAATCTGGGGCAGGCGGTGATGGTCTATTGCTATCAATTAGCAACATTAATACAACAACCGGCGAAAAGTGACACAACGGCAGACCAACATCAACTGCAAGCTTTACGCGAACGAGCCATGACATTGCTGACGACTCTGGCAGTGGCAGATGACATAAAACTGGTCGACTGGTTACAACAACGCCTGGGGCTTTTAGAGCAACGAGACACGGCAATGTTGCACCGTTTGCTGCATGATATTGAAAAAAATATCACCAAATAAAAAACGCCTTAGTAAGTGATTTTCAGCTTTTCATTCTGACTGCAACGGGCAATATGTCTCTGTGTGGATTAAAAAAAGAGTGTCTGATAGCAGCTTCTGAACTGGTTACCTGCCGTGATCAAATTAAAATTTTATTGACTTAGGTCACTAAATACTTTAACCAATATAGGCATAGCGCACAGACAGATAAAAATTACAGAGTACACAACATCCATGAAACGCATTAGCACCACCATTACCACCACCATCACCATTACCACAGGTAACGGTGCGGGCTGACGCGTACAGGAAACACAGAAAAAAGCCCGCACCTGACAGTGCGGGCTTTTTTTTTCGACCAAAGGTAACGAGGTAACAACCATGCGAGTGTTGAAGTTCGGCGGTACATCAGTGGCAAATGCAGAACGTTTTCTGCGGGTTGCCGATATTCTGGAAAGCAATGCCAGGCAGGGGCAGGTGGCGACCGTCCTCTCTGCCCCCGCCAAAATTACCAACCATCTGGTAGCGATGATTGAAAAAACTATTAGCGGCCAGGATGCTTTACCCAATATCAGCGATGCCGAACGTATTTTTGCCGAACTTCTGACGGGACTCGCCGCCGCCCAGCCGGGATTTCCGCTGGCACAATTGAAAACTTTCGTCGACCAGGAATTTGCCCAAATAAAACATGTCCTGCATGGCATCAGTTTGTTGGGGCAGTGCCCGGATAGCATCAACGCTGCGCTGATTTGCCGTGGCGAGAAAATGTCGATCGCCATTATGGCCGGCGTGTTAGAAGCGCGTGGTCACAACGTTACCGTTATCGATCCGGTCGAAAAACTGCTGGCAGTGGGTCATTACCTCGAATCTACCGTTGATATTGCTGAATCCACCCGCCGTATTGCGGCAAGCCGCATTCCGGCTGACCACATGGTGCTGATGGCTGGTTTCACTGCCGGTAATGAAAAAGGCGAGCTGGTGGTTCTGGGACGCAACGGTTCCGACTACTCCGCTGCGGTGCTGGCGGCCTGTTTACGCGCCGATTGTTGCGAGATCTGGACGGATGTTGACGGTGTTTATACCTGCGATCCGCGTCAGGTGCCCGATGCGAGGTTGTTGAAGTCGATGTCCTATCAGGAAGCGATGGAGCTTTCTTACTTCGGCGCTAAAGTTCTTCACCCCCGCACCATTACCCCCATCGCCCAGTTCCAGATCCCTTGCCTGATTAAAAATACCGGAAATCCTCAAGCACCAGGTACGCTCATTGGTGCCAGCCGTGATGAAGACGAATTACCGGTCAAGGGCATTTCCAATCTGAATAACATGGCAATGTTCAGCGTTTCCGGCCCGGGGATGAAAGGGATGGTTGGCATGGCGGCGCGCGTCTTTGCAGCGATGTCACGCGCCCGTATTTCCGTGGTGCTGATTACGCAATCATCTTCCGAATACAGTATCAGTTTCTGCGTTCCGCAAAGCGACTGTGTGCGAGCTGAACGGGCAATGCAGGAAGAGTTCTACCTGGAACTGAAAGAAGGCTTACTGGAGCCGTTGGCGGTGACGGAACGGCTGGCCATTATCTCGGTGGTAGGTGATGGTATGCGCACCTTACGTGGGATCTCGGCGAAATTCTTTGCCGCGCTGGCCCGCGCCAACATCAATATTGTCGCCATTGCTCAGGGATCTTCTGAACGCTCAATCTCTGTCGTGGTCAATAACGATGATGCGACCACTGGCGTGCGCGTTACTCATCAGATGCTGTTCAATACCGATCAGGTTATCGAAGTGTTTGTGATTGGCGTCGGTGGCGTTGGCGGTGCGCTGCTGGAGCAACTGAAGCGTCAGCAAAGCTGGTTGAAGAATAAACATATCGACTTACGTGTCTGCGGTGTTGCTAACTCGAAGGCACTGCTCACCAATGTACATGGCCTTAATCTGGAAAACTGGCAGGAAGAACTGGCGCAAGCCAAAGAGCCGTTTAATCTCGGGCGCTTAATTCGCCTCGTGAAAGAATATCATCTGCTGAACCCGGTCATTGTTGACTGTACTTCCAGCCAGGCTGTGGCAGATCAATATGCCGACTTCCTGCGCGAAGGTTTCCACGTTGTTACGCCGAACAAAAAGGCCAACACCTCGTCGATGGATTACTACCATCAGTTGCGTTATGCGGCGGAAAAATCGCGGCGTAAATTCCTCTATGACACCAACGTTGGGGCTGGATTACCGGTTATTGAGAACCTGCAAAATCTGCTCAATGCTGGTGATGAATTGATGAAGTTCTCCGGCATTCTTTCAGGTTCGCTTTCTTATATCTTCGGCAAGTTAGACGAAGGCATGAGTTTCTCCGAGGCGACCACACTGGCGCGGGAAATGGGTTATACCGAACCGGACCCGCGAGATGATCTTTCTGGTATGGATGTGGCGCGTAAACTATTGATTCTCGCTCGTGAAACGGGACGTGAACTGGAGTTGGCGGATATTGAAATTGAACCTGTGCTGCCCGCAGAGTTTAACGCCGAGGGTGATGTTGCCGCTTTTATGGCGAATCTGTCACAGCTCGACGATCTCTTTGCCGCGCGTGTGGCGAAGGCTCGTGATGAAGGAAAAGTTTTGCGCTATGTTGGCAATATTGATGAAGATGGCGTCTGCCGCGTGAAGATTGCCGAAGTGGATGGTAATGATCCGCTGTTCAAAGTGAAAAATGGCGAAAACGCCCTGGCCTTCTATAGCCACTATTATCAGCCGCTGCCGTTGGTACTGCGCGGATATGGTGCGGGCAATGACGTTACAGCTGCCGGTGTCTTTGCTGATCTGCTACGTACCCTCTCATGGAAGTTAGGAGTCTGACATGGTTAAAGTTTATGCCCCGGCTTCCAGTGCCAATATGAGCGTCGGGTTTGATGTGCTCGGGGCGGCGGTGACACCTGTTGATGGTGCATTGCTCGGAGATGTAGTCACGGTTGAGGCAGCAGAGACATTCAGTCTCAACAACCTCGGACGCTTTGCCGATAAGCTGCCGTCAGAGCCACGGGAAAATATCGTTTATCAGTGCTGGGAGCGTTTTTGCCAGGAGCTTGGCAAGCAAATTCCAGTGGCGATGACTCTGGAAAAGAATATGCCGATCGGTTCGGGCTTAGGCTCCAGCGCCTGTTCAGTGGTCGCGGCGCTGATGGCGATGAATGAACACTGCGGCAAGCCGCTTAATGACACTCGTTTGCTGGCTTTGATGGGCGAGTTGGAAGGGCGTATCTCCGGCAGCATTCATTACGACAACGTGGCACCGTGTTTTCTTGGTGGTATGCAGTTGATGATTGAAGAAAACGACATCATCAGTCAGCAAGTGCCAGGGTTTGATGAGTGGCTGTGGGTGCTGGCGTATCCGGGGATTAAAGTCTCGACGGCAGAAGCCCGGGCTATTTTACCGGCGCAGTATCGCCGCCAGGATTGCATTGCGCACGGGCGACATTTGGCAGGATTCATTCACGCCTGCTATTCCCGTCAGCCTGAGCTTGCCGCGAAGCTGATGAAAGATGTTATCGCTGAACCCTACCGTGAACGGTTATTGCCTGGCTTCCGGCAGGCGCGGCAGGCGGTTGCGGAAATCGGCGCGGTTGCGAGCGGTATCTCCGGCTCCGGCCCGACCTTGTTCGCTCTGTGTGACAAGCCGGATACCGCTCAGCGCGTTGCCGACTGGTTGGGTAAGAACTACCTGCAAAATCAGGAAGGTTTTGTTCATATTTGCCAGCTGGATACGGCGGGCGCACGAGTACTGGAAAACTAAATGAAACTCTACAATCTGAAAGATCACAATGAGCAGGTCAGCTTTGCGCAAGCCGTAACCCAGGGGTTAGGCAAAAATCAGGGGCTGTTTTTTCCGCACGACCTGCCGGAATTCAGCCTGACTGAAATTGATGAGATGCTGAAGCTGGATTTTGTCACCCGCAGTGCGAAGATCCTCTCGGCGTTTATTGGTGATGAAATCCCGCAGGAAATCCTGGAAGAGCGCGTACGTGCGGCGTTTGCCTTCCCGGCTCCGGTCGCCAATGTTGAAAGCGATGTCGGTTGTCTGGAATTGTTCCACGGGCCAACGCTGGCATTTAAAGATTTCGGCGGTCGCTTTATGGCACAAATGCTGACCCATATTGCGGGCGATAAGCCAGTGACCATTCTGACCGCGACATCCGGTGATACTGGAGCGGCAGTGGCTCATGCTTTCTACGGTTTACCGAATGTGAAAGTGGTTATCCTCTATCCACGAGGCAAAATCAGTCCACTGCAAGAAAAACTGTTCTGTACATTGGGCGGCAATATCGAAACTGTTGCCATCGACGGCGATTTCGATGCCTGTCAGGCGCTGGTGAAGCAGGCGTTTGATGATGAAGAGCTGAAAGTGGCGCTGGGGCTAAACTCTGCTAACTCCATTAACATCAGCCGTTTGCTGGCGCAGATTTGCTACTACTTTGAAGCCGTGGCGCAGTTGCCGCAGGAAGCGCGCAACCAGCTGGTTGTCTCGGTGCCGAGCGGTAACTTCGGCGATTTGACAGCGGGCCTGCTGGCGAAATCTCTTGGCCTGCCGGTGAAGCGTTTTATTGCTGCGACCAACGTGAATGATACCGTGCCACGTTTCCTGCACGGCGGTCAGTGGTCACCCAAAGCGACTCAGGCGACGTTATCCAATGCGATGGATGTTAGCCAGCCAAACAACTGGCCGCGTGTGGAAGAGTTGTTCCGCCGCAAAATCTGGCAACTGAAAGAGCTGGGGTATGCAGCCGTGGATGATGAAACCACGCAACAGACAATGCGTGAGTTAAAAGAACTGGGCTATACCTCGGAGCCGCACGCTGCCGTAGCTTATCGTGCGCTGCGTGACCAGTTGAATCCAGGCGAATATGGCTTGTTCCTCGGCACCGCGCATCCGGCAAAATTTAAAGAGAGCGTGGAAGCGATTCTCGGTGAAACGTTGGATCTGCCAAAAGAGCTGGCAGAACGTGCTGATTTACCCTTGCTTTCGCATAACCTGCCCGCCGATTTTGCTGCGTTGCGTAAATTGATGATGAATCATCAGTAACATCTATTCATTATCTCAATCAGGCCGGGTTTGCTTTTATGCAGCCCGGCTTTTTTATGAAGAAAATATGGAGAAAAACGACAGGGAAAAAGGAGAAATTCTCAATAAATGCGGTAACTTAGAGATTAGGATTGCGGAGAATAACAACTGCCGTTCTCATCGCGTAATCTCCGGATATCGACCCATAACGGGCAATGATAAAAGGAGTAACCTGTGAAAAAGATGCAATCTATCGTACTCGCACTTTCCCTGGTTCTGTTCGCTCCCATGGCAGCGCAGGCTGCGGAAATTACGCTAGTCCCGTCAGTAAAATTACAGATAGGCGATCGTGATAATCGTGGCTATTACTGGGATGGCGGTCACTGGCGCGACCACGGCTGGTGGAAACAACATTATGAATGGCGAGGCAATCGCTGGCACCCATATGGACCGCCGCCATCGCCGCGCCATAACAAGCACAATGATCATCGTGGCGATCATCGTCCGGGGCCTGACAAACATCATCGCTAAATATCAATGCCGGATTGCCATCCGGCATTGACTACAAACTTAACGCTGCTCGTAGCGTTTAAACACCAGTTCGCCATTGCTGGAGGAAGCTTCATCAAAGAAGTAACCTTCGCTATTAAAACCAGTTAGTTGCTCTGGTTTGGTCAGCCGATTTTCAATAATGAAACGACTCATCAGACCGCGTGCTTTCTTAGCGTAGAAGCTGATTATCTTAAATTTGCCGTTCTTCTCATCGAGGAACACTGGCTTGATAATCTCGGCATTCAATTTCTTCGGCTTCACCGATTTAAAATACTCATCTGACGCCAGATTTATCACTACATTATCGCCTTGTGCTGCGAGCGCCTCGTTCAGCTTGTTGGTGATGATATCTCCCCAGAATTGATACAGATCTTTCCCTCGGGCATTCTCAAGACGTATCCCCATTTCCAGACGATAAGGCTGCATTAAATCGAGCGGGCGCAGTACGCCATACAAGCCGGAAAGCATTCGCAAATGCTGTTGGGCAAAATCGAAATCGTCTTCGCTGAAGGTTTCGGCCTGCAAGCCAGTGTAGACATCACCTTTAAACGCCAGAATTGCCTGGCGGGCATTTTCCGGTGTGAAATCTGGCTGCCAGTCATGAAAGCGAGCGGCGTTGATACCCGCCAGTTTATCGCTGATGCGCATCAGGGAGCTAATCTGCGGGGGCGTCAGTTTCCGCGCTTCATGGATCAGCTGCTGGGAGTTGTCTAACAGCTCCGGCAGCGTATAGCGCGTGGTGGTCAACGGGCTTTGGTAATCAAGCGTTTTCGCAGGTGAAATAAGAATCAGCATATCCAGTCCTTGCAGGAAATTTATGCCGACTTTAGCAAAAAAAGAGAATGAGTTGATCGATAGTTGTGATTACTCCTGCGAAACATCATCCCACGCGTCCGGAGAAAGCTGGCGACCGATCTCCGGATAACGCAACGGATCAAACACCGGGCGCACGCCGAGTTTACGCTGGCGTAGATAATCACTGGCAATGGTATGAACCACAGGCGAGAGCAGTAATATGGCGGTCAAATTGGTAATAGCCATGCAGGCCATAATGATATCTGCCAGTTGCCACATCAGCGGAAGACTTAGCAAGGTGCCGCCGATGACCGTTGCGAAGGTGCAGATCCGCAGACACCAGATCGCTTTAGGGGTGTTCAGGCGTAAAAAGAAGAGATTGTTTTCGGCATAAATGTAGTTGGCAACGATGGAGCTGAAGGCAAACAGAATAACCACGAGGGTAACAAACTCCGCACCCCAGGAACCCATTAGCACCCGCATCGCCTTCTGGATAAGCTGAATACCTTCCAGCGGCATGTAGGTTGTGCCGTTACCCGCCAGTAATATCAGCATGGCGCTTGCCGTACAGATGACCAGGGTGTCGATAAAAATGCCAATCATCTGGACAATTCCTTGCGCTGCCGGATGCGGAGGCCAGGACGCAGCTGCCGCTGCCGCGTTTGGCGTCGACCCCATTCCCGCCTCATTGGAAAACATACTGCGCTGAAAACCGTTAGTAATCGCCTGGCTTAAGGTATATCCCGCCGCGCCGCCTGCCGCTTCCTGCCAGCCAAAAGCACTCTCAAAAATAGACCAAATGACGTGGGGAAGTTGCCCGATATTCATTACGCAAATCACCAGGCTGGTCAGTACCCAGATTATCGCCATCAACGGGACAAACCCCTGCATGAGCCGGGCGACGCCATGAAGACCGCGAGTGATCGCCAGCATAGCAAAGACAGCGAGAATAATACCTGTCACCAGCGGGGGAAAATCAAAAGAAAAACTCAGGGCTCGCGCAACGGCGTTCGCCTGAACTCCGCTGAAAATTATGCCGTAGGCGATGAGCAAAAAGACGGCGAACAGAACGCCCATCCAGCGCATCCCCAGCCCGCGCGCCATATACCATGCCGGTCCGCCACGAAACTGCCCATTGGCATCACGTTCTTTATAAAGCTGTGCGAGGGAACATTCGGCAAACGAGGTCGCCATGCCGATAAATGCGGCAACCCACATCCAGAAGACGGCTCCAGGTCCACCGGCGGTAATTGCCAGCGCAACGCCGGCCAGGTTGCCGCTACCCACGCGCGCTGCAAGACTGGTACACAATGACTGAAATGAGGTTAAACCGCCTGGCTGTGGATGAATGCTATTTTTAAGACTTTTGCCAAACTGGCGGATGTAGCGAAACTGCACAAATCCGGTGCGAAAAGTGAACCAACAACCTGCGCCGAAGAGCAGGTAAATCATTACCGAACCCCAAAGGACGCTGTTAATAAAGGAGAAAAAATCTGGCATGCATATCCCTCTTATTGCCGGTCGCGATGACTTTCCTGTGTAAACGTTACCAATTGTTTAAGAAGTATATACGCTACGAGGTACTTGATAACTTCTGCGTAGCATACATGAGGTTTTGTATAAAAATGGCGGGCGATATCAACGCAGTGTCAGAAATCCGAAACAGTCTCGCCTGGCGATAACCGTCTTGTCGGCGGTTGCGCTGACGTTGCGTCGTGATATCATCAGGGCAGACCGGTTACATCCCCCTAACAAGCTGTTTAAAGAGAAATACTATCATGACGGACAAATTGACCTCCCTTCGTCAGTACACCACCGTAGTGGCCGACACTGGGGACATCGCGGCAATGAAGCTGTATCAACCGCAGGATGCCACAACCAACCCTTCTCTCATTCTTAACGCAGCGCAGATTCCGGAATACCGTAAGTTGATTGATGATGCTGTCGCCTGGGCGAAACAGCAGAGCAACGATCGCGCGCAGCAGATCGTGGACGCGACCGACAAACTGGCCGTAAATATTGGTCTGGAAATCCTGAAACTGGTTCCGGGCCGTATCTCAACTGAAGTTGATGCGCGTCTTTCCTATGACACCGAAGCGTCAATTGCGAAAGCAAAACGCCTGATCAAACTCTACAACGATGCAGGTATTAGCAACGATCGTATTCTGATCAAACTGGCTTCTACCTGGCAGGGTATCCGTGCTGCGGAACAGCTGGAAAAAGAAGGCATCAACTGTAACCTGACCCTGCTGTTCTCCTTCGCTCAGGCTCGTGCTTGTGCGGAAGCGGGCGTGTTCCTGATCTCGCCGTTTGTTGGCCGTATTCTTGACTGGTACAAAGCGAATACCGATAAGAAAGAGTACGCTCCGGCAGAAGATCCAGGCGTGGTTTCTGTATCTGAAATCTACCAGTACTACAAAGAGCACGGTTATGAAACCGTGGTTATGGGCGCAAGCTTCCGTAACATCGGCGAAATTCTGGAACTGGCAGGCTGCGACCGTCTGACCATCGCACCGGCACTGCTGAAAGAGCTGGCGGAGAGCGAAGGGGCTATCGAACGTAAACTGTCTTACACTGGTGAAGTGAAAGCGCGTCCGGCGCGTATCACTGAGTCCGAGTTCCTGTGGCAGCACAACCAGGATCCAATGGCAGTAGATAAACTGGCGGAAGGTATCCGTAAGTTTGCTGTTGACCAGGAAAAACTGGAAAAAATGATCGGCGATCTGCTGTAATCATTCTTAGCGTGACCGGGAAGTCGGTCACGCTACCTCTTCTGAAACCTGTCTGTCACTCCCTTCGCAGTGTATCATTCTGTTTAACGAGACTGTTTAAACGGAAAAATCTTGATGAATACTTTACGTATTGGCTTAGTTTCCATCTCTGATCGCGCATCCAGCGGCGTTTATCAGGATAAAGGCATCCCTGCGCTGGAAGAATGGCTGACATCGGCGCTAACCACGCCGTTTGAACTGGAAACCCGCTTAATTCCCGATGAGCAGGCGATCATCGAGCAAACGTTGTGTGAGCTGGTGGATGAAATGAGTTGCCATCTGGTGCTTACCACGGGCGGAACTGGCCCGGCGCGTCGTGACGTAACGCCCGATGCGACGCTGGCAGTAGCGGACCGCGAGATGCCAGGCTTTGGTGAACAGATGCGCCAGATCAGCCTGCATTTTGTACCAACTGCGATCCTTTCGCGTCAGGTGGGGGTGATTCGCAAACAGGCGCTGATCCTTAACTTACCCGGTCAACCGAAGTCTATTAAAGAGACGCTGGAAGGTGTGAAGGACGCTGAGGGTAACGTTGTGGTGCACGGTATTTTTGCCAGCGTACCGTACTGCATTCAGTTGCTGGAAGGGCCATACGTTGAAACGGCACCGGAAGTGGTTGCAGCATTCAGACCGAAGAGTGCAAGACGCGAAGTTAGCGAATAAAAAAATCCCCCCGAGCGGGGGGATCTCAAAACAATTAGTGGGATTCACCAATCGGCAGAACGGTGCGACCAAACTGCTCGTTCAGCACTTCACCCATCGCCAGATAGATTGCGCTGGCACCGCAGATAAGACCAATCCAGCCGGCAAAGTGGATGATCGCGGCGTTACCGGCAATGTTACCGATCGCCAGCAGGGCAAACAGCACGGTCAGGCTAAAGAAAACGAATTGCAGAACGCGTGCGCCTTTCAGCGTGCCGAAGAACATAAACAGCGTAAATATGCCCCACAGACCCAGGTAGACACCAAGGAACTGTGCATTTGGCGCATCGGTCAGCCCCAGTTTCGGCATCAGCAGAATTGCAACCAGCGTCAGCCAGAAAGAACCGTAAGAGGTGAATGCGGTTAAACCGAAAGTGTTGCCTTTTTTGTACTCCAGCAGACCGGCAAAAATTTGCGCGATGCCGCCGTAGAAAATGCCCATGGCAAGAATAATACCGTCCAGAGCAAAATAACCCACGTTGTGCAGGTTAAGCAGAATGGTGGTCATGCCGAAGCCCATCAGGCCCAGCGGTGCCGGATTAGCCAACTTAGTGTTGCCCATAATTCCTCAAAAATCATCATCGAATGAATGGTGAAATAATTTCCCTGAATAACTGTAGTGTTTTCAGGGCGCGGCATAATAATCAGCCAGTGGGGCAGTGTCTACGATCTTTTGAGGGGAAAATGAAAATTTTCCCCGGTTTCCGGTATCAGACCTGAGTGGCGCTAACCATCCGGCGCAGGCAGGCGATTTGCAGTACGGCTGGAATTGTCACGCGATAGGCACTGCCGCTGACCGCTTTAACCCCATTTAATGCTGCGCCCACAGGGCCTCCCAGACCCGCGCCGCGCAGCAAACCATGCCCAAGCACGCTCATTGCTGCGTGGGTGCGTAAAATGCGGGTCAATTGGCTGGAAAGCAAATGCGACACACCTTTTGCCAATAATTTGTCTTTCATCAGCAGCGGCAGCAGCTCTTCCAGCTCATTCACCCTGGCATCGACCGCGTGCAGAAACTCCTGCTTATGTTCCTCGTCCATTTTCTTCCAGGTATTACGCAGAAATTGTTCCAGTAACTGTTGCTCAATTTCAAACGTAGACATCTCTTTGTCGGCTTTCAGCTTCAATCGCTTTGAAACATCGAGCAAAATGGCGCGATACAATTTACCGTGTCCGCGCAGTTTGTTGGCGATACTATCGCCACCAAAATGCTGTAATTCTCCGGCAATCAGCTGCCAGTTGCGGCGGTGTCGCTCGGGATGTCCTTCCATCGATTTAAACAGTTCGTTGCGCATCAGTACGCTGGAGAGGCGAGTTTTGCCTTTTTCATTATGGGTGAGCAGCCGGGCGAAATTTGCCAACTGTTCCTCACTACAATGCTGGAGAAAATCCAGATCTGAATCATTCAGGTAATTAACATTCATTTTTTGTGGTTTCTATATTCTGGCGTTAGTCGTCGCCGATAATTTTCAGCGTGGCCATATCCGATGAGTTCACTGTATGACCGGAAAAGGTGATTTTTGAGACGCAGCGTTTGTTGTCGTTATCGCTGTTAATGTTGATCCAGTCAGTGGTTTGCCCTTCTTTTATTTCTGAAGGAATATTCAGGGTCTGACTGGCGCTTCGGGTGGCTTTGAAATAAATCGATGCACCGCTTAACTGCAAATCGCCATGGTCGGCTGAGAGTTGTATGCGTTTAACAATGCGACAAACAGGAAGTTTCAGCGCCAGATCGTTGGTTTCGTTTCGCGGCATTGCAATGACGCCGAGGATTTTATGGTCGTTTGCCTGCGCCGTGCAGCACAGCATCAGGCTAATCGCCAGGCTGGCGGAAATCGTAATAACGGATTTCATAAGGATTCTCTTGGTGGGGAGGGGTAAGGGGATGAAACTAGTTTACCGCTGATAAAGAGAAGTTTCAGGCACGTAATATTTTCTTTTTATTACAATTTTTTGATGAATGCCTTGCTGCGATTCATTCTTTATATGAATAAAATTGCTGTCAGTTTCACGTCTTGTCCTGCCATATCGCGAAATTTCTGCGCAAAAGCACAAAAAATTTTTGCATCTCCCCCTTGATGACGTGGGTTACGACCCCATTTAGTAGTCAACCGCAGTGAGTGAGTCTGCAAAAAAATGAAATTGGGCAGTTGAAACCAGACGTTTCGCCCCTATTACAGACTCACAACCACATGATGACCGAATATATAGTGGAGACGTTTAGATGGGTAAAATAATTGGTATCGACCTGGGTACTACCAACTCTTGTGTAGCGATTATGGATGGCACCACTCCTCGTGTACTGGAGAACGCCGAAGGCGATCGCACCACGCCTTCTATCATTGCCTATACCCAGGATGGTGAAACTCTGGTTGGTCAGCCGGCTAAACGTCAGGCAGTGACGAACCCGCAAAACACCCTGTTTGCGATTAAACGCCTGATTGGCCGCCGCTTCCAGGACGAAGAAGTACAGCGTGATGTTTCCATCATGCCGTTCAAAATTATTGCTGCTGATAACGGCGACGCATGGGTCGAAGTTAAAGGCCAGAAAATGGCACCGCCGCAGATCTCTGCTGAAGTGCTGAAAAAAATGAAGAAAACCGCTGAAGATTACCTGGGTGAACCGGTAACTGAAGCTGTTATTACCGTACCGGCATACTTTAACGATGCTCAGCGTCAGGCAACCAAAGACGCAGGCCGTATCGCTGGTCTGGAAGTAAAACGTATCATCAACGAACCGACCGCAGCTGCGCTGGCTTACGGTCTGGACAAAGGTACTGGCAACCGTACTATCGCGGTTTATGACCTGGGTGGTGGTACTTTCGATATTTCCATTATCGAAATCGACGAAGTTGACGGCGAAAAAACCTTCGAAGTTCTGGCAACCAACGGTGATACCCACCTGGGTGGTGAAGACTTCGACAGCCGTCTGATCAACTATCTGGTTGAAGAATTCAAGAAAGATCAGGGCATTGACCTGCGCAACGATCCGCTGGCAATGCAGCGCCTGAAAGAAGCGGCAGAAAAAGCGAAAATCGAACTGTCTTCCGCTCAGCAGACCGACGTTAACCTGCCGTACATCACTGCAGACGCGACCGGTCCGAAACACATGAACATCAAAGTGACTCGTGCGAAACTGGAAAGCCTGGTTGAAGATCTGGTAAACCGTTCCATTGAGCCGCTGAAAGTTGCACTGCAGGACGCTGGCCTGTCCGTATCTGATATCGACGACGTTATCCTCGTTGGTGGTCAGACTCGTATGCCAATGGTTCAGAAGAAAGTTGCTGAATTCTTTGGTAAAGAGCCGCGTAAAGATGTTAACCCGGACGAAGCTGTAGCCATCGGTGCTGCTGTTCAGGGTGGTGTTCTGACTGGTGACGTAAAAGACGTACTGCTGCTGGACGTTACCCCGCTGTCTCTGGGTATCGAAACCATGGGCGGTGTGATGACCACGCTGATCGCGAAAAACACCACTATCCCGACCAAGCACAGCCAGGTGTTCTCTACCGCTGAAGACAACCAGTCTGCGGTAACCATCCATGTGCTGCAGGGTGAACGTAAACGTGCGGCTGATAACAAATCTCTGGGTCAGTTCAACCTGGATGGTATCAACCCGGCACCGCGCGGCATGCCGCAGATCGAAGTTACCTTCGATATCGATGCTGACGGTATCCTGCACGTTTCCGCGAAAGACAAAAACAGCGGTAAAGAGCAGAAGATCACTATCAAGGCTTCTTCTGGTCTGAACGAAGATGAAATCCAGAAAATGGTACGCGACGCAGAAGCTAACGCCGAAGCTGACCGTAAGTTTGAAGAGCTGGTACAGACTCGCAACCAGGGCGACCATCTGCTGCACAGCACCCGTAAGCAGGTTGAAGAAGCAGGCGACAAACTGCCGGCTGACGACAAAACTGCTATCGAGTCTGCGCTGACTGCACTGGAAACTGCTCTGAAAGGTGAAGACAAAGCCGCTATCGAAGCGAAAATGCAGGAACTGGCACAGGTTTCCCAGAAACTGATGGAAATCGCCCAGCAGCAACATGCCCAGCAGCAGACTGCCGGTGCTGATGCTTCTGCAAACAACGCGAAAGATGACGATGTTGTCGACGCTGAATTTGAAGAAGTCAAAGACAAAAAATAATCGCCCTATAAACGGGTAATTATACTGACACGGGCGAAGGGGAATTTCCTCTCCGCCCGTGCATTCATCTAGGGGCAAATCAAAAAAGATGGCTAAGCAAGATTATTACGAGATTTTAGGCGTTTCCAAAACAGCGGAAGAGCGTGAAATCAAAAAGGCCTACAAACGCCTGGCCATGAAATACCACCCGGACCGTAACCAGGGTGACAAAGAGGCCGAGGCGAAATTTAAAGAGATCAAGGAAGCTTATGAAGTTCTGACCGACTCGCAAAAACGTGCGGCATACGATCAGTATGGTCATGCTGCGTTTGAGCAAGGCGGCATGGGCGGCGGCGGTTTTGGCGGCGGCGCAGACTTCAGCGATATTTTTGGTGACGTTTTCGGCGATATTTTCGGCGGCGGACGTGGTCGTCAACGTGCGGCGCGCGGTGCTGATTTACGCTATAACATGGAGCTCACCCTCGAAGAAGCTGTACGTGGCGTGACCAAAGAGATCCGCATTCCGACTCTGGAAGAGTGTGACGTTTGCCACGGTAGCGGTGCAAAACCAGGTACACAGCCGCAGACCTGTCCGACCTGTCATGGTTCTGGCCAGGTGCAGATGCGCCAGGGTTTCTTTGCCGTGCAGCAGACCTGTCCACACTGTCAGGGCCGCGGTACGCTGATCAAAGATCCGTGCAACAAATGTCATGGTCATGGTCGTGTTGAGCGCAGCAAAACGCTGTCCGTTAAAATCCCGGCAGGGGTGGACACTGGAGACCGCATCCGTCTTGCGGGCGAAGGTGAAGCGGGCGAACACGGCGCACCGGCAGGCGACCTGTACGTTCAGGTTCAGGTTAAACAGCACCCGATTTTCGAGCGTGAAGGCAACAACCTGTATTGCGAAGTCCCGATCAACTTCGCTATGGCGGCGCTGGGCGGCGAAATCGAAGTGCCGACCCTTGATGGTCGCGTTAAACTGAAAGTTCCTGGCGAAACCCAGACCGGTAAGCTGTTCCGTATGCGTGGTAAAGGCGTCAAGTCTGTCCGCGGCGGCGCACAGGGTGATTTGCTGTGCCGCGTTGTCGTCGAAACACCGGTAGGCCTGAACGAGAAGCAGAAACAGCTGCTGCAAGAGCTGCAAGAAAGCTTTGGTGGCCCAACCGGCGAGCACAACAGCCCGCGCTCAAAGAGCTTCTTTGATGGTGTGAAGAAGTTTTTCGACGACCTGACTCGCTAACCTCCCCAAAAGCCTGCCCGTGGGCAGGCCAGGTAAAAAAAAGGGTGCGTTGAAGATATGCGAGCACCTGTAAAGTGGCGGGGATCACTCCCCGCCGTTGCTCTTACTCGGATTCGTAAGCCGTGAAAACAGCAACCTCCGTCTGGCCAGTTCGGATGTGAACCTCACAGAGGTCTTTTCTCGTTACCAGCGCCGCCACTACGGCGGTGATACAGATGACGATCAGGGCGACAATCATCGCCTTATGCTGCTTCATTGCTCTCTTCTCCTTGACCTTTCGGTCAGTAAGAGGCACTCTACATGTGTTCTGCATATAGGGGGCCTCGGGTTGATGGTAAAATATCACTCGGGGCTTTTCTCTATCTGCCGTTCAGCCAATGCCTGAGACAGACAGCCTCAAGCACCCGCCGCTATTATACTGCGCTTTTAATTCACTTCTGTTTTATCAATTCTTTTTCTGAAGACGCCTCGCATTTTTGCGGAATAATATTTCAATACATCAATTTATTTAACTTAAATATATCCAGGGATTCACAAAAAAGGTGTTTTCCTCTATCAAAAGTGAATGGCTAAAGGAAATTAATTATTAAAGGTTAGTGTAATACTATAGAGAGACAAAGAAATACGTTCAGCAGCCAATGCTAAGTTCATCATGAAAAATGCCTATAAATCAAAGGGTGATATTTAAAACAGACACATTTTCTGAAACACGATATCCCTCCGCCCGTTCGCAAAAGTAATCTGCGATCTTCATCACGCTTCGATAGTCATCTTTAAATATACTGGCCTGGTCATTCTTAATAAAAATGAATTGTCTGGTGTATTAATTCCTATGGAATCATAAAAACAATGAATGGAGAACATATTATATGTCTGCCAAAAGACGACTTCTTATTGCGTGTACCCTGATAACAGCTATCTATCATTTTCCTGCATATTCTTCATTAGAATATAAAGGAACCTTTGGTTCAATAAATGCGGGTTATGCAGACTGGAATAGTGGATTTGTAAACACTCACCGTGGTGAAGTATGGAAAGTGACTGCGGATTTTGGGGTAAATTTTAAAGAAGCAGAATTTTACTCATTTTATGAAAGTAATGTACTCAATCATGCTGTAGCAGGGCGAAATCATACGGTTTCAGTAATGACGCATGTCAGACTCTTTGACTCTGATATGACATTCTTTGGCAAAATTTATGGCCAATGGGATAACTCATGGGGTGACGATCTGGACATGTTTTATGGATTCGGTTACCTCGGCTGGAACGGCGAGTGGGGCTTTTTTAAACCGTATATTGGATTACATAATCAATCTGGTGACTACGTATCAGCTAAATATGGTCAAACGAATGGTTGGAATGGTTATGTTGTTGGCTGGACAGCAGTATTACCATTTACGTTATTTGACGAAAAATTTGTTTTATCTAACTGGAATGAAATAGAACTGGACAGGAACGATGCTTACACGGAGCAGCAATTTGGCCGGAACGGGTTAAATGGCGGTTTAACTATTGCCTGGAAGTTCTATCCTCGCTGGAAAGCCAGTGTGACGTGGCGTTATTTCGATAATAAGCTGGGCTACGATGGCTTTGGCGATCAAATGATTTATATGCTTGGTTATGATTTCTAATTTTTTATCAGGGAATAATTATGCAGAAAACGTTAATGGCCAGTTTGATCGGCCTTGCAGTTTGCACAGGGAATGCTTTTAGTCCTGCCTTAGCCGCAGAGGCTAAACAACCTAATTTAGTCATTATTATGGCGGATGATTTAGGTTATGGCGATTTAGCAACATATGGTCATCAGATCGTTAAAACACCTAATATCGACAGGCTTGCCCAGGAAGGGGTCAAATTTACTGACTACTATGCCCCCGCTCCTTTAAGTTCACCTTCACGCGCAGGGCTATTAACCGGCCGGATGCCATTTCGTACTGGAATTCGCTCATGGATTCCTTCAGGCAAAGATGTTGCCTTAGGGCGTAACGAACTCACGATTGCTAATCTACTCAAAGCGCAAGGGTACGACACGGCAATGATGGGTAAGCTGCATCTGAATGCAGGCAGCGATCGCACCGATCAGCCACAAGCACAAGATATGGGCTTTGATTACTCACTGGTTAATACGGCGGGCTTTGTTACCGACGCCACGCTGGATAACGCTAAAGAACGCCCGCGTTATGGCATGGTTTACCCGACAGGCTGGCTACGTAACGGGCAACCCACTCCACGAGCCGATAAAATGAGCGGTGAGTATGTCAGTTCGGAAGTCGTCAACTGGCTGGATAACAAAAAGGACAGCAAGCCTTTCTTCCTCTATGTTGCTTTTACCGAAGTGCATAGCCCCCTGGCTTCGCCCAAAAAATACCTCGATATGTACTCACAATATATGAGCGCGTATCAGAAGCAGCATCCTGATTTATTTTATGGCGACTGGGCAGACAAACCCTGGCGTGGTGTGGGGGAATATTATGCCAATATCAGCTATCTGGATGCACAGGTTGGAAAAGTGCTGGATAAAATCAAAGCTGTGGGTGAAGAAGATAACACAATCGTTATTTTTACCAGTGATAACGGTCCGGTAACGCGTGAAGCGCGCAAAGTGTATGAGCTGAATTTGGCAGGGGAAACGGATGGATTACGCGGTCGCAAGGATAACCTTTGGGAAGGCGGAATTCGTGTTCCAGCCATTATTAAATATGGTAAACATCTACCACAGGGAATGGTTTCAGATACACCCGTTTATGGTCTGGACTGGATGCCTACTTTAGCGAAAATGATGAACTTCAAATTACCTACAGACCGTACTTTCGATGGTGAATCGCTGGTTCCTGTTCTTGAGCAAAAAGCATTGAAACGCGAAAAGCCATTAATTTTCGGGATTGATATGCCATTCCAGGATGATCCAACCGATGAATGGGCGATCCGTGATGGTGACTGGAAGATGATTATCGATCGCAATAATAAACCGAAATATCTCTACAATCTGAAATCTGATCGTTATGAAACACTTAATCTGATCGGTAAAAAACCAGATATTGAAAAACAGATGTATGGTAAGTTTTTAAAATATAAAACTGATATTGATAATGATTCTCTAATGAAAGCCAGAGGTGATAAACCAGAAGCGGTGACCTGGGGCTAACCTGATAATCATAATAAATGTAATGTATGCCATTTAGGGCTATGCCCGCCTGATTCAGTGCTACGCATTGAATCAGGTTCTTTTCGCGTTGAACAATATCAAGATACGGCTATTCGCAGGGAGTGGATATGTTTACCAACGTAAATGTTGATTGTTGCAAAACACCAGGATGTAAAAACCTGGGGTTGCTGAATAGCCAGGATTATGTCGCACAGGGTAAAAATATTTTATGCCGTGAATGTGGTTACTTGTTTCCAGTGATATCTGAACAGTCGCTTAATATTTATCGTAATATTGTGAATCACTCCTGGAGAGGTTTGATTTGCCAATGTTCAACTTGCGGAGGCACGTCCCTCAAAAAATATGGATATTCTGCACAAGGCCAGAGAAGAATGTATTGCCATCATTGTGAGAAAACATTTATCACTCTGGAACATGTAATTACCACACCACGAGGAGCCCAGTTAGCATTGATGATTGAGCAAGGGGAGGCACTTGCGGATATCAGAAAGTCATTACTTCTTAACAGCACTGGACTTAGCCGTGAACTGTTAAAATTAGCGCGTGAAGCAAACTATAAAGAAAGTCGACAGTGTTTCCCAGCTTCTGATATTACCCTGAGTACCCGCGCTTTTCGCGTCAAGTATAATGGTAGCAATAACTCTCTTTATGCTCTTGTTACCGCAGAAGAACAAAGCGGCAGGGTGGTTGCCATCTCAACCAATTACTCCCCATCTGCCGTAGAGCAACATTATCAATACACATCGAACTATGAAGAGCGTATGTCTCCAGGGACGCTGGCACATCATGTCCAGCGCAAAGAGTTACTTACTATGCGGCGGGATACCTTGTTTGATATTGATTACGGCCCGGCAGTTTTACATCAAAACGATCCGGGAATGTTGGTAAAACCGGTTCTTCCGGCATATCGTCATTTTGAACTGGTCAGAATACTGACCGATGAGCATTCCAACAACGTTCAGCATTACCTTGATCACGAATGCTTTATATTGGGCGGCTGCCTGATGGCTAATTTGCAGCATATTCATCAAGGTCGCTGCCATATTTCCTTTGTCAAAGAGCGCGGTGTGGCACCCGCCACCATTGATTTTCCGCCGCGATTATTCCTTAGTGGTGGGGTACGAAATAATGTCTGGCGTGCATTTTCTAACCGCAATTATTCAATGGCTGTATGCAATCTCACTGGCAGTAAGAAAGTCCGCGAGATGCGGCATGCAACATTGAACAGTGCGACGCGTTTTATCCACTTTGTGGAGAACCATCCTTTCCTTATATCATTGAACCGAATGTCTCCTGCGAATGTCGTTTCTACATTAGATATCCTCAAACATCTGTGGAATAAAAAACTAGAGCATGGAACAATTTAATTATTACTTTTCCGAATAATTTCTTCAGAAATCTTGACATTAGACTATGATTAATGGGGTTTAAGGTCATCAGCCGCCGCTTTCGGGCATCAAAAACTCATCTCTCGCTGATGGCGCAATTCTTTTAATAGATCGTAAAAAGCGAGCTATTCCTACACTATAATCTGATTTTAACGATGATTCGTGCGGGGTAAAATCGTGAAAACGATCTATTCACCTGAAGAGAAATAAAAAGTGAAACATCTGCATCGATTCTTTAGCAGTGATGCCTCGGGAGGCATTATTCTCATTATTGCCGCTGTATTAGCGATGATTATGGCCAACAGCGGTGCAACCAGTGGATGGTATCACGACTTTCTTGAGACGCCGGTTCAGCTCCGGGTTGGGACACTTGAGATCAACAAGAACATGCTGCTATGGATCAATGACGCTCTGATGGCGGTATTTTTCCTGTTGGTTGGTCTGGAAGTTAAACGCGAGCTGATGCAAGGTTCGCTGGCCAGTCTGCGCCAGGCGGCATTTCCTGTTATTGCCGCAATCGGCGGGATGATTGTCCCGGCATTGCTCTATCTGGCTTTTAACTATGCCGATCCTATCACTCGCGAAGGCTGGGCAATCCCGGCGGCGACTGACATTGCCTTTGCACTTGGTGTGTTGGCGCTGTTGGGAAGTCGTGTTCCGTTAGCGCTGAAGATCTTTTTGATGGCTCTGGCTATTATCGACGATCTTGGGGCCATCATTATCATCGCATTGTTCTACACTAATGACTTATCGATGGCCTCTCTTGGCGTCGCGGCTGTAGCAATTGCGGTACTCGCGGTATTGAATCTGTGTGGTGTACGCCGCACGGGCGTTTATATTCTGGTTGGCGTGGTGCTGTGGACAGCGGTGTTGAAATCAGGTGTCCATGCAACGCTGGCTGGCGTCATTGTCGGCTTCTTTATTCCGTTAAAAGAGAAGCATGGGCGCTCTCCGGCTAAACGTCTGGAGCATGTTTTGCATCCATGGGTGGCGTATCTGATTTTGCCGCTGTTTGCATTTGCTAATGCTGGCGTTTCACTGCAAGGTGTCACGCTGGAAGGTTTGACCTCCATTCTGCCATTAGGGATCATCGCTGGTTTGCTGATTGGCAAGCCACTGGGTATTAGTCTGTTCTGCTGGTTGGCGCTGCGTTTGAAACTGGCACATCTGCCAGAGGGAACGACTTACCAGCAAATTATGGCGGTTGGTATCCTGTGCGGTATCGGTTTTACTATGTCTATCTTTATTGCCAGCCTGGCATTTGGTAGCGTAGATCCAGAACTGATTAACTGGGCAAAATTAGGTATCCTTGTCGGTTCAATTTCTTCGGCGGTAATTGGATATAGCTGGTTACGCGTTCGTTTACGTCCATCAGTTTGACAGGACGATGTACTGGGGAGCCATAAACGGCTCCCTTTTCATTGTTATCAGGGAGAGAAATGAGCATGTCTCATATCAATTACAACCACTTGTATTACTTCTGGCATGTCTACAAAGAAGGTTCTGTGGTTGGCGCAGCGGAGGCGCTTTATTTAACACCACAAACCATTACCGGGCAGATCCGGGCGCTGGAAGAGCGCCTGCAAGGGAAACTATTTAAGCGTAAAGGACGTGGTCTGGAACCCAGCGAACTGGGGGAACTGGTCTATCGCTATGCCGATAAAATGTTCACCTTAAGCCAGGAAATGCTGGATATCGTCAACTATCGCAAAGAGTCCAACTTATTGTTTGATGTTGGTGTGGCAGATGCACTTTCCAAACGTCTGGTCAGTAGCGTACTTAACGCCGCAGTGGTAGAAGGCGAGCCGATTCATCTTCGCTGCTTCGAATCCACCCACGAAATGCTGCTGGAGCAATTAAGTCAGCATAAACTGGATATGATCATTTCCGACTGTCCGATAGATTCTACGCAGCAGGAAGGCCTGTTCTCCGTGAGAATTGGCGAATGTGGCGTGAGTTTCTGGTGTACAAATCCACCACCGGAAAAACCGTTCCCGGCTTGTCTGGAAGAACGGCGGCTTTTGATTCCTGGGCGACGTTCAATGTTAGGGCGCAAATTGCTTAACTGGTTTAACTCCCAGGGATTAAACGTAGAAATCCTTGGCGAGTTTGATGATGCCGCGTTGATGAAAGCTTTTGGTGCGATGCACAATGCAATCTTCGTTGCTCCAACGCTTTATGCATATGACTTTTATGCCGATAAAACTGTCGTAGAAATTGGTCGCGTCGAGAATGTGATGGAAGAGTACCATGCTATTTTTGCTGAGCGGATGATTCAGCACCCGGCGGTACAGCGAATCTGCAATACGGATTATTCTTCGTTGTTTTCTCCCGCCTCACGATAGCTATTAAAACTCACGCCCCGCTACATACGGGGCGTGCTAATGAACAAACGATGTCCTTTAAACGGGAAATATCTGGCGATATTTCCCTTTCTCGCGAATGAATACCGGTATCTGGTGCAGCGGTGCGCAATGATGAAGCGTTTGCCCACCCGCGTAGTGTTCATGGGTATAAAAATCGATCCATGTCTCTCCAGCAGGCAACCAGACATCACGTGAACGTGTACCTTCGTGCATTACAGGGGCAACGAGAAGGTCTGGGCCAAAGCAGTACTGATCATAAATATTCCAGCTTTCTGCCTGGTCAGGAAATTCAAAGAACATCGTGCGCATTATCGGGCTGTTCTTCTCGTGCGTCTCAGCCATAATTTTACTGATATAAGATTTCAGTTTTTCACGCAACTGCAGGCAGGAAGTGAGAATTTCACCGGTTTCTTCACCATAGCTCCAGACTTCATTCGGCGCGCCAGTCGGACATTGTGCTATGCCATCACGATAGGGTTGTTCAGGCAAAACCTGCGGGTCGCGGTTGCCATGTAAACGCATTACTGGGCTGAATACCCCCCACTGGAACCAGCGAATTAACAGTTCATGGAATTTCGGATCGTGAATATTACCGCCGTGGAAACCACCAATATCGGTTGTCCACCACGGGATCCCGGCAATTCCCATGTTCAAGCCAGCGGCAAACTGATTACGCAAAGAACGGAAAGAGGAGTGAATATCGCCTGACCACACCAGAGCGCCATATTTCTGACTGCCAGCCCAGGCACAGCGCAGCAGGTTAATCACCTGCTTTTCACCAGCCGCGGTCATACCATCGAAGAACGTTTTGGCGTACATACGCGGATAGATATTACCGACTTCCAGCACAGGCCCTGCGTAGTAACGATAGTTGTCATAATCGTAAACACCGAACTCTGGCTCGGCTTCATCCAGCCAGAACAGTTTCACGCCTTTATCGTAATAATTGCGTTTGGCTTTGTTCCAGACATATTCCCGTGCGCCAGGATGGGTAGCATCAAAGAACGTGGTGTTGCCAAGGAAATCCATATTGATAGGCAAACCACGCTCGGTGTGGACCAGCCAGCCGTTTTCTTTCATCTCCCGATAACTCTCGGTACGGTTATCAACCGTGGGCCAGAAGGAGACCATCAGTTCAATGCCCATCTCTTTTAGTTCGGCAATCATGGCATCGGGATCGGGCCAGTCGCGCAGATCGAACATCCAGTCACCCTGATTCGGCCAATGGAAGAAATCGATGACAATCACCGAAATAGGCAAATTACGCTGCTTGTAGCCACGTGCAACTTCTAGTAACTCTTGCTGATTACGGTAGCGCAACTTGCACTGCCAGAATCCCATGGCGTAATCGGGCATCATTGGCGGCGTACCGGTAACACGTGCATAGGCGGCGCTGATTTCTGCGGGAGTATCCCCTGCGGTAACCCAGTAGTCCAACTGTTCGCTAACTTCTGCCACCCATTCCGTGCCATTTTGCGCGAAAGTGACGCGACCCACCGCTGGGTTATTCCACAGAAAACCATAGCCGCGATTAGAAAGCAGGAAGGGAACCGATGCCTGAGAATTACGCTGCGCCAGCTCTAGCATACAGCCTTTTAAATCCAGATTTGGCTGCTGGTACTGCCCCATGCCAAACAACTTTTCGCCATCGTTGGCTTCGAACCGCGCCTTGATTGTGTATTTCCCGCCGGGAATCGGTTTGAACTCGCGGGCCTGTAAATTCAGGGCGCTGACATACTGACCGTGGGCCGACTCATCTTCGCCAATTTCGCCGCGCTGACGCCAGAACTCCTGCAGCAGGCATTTTTCTGCATTACGCCAGAAAGAGATCTGACCCTGCAGATTAACAATGGCGGTGATTTTGCCGTTTTGTAGTGTTGCCTGCTTTTCTTCATATGTGATATAGGCGACAGCATCACCTTTTTCTTCTGTTAATGCCCAGTTTTCATTGCGCATCATCGGCAGATGGCGACCGCTACGCACACGTAAACTGTTCTCACCCCATGCTTCAATCCAGAGATAACGATCGTCTTGTTGCCAGACCAGACGATGGGGATCTTGCTTAATAAACGACATAATTTCCTCCAGGAGCTTGTGACATGTTTAAGGGTTATGAACTTGCAAATCGTGTTGGATGCACTCTTCCATCGCTTCATATTTACGAAAGAAGAGCAGTGGAATGGCGGCGAGTGCAAAGAGCACGGCTGGCACCCAGATAAACGCCCAGCTAATACCGTCCAGACCGGCGGCAGTTTGTGGCTGGTTGGGAATATAGCCAAAGCTGTTCATAATCCAGGCGGCGAAGGCGGTGCCGATACCACTGCCCATCTTGATGCAGAAGGTACTGCCGAAGGCGATTAGAATGCCGGTAGCTTTAATCCCTGTTTTCCAGCGACCAAAATCAACCGCGAAACCAAGCATGGCGAAGGGCATAGAGCAGGCAATGCCACTGCCAATATTCGCCAGCATCCAGGCGGCAATCATCAAAGGAATATTGTCTCCAGCCAGCCACATCAGTCCTCCGCCGAACATGGCGACCAGCAGGCCGGTGATCCAAATCCAGGTTTTGGAGAGGTAACGGCTGAAAAACGGAATTGCGATGATAAACAAAATCTGAATGGTGGCGAGGCTGTTGATCAAGGGAACTAAATCTTTGCGATCCAGGTTGTAGGTTAAATAGTAAACAATGGTTGTGTTGCGCTGCTGTAAGGCAATCCAGAAGATGAGATTTGCCAGCACCATCAGGATCCACGGCCAGTTGCCTTTCATTGCCGAAAAGCTCTTTTTCATCGGCAGACGTGGTTCCTGCTGTATTTTGTCGGTATCCAGTTCTCGAATATTTTTGAAGGCAAATAGCGTTAGCGCACAGGAGATTACGGAAAAGACGATAGCAGTATAAATAAATCCTGCCTTATCATTACCGTTTCCAAGAAAAGCCACTAACGGTAGCGCCGTCGCATTCATTAATAACACGCCAATTTGCCCGCCGGTCATCCGGTAAGAGTTTAATACCAACCGTTCTTTTGGTGATAACGTCATCAAAGGTAATATTGCGCTTAGCGGCGTGTTTAAACCGGTAAAAAGAATGCTGGCTAACATGTACGATATTGCTGAATATATGGTTTTACCTGTCATACTGATATCTGGCGACCAGAATGAGAGTGCGCTAAATACAGCAAAAGGTAATGGCAACCATAAAAACCACGGCCGACATTTACCGTAGCGGGAATGCGTTTTATCAATAATAATCCCCCATACCGGGGCATCGATACCGTCTACAATACGCGCCAGTAGCAGGATGATGCCAGCTACGGCAAGGCTTATGCCCGCCACGTCAGTGTAGAAATAGAGAATGTAGGTGGAGCCAAAACAGTAGAGCAGATTACCTGCAACATCCAGCGAACCATAGCTGATCCGTTGTATTAAAGGCAGTGAATCGGATGCGGATGATTTATCAGTTTCAAGTACGGAACTCATTATATTCTCTCCAGAACAAGAATGCCTGGCTCAGAAAAACGACTTTTACTTTCTAAGCAAATACATGCTAACTATCCTTGATGCGTATTTATTAATGATGTAAAGCAACGTTGTGGCAATGAGAGTAATTAAAGTGGGGAAGAGCGACAATTATAATTTTTCGTTTTAAGGTTGCGTTAATTAGTTTTTTATTCAGTTTTCCTGCTATTTGTTATACAGTTCACGTTTTACAGCCAAATGAAATATTTTATCTTTCACAATGAAAAAGCATCAATTATATTTATGATGTATTCATGGAGAAAATATATAATCGATTAACGGTAACTTCCGCAGGCATAAAAAAACCCGCCAGAGCGGGTTTTTTTACAAAGCTGACAACAACAGGCAATTAAGCCAGTTTGTTGATCTGTGCAGTCAGGTTAGCCTTATGACGTGCAGCTTTGTTTTTGTGGATCAGACCTTTAGCAGCCTGACGGTCCACGATTGGTTGCATTTCGTTAAATGCTTTCTGTGCAGCAGCTTTGTCGCCAGCTTCGATAGCTGCGTATACTTTCTTGATGAAAGTACGCATCATAGAGCGACGGCTTGCGTTGTGCTTACGAGCCTTTTCAGACTGAATGGCGCGCTTCTTAGCTGATTTGATATTAGCCAAGGTCCAACTCCCAAATGTGTTCTATATGGACAATTCAAAGGCCGAGGAATATGCCCTTTTAGCCTTCTTTTGTCAATGGATTTGTGCAAATAAGCGCCGTTAATGTGCCGGCACTCGTTACGTAGTGATGGCGCAGGATTCTACCAGCTTGCGGGGTGTGAATACAGCTTTTCCGCGAGAAAAATTGCAGTAGGCGGTCAGTTTCTTCCCATGATTTGCGCCATAGCAATGAAAAGCCACTTCTTTCTGATTTCGGTACTCAATCGCCGGTTAACCTTGACCGCTGTACAAGGTATACTCGGACGATTTTCACTGTTTTGAGCCAGACATGAAGCTGATACGCGGCATACATAATCTCAGCCAGGCCCCGCAAGAAGGGTGTGTGCTGACTATTGGTAATTTCGACGGCGTGCATCGCGGTCATCGCGCGCTGTTACAGGGCTTGCAGGAAGAAGGGCGCAAGCGCAACTTACCGGTGATGGTGATGCTTTTTGAACCTCAACCACTGGAACTGTTTGCTACTGATAAAGCCCCGGCACGGCTGACCCGGCTGCGGGAAAAACTGCGTTATCTTGCAGAGTGTGGCGTTGATTACGTGCTGTGCGTGCGTTTTGACAGGCGTTTTGCGGCGTTAACCGCGCAAAACTTCATCAGTGATCTTCTGGTGAAGCACTTGCGGGTAAAATTTCTTGCCGTAGGTGACGATTTCCGCTTTGGCGCTGGTCGTGAAGGCGATTTCTTGTTATTACAGAAAGCGGGTATGGAATACGGCTTCGATATCACCAGCACGCAAACTTTTTGCGAAGGTGGCGTGCGTATCAGCAGCACCGCCGTGCGTCAGGCGCTGGCGGATGACAATCTGGCTCTGGCAGAAAGTTTACTGGGGCACCCGTTTGCCATCTCCGGGCGTGTAGTCCACGGTGATGAATTAGGGCGCACTATAGGTTTCCCGACGGCGAATGTACCGCTACGCCGTCAGGTTTCCCCGGTGAAAGGGGTTTATGCGGTAGAAGTGTTGGGCCTTGGCGAAAAGCCGTTACCCGGCGTTGCAAACATCGGAACACGCCCAACGGTTGCCGGTATTCGCCAGCAACTGGAAGTGCATTTGTTAGATGTTGCAATGGACCTTTATGGTCGCCATATACAAGTAGTGCTGCGTAAAAAAATACGCAATGAGCAGCGATTTGCATCGCTGGACGAACTGAAAGCGCAGATTGCGCGTGATGAATTAACCGCCCGCGAATTTTTTGGGCTAACAAAACCGGCTTAAGCCTGTTATGTAATCAAACCGAAATACGGAACCGAGAATCTGATGAGTGACTATAAATCAACCCTGAATTTGCCGGAAACAGGGTTCCCGATGCGTGGCGATCTCGCCAAGCGCGAACCGGGAATGCTGGCGCGTTGGACTGATGATGATCTGTACGGCATCATTCGTGCAGCTAAAAAAGGCAAAAAAACCTTCATTCTGCATGATGGCCCTCCTTATGCGAATGGCAGCATTCATATTGGTCACTCGGTTAACAAGATTCTGAAAGACATTATCATTAAGTCCAAAGGGCTTTCTGGATATGACTCGCCGTATGTGCCTGGCTGGGACTGTCATGGTCTGCCAATCGAACTGAAAGTAGAGCAAGAATACGGTAAGCCGGGGGAGAAATTCACCGCCGCTGAGTTCCGCGCCAAGTGCCGCGAATACGCTGCGACCCAGGTTGACGGTCAGCGCAAAGACTTTATCCGTCTGGGCGTGCTGGGCGACTGGTCGCACCCGTACCTGACCATGGACTTCAAAACTGAAGCCAACATCATCCGCGCGCTGGGCAAAATCATCGGCAACGGTCACCTGCACAAAGGCGCGAAGCCGGTGCACTGGTGCGTTGACTGCCGTTCTGCACTGGCAGAAGCGGAAGTTGAGTATTACGACAAAACTTCTCCGTCCATCGACGTCGCTTTCCAGGCGGTCGATCAGGATGCGCTGAAAACGAAATTTGGCGTAAGCAATGTTAACGGCCCAATTTCGCTGGTTATATGGACCACCACGCCGTGGACGCTGCCTGCTAACCGCGCAATCTCCATTGCACCTGATTTTGATTATGCGCTGGTGCAAATCGACGGTCAGGCCGTGATTCTGGCGAAAGATCTGGTTGAAAGCGTAATGCAGCGTATCGGCGTTAGCGATTACACCATTCTTGGCACGGTGAAAGGTGCTGAGCTGGAACTGTTGCGCTTTACCCATCCGTTTATGGACTTCGATGTTCCGGCAATTCTTGGCGACCACGTTACGCTGGATGCCGGTACCGGTGCCGTTCATACCGCGCCAGGCCACGGTCCGGACGACTATGTGATCGGTCAAAAATATGGTCTGGAAACCGCTAACCCGGTTGGCCCGGACGGCACTTATCTGCCGGGTACTTACCCGACTCTGGATGGCGTTAACGTCTTCAAAGCGAACGATATTGTCATTGCGTTGTTGCAGGAAAAAGGCGCACTGTTGCACGTTGAGAAAATGCAACACAGCTATCCGTGCTGCTGGCGTCATAAAACGCCGATCATCTTCCGCGCGACGCCGCAGTGGTTCGTCAGCATGGATCAGAAAGGTCTGCGTGCGCAGTCACTGAAAGAGATCAAAGGCGTGCAGTGGATCCCTGACTGGGGCCAGGCGCGTATCGAGTCGATGGTTGCTAACCGTCCTGACTGGTGTATCTCTCGTCAGCGTACCTGGGGCGTGCCGATGTCACTGTTCGTGCACAAAGACACAGAAGAACTGCATCCGCGTACTCTCGAACTGATGGAAGAAGTGGCAAAACGCGTTGAAGTTGACGGCATCCAGGCGTGGTGGGATCTCGATGCGAAAGAGATCCTCGGCGACGAAGCTGACCAGTATGTGAAAGTACCGGATACGCTGGATGTATGGTTTGACTCCGGATCTACCCACTCTTCCGTTGTTGATGTGCGTCCGGAATTTGCCGGTCACGCAGCGGACATGTATCTGGAAGGTTCTGACCAACACCGTGGCTGGTTCATGTCTTCCCTGATGATCTCTACCGCGATGAAGGGCAAAGCGCCATATCGTCAGGTACTGACTCACGGCTTTACCGTGGATGGTCAGGGTCGCAAGATGTCTAAATCCATCGGTAACACCGTTTCGCCGCAGGATGTGATGAACAAACTGGGTGCGGATATTCTGCGTCTGTGGGTGGCATCAACCGACTACACCGGCGAAATGGCTGTTTCTGACGAGATTCTGAAACGTGCTGCCGACAGCTATCGTCGTATCCGTAACACCGCGCGCTTCCTGCTGGCAAACCTGAACGGTTTTGATCCGGCAAAAGATATGGTGAAACCGGAAGAGATGGTGGTACTGGATCGCTGGGCCGTAGGTTGTGCGAAAGCGGCACAGGAAGACATCCTCAAGGCGTACGAAGCATACGATTTCCACGAAGTGGTACAGCGTCTGATGCGCTTCTGCTCCGTTGAGATGGGTTCCTTCTACCTCGACATCATCAAAGACCGTCAGTATACCGCCAAAGCGGACAGCGTGGCGCGTCGTAGCTGCCAGACTGCGCTGTATCACATCGCAGAAGCGCTGGTTCGCTGGATGGCACCAATCCTCTCCTTCACCGCTGATGAAGTGTGGGGCTACCTGCCGGGCGAACGTGAAAAATACGTCTTCACCGGCGAGTGGTACGAAGGCCTGTTTGGTCTGGCAGACAGTGAAGCAATGAACGATGCGTTCTGGGACGAGCTGTTGAAAGTGCGTGGCGAAGTGAACAAAGTCATTGAGCAAGCGCGTGCCGATAAGAAAGTGGGCGGCTCGCTGGAAGCTGCAGTAACCTTGTATGCAGAACCGGAACTGGCGGCGAAACTGACCGCGCTGGGCGATGAATTACGATTTGTCCTGTTGACCTCCGGCGCTACCGTTGCAGACTATAACGACGCACCTGCTGATGCCCAGCAGAGCGAAGTCCTCAAAGGGCTGAAAGTCGCGTTGAGTAAAGCCGAAGGTGAGAAGTGCCCTCGCTGCTGGCACTACACCCAGGATGTCGGCAAGGTGGCGGAACACGCAGAAATCTGCGGCCGCTGTGTCAGCAACGTCGCCGGTGACGGTGAAAAACGTAAGTTTGCCTGATGAGTCAATCGATCTGTTCAACAGGGCTACGCTGGCTGTGGCTGGTGGTAGTCGTGCTGATTATCGATCTGGGCAGCAAATACCTGATCCTCCAGAACTTTGCTCTGGGGGATACGGTCCCGCTGTTCCCGTCGCTTAATCTGCATTATGCGCGTAACTATGGCGCGGCGTTTAGTTTCCTTGCCGATAGCGGCGGCTGGCAGCGTTGGTTCTTTGCCGGTATTGCGATTGGTATTAGCGTGATCCTGGTAGTGATGATGTATCGCTCGAAGGCCGCGCAGAAGCTAAACAATATCGCTTACGCGCTGATTATTGGCGGCGCGCTGGGCAACCTGTTCGACCGCCTGTGGCACGGCTTCGTTGTCGATATGATCGACTTCTACGTCGGCGACTGGCACTTCGCCACCTTCAACCTTGCCGATACTGCCATTTGTGTCGGTGCGGCACTGATTGTGCTGGAAGGTTTTTTACCTTCTAAAGCGAAAAAACAATAATAAACCCTGCCGGATGCGATGCTGACGCATCTTATCCGGCCTACAGATTGCTGCGAAATCGTAGGCCGCATCCGGCAAAAATCCTCAAAATATAAGAGCAAACCTGCATGTCTGAATCTGTACAGAGCAATAGCGCCGTCCTGGTGCACTTCACGCTGAAACTCGATGATGGCACCACCGCTGAGTCTACCCGCAACAACGGTAAACCGGCGCTGTTCCGCCTGGGTGATGCTTCTCTTTCTGAAGGGCTGGAGCAACACCTGCTGGGGCTGAAAGTGGGCGATAAAACCACCTTCTCGCTGGAGCCAGATGCGGCGTTTGGCGTGCCGTCACCGGACCTGATTCAGTACTTCTCCCGCCGTGAATTTATGGATGCAGGCGAGCCAGAAATTGGCGCAATCATGCTTTTTACCGCAATGGATGGCAGTGAGATGCCTGGCGTGATCCGCGAAATTAACGGCGACTCCATTACCGTTGATTTCAACCATCCGCTGGCCGGGCAGACCGTTCATTTTGATATTGAAGTGCTGGAAATCGATCCGGCACTGGAGGCGTAACATGCAGATCCTGTTGGCCAACCCGCGTGGTTTTTGTGCCGGGGTAGACCGCGCTATCAGCATTGTTGAAAACGCGCTGGCCATTTACGGCGCACCGATATATGTCCGTCACGAAGTGGTGCATAACCGCTACGTGGTCGATAGCCTGCGCGAGCGTGGGGCTATCTTTATTGAGCAGATTAGCGAAGTACCGGACGGCGCGATCCTGATTTTCTCCGCACACGGTGTTTCTCAGGCAGTACGTAACGAAGCGAAAAGCCGCGATTTGACGGTGTTTGATGCCACCTGTCCGCTGGTGACCAAAGTGCATATGGAAGTCGCCCGCGCCAGCCGTCGTGGTGAAGAATCTATTCTCATCGGTCACGCCGGGCACCCGGAAGTGGAAGGGACGATGGGCCAGTACAGCAACCCGGAAGGGGGAATGTATCTGGTCGAATCGCCAGACGATGTGTGGAAACTGACGGTCAAAAATGAAGAGAAGCTCTCCTTTATGACCCAAACCACGCTGTCGGTGGATGACACGTCTGATGTGATCGACGCGCTGCGTAAACGCTTCCCGAAAATTGTCGGTCCGCGCAAAGATGACATCTGCTACGCCACGACTAACCGTCAGGAAGCGGTACGCGCCCTGGCAGAGCAGGCGGAAGTAGTACTGGTGGTTGGTTCGAAAAACTCCTCCAACTCCAACCGTCTGGCGGAACTGGCCCAGCGTATGGGCAAACGCGCATTTTTGATTGACGATGCGAAAGATATCCAGGAAGAGTGGGTGAAAGAGGTTAAATGCGTCGGCGTGACTGCGGGCGCATCGGCTCCGGATATTCTGGTGCAGAATGTGGTGGCACGCTTGCAGCAGCTTGGCGGTGGCGAAGCCATTCCGCTGGAAGGCCGCGAAGAAAATATCGTCTTCGAAGTGCCGAAAGAGCTGCGTGTCGATATTCGTGAAGTCGATTAAGTCATTAGTAGTCTAAGTTATGCGAAAATGCCGGTCTTGTTACCGGCATTTTTTATGGAGAAAACATGCATTTACCTATCTTCCTCGATACAGACCCCGGCATTGACGATGCCGTTGCCATTGCCGCCGCGATTTTTACCCCCGAACTCGATCTGCAACTGATGACCACAGTCGCGGGTAATGTTTCGGTAGAGAAAACCACCCGCAACGCCCTGCAACTGCTGCATTTCTGGAATGTGGATATTCCGCTTGCCCAGGGCGCTGCCGTACCACTGGTTCGTGCGCCGCGCGATGCGGCATCTGTACACGGTGAATCGGGAATGGCTGGCTATAACTTTGTTGAACACAACCGTCAGCCACTGGGTATACCGGCGTTTCTGGCAATTCGTGATGCCCTGATGCGTGCGCCAGAGCCCGTTACCCTGGTGGCTATCGGTCCGTTAACCAATATTGCGCTGTTACTTTCACAATGCCCGGAATGTAAGCCGTATATTCGCCGTCTGGTGATCATGGGCGGTTCTGCTGGTCGCGGCAACTGCACACCAAACGCCGAGTTTAATATCGCTGCCGATCCAGAAGCGGCAGCCTGTGTCTTCCGTAGCGGCATCGAAATCGTCATGTGCGGTCTGGATGTCACCAATCAGGCAATATTAACCCCTGACTATCTCGCTACTTTGCCGGAGTTGAATCGCACCGGAAAAATGCTACACGCCCTGTTTAGCCACTACCGTAGCGGCAGTATGCAAAGTGGACTACGTATGCACGATCTTTGCGCTATCGCCTGGCTGGTGCGCCCGGAATTGTTCACACTCAAACCGTGTTTTGTCGCGGTAGAAACTCAGGGTGAATTTACCTCAGGCACGACGGTTGTTGATATCGACGGTTGCCTGGGCAAACCAGCCAATGTACAGGTGGCGCTGGATCTGGATGTGAAAGGCTTCCAGCAGTGGGTGGCTGAGGTGCTGGCCCTGGCGCTCTAATAATAAAACAAGGAAGTGTTCTATGACGTATGGAGAAGCGTATCTGGAAGGGTGGAAAAACATCTTTAATTATGAAGGTGTTTCCAATCGCTTCGAGTTCTGGTCGTTTATGATTGGTAGTGGCGTTATCTGTCTGCTTCCGCTTTTATGTTGGTGGTTAGCGGTAACAATTAACAATGACTATGGTGTTTTCATTTTTTTTGCGCTGCCCGCGTCATTTATTTTAACGTTGATTTTTGCCGTACCGGCGATAGCGTTAGCCGTCAGAAGGATGCACGATATCGGATATTCAGGGTGGTGGGTTACCATTGTCGTGTTGATCCCTGTTACGGGCGTAATTCTGCTTATACTGTGCTGCCTGCCGTCAAAGTCACAAGACCAGGCATAATGCCAGAGGGTATGACGCATCACTTTCTGCGTCATGCCTTTCACTGATATCCCTCCCTGTTTATCATTAATTTCTAATTATCAGCGTTTTTGGCTGGCGGCGTAGCGATGCGCTGGTTACTCTGAAAACGGTCTATGCAAATTAACAAAAGAGAATAGCTATGCATGATGCAAACATCCGCGTTGCCATCGCGGGAGCCGGGGGCCGTATGGGCCGCCAGTTGATTCAAGCGGCGCTGGCATTAGAAGGCGTGCAGCTGGGCGCGGCGCTGGAGCGCGAAGGATCTTCTTTACTGGGCAGCGATGCGGGCGAACTGGCCGGAGCCGGGAAAACAGGCGTTACTGTGCAAAGTAGTCTTGATGCGATAAAAGATGATTTTGATGTGTTTATCGATTTTACCCGTCCGGAAGGTACGCTGAACCATCTCGCTTTTTGTCGCCAGCATGGCAAAGGGATGGTGATCGGCACTACGGGGTTTGACGAAGCCGGTAAACAGGCGATTCGTGACGCCGCCGCCGATATTGCGATTGTCTTTGCCGCCAATTTTAGCGTTGGCGTTAACGTCATGCTTAAACTGCTGGAGAAAGCAGCCAAAGTGATGGGGGACTACACCGATATCGAAATTATTGAAGCACATCATAGACATAAAGTTGATGCGCCGTCAGGCACCGCACTGGCAATGGGAGAGGCGATCGCCCACGCTCTTGATAAAGATCTGAAAGATTGCGCGGTCTACAGTCGTGAAGGCCATACCGGTGAACGTGTGCCTGGCACCATTGGTTTTGCCACCGTGCGTGCAGGTGACATCGTTGGCGAACATACCGCGATGTTTGCCGATATTGGCGAGCGTCTGGAGATCACCCATAAGGCATCCAGCCGCATGACATTTGCTAACGGTGCGGTAAGATCGGCTTTGTGGTTGAGTGGTAAGGAAAGTGGTCTTTTTGATATGCGAGATGTGCTTGGTCTCAATAATCTGTAACCACAAAATATTTATAATGATGCAAAAATAACACATTTAATTCATTGAATATAAAGGGCTTTAATTTTTGGCCCTTTTATTTTTGGTGTTATGTTTTTAAATTTAATGCAAATGCTGAAAGTTACATGTTTTGTATTCTGTTTTTGTTGTTTTAATGTAAATTTTGACCATTTGGTCCACTTTTTTCTACTCATTTTGATTTCATGCAATCTTCTTGCTGCGCAAGCGTTTTCCAGAACATGTTATATGATCTTTTTGTCGCTTAATGCCTGTAAAACATGCATGAGCCACAAAATAATATAAAAAATCCCGCCATTAAGTTGACTTTTAGCTCCCATATCTCCAGAATGCCGCCGTTTGCCAGAAATTCGTCGGTAAGCAGATTTGCATTGATTTACGTCATCATTGTGAATTAATATGCAAATAAAGTGAGTGAATATTCTCTGGAGGGTGTTTTGATTAAGTCAGCGCTATTGGTTCTGGAAGACGGAACCCAGTTTCACGGTCGGGCCATAGGGGCAACAGGTTCGGCGGTTGGGGAAGTCGTTTTCAATACTTCAATGACCGGTTATCAAGAAATCCTCACTGATCCTTCCTATTCTCGTCAAATCGTTACTCTTACTTATCCCCATATTGGCAATGTCGGCACTAATGACGCCGATGAAGAATCTTCTCAGGTACATGCCCAAGGTCTGGTGATTCGCGACCTGCCGCTGATTGCCAGCAACTTTCGTAATACCGAAGACCTCTCTTCTTACCTGAAGCGCCATAACATCGTGGCGATTGCCGATATCGATACCCGTAAGCTGACGCGTTTACTGCGCGAGAAAGGCGCACAGAATGGCTGCATTATCGCAGGCGATAACCCGGATGCGGCGCTGGCGTTAGAAAAAGCCCGCGCGTTCCCTGGCCTGAATGGCATGGATCTGGCAAAAGAAGTGACTACCGCAGAACCCTATAGCTGGACACAAGGGAGCTGGACGCTGACCGGCGGTCTGCCAGAAGCGAAAAAAGAAGACGAGCTGCCGTACCACGTCGTGGCTTATGATTTTGGTGCCAAGCGCAACATCCTGCGGATGCTGGTGGATAGAGGCTGTCGTCTGACCATCGTTCCGGCGCAAACTTCTGCGGAAGATGTGCTGAAAATGAATCCAGACGGCATCTTCCTCTCCAACGGTCCTGGCGACCCGGCCCCGTGCGATTACGCCATTACCGCCATCCAGAAATTCCTCGAAACCGATATTCCGGTATTCGGCATCTGCCTCGGCCATCAGCTGCTGGCGCTGGCGAGCGGTGCGAAGACTGTCAAAATGAAATTTGGTCACCACGGCGGCAACCATCCGGTTAAAGATGTTGAGAAAAATGTGGTGATGATCACCGCCCAGAACCACGGTTTTGCGGTGGATGAAGCAACATTACCTGCAAACCTGCGTGTCACACATAAATCCCTGTTCGACGGTACGTTACAGGGCATTCATCGTACCGATAAACCGGCGTTCAGCTTCCAGGGACACCCGGAAGCCAGCCCTGGTCCACACGACGCCGCGCCGTTGTTTGACCACTTTATCGCGTTAATTGAGCAGTACCGTAAAACCGCTAAGTAATCAGGAGTAAAAGAGCCATGCCAAAACGTACAGATATAAAAAGTATCCTGATTCTGGGTGCGGGCCCGATTGTTATCGGTCAGGCGTGTGAGTTTGACTACTCTGGCGCGCAAGCGTGTAAAGCCCTGCGTGAAGAGGGTTACCGCGTCATTCTGGTGAACTCCAACCCGGCGACCATCATGACCGACCCGGAAATGGCTGATGCAACCTACATCGAGCCGATTCACTGGGAAGTGGTACGCAAGATTATTGAAAAAGAGCGCCCGGACGCGGTGCTGCCAACCATGGGGGGGCAGACGGCGCTGAACTGTGCGCTGGAGCTTGAGCGTCAGGGCGTGCTGGAAGAGTTCGGCGTCACCATGATTGGTGCCACTGCCGATGCGATTGATAAAGCCGAAGACCGCCGCCGTTTCGACGTAGCGATGAAGAAAATCGGTCTGGAAACTGCGCGTTCCGGTATCGCTCATTCAATGGAAGAAGCGCTGGCGGTTGCCGCTGAAGTTGGCTTCCCGTGCATTATTCGCCCATCCTTTACCATGGGCGGTAGCGGCGGCGGTATCGCTTATAACCGCGAAGAGTTTGAAGAAATTTGCGCCCGCGGTCTGGATCTTTCTCCGACTAAAGAGCTGCTGATTGATGAGTCGCTGATCGGCTGGAAAGAGTACGAGATGGAAGTGGTGCGTGATAAAAACGACAACTGTATCATCGTCTGCTCTATCGAAAACTTTGATGCGATGGGCATCCACACCGGTGACTCCATCACTGTCGCGCCAGCCCAAACGCTGACCGACAAAGAATATCAAATCATGCGTAACGCCTCGATGGCGGTACTGCGTGAAATCGGCGTTGAAACCGGTGGTTCCAACGTCCAGTTTGCGGTGAACCCGAAAAACGGTCGCCTGATTGTTATCGAAATGAACCCACGCGTGTCTCGCTCCTCTGCGCTGGCGTCGAAAGCCACTGGTTTCCCGATTGCCAAAGTGGCGGCGAAACTGGCGGTGGGTTACACCCTCGACGAGCTGATGAACGACATCACCGGTGGGCGTACTCCGGCCTCCTTCGAGCCGTCCATCGACTATGTGGTTACTAAAATTCCTCGCTTCAACTTCGAGAAATTCGCCGGTGCTAACGACCGTCTGACCACTCAGATGAAATCGGTTGGCGAAGTGATGGCGATTGGTCGCACGCAGCAGGAATCCCTGCAAAAAGCGCTGCGCGGCCTGGAAGTGGGCGCAACTGGCTTCGATCCGAAAGTGAGTCTCGACGACCCGGAAGCGCTGACTAAAATCCGCCGCGAACTGAAAGATGCAGGCGCAGAGCGTATCTGGTATATCGCTGATGCCTTCCGCGCGGGCCTGTCTGTAGACGGCGTGTTTAATTTGACCAACATTGACCGCTGGTTCCTGGTACAGATTGAAGAGCTGGTGCGTCTGGAAGAGAAAGTCGCAGAAGTGGGCATCACTGGCCTGAACGCTGAATTCCTGCGCCAGCTGAAACGCAAAGGCTTTGCCGATGCGCGTCTGGCAAAACTCGCGGGCGTGCGTGAAGCAGAAATCCGCAAGCTGCGCGACCAGTATGACTTGCACCCGGTTTATAAGCGCGTGGATACCTGTGCGGCAGAGTTCGCCACCGACACCGCTTACATGTACTCCACTTATGAAGAAGAGTGCGAAGCGAATCCGTCCACCGATCGTGAAAAAATCATGGTGCTCGGCGGCGGCCCGAACCGTATCGGTCAGGGTATCGAATTCGACTACTGCTGTGTACACGCCTCGCTGGCGCTGCGCGAAGATGGTTATGAAACCATTATGGTTAACTGTAACCCGGAAACCGTCTCCACCGACTACGACACCTCTGACCGTCTCTACTTCGAGCCGGTAACGCTGGAAGACGTGCTGGAAATTGTGCGTATTGAGAAGCCGAAAGGCGTTATCGTCCAGTACGGCGGTCAGACCCCGCTGAAACTGGCGCGCGCGCTGGAAGCTGCTGGCGTACCGGTTATCGGTACCAGCCCGGATGCCATCGACCGTGCGGAAGACCGTGAACGCTTCCAGCATGCGGTTGAGCGTCTGAAACTGAAACAACCTGCGAACGCCACCGTTACCACCATCGAAATGGCGGTTGAGAAAGCGAAAGAGATTGGCTACCCGCTGGTGGTGCGTCCGTCTTACGTTCTCGGCGGTCGGGCGATGGAAATCGTCTATGACGAAGCTGACCTGCGTCGCTACTTCCAGACAGCGGTCAGCGTATCTAACGATGCGCCAGTGTTGCTGGACCACTTCCTTGATGACGCAGTAGAAGTTGACGTGGATGCCATCTGCGACGGCGAAATGGTGCTGATTGGCGGCATCATGGAGCATATTGAGCAGGCGGGTGTGCACTCCGGTGACTCCGCATGTTCACTGCCAGCCTACACCTTAAGTCAGGAAATTCAGGATGTGATGCGCCAGCAGGTGCAGAAACTGGCCTTCGAACTGCAGGTGCGCGGCCTGATGAACGTGCAGTTTGCGGTGAAAAACAACGAAGTCTACCTGATTGAAGTTAACCCGCGTGCGGCGCGTACCGTTCCGTTCGTCTCCAAAGCCACCGGCGTACCGCTGGCAAAAGTGGCGGCGCGTGTGATGGCTGGCAAATCGCTGGCTGAGCAGGGCGTAACCAAAGAAGTTATCCCGCCGTACTACTCGGTGAAAGAAGTGGTGCTGCCGTTCAATAAATTCCCGGGCGTTGACCCGCTGTTAGGGCCAGAAATGCGCTCTACCGGGGAAGTCATGGGCGTGGGCCGCACCTTCGCTGAAGCGTTTGCCAAAGCGCAGCTGGGCAGCAACTCCACCATGAAGAAACACGGTCGTGCGCTGCTTTCCGTGCGCGAAGGCGATAAAGAACGCGTGGTGGACCTGGCGGCAAAACTGCTGAAACAGGGCTTCGAGCTGGATGCGACTCACGGCACGGCGATTGTGCTGGGCGAAGCGGGTATCAATCCGCGTCTGGTGAACAAGGTGCATGAAGGCCGTCCGCACATTCAGGACCGTATTAAGAATGGCGAATATACCTACATCATCAACACCACCTCAGGTCGTCGTGCGATTGAAGACTCCCGCGTGATCCGTCGCAGTGCGCTGCAATATAAAGTGCATTACGACACCACCCTGAACGGCGGCTTTGCCACCGCGATGGCGCTGAATGCCGATGCGACCGAAAAAGTAATTTCGGTGCAGGAAATGCACGCGCAGATCAAATAATAGCGTGTCATGGCGGATATTTTTCATCCGCTAATTTGATCAAATAACTAATACGGTTCTCTGATGAGGACCGTTTTTTTTGCCCATTAAGTAAATCTTTTGGGGAATCGATATTTTTGATGACATAAGCAGGATTTAGCTCACACTTATCGACGGTGAAGTTGCATACTATCGATATATCCACAATTTTAATATGGCCTTGTTTAATTGCTGCAAAACGAGTCATAGCCAGTCTTTTAATTTGTGAAACTGGAGTTCGTATGTGTGAAGGATATGTTGAAAAACCACTCTACTTGTTAATCGCCGAATGGATGATGGCTGAAAATCGGTGGGTGATAGCAAGAGAGATCTCTATTCATTTCGATATTGAACACAGCAAGGCGGTTAATACCCTGACTTATATTCTGTCGGAAGTCACAGAAATAAGCTGCGAAGTTAAGATGATCCCTAATAAGCTGGAAGGGCGGGGATGCCAGTGTCAGCGACTGGTTAAAGTGGTTGATATCGATGAGCAAATTTACGCGCGTCTGCGCAATAACAGCCGGGATAAATTAGTCGGCGTAAGAAAGACGCCGCGTATTCCTGCCGTTCCGCTCACGGAACTTAACCGCGAGCAGAAGTGGCAGATGATGTTGTCAAAGAGTATGCGTCGTTAATGTCATTTCGTTGATACCACGCAGCCTGGTTGCCGGATGCGATGCTGGCGCATCTTATCCGGCCTACGGTTGCTTTCCAGCCAGGTCGGATAAGGCGTTTACGCCGCATCCGGCAAGATCACCGTTTCGGCGTCACATCCGTCGTCCCCTGCAAACGGGGGCGATTTTCCTCCATTTGCCTCAGTGGCTGCGTTTCATGTAACGATGCATGACAGCGCCCGACAAGATCCTGATACTCTTTGGTATTCAACCGTTTCCAGTGTAACTCGTCGTCACTCACGCTGCGTACAGCGCGGGCTGGCGTACCCATCAACAACTGGCGTTTCTCGCCGCGAAAGCCCGCTTTGACAAAGCTCATAGCGGCAACAATGCTCTCTTCGCCAATGACCGCGCCATCCATAATCACGCTGTTCATCCCGACCAGTGCATCGCGACCAATCACACAACCATGCAGGATCGCTCCGTGCCCGATATGACCGTTTTCCCCAACGATGGTGTCAGTGTCGCAGTAGCCATGCATAATGCAGCCATCCTGAATATTGGCTCCCGCTAGCACGATCAACCGCCCGTAGTCACCACGCAGTGAGGCGAGTGGGCCGATGTAGACACCGGCTCCCACAATCACATCGCCAATCAATACTGCACTGGGATGGACAAACGCCGTCGGGTGAACAACCGGAATTAACCCCTCAAAGGCGTAATAGCTCACGGTTGTTAACGTCCTTTCCACACTGGATCGCGCTTCTCGGCAAACGCCAGCGGCCCTTCAATGGCATCTTCCGAATGCAGAACCGATGGATAGTGTTTCAACACGCCGCTGCGAATATAGCGATACGCTTCTTCTACCGGCATTTCGCTGGTGGTGCGGTAGATCTCTTTCAGCGCCGCAATCGCCAGCGGAGCGCTGTTAACCAGCTGCTGCGCCAGTTCGCGGGCGTTATCCATCAGTTCCGCCTGGCTAACCACGCGGTTGACTACCCCCCAACGCAGCGCCTCTTCTGCGCCCATTCGTCTGCCGGTCATCACCATTTCATTGACGATGGCAGGCGGCAGGATCTTCGGCAGACGCAGCACGCCGCCGCTGTCAGGAACGATGCCCAGTTTGGCTTCCGGTAGGGCGAAGCTGGCGTTATCGGCACAAACAATAAAATCTGCCGCCAGCGCCAGTTCAAAGCCGCCGCCAAAGGCATAGCCGTTCACAGCGGCGATGACCGGTTTGTCGAGATTGAAAATTTCGGTTAATCCCGCAAAACCTCCCGGGCCAAAGTCAGCATCCGGTGCTTCGCCTTCTGCTGCCGCTTTTAAATCCCAGCCCGCGGAAAAGAATTTCTCTCCGGCACCGGTAATAATGGCGACACGTAATTGCGGATCGTCACGGAAATTTAGAAATACTTCGCCCATTTCAAAGCTGGTTTTTGCATCAATAGCATTCGCTTTTGGACGATCAAGGGTAATTTCCAGAATTGATCCATTGCGGGTCAGATGTAATGATTCACTCATTCCTTTTCTCCATTTTTGCTTTTTCAGGGACGACAACATCCCTGCAAAAAATGCATATTGTTTTAGAGCGTGATTATTAGCTGACAGGGTAGTTCCCTGCCGTTTCATTTATTTCAGATTCTTTCTAATTATTTTCCCCGAGCAATTACGTGGCAGATCTTTTCTGATCTCCAGATAAGAGGGCACTTTAAATTTCGCCATATTTTGTTCGCAGAAGCGGAAAAATTCCTCTTCGCTCAATGTTTCACCTTCATTCAGCACCACAAATGCTTTGATGGCTTCATCGCGAATCGAATCTTTAATACCCACAACCACGATATCCTGAATTTTGGGATGGGTGGCGATGATATTTTCGAGCTCCACGCAGGAGACATTCTCGCCACCGCGTTTGATCATATTGCAGCGGCGATCGACGAAATAAAAAAAGCCCTCTTCGTCGCGGTATCCGGTATCGCCGGTATGTAGCCAGCCATCGGCTTCCAGCACTTTCGCAGTGGCTTTCGGGTTGAGAAAATACTCTTTGAAGATGGTTTTCCCTGGTACGCCTTTAATACAGATTTCACCGATTTCACCTGCCGGGAGCGGGCGATTGTGATCGTCGCGGATCTCCGCTTCGTAGCAAAACCCCGCCCGACCAATTGACGGCCAGCGTCGTTTATCGCCAGGGCGATCGCCGATAATGCCAACAATGGTTTCCGTCATCCCGTAAGACGTCAGCAAGCGGACGCCGAAGCGTTCACAAAAAGCGTCTTTTTCCTGCTCTGACAGGTTGAGATAAAACATCACTTCCCGCAGGCAGTGTTGCCTGTCATTCACAGAAGGTGGTTGTACCATCAGGGTACGGATCATCATCGGAATACATTCGGTAACGGTGGCACGGTACTTCTGTACCTGCCCCCAGAAGGCGCGGACGCTGTATTTCTCGACCAGCACAAAGGTGGCCCCGGCAGAAAATGCCGCCATTGCCGCAGTACACTGGCAATCGATATGAAATGCAGGCATTACCGTCAGGTAGATGTCATCATCACGCAGTGCGCACTGCCAGGCGGAGTAATATCCAGCGAAGCGCAGGTTGTAATGAGTTATCACCACCCCTTTCGGTCGGGAGGTGGTGCCGGAGGTGAAGAGAATTTCCGCCGTATCGTCAGTCGATAGCGGCGGTGCATAGCACAAGGTGGCAGGTTGTTGATTTTTCAGTTGAGTAAACGAACTCACGCCATCATCAGCGGGAAGTGCCATATCTGTCAGGCAAATGTGCCGCAACTGAGGGGCATCTTCCTGCTGAATCTGTTGATACATAGGATAAAATTGCGCACTGGTCACCAGCAGGCACGCCTGGCTATTTTGCAGGATCCACGTGCTTTCTTCGCGCAACAGGCGGGCGTTAATCGGCACCATAATCGCGCCAATTTTTGCCAACCCGAACCAGCAAAAGATAAATTCCGGGCAGTTGTCGAGATGTAGAGCAACCTTGTCGCCTTTGCGAATCCCCAGCGTATAAAACAGGTTTGCCGTGCGGTTAATCTCCTGATTTAACTCAAGATAACTATACCGGTTAACGACTCCGCTGCTGGATTCACAAATCAGCGCCGTTTTATGACCGTAAACGTCCGCCAGATCGTCCCACATTTGACGTAGATGTTGTCCGCCAATGATATCCATTGCACCTCTATCCATTTTGTTCGTTTGTTATTGAGCGGGCACTAGTCAGGCAAGCTGACTGACGCCACGCGTTTAGTCCTCAACTTTGGCCAGACCTTTGCTGACCAACTCCTGAATGTCGTTTTCGCTGTAGCCGATATTTTTCAAAATGGCAGCCGTGTCCATGCCATGTGAGGGCATTCCGCGCCAGATTTGTCCGGGGTTATTTTTGAATTTCGGCATGATATTCGGCCCTTTGCAGGTGCGACCATCCATCGTTTGCCACTGAGTGATTGATTCGCGAGCCACATACTGTGGATTGCTTTCCAGTTCCGGTACGGTCAGTACTTTGGCACAGGCGATATTCAGTTCGGCAAAGCGTTCTTTAACTTCTGCGATGGTATGTGCCGCCAGCCAGGCATCGAGTTTCTCTTCTACCAGTGGGCCGTAAGGGCATTCGATACGGTGGATAAGCTGGGTGCCTTCCGGAATTTCTGGCGTGCCGAGCAGATGTGCGAGGCCAATATCTTTAAAGCACTCTGCAATTTGAGTAATGCCCACCAGTTCCATCACGATGTAGCCGTCGGCGCATTTATACAGACCGCAACCGGCGTAGTAGGGATCTTTCCCTTTGGTCATGCGCGGGCACATTTCGCCGCCGTTGAAGTAATCCATCATGAAGTACTGGCCCATACGCAGCATCACTTCATACATGGCGATGTCGATGCTTTCGCCTTTGCCGGTTTCACGCACTTTATGCAGTGCTGCCAGCGCCGCCGTGGTGGCAGTCAGGCCAGAAAAGTAATCGGCGGTATACGGGAAGGCAGGCATTGGCTGGTCAACATCACCGTTCTGAATCAGGTAACCACTGAAGGCCTGGGCGATAGTGTTATAGGCCGGAAGATTGGTGTACTCCTCGGTGCCATACTGACCAAAACCGGACAGGTGAGCGATAACCAGTTTTGGGTTGTGCTGCCACAGGACTTCATCGGTAATGCCACGACGGGCAAAGGCCGGACCTTTACTGGCTTCGATGAAGATATCGGTGGTTTCCATTAATTTCAGAAACGCTTCACGACCTTCATCTTTGAAGATATTTAACGACAGCGCGTGCAGGTTGCGGCGGGAAAGTTGCGGGTAGTTCGGTTGAACGCGAATGGTGTCGGCCCAGGCGACGTTTTCGATCCAGATAACTTCCGCGCCCCATTCTGCGAACATTTGTCCGGCAAACGGTCCGGCGATTTCGATACCGGAGAAGACAACGCGCAATCCGGACAGCGGCCCGAATTTCGGCATGGTTAGATGATCCATTATTAGCTCCTGAAAAATTTATGTAGCGCATGACTGCCGGATGCGGCGTAAACGCCTTATCCGGCCGACATTCGTGCTCCTGTAGGCCTGATAAGACGCGTCAGCGTCGCATCAGGCAGCGCACGGACTTAGCGGTATTGCTTCAGCACCGCGCGGCCCAGCGTCAGGATCTGCATTTCGTCAGATCCTCCGGAAACGCGGTCTACACGCAGGTCACGCCAGAAGCGGCTGATGCGGTGATTACCCGCAATCCCGACACCGCCCAGCACCTGCATTGCGCTATCCACCACTTCAAATGCCGCATTGGCGCAGAAGTATTTGCACATCGCTGCATCGCCAGAGGTGATGGTGCCGTTGTCTGCTTTCCACGCTGCTTCATACAGCATGTTTTTCATGGAGTTTAATTTGATCGCCATGTGGGCGAATTTTTCCTGAATCAACTGGAAACGACCAATAGCCTCGCCAAACTGCACGCGCTGGTTGGCGTAGCGCGCCGCATCTTCAAAGGCGCACATCGCCGTACCGTAGTTGGTCAGGGCTACCAGGAAACGTTCATGGTCGAACTCTTCTTTGACGCGGTTAAAGCCGTTACCTTCCCGACCGAACATGTCTTTCTCGTCCAGTTCCACATCGTCAAAGGTGATTTCACAGCAGCTATCCATACGCAGACCGAGCTTCTCAAGTTTGGTCACTTTGATGCCCGGTTTGCTCATATCAACAAACCATTCGGTGTAGACAGGTTTGTCCGGAGAAGCCCCGTCGCGCGCCATCACCACGATGTACGGGGTGTAGGCGCTGCTGGTAATAAAACACTTACTACCATTAAGATAAATCTTACCATTTCTACGGGTATAAGTCGTTTTCAGGCTACCCACGTCGGAGCCTGCGCCCGGTTCGGTAATCGCTGAGTTCCACATCTGCTTACCGGTGCCGCGGAAAGCCATGATCTTGTCGATCTGCTCTTGCGTACCTTCACGCAGGAAGGTGTTAAACCCGCCCGGTAACTGATACAGCACGTAAGTTGGCGCTCCCAGACGACCCAGTTCCATCCACACGGCGGCGAGAGTAACAAACCCCGCGTCCAGACCACCGTGCTCTTCAGGGATCAGCAGACTGTCGATACCCATATCCGCCAGGGCTTTGACAAAACGTTCCGGGTAGACGCTGTCACGGTCGCACTCGGCAAAATAGGCCTCCCAGTTTTCGCTGGCCATCAGTTCGCGGATACCGGCGACAAACAGTTCCTGCTCATCATTTAAATTAAAATCCATCTTTCAACCTCTTGATATTTTTGGGGTTAATTAATATTTCCAGTTCTGTTTCGCGTCTTTAATAAAGGAGAGCGTCACCATGATGTTGACGAAGAACAGCGGGCATCCTCCGGCGATAATGGCGGTTTGAATCGGTTTCAGGCCGCCGAGCGCCAGCAGAACAATGCCGATAATGCCAACCAGAACTGACCAACCAATGCGCACCAGCAGCGGGGGTTCTTCGCCGTCACGTACTTCGCGGCAAGTGGACATCGCCAGGGTATAAGAGCAGGCGTTAACCAGCGTAACGGTGGCAATAAAGCAGAGGATGAAGAAGCCCCACATGGTGGCGGTGCTGAGTGGCAGAGCGGCCCAGGTTTCGATGATGGCGCGCGCCACACCGTACTGTTCGATCAGATTTGGAATGTTGATGATGTTTTTATCTATCAACAGCAGGGTGTTACTACCGAGTACAGTCCACAGGATCCAGGTTGACGCTGTCAGCCCCAGCACCATGCCGAAGCACAGTTCACGCACGGTACGACCACGGGAGATGCGGGCGAGGAAGATACTCATCTGGATAGCGTAAATCACCCACCATGCCCAGTAGAACACGGTCCAGCCCTGCGGGAAGCCGCCTTTAGCGATGGGATCGGTATAGAACAACATGCGCGGCAGATACATCAGCAACATCCCCACCGAATCGGTGAAGTAGTTCATGATGAAGCTGGCACCGCTGACGATGAACACCCAACCCAGCATCAGGAAGCTCAGGTAACTACGCACGTCACTGGCGATACGTACCCCTTTTTGCAGACCGCAAGCGACGCAAATGGCGTTGAGGATAATCCAGCAGGTAATGATGATAGCGTCCAGTTGCAGGGTATGCGGAATGCCAAACAACCATTGCATACACTCGGTTACCAGCGGCGTGGCAAGGCCCAGACTGGTACCCATCGCGAAGATCAAGGCGACGAGATAGAAGTTGTCGACGATAGTGCCGAACAACCCTTTGGCGTGTTTTTCACCTACCAGCGGCACCAGGGTCGAGCTGGGGCGAATCACTTCCATTTTGCGGACAAAGAAGAAGTAAGCGAAGGCGACTGAAAGGAAGCTGTAAGTGGCCCACGGCAGAGGTCCCCAGTGGAACAAGCTGTAAGCCAGCCCCAACTCTTTCGCGCCTGTTGAGTTCGGTTCTAAGCCAAACGGCGGGGTGGAGATGTAGTAGTAGATCTCAATCGATCCCCAGAACAGTACGGCAGCAGACGTACAGGAGGCGAACATCATAAAGATCCAACTGGCGGTACTAAATTCTGGTGGTTCGTTACCTAAACGCTTTTTGGCATACGGGCCAAACACCAGCCAGAACCAGCCGAAAAGCATCACCACCATATACCATTCAAATGCCCATCCCCATACATTGGTGACGTAACTGAATACAGCATTAATAACGACATTCGCTGCATCCAGATCTCTGACTGTAAGCCAACAAAGTATGCCGACGATTATTAACGGCGGAAAGAAAACCTTCGGTTCTATTCCCGTTTTTCTCTTTTCATTCTTCATGAGTTAATTCCACTGTGAAAACGAATATTTATTTTGCGTTCCCGTTTGTTTTATTTTTGTTAACATTTAATATAATTATTATTAACCTCGTGGACGCGTTAATGGCTAACTCATAATGGGTATTCAATAAGCTGCATTCTGTGATTGTTGTCACATTTTTGTTTCGGGTGAATAGAGGGCATTTTTTCGTTAATTTTGATTATTAATCAGTTTGTTATGTTCTGTTGTGGGTAAAAAAATAGCATCTGACTTTCAATATTGGTGATCCATAAAACAATATTGAAAATTTCTTTTTGCTACGCCATGTTTTCAATATTGGTGAGGAGCTTAACAATATTGAAAGTTGGATTTATCTGCGTGTGACATTTTCAATATTGGTGATTAAAGTTTTATTTCCAAATTAAAGGGCGTGATATCTGTAATTAACACCACCGATATGAACGACGTTTCCTTCATGATTTCTGGAGATGCAATGAAGATTATTACTTGCTATAAGTGCGTGCCTGATGAACAGGATATTGCGGTCAATAATGCTGATGGTTCGTTAGACTTCAGCAAAGCCGATGCCAAAATAAGCCAATACGATCTCAACGCTATTGAAGCGGCTTGCCAGCTAAAGCAACAGGCAGCAGAGGCGCAGGTGACGGCCTTAAGTGTGGGCGGTAAAGCCCTGACCAACGCCAAAGGGCGTAAAGATGTGCTATCGCGCGGTCCGGATGAACTGATTGTGGTGATTGATGACCAGTTCGAGCAGGCACTGCCGCAACAAACGGCGAGCGTACTTGCTGCAGCCGCTCAGAAAGCAGGCTTTGATTTGATCCTCTGTGGCGATGGTTCTTCCGACCTTTATGCCCAGCAGGTTGGTTTGCTGGTAGGCGAAATCCTTAATATTCCGGCAGTTAACGGCGTCAGCAAAATTATCTCCCTGACGGCAGATACCCTCACCGTTGAGCGCGAACTGGAAGATGAAACAGAAACCTTAAGCATTCCGCTGCCTGCGGTTGTTGCTGTTTCCACTGATATCAACTCCCCACAAATTCCTTCGATGAAAGCCATTCTCGGCGCGGCGAAAAAGCCAGTCCAGGTATGGTCGGCGGCGGATATCGGTTTTAACGCAGAGGCAGCCTGGTCAGAACAACAGGTTGCCGCGCCGAAACAGCGCGAGCGTCAGCGCATCGTGATTGAAGGCGACGGCGAAGAACAGATCGCCGCATTTGCTGAAAATCTTCGCAAAGTCATTTAATTACAGGGGATGCTATGAACACGTTTTCTCAAGTCTGGGTATTCAGCGATACCCCTTCTCGTCTGCCGGAACTGATGAACGGTGCGCAGGCTTTAGCTAATCAAATCAACACGTTCGTCCTCAATGATGCCGACGGCGCACAGGCAATCCAGCTCGGCGCTAATCATGTCTGGAAATTAAGCGGCAAACCAGACGAGCGGATGATCGAAGATTACGCCGGTGTCATGGCTGACACTATTCGCCAGCACGGCGCAGACGGTCTGGTGCTGTTGCCAAACACCCGTCGCGGCAAATTACTGGCGGCGAAACTGGGTTACCGCCTTAACGCGGCGGTGTCTAACGATGCCAGCGCTGTTAGCGTGCAGGACGGTAAAGCGACAGTGAAACACATGGTTTACGGCGGTCTGGCGATTGGCGAAGAACGCATTGCCACGCCGTATGCGGTACTGACCATCAGCAGCGGCACGTTCGATGCGGCTCAGCCAGACGCGTCACGCACTGGCGAAACGCACACCGTGGAGTGGCAGGCTCCGGCTGTGGCGATTACCCGCACGGCAACCCAGGCGCGTCAGAGCAACAGCGTCGATCTCGACAAAGCCCGCCTGGTGGTCAGCGTCGGTCGCGGTATTGGCAGCAAAGAGAACATTGCGCTGGCAGAACAGCTTTGTAAGGCGATAGGTGCGGAGTTGGCCTGTTCTCGTCCGGTGGCGGAAAACGAAAAATGGATGGAGCACGAACGCTATGTCGGTATCTCCAACCTGATGCTGAAACCTGAATTGTACCTGGCGGTGGGGATCTCCGGGCAGATCCAGCACATGGTTGGCGCTAATGCGTCGCAAACCATTTTCGCCATCAACAAAGATAAAAATGCGCCGATCTTCCAGTACGCGGATTACGGCATTGTTGGCGACGCCGTGAAGATCCTTCCGGCACTGACCGCAGCTTTAGCGCGTTGATCCACTCTGGCAGGGCTGCATTCCGGCCCTGCCGCTGACAGGGAGCTCTTATGTCCGAAGATATCTTTGACGCCATCATCGTCGGTGCAGGGCTTGCCGGTTCGGTTGCCGCACTGGTGCTCGCCCGCGAAGGTGCGCAAGTGTTAGTTATCGAGCGAGGCAATTCCGCAGGTGCCAAGAACGTCACTGGCGGGCGTCTCTATGCCCACAGTCTGGAACACATTATTCCTGGTTTCGCTGACTCCGCCCCCGTAGAACGCCTGATCACCCATGAAAAACTTGCGTTTATGACGGAAAAGTCAGCGATGACTATGGACTACTGCAATGGCGACGAAACCTCTCCATCCCAGCGTTCTTACTCCGTTTTGCGCAGTAAATTTGATGCCTGGCTGATGGAGCAGGCCGAAGAAGCGGGCGCGCAGTTAATTACCGGGATCCGCGTCGATAACCTCGTACAGCGCGATGGCAAAGTCGTCGGTGTAGAAGCCGATGGCGATGTGATTGAAGCGAAAACGGTGATCCTTGCTGATGGGGTGAATTCCATCCTTGCCGAAAAGCTGGGGATGGCAAAACGCGTTAAACCGACGGATGTGGCGGTTGGCGTGAAGGAACTGATCGAGTTACCGAAGTCGGTTATTGAAGACCGTTTTCAGTTGCAGGGTAATCAGGGCGCGGCTTGCCTGTTTGCGGGATCACCCACCGATGGCCTGATGGGCGGTGGCTTCCTTTATACCAATGAAAATACCCTGTCGCTGGGGCTGGTTTGTGGTCTCCATCATCTGCATGACGCAAAAAAATCGGTGCCGCAAATGCTGGAAGATTTCAAACAACATCCGGCCGTTGCACCGCTGATCGCGGGCGGCAAGCTGGTGGAATATTCCGCTCACGTAGTGCCGGAAGCAGGCATCAACATGCTGCCGGAGCTGGTCGGTGACGGCGTATTGATTGCCGGTGATGCTGCCGGAATGTGTATGAACCTCGGTTTTACCATTCGCGGTATGGATCTGGCGATTGCCGCCGGGGAAGCAGCAGCAAAAACTGTGCTTTCAGCGATGAAAAGCGACGATTTCAGTAAGCAAAAACTCGCGGAATATCGTCAGCATCTTGAGAGTGGCCCGCTGCGCGATATGCGCATGTACCAGAAACTACCGGCGTTCCTTGATAACCCACGCATGTTTAACGGCTACCCGGAACTGGCGGTGGGCGTGGCGCGTGACCTGTTCACCATTGACGGCAGTGCGCCGGAACTGATGCGCAAGAAAATCCTCCGCCACGGCAAGAAAGTGGGCTTCATCAATCTGATCAAGGATGGCATGAAAGGAGTGACCGTTTTATGACTTCTCCCGTCAATGTGGACGTCAAACTGGGCGTCAATAAATTCAATGTCGATGAAGAGCATCCGCACATTGTTGTGAAGGCCGATGCCGATAAACAGGCCCTGGAGCTGCTGGTGAAAGCGTGCCCCGCAGGTCTGTACAAGAAGCGGGATGACGGCAGTGTGCGCTTCGATTACGCCGGATGTCTGGAGTGCGGCACCTGTCGCATTCTGGGGCTGGGGTCGGCGCTGGAACAGTGGGAATACCCGCGCGGCACCTTTGGTGTGGAGTTCCGTTACGGCTGATGTTGGTTTGATACGTAATGCCGTACTGACTCTCATTGCAAAAAAACAGGAATAACCCATGCAACCGTCCAGAAACTTTGATGATCTTAAATTCTCCTCTATTCACCGCCGCATTTTGCTGTGGGGAAGCGGTGGTCCGTTTCTGGATGGTTATGTACTGGTAATGATTGGCGTGGCGCTGGAGCAACTGACTCCGGCGCTGAAACTGGACGCTGACTGGATTGGCTTGCTGGGCGCGGGAACGCTCGCCGGGCTGTTCGTTGGCACATCGCTGTTTGGCTATATCTCCGATAAAGTCGGACGGCGCAAAATGTTCCTCATTGATATCATCGCCATCGGCGTGATATCGGTGGCAACGATGTTTGTCTCATCCCCCGTCGAACTGTTGGTGATGCGGGTACTTATCGGCATTGTCATTGGTGCGGATTATCCCATCGCCACCTCAATGATCACCGAGTTCTCCAGTACCCGTCAGCGGGCGTTTTCCATCAGCTTTATTGCCGCGATGTGGTATGTCGGCGCGACCTGCGCCGATTTGGTCGGCTATTGGCTTTATGATGTGGAAGGCGGCTGGCGCTGGATGCTGGGTAGCGCAGCGATTCCCTGTTTGTTGATTTTGATTGGTCGATTCGAACTGCCTGAATCTCCCCGCTGGTTGTTACGCAAAGGGCGAGTAAAAGAGTGCGAAGAGATGATGATAAAACTGTTTGGCGAACCGGTGGCTTTCGAGGAAGAGCAGCCGCAGCAAACCCGTTTTCGCGATCTGTTTAATCGCCGCCATTTTCCTTTTGTTCTGTTTGTTGCCGCTATCTGGACCTGCCAGGTGATCCCCATGTTCGCCATTTACACCTTTGGCCCGCAAATCGTTGGTTTGTTGGGATTGGGGGTTGGCAAAAACGCGGCACTGGGGAACGTGGTGATTAGCCTGTTCTTTATGCTCGGCTGTATTCCGCCGATGCTGTGGCTAAACACTGCCGGACGGCGTCCATTGTTGATTGGCAGCTTTGCCATGATGACGCTGGCGCTGGCGGTTTTGGGGCTGATCCCGGATATGGGGATCTGGCTGGTAGTGATGGCCTTTGCGGTGTATGCCTTTTTCTCTGGCGGGCCGGGTAATTTGCAGTGGCTCTATCCTAATGAACTCTTCCCGACGGATATCCGCGCCTCTGCCGTGGGCGTGATTATGTCCTTAAGCCGTATTGGCACTATTGTATCGACCTGGACACTGCCGATCTTTATCAATAATTACGGTATCAGTAACACGATGCTAATGGGGGCGGGTATCTCGCTATTTGGCTTGTTGATTTCCGTAGCGTTTGCCCCGGAGACTCGAGGGATGTCACTGGCGCAGACCAGCAATATGACGATCCGCGGGCAGAGAATGGGGTAATTTGTTCAGATTTCTCTCTTTTCTGAATCAATATTATTGACTATAAGCTGCGTGAATATATGACTACACTTTGTGGGAAAACAAAGGCGTAATCACGCGGGCTACCTATGATTCTTATAATTTATGCGCATCCATATCCGCATCATTCCCATGCGAATAAACGGATGCTTGAACAGGCAAGGACGCTGGAAGGCGTCGAAATTCGCTCTCTTTATCAACTCTATCCTGACTTCAATATCGACATTGCCGCCGAACAGGAGGCGCTGTCTCGTGCCGATCTGATCGTCTGGCAGCACCCGATGCAGTGGTACAGCATTCCACCGCTTCTTAAACTTTGGATCGATAAAGTTTTCTCGCACGGCTGGGCTTACGGTCACGGCGGCACGGCGCTGCACGGCAAACATTTGCTGTGGGCGGTGACGACCGGCGGCGGGGAAAGCCATTTTGAGATTGGTGCGCATCCGGGCTTTGATGTGCTGTCGCAGCCGCTACAGGCGACGGCAATCTACTGCGGGCTGAACTGGCTGCCACCGTTTGCCATGCACTGCACCTTTATTTGTGACGACGAAACCCTCGAAGGGCAGGCGCGGCACTATAAGCAACGTCTGCTGGAATGGCAGGAGGCACATCATGGATAGCCATACGCTTATTCAGGCGCTGATTTATCTCGGTTCGGCGGCGCTGATTGTTCCCATTGCGGTACGTCTCGGTCTGGGATCGGTTCTTGGCTACCTGATCGCCGGCTGCATTATTGGCCCGTGGGGGCTGCGACTGGTGACCGATGCCGAATCTATTCTGCACTTTGCAGAGATTGGCGTGGTGCTGATGCTGTTTATTATCGGCCTCGAACTCGATCCACAAAGGCTGTGGAAGCTGCGTGCGGCAGTGTTCGGCGGTGGCGCATTGCAGATGGTGATTTGCGGCGGCCTGCTGGGGCTGTTTTGTATGTTACTTGGGCTGCGCTGGCAGGTCGCAGAATTGATCGGCATGACGCTGGCGCTCTCATCAACGGCGATTGCCATGCAGGCGATGAATGAACGCAATCTGATGGTGACGCAAATGGGCCGCAGTGCCTTTGCGGTGCTGCTGTTCCAGGATATCGCGGCGATCCCACTGGTGGCGATGATCCCGCTACTGGCAGCGAGTAGTGCCTCGACGACGATGGGCGCATTTGTTCTCTCGGCGTTAAAAGTGGCGGGCGCGCTGGTGCTGGTGGTATTGCTGGGGCGCTATGTCACGCGTCCGGCACTGCGTTTTGTTGCCCGCTCTGGCTTGCGGGAAGTGTTTAGTGCCGTGGCGTTATTCCTCGTGTTTGGCTTTGGTTTGCTGCTGGAAGAGGTCGGCTTGTCGATGGCGATGGGCGCGTTTCTGGCGGGCGTACTGCTGGCAAGCTCGGAATACCGTCATGCGCTGGAAAGCGATATCGAACCATTTAAAGGTTTGCTGCTGGGGCTGTTTTTCATCGGCGTTGGCATGTCGATAGACTTTGGCACGCTGCTTGAAAATCCGTTGCGCATTGTCATTTTGCTGCTCGGTTTCCTCATCATCAAAATCGCCATGCTGTGGCTGATTGCCCGGCCGTTGCAGGTGCCAAATAAACAGCGTCGCTGGTTTGCGGTGCTGTTAGGGCAGGGCAGTGAGTTTGCCTTTGTAGTATTTGGTGCGGCGCAGATGGCGAATGTGCTGGAGCCAGAGTGGGCGAAATCGCTGACCCTGGCGGTGGCACTGTCGATGGCGGCAACGCCGATTCTGCTGGTGATCCTCAATCGCCTTGAGCAATCTTCTACTGAAGAGGCGCGTGAAGCCGATGAGATCGACGAAGAACAGCCGCGGGTAATCATTGCCGGATTCGGTCGTTTTGGGCAGATAACCGGACGTTTACTGCTCTCCAGCGGGGTGAAAATGGTGGTGCTCGATCACGACCCGGACCATATCGAAACGCTGCGTAAATTCGGTATGAAAGTGTTTTATGGCGATGCCACGCGGATGGATTTACTGGAATCTGCCGGAGCGGCGAAAGCGGAAGTGCTGATTAACGCCATCGACGATCCGCAAACCAACCTGCAACTGACGGAGATGGTGAAAGAACATTTCCCACATTTGCAGATTATTGCCCGCGCCCGCGATGTCGACCACTACATTCGTTTGCGTCAGGCAGGCGTTGAAAAGCCGGAGCGTGAAACCTTCGAAGGTGCGCTGAAAACCGGGCGTCTGGCACTGGAAAGTTTAGGTCTGGGGCCGTATGAAGCGCGAGAACGTGCCGATGTGTTCCGCCGCTTTAATATTCAGATGGTGGAAGAGATGGCAATGGTTGAGAACGACACCAAAGCCCGTGCGGCGGTCTATAAACGCACCAGCGCGATGTTAAGTGAGATCATTACCGAAGACCGTGAACATCTGTCATTAATTCAACGACATGGCTGGCAGGGAACCGAAGAAGGGAAACATACTGGCAATATGGCGGATGAACCGGAAACGAAGCCCTCATCCTAATAAAGAGTGACGTAAATCACGCTTTACAGCTAACTGTTTGTTTTTGTTTCATTGTAATGCGGCGAGTCCAGGGAGAGAGCGTGGACTCGCCAGCAGAATATAAAATTTTCCTCAACATCATCCTCGCACCAGTCGACGACGGTTTACGCTTTACGTATAGTGGCGACAATTTTTTTTATCGGGAAATCTCAATGATCAGTCTGATTGCGGCGTTAGCGGTAGATCGCGTTATCGGCATGGAAAACGCCATGCCGTGGAACCTGCCTGCCGATCTCGCCTGGTTTAAACGCAACACTTTAAATAAACCCGTGATTATGGGCCGCCATACCTGGGAATCCATCGGTCGTCCGTTGCCAGGACGCAAAAATATTATCCTCAGCAGTCAACCGGGTACGGACGATCGCGTAACGTGGGTGAAGTCGGTGGATGAAGCCATTGCGGCGTGTGGTGACGTACCAGAAATCATGGTGATTGGCGGCGGTCGCGTTTATGAGCAGTTCCTGCCGAAAGCGCAAAAACTGTATCTGACGCATATCGACGCGGAAGTGGAAGGCGACACCCATTTCCCGGATTACGAGCCGGATGACTGGGAATCGGTATTCAGTGAATTCCACGACGCCGATGCGCAGAACTCTCACAGCTATTGCTTTGAGATTCTGGAGCGGCGGTAATTTCGTATATTAGAATTCCGGCATCACTGATACGTGCAGATATCCGTGTATACTAGACGTATAAATTGTACAGGAGCACGAGATCATGACTGCAAAACGTACCACACAAAGTGTGACCGTCACCGTCGACCGTGAGTTAGTCAATCGCGCTCGTGATGCAGGCTTAAATATGAGCGCCACCCTTACGGTTGCGCTCAATGCTGAACTTAAAAAACATGCAGCAACACGTTGGCGTGAAGAGAACGCAGAAGCTATCGCTGCGTTAAATCAATTGGCTGATGAAACCGGATGTTTCTCTGATGAGTACCGGAGCTTCTAGCGATGCAATTTACGGTATACCGCAGTCGCGGCAGGAACGCCGCGTTTCCCTTTGTTATTGATGTTACCAGCGACATTATTGGTGAGATTAATCGCCGTATCGTTATTCCATTAACACCTATTGAACGATTTAGCCGTATTCGCCCACCAGAACGGCTTAACCCAATCCTTTTACTGATAGACGGCAAAGAATATGTGCTCATGACGCATGAGACTGCAACTGTTCCAGTTAACGCGCTGGGAACGAAATTTTGCGATGCCAGCGCGCACCGAACGTTGATTAAATGAGCATTAGATTTTATGCTCGACGGGATTTAAGACGCTACCGCCTCTCCCTCACTCAAATCCTTATGCCGGTTCGACGGCTGGACAAAATACTGTTTATCTTCCCAGCGCAGGCAGGTTAATGTACCACCCCAGCAGCAGCCGGTATCCAGCGCGTAAATACCTTCCGGCGTACCTTTGCCTTCCAGCGATGCCCAGTGACCAAAGGCGATGTTGTACTCTTCAGCGACGGGGCCAGGAATCGCAAACCACGGTTTCAGTGGGGCAGGGGCCTCTTCCGGCGATTCTTTGCTGTACATATCCAGTTGACCGTTCGGGAAGCAAAAACGCATACGGGTAAAGGCGTTGGTGATAAAACGCAGTCTTCCCAGCCCCCGCAATTCCGGTGACCAGTTATTTGGCATATCGCCGTACATGGCATCAAGGAAGAAGGGATAGGAGTCACTCGACAGCACCGCTTCTACATCGCGCGCGCACTCTTTGGCGGTCTGCAGATCCCACTGCGGCGTGATCCCGGCGTGGGCCATCACCAACTTTTTCTCTTCGTCGATTTGCAGCAAAGGCTGGCGACGCAGCCAGTTAAGCAGCTCGTCGGCATCCGGCGCTTCCAGCAGCGGTGTCAGGCGATCTTTCGGTTTATTGCGGCTGATCCCGGCAAATACCGCCAGCAGATGCAGATCGTGATTACCCAGCACCAGACGTACGCTGTCGCCTAAGGATTTCACATAGCGCAGAACATCCAGCGAACCCGGGCCGCGCGCGACCAGATCGCCCGTCAGCCAGAGGGTATCTTTCCCAGGGGTAAATTCTACTTTATGCAGCAATGCGATCAGTTCATCGTAACAACCATGAACGTCGCCAATAAGGTATGTCGCCATATTCTTTTAATGAATGAGTGTGGGAACGGCGAGTCGGAATACGGGAATGTCGATGCTGAAAGGGACGCCATTTTCATCGATCATTTCGTAGTGACCCTGCATGGTGCCCAGCGGGGTTTCAATGATTGCACCGCTGGTGTACTGGTACTCTTCGCCAGGCGCGATAAGTGGCTGGACGCCAACCACTCCTTCGCCCTGGACTTCGGTTTCACGGCCATTGCCATTGGTGATCAGCCAGTAACGCCCCAACAACTGCACTGGCGCTCGCCCCAGATTGCGTATGGTTACGGTATAAGCAAAAACGTAACGTTCATTATCAGGTGAAGATTGGGCCTCAATGTAGACGCTTTGAACCTGAATACACACTCGGGGCGAATTGATCATCGTTAACTCTCCTGCAAAGGCGCGTTCTCCGCCAGATAGTTCGCCATCTGGCAATATTGCGCGACAGAGATATTTTCCGCTCGCATCGCCGGGTCGATCCCCATTCCCGTTAACACCCCGACGCTAAACAGGTTGCCGAGGCTGTTACGAATGGTTTTACGACGCTGGTTAAAGGCTTCGGTGGTGATGCGGCTCAACACGCGAACATCTTTAACCGGGTGAGGCATCGTTGCATGAGGAACCAGGCGCACGACGGCGGAATCCACTTTGGGTGGTGGTGTAAAGGCTGACGGCGGTACTTCCAGCACCGGGATCACGTTGCAATAGTATTGCGCCATGACGCTTAATCGACCATACGCCTTGCTGTTCGGTCCTGCAACCAGACGATTCACCACTTCTTTTTGCAACATAAAGTGCATGTCGGCAATGGCATCAGTATAGCTAAACAGATGGAACATCAACGGCGTGGAGATGTTATAAGGCAGGTTGCCGAAAACACGCAGCGGCTGGCCCATTTTCGCGGCCAGTTCACCAAAGTTAAAGGTCATCGCATCCTGCTGATAAATCGTCAGTTTCGGGCCTAAGAATGGATGCGTTTGCAGACGTGCCGCCAGATCGCGGTCAAGTTCGATGACCGTCAGCTGGTCCAGACGTTCGCCGACCGGTTCGGTCAATGCCGCCAGACCGGGGCCGATTTCGACCATCGCCTGGCCCTTCTGCGGGTTAATGGCAGAAACAATGCTGTCGATCACGAACTGATCGTTGAGAAAGTTTTGCCCGAAGCGTTTACGGGCTAAGTGGCCCTGGTGGACTCGATTATTCATTGGGTGTTAACAATCATTTTGATGGCGAGATTAAGCGCCGTAATAAAACTGCCGACATCGGCTTTACCACGTCCCGCCAGTTCAAGCGCGGTGCCGTGGTCCACTGATGTGCGAATAAAGGGCAGGCCCAGCGTAATGTTCACACCGCGCCCGAAGCCCTGGTATTTTAGCACGGGAAGACCCTGATCGTGGTACATCGCCAGCACGGCGTCGGCGTTATCGAGATATTTCGGCTGAAACAGGGTATCGGCAGGCAGCGGCCCGTTGAGTTTCATCCCCTGTTCCCGCAGCTCGTCGAGTACCGGAATAATGGTGTCTATCTCTTCCGTACCCATATGACCGCCTTCGCCCGCGTGCGGATTCAGCCCGCAGACCAGAATGCGCGGTTCGGCAATACCAAATTTGGTCCGCAAATCGTGATGCAAAATAGCAATCACTTCGTGCAAAAGGGCAGGGGTGATAGCATCTGCGATATCGCGCAGCGGTAAATGCGTCGTTGCCAGCGCCACGCGAAGTTCTTCGGTCGCCAGCATCATCACCACTTTTTTCGCCTGCGAACGCTCTTCGAAAAACTCGGTATGACCGGTAAACGGAATGCCTGCGTCGTTAATGACGCCTTTATGCACGGGGCCTGTGATCAGCGCAGCAAATTCACCGTTCAGACAGCCATCACACGCTCGCGCCAGCGTTTCCACCACATAGTGCCCATTTTCAACCGCTAACAGCCCCACAGTGACAGATTCACGTAGCGCGACAGGAAGTAGCGTTAATGTGCCCGCAGTTTGCGGTTGTGCAGGGGAGTTGGGGGAATAAGGGCGGAGGGTGAGCGGCAAACCGAGCATCGCTGCCCGGTCGGTAAGGAGAGTGGCATCGGCACAAACAACCAGTTCGACCGGCCACTCACGCTGTGCAAGCTGGACAATTAAGTCCGGGCCAATCCCGGCGGGCTCGCCGGGAGTGATCACAACACGTTGGGTTTTAACCATTAGTTGCTCAGGATTTTAACGTAGGCGCTGGCACGTTGTTCCTGCATCCAGCTTGCTGCTTCTTCCGAGAACTTACGGTTCATCAGCATGCGGTATGCACGATCTTTCTGTGCCGCGTCGGTTTTATCGACATTACGGGTATCCAGCAGTTCGATTAAATGCCAGCCGAATGAAGAGTGAACCGGTGCACTCATTTGACCTTTGTTCAGGCGGGTCAGGGCGTCACGGAAGGCCGGATCGAAAATATCTGGTGTAGCCCAGCCGAGATCACCGCCCTGGTTAGCAGAGCCTGGATCCTGAGAGAACTCTTTCGCTGCGGCAGCAAAAGTCGTTTTACCACTCTTGATATCGGCAGCAATCTGTTCCAGTTTCACGCGGGCCTGTTCGTCAGTCATGATCGGCGACGGTTTCAGCAGAATATGGCGAGCATGAACTTCGGTCACCGAGATATTTTTGCTTTCGCCGCGCAGGTCGTTAACTTTCAGAATATGGAAGCCAACGCCGGAACGAATCGGGCCAACAATGTCGCCTTTCTTCGCGGTGCTTAATGCCTGGGCGAAGATCCCCGGCAACTCCTGAATACGGCCCCAGCCCATCTGGCCGCCGTTCAGCGCCTGCTGGTCGGCAGAATGAGCAATCGCCAGCTTACCGAAATCAGCGCCGTTACGCGCCTGATCGACAATCGCGCGCGCCTGGCTTTCCGCTTCGTTCACCTGATCAGAGGTCGGGTTTTCCGGCAGCGGGATCAGGATGTGGCTCAGGTTCAGCTCAGTGCTGGCGTCGTTTTGGTTACCCACTTGCTGCGCCAGGGATTCGACTTCCTGCGGCAGGATGGTGATGCGACGACGCACCTCGTTGTTACGCACTTCAGAGATAATCATCTCTTTGCGGATCTGGTTACGATAGGTGTTGTAGTTCAGACCATCGTAAGCCAGACGGCTGCGCATCTGATCCAGCGTCATGTTGTTCTGTTTCGCGATGTTAGCAATCGCCTGATCCAGCTGCTCATCGGAGATTTTCACTCCCATTTTCTGCCCCATCTGCAGGATAATTTGATCCATGATCAAACGTTCCATGATTTGGTGGCGCAGCGTCGCGTCATCAGGAAGTTGTTGCCTTGCCTGAGCAGCGTTCAGTTTTACCGACTGCATTAATCCATCAACGTCGCTTTCCAGCACGACGCCGTTATTGACGACGGCTGCGACTTTATCGACTACCTGGGGGGCAGCGAAACTGGTATTCGCGATCATGGCGATACCGAGAAGCAGCGTTTTCCAGTTCTTCATACTTTTTCCATTTCAATTAACCGCACTGCGGATTACGTGGTAAATCAACAAATCACAAAGTGTTTTGATACGGCAGAATGTTCGAACGCAGCATCTCTTGCGTACCCAGACCGTAGTTGGAGCTCAGGCCGCGAAGTTCGATGTTAAAGCCGATTGCGTTGTCATATACCGCATGTTGTTTATCGTTATCCCAACCGTTCAGCTTCCGCTCGTAACCGACGCGAATCGCATAGCAGCAGGAGCTGTATTGCACACCTAACATAGAGTCGGCTTGCTTGTTCGCATTGGTGTCGTAGTAGTAGGCCCCAACAATGGACCAACGATCGGCAATTGGCCAGCTGGCGACGGCACCTACCTGCGAAATACCATTCTTATATTGCTCAGCAGTGGAATAGTACTTAGGCAGCGTAGCCTGAATATATTCCGGGCTGGCGTAACGGTAATTCAGCTGTACCAGACGGTCTTCATCACGACGGTATTCAATGCTGGAGTTACTGGTCGCTACGTTATCCAGACGTGTATCGTACTGAATCCCGCCACGCAATCCCCAACGATCGGAGATGCGCCAGTAAGTATCGCCTGCCCATACCAGTGAGCCCGTTTTGTCGTCATTCTCCCATGTTATGTTGTCATCGCCAGTGCGAGACTCCGTGAAATAGTAGATTTGACCAACGGAAATATTAAAACGTTCAACGGCAGCATCATCATATATGCGAGATGTGACACCGGTCGTCACCTGGTTAGCGGAGGCAATACGGTCAAGACCGCCGTAAGTCCGGTCCCGGAACAGGCCGGAGTAGTCAGATTGCAGCAGCGAAGAGTCGTAGTTATAGATTTTGCTCTGATCGCGATATGGCACATACAGATACTGCGCGCGTGGTTCCAGTGTCTGGGTATAGCCCGGCGCCAGCATTTCCATATCACGCTCGAAGACCATTCTACCGTCTACCTTGAACTGCGGCATTACACGGTTAGCGGACTCTGCCAGCCTGGTCGTGTTTCTGGAGTTATACCAGTCAAGATTGGTTTGCTGATAATGGGTTGCCAGCAACTTCGCTTCGGTATTGATGCTGCCCCAGTTATTAGAGAGCGGCAGATTGATGGTCGGTTCCAGGTGAACACGGGTTGCTTCAGGCATGTCGTCTCTGGTGTTAACAAAGTGCACTGCCTGACCGTAAATACGCGTATCAAACGGACCAACATCATTCTGGTAGTAGTTAACGTCTAACTGCGGCTCTGCCGAGTAGCTACTGGTGTTCTGCTCGCTGAAGACCTGGAACTGCTTGGTTGAAACGGTGGCATTGAAGTTTTGCACCGCATAGCCAACGCTGAATTTTTGCGTTGCGTAGCCGTCGGTACTGGAACCGTATTTGTTATCGAAGTCATTGAAGTAGCTAGGATCGCTGACTTTGGTGTAGTCGACGTTGAAACGCCACACCTGATCCATGACCCCGGAGTGGTTCCAGTAGAACAACCAACGACGTGAACTGTCATCGTTCGGGTGTTCATCTTTATAGACTTTATCTGAAGGCAGATAGTCCAGTTCCATCAAGCCAGCGCCCGCCTGGGAGAGGTAGCGGAATTCGTTCTCCCACATGATGTTGCCACGACGATGCATATAATGCGGCGTGATGGTGGCATCCATATTTGGCGCGATGTTCCAGTAATATGGCAGGTAGAACTCAAAGTAGTTGGTGGTGGTGTACTTGGCGTTCGGGATCAAGAAACCAGAGCGACGTTTGTCACCCACCGGCAACTGCAAATACGGGCTATAAAAGATCGGTACCGGACCCACCTTAAAGCGGGCGTTCCAGATCTCCGCAACTTGTTCTTCGCGGTCATGAATAATTTCGCTACCTACCACGCTCCAGGTGTCAGAACCCGGCAGACAGGAGGTAAAGCTACCGTTATCCAGAATGGTATAGCGGTTTTCGCCACGTTGTTTCATCAGGTCCGCTTTACCGCGCCCCTGGCGACCCACCATCTGGTAATCACCTTCCCAGACGTTGGTATCTTTGGTGTTCAGATTCGCCCAGCCTTTCGGCCCTTTGAGGATCACCTGGTTATCGTCGTAATGGACATTACCGAGCGCATCAACGGTACGTACCGGCTCCGGTTGTCCTGGTGCCTCTTTTTGATGGAGCTGCACTTCGTCGGCCTGCAGACGGCTGTTACCCTGCATGATATCCACGCTGCCAGTAAACACGGCGTCATCCGGGTAGTCCCCTTTCGCGTGGTCAGCATTGATAGTCACGGGTAAGTCATTGGTATCGCCCTGTACCAGAGGACGGTCATAGCTTGGCACGCCCAACATGCACTGTGAGGCGAGGTCGGCTGCCAGTCCCTGTTGACTATAAAGGGCGGTGGCAATCATGGTGGCCAGGAGAGTGGGGATACGTTTTTTCATACGTTGATTTTATTGTTCCATCATCGGTAACGTTGCGCGTGACAAACGGTCAGAGACTAACGTACTCGTCATCTCTACGCTAGTGTTAATCCTGTCCGAATAGCGTCAGTGGTGTTAGGCACGGCATTGAATGACAGGTATGATAATGCAAATTATAGGCGATGTCCCACAATTGACCGCAGCCGGAAAACGGTAAAAGCACCTTTATATTGTGGGAGATAGCCCTGATATCCGTGTGTCGATTTGGGGAATATATGCAGTATTGGGGAAAAATCATTGGCGTGGCCGTGGCCTTACTGATGGGCGGCGGCTTTTGGGGCGTAGTGTTAGGTCTGTTAATTGGCCATATGTTTGATAAAGCCCGTAGCCGTAAAATGGCGTGGTTCGCCAACCAGCGTGAGCGTCAGGCGCTGTTTTTTGCCACCACTTTTGAAGTGATGGGCCATTTAACCAAATCCAAAGGTCGCGTCACGGAGGCTGATATTCATATCGCCAGCCAGTTGATGGACCGAATGAACCTTCATGGCGCTTCCCGTACTGCGGCGCAAAATGCGTTCCGGGTGGGAAAATCAGATAATTACCCGCTGCGCGAAAAGATGCGCCAGTTTCGCAGTGTCTGCTTTGGTCGTTTTGACTTAATTCGTATGTTTCTGGAGATCCAGATTCAGGCGGCGTTTGCTGATGGTTCACTGCACCCGAATGAACGGGCGGTGCTGTATGTCATTGCCGAAGAGTTAGGCATCTCCCGCGCCCAGTTTGACCAGTTTTTGCGCATGATGCAGGGCGGTGCACAGTTTGGCGGCGGTTATCAGCAGCAATCTGGCAGTGGTAACTGGCAGCAAGCGCAGCGTGGCCCGACGCTGGAAGATGCCTGTAATGTGCTGGGCGTGAAGCCGACGGATGATGCGACCACCATCAAACGTGCCTACCGTAAGCTGATGAGTGAACACCATCCCGATAAGTTGGTGGCGAAAGGTTTGCCGCCTGAGATGATGGAGATGGCGAAGCAAAAAGCGCAGGAAATTCAGCAGGCCTATGAGCTGATAAAGCAGCAGAAAGGGTTTAAATAAGTTTCAACGTGTAGGCCTGATAAGACGCGGTAGGCCGGATAAGACGCGCCAGCGTCGCATCCGGCGAGCAGCATCAGACAATCGGCGCACAATTGCCGGATGTGGCGTGAACGCCTTATCCGGCCTACCGAACTTCGCCAGCGTGACTATTAAAAATCCGCTGGTGCTTTAAACGTCATACTATTGCCATACGCCGGATGGGTAATCGTCAGCATCTCTGCATGTAGCAACAAACGCGGTGCCATTGCTCTCGCTTCTGGTGATGCATAAAAACGATCGCCGAGAATCGGATGACCCAGCGCCAGCATATGCACACGCAGCTGATGCGAACGCCCGGTAATCGGTTTTAACACCACTCTTGCCGTGTTATCCGCCGCATATTCCACCACTTCATACTCCGTCTGCGCAGGTTTACCTGTTTCGTAACAGACTTTCTGTTTCGGGCGGTTTGGCCAGTCGCAAATCAGCGGCAGATCCACCAGACCTTCCGCAGGGGATGGATGCCCCCAGACGCGGGCCACATACTGTTTTTTCGGCTCGCGCTCGCGGAACTGGCGTTTTAACTCCCGCTCCGCGGCTTTGGTCAGCGCCACTACAATCACGCCGCTGGTAGCCATATCCAGACGATGCACCGATTCTGCCTGCGGATAATCACGCTGAATGCGCGTCATCACGCTGTCTTGGTGCTCTTCCAGACGACCCGGCACAGACAACAAACCGCTCGGCTTGTTGACCACCATAATATGGTCATCCTGATACAGGACAACCAGCCAGGGTTCCTGCGGCGGATTGTAGTTTTCCATCCCCATCTTCGGCTCCGTTACTGATGCGTCACAACGATCAAACGCAGGGCATCCAGACGCCAGCCTGCCTGATCCAGGCTTTCCATTACCTGCTGACGGTTGCTCTCAATGGCGGTCAGTTCGTCGTCACGAATGTTCGGGTTAACTGCACGCAGCGCTTCCAGACGAGACAGCTCGGCAGACAGTTTTTCGTCGGCTTCGTTACGCGCTGCATCAATCAATGCACGGGCAGATTTCTCGATCTGCGCTTCCCCCAGCTGAAGGATAGCGTGAACATCCTGCTGCACCGCGTTAACCAGCTTGCTGCCGGTGTGACGGTTAACCGCGTTAAGCTGACGGTTAAAGGTTTCAAATTCTACCTGCGCCGCCAGGTTGTTGCCGTTTTTATCCAGCAGCATACGTACCGGCGTCGGTGGCAGGAAGCGGTTGAGCTGCAACTGCTTCGGAGCCTGGGCTTCAACCACATAAATCAGTTCCACCAACAGCGTACCTACCGGCAACGCTTTGTTTTTCAACAGTGAAATCGTGCTGCTACCGGTATCGCCAGAAAGGATCAGATCCAGACCGTTGCGGATCAGCGGATGCTCCCAGGTAATAAACTGTGCATCTTCACGCGCCAGCGCCACTTCACGGTCGAAGGTGATGGTGATGCCATCTTCCGACAGGCCAGGGAAGTCCGGCACCAGCATATGATCGGACGGCGTCAGCACGATCATGTTGTCGCCGCGATCGTCCTGATTGATACCGATAATATCGAACAGGTTCATGGCGAAGGCGATCAGATTGGTATCGTCATCCTGCTCTTCAATGCTTTCTGCCAGTGCCTGGGCTTTTTCGCCACCGTTGGAATGGATCTCCAGCAGGCGGTCACGCCCCTGTTCCAGTTGTGCTTTCAGCGCTTCGTGCTGCTCGCGGCAGTTTTTGATTAGATCGTCAAAGCCTTCGGTCTCATCCGGTGAAGCCAGATAGTTAATCAGATCGTTGTATACGCTATCGTAAATAGTGCGTCCGGTCGGGCAGGTGTGCTCGAACGCATCCAGACCTTCGTGATACCAGCGCACCAGCACCGACTGAGCCGTTTTTTCCAGATAAGGCACATGGATCTGAATATCGTGCGCCTGACCGATACGATCCAGACGCCCAATACGCTGCTCCAGCAGATCCGGGTTGAATGGCAGGTCAAACATCACCATGTGGCTGGCGAACTGGAAGTTACGTCCTTCAGAACCGATTTCCGAGCACAGCAGTACCTGCGCACCGGTGTCTTCTTCAGCAAACCAGGCGGCAGCGCGGTCACGTTCGATAATCGACATGCCTTCGTGGAACACTGCGGCGCGAATACCTTCACGTTCGCGCAGTACCTGCTCCAGTTGCAGCGCAGTGGCCGCTTTGGCGCAGATCACCAGCACTTTCTGAGAGCGATGACTGGTCAGGTAGCCCATCAGCCATTCAACGCGCGGATCGAAGTTCCACCAGGTGGCGTTATCGCCTTCAAATTCCTGATAAATACGCTCCGGATAGAGCATATCGCGAGCGCGATCTTCCGCACTTTTGCGTGCGCCCATAATGCCGGAGACTTTAATAGCGGTCTGATACTGCGTCGGCAGTGGCAGCTTAATAGTATGCAGCTCGCGTTTCGGGAAGCCTTTCACACCGTTACGGGTGTTACGGAACAGCACGCGGCTGGTACCGTGGCGATCCATCAGCATCGAAACCAGTTCCTGACGGGCGCTCTGGGCATCTTCGCTGTCGCTGTTTGCTGCTTGCAACAGCGGCTCGATATCCTGCTCGCCGATCATCTCACCGAGCATGTTCAGTTCGTCATTGCTGAGTTTGTTACCCGCCAGCAGCATGGCAACGGCGTCCGCAACCGGACGATAATTTTTCTGCTCTTCAACGAATTGCGCAAAATCGTGGAAACGGTTCGGGTCCAGCAGACGCAGACGGGCGAAGTGGCTTTCCATCCCCAGCTGTTCCGGGGTTGCGGTCAGCAGCAGAACGCCCGGCACGTGCTCTGCCAGTTGTTCAATGGCCTGATATTCACGGCTCGGCGCATCTTCGCTCCACACCAGGTGATGCGCTTCATCGACCACCAGTAGATCCCACTCGGCTTCACAGAGATGTTCCAGACGCTGTTTGCTACGACGGGCAAAATCCAGCGAGCAAATCACCAGCTGCTCGGTATCGAACGGGTTGTAAGCATCGTGCTGAGCTTCGGCATAACGCTCATCATCAAACAGAGCAAAGCGCAGGTTGAAACGGCGCAGCATTTCTACCAGCCACTGATGCTGTAAGGTTTCCGGGACGATAATCAGCACACGTTCAGCAGCGCCAGAGAGCAGTTGCTGATGCAGGATCATCCCGGCCTCAATGGTTTTCCCTAAACCCACTTCGTCAGCCAACAGGACGCGCGGCGCGTGGCGGCGACCAACATCATGAGCGATGTTGAGCTGGTGCGGGATCAGGCTGGTACGCTGACCGCGCAGGCCGCTGTACGGCATACGGAACTGTTCGCTGGAATACTTACGCGCGCGATAACGCAGCGCAAAGCGGTCCATACGGTCAATCTGCCCGGCAAACAGACGGTCCTGCGGTTTGCTGAACACCAGTTTGCTATCAAGGAAAACTTCACGCAGGGCCACGCCGGACTCTTCAGTATCAAGGCGAGTACCGATATAGGTCAGCAAGCCATTTTCTTCTTTTACTTCTTCGACTTGCATCTGCCAGCCGTCATGGCTGGTAATGGTATCACCAGGGTTGAACATCACGCGGGTCACGGGGGAATCACTGCGTGCGTACAGACGGTTTTCACCAGTAGATGGGAAAAGTAAAGTGACAGTTCGCGCATCCACCGCGACAACGGTTCCAAGTCCCAATTCGCTTTCTGTATCGCTGATCCAGCGTTGACCAAGTGTAAAAGGCATATGTGTTCGGCTCTATATCTTTAATTGCAGGCAATAACCACCCGCTACCGTGCTTATGAGGTAGTGGTGTTATTCAGGTCCAGGAATGGAAAGGGCGCTATGGTACTGGATGGCAAAGCATTCGTCACGCATCAAAATGGTATCTGGCGAACTCTTTTTTTTGCTCAAAATAGCCCAAGTTGCCCGGTCATAAGTGTAGCAAAATTATCCTCAATAAAAGGGAGTATTCCCTCCGCTACGGGTTGTAGCTGGCGGGTCAGATAGTGTTCGTAATCCAGTGGTGAACGTTGGTAGTCCAGCGGCTCCGGGCCGTTGGTGGTCCATACGTACTTAATGGTGCCGCGGTTCTGATATTGCAAGGGGCGACCGCGCTTATGGTTTTCTTCATCGGCAAGGCGAGCGGCGCGTACATGAGGCGGCACATTACGCTGATATTCGCTCAGCGGACGGCGAAGGCGTTTACGGTAAACCAGCCGCGCATCCAGTTCACCCGCCATCAGTTTGTCGATGGTTTCACGCACGTATTCCTGATATGGCTCGTTGCGGAAGATACGCAGGTAAAGCTCCTGCTGAAACTGCTGGGCCAGTGGCGTCCAGTCGGTGCGCACGGTTTCCAGCCCTTTAAACACCATCCGCTGTTTGTCGCCCTCCTGAATCAGTCCGGCGTAGCGCTTTTTGCTGCCGGTATCGGCCCCGCGAATGGTTGGCATCAGAAAACGGCAGAAATGGGTTTCATACTCCAGTTCCAGTGCGCTGGTCAGCCGTTGTTTTTGCAGCGTTTCCGCCCACCAGGCGTTAACGTGCTGCACCAGTGCACGACCGATTTTCGCTGCTTCTTCTTCCGAATGTGCACCTTTCAGCCAGACAAACGTTGAGTCGGTATCGCCGTAGATAACGTCATAGCCCTGCGCTTCAATCAACGTTTTGGTTTGCCGCATGATCTGATGACCACGCATGGTGATCGACGATGCCAGGCGTGGATCGAAGAAACGGCAGGCGGTGGTGCCGAGCACACCATAAAAGGCATTCATAATGATCTTCAGCGCCTGCGAAAGCGGCTTATTACCCTGACGTTTGGCTTCATCGCGCCCGTGCCAGATGTTAGTCACAATCTCCGGCAGGCAATGTTTCTCCCGTGAGAACCACGCATCGAGAAAACCTTCGGTACTGTGCTCTGGATCAGGCTGCGCCATGCCTTCCACCAGCCCGACGGGATCAATCAGAAAGGTGCGGATGATCGACGGGTACAGGCTTTTGTAGTCCAGCACCAGCACCGAATCATAAAGCCCAGGTCGCGAATCCATCACGTAGCCGCCAGGGCTGGCGTGCGGCGGCACTTCGCCGAGATTAGGCGCGACATAACCAGCGCGATGCATACGGGGAAAATAGAGATGACCAAACGCTGCCACCGAACCGCCGTGTCGATCCACCGGCAGGCCGTTCACCGTCGCCCGTTCGAGCAAAAACGGCATAATTTCAGTTTTGTGGAAGATCTGCGTCACCAGCTCGCAATCTTTCAGGTTATAAGTTGCCAGCGCAGGTTTATCTTCGGCGAAACGGCGGTCAATTTCGTCCATTCGATCCCACGGGTTATCGATAGATTTTCCTTCGCCTAATAACTCCTGAGCGACGGTTTCCAGCGAGAATGAAGAGAAATTCCAGAACGCGGATTTCAGCGCCTCGATACCGTCGATAATTAGCCGACCTTTAACCTGAGCAAAAAACACACCGTTTTTAAAGCCGTGCTCGCGCCACTCCAGCTCACTGTTATCACGCCCCAGCCGCAGCGGAATACGGTAACGCTCGGCATGTTTTTGCAGCATTCGCAGATCGAACTGCACCACGTTCCAACCGATGATCACATCAGGATCGTAGTTGGCAAACCAGGCGTTAAGTTTTTCCAGTAGCAGCGGGCGGCTGGCGACGTATTCCAGTTCAAAATCGAGCGCGGAGGCGTCGCCATTCTCTGGCCCCAGCATATAAACGATACGCTGCCCGCAACCTTCCAGGCCGATGCAGTACAGCTCACCGTGGCGGGTGGTTTCAATATCAATAGAAACCCACTTGAGCGGCGGACGATAGTCGGGATGCGGTTTCAGACGGGCATTAACGATAGCGCCATTGCGCATATCACCCTCGACCCACACCGGTGAGGTGATAAATCGCTCCATCAGATAGCGTTCTGGCGGGCGCACATCGGCCTCGTAGACGGTAACGCCACCTTCACGCAGGCGCTTTTCGTAATTCATCAACTGGCGATGGGCGCGACAGTAAAGGCCATACACCGGCTGGCGGTGAAAATCTTTTAACGCCAGCGGCGTCAGGCGAAAGCCTTGTTCACCCTGCAAAATATGCTGAGCGCGGGGAACCTGATCGGCAGGAATAAACGCCACGGACTCTTGCGGCGCAAGGAAAACCTGCAACGGCCCGTTGTCCGTCGCCAGCCAGAAGGAAACTTCGGTCCCTTGCGGGGTGTCCCGCCAGTGTCGGGTTAAGATAAAACCTGCCTGCGCCACGCTGAAAATCCAATAAAAAACCAGGCTTGATTATAGCCTGGTTTCGTTTGATTGGCTGTGGTTTTATACAGTCATTACTGCCCGTAATATGCCTTCGCGCCATGCTTACGCAGATAGTGTTTATCCAGCAGCGTTTGCTGCATATCCGGTAACTGCGGCGCTAACTGACGGCAGAATATACCCATATAAGCGACCTCTTCCAGCACGATGGCATTATGCACCGCATCTTCGGCATTTTTGCCCCATGCAAATGGGCCGTGAGAATGGACCAGGACGCCGGGCATTTGCGCTGCATCGATACCCTGTTTTTCGAAGGTTTCTACGATGACGTTACCGGTTTCCCACTCATATTCACCGTTGATTTCTGCGTCGGTCATTTTGCGGGTGCAGGGAATGGGACCGTAGAAATAGTCGGCGTGGGTGGTACCGGTTGCCGGAATTGACTGACCCGCCTGCGCCCAGATGGTGGCGTGGCGCGAGTGTGTGTGCACAATGCCGCCAATGGACGGGAATGCCTGATAGAGCAGCCGGTGAGTTGGCGTGTCGGAGGAGGGCTTTTTCGTACCTTCAACCACTTCACCGGTTTCGATGCTGACCACGACCATATCGTCAGCGGTCATGATGCTGTAGTCGACGCCGGAAGGTTTGATCACAAAGACGCCGCGCCCGCGATCAACGGCGCTGACGTTGCCCCAGGTGAGCGTGACCAGGTTGTGTTTTGGCAGCGCCAGGTTGGCTTCTAATACCTGGCGTTTGAGATCTTCTAACATGTTGACTCCTTCGTGCCGGATGCGATTTGCTTATCCGGCCTACAAAATCGCAGCGTGTAGGCCTGATAAGACGCGTCGGCGTCGCATCAGGCGTTACATACCTGATGCGGCTACTTAGCGACGAAATCCGTAATACACTTCGTTCCAGCGCAGCGCGTCTTTAAACGCTGGAAGGCGGGTATCGTTATCAATCACCGTGATTTCAATGTCGTGCATCTCGGCGAACTGGCGCATATCGTTGAGGTTCAGCGCATGGCTGAAGACGGTATGGTGCGCGCCACCGGCAAGGATCCACGCTTCGGAAGCGGTCGGCAGATCCGGTTGCGCTTTCCACAGCGCATTCGCCACCGGCAGTTTCGGCAGGGAGTGCGGTGTTTTCACCGTGTCGATGCAGTTAACCAGCAGACGATAACGATCGCCGAGATCAATCAGGCTGGCGACAATGGCCGGACCAGTTTGAGTATTGAAGATCAGGCGAGCCGGGTCGTCTTTACCGCCAATACCAAGGTGCTGAACGTCGAGGATCGGTTTCTCTTCCACAGCGATCGACGGGCAGACTTCCAGCATATGGGAGCCGAGTACCAGGTCATTACCTTTCTCGAAGTGATAGGTGTAGTCCTCCATAAAGGAGGTGCCGCCCTGCAGACCGGTTGACATCACCTTCATGATGCGAAGCAGGGCGGCAGTTTTCCAGTCGCCTTCGCCCGCAAAGCCGTAGCCCTGCTGCATCAGACGCTGTACGGCCAGACCAGGAAGCTGTTTCAGGCCGTGCAAATCTTCAAAGGTAGTAGTGAAAGCGTGGAAGCCACCCTGTTCCAGGAAACGCTTCATCCCCAGCTCAATACGCGCCGCTTCCAGCACGTTCTGTCGTTTTTCGCCGTGGATTTGTGTGGCAGGTGTCATGGTGTAGCAGCTTTCGTACTCATCGACCAGCGCGTTAACATCGCCGTCGCTGATGGAGTTCACCACCTGCACCAGATCGCCAACCGCCCAGGTATTGACGGAGAAACCAAACTTGATCTGTGCGGCAACTTTATCGCCATCGGTGACCGCTACTTCACGCATGTTATCGCCAAAACGGCAGACTTTCAGATGACGGGTATCCTGTTTAGAGACCGCCTGACGCATCCAGGAGCCGATACGCTCATGTGCTTGTTTATCCTGCCAGTGACCGGTAACAACGGCATGTTGCTGACGCATACGCGCGCCGATGAAGCCGAACTCGCGACCGCCATGCGCGGTCTGGTTCAGGTTCATAAAGTCCATGTCGATGCTGTCCCACGGCAGCGCCGCGTTGAACTGGGTGTGGAATTGCAGCAACGGTTTGTTGAGCATGGTCAGGCCGTTGATCCACATTTTGGCCGGGGAGAAAGTGTGCAGCCACACCACCAGACCAGCGCAACGATCGTCGTAATTCGCGTCGCGGCAAATAGCGGTGATTTCATCCGGCGTGGTGCCCAGCGGTTTCAGCACCAGTTTGCAGGGCAACTTCGCTTCTGTATTCAGTGCATTAACAACGTGTTCCGCATGTTGCGTCACCTGGCGCAGAGTCTCCGGGCCGTAAAGATGCTGGCTGCCAATTACAAACCACACTTCATAATTATCAAAAATCGTCATTGTCGTGTCCTTATAGAGTCGGAACGGCCTGGGCAGCCTGTGCCGGGGCGGAAGTTGGAAGATAGTGTTGTTCGGCGCTCATCGCCCATTGCTGATAGCGGCGATAAAGCTGTTCAAAGCGTTGTGCCTGTTCGCTGCGCGGTTGCAGGGTTTTCTCTACCGCACTGGCCATTTTTTGCTGGGCTGATGGGATGTCTGCGTGCACTTTCGCGGCGACAGCAGCAAAAATCGCCGCACCGAGCGCACAGCACTGGTCAGAGGCAACAATTTGCAGCGGGCGATTCAGCACGTCGCAGCAGGCCTGCATAATGACCTGGTTTTTCCGCGCGATGCCGCCCAGCGCCATCACGTTATTGACGGCGATCCCCTGATCGGTAAAGCACTCCATGATTGCGCGTGCGCCAAAGGCGGTGGCAGCAATCAAACCGCCGAACAGCAGCGGAGCGTCGGTAGCGAGGTTCAGATCGGTAATCACCCCTTTCAGGCGTTGGTTAGCGTTCGGTGTGCGGCGGCCGTTAAACCAGTCGAGCACCACCGGTAGGTGATCCAGAGACGGATTTTGAGCCCATACTTCGGTCAGCGCCGGAAGCAGTTGTTTCTGGCTGGCGTTGATTTGCTCTTTCAGTTCCGGATGCTGGGCGGCAAGCTGTTCCAGCGGCCAGCCGAGTACGCGACCAAACCAGGCGTAGATATCCCCAAACGCCGATTGGCCTGCTTCCAGACCGATAAATCCAGGCACCACGCTGCCATCAACCTGACCGCAAATACCTTTCACTGCCCGCTCGCCAACGCTCTGTTTGTCGGCAATCAGAATGTCACAGGTGGAAGTACCGATAACTTTTACCAGTGCGTTAGGCTGTGCGCCTGCGCCAACTGCGCCCATATGGCAGTCAAACGCGCCGCCGGAAATCACTACGCTTTCAGGCAGGCCGAGACGCTGCGCCCATTCCGGGCATAAGGTGCCCACCGGAATATCGGCAGTCCAGGTATCAGTGAACAGCGGGGAAGGCAAATGGCGATTGAGGATCGGGTCCAGCTCATCAAAGAAACTGGCTGGCGGCAGGCCACCCCAGCTTTCGTGCCACAGAGATTTATGCCCGGCGCTGCAACGTCCGCGACGAATATCCTGCGGGCGGGTGGTACCGGAAAGCAGAGCTGGCACCCAGTCGCACAGCTCAATCCATGATGCGGCAGATTGTGCCACGGCGTTGTCCTGGCGAGTTACATGCAGGATTTTTGCCCAGAACCATTCGCTGGAATAAATACCGCCAATATTGCGGGAGTAGTCAACGTTGCCCGGCGTGTGACATAAGCGGGTAATCTCTTCCGCTTCTTCAACCGCGGTGTGGTCTTTCCACAATACGAACATCGCGTTCGGGTTCTCGGCAAACTCCGGGCGCAGCGCCAACACGTTGCCGTCGGCGTCAATCGGTGCGGGCGTCGAGCCGGTTGTGTCAACGCCAATCCCGACCACAGCTGCGCGCTGTTCGACGCAAAGCTCTGCAAGCACAGTTTTCAGCGCCGCTTCCATTGACTCAATGTAGTCACGCGGATGATGACGGAACTGGTTATTCGGGGCATCACAAAATTGCCCGTTCTGCCAACGGGGATACCACTCTACGCTGGTGGCGATCTCTTCACCAGTGGCGCATTCCACCGCCAAAGCTCGCACAGAATCACTGCCAAAATCGAGGCCAATTGCAATCGCCATCGTTTCACTCCATCCAAAAAAACGGGTATGGAGAAACAGTAGAGAGTTGCGAAAAAAAACGTCAGGCTGGATCCGCTAATCTTATGGATAAAAATGCTATGGCATAGCAAAGTGTGACGCCGTGCAAATAATCAATGTGGACTTTTCTGCCGTGATTATAGACACTTTTATTACGCGTTTTTGTCATGGCTTTGGTCCCGCTTTGTTACAGAATGCTTTTAATAAGCGGGGTTACCGGTTGGGTCAGCGAGAAGAGCCAGTAAAAGACGCAGTGACGGCAATGTCTGATGCAATATGGACAATTGGTTTCTTCTCTGAATGGCGGGAGTATGAAAAGTATGGCTGAAGCGCAAAATGATCCCCTGCTGCCGGGATACTCGTTTAACGCCCATCTGGTGGCGGGTTTAACGCCGATTGAGGCCAACGGTTATCTCGATTTTTTTATCGACCGACCGCTGGGAATGAAAGGTTATATTCTCAATCTCACCATTCGCGGTCAGGGCATAGTGAAAAACCAGGGACGAGAATTTGTCTGCCGACCGGGTGATATTTTGCTGTTCCCGCCAGGAGAGATTCATCACTACGGTCGTCATCCGGAGGCTCACGAATGGTATCACCAGTGGGTTTACTTTCGTCCGCGCGCCTACTGGCATGAATGGGTTAACTGGCCGTCGATATTTGCCAATACCGGTTTCTTTCGCCCGGATGAAGCGCACCAGCCGCATTTCAGCGACCTGTTTGGGCAAATCATTAATGCCGGACAAGGGGAAGGGCGCTATTCGGAATTGCTGGCGATAAATCTGCTTGAGCAATTGTTACTGCGGCGCATGGAAGCGATTAACGAGTCGCTCCATCCGCCGATGGATAATCGGGTACGCGAGGCTTGTCAGTACATCAGCGATCACCTGGCAGACAGTAATTTTGATATCGCCAGCGTCGCACAGCATGTCTGCCTGTCGCCGTCGCGTCTGTCGCATTTGTTCCGCCAGCAGTTAGGGATTAGCGTATTAAGCTGGCGCGAGGACCAGCGCATCAGTCAGGCGAAGCTGCTTTTGAGCACCACCCGGATGCCTATCGCCACAGTCGGTCGCAATGTCGGTTTTGACGATCAACTCTATTTCTCGCGAGTATTTAAAAAATGCACCGGGGCCAGCCCGAGCGAGTTTAGGGCTGGATGTGAATAATAAGAAAGAAGGGGGAGTCTCTTACTTTCGTTACCTGACGTTATTTATATATGTTACGGATAATTAATTTTATTTTATTTGTAAGCTAAATATTAATTATCTTTAGGTGAATCGTTTCGCCTGAATAATATTTTTGTTTGTTTTTGCTTGCCTGTTTTTTTCTTGATAAAAATCCCGATAACAATTTCTTTTTTAGTGATAATAAAATCAAAAAGGAAGACTTATGTATCGGGATACCCGTCGTGAATATATTGTCCGGTTACTTCGCAACAAGGATGAGTGCAGTGTTAGCGATTTAGCTAACTATTTTTCTGTTACCAAAGAGACGATTCGGACAGATTTAGCGTGGTTGCAAAAGCGTGGTGTAGTGAGTCGTCATCATGGAGGCGTCTCATTGAAAAAACATTTAATGCAAAATGCGCTTTCGCAACAAGAGTATGTCGATATGAGTTTGCTTATCAAGCAACAACAGCAGGGTATTGGCTATTTAACCTCGCTTGATGATAAAGGACGCCGAATGGTAGGTAAAGTTTGTGTGTTAGGATCATTTAACGTCGATATTGTGGCGAAAGTGTATCGCTTCCCGAATGAAGGCGAAACGTTAGTGGCCAGGGAAACTACCATGGGGCCGGGGGGTAAAGGCGCGAATCAGGCACTAGCCGCTCATCGGGCAGGTGCGCAAATACACTTCGCCTGTAAGATTGGTCGCGATCAGTTTAATCATTTTGCCCGCAATCATATTGAGTCCATTGGTATTGGTTCATTTACTTTTTATGAGTCTGAACTATCTACCACCGGTTGTGCGGTCATTTATGTAAATGATGAAGGTGAAAACATGATTGCTATGTCTCCAGGGGCAAATCATGAATTAAGTGATAACGATATTATTCAACTTTCTCACTTTATAGCCGAGTCCGATGTATTCATTGTACAGATGGAAAATAATCTTGCCGCTACTCAACTGGCATTAAAATGTGCTCAAAAAATGCAGGTGACAACGATTTTAAATCCTGCACCGTGGTCCAGTGATGTCGCCACATTATTACCTTTTGTTGATATTGTGACGCCAAATGAAACCGAAGCATCGGCGATGTCAGGTATGGTAATTGACAATATTTCTGATGCTGTGAAGGCTGCGAAGCATATTTATAATGCCGGGCAATGTTCAGTAATTATTACGATGGGAAAACGAGGTGCATTAATTTATGACGGGCAACAATGTGCGCATATTCCGGCATTTTCGGCAGTCGCTGTAGATACAACAGGTGCGGGTGATGCGTTTAATGGCGCGCTCGCCGCCGCACTGGCGAAGGGAGAATCACTTGTTAAAGCAGCCTGGTATGCCAGCGCTTTCGCTTCGCTGGCAGTAGAAAAAGAAGGGGCAGCCAATATGCCTGATATCTCTCTGGTGGATGCCAGAATTCAGCAGCAGAATGTTGCCATTCAGACTTTCTGATGTTTCACTGAACGAAGGATGAAATATGAAAACAATTGAAGGGATTATTCCGGTAATGCTAACGCCTTTTACGGCGGATAATAAAATTGATTACCTGGGTCTTAAACGGCTAATTGACTGGTATATCGAAAACGGTGCCGACGCGTTATTTGCCGTGTGTCAGTCCAGTGAAATGCAGTATTTAACTTTAGAAGAGCGCGTGGAGCTGGCGAGCTTTGTGGTTGAATATAGCCAACAACGAGTACCGGTTATTGCGTCCGGGCATATTTCTGATGATCTGGAACAGCAAATTCAGGAGCTCAATGCTATGGCGGCAACGGGCATTGATGCGCTGGTGTTAGTGACGAATCATCTTGATCCACATAACGAAGGTACCACGGTATTCCTCCGTACGCTTGATGCGCTATTGATGTCATTACCCGAAAGTATGGCGCTGGGTCTGTATGAATGCCCGGCCCCGTATCGCCGCTTATTAACCGATGAGGAACTGCTTTACTGCGCACAAAGCGGGCGTTTTCAAATCTTAAAAGACGTCAGTTGTGATCTACCTACAGTGACGCGACGGGTGCAATTAACTCAGCACACGCCAATGACGATTGTTAATGCTAATGCTGCCATTGCCTGGGAGGCGATGCTTGCAGGTTCGAAAGGTTTTTGTGGCGTCTTTGCCAACTTTCATCCTGACTTGTATCACTGGCTTTGGCTTGAAGGAAAACAACACCCTGAAGAGGCAAAACAACTCGCCTGGTTTTTATCGCTGAGTGCCGTCAGTGAAAATATTGGCTATCCGAAAAATGCCAAAATATTTCATCAGCAGCGAGGAACATTTGACTGTGTTCATTGCCGGGTAACGGCTGACGATGTGCTGAAAAAATATTGGGGGCTGGAGGTGGTGCTAAAACAAATTGCTGATGCCGCAGATTTCCAGCGTCAACAACTCAAATATTAATATCCGACAGCACTTGCTGTTATTAAAAAATAATTAAGACAGGAGTCTACAAATATGAAACGAACCCTGATGAGTTGTGCCGTTGCTTCACTGCTGGTTTCAGGTTCCGCGCTGGCTGCATGGCCAGAAAAACCAATCCAAATCATTGTCCCCTGGGGCGCGGGAGGAAATACCGATACGGTTGCACGCCTGGTGGCAGAAGGGCTGCAAAAAGAGTTGAAAGTGAATGTCAACGTGGTGAATCGCACGGGAGGTGCTGGGGTGGTTGGCCATGATGCCATTGCGAAAGCTAAAGCGGATGGCTATACCCTGGGAATTGCGACGGTAGAAATCACCATGATGCACCATCAGGGGATGACGGCGTTAACGTATCAGAACTACACGCCAATTACACGGCTGGCAGTGAATCTGGGAGGCGTGCAAGTCGCAGCAAATTCGCAGTTCGAAAATATCGTCCAGATGACCGACTACATCAAGGCGAATCCAGGTAAGTTAAAAGCATCGGGTAGCGGGTTAAATTCCGGCTGGCATCTGAACTTGATAGGTATGCTCGACAGTATGGGGCTTCCGCCTTCTGCCGTGACCTGGGTGCCTTCTGAAGGTTCCAGTTCTGCACTGATGGAACTGGTTTCCGGTGGTATAGATTTTACAACGTCATCACCAGGCGAAGCGAAAAGTATGGTCGATGCCAAAATGGTGCGTAATTTAGCGACCATGGCAGAAAAATCAGCAGGGCTTTATAAAGATCTTCCAGTATTCCAACAAGCAACTGGCTATAAATATCATTTGGCGACATGGAATGCCTTAGTGGTTCCGGCGGGTACTCCTGAAGAGGTCTCACAAAAATTAACTGCCGCTATGCAGGCAGTGTTTGCGCAGGGGAAATTACAAGAATTCGCTACCAAACAGGGTTTCGAAGTTTACCCGCTGTATGGCAAAGAGATGACGACATTTATGGCAGATGAAGATGCCAGATACGGAAAATTAATAGCCAAAATCAAAGGTTAATCAGACAGGGCGGTGAATATATCGCCGCCAAATTACAGGGATAGCATTATGCGCATAATACCGATAACGCCGTTATTTCTGCTGATTTTTGCCATGTTTATTTTTGGCTGGAGCATAACGCAATATGGAGGCATATCGCAGTATGGCGCTGGATTTATGCCTTGCATCATCAGTGGATTGTTGTTGTTTTTAGCGGCTATTGATGTAGCGATAGATATTAAACACCGGCACCGTAACAAAGTTTCTTTAACTTTTGATGAAGTGAAAGCACTTTTACTGGTTATTACAGTGGTACTACTGTTTGTATTACTGTTAGATATTCTCGGCTTTGTGATTTGCTCATTTTTGTTGCTTTTTATTTTAATGAAAATACGAGGTGTCAGACTTTTGCATTCCGTTATCGTTTCGATATCGGCATCTCTTATTATCTGGTTCATTTTTGCCAGAGTGTTGTTGGTCGCCTTTCCTGAAGGAATCTTGTTTTAAGGATGCAATATGGATATTTTGATTCAGGCACTAACGTATATTAATTTGAATGCCATTCTGGCCATTATTGCTGCTACGGCCTTTGGGTTATTTGTGGGGGCCATCCCTGGATTGACCGCAACGATGGCGGTTGCACTAATGGTGCCTTTTACCTTCTTTCTTGATCCTATTCCCGCCCTGGCATTAATGATTGCCGTTGGTGCGTCATCCATTTATGCCGGAGATATCCCCGGCGCACTTTTGCGTATACCAGGGACACCTGCTTCGGCGGCTTATGTTGCTGATTCAAATGAACTGGTCAAGCAAGGGAAGGTGAATCGCGTATTGGGACTTGGGCTGGTGAGTTCGGTCATTGGTGGCGTGATTGGATCACTTATTTTGATGTTGGCTGCGCCTGTACTGGCGAAATTTGCCCTTAATTTTAGTTCTTATGAATACACATGGCTTTCTCTTTTAGGCTTAACTTGCGCGACTCTGGTTGTGGGTAATCAACCACTGAAAGGCATGGTGACCTTATGTTTGGGATTATTACTGGCGTGTATCGGTTATGATCAAATATCCGGAGTTCCACGTTTTACGTTTGGTCAAATCAGCCTGTTACAAGGGGTGAACTTTATCCCGGCGATGATTGGTCTGTTCGCGATATCCGGCGCAATTGAATATTATCGTGACAAAATTAGCCAGGTAAGTGGTGTTGTGCCACAAACGCAAACGGGGATTAATTTATTCAAGGGAATGGGGCAGGTGATTTGGTCACGAAAATTAAATCTTGGCCGAAGTAGTATTATCGGTACGCTTATCGGAGCATTACCCGGCGCTGGAGCGGATATTGCTGCGTGGATAAGTTACGCCATTTCAAAAAAATTCTCTCGCCAGCAGGAGTTATATGGGCATGGATCTGAGGAGGCAATTGTTGATTCCTCGAGCAGTAACAACGCCAGTCTGGCGGGGAGTTGGATCCCTTCATTAGTTTTCGGTATTCCGGGCGATTCTGCCGCTGCAATTATCATCGGCGTGCTCTATATGAAGGATATGAATCCAGGGCCGACATTATTTCTGTTCCAGGCAGATAAACTTTATGCCGTATTTATCTTGTTTCTGATCGCCAATATTGCATTACTACCGTTAGCCACAATTGCGGTCAGTTTCATCAAACGCATCATCTGGATTGATAAAGCGATTCTGTACCCGATTATTCTGATTTTCAGTATTGTCGGTGCATTTGCTATCGATAACTCGGGTGCTTCTGTCGTTGTCATGTTGGTCATGGGGGTTCTTGGATACTGGTTACAACGTAAGGAATACCCGGTTTCGCCCATTATTCTGGGGATGATTCTTGGGCCAATGTTGGAAAAAAACTTATTATCTTCAATGATTAAGTCTAATGGCGAATGGCTGGCGTTTGTTGAGCGCCCGGTATCTATGGCACTGGCTGTCTGTTTCTTTTTGGTTGTCGCGTTGCAAGGACGCAATATCTACCGTTCATTTAGCCGTTAATCCGTTGTTTTCAGACCATCCAAGTTGTGGATGGTCTGCCTTCCCCTAAGTAAAATCCTGCGTGACTGCTAAATTTATACTCTAAATGATTCGCGTTGCAGGAATATATTCATACAAAGAATAGATTGACCTGAATACCACCACTTTGCACAATCCACGACGAATTCATCAACCGGGCACATTATGCAAGCATTGCTGGAACACTTTATTACCCAATCCACCGTGTATTCATTGATGGCGGTGGTGTTGGTGGCCTTTCTGGAGTCGCTGGCGCTGGTCGGTTTGATTCTGCCCGGTACGGTGCTGATGGCGGGGCTGGGAGCGTTGATTGGCAGCGGTGAGTTAAGTTTCTGGCACGCCTGGCTGGCAGGGATCGTCGGTTGCCTGCTGGGCGACTGGATCTCCTTCTGGCTGGGCTGGCGTTTTAAAAAGCCGTTGCATCGCTGGTCATTTCTGAAGAAGAACAAAGCATTACTCGATAAAACCGAACATGCGCTGCATCAGCACAGCATGTTCACCATTCTGGTCGGTCGTTTTGTCGGCCCGACGCGTCCGCTGGTGCCAATGGTGGCAGGGATGCTGGATCTGCCGGTGGCGAAATTTATTACGCCAAATATTATCGGCTGCCTGTTATGGCCACCGTTTTACTTCCTGCCGGGGATTCTGGCGGGTGCGGCGATCGATATTCCTGCCGGGATGCAGAGCGGTGAGTTTAAATGGTTGCTGCTGGTGACGGCGGTATTGTTGTGGGTTGGTGGCTGGCTGTGCTGGCGGTTATGGCGCAGCGGTAAAGCGACTGACCGTTTGAGTCATTATTTGTCCCGCGGTCGTTTGTTGTGGCTGACGCCGTTGATTTCTGCCATCGGCGTGGTGGCGCTGGTGGTGTTAATTCGCCACCCGTTGATGCCGGTGTATATCGATATTTTGCGTAAAGTGGTTGGGGTTTAGAGGATAGCCTTGTGCGGGTTGCCTGATGCGACGCTTGCTGCGTCTTATCAGGCCTACAAAACGCACTACCTGTAGGTCGGATAAGGCGTTCACGCCGCATCCGACAGTGCATATTAACCTTTAATTCCCAACAGCGCCGAAGCACTCGCCTTACCGCTCAACAACTCATCGGTCTTACCCTGCCAGGCGATACGCCCGTCGGCGACCACCACCGAGCGCGTGGCGATCCGCGCCGCATCTTCCACACTGTGCGACACCATCAAGAGCGTCATTTTTTGCTGTTGGCAGCTCGAACTCACCAGCGTCAGCATCTCCTGACGTAGCGCCGGATCGAGTGCGGAAAACGGTTCATCGAGCAATAAAATGGGCTGTTCGCGTACCAGACAACGCGCTAACGCCACGCGCTGTCGCTGACCGCCGGAAAGCTCGCCAGGTAACCGCGCCATTAAATTATCAATCCCCATCTGGTGGGCAATCGCGTGCATTTTCTTCTGCTGCGCCGCATTTAGTTTCAACCCCGGATTTAGCCCCAGCCCGATGTTCTGCGCGACCGTCAGGTGGCTGAACAGGTTGTTCTCCTGAAACAGCATTGACACCGGACGACGTGACGGTGGCGTTGTGGTGTGATCTACGCCGTCGAGAGTCAGCAAACCGCTGGCTGGCGTCAGAAAACCGGCGATCAAATTTAGCAGGGTGCTTTTACCCGCGCCGCTTGGCCCGAGGATCGCCACCTGCTCGCCGCGTTCCACCGTTAAGCTAAAACGCATCGGCAAATGGTGGTAAAGCCAGGTGATATCAGTCAGTTTTAACATTTCGCCCCGGTATTTTTTCAATCACGGTAAACAGCAGAAAACAGAGCAGCAGCAGAATTAACGCGGTGACCGCGCCGTCCTGGCTGCGATAGGAGCCAATTTGCTGATAGAGATAAAACGGCAGGGTACGGAAATCATCGTTACCGAACAATGCCACCACGCCAAAATCACCAATCGACAGCACACAAGCAAAGGCCAGCGCCTGCGCCAGTGGACGTTTCAGAGCGCGCAGCTCCACCACTTTTAAGCGTGACCAGCCTTCAATGCCCAGCGACTGACACAACATGCTGTAGCGGGCGGTGATATCGCGCATCGGGTTTTCCAGTACTTTCAGCGCATAAGGGATTGCCATTAACGCATTGGTGAAAATCACAATGCCGTCAGCAGATTGTGGCAGGCCGATAGTGTTGTTGAGCAGTAAAAAGAAGCCCGTAGCCAGTACAATCCCCGGCATGGCGAGGATCAACATGCCGCTCATCTCCAGCGCCTGACCCGCCAGCATTTTCTGCCGTGCCCGAAGTTCGCGACTGCTCCATAGCAGCATCATGGTCAGCACTACGCACAATACGCCTGCCGCCAGCGCAATACGCAACGAGGTCCACAGCGCCTGCCACAGCACCGGTTGTGCCAGCACTTCCGGCAACTGGCGATTTACCCCATCGACGATCACCGCCAGTAACGGTGGCAGCAACAGCAGCAGCGCCAGCACAATTAACGCCGTGTCGCAAATGCGACTATGCAGACGATCGTCCGGGTCGCGCCAGCCTTGCAGCAGTGTGGTACCGGGCGCAATGGCCTTACTCAATCGCTGACTCAACAGCACCAGCCCGAGGCAGCACACCATCTGGATCAGCGCCAGCATTGCCGCGCGGGCAGGATCGTAGTCGTAACTCAGCGCCTGATAGATTGCCAGCTCGATAGTGGTCGCCTGCGGACCGCCGCCCAGCGATAGCACGGTGGCGAAGCTGGCGAAACAGAGCATAAAGATAAGCGCAGCAACCGGCGGGATTTGTCGCCGTAACCACGGCCATTCGACGAAGCGGAAGAAGTGCCAGCCGCGCATCCCAAGTTGTGCGGCAAGCTGACGTTGTTCGCCGGGAATGTTTTCCAGTGCCTGGAGTAATAAACGGCTAGCCATCGGCAGATTAAAAAACACATGGGCCAGCAAAATGCCTTGCAGGCCGTAGGGCGAAAAGGTCCACTCCAGACCAAGTGATTGCCAGAGCGAGGCCAGCCAGCCCTGGCGACCATAGACGCTAAGAATGCCGAAAACGGCGACCAGCACCGGGAGGATCAAGGTCATTGCGCACAGACGCAACAGCACCTGTCGCCCAGGAAAGCGCCTGCGATAGAGCGCGCGGGCGAGGAATATTGCGGGTACGACAGAGAGCAGCGCCGAGAGAAACGCCTGCCAGAAGGAGAAGCGCACCACATGCCACAGATAGCTGTCCTGCCAGACTGCCACCCAGTCACCCTGCGGCGCGTTCCACCACAGGGCGAGAAACGCCGCCAGCGCAACCGCTACCACCAGTGTGGCGGCGCTTATTCCTGGAATTAACCAGCCGGGAATTAACGGCTGACGGCGCGTTGCCATTCGCTAATCCATGCCTGACGTTGTGCCGCCACTTCGGCGGGCGTGAACTCTAGCGTGGTGGCTGGTTTGGTCAATTGTTCAAATCCTGCAGGCAGAGTGACGTTTGCTACCGGATACATCCAGTTGCCGGTTGGGATCGCATTCTGAAAAGCCGGAGAAACCATAAACTGGAGGAATTTTTGCGCCAGCTCTGGCTGCTTGCTGGCAGCGGTGCGGGCGGCAACTTCCACCTGCAGATAGTGACCTTCGCTGAAGTTCGCGGCGGCGTAGTTATCTTTCTTCTCTTCGAGAATGTGATAAGCCGGAGAGGTGGTGTAACTCAGTACCAGATCGCTTTCGCCTTTTAAAAACAGGCCGTAGGCTTCGCTCCAGCCTTTAGTGACCGTGACAGTTTTCTTCGCCAGTTTCTGCCAGGCTTGCGGGGCGTTATCGCCATAGACTTTTTGCATCCATAGCAACAGACCCAGACCTGGTGTACTGGTACGCGGATCTTCATAAATCACCCGCCAGTTTTGATCGCTCTCAACCAGTTCTTTCAGGCTTTGCGGCGGATTTTTCAGTTTGTTCTTGTCATAGACGAAGGCGAAATAGCCATAGTCAAACGGCACAAAGGTGTCATTTTTCCAGCCGCCGGGAACGTTTACAGCCTCTGTCGCGACGCCGCTTTTGGCAAACAACCCGGTTTTGCTGGCGGCGTCCAGCAGGTTGTTATCCAGCCCCAGCACCACATCGGCTTTGCTGTTTTTGCCTTCCATCCGTAGACGGTTGAGCAGCGAAACGCCATCTTCCAGCGCCACCAGTTTCAGTTCGCAATTACAGTCTGCTTCAAAGGCTTTTTTGACTACCGGACCAGGTCCCCAGTCAGCGGCAAAGGAATCGTAGGTATAAACAGTCAGAACAGGTTTAGCGAAAACAGGCGCTGTGCACAGCAACAGCAGGGGAAGACATTTTTTTAACACTTTGCACCTCACAAAAGAGTGGCAAAGGACTTGAGAAGGAGCCTCAAATCCCTTCGCCGGCGTTATCCGGATCAGGTTCGACGGGTATTTTCTCAGCGCACGCGGCTGCGTGGCACCCCGTTGAGAACGGCGTTAGTGTAGTGATTTTGTTATCAACCAGCAATCATGGATCCGGTGGTGCAAACCACGCTGATTTAAAATCGAACCAGCCGAGGGTGTTCATGCGCAGGCCGCGCATACTGCGTTGCCCCTGAATGATCAGCCAGTGGTGGATAAGTGGCACCATTGCTTTGCTGGCGACCAGTTGCTGGCACCAGTTCGCCAGGTTCATTTCGCCATTGCGCCAGCGGGCGGCGTCGGCTTGCCAGTCGATCGGAATACAGTGTTGGAGTAGCGGCACCTCGCACAAGTGCGCGAACAGCGAAAAATCCAGCGGCAGCGTAAAGTTGGCGCTGTTAAGCCAGATATCGCTCTCGATCTCTCCTTCATGCCACTGATCGTAGCTGATCTCTTTGATTTCCAGCGTGACCTGGTGACTCGCCAGAATCTGCTGCATGATCCCGGCAATCACTCGATGTTCAATATGATCCTGATAAAAGGTCAGGGTGAGATGTTCCAGCCCGGCGGGTTTTTCGCAATGTGTCGGGCGGGCATGGTGCCAGCGGGGGAGCAGTCCATAAGCCGGGAACCAGAGTTGCTGGTATTGTTCCTCGGCGAAATAGACCAGATTCGTCGGAGAAAGCACATAGCTTACCCAGTCCCTGACTTGCTGATTCGCCCCGCGGTGGGTGCGGTTGTCGAACAGTAAATAATAGCAACCTTCCTCCAGGCGGCTTTCAATCTCTTGTTCCTCGCCCTGCGGCCCTTTCAGCATCAGCCCTCCGGCTGGCTCGTCGGCAATTTCCGTTAGAACCCAGACGTTAACTTCGTCGATTAATGCCCGGTAACCGAAGAAGTCATCGAATGCCTGAATTTTCAGTTGATTGGTGCTGTTGCGGATCACCGCATACGGACCGGTGCCGATGGGATGGCTGGCAAAGTTACTGAGGGTTTCCCATTCGCGCGGCAGGATCATTGCCGGAACTTGCCCCAGCAGTAACGGCAACCAGCGGTCCGGTTGCGTGAGATGGATATCCAGCGTCCAGGGCGTCGGCGACACAATGTCAGCAATATGCGAATAGAGCGGAAGCGTATTGATTCGTTTTAAAGAGGCGATCACATCGTCCATTTCCAGTTCACGACCATGGTGAAAATGGACTCCTGGACGCAAAAAGAAACGCCAGTGAAGCGGTGATATTTGCTGCCAGTGGTGTGCGATGTCTGCTTCCAGTTCCCCATTTTCCTCATTTATGCGCGTTAGCGAACTGAAGATTTGCCGGGCGATATGGGTTTCAGAACGGCGCAATGCGCTGCCAGGTAGCAGATTACGCAACGGACGATAGTAGAGCACGCGCAGGATGTGCCGCCCCTGGCGGAAGCTGCGGCCCAGATGAGAAACCAGCATTTGCCGCACAGTCGCTTTGTCGCCAACCAACTGCACTAGTTGGTCGATACGATCCTGCTCCAGCAGGTCTTCCGCTCGCTGTTGCTGAAGCGCCAGCCCGGTATAGAGGAATGTCAGACGCGAGCGTTTACCGCGCCCGACTTCCGCTTCCCACGTCAGCCAGCCGCGATCCTGCATGGTGTTGAGCAGGGTGCGCATATGACGACGCGAGCAACTCAGTAACGCTGCCAGTTCGTTGAGCGTGGTCTCCTGAGATTTACCCTCGCAGCATTGCCACAGGCGGATGAACTGTTGTTGCAGACGAGCAGATGGCATAAAAGGGGAACTCCTGCGCAAAAGACAGCAATTTTATTTTCCCTATATTAAGTCAATAATTCCTAACGATGAAGCAAGGAGGTGCCCCATGCGTCAGTTTTATCAGCACTATTTTACCGCGACAGCGAAGTTGTGCTGGTTGCGTTGGTTAAGCGTCCCACAACGATTAACCATGCTTGAAGAACTGATGCAATGGGAGGGGAGTCATTCTGACTACTGATTTGCGGACATCATGTGTGACTGAGTATTGGTGTTAATCGCCACGCCAGCAGTGATTATCTGCTGGCTTTTTTCTTTTGGCGATTGAGTGCCGGACGGTGTACAAACTAACGCATAAACGCCGGTTGCTTCTCTTCATAAGACGCAATAGCATCGTCGTGCTGCAGAGTCAGGCCGATGCTGTCCAGACCGTTCATCATGCAGTGGCGGCGGAAGGCATCGATGGTAAAGCGATAAGTTTTCTCTCCCGCTTTCACCTCTTGCGCTTCCAGGTCTACATCAAAATGAATCCCCGGATTGGCTTTCACCAGCGCAAACAGCTCATCCACTTCTGCATCGCTTAATTTCACCGGCAGCAGCTGGTTGTTAAAGCTATTGCCGTAGAAGATGTCAGCAAAACTCGGCGCAATCACCACCTTAAAACCGTAATCGGTCAATGCCCACGGCGCGTGCTCACGCGAGGAACCGCAGCCGAAGTTTTCTCGTGCCAGCAAAATGGAAGCGCCCTGATACTGCGGGAAGTTCAGCACGAAGTCCGGGTTTGGCTGTTGGCCTTTTTCATCCAGAAAACGCCAGTCGTTAAACAGATGCGCGCCAAAACCCGTACGGGTCACTTTCTGCAAAAACTGTTTCGGGATGATTGCATCGGTATCGACATTGGCGGCATCCAACGGAACCACCAGGCCTGTGTGTTTGATAAATTTCTCTGCCATGGTGTGCTCCTTATTTAATGTTACGAATGTCGGCGAAATGTCCGGTCACAGCCGCGGCGGCAGCCATTGCCGGGCTGACCAGATGCGTGCGCCCGCCGCGCCCCTGGCGGCCTTCAAAGTTACGGTTGCTGGTGGAGGCGCAACGTTCGCCCGGATTCAGACGGTCGTTATTCATCGCCAGACACATTGAGCAACCTGGCAAGCGCCATTCAAAACCAGCTTCGATAAAAATTTTGTCCAGACCTTCCGCTTCCGCCTGGGCTTTAACCGGACCGGAGCCGGGAACCACCAGCGCTTGTACGCCTGGCGCGACTTTCCGGCCTTTGGCGATTTCCGCTGCCGCGCGTAAATCTTCAATACGCGAGTTAGTACAGGAACCAATAAACACTTTGTCGATAGCCACTTCTGTCAGCGGAATACCCGGTTTCAGCCCCATATAGGCCAGCGCTTTTTCTGCCGACGCGCGTTCAACCGGATCGGCAAACGAAGCCGGATCGGGAATATTGTCGTTCACAGAAATCACCTGGCCTGGATTGGTGCCCCAGGTGACCTGCGGCGAAATCTCTTCTGCTTGCAGAGTGACAACGGTATCGAAAGTTGCTCCTTCGTCGGTTTGCAGGGTTTTCCAGTAGGCAACGGCGTCGTCGAAATCTTTACCTTTCGGCGCATGCAGACGGCCTTTAACATAGTTAAAGGTGGTTTCGTCCGGCGCAACCAGACCGGCTTTTGCGCCCATTTCGATTGCCATATTGCACAGGGTCATACGACCTTCCATGCTTAAATCACGGATTGCTTCGCCGCAAAATTCCACCACATGCCCGGTACCGCCTGCGCTGCCGGTTTTACCAATAATTGCCAGCACGATATCTTTTGCGGTAATGCCCGGCGCGGCTTTGCCCTGGACTTCAATTTTCATGGTCTTCGCCCGGCCCTGTTTCAGGGTTTGCGTTGCCAGTACGTGTTCAACTTCGGAAGTGCCGATACCAAAGGCCAGTGCGCCAAACGCGCCGTGGGTGGCGGTATGTGAGTCGCCGCAGACAATGGTCATCCCCGGCAAGGTCACACCCTGTTCCGGCCCCATTACGTGGACGATCCCCTGATACGGGTGATTCAGGTCATACAGCTCGACGCCAAATTCTTTGCAGTTTTTGATCAGCTCCTGCATCTGGATGCGCGCCATTTCACCGCAGGCATTAATGTCTTTCGTCTGGGTAGAGACGTTGTGATCCATGGTGGCGAAGGTTTTGCCCGGCTGACGTACCGGGCGACCGTGGGCGCGCAGACCATCGAACGCCTGCGGTGAGGTCACTTCATGCACCAGGTGGCGGTCGATATATAACAGCGGGGTTTCGTTTTCGGCTTCGTACACTACGTGAGCGTCGAATAATTTTTCGTATAACGTCTTAGCCATGATTACACCCCTTCTGCCACATAGCGGGCAATGATATCGCCCATTTCATCGGTACTAACGGCGGCAGCGCCACGGGCTAAATCCCCGGTGCGAATGCCTTCTTCTAATGCGCGGTTAATGGCGCGTTCAATGGCGGAAGCCGCATCATCGGCATCCAGGCTGTAACGCAGCAGCAGCGCCAGCGACAGAATTTGTGCAATCGGGTTGGCGATATTTTTACCTGCGATATCGGGTGCCGAGCCGCCCGCCGGTTCATACAGACCAAAACCTTGCTCGTTCAGGCTGGCGGAAGGCAACATCCCCATTGAGCCAGTGATCATTGCGCACTCATCAGACAGAATGTCGCCAAACAGGTTGGAGCACAGCAAGACGTCAAACTGTGATGGATCTTTAATCAGCTGCATGGTGGCGTTGTCGATGTACATATGCGCCAGTTCGACGTCCGGGTATTCCGTGGCGATCTCGTTAACGATCTCCCGCCATAAAATAGAGGATTGCAGCACGTTGGCTTTGTCGATTGAGGTGACTTTGTGGCGACGCTTGCGGGCAGATTCAAATGCGATGCGGGCAATACGCTCGATCTCAAAACGGTGGTACACCTCGGTATCAAACGCTTTTTCATATTGTCCGCTACCTTCGCGGCCTTTTGGCTGACCGAAATAGATGCCGCCGGTCAGTTCGCGCACACACAGGATGTCAAAGCCGTTTGCGGCAATGTCAGCACGCAGCGGACAGAATGCTTCCAGCCCCTGATACAGTTTTGCCGGACGCAGATTGCTGAATAATTTGAAGTGCTTACGCAAAGGCAGCAGTGCGCCGCGTTCTGGTTGCTGGTCTGGCGGCAAATGTTCCCACTTCGGACCACCTACCGAGCCAAACAGCACGGCATCGGCTTGCTCACAACCTTCAACCGTCGCAGGCGGCAGCGGCTGCCCGTGATTATCAATGGCTGCGCCGCCTACATCGTAATGGCTGGTGGTGATACGCATCGCAAATCGGTTGCGCACGGCATCCAGCACTTTCAGCGCCTGGGTCATCACTTCCGGACCAATACCGTCCCCCGGCAATACGGCAATATGGTAATTCTTCGACATCACACGGTTTCCTTGTTGTTTTCGTTGTGTTGAGCTTTGCGTTGCAACTCTTTTTCGACTTCTGCGGCACGCCAGATATTGTTCAGTACGTGCACCATGGCTTTGGCGGAGGACTCGACAATATCGGTGGCCAGGCCGACGCCGTGGAAGCGGCGACCGTTGTAGTTGGCGACAATATCCACCTGACCCAGCGCATCTTTACCGTGACCTTTGGCGGTCAGGCTGTATTTCACCAGTTCGACGTTATAGTCAGTGATGCGGTTTATCGCCTGGTAGACGGCATCAACCGGGCCGTTGCCGTTAGCGGCTTCTGCTTTAACTTCTTCGCCACAGGCCAGTTTGACGGCGGCAGTGGCAATATCGTTAGAACCTGACTGCACGCTGAAGTAATCCAGACGGAAATGCTCCGGCTCTTCTTGCTGCTTATCGATGAAGGCCAGCGCCTCCAGATCGTAATCAAACACCTGGCCTTTTTTGTCCGCCAGCTTCAGGAAAGCGTCGTACAGGTTGTCTAAATTATATTCACTTTCTTTATATCCCATCTCATCCATGCGATGTTTCACCGCCGCACGCCCCGAACGAGAGGTCAGATTCAGCTGGATTTGGTTCAGACCAATAGATTCTGGTGTCATGATTTCGTAGTTTTCGCGGTTTTTCAGTACACCATCCTGGTGGATACCGGAGGAGTGTGCGAATGCGCCGCTGCCAACAATGGCTTTGTTTGCCGGGATCGGCATATTACAAATCTGGCTAACTAACTGGCTGGTGCGCCATATCTCCTGGTGATTGATGGCGGTGTGGACGTTGAGAATATCCTTACGAACTTTGATCGCCATGATGACTTCTTCAAGGGAACAGTTACCGGCACGCTCGCCGATCCCGTTCATTGCGCCTTCTACCTGCCGTGCTCCGGCATGTACCGCCGCCAGTGAGTTGCCGACCGCCAGGCCCAAATCGTCGTGGGTATGTACGGAAATAATGGCTTTGTCGATGTTGGGTACGCGTTCATACAGGCCGCTGATGATTCCGGCGAACTCAAATGGCATGGTGTAGCCCACGGTGTCCGGAATGTTGATGGTGGTGGCACCGGCATTAATCGCCGCTTCGACCACTCGCGCCAGATCGGCAATTGGGGTGCGTCCGGCATCTTCGCAAGAAAATTCAACATCATCGGTGTAATTACGGGCGCGTTTCACCATATAGATAGCGCGTTCGATCACTTCGTCCAGCGTGCTGCGCAGCTTGGTGGCGATGTGCATTGGCGAAGTGGCAATAAAGGTATGAATACGGAAGGCTTCGGCGACTTTCAGGGATTCGGCTGCCACGTCGATATCTTTCTCCACGCAGCGAGCTAACGCGCATACACGGCTGTTTTTAACCTGGCGAGCGATGGTCTGCACTGATTCAAAATCACCCGGCGAAGAGACGGGGAAACCGACTTCCATCACGTCAACACCCATACGCTCAAGGGCCAGCGCAATTTGCAGTTTTTCTTTCACACTCAAGCTTGCCTGTAACGCCTGTTCACCGTCGCGCAATGTGGTATCGAAAATAATGACTTGCTGGCTCATGGTTTGGGTCCTTGTCTCTTTTTGAGCGCCTCGCTTCGGGCATAAAAAAACCCGCGCAATGGCGCGGGTTTTTGTTTGACTGCGTGCTGGCTTAATGCTGGATGCCGCTCACTCGTCTACCGCGCAAAGAAGATGCGTTTAGTAGTAGTAGACCGATAAAGCGAACGATGTGAGTCATTAAATCAGCTCCAGATGAATGCGATATGCTTTTAGAGTTACTGGATACAAAAACGGATGTCAACCCTGAAGCAATAAAAACGTCACGCCATTGTGAGTTCGGCATCCGTAAAATTAGCTAATTGTGCTGCGGTGGTTAAAACAAGCGATATTAATTTCTGCTTAACCGCCGATGCTTTTCATCGGTTGACATATTTCAGAATAATTTTTTGCATCTAATCAACGAGGGAAAGGGGGATAAAATGCACGCGTTACAAAACCTATCCTGATGATTTGTATTGAATTATATGTTTTGCGAATTTTTTGATATTCATTTGGTGAATATTATTGATCAATTAATGTTAAGAATTAATGCATTAAACATATAAATTAATTATTAAAAAGCACATTTAATCCATTTTGTGGATGATTGAGTATTCGTGGTAGTTATGATTAGATTGTTTTCGCAACAAAAAAATTATGGATTATTATGCTGTAGTAAACGACTCTTTGCTCGGCAGTGGATTCTGTTTTTATCAGAACCCGTATCTTTATGTTTTCCTAATTTTACTCATTTTGCTTTTTCTTATTTTATATGCATGATAAATCATATTCTCGAGGATTATTTCTCTGCATTCCAATAAGGGAAAGGGAGTTAAGTGTGACAGTGGAGTTAAGTATGCCAGAGGTACAAACAGATCATCCAGAGACGGCGGAGTTAAGCAAGCCACAGCTACGCATGGTCGATCTCAACTTATTAACCGTTTTCGATGCCGTGATGCAGGAGCAAAACATCACCCGTGCCGCTCATGCTCTGGGAATGTCGCAACCTGCGGTCAGTAACGCTGTTGCACGCCTGAAGGTGATGTTTAATGACGAGCTTTTTGTTCGTTATGGTCGTGGTATTCAACCGACTGCTCGCGCATTTCAACTTTTTGGCTCAGTTCGTCAGGCATTGCAATTAGTACAAAATGAATTACCAGGTTCAGGCTTTGAGCCTGCCAGTAGTGAACGTGTATTTCATCTTTGTGTCTGCAGCCCGTTAGACAGCATTCTGACCTCGCAGATTTATAATCACATTGAGCAGATTGCGCCAAATATACATGTTATGTTCAAGTCTTCATTAAATCAGAACACTGAACATCAGCTGCGTTATCAGGAAACGGAGTTTGTGATTAGTTATGAAGACTTCCATCGTCCTGAATTTACCAGCGTGCCATTATTTAAAGATGAAATGGTGTTGGTAGCCAGCAAAAATCATCCAACAATTAAAGGCCCGTTACTGAAACATGATGTTTATAACGAACAACATGCGGCGGTTTCGCTCGATCGTTTCGCGTCATTTAGTCAAACCTGGTATGACACGGTAGATAAGCAAGCCAGTATCGCGTATCAGGGCATGGCAATGATGAGCGTACTTAGCGTGGTGTCGCAAACGCATCTGGTTGCTATTGCGCCGCGTTGGTTGGCTGAAGAGTTCGCTGAATCCTTAGAGTTACAGGTATTACCGCTGCCGTTAAAACAAAACAGCAGAACCTGTTATCTCTCCTGGCATGAAGCTGCCGGGCGCGATAAAGGCCATCAGTGGATGGAAGAGCAATTAGTCTCAATTTGCAAACGCTAACTGAATGCAGAATAGGTCAGACATCAATGTCTGGTTTATTCTGCATTTTTTATTGAATGTAGAATTTTATTCTGAATATTTGTGCTCTCTATTTTAGGATTAATTAAAAAAATAGAGAAATTGCTGTAAGTTGTAGGATTCAGCCGATTTATTATCAATTTCATCCTCTGTAATGGAGGATTTTATCGTTTCTTTTCACCTTTCCTCCTGTTTATTCTTATTACCCCGTGTTTATGTCTCTGTCTGCCAATTGCTTAAGCAAGATCGGACGGTTAATGTGTTTTACACATTTTTTCCGTCAAACAGTGAGGCAGGCCATGGAGATGTTGTCTGGAGCCGAGATGGTCGTCCGATCGCTTATCGATCAGGGCGTTAAACAAGTATTCGGTTATCCTGGAGGCGCGGTCCTTGATATTTACGATGCATTGCATACCGTGGGTGGTATCGATCATGTTTTAGTTCGCCATGAGCAGGCGGCGGTGCATATGGCCGATGGTCTGGCGCGCGCGACCGGGGAAGTCGGCGTCGTGCTGGTAACGTCGGGTCCAGGGGCGACCAATGCGATTACTGGCATTGCCACCGCTTATATGGATTCCATTCCATTAGTTGTCCTTTCCGGGCAGGTAGCGACTTCGTTGATAGGTTATGATGCCTTTCAGGAGTGCGACATGGTGGGGATTTCTCGCCCGGTGGTTAAACACAGTTTTCTGGTTAAGCAAACGGAAGACATTCCGCAGGTGCTGAAAAAGGCTTTCTGGCTAGCGGCAAGTGGTCGTCCTGGACCCGTGGTCGTTGATTTACCGAAAGATATTCTAAATCCGGCGAACAAATTACCCTATGTCTGGCCGGAGTCGGTCAGTATGCGTTCTTACAATCCCACGACCTCCGGGCATAAAGGGCAAATTAAGCGCGCTCTGCAAACGCTGGTGGCGGCAAAAAAACCGGTTGTCTACGTAGGCGGTGGGGCAATCACGGCGGGCTGCCATCTGCAGTTGAAAGAAGCGGTGGAGGCGTTGAATCTGCCCGTTGTTTCCTCTTTGATGGGGCTGGGGGCGTTTCCGGCAACGCATCGTCAGGCACTGGGCATGTTGGGAATGCACGGTACCTACGAAGCCAATATGACGATGCATAACGCGGATGTGATTTTCGCCGTCGGGGCACGTTTTGATGACCGAACGACGAACAATCTGGCAAAATACTGCCCAAATGCCACTGTTCTGCATATCGATATTGATCCAACCTCAATTTCTAAAACCGTGACTGCTGATATCCCGATTGTGGGGGATGCTCGCCAGGTCCTAGAACAAATGCTTGAACTCCTGTCGCAAGAATCCGCCCATCAACCGCTGGATGAGATCCGCGACTGGTGGCAGCAGATTGAACAGTGGCGCGCTCGTCAGTGCCTGAAATATGACACTCACAGTGAAAAGATTAAACCGCAGGCGGTGATCGAGACTCTTTGGCGGTTGACTAATGGGGACGCTTACGTGACGTCCGATGTCGGGCAGCACCAGATGTTTGCTGCGCTTTATTATCCATTCGACAAACCGCGTCGCTGGATCAACTCTGGCGGCCTCGGCACGATGGGTTTTGGTTTACCTGCGGCACTGGGCGTCAAAATGGCGTTGCCAGAAGAAACCGTGGTTTGCGTCACTGGTGACGGCAGTATTCAGATGAACATCCAGGAACTGTCTACCGCCTTGCAATACGAGTTGCCCGTACTGGTGGTGAATCTCAATAATCGCTATCTGGGGATGGTGAAGCAGTGGCAGGACATGATCTATTCCGGCCGTCATTCACAATCTTATATGCAGTCCTTACCAGACTTCGTCCGTCTGGCGGAAGCCTATGGTCACGTCGGGATCCAGATCTCTCATCCGCAAGAACTGGAAAGCAAACTTAGCGAGGCGCTGGAACAGGTGCGCAATAATCGCCTGGTGTTTGTTGATGTTACCGTCGATGGCAGTGAGCACGTCTACCCGATGCAGATTCGCGGGGGCGGAATGGATGAAATGTGGTTAAGCAAAACGGAGAGAACCTGATTATGCGCCGGATATTATCAGTCTTACTCGAAAATGAATCAGGCGCGTTATCCCGCGTGATTGGCCTTTTTTCCCAGCGTGGCTACAACATTGAAAGCCTGACCGTTGCGCCAACCGACGATCCGACATTATCGCGTATGACCATCCAGACCGTGGGCGATGAAAAAGTGCTTGAGCAAATCGAAAAGCAATTACACAAGCTGGTCGATGTCTTGCGCGTGAGCGAGTTGGGGCAGGGCGCGCACGTTGAGCGGGAAATCATGCTGGTGAAAATTCAGGCCAGCGGTTACGGGCGTGACGAAGTGAAACGTAATACGGAAATATTCCGTGGGCAAATTATCGATGTCACACCCTCGCTTTATACCGTTCAATTAGCAGGCACCAGCGATAAGCTTGATGCATTTTTAGCATCGATTCGCGATGTGGCGAAAATTGTGGAAGTTGCTCGCTCTGGTGTGGTCGGACTTTCGCGCGGCGATAAAATAATGCGTTGAGAATGATCTCAATGCGCAATTTGCAGCCCAACATGTCACGTTGGGCTTTTTTTGCGAAATCAGTGGGAACCTGGAATAAAAGCAGTTGCCGCAGTTAATTTTCTGCGCTTAGATGTTAATGAATTTAACCCATACCAGTACAATGGCTATGGTTTTTACATTTTACGCAAGGGGCAATTGTGAAACTGGATGAAATCGCTCGGCTGGCGGGAGTGTCGCGGACCACTGCAAGCTATGTTATTAACGGCAAAGCGAAGCAATACCGTGTGAGCGACAAAACCGTTGAAAAAGTCATGGCTGTGGTGCGTGAGCACAATTACCACCCGAACGCCGTGGCAGCTGGGCTTCGTGCTGGACGCACACGTTCTATTGGTCTTGTGATCCCCGATCTGGAGAACACCAGCTATACCCGCATCGCTAACTATCTTGAACGCCAGGCGCGGCAACGGGGTTATCAACTGCTGATTGCCTGCTCGGAAGATCAGCCCGACAACGAAATGCGCTGTATTGAGCACCTTTTACAGCGTCAGGTTGATGCCATTATTGTTTCGACGTCGTTGCCACCTGAGCATCCTTTTTATCAACGCTGGGCTAACGACCCGTTCCCGATTGTCGCGCTGGACCGCGCCCTCGATCGTGAACACTTCACCAGCGTGGTTGGTGCCGATCAGGATGATGCCGAAATGCTGGCGGAAGAGTTACGTAAGTTTCCCGCCGAGACGGTGCTTTATCTTGGCGCGCTGCCGGAGCTTTCTGTCAGCTTCCTGCGTGAACAAGGCTTCCGTACTGCCTGGAAAGATGATCCGCGCGAAGTGCATTTCCTTTATGCCAACAGCTATGAGCGGGAGGCAGCTGCCCAGTTATTCGAAAAATGGCTGGAAACGCATCCGATGCCGCAGGCGCTGTTCACAACGTCGTTTGCGTTGTTGCAAGGGGTGATGGATGTCACGCTACGTCGCGACGGCAAACTGCCTTCTGACCTGGCAATTGCCACCTTTGGCGATAACGAACTGCTCGACTTCTTACAGTGCCCGGTGCTGGCAGTGGCTCAACGTCACCGCGATGTCGCAGAACGTGTGCTGGAGATTGTCCTGGCGAGCCTGGACGAACCGCGTAAGCCAAAACCTGGTTTAACGCGCATTAAACGTAATCTCTATCGCCGCGGCGTGCTCAGCCGTAGCTAAACCGCGAACAAAAGTACGCGCCAGGTGAATTTCTCTCTGGCGCGTTGAGTACGGGAATGGACATCAATATCCTTAAAGTAAATAAGACTATTCCTGGCTATTATTGATAAATGCTTTTAAACCCGCCCGTTAATTAACTCACCTGCTGAAATGCACAATAATTAAATGATATTGACAGCGCGTTTTTGCATTATTTTGTTACATGCAGAGATGAATTGCCGATTTAACAAACACTTTTCTTTGTTTTTGCGCAAACCTGCTGGCATCAAGCGCCACACAGACGCAACAGGGACTGTTAACCAGAGAAGATATGTCCTAAAATGCCGCTCGCGTCGCAAACTGACACTTTATATTTGCTGTGGAAAATAGTGAGTCATTTTAAAACGGTGATGACGATGAGGGATTTTTTCTTACAGCTATTCATAACGTTAATTTGCTTCGCACGTTGGACGTAAAATAAACAACGCTGATATTAGCCGTAAACATCGGGTTTTTTACCTCGGTATGCCTTGTGACTGGCTTGACAAGCTTTTCCTCCGCTCCGTAAACTCCTTTTAGTGGGAAATTGTGGGGCAAAGTGGGAATAAGGGGTGAGGCTGGCATGTTCCGGGGAGCAACGTTAGTCAATCTCGACAGCAAAGGGCGCTTATCAGTGCCTACCCGTTATCGGGAACAGCTGCTTGAGAACGCTGCCGGTCAAATGGTTTGCACCATTGACATTCATCACCCGTGCCTGCTGCTTTACCCCCTGCCTGAATGGGAAATTATCGAGCAAAAATTATCGCGTCTGTCGAGCATGAACCCGGTTGAGCGCCGTGTGCAGCGCCTACTGTTAGGTCATGCCAGCGAATGTCAGATGGATGGCGCAGGTCGATTGTTAATCGCGCCAGTACTGCGGCAACATGCCGGGCTGACAAAAGAAGTGATGCTGGTTGGACAGTTCAACAAGTTTGAGCTGTGGGATGAAACAACCTGGCATCAACAGGTCAAGGAAGATATCGACGCAGAGCAGTTGGCTACCGGAGACTTATCGGAGCGACTGCAGGACTTGTCTCTATAAAATGATGGAAAACTATAAACATACTACGGTGCTGCTGGATGAAGCCGTTAATGGCCTCAATATCCGTCCTGATGGCATCTACATTGATGGGACTTTTGGTCGCGGTGGTCACTCACGTCTGATCCTCTCGCAGCTTGGCGAAGAGGGGCGTTTGCTGGCGATCGATCGCGACCCGCAGGCTATCGCCGTTGCGAAGACTATTGATGATCCGCGCTTCTCCATCATCCACGGACCTTTCTCTGCGCTGGGCGAATATGTTGCCGAGCGCGATCTTATCGGCAAGATCGACGGCATTCTCCTCGATCTTGGCGTCTCTTCACCGCAACTTGATGATGCTGAACGCGGCTTTTCCTTTATGCGCGATGGTCCGCTGGACATGCGTATGGACCCAACCCGTGGGCAGTCAGCCGCTGAATGGCTACAAACCGCAGAAGAAGCCGATATCGCCTGGGTATTGAAAACCTATGGTGAAGAGCGTTTTGCCAAACGCATTGCTCGCGCCATTGTCGAGCGTAACCGCGAACAGCCGATGACCCGCACCAAAGAACTGGCGGAAGTCGTGGCTGCCGCAACGCCGGTGAAAGATAAGTTTAAACATCCCGCGACCCGTACCTTCCAGGCGGTGCGCATTTGGGTAAACAGTGAACTGGAGGAGATAGAGCAGGCGCTAAAAAGCTCGCTCAATGTGCTGGCCCCGGGGGGGCGGCTTTCGATCATCAGCTTCCACTCACTTGAAGACCGCATTGTGAAACGTTTTATGCGTGAAAACAGCCGCGGTCCGCAAGTTCCGGCAGGGTTACCGATGACAGAAGAGCAGCTCAAAAAACTGGGGGGGCGTCAGTTGCGAGCACTAGGTAAGTTGATGCCGGGCGAAGAAGAGGTGGCTGAGAACCCTCGTGCCCGTAGTTCAGTTCTGCGTATTGCAGAGAGGACGAACGCATGATCAGCAGAGTGACAGAAGCTCTAAGCAAAGTTAAAGGATCGATGGGAAGCCACGAGCGCCATGCCTTGCCTGGCGTTATCGGTGACGATCTTTTGCGATTTGGGAAGCTGCCACTCTGCCTGTTCATTTGCATTATTTTGACGGCGGTGACCGTGGTAACCACGGCGCACCATACCCGTTTACTGACCGCTCAGCGCGAACAACTGGTGCTGGAGCGAGATGCTTTAGACATTGAATGGCGCAACCTGATCCTTGAAGAGAATGCGCTCGGCGACCATAGCCGGGTGGAAAGGATAGCCACGGAAAAGCTGCAAATGCAGCATGTTGATCCGTCACAAGAAAATATCGTAGTGCAAAAATAAGGATAAACGCGACGCATGAAAGCAGCGGCGAAAACGCAGAAACCAAAACGTCAGGAAGAACATGCCAACTTTATCAGTTGGCGTTTTGCGTTGTTATGCGGCTGTATTCTCCTGGCGCTGGCTTTTCTGCTCGGACGCGTAGCGTGGTTACAAGTTATCTCCCCGGATATGCTGGTGAAAGAGGGCGACATGCGTTCTCTTCGCGTTCAGCAAGTTTCCACCTCCCGCGGCATGATTACTGACCGTTCTGGTCGCCCGTTAGCGGTGAGTGTGCCAGTAAAAGCGATTTGGGCTGACCCGAAAGAAGTGCATGACGCTGGCGGTATCAGCGTCGGTGACCGCTGGAAGGCGCTGGCTAACGCGCTCAATATTCCGCTGGATCAGCTCTCAGCCCGCATTAACGCCAACCCGAAAGGGCGCTTTATTTATCTGGCGCGTCAGGTAAACCCTGACATGGCGGACTACATCAAAAAACTGAAACTGCCGGGAATTCATCTGCGTGAAGAATCTCGCCGTTATTATCCATCCGGCGAAGTGACTGCTCACCTCATCGGCTTTACTAACGTCGATAGCCAAGGGATTGAGGGGGTCGAGAAGAGTTTCGATAAATGGCTTACCGGGCAGCCGGGTGAGCGCATTGTGCGTAAAGACCGCTATGGTCGCGTAATTGAAGATATTTCTTCTACTGACAGCCAGGCAGCGCACAACCTGACGCTGAGTATTGATGAACGCCTGCAGGCGCTGGTTTATCGCGAACTGAACAACGCAGTGGCCTTTAACAAGGCTGAATCTGGTAGCGCCGTGCTGGTGGATGTCAACACCGGTGAAGTGCTGGCGATGGCTAACAGCCCGTCATACAACCCAAATAATCTGAGCGGCACGCCGAAAGAAGCGATGCGTAACCGTACCATCACCGACGTGTTTGAACCGGGCTCAACGGTTAAACCGATGGTGGTGATGACCGCGTTGCAACGTGGCGTGGTGCGGGAAAACTCGGTACTCAATACCGTTCCTTATCGAATTAACGGCCACGAAATCAAAGACGTGGCACGCTACAGCGAATTAACCCTGACCGGGGTATTACAGAAGTCGAGTAACGTCGGTGTTTCCAAACTGGCGTTAGCGATGCCGTCCTCAGCGTTAGTAGATACTTACTCACGTTTTGGGCTGGGAAAAGCGACCAATTTGGGGTTGGTCGGAGAACGCAGTGGCTTATATCCTCAAAAACAACGGTGGTCTGACATAGAGAGGGCCACCTTCTCTTTCGGCTACGGGCTAATGGTAACACCGTTACAGTTAGCGCGAGTCTACGCAACTATCGGCAGCTACGGCATTTATCGCCCACTGTCGATTACCAAAGTTGACCCCCCGGTTCCCGGTGAACGTGTCTTCCCGGAATCCATTGTTCGCACCGTGGTGCATATGATGGAAAGCGTGGCGCTACCGGGCGGCGGCGGCGTGAAGGCGGCGATTAAAGGCTATCGTATCGCCATTAAAACCGGTACCGCGAAAAAGGTCGGGCCGGATGGTCGCTACATCAATAAATATATTGCTTATACCGCAGGCGTTGCGCCTGCGAGTCAGCCGCGCTTCGCGCTGGTTGTTGTTATCAACGATCCGCAGGCGGGTAAATACTACGGCGGCGCCGTTTCCGCGCCGGTCTTTGGTGCCATCATGGGCGGCGTATTGCGTACCATGAACATCGAGCCGGATGCGCTGACAACAGGCGATAAAAATGAATTTGTGATTAATCAAGGCGAGGGTACAGGTGGCAGATCGTAATTTGCGCGACCTTCTTGCTCCGTGGGTGCCAGACGCACCTTCGCGAGCACTGCGAGAGATGACACTCGACAGCCGTGTGGCTGCGGCGGGCGATCTCTTTGTAGCTGTAGTAGGTCATCAGGCGGACGGGCGTCGATATATCCCGCAGGCGATAGCGCAAGGTGTGGCTGCCATTATTGCAGAGGCGAAAGATGAGGCGACCGACGGTGAAATCCGTGAAATGCACGGCGTACCGGTCATCTATCTCAGCCAGCTCAACGAGCGTTTATCTGCACTGGCGGGCCGCTTTTACCATGAACCCTCTGACAATTTACGTCTCGTGGGCGTAACGGGCACCAACGGCAAAACCACGACTACCCAGCTGTTGGCGCAGTGGAGTCAACTGCTTGGCGAAACCAGCGCGGTAATGGGCACCGTTGGTAACGGCCTGCTGGGGAAAGTGATCCCGACAGAAAATACAACCGGTTCGGCAGTCGATGTTCAGCATGAGCTGGCGGGGCTGGTGGATCAGGGCGCGACTTTTTGCGCAATGGAAGTTTCATCCCACGGGCTGGTTCAACACCGTGTGGCGGCATTGAAATTTGCGGCGTCGGTCTTTACCAACTTAAGCCGCGATCACCTTGATTATCATGGTGATATGGAACACTACGAAGCCGCGAAATGGCTGCTTTATTCTGCACATCATTGCGGTCAGGCGATTATTAACGCCGACGATGAAGTGGGCCGCCGCTGGCTGGCAAAACTGCCGGACGCGGTTGCGGTATCAATGGAAGATCATATCAATCCGAACTGTCACGGACGCTGGTTGAAAGCGACCGACGTGAACTATCACGACAGCGGTGCGACCATTTGCTTTAGCTCGAGTTGGGGCGATGGGGAAATTGAAAGTCGCCTGATGGGCGCATTCAACGTCAGCAACCTGCTGCTGGCGCTGGCGACACTGCTGGCACTCGGCTATCCGCTGGCTGATTTGCTGAAAACCGCCGCGCGTCTGCAACCGGTTTGCGGACGTATGGAAGTGTTCACTGCACCAGGCAAACCGACGGTGGTGGTGGATTACGCGCATACGCCGGATGCACTGGAAAAAGCCTTACAGGCGGCGCGCCTGCACTGTGCGGGCAAGCTGTGGTGCGTCTTTGGCTGCGGTGGCGATCGTGATAAAGGCAAACGTCCACTGATGGGCGCAATTGCTGAAGAGTTTGCTGACGTGGTGGTGGTGACGGACGATAACCCGCGTACCGAAGAGCCTCGTGCCATCATCAACGATATTCTGGCGGGAATGTTAGATGCCGGATATGCCAAAGTGATGGAAGGCCGTGCTGAAGCGGTGACTTGCGCCGTTATGCAGGCTAAAGAGAATGATGTGGTACTGGTCGCGGGCAAAGGCCATGAGGACTACCAGATTGTTGGCAATCAGCGTCTGGACTACTCCGATCGCGTCACGGTGGCGCGTCTGCTGGGGGTGATTGCATGATTAGCGTAACCCTTAGCCAACTTACCGATATTCTCAACGGTGAACTGCAAGGTGCAGATATTACCCTTGATGCTGTAACCACTGACACGCGAAAACTGACGCCGGGCTGCCTGTTTGTTGCCCTGAAAGGCGAACGTTTCGATGCTCATGATTTTGCCGACCAGGCGAAAGCTGGCGGCGCAGGCGCACTACTGGTTAGCCGTCCGCTGGATATTGATCTGCCGCAGTTAATCGTCAAGGATACGCGTCTGGCGTTTGGTGAACTGGCTGCATGGGTTCGCCAGCAAGTTCCGGCGCGCGTGGTTGCTCTGACAGGTTCCTCCGGCAAAACCTCCGTTAAAGAGATGACGGCGGCAATTTTAAGCCAGTGCGGCAACACACTTTATACGGCAGGCAATCTCAATAACGACATCGGTGTACCGATGACGCTGTTGCGCTTAACGCCGGAATACGATTACGCAGTTATTGAACTTGGCGCGAACCATCAGGGTGAAATTGCCTGGACTGTGAGTCTGACTCGCCCGGAAGCGGCGCTGGTCAACAACCTGGCAGCGGCGCATCTGGAAGGTTTTGGCTCGCTTGCGGGTGTCGCGAAAGCGAAAGGTGAAATCTTTAGCGGCCTGCCGGAAAACGGTATCGCCATTATGAACGCCGACAACAACGACTGGTTGAACTGGCAGAGCGTAATTGGCTCACGCAAAGTGTGGCGTTTCTCACCTAATGCCGCCAACAGCGATTTCACCGCCACCAATATCCATGTAACCTCGCACGGTACGGAATTTACCCTGCAAACCCCTACAGGTAGCGTCGATGTTCTGCTGCCGTTGCCGGGGCGTCACAATATTGCGAATGCGCTGGCAGCCGCTGCGCTCTCCATGTCTGTGGGCGCAACGCTTGATGCTATCAAAGCGGGGCTGGTAAATCTGAAAGCTGTTCCAGGCCGTCTGTTCCCCATAAAACTGGCAGAAAACCAGTTGCTGCTCGACGACTCCTACAACGCCAATGTCGGTTCAATGACCGCCGCTGTTCAGGTTCTGGCTGAAATGCCGGGCTACCGCGTGCTGGTGGTGGGCGATATGGCGGAACTGGGCGCTGAAAGCGAAGCCTGCCATGTACAGGTGGGCGAAGCGGCAAAAGCTGCTGGTATTGACTGCGTGTTAAGTGTGGGTAAACAAAGCCATGCTATCAGCACCGCCAGCGGCGTTGGCGAACATTTTTCCGATAAAACTGCGCTTATCGCGCGTCTTAAATCACTGATTGCTGAGCAACAGGTAATTACGATTTTAGTTAAGGGTTCACGTAGTGCTGCCATGGAAGAGGTAGTACGCGCTTTACAGGAGAATGGGACATGTTAGTTTGGCTGGCCGAACATTTGGTCAAATATTATTCCGGCTTTAACGTCTTTTCCTATCTGACGTTTCGCGCCATCGTCAGCCTGCTGACCGCGCTGTTCATCTCATTGTGGATGGGCCCGCGTATGATTGCTCATTTGCAAAAACTTTCCTTTGGTCAGGTGGTGCGTAACGACGGTCCTGAATCACACTTCAGCAAGCGCGGTACACCGACCATGGGCGGGATAATGATCCTGACGGCGATTGTGATCTCCGTGCTGCTGTGGGCTTACCCGTCCAATCCGTACGTCTGGTGCGTACTGGTGGTGCTGGTAGGTTACGGTGTTATTGGCTTTGTTGATGATTATCGCAAAGTGGTGCGTAAAGACACCAAGGGCCTGATTGCCCGTTGGAAGTATTTCTGGATGTCGGTCATTGCACTGGGTGTTGCCTTCGCGCTGTACCTTGCCGGCAAAGACACGCCCGCAACGCAGTTGGTGGTTCCGTTCTTTAAAGATGTGATGCCGCAACTGGGGCTGTTCTACATTCTGCTGGCTTACTTTGTCATTGTGGGTACTGGCAACGCGGTAAACCTGACCGATGGTCTCGACGGTCTGGCAATTATGCCGACCGTATTTGTCGCCGGTGGTTTTGCGCTGGTGGCGTGGGCGACCGGCAACATGAACTTTGCCAGCTATTTACACATACCGTATCTACGACACGCCGGGGAACTGGTCATTGTCTGTACCGCGATAGTCGGGGCAGGGCTGGGCTTCCTGTGGTTTAACACCTATCCGGCGCAGGTCTTTATGGGCGATGTAGGTTCGCTGGCGTTAGGTGGTGCGTTAGGTATTATCGCCGTACTGCTGCGTCAGGAATTCCTGCTGGTGATTATGGGGGGCGTGTTCGTGGTAGAAACGCTTTCCGTCATCCTGCAGGTCGGCTCCTTTAAACTGCGCGGACAACGTATTTTCCGCATGGCACCGATTCATCACCACTATGAACTGAAAGGCTGGCCGGAACCGCGCGTCATTGTGCGTTTCTGGATTATTTCGCTGATGCTGGTCCTGATTGGTCTGGCAACGCTGAAGGTACGTTAATCATGGCTGATTACCAGGGTAAAAATGTCGTCATTATCGGCCTGGGCCTCACCGGGCTTTCCTGCGTGGACTTTTTCCTCGCTCGCGGTGTGACGCCGCGCGTTATGGATACGCGTATGACACCGCCTGGCCTGGATAAATTACCCGAAGCCGTAGAACGCCACACGGGCGGTCTGAATGATGAATGGCTGATGGCGGCAGATCTGATTGTCGCCAGTCCCGGTATTGCACTGGCGCATCCATCCTTAAGCGCTGCCGCTGATGCCGGAATCGAAATCGTTGGCGATATCGAGCTGTTCTGTCGTGAAGCACAAGCACCGATTGTGGCGATCACCGGTTCTAACGGCAAAAGCACGGTCACCACGCTAGTGGGTGAAATGGCGAAAGCGGCGGGGGTTAACGTTGGTGTGGGTGGTAATATTGGCCTGCCTGCGTTGATGCTGTTGGATGATGAGTGCGAACTGTACGTGCTGGAACTGTCGAGTTTCCAGCTGGAAACCACTTCCAGCTTACAAGCGGTGGCGGCGACCATTCTGAACGTGACTGAAGATCATATGGATCGCTATCCGTTTGGTTTACAACAGTATCGTGCAGCAAAACTGCGCATTTACGAAAACGCAAAAGTTTGCGTGGTTAATGCTGATGATGCCTTAACAATGCCGATTCGCGGTGCGGATGAACGCTGCGTCAGCTTTGGCGTCAACATGGGCGACTATCACCTGAATCATCAGCAGGGCGAAACCTGGCTGCGGGTGAAAGGCGAGAAAGTGCTGAACGTGAAAGAAATGAAACTTTCCGGGCAGCATAACTACACCAATGCGCTGGCGGCGCTGGCGCTGGCAGATGCCGCAGGGTTACCGCGTGCCAGCAGCCTGAAAGCGTTAACCACATTCACTGGTCTGCCGCATCGCTTTGAAGTTGTGCTGGAGCATAACGGTGTGCGCTGGGTTAACGATTCAAAAGCGACCAACGTCGGCAGTACGGAAGCGGCGCTGAATGGCCTGCATGTAGACGGCACGCTGCATTTGTTGCTGGGTGGCGATGGTAAATCGGCGGACTTTAGCCCACTGGCGCGTTACCTGAATGGCGATAATGTACGTCTGTATTGTTTCGGTCGGGACGGCGCGCAGCTGGCGGCGCTACGCCCGGAAGTGGCAGAACAAACCGAAACCATGGAACAGGCGATGCGCTTGCTTGCTCCGCGTGTTCAGCCGGGCGATATGGTTCTGCTCTCCCCGGCCTGTGCCAGCCTTGATCAATTCAAGAACTTTGAACAACGAGGCAATGAGTTTGCCCGTCTGGCGAAGGAGTTAGGTTGATGCGTTTATCTCTCCCTCGCCTGAAAATGCCGCGCCTGCCAGGATTCAGTATTCTGGTCTGGATCTCCACGGCGCTAAAGGGCTGGGTGATGGGCTCGCGGGAAAAAGATACCGACAGCCTGATCATGTACGATCGCACCTTACTGTGGCTGACCTTCGGCCTCGCGGCGATTGGCTTTATCATGGTGACCTCGGCGTCAATGCCCATAGGGCAACGCTTAACCAACGATCCGTTCTTCTTCGCGAAGCGTGATGGCGTCTATCTGATCCTGGCATTCATTCTGGCGATCATTACGCTGCGTCTGCCGATGGAGTTCTGGCAACGCTACAGTGCCACGATGCTGCTTGGATCTATCATCCTGCTGATGATCGTTCTGGTAGTGGGTAGCTCGGTTAAAGGGGCATCGCGTTGGATCGATCTCGGTTTGCTGCGTATCCAGCCTGCGGAGCTGACAAAACTGTCGCTGTTTTGCTATATCGCCAACTATCTGGTGCGTAAAGGCGACGAAGTACGTAATAACCTGCGCGGCTTTCTGAAACCGATGGGCGTAATTCTGGTGTTGGCTGTGTTACTGCTGGCACAGCCAGACCTTGGTACGGTGGTGGTGTTGTTTGTGACTACGCTGGCGATGTTGTTCCTGGCGGGAGCGAAATTGTGGCAGTTCATTGCCATTATCGGTATGGGCATTTCAGCGGTTGTGTTGCTGATCCTCGCCGAACCGTACCGTATCCGCCGTGTTACCGCATTCTGGAATCCGTGGGAAGATCCCTTTGGCAGCGGCTATCAGTTAACGCAATCGTTGATGGCGTTTGGTCGCGGTGAACTGTGGGGACAAGGTTTAGGTAACTCGGTACAAAAACTGGAGTATCTGCCGGAAGCGCACACTGACTTTATTTTCGCCATTATCGGCGAAGAACTGGGATATGTCGGTGTGGTGCTGGCACTTTTAATGGTATTCTTCGTCGCTTTTCGCGCGATGTCGATTGGCCGCAAAGCATTAGAAATTGACCACCGTTTTTCCGGTTTTCTCGCCTGTTCTATTGGTATCTGGTTTAGTTTTCAGGCGCTGGTTAACGTAGGCGCGGCGGCGGGGATGTTACCGACCAAAGGTCTGACATTGCCGCTGATCAGTTACGGTGGTTCGAGCTTACTGATTATGTCGACAGCCATCATGATGCTGTTGCGTATTGATTATGAAACGCGTCTGGAGAAAGCGCAGGCGTTTGTACGAGGTTCACGATGAGTGGTCAAGGAAAGCGATTAATGGTGATGGCAGGCGGAACCGGTGGACATGTATTCCCGGGGCTGGCGGTTGCGCACCATCTAATGGCTCAGGGTTGGCAAGTTCGCTGGCTGGGGACTGCCGACCGTATGGAAGCGGACTTAGTGCCAAAACATGGCATCGAAATTGATTTCATTCGTATCTCTGGTCTGCGTGGAAAAGGTATAAAAGCACTGATAGCTGCGCCGCTGCGTATCTTCAACGCCTGGCGTCAGGCGCGGGCGATTATGAAAGCGTACAAACCTGACGTGGTGCTCGGTATGGGCGGCTATGTATCAGGTCCAGGTGGTCTGGCCGCGTGGTCGTTAGGCATTCCGGTTGTACTTCATGAACAAAACGGTATTGCGGGCTTAACCAATAAATGGCTGGCGAAGATTGCTACCAAAGTGATGCAGGCGTTTCCAGGTGCTTTCCCTAATGCGGAAGTGGTGGGTAACCCGGTGCGTACCGATGTGCTGGCGCTGCCGTTGCCGCAGCAACGTTTGGCTGGACGTGAAGGTCCGGTTCGTGTGTTGGTAGTGGGTGGTTCCCAGGGCGCACGCATTCTTAATCAGACAATGCCGCAGGTTGCTGCGAAACTGGGTGATTCAGTCACTATCTGGCATCAGAGCGGCAAAGGTTCGCAACAATCCGTTGAACAGGCGTATGCCGAAGTGGGGCAACCGCAGCATAAAGTGACGGAATTTATTGATGATATGGCGGCGGCGTATGCGTGGGCGGATGTCGTCGTTTGCCGCTCCGGTGCGTTAACGGTGAGTGAAATCGCCGCGGCAGGACTACCGGCGTTGTTTGTGCCGTTTCAACATAAAGACCGTCAGCAATACTGGAATGCGCTACCGCTGGAAAAAGCGGGCGCAGCCAAAATTATCGAGCAGTCACAGCTTAGCGTGGATGCTGTCGCGAACACCCTGGCCGGGTGGTCGCGAGAAACCTTATTAACCATGGCAGAACGCGCCCGCGCTGCATCCATTCCGGATGCCACCGAGCGAGTGGCAAATGAAGTGAGCCGGGCTGCCCGGGCGTAATTGTAGCGATGCCTTTTGCATCGTATGAATTTAAGAAGTTAATGGCGTAAAGAATGAATACACAACAATTGGCAAAACTGCGTTCCATCGTGCCCGAAATGCGTCGCGTTCGGCACATACATTTTGTCGGCATCGGTGGTGCCGGTATGGGCGGTATTGCCGAAGTTCTGGCCAATGAAGGTTATCAGATCAGTGGTTCCGATTTAGCGCCAAATCCGGTCACGCAGCAGTTAATGAATCTGGGAGCGACGATTTATTTCAACCATCGCCCGGAAAACGTACGTGATGCCAGCGTGGTCGTTGTTTCCAGCGCGATTTCTGCCGATAACCCGGAAATTGTCGCAGCTCATGAAGCGCGTATTCCGGTGATCCGTCGTGCCGAAATGCTGGCTGAGTTAATGCGTTTTCGTCATGGCATCGCCATTGCCGGAACGCACGGCAAAACGACAACCACCGCGATGGTTTCCAGCATCTACGCAGAAGCGGGGCTCGACCCAACCTTCGTTAACGGCGGGCTGGTAAAAGCGGCGGGGGTTCATGCGCGTTTGGGGCATGGTCGGTACCTGATTGCCGAAGCAGATGAGAGTGATGCATCGTTCCTGCATCTGCAACCGATGGTGGCGATTGTCACCAATATCGAAGCCGACCACATGGATACCTACCAGGGCGACTTTGAGAATTTAAAACAGACTTTTATTAATTTTCTGCACAACCTGCCGTTTTACGGTCGCGCGGTGATGTGTGTTGATGATCCGGTGATCCGCGAATTGTTACCGCGTGTGGGGCGTCAGACCACGACTTACGGCTTCAGCGAAGATGCCGACGTGCGTGTAGAAGATTATCAGCAGATTGGCCCGCAGGGGCACTTTACGCTGCTGCGCCAGGACAAAGAGCCGATGCGCGTCACCCTGAATGCGCCAGGTCGTCATAACGCGCTGAACGCCGCAGCTGCGGTTGCGGTTGCTACGGAAGAGGGAATTGACGACGAGGCTATTTTGCGTGCGCTGGAGAGCTTCCAGGGGACGGGGCGCCGTTTCGATTTCCTCGGTGAATTCCCGCTGGAGCCAGTGAATGGTAAAAGCGGTACGGCAATGCTGGTCGATGACTACGGCCACCACCCGACGGAAGTGGACGCCACTATTAAAGCGGCGCGTGCAGGCTGGCCGGATAAAAACCTGGTAATGCTGTTTCAGCCGCACCGTTTTACCCGTACGCGCGACCTGTATGATGATTTCGCCAATGTGCTGACGCAGGTTGATACCCTGTTGATGCTGGAAGTGTATCCGGCTGGCGAAGCGCCAATTCCGGGAGCGGACAGCCGTTCGCTGTGTCGCACAATTCGTGGACGTGGGAAAATTGATCCCATTCTGGTGCCGGACCCGGCGCAGGTAGCCGAGATGCTGGCACCGGTATTAACCGGTAACGACCTGATTCTCGTTCAGGGGGCTGGTAATATCGGAAAAATTGCTCGTTCTTTAGCTGAAATCAAACTGAAGCCGCAAACTCCGGAGGAAGAACAACATGACTGATAAAATCGCGGTCCTGTTGGGCGGGACCTCCGCTGAGCGGGAAGTTTCTCTGAATTCTGGCGCAGCGGTGTTAGCCGGGCTGCGTGAAGGCGGTATTGACGCGTATCCTGTCGACCCGAAAGAAGTCGACGTGACGCAACTGAAGTCGATGGGTTTTCAGAAAGTGTTTATCGCGCTACACGGTCGCGGCGGTGAAGATGGTACGCTGCAGGGCATGCTCGAGCTGATGGGCTTGCCTTATACCGGCAGCGGAGTGATGGCATCTGCGCTTTCAATGGATAAACTACGCAGCAAACTTCTGTGGCAGAGTGCCGGTTTACCGGTCGCGCCGTGGGTAGCATTAACCCGCGCAGAGTTTGAAAAAGGCCTTAACGATAAGCAGTTAGCAGAAATTTCTTCTCTGGGTTTGCCGGTAATCGTTAAGCCGAGCCGCGAAGGTTCCAGTGTGGGAATGTCAAAAGTAGTAGCAGAAAATGCTCTACAAGATGCATTAAGATTGGCATTTCAGCACGATGAAGAAGTATTGATTGAAAAATGGCTAAGTGGGCCGGAGTTCACGGTTGCGATACTCGGTGAAGAAATTTTACCGTCAATACGTATTCAACCGGCCGGAACCTTCTATGATTATGAGGCGAAGTATCTCTCTGATGAGACACAGTATTTCTGCCCCGCAGGTCTGGAAGCGTCACAAGAGGCCAATTTGCAGGCATTAGTGCTAAAAGCATGGACGACGTTAGGTTGCAAAGGATGGGGACGTATTGACGTTATGCTGGACAGCGATGGACAGTTTTATCTGCTGGAAGCCAATACCTCACCGGGTATGACCAGCCACAGTCTGGTGCCGATGGCGGCACGTCAGGCAGGTATGAGCTTCTCGCAGTTGGTAGTACGAATTCTGGAACTGGCGGACTAATATGTCGCAGGCTGCTCTGAACACGCGAAATAGCGAAGAAGAGGTTTCTTCTCGCCGCAATAATGGAACGCGTCTGGCGGGGATCCTTTTCCTGCTGACCGTTTTAACGACAGTGTTGGTGAGCGGCTGGGTCGTGTTGGGCTGGATGGAAGATGCGCAACGCCTGCCGCTCTCAAAGCTGGTGTTGACCGGTGAACGCCATTACACGCGTAATGACGATATCCGGCAGTCGATCCTGGCATTGGGTGAGCCAGGCACCTTTATGACCCAGGATGTCAACATCATCCAGACGCAAATAGAACAACGCCTGCCGTGGATTAAGCAGGTGAGCGTCAGAAAGCAGTGGCCTGATGAATTGAAGATTCATCTGGTTGAATATGTGCCGATTGCGCGGTGGAATGATCAACATATGGTAGACGCGGAAGGAAACACCTTCAGCGTGCCGCCAGATCGCACCAGCAAGCAGGTGCTTCCAATGCTGTATGGCCCGGAAGGCAGCGCCAATGAAGTGTTGCAGGGCTATCGCGAAATGGGGCAGATGCTGGCAAAGGACAGATTTACTCTGAAGGAAGCGGCGATGACCGCGCGACGTTCCTGGCAGTTGACGCTGAATAACGATATTAAGCTCAATCTTGGCCGGGGCGATACGATGAAACGTTTGGCTCGCTTTGTAGAACTTTATCCGGTTTTACAGCAGCAGGCGCAAACCGATGGCAAACGGATTAGCTACGTTGATTTGCGTTATGACTCTGGAGCGGCAGTAGGCTGGGCGCCCTTGCCGCCAGAGGAATCTACTCAGCAACAAAATCAGGCACAGGCAGAACAACAATGATCAAGGCGACGGACAGAAAACTGGTAGTAGGACTGGAGATTGGTACCGCGAAGGTTGCCGCTTTAGTAGGGGAAGTTCTGCCCGACGGTATGGTCAATATCATTGGCGTGGGTAGTTGCCCGTCGCGTGGTATGGATAAAGGCGGGGTGAACGACCTCGAATCCGTGGTCAAGTGCGTACAACGCGCCATTGACCAGGCAGAATTGATGGCAGATTGTCAGATATCTTCGGTATATCTGGCGCTTTCTGGTAAGCACATCAGCTGCCAGAATGAAATTGGTATGGTGCCTATTTCTGAAGAAGAAGTGACGCAAGAAGATGTGGAAAACGTCGTCCATACCGCGAAATCGGTGCGTGTGCGCGATGAGCATCGTGTGCTGCATGTGATCCCGCAAGAGTATGCGATTGACTATCAGGAAGGGATCAAGAATCCGGTAGGACTTTCGGGCGTGCGGATGCAGGCAAAAGTGCACCTGATCACATGTCACAATGATATGGCGAAAAACATCGTCAAAGCGGTTGAACGTTGTGGGCTGAAAGTTGACCAACTGATATTTGCCGGTCTGGCATCAAGTTATTCGGTATTGACGGAAGATGAACGTGAACTGGGTGTCTGCGTCGTCGATATCGGTGGTGGTACAATGGATATCGCCGTTTATACCGGTGGGGCATTGCGCCACACGAAGGTAATTCCTTATGCTGGCAATGTCGTGACCAGTGATATCGCTTACGCCTTTGGCACACCGCCAAGTGACGCCGAAGCGATTAAAGTTCGCCACGGTTGTGCGCTGGGCTCCATCGTTGGAAAAGATGAGAGCGTGGAAGTGCCGAGCGTAGGCGGTCGTCCGCCGCGGAGTCTGCAACGTCAGACCCTGGCAGAGGTGATCGAGCCACGCTATACCGAGCTGCTCAATCTGGTCAACGAAGAGATATTGCAGTTGCAGGAAAAGCTTCGCCAACAAGGGGTTAAACATCACCTGGCGGCAGGCATTGTATTAACCGGTGGCGCAGCGCAGATCGAAGGTCTTGCAGCCTGTGCTCAGCGCGTGTTTCATACGCAAGTGCGTATCGGCGCGCCGCTGAACATTACCGGTTTAACGGATTATGCTCAGGAGCCGTATTATTCGACGGCGGTGGGATTGCTTCACTATGGGAAAGAGTCACATCTTAACGGTGAAGCTGAAGTAGAAAAACGTGTTACAGCATCAGTTGGCTCGTGGATCAAGCGACTCAATAGTTGGCTGCGAAAAGAGTTTTAATTTTTATGAGGCCGACGATGATTACGGCCTCAGGCGACAGGCACAAATCGGAGAGAAACTATGTTTGAACCAATGGAACTTACCAATGACGCGGTGATTAAAGTCATCGGCGTCGGCGGCGGCGGCGGTAATGCTGTTGAACACATGGTGCGTGAGCGCATTGAAGGTGTTGAATTCTTCGCGGTAAATACCGATGCACAAGCGCTGCGTAAAACAGCGGTTGGACAGACGATTCAAATCGGTAGCGGTATCACCAAAGGACTGGGCGCTGGCGCTAATCCAGAAGTTGGCCGCAATGCGGCTGATGAGGATCGCGATGCACTGCGTGCGGCGCTGGAAGGTGCAGACATGGTCTTTATTGCTGCGGGTATGGGTGGTGGCACCGGTACAGGTGCAGCACCAGTCGTCGCTGAAGTGGCAAAAGATTTGGGTATCCTGACCGTTGCTGTCGTCACTAAGCCTTTCAACTTTGAAGGCAAGAAGCGTATGGCATTCGCGGAGCAGGGGATCACTGAACTGTCCAAGCATGTGGACTCTCTGATCACTATCCCGAACGACAAACTGCTGAAAGTTCTGGGCCGTGGTATCTCCCTGCTGGATGCGTTTGGCGCAGCGAACGATGTACTGAAAGGCGCTGTGCAAGGTATCGCCGAACTGATTACTCGTCCGGGTTTGATGAACGTGGACTTTGCAGACGTACGCACCGTAATGTCTGAAATGGGCTACGCAATGATGGGTTCTGGTGTGGCGAGCGGTGAAGACCGTGCGGAAGAAGCTGCTGAAATGGCTATCTCTTCTCCGCTGCTGGAAGATATCGACCTGTCTGGCGCACGCGGCGTGCTGGTAAACATCACAGCGGGCTTCGACCTGCGTCTGGATGAGTTCGAAACGGTAGGTAACACCATCCGTGCATTTGCTTCCGACAACGCGACCGTGGTTATCGGTACTTCTCTTGACCCGGATATGAATGACGAGCTGCGCGTAACTGTTGTTGCGACAGGTATCGGCATGGACAAACGTCCTGAAATCACTCTGGTGACCAATAAGCAGGTTCAGCAGCCAGTGATGGATCGCTACCAGCAGCACGGTATGGCTCCGCTGACCCAGGAGCAGAAGCCGGTTGCTAAAGTCGTGAATGACAATGCGCCGCAAACTGCGAAAGAGCCGGATTATCTGGATATCCCAGCATTCCTGCGTAAGCAAGCTGATTAAGAATTGACTGGAATTTGGGTTTCGAGGCTCTTTGTGCTAAACTGGCCCGCCGAATGTATAGTACACTTCGGTTGGATAGGTAATTTGGCGAGATAATACGATGATCAAACAAAGGACACTTAAACGTATCGTTCAGGCGACGGGTGTCGGTTTACATACCGGCAAGAAAGTCACCCTGACGTTACGCCCTGCGCCGGCCAACACCGGGGTCATCTATCGTCGCACCGACTTGAATCCACCGGTAGATTTCCCGGCCGATGCCAAATCTGTGCGTGATACCATGCTCTGTACGTGTCTGGTCAACGAGCATGATGTACGGATTTCAACCGTAGAGCACCTCAATGCTGCTCTCGCGGGCTTGGGCATCGATAACATTGTTATCGAAGTTAACGCGCCGGAAATCCCGATCATGGACGGCAGCGCCGCTCCGTTTGTATACCTGCTGCTTGACGCCGGTATCGACGAGTTGAACTGCGCCAAGAAATTTGTTCGCATTAAAGAGACTGTTCGTGTCGAAGATGGCGATAAGTGGGCTGAATTTAAACCGTACAATGGTTTTTCGCTGGATTTCACCATCGATTTTAACCATCCGGCTATTGATTCCAGCAACCAGCGCTATGCGATGAACTTCTCCGCTGATGCGTTTATGCGCCAGATCAGCCGTGCGCGTACGTTCGGTTTCATGCGTGATATCGAATATCTGCAGTCCCGTGGTTTGTGCCTGGGCGGCAGCTTCGATTGTGCCATCGTTGTTGACGATTATCGCGTACTGAACGAAGACGGCCTGCGTTTTGAAGACGAATTTGTGCGTCACAAAATGCTCGATGCGATCGGTGACTTGTTCATGTGTGGTCACAATATTATTGGTGCATTTACCGCTTATAAATCCGGTCATGCACTGAATAACAAACTGCTGCAGGCTGTCCTGGCGAAACAGGAAGCCTGGGAATATGTGACCTTCCAGGACGACGCAGAACTGCCGTTGGCCTTCAAAGCGCCTTCAGCCGTACTGGCATAACGACATTTATACTGTCGTATAAAATTCGACTGGCAAATCTGGCACTCTCTCCGGCCAGGTGAACCAGTCGTTTTTTTTGAATTTTATAAGAGCTATAAAAAACGGTGCGAACGCTGTTTTCTTAAGCACTTTTACGCACAACTTATCTTCATTCGTGCTGTGGACTTCAGGCTTTAATGATAAGATTTGTGCGCTAAATACGTTTGAATACGATCGGGATGGCAATAACGTGAGTGGAATACTGACGCGCTGGCGACAGTTTGGTAAACGCTACTTCTGGCCGCATCTCTTATTAGGGATGGTCGCGGCGAGTTTAGGTTTGCCTGCACTCAGCAATGCCGCCGAACCAAACGCGCCCGCAAAAGCGACAACCCGCAACCACGAGCCTTCAGCCAAAGTTAACTTTGGTCAATTGGCCTTGCTGGAAACGAACACGCGCCGCCCGAATTCGAACTATTCCGTTGATTACTGGCATCAACATGCCATTCGCACGGTAATCCGCCATCTTTCCTTTGCAATGGCACCGCAAACGCTGCCCGTTGCTGAAGAATCTTTGCCTCTTCAGGCGCAACATCTTGCATTACTGGATACGCTCAGCGCGCTGCTGACCCAGGAAGGCACGCCGTCTGAAAAGGGTTATCGCATTGATTATGCGCATTTTACCCCACAAGCAAAATTCAGCACGCCCGTCTGGATAAGCCAGGCGCAAGGCATCCGTGCTGGCCCTCAACGCCTCAGCTAACAACAATAAACCTTTACTTCATTTTATTAACTCCGCAACGCGGGGCGTTTGAGATTTTATTATGCTAATCAAATTATTAACTAAAGTTTTCGGTAGTCGTAACGATCGCACCCTGCGCCGGATGCGCAAAGTGGTCAACATCATCAATGCCATGGAACCGGAGATTGAAAAACTCTCCGACGAAGAACTGAAAGGAAAAACGGCAGAGTTCCGCGCGCGTCTGGAAAAAGGCGAAGTGCTGGAAAACTTGATCCCGGAAGCCTTCGCCGTGGTGCGTGAAGCCAGTAAGCGTGTTTTTGGCATGCGCCACTTCGACGTACAGCTGCTCGGCGGTATGGTTCTTAATGAACGCTGCATCGCGGAAATGCGTACCGGTGAAGGTAAAACCCTGACCGCAACGCTGCCTGCTTACCTGAACGCACTAACCGGTAAAGGCGTGCACGTCGTTACCGTCAACGACTACCTGGCGCAACGTGACGCCGAAAACAACCGTCCGCTGTTTGAATTCCTTGGCCTGACTGTCGGTATCAACCTGCCGGGCATGCCAGCACCGGCAAAGCGTGAAGCCTACGCTGCTGACATCACTTACGGTACGAACAACGAATACGGCTTTGACTACCTGCGTGACAACATGGCGTTCAGTCCTGAAGAACGTGTACAGCGTAAACTGCACTATGCGCTGGTGGACGAAGTGGACTCCATCCTGATCGATGAAGCGCGTACACCGCTGATCATTTCTGGCCCGGCAGAAGACAGCTCGGAAATGTATAAACGCGTGAATAAAATTATTCCGCACCTGATCCGTCAGGAAAAAGAAGACTCCGAAACCTTCCAGGGCGAAGGCCACTTCTCGGTGGACGAAAAATCTCGCCAGGTGAACCTGACCGAACGTGGTCTGGTGCTGATTGAAGAACTGCTGGTGAAAGAAGGCATCATGGATGAAGGGGAGTCTCTGTACTCTCCGGCCAACATCATGCTGATGCACCACGTAACGGCGGCGCTGCGCGCTCATGCGCTGTTTACCCGTGACGTCGACTACATCGTTAAAGATGGTGAAGTTATCATCGTTGACGAACACACTGGTCGTACCATGCAGGGGCGTCGCTGGTCTGATGGTCTGCACCAGGCTGTGGAAGCGAAAGAAGGTGTGCAGATCCAGAACGAAAACCAAACGCTGGCTTCGATCACCTTCCAGAACTACTTCCGTCTGTATGAAAAACTGGCGGGGATGACTGGTACTGCTGATACCGAAGCTTTCGAATTCAGCTCCATCTATAAGCTGGATACTGTCGTTGTTCCGACCAACCGTCCAATGATTCGTAAAGATCTGCCGGACCTGGTCTACATGACTGAAGCGGAAAAAATTCAGGCGATCATTGAAGATATCAAAGAACGTACTGCGAAAGGCCAGCCGGTGCTGGTGGGTACAATCTCCATCGAAAAATCGGAGCTGGTGTCAAATGAACTGACCAAAGCCGGTATTAAGCACAACGTCCTGAACGCCAAATTCCATGCCAACGAAGCGGCGATTGTTGCTCAGGCAGGTTATCCGGCTGCGGTGACTATCGCGACCAACATGGCGGGTCGTGGTACCGATATTGTGCTCGGTGGTAGCTGGCAGGCAGAAGTTGCCGCGCTGGAAAATCCGACTGCAGAGCAAATTGAAAAAATTAAAGCCGACTGGCAGGTACGTCACGATGCGGTACTGGCAGCAGGTGGCCTGCATATCATCGGTACTGAACGTCACGAATCCCGTCGTATCGATAACCAGCTGCGCGGTCGTTCTGGTCGTCAGGGGGATGCTGGTTCTTCCCGTTTCTATCTGTCGATGGAAGATGCGCTGATGCGTATTTTTGCCTCCGACCGAGTATCCGGCATGATGCGTAAACTAGGTATGAAGCCAGGCGAAGCCATTGAGCACCCGTGGGTGACCAAAGCGATTGCCAACGCCCAGCGTAAAGTTGAAAGCCGTAACTTCGACATTCGTAAGCAACTGCTGGAATATGATGACGTGGCTAACGATCAGCGTCGCGCCATTTACTCCCAGCGTAACGAACTGCTGGATGTCAGCGATGTGAGCGAAACCATCAACAGCATTCGTGAAGATGTGTTCAAAGCGACCATTGATGCCTACATTCCGCCACAGTCGCTGGAAGAAATGTGGGATATTCCGGGGCTGCAGGAACGTCTGAAGAACGATTTCGACCTCGATTTGCCAATTGCCGAGTGGCTGGATAAAGAACCAGAACTGCATGAAGAGACGCTGCGTGAGCGCATTCTGGCGCAGTCCATCGAAGTGTATCAGCGTAAAGAAGAAGTGGTTGGTGCTGAGATGATGCGTCACTTCGAGAAAGGCGTCATGCTGCAAACGCTTGACTCTCTGTGGAAAGAGCACCTGGCTGCGATGGACTATCTGCGTCAGGGTATCCACCTGCGTGGCTATGCACAGAAAGATCCGAAGCAGGAATACAAACGTGAATCGTTCTCCATGTTTGCAGCGATGCTGGAGTCGTTAAAATATGAAGTTATCAGCACGCTGAGCAAAGTTCAGGTGCGTATGCCTGAAGAGGTTGAGGAGCTGGAACAACAGCGTCGTATGGAAGCCGAGCGTTTAGCGCAAATGCAGCAGCTTAGCCATCAGGATGACGACTCTGCAGCCGCAGCTGCACTGGCGGCGCAAACCGGTGAACGAAAAGTAGGACGTAACGATCCTTGCCCGTGTGGTTCTGGTAAAAAATACAAGCAGTGCCATGGCCGCCTGCAATAAAAGCTAACTGTTGAAGTAAAAGGCGCAGGATTCTGCGCCTTTTTTATAGGTTTAAGACAATGAAAAAGCTGCAAATTGCGGTAGGTATTATTCGCAACGAGAACAATGAAATCTTTATAACGCGTCGCGCAGCAGATGCGCACATGGCGAATAAACTGGAGTTTTCCGGCGGTAAAATTGAAATGGGCGAAACGCCGGAACAGGCAGTGGTACGTGAACTTCAGGAAGAAGTCGGGATTACCCCACAACATTTTTCGCTATTTGAAAAACTGGAATATGAATTCCCGGACAGGCATATAACTCTGTGGTTCTGGCTGGTCGAAAGCTGGGAAGGGGAGCCGTGGGGTAAAGAAGGGCAACCCGGTGAGTGGATGTCGCTGGTCGGTCTTAATGCCGATGATTTTCCGCCAGCCAATGAACCGGTAATTGCGAAACTTAAGCGTGTGTATGTCGAATAAGGCGTCACGCTGCATCCGACATTTGCATATGATGCCTGATGCGACGCTGGCGCGTTTTATCAGGCCAGCATCGCATCAGATAGAATGTCACTGCTTTGGCTCTTCGCTCCAGTCATCGCTTTCGGAAAGATCGCCACTGCTGGGGATTCGTTTTTCTTCAGCAGCCCATTCTCCGAGGTCGATCAGCTGACAACGTTTGGAGCAAAATGGCCGAAACGGGCTGATTTCACCCCACACCACCGTTTTCCCGCAGGTTGGGCAATTCACCGTAATAGTTTCTGACATTTTTACTCCTTAGCAACAGGCCAGTTCGAAATCCAGACGTTCTGGTACTTGTCCGTTTTCACTGTCCAGCGGCATAAAACGAATGGCAAAACGGCTCTTATGACCGGAAATTTGCGGATAAAGCTGTGAATCGAGCGACAGATTCAGGCGCAGCAAGTCGGCATCGCCACCGTTATCCTGATAAAAACCATTCAGGCTGGTTTGTTTACGGAAGGGGGCCGACTGGCGAATTAAATCCAGCACCATGGTAAGTGCCTGGGTAAGTGGGTTCAGGCTGGCAATCCAGGTTTCTACCTGGCTGTCGCGCTGCGCCTGGGGTAGATGCAGCCAAATGTGCAATGTAGGTAAATCAAAGCTGCAACAGCCGCCCGGGATGCTCAGTCGCTGACGCACCAGAGCAATCAAACGATCTTCACGTAGAAATTGCCCGATACGCGGCGCGGAAATTAATACGCTCCCCGCCGCTTTTAACTGCTGAATTAATGCTTCAATACGGCTCTGGTCCACGCCGGGCACGCCAATCCAGGTCTGGAGTTTACGTTGCTGCCGGTCAAGTTCTTTCAACAGCTCAGTGCGGACTTCGCCGCGCTCGAAAACATCCAGTAATTCGCTGACATTACGGAAGAAATGCAGCGCGCCAGCGTGGTCAACGATGGGTAAATTAACGGTGAGTTGCTGAATCAAAAACTCAATGCGCAGCCATGTACGCATTTTTTCATTTAGTGGATGTTCAAAAAGGACCTGGGTCTGCATTACGGTTTTTCCTGTGAGACAAACTGCGACGCAAGCTGCAAATAGTGTGCGTGCAGGCGGGCAACATCCGATGCGATAGCATCCGGTGCGCCGTTATTATCAATGACGTCATCTGCCACGGCAAGGCGAGCTTCGCGCGTTGCCTGAGCAGCAAGGATTTGTTCGACATGCTCGCGAGTTACATCGTCGCGCTGCATGGTGCGCTTAAGTTGCGTTTCTGGGCTGACATCCACCACCAGCACTCGATTCGCTTTTTTATACAGTGAGTTTTCTACCAGCAATGGCACAACCCATAGTACATAGGGGGAAGTAGCTTGCTGGATCTGGTGTTGCGTCTCTTGCTGAATCAGCGGATGCAGCAGGGCGTTAAGCCAGTTTTTCTCTTCCGGGTTGGCGAAGATCCGCTCGCGCAAGGCCCGGCGCTGCAATGTTCCATCAGCAGCAATCATGTTAGCGCCAAAGTGATCAGCAATGGCATGTAGCGCAGGTGCACCTGGTTCAACCACCTGACGCGCAATAATATCGGCATCAATGACGTTAATTCCGAGATCAGCAAACGCATTGGCAACGGTACTCTTGCCACTGCCAATGCCTCCCGTTAAGGCAACTATATACCTCATAATTTATATTCCCGGGAATTCATCATGATTATCAAAACGTTAAAAATGAGCGCACGAAAGCGAAATTGATGAAACGTTCGCTCACTATTTACCAGGTAAATTTATGGGATTGTAGCGTAAAAAAAGACAATTTCGCAGTCTTGCGCCGCATTGATTAGTGCGTATGATAACGTCACTGGAGTTGCGCTCTTACCCTTATAGCCATTAACCCCAGGAATCCGCACATGCGTATTGAAGAAGATCTGAAGTTAGGTTTTAAAGACGTTCTCATCCGCCCTAAACGCTCCACTCTTAAAAGCCGTTCCGATGTTGAACTGGAACGTCAATTCACCTTCAAACATTCAGGTCAGCGCTGGTCCGGCGTGCCAATTATCGCCGCCAATATGGACACCGTAGGCACATTTTCTATGGCCTCTGCGCTGGCTTCTTTTGATATTTTGACTGCTGTGCATAAACACTATTCTGTCGAAGAGTGGCAAGCGTTTATCAACAATTCTTCCGCTGATGTGCTGAAACATGTGATGGTTTCTACCGGCACGTCTGATGCGGATTTCGAAAAAACTAAACAGATTCTCGACCTGAACCCGGCATTAAACTTCGTTTGTATTGACGTGGCGAATGGTTATTCCGAACACTTCGTGCAGTTCGTTGCGAAAGCGCGTGAAGCGTGGCCGACCAAAACCATTTGTGCTGGCAACGTAGTGACTGGTGAAATGTGTGAGGAGCTTATCCTCTCCGGTGCTGATATCGTTAAAGTTGGCATTGGCCCAGGTTCTGTTTGTACAACTCGCGTCAAAACAGGCGTCGGTTATCCGCAACTTTCTGCGGTGATCGAATGTGCCGATGCTGCGCATGGTCTGGGCGGAATGATCGTCAGCGACGGTGGCTGCACCACGCCGGGCGATGTCGCGAAAGCCTTTGGCGGCGGTGCCGATTTCGTCATGCTTGGCGGCATGCTGGCGGGCCACGAAGAGAGCGGCGGTCGCATCGTTGAGGAGAACGGCGAGAAATTTATGCTGTTCTACGGCATGAGCTCAGAGTCTGCGATGAAACGTCACGTTGGCGGTGTTGCGGAATATCGCGCAGCAGAAGGTAAAACCGTTAAGCTGCCGCTGCGAGGCCCGGTTGAAAATACCGCGCGTGATATTTTGGGCGGCCTGCGTTCAGCTTGTACATACGTTGGGGCTTCACGCCTGAAAGAACTGACCAAGCGCACCACATTTATCCGTGTGCAGGAACAAGAAAACCGCATCTTCAACAACCTGTAATATACCAACGCTGGCGTGGAGCAACACGCCAGCGTTATCCCATTCCACTCATCGCATCGCCTAAATGGAAAATTGGCAGATACATTGCCACCACCAGCGTACCGATAATTCCTCCCGTTATGATCAGCAACGCCGGTTCCAGTAAGGCTGCGAGGTTATCCGCCAGCGCCATTGTGTTATCCCGATGATGATGGGCGAGGTTGTCTAACATGAGATCCAGCGAGCCGGATGCCTCTCCTGTTCTCACTAATTGCAAACAGAGCGGGCTAAACTCACCGGCATTTTTTAGCGCCAGCCAGATGGGGTGACCGTTACTGATATCGTGCTGGATTTGTGTCAGAAGTTGCACCCAGTACGGACAGCGCATTGTTTCTCTGACGCTCTCAACGCCCTGTAAAAAAGAAATGCCTGCACTTTGTGTCAGCGTCAGAATCGTAAAGATCTGCGTGAGTTTTTGTCCCCGCATCAGTGAACCCATAATCGGGATGCGTAACAGTAATTTCTGCCGTGCGATAAGCCTGGTTGGGTGGCGCATCAGCAGCTTATTGGCTATCGCCAGCAGAAAGCCGAATAGCACCAGCAACCAACCCCATTCGCCACTAAAACTTGCCAGCGTCATGATCCCCTGCGTTAGCGCCGGTAGCGGAGTGTTAAAGGTCTTATAGATAGCGGCAAACTCCGGCAGAACAAAATGCAGCATTGCCACAACCACCATGATTGCCATCGCTAAAATGATAATGGGATAACGTAACGCTGATTTCACTTTGTCGGTCAACTGACGCTGGGCTTTTTGCTGACGCGCCAGTTCAAAGCAGCATTCATCCAGCTTACCAGTCAGTTCACCTGTGCGGATCATCGCCTGATAGAGCGGCGGAAATACCTCTGACCAGGGTAATAAGGCATTGGAAAAGGCAACGCCCTGTTCAAGATCGTGCGCCAGTGATTGCAGCAACGCTTGCCACTGCTTACTGGGATGCTGTTCCGCCAGCAGAGCCAGCCCTTCAGAAAGCGTTAACCCGGCTTTGAGTAGCGTCGCCAGTTGATGAATGACTTCCGCGCTTTTATCTCCTCGCCACTGCGCAGAATTGATGGCGATTCGCTTCAGGCTTAGTGGGGTAACCATCTGTTGCTGTAGTGCCATGAGCAGCAAAGCACGGCTCTCTGCCCATAGCATCCCATCTTGCGCATTGCCGTCGCCGGTTATGCCACGCCAGCGCCAGAGTTGCTTACTCGCCATGCGGCATCCCCAATACGCGGATTAACTCTTCAAAGGTGGTTAAGCCTTGCTCCACAGCCAGGCAGCCGTTTTCAAAAAGCGTTCGCATACCCGCCTGTCGGGCGTGCGTTTCCAGCGATTCAACGTCGGTATTAGCGGAAATAAGCTGACGTATGACCGGTGTTATGGGCAGAACTTCAAATAAGGCCGTGCGACCATAAAAACCGTGGTAGCAATGTACACAACCGGGTGCCTGCCAGTGGGGCAGCGGCGACGGCCATACATTGTCTGGAATATGGATGGGCTCCCCTTGCTGCCGGCGACAATGCGGGCAAAGTTTGCGTACCAGACGCTGGGCTATTACCAGCGTAAGCGCCGATGATAGCATCCAGCGGGCGACTCCCATTTGCTGTAAACGTACCAGCGTTTCGCAGGTGGAATTAGTGTGTAGGGTAGACAACACCAGGTGACCGGTTTGCGCGGCTTTTATGGCAATTTCTGCCGTTTCGCCATCGCGGATCTCTCCGATCATGATGACGTCAGGATCCTGGCGCAATAACGCACGCAAAACGCCCTGAAAGGTGAGTCCGGCACGCGAATGGATTTGCGTCTGGTTTAATCCGGCTATGGGGATCTCAACCGGATCTTCGACGCTACAAATATTAATGTCAGCGGTATTCAGCGTTTGCAGGGCACTATAAAGCGTGACCGTTTTGCCGCTGCCTGTAGGGCCAGTTACCAGCACCAGTCCCTGTGGTTGTTGCAAGGCATGAGCAAAGTCCACCAGTTGTGACGGCTGCATTCCAAGCGTGTTAACATCCAGTGCCTGGTTCACCTGCTGTAACAACCTTAATACCACCTTTTCACCACCCCGACATGCTAAGGTCGCAATACGAAATGAGACGGCGTTTCCTGCCAGTTCGACAGTGAATTGCCCGTCCTGCGGCAGGCGATGTTCCGCAATATCCAGGTTTCCCAGCACTTTTAATCTGGCGGTTAATGCGACTCCGGCATCCGGTGAAACGTCCGGTAAAGGATGCAATACGCCGTCGATACGCAAGCGGATGCGGTAGGCATTGTCCGCTGGTTCGATATGAATATCAGACGCGCGTTGTTCTAGCGCAGATTGTAACGTTCGAGTCAGCAACTCTGCTTTGGGCTGATGCTTCTCCTGAACAGCTACGGGCAATGTCTGTTGTGTGCGACTGGCGTGACCTTCCATTTGTTGGCGCGTCCAGCAGGTGATCTCAATACGTTTGGTGGTAGCGAAATGCAATGCGTCCAGTAGCTCATGCGAAGGTGCATCGACTACCGCAACATGAACCACCTCTTCGCTGGCATCCAGCAAGACTCCCTGATAACGCAGACACAGGGCAGTGAGCTGTGGAATATTCATTGCCGCTCCTTAGTTGGCGTCATCAAAGCGGAAGACATCTTCGCAGGCTTGCTGCAATGCGCTGTCACTTTGAATATTGCAGTTACGCGTCCAGCCGGTGACGCCGTTTGCGTTATCCCAACCCGGTGTCATGACGACGCTTAGCCCATTGAGACTTTCTTGCCCGGTCAGCGACACCACGCCCTTTGCCACACTCATGGCTGAAACATAGCGGGTGGTGGTAGGCGAAGGAATGCCATTGCTGCCACCGTCGCAGGTATTTAATCCACCATGTTCCAGCGCGCACAACTCTACGGCGGTACGGTAAGGCACAAAGGTTTGTAGCATGTCGGTGAGTGCGGCTTTGCGCAGGTAGTTTTGATAAGCGGGAATACCAATGGCGCTTAAAATGGCAATGATGCCAATAACCACCATCAGTTCAATAAGTGTAAAACCGCGTTGCTTGTCCATCTGTTTCGCTCCTTGATTTGGTTGGCGCTACTTTGGCAAACGCCATCAGCACAAGCGAGGGGCAAAAAACGAAACGGGAAAGCAGCTTCCGAGGTTTTTTACTTCGTTGCAGCGAAAGACAAGAAATTTGCGAGGCGTTACGAAGAAAGTTGGGGAAGGGGAGATTTATCCGCCCGCGATGGAGCGGATAAATCTGTTAGCAATTAGCGAAAACGCATTGAAAGGTCGAGTGCCTGTACGTGTTTAGTTAGTGCACCAACGGAGATAAAGTCCACGCCCGTTTCGGCAAATTCGCGCAGTGTTTTGTCAGTGACGTTGCCAGACACTTCCAGTAGCGCCTTGCCGTTGGTGCGTTTGACGGCTTCGCGCATCTGTTCTGTTTCGAAGTTATCCAGCATGATGATATCGGCACCTGCTTTCAGGGCTTCATCAAGTTCTTCCAGATTCTCTACTTCGACTTCTACTGGCGCATCCGGGTGCAACCAGGACGCTTTTTCGACCGCCTGCCGCACTGAGCCGGAGGCAATAATATGGTTTTCTTTGATCAGGAAGGCATCAGAAAGCCCCAGACGGTGATTCGCTCCGCCGCCGCAAAGTACCGCGTATTTCAGAGCTGAACGCAGGCCGGGTAAGGTTTTGCGCGTATCCAACAGCTGCGTGTTGGTGCCTTCCAGTAATTCGACATAGTGGCGTACCTTACTGGCAACTCCTGAAAGGGTTTGCACAAAATTAAGCGCAGTGCGTTCGCCCGTTAACAGCACGCGAGATGGGCCTTCAAGTTCGAACAAGGGTTGATTGGCGTTGATGACATCGCCGTCATCCACATGCCAGATTATGGTGACATCGTCGCCTGCCAGTTGAATAAACACCTCTTCAACCCAGCGTTTGCCGCAAAATACGCCATTCTCGCGGGTGATCACTGTGGCATGAGAGCGAGAGTTTTCCGGTAAAAGTTTTGCCGTAATGTCATTGTTGGCATCGACTGTTCCGCCTAAATCTTCCCGCAGCGCCTGGGCCACCGCGCCGGGGATATCGAGATTAATGCGTTCCAGCAGCTCGTCACGTCGGGTGTCAGGGTTATAGCGGCGAGGCGGCATGTTAAAACTCCAGATAGCTAACGAATCATAAGGTAGAAACATGCTACTCTGAACCGGGTATTAGCACCACATATAAGGAGATCCTGCATGTTGTTAGAACAGGGGTGGCTGGCTGGCGCGCGCCGCGTTCCCTCACCACATTACGATTGCCGCCCGGATGACGAAACACCCACCCTGCTGGTGGTGCACAATATTAGCCTGCCGCCAGGCGAGTTTGGCGGTCCGTGGATCGACGCATTATTCACTGGAACTATTGATCCGCAGGCGCATCCTTTCTTTGCGGAGATCGCCCATTTGCGCGTCTCCGCTCACTGTTTGATTCGCCGTGATGGTGAAATAGTCCAGTATGTTCCTTTCGATAAACGAGCCTGGCATGCGGGAGTCTCTCAGTATCAGGGGCGCGAACGCTGCAATGATTTTTCTATTGGGATTGAGCTGGAAGGCACCGATACGCTGGCGTATACCGATGCGCAGTATCAACAGCTTGCGGCGGTTACACGGGCACTGATTGATCGCTATCCGGATATCGCTAATAACATGACGGGCCATTGTGATATTGCGCCGGATCGGAAAACCGATCCCGGTCCTGCATTTGATTGGGCACGGTTTCGTGCGCTGGTCAGCAAGGAGACAACATGACGCTATTTACAACCTTACTGGTGTTAATTTTCGAGCGCCTGTTTAAGTTGGGCGAGCACTGGCAGCTTGATCATCGTCTTGAAGCGTTCTTTCGGCGGGTGAAACATTTTTCTCTCGGGCGCACGTTATGCATGACCATTATTGCGATGGGCGTGACTTTTTTACTGTTACGCGCATTGCAGGGTGTATTGTTCAACGTTCCCACGTTGCTGGTGTGGCTGCTGATTGGTTTGCTGTGTATTGGCGCAGGTAAAGTTCGTCTTCATTATCATGCTTATCTGACAGCTGCTTCACGTAATGATAGCCATGCCCATGCCACGATGGCTGGCGAACTCACCATGATTCACGGCGTCCCGGCAGGCTGCGATGAACGTGAGTATTTGCGTGAGCTGCAAAATGCATTGCTGTGGATTAACTTTCGTTTTTATCTTGCTCCGCTGTTCTGGCTGATTGTGGGGGGAACCTGGGGACCCGTTACGCTGATGGGGTATGCGTTTTTGCGTGCATGGCAATACTGGCTGGCGCGATACCAGACGCCGCATCATCGTTTACAGTCCGGCATTGATGCCGTGCTTCATGCACTGGATTGGGTGCCGGTTCGTCTTGCGGGTGTGGTATATGCCTTGATCGGTCATGGTGAGAAAGCGTTACCGGCCTGGTTTGCTTCGCTGGGTGATTTCCATACTTCGCAATATCAGGTATTAACGCGTCTGGCACAGTTCTCTCTGGCGCGTGAACCGCATGTCGATAAGGTGGAGACGCCAAAGGCCGCGGTTTCAATGGCGAAGAAAACCTCGTTCGTGGTCGTGGTGGTAATTGCGCTACTGACGATTTACGGGGCGTTGGTGTAAAGATTATTGCCCTCACCCTGCACGGGTGAGGGCGTAGAGAGATTAATGCGCTTTTACGGCTTTGGCGGTTTTCTCTTTAAACAGATAGCCGATACCTAACACGATCAGCCATACCGGGATCAGGTATACCGAAATCGCCATTCCTGGGGTCATCAGCATAATCACCAGTACCGCCGCCATAAACAGCAGGCAGATCCAGTTACCCAGCGGATAAAGCAGGGCAGGGAAGCGAGTTACCACGCCTTGTTCTTGTTTGGCACGACGGAATTTCATATGCGCCAGACTGATCATCGCCCAGTTGATGACCAGTGCAGATACCACCAGCGCCATTAACAGTCCGAAAGCGGACTCTGGGGCAAGGTAGTTAATCAGTACGCACAATGCCGTAACCAGCGCAGACACCAGAATAGTGTTAACCGGTACGCCGCGTTTATCGACAGACGCCAGCGCTTTTGGCGCGTTCCCTTGTTGTGCCAGACCGAACAGCATACGGCTGTTGCAATATACGCAGCTGTTGTACACGGAGAGCGCAGCAGTCAGTACCACGATATTCAGCGCATTCGCTACAAAGGTATCGCCTAACTCGTGGAAGATCAGCACAAACGGACTGGTATCGGCGGTAACGCGGGTCCACGGCATTAGTGAGAGCAGAACGGCTAACGAGCCAATATAGAAAATCAGGATGCGGTAGATAACCTGGTTAGTTGCTTTCGGGATACTTTGCTCCGGGTTATCAGCTTCTGCTGCGGTGATCCCCACCAGTTCCAGACCACCGAAAGAGAACATGATAATCGCCATCATCATCACCAGACCGGTGAAGCCGTGTGGCAGGAAACCACCCTGATCCCACAGGTTGCTAACGCTCGCCTGCGGGCCGCCGTTGCCGCTGAATAGCAGCCAGGCGCCGAAGATGATCATCGCTACCACCGCGATAACTTTGATAATGGCAAACCAGAACTCCATCTCGCCAAACACTTTTACGTTTGTCAGGTTGATGGCGTTGATCACCACAAAGAACACGGCGGCAGAAACCCAGGTTGGGATTTCCGGATACCAGAACTGAATGTATTTACCCACGGCAGTCAGCTCTGCCATGGCAACTAAAACGTACAGTACCCAGTAGTTCCAGCCAGAGGCGAAACCGGCAAAACTGCCCCAGTATTTATAAGCAAAGTGGCTAAAGGAGCCTGCGACAGGTTCTTCGACCACCATTTCACCTAGCTGACGCATGATCAGAAAGGCGATAAAACCAGCAATGGCGTAACCCAGGATAATCCCTGGCCCTGCGGACTGTATTACGGAGGCGCTACCCAGGAATAGCCCTGTCCCTATCGCGCCACCCAGCGCGATAAGCTGAATATGGCGGTTTTTAAGGCCGCGCTTTAGCTGCTCGCCGTGCTGTTGACCTTCCATTATGAAACCTCGTGTTGTGTTGTTTTTTTGAACTACGCAGCAATGCGTGTGTAATTTTGTAATTCCGTTTGTTGTATTGGTTTCTTTACATTTTATGTAACTGAATTATGATGATAGTACTTTCAACTATCACAAGATAATGGTATACGCGCGAGAATGCACCTGCTTTATGTAGATGTGTTGATTTTCTGGATAAAAAAAAAGCAATTGTAAGTTTTTCATCACATTTAATAGATACTTTAAGTCTGATAACATACTGTTTTAACTAGCTATATACCGGATTTGTCTGCCTGCTGAACACCATGCCTTAGCCACCAGCACAATAATCTTACAAAAGGTCATATAAGAATAAATAGATGTTAATAATACAATGGGTTTGTAACGCGAGTATTTAAATATAATATTGCGAGCTAAGTGAAAACGTTAAGTAATTGAAATAATTTTTCATTAAAAGCGTTTCTTATTGATCGAGAAATAAGTTTTCTATTTAATGCAAATAAGTTAAGGATAAACGGGAATGAAATAAAGTGGGCGATATTGTTTACCTGAGAATAATCGGTGAGAAGCAGGGCGATATTTCTTCAGGCTGTGGGACGTATGCGTCGGTTGGTAATCGCTGGCAGGTTGGCCATGAAGATGAAATTTTTGCCTTTGCACTCACCAACGCCATTACCAGTACTGGTAATGGCGTTAATCTACAGGGGCTACAATTTTGCAAACTCATTGATAAAAGCTCACCGCTACTGTCTAATGCCATCAATCAGAATGAGCGGTTATTTATTGAAATCGATTTGTATCGTATAAATAAAAGCGGGCGATGGGAACGGTATTATTATATTCAGCTAAGAAATGCTTCATTAACTGCTATTCATGTAAACATTTCTGACAATAATCTTCCTACCGAATGTGTAACTGTCGATTATGACTACATATTATGTAAACATCTCATAGCCAATACGGAATTTGACTGGTTGGCCTTTCCTGCTGGCTATAATAGCTTATTTATTCCGCCTAAAAGTCCACCTGCCAGTAATCTTAAGCCTGAACCGCTACCAGTTGTTAACCTTCCACTCTCTTCACCAGCGGTTAACCCGGTCTATGCCAAATCCTGTCTGAAGGTGAAGGGATGTACAGATGCCGGAACGGCAGAAGAACCCGCTGAAAACTTCGGTCAAGTAGCGATTTTCGTTCAGCCAGTGGTTGATGACTGCTGTGGATACCACCATCCCGAGGCTAACGTTATCGGGGAACCCGCAGAAGCTCAAACCATGCTACTGTTCCCGAGTAGTGTGTTGGCGACTCAAATATGGGGAAAATGGTCGCTCAGTGGCGTACTCAGTGCAACCCGCGGCTCTTACATCGGTGCGTTGGCATCTGCTCTGTATATTCCCTCTGCGGGTGAGGGCAGTGCTCGTGTGCCTGGACGTGATGAGTTCTGGTATGAGGAAGAACTGCGGCAGAAAGCACTAGCAGGCAGTACCGCCACCACCCGGGTGCGTTTTTTCTGGGGAACTGACATTCACGGCAAGCCTCAGGTGTATGGTGTTCATACGGGTGAAGGTACGCCGTATGAAAACGTCCGCGTGGCGAACATGCAGTGGAACGAGCAGACGCAGCGTTATGAATTTACCCCCGCTCACGATGTCGATGGCCCCCTGATTACCTGGACGCCGGAAAATCCGGAACATGGGAATGTTCCGGGCCATACCGGTAACGACAGGCCGCCGCTGGAGCAGCCCACCATTCTGGTGACGCCGATTCCGGACGGCACCGATACCTATACCACGCCGCCATTCCCGGTTCCTGATCCGAAAGAATTCAACGATTATATTCTGGTTTTTCCGGCGGGATCCGGTATTAAGCCTATCTATGTTTACCTGAAGGAGGATCCGCGAAAGCTGCCTGGTGTTGTAACAGGGCACGGCGTCCCGCTTTCACCAGGAACTCGCTGGCTGGATATGTCGGTATCCAATAACGGCAACGGCGCACCAATCCCGGCGCATATTGTTGATAAATTGCGCGGACGGGAGTTTAAAACCTTTGATGAGTTTCGCGAGGCGCTGTGGCTGGAGGTGAGTCAGGAACCGGAGTTGATAGCGCAGTTTTCGGAAATTAATCAGTTACGTATTAGTCAGGGCTTTACACCTTTTGCCCCCGACGAAGGACACTATATTGGTCCTAAAGAAACACTTAAAAAATTTCAGATACATCATTTTATTGCTATTGAATATGGCGGCGGCGTATACGATATTGATAATTTACGAATTGTTACCCCCAGACTACACGATGAGATTCACTACAGGAGATAAATATGTTTAAAGAAAAGCTCGAAGATTATACCGAGGAGGAATTTCTTAATTTTTTAGGTGGATTGAGATCATCTATGAAAGATGGAAAGCCATTAAAAGGTAAGGAGCTAGAAATGTACTGGGATTCATTAGTAGATCATTTTATTGAAATTACACAGCATCCGTCAGGGAGCGATCTAATTTTCTACCCTAAAAGTCAAGGAGATGATAAGCCTGAAAACATCCTGAAAATTGTCAAAGAATGGCGGCGTTCACAGGGGTTACCCTTGTTTAAAGACTCTAAATAAAGTAGATAATAAAACTATATATGGAACATCATCGCATCTGGTTAATGCGATGATATTAATGACATAAAATAATAATGTGATTGCTCTTAAAAAACAGGTAAAAATACTGAAGCCTCATTAGGTTATTTTATCATTTTCCCGCTTTTACCGATACCCTTTGGCTGGAGGTGAGTCAGTATCCGGAGTTGATAGCGCAGTTTTCAAGCGGTAATCAAACACGTATAAAACAAGGGTTAATCGCAAAAGCACCACTTGAAGGTTGGCATTATGGCACTAAAGAAATCGTTAAAAAATTCCACATATATCATCGTGTTGCGATTGAATATAGTGGCGGAATTTACGATATTGATAATTTAAGGAGGGCACACCTCATTTGCATGATGAAATTTATTACAGGAGATAGTTAAATGTATAATTTTAAAGATAAAATAGAAGATTACACAGAGCGGGAATTCATTGAGTTGCTTGGCGAGTTTACAAATCCAACCGGGGATAACGCTCAATTAAAAGGGGAAGTGCTTGACAAATATTGGGATGATCTAGAAGAACATCTTACCAGAATTACACAACATCCGTTGATGAGCGATCTTATCTACTATCCTGCAAAGAAGGGAGATGATGAACCTGAAAACATCCTGAAAATTGTCAAAGAATGGCGGCGTTCACAGGGGCTACCCTTGTTTAAAGACTCTAAATAAAGTAGATAATAAAACTATATATGGAACATCATCGCATCTGGTTAATGCGATGATATTAATGACATAAAATAATAATGTGATTGCTCTTAAAAAACAGGTAAAAATACTGAAGCCTCATTAGGTTATTTTATCATTTTCCCGCTTTTACCGATACCCTTTGGCTGGAGGTGAGTCAGTATCCGGAGTTGATAGCGCAGTTTTCAAGCGGTAATCAAACACGTATAAAACAAGGGTTAATCGCAAAAGCACCACTTGAAGGTTGGCATTATGGCACTAAAGAAATCGTTAAAAAATTCCACATATATCATCGTGTTGCGATTGAATATAGTGGCGGAATTTACGATATTGATAATTTAAGGAGGGCACACCTCATTTGCATGATGAAATTTATTACAGGAGATAGTTAAATGTATAATTTTAAAGATAAAATAGAAGATTACACAGAGCGGGAATTCATTGAGTTGCTTGGCGAGTTTACAAATCCAACCGGGGATAACGCTCAATTAAAAGGGGAAGTGCTTGACAAATATTGGGATGATCTAGAAGAACATCTTACCAGAATTACACAACATCCGTTGATGAGCGATCTTATCTACTATCCTGCAAAGAAGGGAGATGATGAACCTGAAAACATCCTGAAAATTGTCAAAGAATGGCGGCGTTCACAGGGGCTACCCTTGTTTAAAGACTCTAAATAAAGTAGATAATAAAACTATATATGGAACATCATCGCATCTGGTTAATGCGATGATATTAATGACATAAAATAATAATGTGATTGCTCTTAAAAAACAGGTAAAAATACTGAAGCCTCATTAGGTTATTTTATCATTTTCCCGCTTTTACCGATACCCTTTGGCTGGAGGTGAGTCAGTATCCGGAGTTGATAGCGCAGTTTTCAAGCGGTAATCAAACACGTATAAAACAAGGGTTAATCGCAAAAGCACCACTTGAAGGTTGGCATTATGGCACTAAAGAAATCGTTAAAAAATTCCACATATATCATCGTGTTGCGATTGAATATAGTGGCGGAATTTACGATATTGATAATTTAAGGAGGGCACACCTCATTTGCATGATGAAATTTATTACAGGAGATAGTTAAATGTATAATTTTAAAGATAAAATAGAAGATTACACAGAGCGGGAATTCATTGAGTTGCTTGGCGAGTTTACAAATCCAACCGGGGATAACGCTCAATTAAAAGGGGAAGTGCTTGACAAATATTGGGATGATCTAGAAGAACATCTTACCAGAATTACACAACATCCGTTGATGAGCGATCTTATCTACTATCCTGCAAAGAAGGGAGATGATGAACCTGAAAACATCCTGAAAATCGTCAAAGAATGGCGGCGTTCGCAAGGATTGCCTTTGTTCAAAGATTCAGAATGAACTCTAAACAGAATCTGTCACCTGAAAATCATCACGTTCTGGTTAAGTGATGATTTTCGCTACGAGAAGGTTATGGTGGCGATTGCAGTGATAATAAGCAATGTAAAAAGAAAACATAGGTAAATACTACCTTTCTCTCCTTCCCTGAACATTCATTTTACATATTAATTCACATAATTGAATTGTTATGCGTTTTGTTGCTTGGTGAATCGGTTCAGAGGAAATATTTTTTCGTTTCAATTCTGTTAAGGTCACCCCTTGATGGGTAAATTTAACATTTGTGCATAGTTACAACTTTGAAACGTTATATATGTCAAGTTGTTAAAATGTGCACAGTTTCATGATTTCAATCAAAACCTGTATGGACATAAGGTGAATACTTTGTTACTTTAGCGTCACAGACATGAAATTGGTAAGACCAATTGACTTCGGCAAGTGGCTTAAGACAGGAACTCATGGCCTACAGCAAAATCCGCCAACCAAAACTCTCCGATGTGATTGAGCAGCAACTGGAGTTTTTGATCCTCGAAGGCACTCTCCGCCCGGGCGAAAAACTCCCACCGGAACGCGAACTGGCAAAACAGTTCGACGTCTCCCGTCCCTCTTTGCGTGAGGCGATTCAACGCCTCGAAGCGAAGGGCTTGTTGCTTCGTCGCCAGGGTGGCGGCACTTTTGTCCAGAGCAGCCTCTGGCAAAGCTTCAGCGATCCGCTGGTGGAGCTGCTCTCCGACCATCCTGAATCACAGTATGACTTGCTCGAAACACGACACGCCCTGGAAGGTATCGCCGCTTATTACGCCGCGCTGCGTAGTACCGATGAAGACAAGGAACGCATCCGTGAACTCCACCATGCCATAGAGCTGGCGCAGCAGTCTGGCGATCTGGACGCGGAATCAAATGCCGTACTCCAGTATCAGATTGCCGTCACCGAAGCGGCCCACAATGTGGTTCTGCTTCATCTGCTAAGGTGTATGGAGCCGATGTTGGCTCAGAATGTCCGCCAGAACTTCGAATTGCTCTATTCGCGTCGCGAGATGCTGCCGCTGGTGAGTAGTCACCGCACCCGCATATTTGAAGCGATTATGGCCGGTAAGCCGGAAGAAGCGCGCGAAGCATCGCATCGCCATCTGGCCTTTATCGAAGAAATTTTGCTCGACAGAAGCCGTGAAGAGAGCCGCCGTGAGCGTTCTCTGCGTCGTCTGGAGCAACGAAAGAATTAGTGATTTTTCTGGTAAAAATTATCCAGAAGATGTTGTAAATCAAGCGCATATAAAAGCGCGGCAACTAAACGTAGAACCTGTCTTATTGAGCTTTCCGGCGAGAGTTCAATGGGACAGGTTCCAGAAAACTCAACGTTATTAGATAGATAAGGAATAACCCATGTCAGAACGTTTCCCAAATGACGTGGATCCGATCGAAACTCGCGACTGGCTCCAGGCGATCGAATCGGTCATCCGTGAAGAAGGTGTTGAGCGTGCTCAGTATCTGATCGACCAACTGCTTGCTGAAGCCCGCAAAGGCGGAGTCAACGTAGCTGCAGGCACCGGTATCAGCAACTACATCAACACCATCCCCGTTGAAGAACAACCGGAGTATCCGGGTAATCTGGAACTGGAACGCCGTATTCGTTCAGCTATCCGCTGGAACGCCATCATGACGGTGCTGCGTGCGTCGAAAAAAGACCTCGAACTGGGCGGCCACATGGCGTCCTTCCAGTCTTCCGCAACCATTTATGATGTGTGCTTTAACCACTTCTTCCGTGCACGCAACGAGCAGGATGGCGGCGACCTGGTTTACTTCCAGGGCCACATCTCCCCAGGCGTTTACGCTCGTGCTTTCCTGGAAGGTCGTCTGACTCAGGAGCAGCTGGATAACTTCCGTCAGGAAGTTCACGGCAATGGCCTCTCTTCCTATCCGCACCCGAAACTGATGCCGGAATTCTGGCAGTTCCCGACCGTATCTATGGGGCTGGGTCCGATTGGTGCTATTTACCAGGCTAAATTCCTGAAATATCTGGAACACCGTGGCCTGAAAGATACCTCTAAACAAACCGTTTACGCGTTCCTCGGCGACGGTGAAATGGACGAACCGGAATCCAAAGGTGCGATCACCATCGCTACCCGTGAAAAACTGGATAATCTGGTCTTCGTTATCAACTGTAACCTGCAGCGTCTTGACGGCCCGGTCACCGGTAACGGCAAGATCATCAACGAACTGGAAGGCATCTTCGAAGGTGCTGGCTGGAACGTGATCAAAGTGATGTGGGGTAGCCGTTGGGACGAACTGCTGCGTAAAGATACCAGCGGTAAACTGATCCAGCTGATGAACGAAACCGTTGACGGCGATTACCAGACCTTCAAATCGAAAGATGGTGCGTATGTTCGCGAACACTTCTTCGGTAAATATCCTGAAACCGCAGCACTGGTTGCAGACTGGACTGACGAGCAGATCTGGGCACTGAACCGTGGTGGTCACGATCCGAAGAAAATCTACGCTGCATTCAAGAAAGCGCAGGAAACCAAAGGCAAAGCGACGGTAATCCTTGCTCATACCATTAAAGGTTACGGCATGGGCGACGCGGCTGAAGGTAAAAACATCGCGCACCAGGTTAAGAAAATGAACATGGACGGCGTGCGTCACATCCGCGACCGTTTCAATGTGCCGGTGTCTGATGCAGATATCGAAAAACTGCCGTACATCACCTTCCCGGAAGGTTCTGAAGAGCATACCTATCTGCACGCTCAACGTCAGAAACTGCACGGTTATCTGCCAAGCCGCCAGCCGAACTTCACCGAGAAGCTGGAGCTGCCGAGCCTGCAAGATTTCGGCGCGCTGCTGGAAGAGCAGAGCAAAGAGATCTCTACCACTATCGCTTTCGTTCGTGCTCTGAACGTGATGCTGAAGAACAAGTCGATCAAAGATCGTCTGGTACCGATCATCGCCGACGAAGCGCGTACCTTCGGTATGGAAGGTCTGTTCCGTCAGATTGGTATTTACAGCCCGAACGGTCAGCAGTACACCCCGCAGGACCGCGAGCAGGTTGCTTACTATAAAGAAGACGAGAAAGGTCAGATTCTGCAGGAAGGGATCAACGAGCTGGGCGCAGGTTGTTCCTGGCTGGCAGCGGCGACCTCTTACAGCACCAACAATCTGCCGATGATCCCGTTCTACATCTATTACTCGATGTTCGGTTTCCAGCGTATCGGCGATCTGTGCTGGGCGGCTGGCGACCAGCAAGCGCGTGGCTTCCTGATCGGCGGTACTTCCGGTCGTACCACCCTGAACGGTGAAGGTCTGCAGCACGAAGATGGTCACAGCCATATTCAGTCGCTGACTATCCCGAACTGTATCTCTTACGACCCGGCTTACGCTTACGAAGTTGCTGTCATCATGCATGACGGTCTGGAGCGTATGTACGGTGAAAAACAAGAGAACGTTTACTACTACATCACTACGCTGAACGAAAACTACCACATGCCGGCAATGCCGGAAGGTGCTGAGGAAGGTATCCGTAAAGGTATCTACAAACTCGAAACCATTGAAGGTAGCAAAGGTAAAGTTCAGCTGCTGGGCTCCGGTTCTATCCTGCGTCACGTCCGTGAAGCGGCAGAGATCCTGGCGAAAGATTACGGCGTAGGTTCTGACGTTTATAGCGTGACTTCCTTCACCGAACTGGCGCGTGATGGTCAGGATTGTGAACGCTGGAACATGCTGCACCCGCTGGAAACTCCGCGCGTTCCGTATATCGCTCAGGTGATGAACGACGCTCCGGCAGTGGCATCTACCGACTATATGAAACTGTTCGCTGAGCAGGTCCGTACTTACGTACCGGCTGACGACTACCGCGTACTGGGTACTGATGGCTTCGGTCGTTCCGACAGCCGTGAGAACCTGCGTCACCACTTTGAAGTTGATGCTTCTTATGTCGTGGTTGCGGCGCTGGGCGAACTGGCTAAACGTGGCGAAATCGATAAGAAAGTGGTTGCTGACGCAATCGCCAAATTCAACATCGATGCAGATAAAGTTAACCCGCGTCTGGCGTAAGAGGTAAAAGAATAATGGCTATCGAAATCAAAGTACCGGACATCGGGGCTGATGAAGTTGAAATCACCGAGATCCTGGTCAAAGTGGGCGACAAAGTTGAAGCCGAACAGTCGCTGATCACCGTAGAAGGCGACAAAGCCTCTATGGAAGTACCATCTCCGCAGGCGGGTATCGTTAAAGAGATCAAAGTCTCTGTTGGCGATAAAACCCAGACCGGCGCACTGATTATGATTTTCGATTCCGCCGACGGTGCAGCAGACGCTGCACCTGCTCAGGCAGAAGAGAAGAAAGAAGCCGCTCCGGCAGCAGCACCAGCGGCTGCAGCGGCAAAAGACGTTAACGTTCCGGATATCGGCAGCGACGAAGTTGAAGTGACCGAAATCCTGGTCAAAGTGGGCGACAAAGTTGAAGCTGAACAGTCGCTGATCACCGTAGAAGGCGACAAGGCTTCTATGGAAGTTCCGGCTCCGTTTGCAGGTACCGTGAAAGAGATCAAAGTGAACGTGGGTGACAAAGTGTCTACCGGCTCGCTGATTATGGTCTTCGAAGTCGCGGGTGAAGCTGGCGCGGCAGCTCCGGCGGCTAAACAGGAAGCGGCTCCGGCAGCGGCCTCTGCACCAGCAGCTGGCGTGAAAGAAGTTAACGTTCCGGATATCGGCGGTGACGAAGTTGAAGTGACCGAAGTGATGGTGAAAGTGGGCGACAAAGTTGCCGCTGAACAGTCACTGATCACCGTAGAAGGCGATAAAGCTTCTATGGAAGTTCCGGCTCCGTTTGCAGGCGTCGTGAAGGAACTGAAAGTCAACGTTGGCGATAAAGTGAAAACTGGTTCGCTGATTATGATCTTCGAAGTTGAAGGCGCAGCGCCTGCGGCAGCTCCTGCGAAACAGGAAGCGGCAGCGCCGGCTCCGGCAGCAAAAGCTGAAGCCCCGGCAGCAGCACCGGCTGCGAAAGCCGAAGGCAAATCTGAATTTGCTGAAAACGACGCTTACGTTCACGCGACTCCGCTGATCCGCCGTCTGGCACGCGAGTTTGGCGTTAACCTGGCGAAAGTGAAGGGCACTGGCCGTAAAGGTCGTATCCTGCGCGAAGACGTTCAGGCTTACGTGAAAGAAGCAATCAAACGTGCAGAAGCAGCTCCGGCGGCAACTGGCGGCGGTATCCCAGGCATGCTGCCGTGGCCTAAAGTGGACTTCAGCAAGTTTGGTGAAATCGAAGAAGTGGAACTGGGCCGCATTCAGAAAATCTCTGGTGCTAACCTGAGCCGTAACTGGGTGATGATCCCGCACGTTACTCACTTCGACAAAACCGATATCACTGAGCTGGAAGCGTTCCGTAAACAGCAGAACGAAGAAGCAGCGAAACGTAAGCTGGATGTGAAGATCACCCCGGTTGTCTTCATCATGAAAGCCGTTGCTGCAGCTCTTGAGCAGATGCCTCGCTTCAACAGTTCGCTGTCGGAAGACGGTCAGCGTCTGACCCTGAAGAAATACATCAACATCGGTGTGGCGGTGGATACCCCGAACGGTCTGGTTGTCCCGGTATTCAAAGACGTCAACAAGAAAGGCATCATCGAGCTGTCTCGCGAGCTGATGACTATTTCTAAGAAAGCGCGTGACGGTAAGCTGACTGCGGGCGAAATGCAGGGCGGTTGCTTCACCATCTCGAGCATCGGCGGCCTGGGTACTACCCACTTCGCGCCGATTGTGAATGCGCCGGAAGTGGCTATCCTCGGCGTTTCCAAGTCCGCGATGGAGCCGGTGTGGAATGGTAAAGAGTTCGTGCCGCGTCTGATGCTGCCGATTTCTCTCTCCTTCGACCACCGCGTGATCGACGGTGCTGATGGTGCCCGTTTCATTACCATCATTAACAACACGCTGTCTGACATTCGCCGTCTGGTGATGTAAGTAAAAGAGCCGGCCCAACGGCCGGCTTTTTTCTGGTAATCTCATGAATGTATTGAGGTTATTAGCGAATAGACAAATCGGTTGCCGTTTGTTGTTTAAAAATTGTTAACAATTTTGTAAAATACCGACGGATAGAACGACCCGGTGGATAATGGGCGTCATAAAAAAAACGTCAGACCCGCCGGAGATAAATATATAGAGGTCATGATGAGTACTGAAATCAAAACTCAGGTCGTGGTACTTGGGGCAGGCCCCGCAGGTTACTCCGCTGCCTTCCGTTGCGCTGATTTAGGTCTGGAAACCGTAATCGTAGAACGTTACAACACCCTTGGCGGTGTTTGCCTGAACGTCGGCTGTATCCCTTCTAAAGCACTGCTGCACGTAGCAAAAGTTATCGAAGAAGCCAAAGCGCTGGCTGAACACGGTATCGTCTTCGGCGAACCGAAAACCGATATCGACAAGATTCGTACCTGGAAAGAGAAAGTGATCAATCAGCTGACCGGTGGTCTGGCTGGTATGGCGAAAGGCCGCAAAGTCAAAGTGGTCAACGGTCTGGGTAAATTCACCGGGGCTAACACCCTGGAAGTTGAAGGTGAGAACGGTAAAACCGTGATCAACTTCGACAACGCGATCATTGCAGCGGGTTCTCGCCCGATTCAACTGCCGTTTATTCCGCATGAAGATCCGCGTATCTGGGACTCCACTGACGCGCTGGAACTGAAAGAAGTACCAGAACGCCTGCTGGTAATGGGTGGCGGTATCATCGGTCTGGAAATGGGCACCGTATACCACGCGCTGGGTTCACAGATTGACGTGGTTGAAATGTTCGACCAGGTCATCCCGGCAGCTGATAAAGACATCGTTAAAGTCTTTACCAAGCGTATCAGCAAGAAATTCAACCTGATGCTGGAAACCAAAGTTACCGCCGTTGAAGCGAAAGAAGACGGCATTTATGTGACGATGGAAGGCAAAAAAGCACCCGCTGAACCGCAGCGTTACGACGCCGTGCTGGTAGCGATTGGTCGTGTGCCGAACGGTAAAAACCTCGACGCAGGCAAAGCTGGCGTGGAAGTTGACGACCGTGGTTTCATCCGCGTTGACAAACAGCTGCGTACCAACGTACCGCACATCTTTGCTATCGGCGATATCGTCGGTCAGCCAATGCTGGCACACAAAGGTGTTCACGAAGGTCACGTTGCCGCTGAAGTTATCGCCGGTAAAAAACATTACTTCGATCCGAAAGTTATCCCGTCCATCGCCTATACCGAACCAGAAGTTGCATGGGTAGGTCTGACTGAGAAAGAAGCGAAAGAGAAAGGCATCAGCTACGAAACCGCCACCTTCCCGTGGGCTGCTTCTGGTCGTGCTATCGCTTCCGACTGCGCAGACGGTATGACCAAGCTGATTTTCGACAAAGAATCTCACCGTGTGATCGGTGGTGCGATTGTCGGCACTAACGGCGGCGAGTTGCTGGGTGAAATCGGCTTGGCAATCGAAATGGGTTGTGACGCTGAAGACATCGCACTGACCATCCATGCGCACCCGACTCTGCACGAGTCTGTGGGCCTGGCGGCAGAAGTGTTCGAAGGTAGCATTACCGACCTGCCGAACCCGAAAGCGAAGAAGAAGTAATTTTTCGTTTGCCGGAACATCCGGCAATTAAAAAAGCGGCTAACCACGCCGCTTTTTTTACGTCTGCAATTTACCTTTCCAGTCTTCTTGCCCCACGTTCAGAGAGACGTTCGCGTACTGCTGACCGCTGCTCGTTATTCAGCCTGGCAGTACGGTTACTGTCGTTTAGACGTTGCGGGCGGCTCTCCTGAACTTTCTCCCGAAAAAACGGACGTTGTTCAGGTGATGCCGATTGAACACGCTGGCGGGCGTTATCACGTTGCTCTTGGTTCAGTGGGCGCTGCTGTACTTTTTCCTTAAACACCTGGCGCTGCTCAGGCGACGCGGACTGAATACGCTGACGTGCTGCATCTCTTTGCTGTTGATTCTGCGGGCTAGTCTGCATTTTCTCACGGGCCGCCTGGCGCTGCTCAGGTGAGGCAGACTGATAACGCTGGCGAGCGGCGTCCTTTTGCTGCTGGGTCAGTGGTTGGTGGCGGCTGAACTCGCGGAAGTCGTCATAATTGCCATAGTGTTCCGCTTCATTAAACCGCTGTGCCGCTGCCTGACGTTGGGTATCTCGCGTAATGACGGGGGCGGCGTGTGTTCGTTGCTGAAACTGACTTGCTGCCGCCTGACGCTGGCTGTCGCGCGATAGAGCAGGTAACTGCGTGGCGCTCATTCCGCCGTTGACATCGGTTTGATGAAACCGCTTTGCCATATCCTGATCATGATAGGTCACACCATTACGGTAGTTTGGATTGTGCCGCCATGCCATATTCTTATCAGTAAGATGCTCACCGGTGATACGGTTGAAATTGTTGACGTCGATATTGATGTTGTCGCCGTTGTGTTGCCAGTCATTACCGTCACGATGACCGCCATCGTGGTGATGATAATCATCATCGTCATGATGATGATGGTCATGGTCATGATCGTCGTCGTCCCAGTCGATGCTGCTGAATAGTGCGTATGTGGTAGCAACGCCCATGCTATAGCCGAATCCGCGCACAAAGCTGTCAACAAACGGTTCTCCGGCTGGCGGCGGCAGATAAACTGGTGGATAAGCGGTATTGGCCCAACTGCCGTAAACCACGTTTGGGTTGTAGTTCGGAATATAAACCACATCCGGATTGGCTGGCTCAATGGTTATTACGGTCGGTGCAGGTTCTGCGACGACGGGGCTGGACGTAGAAACGGTATTTGATTGTGTGGCAGGGGCGTTGGCGGGCTGATTTACCGGTACGACTTTTTTCGTTGTCGTGATGATCTTTTGTTCAGTTGATGACTTCAGCGAGCCGGTTTGTTGCGCCAGTTGCCGCAATCGCTGTACCGAGTCCATCACGTCCTGCGGCTGCGCCAGAAAAGCATCGCCCAGGTTTTGCACCCATTGCGGGTTTTCGCCCATCAATGCCATCAACTGTGGAAAGGCCACCAGTGATTTGACGCTGGCGTCCCAGGGCTGGTCAGATACCGCCTGAATAGCAGCATCGCCTTGTTTAAGTGGATTATCGTGCGACCATTGCACTGCTTGAGCAACGTTTGCCGGATAGGTTGATGCCATTAACACTTGTGAAAGCAGAGAGTCGGGGTATAGCGCGACAGGTGCAACCCATTGATCTATTTGAGCAGTGCTGAATGCGGATTTGACGACGGCAGGTGTTACAGGAGGCACGGAAACCGTTGCTGGAAGCGTAACTGCGGAGATGTCAGGCGCAGTCTGTTGTGTCGATTGCGCTTCCACAGGCGCTTCCACTGTGCGGCTTTTTATATATAGCCCGGCAGAGGCGGCACAGAGCCCGGCACTGCAAATTAGCGCCAGCACATGGGGTTTAAACGGCAAAGTCATTTTCATAATTCGGATCTCAAGGAAATCGCAATGGTCGGCGAACTGCCACCCGCAGGTGCTGTGAATCCGAGTATAAAGAGGCCGTAGTTTAAATTTTGACTAATCTTGGGATTCGTTGAGAAAGGTGATTATCACCATGCGAATTAACGAAGTTTTTACGGAGGGAAATAATCTCTAGACCATCCTTAACGATTCAGCCACTTTTTATGTTGCTTTTTTGTAAACAGATTAACACATCGTCAAAATCCTGCTATTCTGCCCGTTGCGGTACTGGGCATTTACCCTACAAACTGCTGTCTCACAGGAGCGTGAAGAGAATCGCCTGCCGCACTATGACAATGAGAGCGAGGAGAACCGTCGTGCTAGAAGAATACCGTAAGCACGTAGCTGAGCGTGCCGCTGAGGGGATTGCGCCCAAACCCCTGGATGCAAACCAAATGGCCGCGCTTGTAGAGCTGCTGAAAAACCCGCCCGCGGGCGAAGAAGAATTCCTGTTAGATCTGTTAACCAACCGTGTTCCCCCTGGCGTCGATGAAGCCGCCTATGTCAAAGCAGGCTTCCTGGCTGCTGTCGCCAAAGGTGAAGCCAAATCCCCACTGCTGACTCCGGAAAAAGCCATTGAACTGCTGGGCACTATGCAGGGTGGTTACAACATTCATCCGCTGATCGACGCGCTGGATGATGCCAAACTGGCACCGATCGCTGCCAAAGCACTTTCTCACACACTGCTGATGTTCGATAACTTCTATGACGTAGAAGAGAAAGCCAAAGCAGGTAACGAATATGCGAAGCAGGTAATGCAGTCCTGGGCGGATGCCGAATGGTTCCTGAATCGCCCGGCGCTGGCTGAAAAACTGACCGTTACCGTCTTCAAAGTGACCGGCGAAACCAACACCGATGACCTTTCTCCGGCACCGGATGCGTGGTCACGCCCGGATATCCCACTGCACGCGCTGGCGATGCTGAAAAACGCCCGTGAAGGTATTGAGCCAGATCAGCCTGGTGTTGTTGGCCCGATCAAACAGATTGAAGCTCTGCAACAGAAAGGTTTCCCGCTGGCGTACGTCGGTGACGTTGTGGGTACGGGGTCATCGCGTAAATCCGCCACGAACTCCGTTCTGTGGTTTATGGGCGATGATATTCCACATGTGCCGAACAAACGCGGCGGTGGTTTGTGCCTCGGCGGTAAAATTGCACCAATCTTCTTTAACACGATGGAAGACGCGGGTGCACTGCCAATCGAAGTCGACGTCTCTAACCTGAACATGGGCGACGTAATTGACGTTTACCCGTACAAAGGTGAAGTGCGTAACCACGAAACCGGCGAACTGCTGGCAACCTTCGAACTGAAAACCGACGTGCTGATTGATGAAGTGCGTGCTGGCGGCCGTATTCCGCTGATTATCGGGCGTGGCCTGACCACCAAAGCGCGTGAAGCACTTGGCCTGCCGCATAGTGATGTGTTCCGTCAGGCGAAAGATGTCGCTGAGAGCGATCGCGGCTTCTCGCTGGCGCAGAAAATGGTAGGCCGTGCCTGTGGCGTGAAAGGCATTCGTCCGGGTGCGTACTGTGAACCGAAAATGACTTCTGTAGGTTCCCAGGACACCACCGGCCCGATGACCCGTGATGAACTGAAAGACCTGGCGTGCCTGGGCTTCTCGGCTGACCTGGTGATGCAGTCTTTCTGCCACACCGCGGCGTATCCGAAGCCAGTTGACGTGAACACGCACCACACGCTGCCGGACTTCATTATGAACCGTGGCGGTGTGTCGCTGCGTCCGGGGGACGGCGTCATTCACTCCTGGCTGAACCGTATGCTGCTGCCGGATACCGTCGGTACCGGTGGTGACTCCCATACCCGTTTCCCGATCGGTATCTCTTTCCCGGCGGGTTCTGGTCTGGTGGCATTTGCAGCCGCAACAGGCGTAATGCCGCTGGATATGCCGGAATCCGTTCTGGTACGCTTCAAAGGCAAAATGCAGCCGGGTATCACCCTGCGCGATCTGGTACACGCCATTCCGCTGTATGCAATCAAACAAGGTCTGCTGACCGTTGAGAAGAAAGGTAAGAAAAACATCTTCTCTGGCCGTATTCTGGAAATTGAAGGTCTGCCGGATCTGAAAGTTGAGCAGGCATTTGAGCTGACCGATGCGTCTGCCGAGCGTTCTGCTGCCGGTTGTACCATCAAGCTGAACAAAGAACCGATCATTGAATACCTGAACTCTAACATCGTCCTGCTGAAGTGGATGATCGCGGAAGGTTACGGCGATCGTCGTACCCTGGAGCGTCGTATTCAGGGCATGGAAAAATGGCTGGCGAATCCTGAGCTGCTGGAAGCCGATGCAGATGCGGAATACGCGGCAGTGATCGACATCGATCTGGCGGATATCAAAGAGCCAATCCTCTGTGCACCGAATGACCCGGACGACGCACGTCCGCTGTCTGCGGTACAGGGCGAGAAGATCGACGAAGTATTTATCGGTTCTTGCATGACTAACATCGGTCACTTCCGTGCTGCTGGTAAACTGCTGGATGCGCACAAAGGTCAGTTGCCGACCCGCCTGTGGGTGGCACCGCCAACGCGTATGGACGCTGCGCAGCTGACCGAAGAAGGCTACTACAGCGTCTTCGGTAAGAGTGGTGCTCGTATCGAGATCCCTGGCTGTTCCCTGTGTATGGGTAACCAGGCGCGTGTAGCAGACGGTGCGACGGTGGTTTCCACCTCTACCCGTAACTTCCCGAACCGTTTGGGTACTGGCGCGAATGTCTTCCTGGCTTCTGCGGAACTGGCTGCTGTTGCGGCGCTGATTGGCAAACTGCCGACGCCGGAAGAGTACCAGACCTACGTGGCGCAAGTAGATAAAACTGCCGTTGATACTTACCGTTATCTGAACTTCGACCAGCTTTCTCAGTACACCGAAAAAGCGGACGGGGTGATTTTCCAGACTGCGGTTTAATAAGTAAGCGCACGCGCTGCGCATAAACGACACAATGCCCGGTGAATGAGATTCCCGGGCATTTTTTATTTCTAAACCATCGCCGTTCCGCTGTTTTTCTCCGGTAAGACTGCGATAATTACATCAATGGCGCAATGCGATTTCGGCGCATTGCCGGGAGCAGAGGAACACACTATGGATTACGAATTTCTGCGCGATATTACCGGAGTGGTAAAGGTGCGCATGTCCATGGGGCATGAAGTGGTCGGGCACTGGTTTAATGAAGAGGTGAAAGAAAACCTGGCCTTGCTTGATGAAGTGGAACAAGCGGCGCACGCATTGAAAGGTAGCGAACGTTCCTGGCAACGGGCAGGGCATGAATACACGCTATGGATGGATGGTGAAGAGGTGATGGTTCGCGCCAATCAACTGGAATTCGCTGGCGATGAAATGGAAGAGGGGATGAACTACTACGATGAAGAGAGCTTGTCACTGTGTGGCGTTGAGGATTTTCTTCAGGTGGTGGCGGCTTACCGTAATTTCGTGCAGCAGAAGTAAGTAAATCAGGCGGAGCCTCCGTGCTCCGCCTGAGACGTTAAACAGCGGGCATATTGCGCCCGTAATAAATCTCGCGCATTTCTTTCCACAGCGCAGCGGTAATTTCCTGGCGCTCGCTGTCGGTTAAATCTTCCGGTTTGGTGTGGAACATGTAGTGCTTAAGGTCGAACTCTTTAAGCAACATCTTGGTATGGAAGATATTCTCCTGATAGACGTTCACATCCACCATGTCATACAGCGCCTTCATATCGTCAGACATAAAGTTCTGAATCGAATTAATCTCATGGTCGATAAAGTGCTTCATACCGTTAATGTCGCGAGTAAAACCGCGCACGCGATAATCAATAGTCACAATATCGGACTCAAGCTGGTGGATCAGGTAATTCAGCGCCTTCAGCGGAGAAATCACGCCGCAGGTAGAGACTTCAATATCGGCGCGGAAGGTACATAAACCGCCTTCAGGATGACTTTCCGGGTAGGTATGTACGCAAATATGACTTTTATCGAGATGGGCAACGACCGTTTCTGGCAGTGGGCCGGGGTGTTCTGTTTTGTCGATAAGTTTCGGGTCGACCGGTTCTTCACTCACCAGAATAGTGACGCTGGCACCTTGTGGTTCGTAATCCTGGCGGGCGATGTTAAGAATATTGGCCCCGATAATGGAACAGGTTTCTGACAGGATTTCGGTCAGACGGTTGGCATTATAGAGTTCATCGATATAAGCAATATAACCGTCGCGCTCTTCGGTAGTTTTGGCGTAGCAGATATCGTAAATACAAAAACTCAGACTTTTGGTCAGATTATTAAAGCCATGCAGTTTCAGTTTTTTCAATTTCTTATCTTCTCCTTAGGACGGCTGTGAAGCCAGTGCATCTTGCAGATACTGGGGTAAGGCAAAAGCTGCCGTATGGACTGCCGGATTGTAATAACGGCATTTCAGGCCAGAAGCGAGAAAACGCGCCTGAATAATTTCGGTTGAAAGATGGCGTAAGGCGTCGTTATCTGTCGCCCATGCAAAGGTCATGATGCCGCCGTAATAGGTCGGGATCGCCGCCTGATAAAAGCCAACATCGCTGAAGTAATGGCTGAGTTTGCGATGACTGTCGATGGCCTCTTCCTGCTGTAAAAAGCAGACGCCGTTCTGCGCAACGAAAATACCGCCAGGATTCAGGCAACGTTTGCAGCCTTCATAAAATGCCGAAGTGAACAGACTTTCGCCGGGACCGATAGGATCGGTGCAGTCGGAGATAATGACATCAAAGGTCTGGCTGGTTTGATTAACGAAATTGACGCCATCGTCGATCACCAGCTTAAAGCGCGGATCGTCGTAACTACCGGCGTTATGGTTGGGAAGATACTGACGGCAGAACGACACGACACCCGCATCGATTTCCACCATCGTGATTGACTCAACGTTTTTATGTCGGGTTACTTCACGCAGCATGGCACCGTCGCCGCCGCCGATAATCAGCACATGTTTCGCGTGACCGTGGGCCAGTAGCGGAACATGGGTCATCATCTCATGATAGATAAACTCGTCGCGCTCGGTGGTTTGTACTACGCCATCCAGCGCCATTACGCGACCAAATGCGGCGTTCTCAAAAATGATCAGATCCTGGTGATCGGTCTTTTCATGATACAGAACGTTATCTACCGCAAAGTACTGCCCAAACTGGTCGTGTAGCGTTTCATGCCACTGTTTTTTTTCGGCCATGGGTTGATACCTCCTTTGTTAACACCCGTAAAAAAATGGCGCAACATAATAGCTAACATTGACCGCGGATGCACGGTCAATATTTCTACAAAAAGGTATCAGGGATTATTTGACGTAGGCAAGCAGGCTTAAGGAATCGCGGGCCAGGGCTTTGCACTTTTTAGCGACGGGAATGCCAATGCCACTGAGATCGCGGTAGCTGTCTTCACCGAGGGCTTTCATGTCGAAGGTGTCGTAATTACTGAGATCCCACTGGTTTTGCTGGGCGAAAAAGACCAGCGCGCGACGAATTTGCCCGTTAGGTAAGTTCTGGTAACCACAATCGTTCTTCAGAAAAACAAAAACTGCCGTTAAATCGGCCATATCTTCGGCTTCAGACTCGCTGAGCGCGTAACTGTTTGCGCAAACGGCCATCAGGCTGCCGAATAACACTGTTCTGAAAAACGTCTTCATTGCTTCTACCAGGGGCTTAAAGAAGATAAACGTTAGCACACTGCGAGCGAGGCGACGACCATTATTGTCGATTAAATTGTGTCTGCGGCTTGACCTTCCCGTAAGGGGAAGGACTATGCTCAACGTTTGATTTTGTTTCGCCTGCTTAAGAATAAGGAAATAACTATGCAACGTCGTGATTTCTTGAAATATTCCGTCGCGCTGGGGGTGGCTTCAGCCTTGCCGCTGTGGAGCCGCGCAGTATTTGCGGCGGAACGCCCAACGTTACCAATCCCTGATTTGCTCACGACCGATGCCCGTAATCGCATTCAGTTAACTATTGGCGCAGGTCAGTCCACCTTTGGCGGGAAAACCGCAACTACCTGGGGCTATAACGGCAATCTGCTGGGGCCGGCGGTGAAATTACAGCGCGGCAAAGCGGTAACGGTTGATATCTACAACCAACTGACGGAAGAGACGACGTTGCACTGGCACGGGCTGGAAGTACCGGGTGAAGTGGACGGCGGCCCGCAGGGAATTATTCCGCCAGGTGGCAAGCGCTCGGTGACGTTGAACGTTGATCAACCTGCCGCTACCTGCTGGTTCCATCCACATCAACATGGCAAGACCGGACGTCAGGTGGCGATGGGGCTGGCTGGTTTGGTGGTGATTGAAGATGACGAGATCCTGAAATTAATGCTGCCAAAACAGTGGGGTATTGATGATGTCCCGGTGATTGTTCAGGATAAAAAATTTAACGCAGACGGGCAGATTGATTATCAACTGGATGTGATGACCGCCGCTGTGGGTTGGTTTGGCGATACGTTGCTGACCAACGGTGCAATCTACCCGCAACACGCTGCCCCGCGTGGCTGGCTGCGCCTGCGTTTGCTCAATGGCTGTAATGCCCGCTCGCTCAATTTCGCCACCAGCGACAATCGCCCGCTTTATGTGATTGCCAGCGACGGCGGTCTGCTACCTGAACCGGTGAAGGTGAACGAGCTGCCAGTGCTGATGGGCGAGCGTTTTGAAGTGCTGGTGGAGGTTAACGATAACAAACCCTTTGACCTGGTGACGCTGCCGGTCAGCCAGATGGGGATGGCGATTGCGCCGTTTGACAAGCCGCATCCGGTAATGCGGATTCAGCCGATTGCCATTAGTGCCTCTGGTGCTTTGCCAGACACATTAAGTAGCCTGCCTGCGTTACCTTCGCTGGAAGGGCTGACGGTACGCAATCTGCAACTTTCTATGGACCCAATGCTCGATATGATGGGGATGCAGATGCTGATGGAGAAATATGGCGATCAGGCCATGGCCGGGATGGATCACAGCCAGATGATGGGCCATATGGGGCACGGCAATATGAATCATATGAACCACAGCGGGAAGTTCGATTTCCACCATGCCAACAAAATCAACGGTCAGGCGTTTGATATGAATAAGCCGATGTTTGCGGCGGCGAAAGGGCAGTACGAACGTTGGGTTATCTCTGGCGTGGGCGACATGATGCTGCATCCGTTCCATATCCACGGTACGCAGTTCCGTATCTTGTCAGAAAATGGCAAACCGCCAGCGACGCATCGCGCAGGCTGGAAAGATACCGTTAAGGTAGAAGGTAATGTCAGCGAAGTGCTGGTGAAGTTTAATCACGATGCACCGAAAGAACATGCTTATATGGCGCACTGCCATCTGCTGGAGCATGAAGATACGGGGATGATGTTAGGGTTTACGGTATAAAAAGACCGTATTCGGAAATATGCCCGGATCTCTCCGGGCATTATGGTTACTTCACATCATCCGGCAGCGCATAAGCCACAATATAGTCGCCCATCTTCGTACCAAATGAACCGTGACCGCCTGCGGAGATCACCACATACTGCTTGCCATTCACTTCATAGGTCATTGGCGTAGCCTGACCACCCGCTGGTAAACGACCCTGCCACAGTTTTTCACCGTTGCTCATGTTGTAAGCGCGCAGGTAGTTATCTGCCGTAGCGGCGATAAACAGCACGTTACCCGCCGTGGAGATTGGCCCGCCAAGCATCGGCATACCCATATTGAACGGCACCGGTACAGGCATCGGGAATGGCATACTGTCCTGCGGCGTACCAATACGTTTTTTCCACACCACTTCATTGGTTTTCAGATCCAATGCTGAGATATAGCCCCATGCTGGCTGTTTACATGGCAGACCAAACGGTGAGAGGAACGGGTTGAGCGTGACACCATACGGTACACCGTACTGTGGCTGGATGCCGGATTCCGTACCCGTGCCTTTGGCATCTTTCGGCTGTTCCATCGGGTTGCCTGGACCGCGTGGGATCAGTTTCGAAACAAACGGCAGTGCCATTGGGTTGGCAATCGCCACTTCACGATTCGGATCAACGGAAATCCCGCCCCATTCGAACATCCCCAGGTTACCCGGGAAGACCAGCGTACCCTGTTCAGATGGCGGCGTAAAAATGCCTTCATAGCGCATCTGGTGGAACATCACGCGGCACACCAACTGGTCAAACATGGTGGCACCCCACATATCCGCACCGCTCAAATCTTTCGTCGGACGGAAGCTCAGTTCCGAGAAGGGTTGAGTAGGGGTCACGTAATCGCCTTTGGCAGCACCTTGGGGAACCGGTTTTTCCGGGGCCGGAACCACCAGTTCACCATTACGACGATCGAGCACAAAAATGTTGCCGGTTTTCGCCGGAGCGTAAATAATCGGCACTTTCTGACCATTAACGGTGATGTCCGCCAGCGTCGGCTGTGCCGGAAGATCCATATCCCACAGGTCGTGGTGAACGGTCTGGTAGCTCCACGCCAGTTTCCCGGTAGTGGCATTCAGCGCCAGAATCGAGCTGGCATAACGTTCCTGTTCCGGTGTGCGGTTACCACCCCAAATATCTGGCGTGGTGACGCCCATCGGCAGATAGACCAGATCCAGCTTCGCGTCATAGGCCGCTGGTGCCCACGAGTTTGGTGAGTTAAAGGTAAAGGTATGTTCGTCAGACGGGATCGCATTCGGATCTTTCGCGCCCGGATCAAAAGCCCACAGCAGCTCCCCGGTGTTGACATCAAAACCACGGATCACGCCAGATGTTTCACGGGTTGAGAAGTTATCGGTGACTGAACCGGCCATCACGATGGTTTTATCGGTGATAATCGGCGGCGAAGTCGGCTCATACAGACCCGGTTTGGTGTCCGGCATATTGCTTTGCAGATTGAGCACGCCTTTATTGGCGAAGGTTTCGCACAGCTTGCCGTTTTCAGCGTTAATTGCAATCAGACGACCATCATTGACCGGAAGAATGATACGACGCGGGCAATCCGCCATCACTTCCGGCGAAGCAGTTTCTGCTTTGGCTTCATGATAAGAGACGCCACGGCAGGTTACATGCTGGAAGGACTCGTTGGTTTTCAGCTCAGGATCGTAATGCCATTTCTCTTTACCGCTGGCGGCATCCAGCGCAAACAGACGTTGGTGCGCGGTACACAGGTAAAGGGTGTCGCCCACTTTAATTGGCGTCACTTCATTGGTGATTTCGCCCGGATCGTTCGGCTGCTTCACATCGCCAGTACGGAACACCCAGGCTTCTTTCAGCTTGTGGACGTTATCAGCGTTAATTTGTTTCAGAGGTGAAAAGCGTTGACCTTCCTGATTGCGACCATAGGCAGGCCAGTCCTGATCGGCAACGGGGGAGATGGCTTCTGCTGGCGTGGTATCGGCGCTTAAGGTGCCGCTGATTTCCTGCGGATCGTTAAATCCGGCCCAGGTCAGGATACCACCGCTAATCAGCAGTGCGACCACCAGTGCGGCAACTGCGCCGCTGGCAGGAATGACCAGGCGACGCCAGACAAACGGCAGGATCAGCCAGATGCCGAAGAAGACCAGAATGTCGCTGCGCGGAGTCAGCGCCCAGAAGTCGAAACCAACTTCCCAGACGCCCCAAATCATAGTGCCGAGCAGCAGGGCTGCGTACAGCCAAAGCGCGGCGCGTTTACTGCGCCACAGCATCCAGGCGACGCTGAGCATCACAAGGCCAGCGATAGGGTAGTACCAGGAGCCGCCAATCGCGACCAGCCAGCCTCCGCCAATGAGTAGATACAGCCCGCAAAGCGCTGCAAAAAGGGCTGTTAGCGTGACGAGTAATCGCCGCGAGCCGGTATTGTTAATTGCCATAAAGAGACACCATTTCAATTCATTAATATTTTAGTAGCAATTAATTATAGGTTTTAACATGTGTGATCGTCATCACAATTCGAGCTTTATTAACAGATTCCGCGAATGAATAGTTTTACTGGTATACTGCGTGTCTTGCGCTTTGTTGCGGTGCCAAAACCTGCCCGTGCGAAGTGATTTGTTTTTAAATCATATGGTTATAGATATGAAACATACTGTAGAAGTAATGATCCCCGAAGCGGAGATTAAAGCGCGTATCGCCGAACTGGGTCGTCAGATTACTGAGCGTTACAAAGACAGCGGCAGCGATATGGTGCTGGTGGGTCTGCTGCGTGGCTCATTTATGTTTATGGCGGACCTGTGCCGTGAAGTTCAGGTATCTCATGAAGTCGACTTTATGACCGCCTCCAGCTACGGTAGCGGCATGTCCACCACCCGTGATGTGAAAATCCTCAAAGATCTGGATGAAGATATCCGTGGCAAGGACGTGCTGATTGTTGAAGATATCATCGACTCGGGGAATACACTGTCGAAAGTGCGTGAGATCTTAAGCCTGCGCGAACCGAAGTCGTTGGCGATTTGTACGCTGCTGGATAAACCGTCCCGTCGTGAAGTGAACGTCCCGGTAGAATTTATCGGTTTCTCGATCCCGGATGAGTTTGTGGTGGGTTACGGCATTGATTACGCACAGCGTTACCGTCATCTGCCGTATATCGGCAAAGTGATTCTGCTGGACGAGTAAGTGTGAAGTTGCCGGATGTGTTGCATCCGGCATGGCATTTTTATTTGTGGTTGGCGTGTTTCAGCTTGAGGTTGGAGATCCCGTGACGGTAACGTTGCTCAAGGGTTTCGCGGTTAGTCGCTGTGACATCCAGATCACGCAGCAAGCCGTCGTGAATGCCGTAGGCCCAGCCGTGAATGGTAACTTTCTGCCCGCGTTTCCACGCTGATTGCATAATGGTGGAGTGGCCCAGGTTATACACCTGTTCCATGACGTTCAGTTCACACAAGGTATCCAGACGGCGCTCTTGCGGCATTTCGCCGAGCAATGAGCTATGTTTGAACCAGATATCGCGGATATGCAGCAGCCAGTTGTTGATAAGCCCCAGTTCCGGGTTTTCAACTGCGGCTTGTACGCCGCCGCAACCGTAGTGGCCACAGATAATAATGTGTTCAACTTCGAGTACATCCACTGCATACTGAACCACGGAAAGGCAGTTCAGGTCGGTGTGAATGACCAGGTTAGCAACATTACGGTGAACAAAGAGTTCGCCCGGCTCAAGACCGGTTAAACGTTCTGCAGGAACGCGACTGTCGGAACATCCAATCCATAGAAAGCGCGGTTTTTGCGCTTGTGCCAGTTTCTCAAAAAACCCGGGATCCTCTTCCACCAGCATTTTTGACCATAGTGCATTGTTGCTGATGAGTGTATCTATGTCTTTCATGGAGGTTAACGACCTGTAACCAAATAATTACGTTTGGCTAATATAGGGCAACTCCGGGACGATTTAAACCACAGATAAAGTGTAAGAACGTAAGGTAAGTAAAAATTTATGACCATTGCACTGGAACTTCAACAGCTTAAAAAAACCTATCCAGGCGGCGTTCAGGCGCTTCGTGGAATCGATTTGCAGGTCGAAGCGGGTGATTTTTATGCGCTTCTCGGGCCGAACGGGGCCGGAAAATCGACCACTATCGGTATTATCAGCTCTCTGGTAAATAAAACCTCCGGGCGGGTCAGCGTATTTGGTTACGATCTCGAGAAAGATGTCGTAAACGCTAAACGTCAGTTGGGTCTGGTGCCACAGGAATTTAACTTCAACCCGTTTGAAACCGTGCAGCAAATTGTGGTGAATCAGGCAGGGTACTACGGTGTGGAGCGCAAAGAAGCGTACATTCGCAGCGAAAAGTATCTTAAACAACTCGATCTATGGGGAAAACGCAACGAACGTGCGCGTATGTTATCTGGCGGGATGAAGCGCCGTTTAATGATTGCCCGTGCGTTAATGCATGAACCTAAACTACTGATTCTCGACGAACCGACCGCAGGCGTGGATATTGAACTTCGCCGCTCAATGTGGGGCTTTTTGAAGGATTTAAACGACAAAGGCACCACCATCATTCTCACCACACACTACCTGGAAGAAGCAGAAATGCTGTGCCGCAATATCGGCATTATTCAACACGGTGAGTTGGTGGAAAATACTTCGATGAAGGCGCTGCTGGCGAAGCTGAAATCAGAAACCTTTATTCTCGATCTCGCACCGAAAAGTCCGTTACCGAAGCTCGATGGCTATCAGTATCGACTGGTAGATACCGCCACGCTGGAAGTTGAAGTGCTGCGTGAGCAGGGCATCAACAGCGTATTTACGCAGTTAAGTGAGCAGGGCATTCAGGTATTAAGTATGCGTAACAAAGCTAACCGTCTGGAAGAGCTGTTTGTTTCACTGGTTAATGAAAAACAAGGAGATCGCACATGATGCATCTTTACTGGGTGGCGCTAAAAAGCATCTGGGCGAAAGAGATCCATCGCTTTATGCGTATCTGGGTGCAGACGCTGGTGCCGCCAGTCATCACCATGACCCTTTACTTTATTATCTTCGGTAACCTGATTGGTTCGCGTATTGGCGATATGCATGGCTTCAGCTACATGCAGTTCATCGTACCGGGGCTGATCATGATGTCGGTGATCACCAACGCCTACGCTAACGTCGCGTCATCATTTTTTGGTGCCAAGTTCCAGCGTAATATTGAAGAGCTGCTGGTAGCGCCGGTTCCGACTCATGTCATTATTGCCGGATATGTCGGTGGTGGCGTGGCGCGTGGTCTGTTTGTTGGTATTCTGGTGACGGCAATTTCACTGTTTTTTGTGCCGTTTCAGGTGCATTCGTGGGTATTCGTTGCCTTAACCCTGGTGCTCACTGCGGTGCTATTCTCCCTTGCGGGTTTGCTGAACGGCGTGTTTGCTAAAACGTTCGATGACATCAGCCTGGTGCCAACCTTTGTGTTAACGCCACTCACGTATTTGGGCGGGGTGTTTTACTCCCTGACTTTGTTGCCGCCGTTCTGGCAAGGGCTGTCGCACCTGAACCCAATCGTTTATATGATCAGTGGTTTCCGCTACGGCTTCCTCGGTATCAATGATGTTCCGCTGGTCACTACCTTTGGCGTACTGGTGGTCTTTATTGTGGCGTTTTATTTGATCTGTTGGTCGCTGATCCAACGTGGACGTGGTTTGCGTAGCTAAGGCTATTTCCTCTCCTCTGGATTTGGGGGAGAGGAGTTTTGACGGCTATCACCCTTTATCAACAATGGTCAGGGTAGACTGATTTTCGGCTAAGGAGGAAGGCGATGTTAGGTTGGGTAATTACCTGTCACGATGACCGGGCGCAAGAGATACTGGATGCGCTGGAGAAAAAACATGGGGCACTTCTTCAGTGCCGGGCCGTGAATTTCTGGCGCGGATTAAGCTCTAATATGCTCAGCCGCATGATGTGCGATGCCTTGCATGAAACGGACTCTGGTGAAGGCGTTATTTTCTTAACCGATATAGCCGGAGCGCCACCGTACCGCGTGGCTTCATTATTAAGCCACAAACACTCCCGTTGCGAAGTGATTTCTGGTGTCACGTTACCGTTAATTGAACAGATGATGGCTTGCCGTGAAACCATGACCAGTTCAGCGTTTCGCGAGCGTATTGTCGAACTGGGTGCGCCGGAGGTGAGTAGTCTTTGGCACCAGCAACAAAAAAATCCGCCTTTCGTCCTCAAACATAATTTGTATGAGTATTAACCCGCGATTCTGATGACGCTTTTGCTACAATAAAAGCGTTGTTTCACCCTCGGTTATTTTTTCATGTACAAACAAGCTGTTATTCTCCTGCTGATGCTGTTTACCGCAAGTGTCAGTGCCGCGTTACCTGCCCGTTATATGCAAACCATCGAAAATGCCGCGGTCTGGGCGCAAATTGGTGACAAGATGGTGACGGTGGGGAATATTCGGGCCGGACAAATCATTGCCGTGGAGCCCACTGCCGCAAGTTATTACGTATTTAATTTTGGCCTTGGCAAAGGGTTTATCGATAAAGGGCATCTCGAGCCGGTTCAGGGGCGACAAAAAGTTGAAGACGGTTTGGGTGACCTCAACAAGCCGCTGAGTAATCAGAACTTAGTTACCTGGAAAGATACGCAGGTCTATAACGCGCCGAGTGTGGGCAGTGCGCCATTTGGAGTACTGGCGGACAATTTGCGCTACCCGATTTTGCATAAACTGAAAGACAGGTTAAATCAAACCTGGTATCAGATCCGTATTGGCGATCGACTGGCCTATATCAGCGCGCTGGATGCCCAACCCGATAATGGCCTGCCGGTGCTAACCTATCACCATATTTTGCGCGATGAAGAAAACACCCGTTTTCGCCATACTTCGACGACCACCTCGGTACGCGCTTTCAATAACCAGATGGCCTGGCTGCGCGACAGGGGATACGCGACACTGAGCATGGCGCAGCTGGAAGGTTACGTGAAGAATAAGATCAATCTCCCTGCGCGAGCGGTGGTGATTACCTTTGATGATGGCCTCAAGTCGGTGAGCCGCTATGCGTATCCTGTGTTGAAACAATATGGCATGAAGGCGACGGCGTTTATTGTTACCTCGCGCATCAAACGTCACCCGCAGAAATGGAACCCAAAATCGCTGCAATTTATGAGCGTTTCTGAACTTAACGAAATTCGCGATGTATTTGATTTCCAGTCACATACTCATTTTTTGCATCGGATAGATGGTTATCGGCGGCCTATATTGCTGAGCCGTAGTGAGCACAATATTCTGTTTGATTTTGCACGTTCACGCCGCGCTCTGGCGCAATTTAATCCACATGTTTTGTATCTTTCTTATCCATTTGGCGGATTTAATGACAAAGCCGTGAAGGCAGCAAAAGAAGCCGGATTTCACCTGGCTGTGACGACCATGAAAGGCAAAGTAAAACCGGGGGATAATCCGTTGTTACTAAAACGACTTTATATCTTAAGAACAGATTCGCTGGAGACGATGTCGCGGCTGGTGAGTAACCAGCCGCAGGGATAACAATCAGGCAACCTGTACCGGAATCGCTTTCGCGGTACGTTTCATTTCGTTGTCGCCTTCAAAATAGGCGACGTTGGGTCGCCAGGTGCGAGCTTCTTCATCTGGCATGGTAACGAAGCTGGCGATGATGACAATATCGCCGACGCTGGCGCAGTGGGCCGCCGCACCGTTGACAGAAATAATTCTCGAACCGCGTTCTGCCGCGATGGCATAGGTGGAGAAACGCTTGCCGTTGGTAACATTCCAGATATCAATGGCTTCGTTTTCGAGAATACCGGCTGCGTCAAGAAAATCCTGATCAATGGCGCAAGAACCTTCATAGTGCAGGTCCGCATGAGTCACTTTCACGCGGTGGAGTTTGCCCTGCAGCATCGTGCGAATCATAACTTCTACCTTTCTACCCTGTCGTTAACGAAGCAGGCGATGCCTGCTTTGAGGAAATTCTCACGCAGTATTGCCCGATTTTTGTTTAGTGTCTACTCATCTGACGGCATTTGCATCAGCAGTTTGCGTACCGTGCCGAAGCGTGCCATGTAACGCCTGTAACCAATTGAAATTTATCTGAACGCTGCTCGGTAAACACTAAAGAGGCGGCTGACGACGGCACACCTTGACTGGATACTGCCTTCACGCAAGACAACACGGAAGGCAGGGGAGATGGATGCACCGAGTACCACACCGCATGATGCGGTGTTTAAACAATTTTTAATGCATGCGGAAACGGCTCGCGACTTTCTGGATATCCATTTGCCAGCGGAGCTACGCGAACTGTGTGACCTCGACACGCTGCATCTTGAGTCGGGGAGTTTTATTGAAGAAAGCCTGAAAGGGCACAGCACTGACGTGCTCTATTCCGTACAGATGCAGGGTAGTACGGGTTATCTGCATGTTGTGATTGAACACCAAAGCAAGCCGGATAAGAAAATGACCTTTCGCATGATGCGCTATGCCATTGCCGCCATGCACCGGCATCTGGAGGCGGATCACGATAAGCTGCCGCTGGTGGTGCCGATTCTGTTTTATCAGGGCGAGGCCACACCTTATCCGCTCTCAATGTGCTGGTTTGATATGTTTTACTCGCCGGAGCTGGCGCGACGCGTTTACAACAACCCTTTCCCGCTGGTGGATATCACCATCACGCCGGATGACGAAATCATGCAGCACCGGCGGATTGCGATTCTCGAACTACTGCAAAAGCATATTCGCCAGCGCGACTTAATGTTATTGCTGGAGCAACTGGTCACGCTGATTGACGAAGGGTACACTAGCGGAAGTCAGTTAGTTGCCATGCAAAACTATATGCTGCAACGCGGTCATACTGAACAAGCGGATTTGTTTTATGGTGTGTTGCGAGACAGGGAAACGGGAGGGGAGTCTATGATGACGCTGGCGCAGTGGTTTGAAGAGAGGGGAAGGCAGGAGGTAAGACAGGAGGTAAGACAGGAGGTAATACAAGAGGTTAGACAGGAAGTAAGACAGGAATTCGCCCTGCGTTTTCTGAGTAAAGGGATGTCTCGGGAAGACGTTGCAGAGATGGCAAATTTACCTCTTGCTGAGGTTGATAAGCTGATTAGCTAAGTTATCTGCATTATCAGTTATAGCCAGATAATTGTTATTGTTAACTGACCAGATAATTAAGGGAACATATGGAAATAAAGACACGGAGAGAAACCAGGCAGACGTTGGCGCAGTGGTTTGAAGAGAAGGGATTTCAGAAGGGATATAAAGAGGGACTCCAGAAGGTAAGACTGGCCCTGCGTCTTCTGAGTAAAGGAATGTCTCGGGAAGACGTTGCAGAGATGGCAAATTTACCTCTTGCTGAGATTGATAAAATGATTAACTAAGTTGTCTGCGTTATGAATAATCGCTTACAGATAACGTGGCAATGAATAGCTGGCGCCATCAGCCGTAGCGCCAGTTAAGCATTACGCCAGTTCGACCATTTTGTTGTCGATCAGGCGAGCATCGCCAAGCCAGGCGGCTACCAGAATCACTGCGCGTTTGCTGTTTTCAGAGACTTCCAGCAATGTGTCGGCATCACGAATCTGAATATCATCGGCGCGGAAGCCTTTTTCATTCAGTTCTTGCCCGGCAATGGCAATAATTTCATCGAGATCCCGTTCGCCAGCCTGCAATTTGTCGGCAATCGAACTTAAAACCTTGTACAGACCGGGCGCAATTTTGCGTTGTTCCGCCGTCAGATAACCGTTACGGGAACTCAGCGCCAGACCGTCTTTGGCGCGCATAATCGGTACGCCGATAATCTCAATATCAAAGCCCATATCGGCAACCATTTTGCGGATCAGCGCCAGTTGCTGAAAGTCCTTTTCGCCGAAGCAAGCGATGTCCGGCTGGACCAGGTTGAACAGCTTGCTGACAATAGTCGAAACGCCGCGAAAATGTCCCGGACGGCTGGCACCTTCCAGCATGGTGGAAAGACCAGGAACATCAACATAGGTGTGGGTTTCTGTACCGTTCGGGTAGATCTCTTTTACCGAAGGCGCGAAAACTAAATCCACTTTACGTTTGTTCAGCTTTTCGCAGTCCTCTTGCAAGGTCCGTGGATAACGTGCCAGATCTTCCGGGCGGTCAAACTGCATTGGGTTAACGAAAATACTGACGACGACCACATCGGCGCGGGCTTTGGCTTCGTCGACCAGCTTCATATGGCCGTCGTGCAGGTTACCCATGGTGGGCACCAGCGCCACGCGCTTACCTTCCATACGCAGGCGGCGGATTTGCTGACGCAGCAGCGGCAGGGTTTCGATAATTAACACAACGTCACTCCTCAATGGAAACTGTGTTCTTCGCCCGGATAAACGCCGGACTCCACTTCAGCCATATACTGCCGCACAGCCGCGCGGATGTCGCCCGTTTCGGCGAGGAAATTTTTGGCGAATTTAGGAATATGACCGCCGGTAATGCCGAACGCGTCGTGCATCACGAGGATTTGCCCGTCAGTGACGTTGCCTGCGCCAATACCGATAACCGGGATCGCCAGTGCTTCGGTAATGCGTTTCGCCAGTTCAACCGGCACGCACTCCAGTACCAGCAGTTGTGCCCCAGCAGCTTCTAAGGCTAATGCATCGCTGAGCAGTCGATCGGCCGCTTCATCGCCGCGCCCCTGGACTTTGTAGCCACCGAAAATATTTACTGACTGTGGGGTTAGGCCTAAATGACCACAAACTGGAACGGCACGTTCGGTCAGCATTTGTACGGTTTCTACCAGCCACTCACCGCCTTCAATTTTGACCATGTTGGCTCCGGCACGCATTACCGTTGCGGCGTTTTCAAAGGCTTGTTCCGGCGTGGCATACGCCATAAATGGCAGGTCTGCTAACAGAAGGCAGTTTGGCGCGCCGCGACGCACGGCGGCAGTGTGGTAGGCGATATCAGCAACGGTAACCGGTAGCGTGGAGTCATGCCCCTGAACCGTCATGCCCAGAGAATCGCCGACCAGCATGACGTTAAGTCCTTCTTCGGCAAACAGTTTTGCGAAGCTATAATCGTAAGCAGTGATGGTCGCGAAACGTTTTTTTTCTTGTTTGCATTTTTGCAATGAAGCAATAGTGGTTGGTTTCATAACGTATCCTGATAAGTAATGTCGTGCTGTCTGGCATTTTATCAGCCACATTGGTGGGGGCAATGATTTATCTATTGTGGCACCGCCATTACCAGACGGTGCCACAATGTTATCAGGGATAGGTTACCTGGAAAGTACTGGTGGCTTTAAATTCTCCTGGTTCGATAGCAATATTTCCGTCTTGCTTTAACGTCGCCTGGAAATGAAGTGGATATGTTATACCTTGATCTTCTGGGTAAATTGCATCTGAATCGTGATCCTGAGCCTGACCCGTATTATCTTTATAAACAGAAGTTGAATCATTCGGTTTCAGTATCATTAGGGCACTTTTTCTGTTTGCTAATCCTTCAATCAATACCGCAACGCCTTTTGCTGCGCCGCTTCCAGTAAGAGTGTTACCCAGGAGTTGCTTATTTTCTGTACCCAGCTTCCCTGAAGATAGCTTTGTCTCTATATCGCCAACGCGAACACAGTTCTGGAGAGAAATATCAAAAGGAACCGGAGTAGCACCATTTTTAATCTGCCCTGGTGCATATTCTCCCATTTTTACCGTCGAACCACTTACTGATTTTCCGGTAAGTACAGCAGTAAAGCAGGTGGGGTTAGTTAATTTAACATTGAGTAGATCAAAGTCGATATAAAGGTGATGGCTGTGATCAACAACACGAGAACCGGGACTGTAGGCCTTAAACGCATAAAGATATGTCGAATTACTGGACAATGATACGTCCTGGTTTGTTGTAGGGTTAAAATCGGTATCAGTATAAAATTCAATCGTAAGATCGTGTACAACACCGCCGATGGCCCAGAATCTATCGTACCGCATCGCGTTATCGCAGCCGATATGTTGTAGATCAGGGTCTGTGATGATCCACTGGAATTTTTGTGGTGTGGTATCTCCAATATATAAACCAGAGTCGCTAATAGTTGTTTTTGTTGAATATGCAGACCAAAGTTTTGCAATAAATAGAGTGTAATACAAGCCTGGGACAGAGGTTTTAAATAACTTATGTCCACCATAGGTTTTACCAGAATCAGCCATGGCATTTTCAATATCCATTAGTCCATCTGGATTTGCCCTGTCAGAGGCATTACAGTAAAGAAAACCGCCACCGCTGGCTGTATCTAATTGTTCCCAGCGTAATTTAACACCTGTCGGGCCAAGTTGAGTAGGTTTATAAAAAACTAAATTATTGGTTGTTGATGCATATCTAAAAGTGACCTGAGCCGCAGTGCTCGGGCCGTTGAAATTACCATCGCCTACCCCGGCATTGTTACCAACAAGAAAACTTGTATCCTTACTAATCGCTGTAAAGCAAGAGCAGGATAGTACTAAAAAAACAAAGTATTTGAAGAATGTCTTCATGATTACCCACTATTCGCTGCTGTCATAATAGCAGTCGTTTGTTTTGATATATTATTCGTAGTGCACATCAACTAATATATGACTCATCACCTGGCCAGATATGACATCCAGCGCGGGATCGATTTTTTGCATTCTGGCATAAAATTTCCATGACGAATTATTCAGGGCAGAAGTCATTACTGGATAGATTGAACGAGAATTTCCCGCTGAACTAAGAACATTGAATATATTGGCCGGGTCCTGAATGGAAAAGAGAACGACACCGACATTTTTAGCCCCGGTTGTCACTTCATTGGCAAATATTTGCCTGGAGCCTGCAGCCATGACACCGCTAAGGGCTCTAAAATCAATATGTAACTGATTTAGCACATCGCCAGTTCCCTGTAATGCACAGTCTGAGACAGTGACAGTGAACTCTTTTCCACCTGGTTGATAGCTTTCAGGAGTAACATTACCTGAAAAATATCCCACCCCAACGACACCAAGATCAATATTACCCTGGTTACTGATTCCGCTTTTGCAAGTGCTGTTTTTTACATTAGCAACAAGGTCAATATCCTGTCCAGCGATCGCTGGACAGGTAATGGGAAACAGTAATGACAGAAACAGAATTATTCTCTTCATCAGCTTACGTTGAGTGGGATGCATATATAGTTCCTGAATCTGTCAGTCTGTTAGTTATAGGTTACTGTAAATGTGGCAGGTGCAGAAAATTTACCTGCAGTGACATTACTTACGGTTTTATTTTTTTCAACGACCAGGCGAGCACTCATCGGGTAATAAACAACCGCATTGGCAGCAGTGGAAATAGTTACCTCTTGAGATGCTGGTGTCACACAACTAAATTGTGTTGCTCTCCCTGTTGCCGGAGTTTCGGTGCTCCAGACTTCAACGGCGACGGCACTTGCTTTATCTGTGGCTGTGGAACCATTTGCGAACCCTGCACCGTCATTAGCAGTCCCCTCGCATGTGGCTCGCTTGGTTAATTTTATTTGCGCTTTTTTATTGGGGATACCCGCACAGTCTTTGAATTTGAGTTTGAATGTTTTTACTTTGGTCTTGGCATTGATTTCAGAAATATATACATCACCAAAATCAACAACAGAAATGTCCTGATCAGAGTCATTTACTAATGTAGCGGTACAAGTACCCATTTCTACGGTGGTAATCACGGTCAGCCCAATGCTGTCAGTTGCCGCATAAGAGGGTACGCTGAACAATGAGGCAGCCAAAACGACACTGCTGGATAATCCATAACGTAAATTTTTAAATGTCATCTTAATTATCCTTCTTATTGATAGATGAAATTAAACGTCGCCAGGGCGCGAAAAATCCCCGGCACGCCTTGCCCTGCTGCGGTTTCACGTAGCGCGACAGTCATTTCAAGACCTTTATCGGGCTGCATTTCTTCTGTGCTCCAGCGTATCTTGTCCGCACTGTTGTTAGGTTGAAGGAAAGTGGCATCATCAGTAGTCCGTTTTTTGAAACCCATACCGATATTACTTGTCGTCGAAGATAAATCACCAGACAGCGGTATAATAAGCTTGGATGAGCTTGATAATGCGTTTCCGGTCAGAGTGGTATCAATCCAGCTAATGCCACTGCTGCACCCACTGGCAACCAGTTTAAAATCAGCCTGAGATTCTGTCGTTTTATTCGTGATCTTATCCAGGCCCATCTTAGGGATTCTCAAAGTGTAGTTATTATTGCCATCATTCGTGACATTATTACCAGTAAGTGTGATGTTACAGGTTGTCGCTTTGACAGTGGCTGTAAACTCAACATTAATATCCGTTGCAAATACTGAGGGTGATAATAATACTCCCATCAGTATCGCTATTTTATGTGGCGTTGTTTTTATCATTTGACGTCCCTTGTAGTTACTGAATCTGACACCGAATTCCATTCAGAATAATAGATTGCGCTATTTTTTCTGCTTCTGAACTTTGTTGATAATGCGCAAGACAACTTACAGGTTTACTTTCTTCGAGCCATTTAATGTTGATATTTCCTTGCTGTTCAATACCACGAACAAAAGCCTGTCCACCCTGTCCAACATTACCAATGACATTGCCTTGGTCATCATAAATATCTGCAGCAAATGGAATATTTTTGCCATCACTACGTGTGATGTTCATAATGGCTGATTGCCCTTGCACGGTTTCAAAATCAGCAAAAACGACAGAACCCTGACGAGGCACAGCTACAGCACTGGTACTTTTTAATTCAACATCGTTCTCAAGATCGTTGATATCCAGCGCGATACGGTTTTCATGATAAGGAGAAAGAGCGCTGGTGACACCATAACCCCATCGATCGATAGTACTGTTGCCATAATTTATTCGCGCTCCTTGAGCACCTGGAGCCTGAACTACCGCCAGTGTATCGGAGTCGCTAAAACTGTCATTACTGAAGGTCAGGCCGCCACTATGCAATACAAAACCACCGTCGGTGCTGAGAGAAACTTGACGACTGTTATCGCTGTTTGCAGAAACTGAACCTGCCAGAGTTCCCCACGGTGATTCATAGCTGGCATAACCCCCAACATAACTCAAATCTTTGCTGGCTTTATTCATCGTATAGCCAGTATTCACGCTATAACTGACGCGAGCGTTATCGCTATAGCCACTGCTACTGACGTTGAGTTGGTTATTACCCTTAAAGTCACTGCTCATTTGAGTATCGATACTCTGGAAACCTGAAGTACGTTGTTCAGTGCCAAGTAATTTTTCAATAGGAATGGTGAAACTGAGATAAACGCTATCATCAGCGTCGCCGTCCTCATTCCATGAACGCTGTGCACTGATGCTGTAGCTGCCCCAGGATGCACTGTTACTGTAGCCAATGGAGTAATTGCTACGATTTTGTCCGGAAGCCCAGTAATCGGACCAACTACCAGAAAGATAAAAAGAACCGTAATCTTTTTTTTCAAATTTCAACGGTTGGTTAATACTGACTGTAACCTGATTTTTCATGCGCGAGTAATTACGCATGGATTTCGGTTCAAGATCTTGTTCTGGATGTTTCACTTCATCAATCAGAGTTAGTGCATCATTAAGACCAAGATAATTCTGTGTCGAATAGCGATAGGCCGCGATATTCAGTGAAGTACTTGTTTCTTCGAATAACTTGTTCCAGGAAACACGATAACTTTGCCCCTGGTATGTTTTATCATCCGGTATACGAACATTGGAGTGAGTCACATCGAAAGAAAATGCACCGACCGAAGTATTCAGACCAAGACCTAACAAACCAGCGGTATAGTTATTATCGGTAATCTGAATACCGGTATAACCCGTCAGATAGTTATTCAGACCGTAGTAGTAGCTGGCCTGAAATAAATTAGGCTCATCCTGAATATCATCTTTTAAGACCTGGCCGCCGCTAATATCCCAACGTCCAACGCCAGGGCGTAACATTTGAACGACCGATGAAAAAGGTTGCGAGAATGTCCGCTTTGAGCCATCGGATTCTTCGATGGTAACAATAAGATCACTGCCGTACCCTGATGGACTCAGATCATCAATGACGAAAGCGCCTGGCGGCACCGTCGTTTCATAAATCTTATAGCCACCTTGCGTAATAGTGACTTTGGCGTTGGTATTGGCAACGCCATGAATGATAGGCGCAAAGCTGGCTAATGTCGGAGGCAACATGCGGCTGTCACTGTATAAGCGAATGCCTCGGATACTGACGGAATCAAAGGTTTCGCCCGTCGTATAAGACTCACCAATAATGAATTGAGAGCGTAGTGAGGCGATATCACGCTGTATATACCGATTCTTAAAATCATAATTACCGCCAGAATCGGTCATCCAGTTGTAGTTGCCTGAGGCACGCAGCCGCCATGCACCCAAATTCATCCCACCGTTAAAAGCAGCATAAATGCTGTCATTTTTTCGACCAGGGGTTTCACTATGATATCCGTTGAGGTTGTATGACAACATGGCTGCATTAATGCCATTTTCCCATAACGATGGATCAACATAGTTTTGGTAATTTTTCATTACCCAGGCCTGAGGAACGTCTATATCCAGACGTTGATCGTTAACGTCATAACGAACGGAAGCCTGAGGGATAATTTCCGTCAAATTGAGGCAATTGCCGAGAGCTTCATCCCGGGCAAGCAGAACGGCTTTTTCGCTGTTTATATCGGGAGAATTAATATGGAACTGCAATAAATTTTTAAGTGTGATACAGGCTTGTGCGTTCTTTTTTCCTTCAATTGCGACAAATGTAATGCTTTGGTTAATAACAGGTTGATCGTTGACATAAACACTAACGTCGTACACACCCGGTATAGCGGGGTTACCTTCACTATACCGGCTGAGATCAATATTTGAGGCATTCTGCCCCATCAGGAAGGTATGGTCATATTCAACAAGTTCAGCACAGAAAGCACCATTGCAATACAGCAGCGCGCAAAACGTGGCGATACGGGTCAGATGATTGTGATAATTTTTAGTTGGTTTTATAGTCACGTTATGCTTCCTGCGGAATTATATCCTTGCCTGATTACAGACTGGCATTACCTTCAATGGCACCACCAAAATCATTAATGGCGTAAAAATGCACTTTTGCAGAATTTGCTTTGCCATTAAGGCCAGTGACTTTCATGACTTCATCACTGAATGGTGCAATCATTTTCACATCAATCGGAAAGCGTTTACCGCTGGCTTCTAAATCACCACTGCTAAAAGAGACGTAGTAAGGGGTTGGATTGGCCACTCGTAATGCTGCTTTACCCTCGGAACCTGACCAGGACCATTTCAGGGCTAATGGTGCTTCTGAGGGATTCCCCTTCAATGCTTCCGGGCGATAGAACAGTTTTATACGTGTGCGAAATGCCAATTGCAGCAGGCTTTGATTTGCAACTGTTGCGGCATCTGGTTTTGGAGGAACTTCTAGTACGTTAAACCAGAACACACTTTCTCTGTCTTTTGGCAGGACGCTGCTGGCGGTGTACATCAGTTTGATGGTTTGGCCGCGTTTTGCATCAATGCGTGATACGGGCGGAGTCGCAGTAAAGGGGACGGTAATACTGCCAGGCTCAGCATTGTCATCACCAGTATCCAGCCAACTCTGAACAAGTAATGGGTTATTGCCTTTATTTTCCAGGCGAATGTTGACACTTTTTTGGTCGCTTTTATAGATTACGCGTGTACCGGAAATTACGATATCTGCTATAGCTGACGAGCTAAAAGCTACACAGGTTGCGAAGCATAATGCTGCTGTATATTTAGTGTTGAAAAACATAAACCATTCCTGGTAGAGTTAAAAAAACAGGAAATAGTATGGAGTATCAATATTATTCCCTGTATGTATTCAATTTATGAATATGAATGGAAGTGATTACTGATAAGTAACGGTATATGCAGTGTTAGTTTTTACATAACCTGCTGTGGCTGCCAGACTTGCATCTGCACGAACATAAGACGCTTTAAAATCATAAGTTGCGGATTTGGAAGTTGCATCCAGTGCTTTGGAATAGATATCGCCAGGATTGTTGATTTTAACCTGCTTAATAGTAGAACCTTCAATATTGTGCAGAGCAATATTAACACCGTCAGATGGAGTATTAATTGACATGTCATTATTCAGGGTTCCTTTACTGTTACCAAAGAAGACTGAACCAAAAGTCATTTTTGCTGTGCTGCCTGGTGCCGGATTAGCTTTACTACAGTCAACAGTAATGCTGAATGGTTTAGCCTTAGCACCAACGGTAGTGTCCAGCACACCCTCAGAGATTTCTCCAACGGTTGCAGTTTGCAGCAGGATCAGGCCATCTTTATTACCGCCGTCTACGCGGGTTTCACAGGTATTATCAACAACCAGACCACTGATATTTAACTGACCACCGTCCATATCTGCAGAAGCACTACCTGCAACCATTGCCAGCATAAGACCAGAGAGCGCAAAACCTAATTTTTTAGACATAAAAATCCTTGAATCATATTCCATGAGTTTAACTACAATTGGGCCCTTTCAGGCAGGGATTCCCGATAGAGGAAAAGAGATTAGTTTGTTAATGATGAATGTGAAGATTTACTGAATTTAACATCTGTTCATCACTAAGTAGAATAATGTACACATTTAAATTTAAATATCCACTTAATTCATTTTTAAGCAAAAGTTAATATACACAGCGGGAAAAGTATTGTATGTGAGATGGGGTGGGGGGGCGAAAAAATAATATTAATTATGATTGTAACTGAGAGGGTGTATTAATTTCAATAGGGTGAGGTTATTTTTCGGAATTTATTTATATTCACGTTACTGTTACATTACCATTTATTTAATTCATGAAATTTATTTTTTCTTAATAAGTTTTCTAATATCGTTCCATCAGGAAAGACCAGCTCCGGCGCAATTTCAAACAGTGGCCACAGCATAAAGCCACGATTTTTCATATCGTAGTGCGGAACGGTCAGACGTTCGGTATTTATTACTTCATTACCAAACAGCATGATGTCGAGATCCAGCGTGCGCGGTCCCCAGCGTTCAGCTTTACGGACGCGACCTTGCTGCAATTCGATACGCTGTGTGTGATTGAGTAGCTCTTCAGGGGCAAGAGTGGTTTTCAGCGCGACGGCGGCATTTAAGTAATCGGGTTGATCTTGCGGCCCCAGAGGTGGGGTGCGGTAAAACGAAGAAACGGCAAGAATGCGGCTTTCTGGAATATCGCCTAATGCTTTCAGGGCAGCATTGACCTGCTCCAGCGGAGAGGCCAGATTGCTGCCTATGGCAATATACGCCACTGTCATGTAGTACCCTCACGACGCGGTGCGCGTTTGCGTGGACGACGAGTACGACGACGCGGTGACGGTTCTTCATCCAGTTCGTTAAGCATCCCTTTTTGGTCTGGCGGCGCGGAAACCTGGAACTCACCCCACCATTTCACCAGACGTTGCAGTTCAGCGTTACGCTCAACTTCGGCTCGTAAGGCCAACAGGTCGTATGCCGCACGGAACTTAGGATGCTCCAGCAGTTTCCATGCGCGTTTACCCTGACGACGGGACATACGCAACTGCAACTGCCAGATATCGCGAGTTAGCGTAGTCAGACGTTTCGGGATCGCCAGTGAACGGCAGGCTTCGTCCAGCACGTCGTTCATCGCCAGTGCGAAAGCGTCGTGATAGGTCAGGCCGCTCTCCTGAGCAATTTTCTGTGCCGTCTCCAGCAATGGGTACCAGAACATGGCGGCAAACAGGAACGCCGGGTTCACGCGCATATCGTTATGGATACGCGTATCGGTATTCTTCAGTACCTGCTCAATAATGCGTTCCATCGGGCTGTCGCCATTTTCCGTGAAGTAGCGGGTAATGGTCGGGAACAGCGGCTGGAACAGATGATATTCACACAGCAGCTTATAGGTTTCGTAACCGTAGCCCGCTTGCAACAGTTTCAGCGATTCTTCAAACAGACGTGCCGGTGGGATATCGTTCAGTAAGGTTGCCAGGCGTGGGATCGGCTCGGCGGTTTCCGGGCTGATGCGCATGCCCAATTTGGCGGCAAAACGAACCGCGCGGAGCATACGTACCGGATCTTCACGGTAGCGCGTTTCCGGGTTACCAATCAGACGGATAACGCCGTCTTTCAGATCCTTCATGCCGCCAACGTAATCACGGACGGTAAAATCTGCCACGCTGTAATACAGGCTGTTGATAGTGAAATCGCGGCGCTGGGCGTCTTCTTCGATGGAGCCGAAAATGTTGTCGCGCAGCAACATACCGTTTTGCCCGCGTTGGGAGGTCGTGCGGTCGCTGACGTTACCTTCGTGATGTCCACGGAAGGTCGCAACTTCGATAATCTCCGGGCCAAACATCACATGAGCCAGACGGAAACGGCGACCCACCAGACGGCAGTTACGGAACAGTTTACGTACCTGTTCAGGCGTGGCGTTAGTGGTTACGTCAAAATCTTTCGGCTTTTTGCCAAGTAACAGGTCGCGCACGCCGCCGCCAACCAGCCAGGCTTCGTATCCCGCTTTATTGAGCCTGTACATTACCTTCAGGGCATTTTCACTGATATCTTTGCGGGAAATAGCATGCTGCTCACGCGGGATCACCGTCACCTGTGGACGGGCGACTGCCTGTTCAGCCTCGCTTTCCTCGCGGCTTAGCACCTTGCGGCAAAAATTAGCGACTCGGGTAAAAATAGTACACCTCGGTAGTGTCAAACATCATTCAGGACAAAAAAATAGCGGCTAATCATAGCTCAGCATGACGCATTTGAGAATGTTGAATTTACAATTGCCGACTCAGGCACTGCGGTGAGCCGCCAGTTTTTGACGGCTGACTGAAGGATTTGCTCGACGCTGAAATCCTGCCAGTGTGTTTCTACCTGCTGACCCAGAAAATGAAGTGCCGCGATTAACACCGGGCGCGGATCGCCTTTCGGCAACGCAGGCGCATGATTCTGCTTGGAAAGTTTAGCGCCTTGTGGATTAAGCGCCAGCGGTAAATGGATGTAATCTGGCACTTTCCAGCCAAAAAGCTGGTACAGCGAGATTTGCCGCACAGTCGGTTCGATCAAATCTGCCCCGCGGACAATTTCGCTCACGCCCTGGAAGTGATCATCCACCACCACCGCCAGGTTATAGGCAAACAAACCATCACGGCGATGAATAATAAAATCTTCCCGTGCCAGTTTTTCGTCGGCGTGAATAATGCCTCGCAGCAGGTCAGTAAACTGGGTGACTGGATGCTGCTGGCGGATACGTACTGCGGCGTTGTCTGGTCCATGATGCAAATCCCGGCAATGACCGTCGTAAATACCGCCAATGTTTTGAATACGCGCACGCGTGCAGGTGCAGTAATAACTTAGTCCTTGCTCATGTAACCAGGCGAGTGCTTCGCGATAGGCGTGGTGACGTTGCGATTGCCAGAGAACGTCGCCGTCCCAGTGTAGGCCGTAATGTTCCAGCTGGCGCAGGATAGTCTCTGCGGCACCGGGAACTTCACGAGGCGGGTCGATATCTTCAATGCGTACCAGCCAGCGACCTTGCCGGGCGCGAGCCTGCAAATAGCTGCCAAGCGCAGCAATCAGAGAACCAAAATGAAGCTCGCCGGAAGGAGAGGGGGCGAAGCGACCAATATAGTGTGTGTCTGTCATCTCTTTGAACAAAAAATAAGGCGGGAGCATTTCCCGCCTGTGGTAAACATGATGGAACGGCTGTAATTAGCCAGCCATCTGTTTTTCGCGAATTTCAGCCAGCGTCTTGCAGTCGATGCATAGATCGGCTGTCGGGCGCGCTTCCAGACGGCGAATACCAATTTCAACACCGCAGGATTCGCAGTAGCCGAAATCTTCGTCTTCCACTTTTTTCAGCGTCTTCTCGATCTTTTTGATCAGCTTACGCTCGCGATCGCGGTTACGCAGTTCGAGGCTGAACTCTTCTTCCTGGGCTGCACGGTCTACCGGGTCCGGGAAGTTGGCTGCTTCATCCTGCATATGTGTAACGGTGCGATCGACTTCATCCCTGAGTTGATTACGCCATGCTTCCAGAATACGACGGAAGTGCGCCAGCTGGGCTTCATTCATATACTCTTCGCCCGGCTTCTCCTGATATGGTTCCACCCCAGCGATGGCGAGAATACTCAGGGACGATGTTTTACGGTTTTGCCCTTCTTGCATGTTGCTTCTCCTTAACACGCACTATCGATCCCCATGTTCGGGGGAAAAATGAGGCCGCTATAAATAGCAGATGCTTTTCCGGATAGCAATTATCTAAACGTAACACTTGACAACTGTGTGAGGAAAAGCGTATTTGCGCACGCGACCAGAATGTAAATTAACCAGTTACTTACTCTACTACAATGTAACCGGTAGTGATTTTTTAAGAGCCATGCCTTCGGCAGAAAGTTCCGCTTTGTAAGCCAGAATTTCTACCCCCCTCTGTTGAGCTTCTGACAATAGTTGTGCGTATTTCTCATCGATGTGGCGCGCGGGTGAAAACCGTGTAATGGCTGAATGCAGCACGGCGAAAAAGATAACCGCACGCTGGCCTTCAGCCGCTACGCTCATCAACTCCCGAAGGTGTTTCTGACCTCGTTCAGTGACCGCATCGGGAAAATATCCCTGTTCGTTCTCCGCTAACGTAACCGATTTCACTTCAATATAGCAGTCTGGACGCGAATCCGCCTGCAACATAAAGTCAATACGGCTGCGTTCGGCGCCGTATTTTACTTCGCTTTTCAGCGAGCTATAGCCTGACAGCTCTGAAATTGATTCATTAAGGATAGCCTCTTTCGTCAACCTGTTAGCCCAAAGCGTATTGACGCAAATAATTGCGCCGCTTTGGCTTTGAGTTAATTCCCAGGTGTGTGGGTATTTCCGTTTGGTGTTGTCTGAAGTCGAATACCAGACGGTATCGCCAGGCGTTGCACAACCGGTCATCGCACCCGTATTCGGGCAGTGTAGCGTTAATTCGCGACCATCGGGTGTGATCACATCGGCTAAAAAACGTTTGTAACGCTGAATTAGCGTCGCGCGCTGTAGAGGGGGAGAAAATTCCATTGCGACAATCCTTGTTATTGCGTTAGCGCCCAGCGTTTTAGCGGCGTGTAGCGTGTGCGTCCACGGGCAAACGAGGAGGCGTAAAGGGTGAACTCCGTCACCGTATACGACCAGTTAAAACCTGGCGGCGGGATTGTCACCGCCTCGCTGGCGTCGCGCAATAAGGTAATATGTGGATGAAACGGACGATTGCTTTGAAAACAACCGCTGCGGGCAGCCTGTGAACGGAGCATATTCGCCAGCTGGATTAAGCCGCGTGGCGGCTGTCGCATCCCTAACCACACCACACGCGAACGCAGCCATTGACCGGCGTCATCAAGCGTGAGTGTGAAACCAGGTTGACGAATCCGTCCGGCTAAAAGAGAAAGCGCCTTCTCTTTCTCTGCGCTCACTTCGCCTAAAAATGCCAGAGTCAGATGCAAATTATCGGCGGCGACCGGACGTCCCGCCTCAGGTGGGAAGTGTGTGGCGCGCCAGTGGATAATCTGTTCGCGGATTTCTGCAGGTAAGTCGATAGCAAAGAACAGCCGTTGCGGTTCAGACATGTGAGGCACTCGGTTATGAATTACCGCGATGCTACAATGTGGCGCGAAGAATGTTAACCCTCTGGAGCGTTTTGTGTCGTCGTTGCCCGTTGCTGCCGTCTTACCTGAGTTACTTGCTGCCCTCGATGGTGCATCGCAGGTGTTATTAAGTGCGCCGACCGGGGCCGGGAAATCAACCTGGCTGCCGCTGCAACTGCTGGCGCATCCCGGCATTAACGGGAAAATTATCCTGCTGGAGCCGCGTCGTCTGGCGGCGCGTAACGTTGCGCAACGACTGGCGGAGCTGCTTAACGAAAAGCCAGGCGATACCGTTGGCTACCGGATGCGTGCGCAAAACTGCGTCGGGCCGAATACCCGCCTGGAAGTGGTTACCGAAGGCGTGCTGACGCGGATGATCCAGCGTGACCCGGAACTGAGCGGTGTTGGATTGGTGATCCTTGATGAATTTCATGAGCGCAGCTTGCAGGCGGATTTGGCGTTGGCGCTGTTACTCGATGTGCAACAAGGTCTGCGTGATGACCTTAAACTGCTGATTATGTCGGCTACGCTGGACAACGACCGCTTGCAGCAAATGCTGCCAGAAGCGCCCGTCGTCATCTCAGAAGGGCGCTCGTTTCCAGTTGAACGCCGTTATTTGCCGCTGCCCGCTCATCAGCGTTTTGACGAAGCCGTCGCGGTTGCCACCGCCGAAATGCTGCGTCAGGAAAGTGGATCATTACTGTTATTTTTACCTGGCGTCGGAGAAATTCAGCGTGTGCAGGAACAACTGACTTCACGCATCGGCAGTGATGTGTTGCTCTGCCCGCTGTATGGCGCGTTGTCGCTGAACGATCAGCGAAAAGCGATCCTCCCGGCACCGCAAGGGATGCGTAAAGTGGTGCTGGCGACCAATATTGCTGAAACCAGTTTAACCATCGAAGGTATTCGTCTGGTGGTGGATTGTGCCCAGGAGCGTGTGGCGCGTTTTGATCCGCGTACAGGGCTTACGCGGCTGGTTACTCAACGTGTTAGTCAGGCGTCGATGACGCAACGTGCCGGGCGTGCCGGGCGTCTGGAGCCGGGTATCTGCCTGCATTTAATCGCCAAAGAACAAGCAGAACGCGCTGCCGCGCAAAGTGAACCGGAAATATTACAAAGCGATCTTTCCTGTTTGCTGATGGAATTACTGCAATGGGGATGCAGCGATCCGGCGCAGATGAGCTGGCTGGATCAACCGCCAACGGTGAATCTACTGGCCGCGAAACGCCTGTTACGGATGCTGGGGGCGCTGGACGGTGAACGGCTTAGTGCGCAAGGGCAAAAAATGGCAGCGCTGGGTAACGATCCGCGTTTAGCGGCAATGCTGGTTAGCGCGAAGAACGACGACGAAGCTGCTACCGCGGCAAAAATTGCCGCCATTCTCGAAGAGCCGCCACGGATGGGCAATAGTGACCTGGGCGTGGCGTTTTTGCGCAATCAACCCGCCTGGCAGCAACGTAGTCAGCAACTGTTAAAACGTTTAAACGTACGCGGCGGTGAGGCAGACAGTTCGCTTATCGCGCCGCGACTTGCCGGAGCGTATGCCGATCGTATTGCTCGCCGCCGTGGGCAAGAGGGACGCTATCAACTGGCGAACGGCATGGGGGCGATGCTCGATGCCGACGATGCGCTTAGCCGCCACGAATGGTTGATCGCGCCGTTATTATTGCAGGGCAGTTCTTCGCCGGATGCGCGGATTTTACTGGCGCTGCCGGTCGATATTGATGAGTTAGTACAACGCTGCCCGCAGCTGGTACAGCAGTCTGACACCGTGGAGTGGGATGACGCGCAAGGTACGCTGAAAGCCTGGCGTCGGCTGCAAATCGGTCAGTTGACGGTAAAAGTGCAACCGCTGGCGAAACCCTCGGAAGACGAGTTGCATCAGGCGATGCTTAACGGCATTCGTGATAAAGGTTTAAGCGTGCTCAACTGGACGGCGGAAGCGGAACAGCTACGCTTGCGTTTGTTATGTGCCGCAAAGTGGTTGCCGGAATATGACTGGCCAGCGGTTGATGATGAAAGTTTGTTGGCGACGCTGGAAACGTGGCTACTGCCGCATATGACAGGCGTACATTCGCTACGCGGCCTGAAATCACTCGATATTTATCAGGCACTGCGTGGATTACTTGATTGGGTAATGCAGCAACGTCTGGATAGTGAATTGCCTGCGCATTACACTGTGCCGACGGGAAGCCGGATCGCCATTCGTTACCATGAAGATAACCCGCCCGCGCTGGCGGTGAGAATGCAGGAGATGTTTGGTGAGGCCTCTAATCCGACTATCGCCCAGGGGCGCGTACCGTTGGTGCTGGAGTTGCTTTCCCCTGCCCAAAGGCCGCTGCAAATCACGCGTGATTTGAGCGCCTTCTGGAAAGGAGCGTACCGTGAGGTGCAAAAAGAGATGAAAGGGCGTTATCCCAAACATGTCTGGCCGGACGACCCGGCAAACACCGCACCGACGCGACGAACGAAAAAGTATTCGTGAAGACCAAAGCAAATTTGAGAGATATCTTCTTCTGTCTTGCAACAGAAGAACAGAAAATCGGGCTTTTGCGCCTGAATATTGCGGAGAAAAAGCATGGCCGGGAATGACCGCGAGCCAATTGGACGCAAAGGGAAACCGACGCGTCCGGTCAAACAAAAGGTAAGCCGTCGTCGTTACGAAGATGACGATGATTACGACGATTATGATGACTATGAGGATGAAGAACCGATGCCGCGCAAAGGTAAGGGCAAAGGCAAAGGGCGTAAGCCTCGTGGCAAACGCGGCTGGCTATGGCTGCTGCTAAAACTGGCTATCGTTTTTGCCGTGCTGATCGCCATTTACGGCGTTTATCTCGATCAAAAAATTCGCAGCCGTATTGATGGCAAGGTCTGGCAATTGCCCGCGGCAGTTTATGGTCGAATGGTCAACCTTGAGCCAGACATGACCATCAGCAAGAACGAGATGGTGAAGCTGCTGGAGGCGACCCAGTATCGCCAGGTGTCGAAAATGACCCGTCCTGGTGAGTTTACCGTACAGGCCAACAGCATTGAGATGATCCGCCGTCCGTTTGATTTCCCGGACAGCAAAGAAGGGCAGGTGCGCGCGCGTCTGACCTTTGATGGCGATCATCTGGCGACGATAGTCAATATGGAGAACAACCGTCAGTTCGGTTTCTTCCGTCTTGATCCGCGCCTGATCACCATGATCTCTTCGCCAAACGGTGAGCAGCGTCTGTTTGTGCCGCGCAGTGGTTTCCCGGATTTGCTGGTGGATACTTTGCTGGCGACAGAAGACCGTCATTTCTACGAGCATGATGGGATCAGTCTCTACTCAATCGGACGTGCGGTGCTGGCAAACCTGACTGCCGGACGCACGGTGCAGGGGGCGAGTACGCTGACGCAACAGTTGGTTAAAAACCTGTTTCTCTCCAGCGAGCGTTCTTACTGGCGTAAAGCGAACGAAGCCTACATGGCGCTGATCATGGACGCGCGTTACAGCAAAGACCGTATTCTTGAGCTGTATATGAACGAGGTGTATCTCGGTCAGAGCGGCGACAACGAAATCCGCGGCTTCCCGCTGGCGAGCTTGTATTACTTTGGTCGCCCGGTAGAAGAATTGAGCCTCGATCAGCAGGCGCTGTTGGTGGGTATGGTGAAAGGGGCGTCCATCTACAACCCGTGGCGTAACCCGAAACTGGCGCTGGAGCGACGTAACCTGGTACTACGTTTGCTGCAACAGCAACAAATTATTGATCAAGAACTCTATGACATGTTGAGTGCACGTCCGCTGGGTGTTCAGCCGCGCGGTGGGGTGATCTCTCCTCAGCCAGCCTTTATGCAGCTGGTGCGTCAGGAGCTGCAGGCGAAATTAGGCGATAAGGTAAAAGATCTCTCCGGCGTGAAGATCTTCACTACCTTTGACTCGGTGGCCCAGGACGCGGCAGAAAAAGCCGCCGTGGAAGGCATTCCGGCACTGAAGAAACAGCGTAAGTTGAGCGATCTTGAAACCGCGATTGTGGTTGTTGACCGCTTTAGCGGTGAAGTTCGTGCGATGGTCGGTGGCTCTGAGCCGCAGTTTGCGGGCTACAACCGTGCGATGCAGGCGCGTCGTTCGATTGGTTCCCTTGCAAAACCAGCGACTTATCTAACGGCCTTAAGCCAGCCGAAAATCTATCGTTTGAATACGTGGATTGCCGATGCGCCAATCGCGCTGCGTCAGCCGAATGGCCAGGTCTGGTCACCGCAGAACGATGATCGTCGTTATAGCGAAAGTGGCAGGGTGATGCTGGTAGATGCGTTGACCCGTTCGATGAACGTGCCAACGGTGAATCTGGGCATGGCGTTGGGGCTGCCTGCGGTTACGGATACCTGGATCAAACTGGGTGTGCCGAAAGATCAACTGAATCCAGTTCCAGCAATGTTGTTGGGGGCGTTGAACTTAACGCCAATCGAAGTGGCGCAGGCCTTCCAGACTATCGCCAGCGGTGGTAATCGTGCTCCGCTTTCCGCGCTACGTTCAGTCATCGCAGAAGACGGCAAGGTGTTGTATCAGAGCTTCCCGCAGGCAGAACGCGCTGTTCCGGCGCAGGCGGCGTATCTGACACTATGGACCATGCAGCAGGTTGTACAACGCGGTACGGGACGTCAGCTTGGGGCAAAATACCCGAACCTGCATCTGGCAGGGAAAACAGGGACTACCAACAATAACGTAGATACCTGGTTTGCGGGCATTGATGGGAGCACGGTGACCATCACCTGGGTCGGCCGTGATAACAACCAGCCGACCAAACTGTATGGTGCCAGCGGGGCAATGTCGATTTATCAGCGTTATCTGGCTAACCAGACGCCAACACCGCTGAATCTTGTTCCGCCGGAAGATATTGCAGATATGGGCGTGGACTACGACGGCAACTTTGTTTGCAGCGGTGGTATGCGTGTCTTGCCAGTCTGGACCAGCGATCCGCAATCGCTGTGCCAGCAGAGTGAGATGCAGCAGCAACCGTCAGGCAATCCGTTTGATCAGTCTTCTCAGCCGCAGCAACAGCAACCTGCTCAACAGGAGCAAAAAGACAGCGACGGCGTGGCTGGCTGGATCAAGGAGATGTTTGGTAGTAATTAATATCGTAATCGCTCTCCGCTTATGCGGAGAGCGTAATGAAATCATTTAGATAAACCAAATAAATATTTATTTAATGAATATACGACCATTAATATATATTTTGGGTTTATGTTATATTTTATTACCTTAAACTCTTAAAATAAAAACAAAAACAACACTTTAAAATTCATGTGGTTATTGTTTTATTACTGCAGTTTGTATAGACAGGCTATGTGTTTTTTGTTCTAATCTAAAAATAATATTATTTGGTGGATATATTTCTAATATCAATATTTATCAAGCCCTGACCAGTCGCTCTGGAATGGAATCATGTGTATTACCTCATAATTAAGGGATTTTTATGAATAAAAAATTGCTTTCTCTGTTAGTGTCAGGAAGTCTCATCGCTGTAGTAAGTACCAGTGTATTTGCTACAGATACCGGAGTGGTTAACTTTAACGGTAAAATTGTTGCCGATACTTGCGAAATTAATGTAAACGAGTCTGCCAGTACAACAGGGACAGTCACTTTTGCAGATACTTACCCAGCGGACTATTCTGGAGACGGTAGTATTGGAACGTCAAAAGATTTTAAAATTGAATTAATAAAATGCGATCCGTTGGTGGACAAACTAAACCTGACATTTTCTGGAACGACAACGGATGCAGGTTTCCTGCGTCTGGAAAATAGCGAAGCTGGGGCTGGCAGTGCAACAAATGTGGGTATTACGGTGACAAATAAAAATGGCGGTGCTAACGATGTGAAATTTGATGGTTCAGTTCCCGATGCATCCACTGATGTTGATAATGCCGGGAGCATTACTCCAACAATATTCAATTACACCGCCAATGTTATTCAGGTTGGTAATAACGCGCCGACTGCGGGTAAGTATGCCTCATCTGCGACGTTCGAAGTATTTTATCGCTAATATTCATAGTGTTTGAAAGGACTGTTTGACCACGGAGGGTTATTTATGTCAGTTTTTTCTCGAGTTTGTTTAGGTTTTACGTTTCTTCTTACGGCATTGCAAGTTCAGGCAAGTATTGTTCTTGGCGGTACACGTATTATCTATCCTTCAAATCAAAATGAAGTTCAAATCACATTAAAAAATAAAGATGCATATGCACGCTATTTGGTGCAAAGCTGGGTGAGTAATATTGATGGCTCTAAAGCCCCCTTTCTCATTACGCCTCCAGTTTATAAACTTGAAGAAAATCGGCAAACATTACTCCATATTGTATTTACAGGTGATAAAAACAAACTTCCTCAGGATAGGGAAAGTTTGTTTCTGGCAAACATAAAATCTGTTTCTGCGATGCCAGAAGAACTAAAAGATAGAAATACCTTGCAATTTGCAATGAAAGCCCGGCTTAAATTATTTTGGCGGCCAGCTTCTTTGGATAATAGTGATGCTCTCACTGCATGGGAAAAACTTAAGTTCCATAAAGAAGCGGGGAAGCTCATAGTAAAAAATCCAACGCCTTTTTATATTTCATTCAGTGATCTGACAGTATCGGGAAAAAATATTGTTCCCACCGAGAGCAAATCTGAACCTGGCGCATTATTGATGATGGTAGGACCATTTTCTGAGCAGCGGTTTAGTCTTCCTGTCGGAGCGGGAAGTATTGTTGAATGGTCGGTGATAACTGACTACGGTTCAAGTTCTGGGAAACGACAACAAAAGTTATAAATCACCGAAGTGTATTACTATAAATAACCGATCTGTATTTATAATATTACGGGCGCAAGGGAATTTATGCTGCTACCATTGCATCGCACATTTGTCTTAACTGGGATAACATTTGCATTATCGGCAGTGTATTCATTGAGCTATGCACGAGATGAATTTAACCTTCGTATCCTGGAGCTGGATAGCCCACTTGAAAATACACAAGTGCTGGAGGATTTTGTTAATAATAATAACTTAACTCCGGGAGTATATCTTACCTCTGTTATGTGGGGGCAAGAGTATCTTGATAAGAGAAATATTACCTTCATTCTGTCTTCGGATAAAAAAAGGCTCATCCCTCGTTTTACAAAGGCGGATCTCCGTGAGTTCGGTCTTAAAGTTGACGACATTCCCGCGTTACAAGTAATGGATGATGACACTGAGTTTGGTGATATTGCTCAGATTATTGATGGCGCACGTTATGATTTCCAGTTAGACAGCCAAACGCTGTGTCTGCGGATCCCGCAAATCTATCAGAATGCGCGGGCCGCAGGGAGTATTTCACCGAAATACTGGAGTGATGGTGAGAGTGCGGTTTGGTTAAGTTATTACGCCAGTGGTTCCCGGCAAAACAGTGATGGCGATAACCTGAATTCAAATTGGTTGAATTTAAATTCAGGGATTAATTTAGGCGTATGGCGGCTACGAAATAATACCGTTTACAGTGACTCCAGTTGGGAGTCGATCAGCACCAGTTTGCAACGCGATATCAAAGCATTAAGAAGCCAGATGGAAGTCGGGCAGACGTTCACAAATGGCGATCTTTTTGACAGTGTGCAGATGACAGGTATAAAGCTTGAAACGGACACCAGTATGCTGCCTGACAGCGAACAAGGCTTTGCGCCAGTGGTTCGTGGTATTGCCAACAGCGATGCACAAGTTGTGATTAAACAAAACGGCTATGTTATTTACCAAACGTGGGTATCGGCAGGGCCATTTGAAATTAAAGACTTAAGCCAGGTAACGGCGGGGGCCGATCTGGAAGTCACCATCAAAGAAACCAACGGGCAAGAACACAGTTTTATTCAGGCCAGTTCAACGGTTCCAATTCTACAGCGAGAAGGCGCATTAAAATATAGTCTTGCAACTGGAAAATACCGTGACAACGATAATCATGCTGAGACACCTGTTTTTGGTGTTGCAACCGCGATATATGGCTTGCCCTATGGAATAACGATTTATGGCGGCATACTTGGTGCCTCAATTTATCATTCTGGTGTGACAGGGATTGGCGCTGATTTAGGCCGTCTGGGGTCGGTATCTGTTGATATCACCGCAGCAGAAACGAAGTTTGATGATGGGCGTGATGATGCTACAGGACTGTCATGGCGTGCACAGTATGCGAAAGATTTTCCAGACACTGATACGACAGTAACTCTGGCAAGTTATCGTTATTCTACATCACAATTTTACACTTTCCAGGAAGCACTTGATCAACGTGATACACCTGATGACAAGGGTATTTACAGTTATCGACAGACAAATAATCGGCGTAATCGTTTACAAATTAATCTTTCACAAAATATTGGTCGTTGGGGCTCGGTCTACCTTAACGGTTATCAACAGGATTATTGGGGAATGCATGGGGCCGAACGCAGTATAGGAATGGGATACAGTACGACCTGGAGTAACATTAATTGGTCTGTTAATTACACACTAACGAAAACGCCAGGAATGGCTGGTGAGCAGCAATTTTCATTAACACTCAATATTCCTCTCTCTCGCTGGCTGCCAGATTCATGGGCGATGTATAACGTAAACCGTTCCGATAAAAGTAATACATCACATCAATTGGGAATTGGCGGTACTGCTCTGCAAGATAACAACCTGAGTTATAATTTACAGCAAAGTTATACTGATAATAATGTGGGTTATGATGCCAGCATGAATGGACGTTATCGTAGCTCAGTGGGGGAATTCGGTCTGGGATATAGCTATGATAAAAATAGTCGTCAGTGGAATTACAGTGCGCAAGGTGCGGTGGTTGCTCATGCTCATGGAGTAACATTGGGGCAATCAGTGCAGGATTCATTCGCGATCGTGCATATTAATGAGGGTGCCAATGTAAAAGTACAAAATGCGCAAGGCGTTTATACTGATTATTGGGGAAACGCGATTGTTCCCAATATGACGAATTATCGACATAACGCTATTACTGTGAATACACAGGGGCACGATAGTCTTGATATTTCTGATGCCACACAAGATGTTATTCCTTCGAAAGGGGCTGTTGTTGGTGTCGATTTTGATGCACGTAGCGGAATACGAGCCTTGTTGACATTAGTCCATAATAAAGAACGCGTACCCTTTGGGGCATTGCTGACATTAGGGAATAGTACAGCGATTGTTGGTGAAGATGGGGAGGTTTATATTACTGGTGTGCAAGAATCAATGACATTTACGGTACAGTGGGGAAAAGAGATTAACCAGCAATGTACAGGAGTTGTCACAGTGCCAGAAAAATACACCACGGGTATCTATAAAGCCACAATGGATTGCCGATAACAAATAAGACAGGAAAAAATAATGAAGCCAGGATTCGTCTCTTATATACGAACATTATTGACCATAATATTTCTTAGCTGGGGCGTCATTCCTGAGGTTTTCGCCGGTTGTAACATTTCTGGAAATGGAGGAAATCCGGCAACAGTACAATTCTCCGTGCCTGCGTTGGTTGTTAATAGCGATGCCGTTCCTGGAACGATTATTGCGACAGTAAATGCGAACAGTCCGTCAATTTCAGTTTCCTGTACGGCAAATGGTGAGATCTGGCAAGGATATACCGTATTGACAAACGGTGATATGCGTACTGATAACCCACTTAACAATGTGTTTCAGACTAATGTGCCAGGAATCGGTTTTCGCGCGGCGTGGGCGAATAACACCAGTGCGCAACTCACCGCCGGATATTTAATGACGCCCTGGCATAAAGGCTCGTCAACAGTGATTAAAGGATATGGTTATCCGATTACAATACATGCAGCTATTCAGTTTATTGTCACAGGACCTGTCGGTAATGGGACCATTGATACCAGCAAACTGGTTGCTGACTGGAAGTATGACAATCGTGTTATTGGAGAGCTTCGTTTTAGTTCTGTTCCGGTCAATATTCAACCGGGCACATGCGACCTTATAGAAAAAAATATTACCGTTCCACTCAATGATATTGGCACAGATGATTTTGATGTTAACAATGTGTCACCTGTAGTTTCCGATGATCGGTTTAAAATTCAGATTGAAAAATGTTCTCAGGATGTAAAAGTTGATTACCGCTTTACTTCATCAGGTTCTACTGGAGTAACGGGTAATAATATTCTTAATATTGAGTCTGGTTCAGGAATGGCGGAAGGAGTTGGTCTGCAGATCCTCGATAGTAATAACAATGTGATGGTATTTGATACAGACTATACACCTGTTCAAAAAACGACGTTAAATCAAAATGTTACTATTCCGTTAAAAGCACGCTACATCAAAATGGGTAGCGTCAAAAGTGGTCGGGTTAATTCTGTTGCCACCTTCGAAGTGTATTACCGATAAGCTTTTCCCTTTGCCATAAATGTTAATTTTTGGTAATGGAATTTTTATGGTTTACGGTGCAAAGATTAACATTTTTGATTCATCTGATTGATTCTCGCCCCTTCATGGACGCACAGAGCGTATATCACTTGCGAACCCGCCAGCGTTTCGAATATTATCGCATCTTTATAATAATCATTCTCGTTTACGTTATCATTCACTTTCATCAGAGATATACCAATGGCGCGTTCCAAAACTGCTCAGCCAAAACACTCACTGCGTAAAATCGCAGTTGTAGTAGCCACAGCGGTTAGCGGCATGTCTGTTTATGCACAGGCAGCGGTTGAACCGAAAGAAGACACTATCACCGTTACCGCTGCACCTGCGCCGCAAGAAAGCGCATGGGGGCCAGCTGCAACTATTGCGGCGCGACAGTCCGCTACCGGCACTAAAACTGATACGCCGATTCAAAAAGTACCTCAATCTATTTCTGTCGTCACCGCTGAAGAGATGGCACTGCATCAGCCTAAGTCGGTGAAAGAAGCGCTTAGCTATACCCCTGGCGTTGCTGTGGGAACCCGTGGCGCATCTAATACTTATGATTACCTGATCATCCGCGGATTTGCGGCAGACGGCCAAAGCCAGAACAACTATCTGAATGGCCTGAAGATGCAGGGCAACTTCTATAACGATGCGGTTATTGACCCATATATGCTGGAGCGCGCTGAAATCATGCGTGGCCCGGTTTCCGTGCTGTATGGGAAAAGCAGCCCAGGCGGCCTGTTGAACATGGTCAGCAAGCGCCCGACCACTGAACCGTTGAAAGAAGTTCAGTTTAAGGCCGGGACTGACAGCCTATTCCAGACTGGTTTTGACTTCAGCGATGCGCTGGATGATGACGGCGTTTACTCTTATCGCCTGACCGGCCTTGCGCGTTCTGCGAATGCCCAGCAGAAGGGGGCTGAAGAGCAGCGTTATGCTATTGCTCCAGCGTTTACCTGGCGTCCGAATGATAAAACCAATTTCACTTTCCTTTCTTACTTCCAGAACGAGCCGGAAACCGGTTATTACGGCTGGTTGCCGAAAGAGGGGACTGTCGAACCGCTGCCAAACGGTAAGCGTCTGCCGACCGACTTTAACGAAGGCGCGAAGAACAACACCTATTCTCGTAACGAGAAGATGATTGGTTATAGCTTCGACCACGAATTTAACGACACCTTTACTGTGCGTCAGAACCTGCGCTTTGCACAAAATAAAGTCTCGCAAAAGAGCGTATATGGCTACGGCATGTGCTCAGACCCGCTCTATTCTTCAAACCCCTCTTCGAGTCCATGTGCTAACGTGCCGCAGTCTCAATGGGGCCATACACTGACTCGTCAGTACGTTATCGATAATGAGAAGTTAGAAAACTTCTCTGTTGATACTCAGTTGCAAAGCAAATTCGCAACCGGTTCAGTGGATCACACTCTGCTGACTGGCGTTGACTTTATGCGTATGCGTAATGACATCGATTCCTGGTTTGGTTATGCCGGTTCAGTTGCACCATCTGATATCTATAATTTAGACCGTAGTGACTTTGATTTTGGCGCTCACCCGAATCCGTCTGGTCCATACCGCGTTCTGCTGAAACAGAAACAAACCGGCCTGTATGTTCAGGATCAGGCGCAGTGGGATAAAGTGCTGGTTACGCTTGGCGGTCGCTATGACTGGGCCGATCAGTCATCTTTCAACCGTGATTACGGTAATAAATCTGAACGTGACGACAAAGAGTTCACCTGGCGTGGTGGTGTAAACTACCTGTTCGACAACGGCGTAACGCCTTACTTCAGCTACAGTGAATCATTTGAACCCGCTTCACAGACTGATGCGAACGGCGATCTGTTTGCACCTTCGAAAGGCAAACAGTATGAAGTCGGCGTGAAATATGTGCCAGAAGATCGCCCAATTGTGGTGACTGGCGCACTGTATCAGCTTACCAAAACTAATAACCTGATGGCGGATCCGAACGGTTCACTGTTCTCGGTTGAAGGCGGTGAGATTCGTGCGCGTGGCGTAGAGCTGGAAGCGAAAGCGGCACTGTCGGCGAGTGTTAACTTGGTTGGTTCTTACACCTATACTGACGCGGAATACACCACTGACACCAACTACAAAGGAAATACGCCTGCACAGGTGCCAAAACACATGGCTTCGCTGTGGGCTGACTATACCTTCTTTGACGGTCCGCTTTCAGGTCTGACGCTGGGCACCGGTGGTCGTTATACTGGCTCCAGCTATGGTGATCCGGCTAACTCCTTTAAAGTGGGAAGTTATACGGTCGTGGATGCGTTAGTGCGTTATGATCTGGCGCGAGTCGGCATGGCGGGCTCCAACGTGGCGCTGCATGTCAACAACCTGTTCGATCGTGAATACGTCGCCAGCTGCTTTAACACTTATGGTTGCTTCTGGGGCGCAGAACGTCAGGTCGTTGCAACCGCAACCTTCCGTTTCTAATTTCTCTTTTTGGGGCACGGATTTCCGTGCCCGTTTCACAAGTTGGCTGTTATGCAGGAATACACGAATCATTCCGATACCACTTTTGCACTGCGTAATATCTCCTTTCGTGTGCCCGGGCGCACGCTTTTGCATCCGCTGTCGTTAACCTTTCCTGCCGGGAAAGTGACCGGTCTGATTGGTCACAACGGTTCTGGTAAATCCACTCTGCTCAAAATGCTTGGTCGTCACCAGCCACCGTCGGAAGGGGAGATTCTTATTGATGCCCAACCGCTGGAAAGCTGGAGCAGCAAAGCGTTTGCCCGCAAAGTGGCTTATTTGCCGCAGCAGCTTCCTCCGGCAGAAGGGATGACCGTGCGTGAACTGGTGGCGATTGGTCGTTACCCGTGGCATGGCGCGCTGGGGCGCTTTGGTGTTGCAGATCGCGAAAAGGTCGAGGAAGCTATCTCGCTGGTTGGCTTAAAACCGCTGGCGCATCGGCTGGTCGATAGCCTTTCTGGCGGCGAACGTCAGCGGGCGTGGATCGCCATGCTGGTGGCGCAGGATAGCCGCTGTCTGTTGCTCGACGAACCGACTTCGGCGCTGGATATCGCCCACCAGGTTGATGTACTGGCGCTGGTGCATCGTTTAAGTCAGGAGCGTGGCCTGACGGTCATTGCCGTGCTGCACGATATCAATATGGCGGCGCGCTACTGTGATTATCTGGTCGCCCTACGCGGCGGTGAAATGATTGCTCAGGGAACGCCTGCGGAAATTATGCGCGGCGAAACCCTCGAAATGATTTATGGCATCCCGATGGGTATTCTGCCGCATCCGGCGGGTGCTGCACCTGTGAGTTTTGTTTATTGATGAGCGGCTTACCTCTTATTTCGCGCCGCCGACTGTTAACGGCGATGGCGCTTTCTCCGTTGTTATGGCAGATGAATACCGCCCACGCGGCGGTTATTGATCCCAATCGTATTGTGGCACTGGAGTGGTTGCCGGTGGAGTTACTGCTGGCGCTCGGCATCGTGCCTTACGGCGTGGCGGACACCATCAACTATCGCCTGTGGGTCAGCGAACCGCCATTGCCGGACTCAGTGATTGACGTTGGTTTGCGTACAGAACCCAACCTTGAACTGCTGACCGAAATGAAACCGTCGTTTATGGTCTGGTCTGCAGGATATGGCCCTTCACCAGAAATGCTGGCACGTATTGCGCCGGGGCGCGGATTTAACTTCAGCGACGGCAAACAGCCACTGGCGATGGCGCGTAAATCACTGACGGAAATGGCAGATTTACTTAACCTGCAAAGCGCAGCGGAAACGCATTTAGCGCACTATGAAGACTTTATCCGCAGCATGAAACCCCGCTTTGTGAAGCGTGGTGCACGCCCGTTATTGCTGACGACGCTTATCGATCCGCGCCATATGTTGGTCTTCGGTCCAAACAGCTTGTTCCAGGAAATTCTCGATGAGTACGGCATCCCAAATGCCTGGCAAGGGGAAACCAACTTCTGGGGCAGTACCGCCGTCAGTATCGATCGTCTGGCAGCGTATAAAGACGTTGATGTGCTCTGTTTTGATCACGACAACAGCAAAGACATGGATGCGCTAATGGCAACCCCGCTGTGGCAGGCCATGCCGTTTGTCCGCGCCGGACGCTTTCAGCGCGTACCTGCAGTTTGGTTCTATGGTGCGACGCTTTCTGCAATGCACTTTGTGCGTATTCTGGATAACGCCATCGGAGGTAAAGCGTGAGTAAACGAATTGCGCTTTTTCCGGTGTTATTGCTGGCGCTGCTGGTGGTTGCTGCTGCGGCGTTGACCTGGATGAACTTCTCGCAGGCGCTGCCGCGCAGCCAGTGGGCGCAGGCCGCCTGGTCGCCGGATATTGACGTCATCGAGCAGATGATTTTTCACTACAGCTTGTTGCCGCGTCTGGCGATTTCGCTGCTGGTGGGCGCGGGCCTGGGGATGGTGGGCGTGCTGTTTCAGCAAGTGCTGCGTAACCCGCTGGCGGAACCGACGACGTTGGGTGTTGCAACAGGCGCGCAACTGGGGATTACCGTCACCACGCTCTGGGCGATCCCCGGCGCGATGGCGAGCCAGTTTGCTGCGCTGGCAGGGGCTTGTGTTGTTGGCTTAATCGTCTTTGGCGTCGCGTGGGGGAAACGGCTTTCGCCGGTAACGCTGATCCTCGCGGGGCTGGTAGTGAGCCTTTATTGCGGCGCAATCAATCAGTTACTGGTTATCTTCCATCATGACCAACTGCAAAGCATGTTCCTGTGGAGCACCGGAACGCTGACGCAAACCGACTGGGGCGGCGTTGAGCGTTTATGGCCGCAGCTGCTGGGCGGCGTGATGCTGACGTTATTGCTACTTCGCCCGTTAACTCTGATGGGGCTTGATGATGGCGTGGCGCGCAATCTCGGGCTGGCCTTGTCGCTCGCTCGTCTGGCGGCGTTGTCGCTGGCGATTGTCATCAGTGCGCTGCTGGTGAACGCGGTGGGGATTATCGGCTTTATCGGTTTGTTCGCGCCACTGCTGGCGAAAATGCTGGGGGCGCGGCGTTTGTTGCCACGGTTGATGCTGGCATCGCTGATTGGTGCGTTAATTCTGTGGCTTTCTGATCAAATCATCCTCTGGCTGACTCGCGTGTGGATGGAAGTGTCTACCGGTTCGGTCACTGCGTTGATCGGTGCGCCGCTGCTACTGTGGCTGCTGCCGCGTTTACGCAGCATTAGCGCGCCGGATATGAAGGTCAACGATCGTGTCGCGACTGAACGCCAACACGTGCTGGCGTTTGCTCTCGCGGGCGGCGTGCTGCTGTTGATGGCTGTGGTGGTGGCGCTGTCGTTTGGTCGTGATGCGCACGGCTGGACGTGGGCGAGCGGGGCGTTGCTCGAGGATTTGATGCCCTGGCGCTGGCCGCGAATTATGGCGGCGCTGTTTGCGGGTGTCATGCTGGCGGTGGCGGGCTGTATTATTCAGCGGCTGACCGGAAACCCGATGGCAAGCCCGGAAGTGCTGGGGATTAGCTCCGGCGCGGCGTTTGGCGTGGTGTTAATGCTGTTTCTGGTGCCGGGTAATGCCTTTGGCTGGCTGTTACCCACAGGCAGTCTCGGGGCGGCGGTGACGCTGTTGATCATTATGATCGCCGCCGGACGCGGTGGATTTTCCCCACACCGCATGTTACTGGCGGGGATGGCGTTAAGTACCGCGTTCACCATGCTTTTGATGATGTTGCAGGCAAGTGGTGACCCGCGAATGGCGCAAGTTCTGACCTGGATTTCCGGTTCGACCTACAACGCGACCGATGCGCAGGTCTGGCGTACTGGAATTGTGATGGTGATTTTGCTGGCGATTACCCCGCTGTGCCGCCGCTGGCTGACCATTTTACCGCTGGGTGGTGATACCGCACGAGCCGTGGGGATGGCGCTGACGCCGACGCGAATTGCGCTGCTGCTGTTAGCGGCTTGCCTGACGGCGACCGCGACAATGACCATTGGTCCGTTGAGTTTTGTTGGTTTAATGGCACCGCATATTGCGCGGATGATGGGCTTTCGACGGACGATGCCACACATCGTAATTTCGGCGCTGGTGGGAGGATTACTGCTGGTGTTCGCTGACTGGTGTGGGCGGATGGTATTGTTTCCATTCCAGATCCCAGCGGGGCTGCTGTCGACCTTTATCGGCGCGCCATATTTTATCTATTTGTTGAGAAAGCAGAGCCGTTAATAGGATGCCTCGCCCGGTGGGCGAGGCAAAATCATCACAACTTCGCAAACACCCGACGTGCAGCATCGATGGTGTTATTGATATCTTCCATGCTGTGCGCCACAGACATAAAGCCCGCTTCAAACGCTGACGGTGCCAGATAAACACCTTCGTCCAGCATCATATGGAAGAAACGTTTAAAGCGTTCCACGTCACAGGACATCACATCCTGGTAGCATGTCACGGACTCGGCGTCGGTAAAGAAAATACCGAACATGCCGCCAACGTGGTTTACCACCAGCGGAATTCCGGCTTCTTCTGCCGCTTCCCGCAGACCTTCTGCCAGACGTGTTGTCAGCTCATCCAGCGTCTCGTGAACGCCCGGCTGTGCGACTTCATTCAGACAGGCGAAACCAGCAGCCATCGCAATCGGGTTACCGGAAAGCGTACCCGCCTGATAGACCGGACCGGTCGGGGCCAGCGCATCCATTACATCACGACGACCACCGAATGCGCCTACCGGCATTCCACCGCCGATGATTTTGCCGAGGCAGGTGAGATCCGGTTCCACACCGTAATAATCCTGTGCGCCAGCTAGCGCTACGCGGAAACCGGTCATCACTTCATCGATGATCAGCAACGCGCCAAATTCGTCGCACAGCGCGCGCAGACCTGGCAGGAACTCTGGCAGCGGTGGCACGCAGTTCATATTGCCTGCCACCGGCTCGACGATAATACAGGCAATCTCTTGCGGGTATTGCTCAAACGCGGCGCGTACAGAGGCCAGATCGTTATAAGTACAGGTTAAGGTATGTTTGGCGAAATCTGCCGGAACACCCGGCGAATTTGGCTGGCCTAACGTGAGTGCGCCAGAACCGGCTTTCACCAGCAAGCAGTCAGCGTGACCGTGGTAACAACCTTCAAATTTAATAATTTTGTCGCGACCGGTAAAACCACGGGCCAGGCGGATGGCGCTCATCGTCGCCTCGGTGCCGGAGTTCACCATGCGCACCATATCCATGGTCGGGACCAGTTCGGTCACCAGTTGCGCCATTTTCACTTCCATTTCGGTTGGTGCACCAAAGCTTAAACCACGCTCGGCGGCTTCAATCACGGCATTGCGGATCGCCGGATGGTTATGGCCCAGCACCATCGGCCCCCAGGAACCGACATAATCGATATAGGCTTTGCCATCAACATCGTACAGATAAGCGCCGTCCGCTTTTTCGATAAACAGTGGAGTGCCGCCCACGCCAGTAAAGGCGCGAACAGGGGAGTTCACGCCGCCAGGGATCAGCTCGCGCGCTGCGCTGTAAAGATTTTCAGACTTACTCATGGAGGGTTCCTGATTCGTAGAAAAAGTGAATGGCTGCTATTCTATGTTATTCATAACAAGTTAAATACTCGTCAAACATCAGGCTGCTTGTACTGGTGCAATCCTGATTTCTTAGAGTATAAAAGTTTTGTGCATTTGAAACATTACGCTTTGCAAAGGATTTTCATGGAACGTGCGAGTAAAATGCCGTCATCTTATTTGTATGACCAATAAGTGATCATTGGATGAAAACTGATACTCCCTCTTTAGAAACACCGCAGGCCGCGCGCCTGCGACGCAGACAACTGATTCGCCAACTTCTTGAGCGCGATAAAACCCCGTTAGCCATTTTGTTTATGGCGGCAGTCGTCGGCACGCTTGTCGGGCTGGCTGCGGTTGCTTTTGACAAAGGTGTCGCCTGGTTGCAGAACCAACGTATGGGGGCACTGGTACATACTGCTGATAATTATCCGCTTCTGTTAACCGTCGCTTTTCTCTGTTCGGCGGTGCTGGCGATGTTCGGCTACTTTTTGGTGCGCAAATACGCGCCGGAAGCAGGTGGTTCGGGGATCCCGGAAATTGAAGGGGCGCTGGAAGATCAACGTCCTGTTCGCTGGTGGCGTGTGTTGCCGGTGAAATTCTTTGGTGGGCTGGGGACACTCGGCGGAGGCATGGTGTTGGGGCGCGAAGGGCCAACCGTGCAGATAGGCGGCAATATCGGGCGGATGGTACTCGATGTTTTCCGCCTGAAAGGTGACGAAGCTCGTCATACGCTACTGGCAACCGGTGCTGCTGCGGGGCTGGCTGCGGCCTTTAACGCGCCGCTGGCGGGTATTTTGTTTATTATCGAAGAGATGCGTCCGCAGTTTCGCTATACGTTAATTTCGATTAAAGCGGTATTTATTGGCGTCATTATGTCGACCATTATGTACCGGATTTTTAATCATGAAGTTGCGTTGATTGACGTCGGTAAACTTTCTGATGCGCCGCTTAATACGCTGTGGCTTTATCTGATCCTCGGTATTATTTTTGGCATTTTCGGCCCTATTTTTAATAAATGGGTGCTGGGGATGCAGGATTTGCTGCACCGTGTGCACGGTGGCAATATTACCAAATGGGTACTGATGGGCGGTGCGATTGGCGGTTTGTGTGGATTGCTGGGGTTTGTGGCACCAGCAACTTCGGGCGGCGGTTTTAACCTGATTCCTATCGCTACCGCGGGGAATTTCAGCATGGGAATGCTGGTGTTTATCTTCGTCGCGCGGGTCATTACCACCTTACTCTGCTTCTCTTCCGGCGCGCCGGGCGGTATTTTTGCCCCGATGCTGGCGCTGGGTACTGTGCTGGGAACCGCTTTCGGAATGGTTGCCGTTGAGTTGTTTCCGCAATATCACCTTGAGGCGGGGACGTTTGCTATTGCCGGAATGGGGGCGTTACTGGCGGCATCTATTCGCGCGCCGTTAACGGGGATCATTCTGGTTCTGGAAATGACCGATAACTACCAGCTCATTTTGCCAATGATTATTACCGGTCTTGGCGCAACACTATTAGCACAATTTACCGGTGGGAAACCGCTATACTCGGCGATTCTTGCGCGCACGCTGGCAAAACAGGAAGCTGAGCAACTGGCGCGAAGCAAGGCCGCATCAGCCAGCGAGAATACTTGAACGAAATACCAGGGTATTAGATAATGGCGATTATTATTGGGTTAGAATTTGCCCAATTGCCGATGTCGTTTGGAGCAAAATATGAGTGATGACGTAGCACTGCCGCTGGAGTTTACCGACGCAGCAGCCAACAAAGTTAAAAGCCTGATCGCTGACGAAGATAACCCGAATCTGAAATTACGCGTGTATATCACCGGTGGCGGTTGCAGCGGCTTCCAGTATGGTTTCACCTTTGATGATCAGGTGAACGAAGGCGATATGACCATCGAAAAACAGGGCGTTGGCCTGGTGGTTGATCCGATGAGCCTGCAATATCTGGTCGGCGGTTCCGTTGACTATACCGAAGGTCTGGAAGGTTCTCGTTTCATCGTGACCAACCCGAACGCGAAAAGCACCTGCGGTTGCGGTTCTTCCTTTAGTATCTAATCTGCTGTTCATGTGCCGGATAAACTATCCGGCACATCTCCTCTCTTCAACGACCATTCTCATCCAGCGCAAACGTCGGTAGCTTAAGATGCCAACGAATAGCCGCCAGCCGAATCAATAGCGTCACGACCATGCCCATCATACTGGCTGTTTCCAGTGGTACGGAAAATGTGTAATAAGCCGTAGCGTGGACAATACCGCCGATAATACAGGCAGTTGCGTAGATTTCTGTACGTAAAATCATGGGGATTTCGCGGGCCAGTACATCACGAATGATTCCGCCGCCAACGCCAGTAATGACGCCCATACAAACCGCGATTAACGGACCGGCTTCCGCATTAAAGGCTTTATTCACGCCAATGCCGACAAACACCGCCAGACCAACGGCGTCCAGCACCGGCAACATCCATTTTGGTAAGCGTCTTGGCTGGCGCACCAGCACGATGGTCAGCATGCTGGTGACCATTGCAACGACCAGATCGGTGGGATCTTTCACCCAAAATACCGGGCCGTGATCCAGCGCCATGTCGCGAATTGTTCCGCCGCCTACTGCGGTAACCACGCCCAATACCAGAACACCAAAAGGGTCCATACGCAATTTTCCGGCTAACAAAACGCCAGAGATAGCAAATACCGCTGTGCCGACTATATCCAGCCAATAGACGAGCATTGTTCAATCCCCACTGAGCACCTGAAAAGGTCAGGCACTAATCTACCTGTGAAAGCGCATTACAGAGCTGTTGTGCAGCGAGGATAATACGTGGGCTTGCACGTTCAAACCAGTCACTCGTGAGAGGAATAACGGGAATTTTGAGCTGTTCACCCCAGTATTGTTTGATTTTAGGAATTTGGTCCGGTCCGCCTGTAATGACAATCGCCTGTGGCGAGCGTGCTAACACCTGTTCGCGGCTAACTTGCGGCCAGGGAACCCGGCTGTCTTTAAAGATGTTTTCTCCGCCACAAACTTCGAGTACCTGGTTCTGAATCGACTCTTTTCCACTGGTAAATGGCGGATTAATGCCGAATTGCAGAAAAACACGTTTTTTAGGTTTATCAGCATATTGCGCTTTCAATTGCGCGTACTGATCCAGCAGGGATTGCGCGGCTTGTTCGGCCTTATCCGGTTGCGGACTCCAGGGGGCCAGTTGACGTAACGCATTGGCAATTTGTTCAATGCTTGTCGCATCGACCCACATCACTTTTATTCCCAGCGAAGCCAGCTGGTCAACCTGCCGCTCGGCATTACCTCCACGCCAGGCAATCACCAGATCGGGTTTCAGCGCGACAATGCGTTCCAGATTCATCCCCTGCCAGGTGGAAACCTGCTCAATCTTTTGCGCTTGTGGAGGATAGTCGGAATAGCTGCTGACCCCAACCGGCGTGATCCCGGCGGCAAAGGCAAGTTCAGTGTTGGCGGGAGAAAGCGTGATGACGCGCGGCGCGGCATTGAGCCACAGCGGCGCGAGAAAAGACAGGGCGACCAGCGCCCTGAACAGTGACTTAGCCATGTGCCAGTTTCTGCACCAGTGACTCAACCATCAGGCTGGACTGTTTAGCGGCAACAGCCAGGAACTCATCGAAGCTAAGATGAGACTGTTGATCGGCCACGTCGGAGATGGCGCGTACTACGACAAACGGGACGTTGAAATTGTGGCAGACATGGGCGATTGCCGTCGCTTCCATCTCTACAGCAATGGCCTGTGGGAAGTTGTGGCGGATTTTCGCCAGACCAACAGAACCGTTGATGAAAGCGTCGCCGCTAACAATCAGGCCACGTACAGCGTTAAGATTCAGTTCGGCAATGCAGGCCTCAGCGGCAGCGATCAGTTTATCGTCAGCTTTGAAGCCTGCCGGGCAGCCTGGTAACTGACCGTATTCATAACCAAATGCCGTGACATCCGCGTCGTGATAACGCGCTTCGTCCGAGACAACGATATCGCCCACTTTCAGCGTTGGTGCCAGGCCACCGGCAGAACCGGTGTTAATAATCACATCTGGCTTGCAGTGTTCCAACAGCAAAGTGGCACCCAGCGCCGCAGCGACTTTACCGATGCCCGATTTCAGAAGCGCAACCTCGGTTCCATTCAGTTGGCCGGTATAGATTTCGCAACCGCCCAGACTGATAGTTTGACGGTTTTCGATTTTGTCACGCAGCAGCGTAACTTCTTCTTCCATTGCACCAATGATGCCGATTTTCATAGATTTACTCGCGATAAGCCCGATTTGAAGGCATAGTTTACCATGCGCTTACGGGGAAGCGTATTTCTCACGCGGGAGAGGACATGGCACAGATTGATTTCCGAAAAAAAATAAACTGGCATCGTCGTTACCGTTCACCGCAGGGCGTTAAAACCGAACATGAGATTCTGCGGATCTTCGAGAGCGATCGCGGGCGTATCATCAACTCTCCGGCAATTCGTCGTCTGCAACAAAAGACCCAGGTTTTTCCACTGGAGCGCAATGCCGCCGTGCGCACGCGTCTTACCCACTCGATGGAAGTCCAGCAGGTGGGGCGTTATATCGCTAAAGAGATTTTAAGCCGCCTGAAAGAGCTTAAATTACTGGAGACGTATGGTCTCGATGAACTGACCGGGCCCTTTGAAAGCATTGTTGAGATGTCATGCCTGATGCACGATATCGGCAATCCGCCGTTTGGTCATTTTGGCGAAGCGGCGATAAATGACTGGTTTCGCCAGCGTTTGTACCCGGAAGATGCCGAAAGCCAGCCTCTGACTGACGATCGCTGCAGCGTGGCGGCACTACGTTTACGGGACGGGGAAGAACCGCTTAACGCGTTGCGGCGCAAGATTCGTCAGGACTTATGTCATTTTGAAGGTAACGCACAGGGTATTCGTTTGGTGCATACATTGATGCGGATGAATCTCACCTGGGCGCAGGTTGGCGGTATTTTAAAATATACCCGTCCGGCGTGGTGGCGTGGTGAAACGCCTGAGACACATCACTATTTAATGAAAAAGCCGGGCTATTATCTTTCCGAAGAAGCCTATATTGCCCGGTTGCGTAAAGAACTTAATTTGGCGCTTTACAGTCGTTTTCCGTTAACGTGGATTATGGAAGCTGCCGACGACATCTCCTATTGTGTGGCAGACCTTGAAGATGCGGTAGAGAAAAGGATATTTACCGTTGAGCAGCTTTATCATCATTTGCACGAGGCGTGGGGCCAGCATGAGAAAGGTTCGCTCTTTTCGCTGGTGGTTGAAAATGCCTGGGAAAAATCACGCTCAAATAGTTTAAGCCGCAGTACGGAAGATCAGTTTTTTATGTATTTACGGGTAAACACCCTAAATAAACTGGTACCCTACGCGGCACAACGATTTATTGATAATCTGCCTGCGATTTTCGCCGGAACGTTTAATCATGCATTATTGGAAGATGCCAGCGAATGCAGCGATCTTCTTAAGCTATATAAAAATGTCGCTGTAAAACATGTGTTTAGCCATCCAGATGTCGAGCAGCTTGAATTGCAGGGCTATCGGGTCATTAGCGGATTATTAGAGATTTATCGTCCTTTATTAAACCTGCCGTTATCAGACTTTACTGAACTGGTAGAAAAAGAACGGGTGAAACGTTTCCCTATTGAAACGCGCTTATTCCACAAACTCTCGACGCGCCATCGGCTGGCCTATGTCGAGGCTGTCAGTAAATTACCGTCAGATTCTCCTGAGTTTCCGCTATGGGAATATTATTACCGTTGCCGCCTGCTGCAGGATTATATCAGCGGTATGACCGACCTCTATGCGTGGGATGAATACCGACGTCTGATGGCCGTAGAACAATAACCAGGCTTTTGTAAAGACGAACAATAAATTTTTACCTTTTGCAGAAACTTTAGTTCGGAACTTCGCGCTATAAAACGAATCTGAAGAACACAGCAATTTTGCGTTATCTGTTAATCGAGACTGAAATACATGAAAAAAACCACATTAGCACTGAGTGCACTGGCTCTGAGTTTAGGTTTGGCGTTATCTCCGCTCTCTGCAACGGCGGCTGAGACTTCTTCAGCAACGACAGCCCAGCAGATGCCAAGCCTTGCACCGATGCTCGAAAAGGTGATGCCTTCAGTGGTCAGCATTAACGTAGAAGGTAGCACAACCGTTAATACGCCGCGTATGCCGCGTAATTTCCAGCAGTTCTTCGGTGATGATTCTCCGTTCTGCCAGGAGGGTTCTCCGTTCCAGAGCTCTCCGTTCTGCCAGGGGGGCCCGGGCGGTAATGGCGGCGGCCAGCAACAGAAATTCATGGCGCTGGGTTCCGGCGTCATCATTGATGCCGATAAAGGCTATGTCGTCACCAACAACCACGTTGTTGATAACGCGACGGTGATTAAAGTCCAGCTTAGCGATGGTCGTAAGTTCGACGCGAAGATGGTTGGCAAAGATCCGCGCTCTGATATCGCGTTGATCCAGATCCAGAACCCGAAAAACCTGACCGCAATTAAGATGGCGGATTCTGATGCGCTGCGCGTGGGTGATTACACCGTAGCAATTGGTAACCCGTTCGGCCTGGGCGAGACAGTAACTTCCGGGATTGTCTCTGCGCTGGGACGTAGCGGCCTGAACGCTGAAAACTACGAAAACTTCATCCAGACCGATGCAGCGATCAACCGGGGTAACTCAGGTGGTGCGTTGGTTAACCTGAACGGCGAACTGATTGGTATCAACACCGCGATCCTCGCACCGGACGGCGGAAACATCGGTATCGGTTTTGCTATCCCGAGCAACATGGTGAAAAACCTGACCTCGCAGATGGTGGAATACGGCCAGGTGAAACGTGGTGAGTTGGGTATTATGGGCACTGAGCTGAACTCCGATCTGGCGAAAGCGATGAAAGTTGACGCTCAGCGCGGTGCTTTCGTAAGCCAGGTTCTGCCGAATTCTTCCGCCGCGAAAGCGGGCATTAAAGCGGGTGATGTGATCACCTCACTGAACGGTAAGCCAATCAGCAGCTTTGCCGCACTGCGTGCTCAGGTGGGCACTATGCCGGTAGGTAGCAAACTGACCCTGGGCTTACTGCGCGACGGGAAGCAGGTTAACGTGAACCTGGAACTTCAGCAGAGCAGCCAGAATCAGGTTGATTCCAGCACCATCTTCAACGGCATTGAAGGCGCTGAGATGAGTAACAAAGGCAAAGATCAGGGCGTGGTGGTGAACAACGTGAAAACGGGGACTCCGGCTGCGCAGATCGGCCTGAAGAAAGGTGATGTGATTATTGGCGCGAACCAGCAGGCAGTGAAAAACATCGCTGAACTGCGTAAATTTCTCGACAGCAAACCGTCTGTGCTGGCACTGAACATTCAGCGCGGCGACAGCACTATCTACCTGTTAATGCAGTAATCTCCCTCAACCCCTTCCTGAAAACGGGAAGGGGTTCTCCTTACAATCTGTGAACTTCACCACAACTCCATACATCTTCATCATCCTTTGGGCATTTGCACAATGCCGTACGTTACGTACTTCCTTATGCTAAGCCGTGCATAATGGAGGACTTATGGCTGGTTGGCATCTTGATACCAAAATGGCGCAGGATATTGTGGCACGTACCATGCGCATCATCGATACCAATATCAACGTAATGGATGCCCGCGGGCGAATTATCGGCAGCGGCGATCGTGAGCGTATTGGTGAATTGCACGAAGGAGCATTGCTGGTACTTTCACAAGGACGAGTCGTCGATATCGATGACGCGGTGGCACGTCATCTGCACGGTGTGCGGCAGGGGATTAATCTACCGTTACGGCTGGAAGGTGAAATTGTCGGCGTAATTGGCCTGACAGGTGAACCAGAGAATCTGCGTAAATATGGCGAACTGGTCTGCATGACGGCTGAAATGATGCTGGAACAGTCGCGGTTGATGCACCTGTTGGCGCAGGATAGCCGTTTGCGGGAAGAACTGGTGATGAACCTGATTCAGGCTGAGGAGAATACTCCCGCACTTACTGAATGGGCGCAACGGCTGGGGATCGATCTCAATCAACCGCGAGTGGTGGCTATTGTTGAGGTCGACAGCGGTCAGCTTGGTGTGGACAGCGCAATGGCGGAGTTACAGCAACTGCAAAATGCGCTGACTACGCCCGAGCGTAATAATCTAGTGGCGATTGTCTCGCTAACCGAAATGGTGGTGTTGAAACCGGCGTTGAACTCTTTTGGGCGCTGGGACGCAGAAGATCATCGTAAGCGAGTTGAACAACTGATTACCCGCATGAAAGAGTATGGCCAGCTGCGTTTTCGCGTTTCGCTGGGCAACTATTTTACCGGTCCTGGCAGTATTGCCCGATCCTATCGTACGGCGAAAACGACGATGGTGGTGGGTAAACAGCGGATGCCAGAAAGTCGCTGCTATTTTTATCAGGATCTGATGTTACCTGTGTTACTCGACAGTTTGCGTGGCGACTGGCAGGCCAACGAACTGGCGCGACCGCTGGCGCGGCTGAAAGCGATGGACAATAACGGCTTGCTGCGGCGAACTCTGGCGGCGTGGTTTCGCCACAATGTGCAACCGCTGGCAACGTCAAAGGCGTTGTTTATTCATCGTAATACTCTGGAATATCGGCTTAATCGTATATCGGAACTGACCGGGCTTGATTTGGGCAATTTTGATGACAGGTTGCTGCTGTATGTGGCGTTACAACTGGATGAAGAGCGGTAGGTCGATTACAAAATTACAGCCGGGTGAGACTTTACCCGGCCCACAGAATGACATTATTTACGCGTCAGTTTTTCCAGATCGGCTTCAATCTCGCTGATCTTATTGGTTACTACTGACTCCAGGTGACGTAAGTCATCGAGGATCTTACGCTTAAGATCAACTTCGCTGCGGTCACGCTGGCAGATTTGATCAAGCTCATCAATGATATACCGTAGATTCGGGCTGATTTCCTGGACTTCTTTATAACCCTGCCCCACACCATCAGCGACAACCGTTTTACGCTGACGCGGATATTTAAACTTCACGCTCTTGGCGAAAAACTCGCCTTTGTCTTTCTGGAAATAGATTTTCAGAATATCGTTGTTGGCTTCCTGCCGGAGGCTGTAACGATCAATTTCTTCAGGATTGGTAATACCCAGACTTTTCAGATTGTCGTACATAGCGTTACCTCAAAATGAGTCAGTAAATTGTGCTTATTTTAGCATTTGGCCTGGCCCGCCCGGCTCGACTGTGATCGCAGAAAGCCTTTTTCTTCCAGACTTCTATCATGGCGTAAAAATCAAAAAATTACCTGCTTTATTGTGATGATATTCCATGGGATGGATTAGCACATTTATCTTCATTTTGCGAATTACATGACAGTCCGAAACAAGATGAAAACGTATTTAAAAAAGGGGGAAAATGAGTAGGACGAATTATTCTGAGCCAGAAAGCAATCGGGCAGCGTCGTGCTGCCCGTGTACATACTTTTAGTCGATGGTACGCAGCAGTTCGTTAATACCAACTTTACCGCGAGTTTTCGCGTCAACTTTCTTAACGATAACTGCACAGTAGAGACTGTATTTGCCATCTTTCGACGGCAGATTACCTGAAACAACCACAGACCCTGCCGGAACGCGACCGTAGTGGATTTCGCCGGTTTCACGGTCATAAATACGGGTGCTCTGACCAATGTATACGCCCATAGAGATGACGGAACCTTCTTCGACAATCACCCCTTCAACCACTTCAGAGCGTGCGCCGATGAAGCAGTTATCTTCAATAATGGTCGGGTTAGCCTGCAGCGGCTCCAGCACGCCGCCGATACCCACGCCACCGGAAAGGTGGACGTTTTTACCAATCTGCGCACAGGAACCGACGGTCGCCCAGGTATCAACCATGGTGCCTTCATCAACATATGCGCCGATGTTGACGTAAGACGGCATCAGCACGGTGTTACGGGCAATGAACGCGCCCTGACGCACTGCCGCTGGTGGCACGACGCGGAAGCCTTCTTTCTGGAAACGTGCTTCATCGTAGTTAGCGAATTTCATCGGCACTTTGTCGAAGTAGCGGCTTTCTGCCCCTTCGATCACCTGATTATCATTAATACGGAAAGAGAGCAGCACCGCTTTTTTCAACCACTGATGCGTCACCCACTGACCGTCAATTTTTTCCGCTACACGCAGTGCGCCGGAATCCAGCAGGGCGATCACCTGATTTACCGCTTCGCGGGTAACGGTGTCTGCATTGGCTGGCGTGATCTCGGCACGGCGTTCAAAAGCGGTTTCAATAATGTTCTGTAACTGCTGCATTGTTAAACTCTTTTCATATCAGTAAACACATCACCCTTTATCGTTTGGATTGAGGGCCTCTGTCAACCGCTGATGCACTTCCTGCTGCAACTCGTTATTAAGCGCACGCCGGTCAGCGGTGGCAATTATGAATAAATCTTCTACTCGCTCGCCAATGGTTGTAATTCGGGCGCCATGAAGCGAAATTCCCAGATCGGCAAAAATTTTCCCGACTCGCGCCAGCAGTCCAGGTTGGTCGAGGGCGATCAGTTCGAGGAACGATTTGCGGTCGGTATGGGTCGGCAAAAACGTCACTTCGGTTTCAACAGTAAAATGGCGCAATTTAGCGGGTTGGCGACGGGGCTGCGGTGGCTGCCAGCTACTTTGTGTCAGCACCTGCTCCAGACCAAACCGAATAACCTCATGACGATCTGCGGATAGCGGGCTACCATCGGGTTCCAGCACTATAAAGGTATCCATCGCCATACCGTCGCGAGTGGTGAAAATTTGTGCGTCGTGAACACTTAAATTGCGGCGGTCTAATTCGGCACAGACGGCGGCAAACAGATAGGGGCGGTCCGGGCTCCAGATAAAAATCTCGGTGCCTCCACGCGTAGCCTGCGGGCTAAGCAGTACCAGCGGTTTGCTTAAATCATGCTGTAATAAATGGCGTGCGTGCCAGGCCAGTTGATTTGGGCTATGGCGGACAAAATAGTTAGCGCGACAGCGTGACCAAATTTGGTGCAGCGCCTCTTCGTCGATGTTATCCATGCGCAGTAGTGCCAGCGCCTGGAGTTGGTGATGGCGAACCCGTTCGCGCATATCCGGCGTGTTTTGCATTCCGCGTCGTAGCTGCTTTTCGGTGGCAAAATAGAGTTCGCGCAACAGACTTTGCTTCCAGCTATTCCACAGTGTTTCGTTGGTGGCGCAAATGTCAGCCACTGTCAGGCATACCAGATAGCGCAGACGATTTTCCGTTTGGACTTCTTCGGCAAACTGCTTGATGACTTCCGGGTCCTGAATATCGCGGCGCTGAGCTGTCACCGACATCAGCAAGTGCTGGCGAACCAGCCAGGCGACCAGCTGTGTTTCGCGTGAGTTCAGCCCGTGGAGTTCGGCAAAATGCACTACATCCTGAGCACCGAGAATGGAGTGGTCGCCGCCGCGTCCTTTGGCGATATCGTGAAACAGCGCGGCGATGAAAATCAGCTCAGTTGACGGCAGACGCGGCCAGACGTCCACACACAACGGATGGCGCTGGCGCGTTTCTTCACTGGCAAAACTCTCCAGTTTCAACATCACGCGGATAGTATGTTCATCCACCGTGTAGGCGTGGAACAGATCAAACTGCATCTGCCCGACGATATGCGACCATTGCGGCATATACGCGCCGAGTACGCTATGGCGATGCATTGGCAATAGCCCGCGCCGCACCGCTCCGGGGTGACGCAGAATGCTCAAAAACAGTTTTCGCGCTTCCGGAATATTACACAGAGGTTGTTGCAGATGGCGACGGGCGTGGCGTAACTGGCGTAGCGTGGTGGAGTAAATGCCGGTGATCGCACTGTTGCGCACCATGGTGTAGAACATACGCAAGATGGCTTCCGGCTGGCGCATAAATAGTGTTTCATCACGCAGGTCGATCAGCGTTCCGCGTAGCTGAAACTCATCGTCGATTGGACGTGGTTTTTCGTCGGCGGGAAGGGCGAGGATGGCTTCATCGAACAGTTGCAGCAGCATCTGGTTGAGTTCACTGACGCGGCGTGTAACGCGGAAGTAATCCTTCATCATCCGCTCGACCGGTTCGTTACCTTCACCACTGTAATTCAAACGCTGGGCGACGCTAAGCTGGCGATCGAATAACAGGCGATTATCGTAACGACTGACGACCAGATGCAGGGCAAAGCGAATGCGCCACAATATATGCAGGCATTCGTTTAATTCCGCTCGCTCCGCAGAGGTTAAGAAGCCAAACCCTACCATTTCATCCAGCGATGTTGCGCCAAAATGACGGCGGGCCACCCATTGCAGAGTGTGGATATCGCGCAAGCCGCCGGGGCTACTTTTGATGTCTGGTTCAAGGTTGTAGCTGGTGCCGTGGTAACGCTGATGGCGCTGGTTCTGTTCTTCAACTTTCGCCGCGTAGAACTTGTCGGAAGGCCAGAATCCTTCGCTAAAAATATGTTTTTGCAGTTCGAGGAACAGCGCAACATCGCCAATTAATAAGCGGGATTCGATTAAATTGGTGGCGACGGTTAAATCCGATAACCCTTCCAGCATGCACTCTTCAAGCGTGCGCACGCTATGACCCACTTCCAGCTTTACATCCCAGAGCAGCGTTAACAGCTCGCCCACTTTTTGCGCCTGATCGTCCGGGAGCTTTTTACGGCTTAAAATCAGTAAATCGATGTCAGAAAGTGGATGCAGCTCGCCACGACCGTAGCCACCGACGGCGACCAATGCCAGGTCGGCAATCTGGCTGAATCCCGCTTCAATCCATAATCGTTGAAGAAGCTGGTCGATAAACTCGGTACGCGCCTCAATCAACTGTTCTGCGGAGATACCATTGTCAAAGGCATCACCCAGCCAACGCTGGAAAGTATCGATATGGGCTTTTATCCCACCGACGGTTAATTCATCACGGGGCCAGGCGCATGGATTTTGCGGTTGACCGTGCAGGGTGGGGAGAGCGGTGTTTGCGTACTGTTCTGGAAGGGTATTCATTGTGCGCCACCCATAAGATTAAATTATTGCATTAAAAAAGCCGGCATTCGCCGGCTTCATTTTATTCGTCGTGCGAGATTATCGCCGGGATGGTGTCATCCTTGCGTAGCGTCAGAATTTCGCAGCCGTTATCAGTCACCACAATAGTATGCTCATATTGTGCAGACAAGCTGCGATCTTTGGTTTTTACCGTCCAGCCATCTTTCATGGTGCGGATCTCTTTTTTACCCGCGTTGACCATTGGCTCGATGGTGAATGTCATCCCCGGTTTCAGCACGACGTTGGTTTCACGGGAGTCATAGTGCAGCACCTGCGGTTCTTCGTGGAAGCCGCGACCAATACCGTGTCCGCAATATTCACGAACGACGGAGAAGCCTTCTGCTTCGACAAATTTCTGAATTGCCGCACCGATTTCGCGCAGATTAATGCCTGGTTTTACCATGCGTAGCGCCAGGTACAGGCTTTCTTGCGTGATGCGGCACAGACGTTCGCCCATGATGGTCGGCTTACCGACGATAAACATTTTCGAGGTATCGCCGTGGAAACCATCTTTGATTACGGTGACATCAATGTTAACGATATCGCCATCTTTCAGCAGCTTGGCGTCGTCCGGGATACCGTGGCACACCACTTCATTAATAGAGATGCAAACGGATTTCGGATAGCCGTGATAGCCGAGGCAGGCAGAAACCGCGTGTTGTTCATTAACAATGTAATCATTACAGATGCGATCCAGCTCGCCGGTGCTGACGCCCGGTTTAACATACGGTTCGATCATCTCCAGCACTTCGGCAGCCAGTCGGCCAGCGACGCGCATTTTTTCGATATCTTCTGGGGTCTTGATTGAGATAGCCATTAATTCTGTCCATCAGCGTCGGTGATACCGACAATATATATGTAAGTGCCGTCAATGGTATCACACCCGGGCAAATTGAGAATCATTCTGAATTTCGCCAAACGTGCCACTGAAGGTTTTCTATAATAGAAAATTCAACGTCTGATGCTGTACACAGCGCCAACAATTATTGGTGTCCACGACGTATTTGTGGTATAAAGCGCGCCGGACTTCCGATCCATTTCGTATACACAGACTGGACGGAAGCGACAATCTCACTTTGTGTAACAACACACACGTATCGGCACATATTCCGGGGTGCCCTTTGGGGTCGGTAATATGGGATACGTGGAGGCATAACCCCAACTTTTATATAGAGGTTTTAATCATGGCAACTGTTTCCATGCGCGACATGCTCAAGGCTGGTGTTCACTTCGGTCACCAGACCCGTTACTGGAACCCGAAAATGAAGCCGTTCATCTTCGGTGCGCGTAACAAAGTTCACATCATCAACCTTGAGAAAACTGTACCGATGTTCAACGAAGCTCTGGCTGAACTGAACAAGATTGCTTCTCGCAAAGGTAAAATCCTTTTCGTTGGTACTAAACGCGCTGCAAGCGAAGCGGTGAAAGACGCTGCTCTGAGCTGCGACCAGTTCTTCGTGAACCATCGCTGGCTGGGCGGTATGCTGACTAACTGGAAAACCGTTCGTCAGTCCATCAAACGTCTGAAAGACCTGGAAACTCAGTCTCAGGACGGTACTTTCGACAAGCTGACCAAGAAAGAAGCGCTGATGCGCACTCGTGAGCTGGAGAAACTGGAAAACAGCCTGGGCGGTATCAAAGACATGGGCGGTCTGCCGGACGCTCTGTTTGTAATCGATGCTGACCACGAACACATTGCTATCAAAGAAGCAAACAACCTGGGTATTCCAGTATTTGCTATCGTTGATACCAACTCTGATCCGGACGGTGTTGACTTCGTTATCCCGGGTAACGACGACGCAATCCGTGCTGTGACCCTGTACCTGGGCGCTGTTGCTGCAACCGTACGTGAAGGCCGTTCTCAGGATCTGGCTTCCCAGGCGGAAGAAAGCTTCGTAGAAGCTGAGTAATAAGGCACGCTCGTACGAGCCCTTATAGACCAGGTAGTACACGTTTGGTTAGGGGGCCTGCATATGGCCCCCTTTTTCACTTTTATATCTGTGCGGTTTAATGCCGGGCAGATCACATCTCCGAGGATTTTAGAATGGCTGAAATTACCGCATCCCTGGTAAAAGAGCTGCGTGAGCGTACTGGCGCAGGCATGATGGATTGCAAAAAAGCACTGACTGAAGCTAACGGCGACATCGAGCTGGCAATCGAAAACATGCGTAAGTCCGGTGCTATTAAAGCAGCGAAAAAAGCAGGCAACGTTGCTGCTGACGGCGTGATCAAAACCAAAATCGACGGCAACTACGGCATCATTCTGGAAGTTAACTGCCAGACTGACTTCGTTGCAAAAGACGCTGGTTTCCAGGCGTTCGCAGACAAAGTTCTGGACGCAGCTGTTGCTGGCAAAATCACTGACGTTGAAGTTCTGAAAGCACAGTTCGAAGAAGAACGTGTTGCGCTGGTAGCGAAAATTGGTGAAAACATCAACATTCGCCGCGTTGCTGCGCTGGAAGGCGACGTTCTGGGTTCTTATCAGCACGGTGCGCGTATCGGTGTTCTGGTTGCTGCTAAAGGCGCTGACGAAGAGCTGGTTAAACACATCGCTATGCACGTTGCTGCAAGCAAGCCAGAATTCATCAAACCAGAAGACGTATCCGCTGAAGTGGTAGAAAAAGAATACCAGGTACAGCTGGATATCGCGATGCAGTCTGGTAAGCCGAAAGAAATTGCAGAGAAAATGGTTGAAGGCCGCATGAAGAAATTCACCGGCGAAGTTTCTCTGACCGGTCAGCCGTTCGTTATGGAACCAAGCAAAACTGTTGGTCAGCTGCTGAAAGAGCATAACGCTGAAGTGACTGGCTTTATCCGCTTCGAAGTGGGTGAAGGCATCGAGAAAGTTGAGACTGACTTTGCAGCAGAAGTTGCTGCGATGTCCAAGCAGTCTTAATTATCGAAAAGGAGCCGCCTGAGGGCGGCTTCTTTTTGTGCCCATCTTGTAAATTCAGCTAACCCTTGTGGGGCTGCGCTGAAAAGCGACGTACAATGTCGCTAGTATTAATTCATTTCAATCGTTGACAGTCTCAGGAAAGAAACATGGCTACCAATGCAAAACCCGTCTATAAACGCATTCTGCTTAAGTTGAGTGGCGAAGCTCTGCAGGGCACTGAAGGCTTCGGTATTGATGCAAGCATACTGGATCGCATGGCTCAGGAAATCAAAGAACTGGTTGAACTGGGTATTCAGGTTGGTGTGGTGATTGGTGGGGGTAACCTGTTCCGTGGCGCTGGTCTGGCGAAAGCGGGTATGAACCGCGTTGTGGGCGACCACATGGGGATGCTGGCGACCGTAATGAACGGCCTGGCAATGCGTGATGCACTGCACCGCGCCTATGTGAACGCTCGTCTGATGTCCGCTATTCCATTGAATGGCGTGTGCGACAGCTACAGCTGGGCAGAAGCTATCAGCCTGTTGCGCAACAACCGTGTGGTGATCCTCTCCGCCGGTACAGGTAACCCGTTCTTTACCACCGACTCAGCAGCTTGCCTGCGTGGTATCGAAATTGAAGCCGATGTGGTGCTGAAAGCAACCAAAGTTGACGGCGTGTTTACTGCTGATCCGGCGAAAGATCCAACCGCAACCATGTACGAGCAACTGACTTACAGCGAAGTGCTGGAAAAAGAGCTGAAAGTCATGGACCTGGCGGCCTTCACGCTTGCTCGTGACCATAAATTACCGATTCGTGTTTTCAACATGAACAAACCGGGTGCGCTGCGCCGTGTGGTAATGGGTGAAAAAGAAGGGACTTTAATCACGGAATAATTCCCGTGATGGATAAATAAGGGTAAGATTCCGCGTAAGTATCGCGGGGGATCTTACCCGTAATATGTTTAATCAGGGCTATACTTAGCACACTTCCACTGTGTGTGACTGTCTGGTCTGACTGAGACAAGTTTTCAAGGATTCGTAACGTGATTAGCGATATCAGAAAAGATGCTGAAGTACGCATGGATAAATGCGTAGAAGCGTTCAAAACCCAAATCAGCAAAATACGCACGGGTCGTGCTTCTCCCAGCCTGCTGGATGGCATTGTCGTGGAATATTACGGCACGCCGACGCCGCTGCGTCAGCTGGCAAGCGTAACGGTAGAAGATTCCCGTACTCTGAAAATCAACGTGTTTGATCGTTCAATGTCTCCGGCCGTTGAAAAAGCGATTATGGCGTCCGATCTTGGCCTGAACCCGAACTCTGCGGGTAGCGACATCCGTGTTCCGCTGCCGCCGCTGACGGAAGAACGTCGTAAAGATCTGACCAAAATCGTTCGTGGTGAAGCAGAACAAGCGCGTGTTGCAGTACGTAACGTGCGTCGTGACGCGAACGACAAAGTGAAAGCACTGTTGAAAGATAAAGAGATCAGCGAAGACGACGATCGCCGTTCTCAGGACGATGTACAGAAACTGACTGATGCTGCAATCAAGAAAATTGAAGCGGCGCTGGCAGACAAAGAAGCAGAACTGATGCAGTTCTGATTTCTTGAACGACAAAAACGCCGCTCAGTAGATCCTTGCGGATCGGCTGGCGGCGTTTTGCTTTTTATTCTGTCTCAACTCTGGATGTTTCATGAAGCAACTCACCATTCTGGGCTCGACCGGCTCGATTGGTTGCAGCACGCTGGACGTGGTGCGCCATAATCCCGAACATTTCCGCGTAGTTGCGCTGGTGGCCGGCAAAAATGTCACTCGCATGGTAGAACAGTGCCTGGAATTCTCTCCCCGCTATGCCGTAATGGACGATGAAGCGAGTGCGAAACTTCTTAAAACGATGCTACAGCAACAGGGGAGCCGCACCGAAGTCTTAAGTGGGCAACAAGCCGCTTGCGATATGGCAGCGCTTAAGGATGTTGATCAGGTGATGGCAGCCATTGTTGGCGCTGCTGGACTGTTACCTACGCTTGCTGCGATCCGCGCGGGTAAAACCATTTTGCTGGCCAATAAAGAATCACTGGTTACCTGCGGACGTCTGTTTATGGACGCCGTAAAGCAGAGCAAAGCGCAATTGTTACCGGTCGATAGCGAACATAACGCCATTTTTCAGAGTTTACCGCAACCTATCCAGCATAATCTGGGATACGCTGACCTTGAGCAAAATGGCGTGGTGTCCATTTTACTTACCGGGTCTGGTGGCCCTTTCCGTGAGACGCCATTGCGCGATTTGGCAACAATGACGCCCGATCAAGCCTGCCGTCATCCGAACTGGTCGATGGGACGTAAAATTTCCGTCGATTCGGCTACCATGATGAACAAAGGTCTGGAATACATTGAAGCGCGTTGGCTGTTTAACGCCAGCGCCAGCCAGATGGAAGTGCTGATTCACCCGCAGTCAGTGATTCACTCAATGGTGCGCTACCAGGACGGCAGTGTTCTGGCGCAGCTGGGTGAACCGGATATGCGTACGCCAATTGCTCACACCATGGCATGGCCGAATCGCGTGAACTCTGGCGTGAAGCCGCTTGATTTTTGCAAACTAAGTGCGTTGACATTTGCCGCACCGGATTATGATCGTTATCCATGTCTGAAACTGGCGATGGAGGCGTTTGAACAAGGCCAGGCAGCGACGACAGCATTGAATGCCGCAAATGAAATCACCGTGGCTGCTTTTCTTGCGCAACAAATCCGCTTTACGGATATCGCTGCGTTGAATTTATCCGTACTGGAAAAAATGGATATGCGCGAACCACAATGTGTGGATGATGTGTTATCTGTTGATGCGAACGCGCGTGAAGTCGCCAGAAAAGAGGTGATGCGTCTCGCAAGCTGAGGATAATCCGGCTACAGAGAGTCGCGCTATTTGTTAGCGTAGGGCTTCAGTGATATAGTCTGCGCCATCTGATCGTAAGTAGTTGGCTTTATAAGGTCAGGTATGCCGTGGTTTTACACGGCTTTTTTTTGTATAGGCTTCAGTATTCCTGAGTACCGTAAACCCTGTCAGGGAATAAGAAACGCGTGATGTTGTCTGCTACTCAACCACTTAGCGAAAAATTGCCAGCGCATGGCTGTCGTCATGTTGCGATCATTATGGACGGCAATGGTCGCTGGGCAAAAAAGCAAGGGAAGATTCGTGCCTTTGGGCATAAAGCCGGGGCAAAATCCGTCCGCCGGGCTGTCTCTTTTGCGGCCAACAACGGTATTGAGGCGTTAACGCTGTATGCCTTTAGTAGTGAAAACTGGAACCGACCAGCGCAGGAAGTCAGTGCGTTAATGGAACTGTTTGTGTGGGCGCTAGATAGCGAAGTAAAAAGTCTGCACCGACATAACGTGCGTCTGCGTATTATTGGCGATACCAGTCGCTTTAACTCGCGTTTGCAAGAACGTATTCGTAAATCTGAAGCGCTAACAGCCGGGAATACCGGTCTGACGCTGAATATTGCGGCGAACTACGGTGGACGTTGGGATATAGTCCAGGGAGTCAGGCAACTGGCTGAAAAGGTGCAGCAAGGAAACCTGCAACCAGATCAGATAGATGAAGAGATGCTAAACCAGCATGTCTGTATGCATGAACTGGCCCCTGTAGATTTAGTAATTAGGACTGGGGGGGAGCATCGCATTAGTAACTTTTTGCTTTGGCAAATTGCCTATGCCGAACTTTACTTTACAGATGTTCTCTGGCCCGATTTCGATGAACAAGACTTTGAAGGGGCGTTAAATGCCTTTGCTAATCGAGAGCGTCGTTTCGGCGGCACCGAGCCCGGTGATGAAACAGCCTGATGGGGGTCGCTTTTGCTGAAGTATCGCCTGATATCTGCTTTTGTGTTAATACCCGTCGTCATCGCGGCGTTGTTTCTGTTGCCGCCGGTGGGGTTCGCCATTGTAACGCTGGTGGTCTGTATGCTGGCAGCGTGGGAATGGGGACAGCTTAGCGGTTTTACCACTCGTTCGCAGCGAGTATGGTTGGCGGTGTTATGCGGGTTATTGTTGGCGCTGATGCTTTTTCTGTTGCCGGAATATCACCGAAATATTCATCAACCGCTGGTTGAAATCTCACTTTGGGCTTCGCTGGGTTGGTGGATTGTCGCGCTATTGCTGGTGCTGTTTTACCCAGGTTCCGCAGCAATCTGGCGTAACTCTAAAACATTGCGCATTATTTTTGGCGTGCTAACCATTGTTCCCTTCTTCTGGGGCATGCTGGCGTTACGGGCCTGGCACTACGACGAGAATCATTACAGTGGCGCAATATGGCTGCTCTATGTCATGATCCTGGTATGGGGCGCTGACTCTGGCGCATATATGTTTGGCAAATTGTTTGGTAAACATAAACTGGCACCGAAGGTTTCTCCGGGTAAAACCTGGCAAGGCTTTATCGGTGGACTCGTGACCGCAGCGGTAATCTCATGGGGTTATGGCATGTGGGTGAATCTCGACGTCGCTCCCGTCACCTTACTCATTTGCTCTATTGTCGCAGCGTTAGCCTCAGTGCTCGGCGATCTGACCGAAAGTATGTTTAAGCGTGAAGCGGGAATTAAGGACAGCGGTCATTTAATTCCAGGACACGGTGGTATTTTAGATCGTATTGATAGCCTGACGGCTGCGGTACCGGTCTTTGCTTGCTTGTTGTTACTGGTATTCAGGACGCTTTAACGGAAGGTAATATGCTGAGTTTTCTCTGGGATTTGGCTTCGTTCATCGTTGCACTGGGTGTACTTATCACCGTGCATGAATTTGGTCATTTCTGGGTTGCCCGGCGTTGTGGTGTTCGCGTTGAGCGTTTCTCAATAGGGTTTGGTAAGGCGCTCTGGCGGCGAACTGATAAGCTCGGCACCGAATATGTTATCGCCCTGATCCCGTTGGGCGGTTATGTCAAAATGCTGGATGAGCGCGCAGAACCGGTCGTTCCGGAACTCCGCCACCATGCCTTCAATAATAAATCTGTCGGCCAACGAGCGGCGATTATTGCCGCAGGTCCAGTTGCAAACTTCATTTTTGCTATCTTTGCCTACTGGCTGGTTTTTATTATTGGTGTGCCTGGCGTACGTCCGGTGGTTGGTGAAATAGCAGCCAATTCGATAGCTGCGGAAGCACAAATTGCACCAGGTACGGAACTAAAAGCCGTAGATGGTATCGAAACGCCTGATTGGGATGCCGTGCGTTTGCAGTTGGTCGATAAAATTGGCGATGAAAGCACCACCATTACGGTAGCGCCATTTGGCAGCGACCAACGGCGGGATGTAAAGCTCGATTTACGTCACTGGGCGTTTGAGCCTGATAAAGAAGATCCGGTATCTTCGTTGGGGATTCGTCCTCGTGGGCCGCAAATTGAACCTGTACTGGAAAATGTGCAGCCAAACTCGGCGGCAAGCAAGGCAGGTTTGCAAGCAGGCGACAGGATCGTTAAAGTCGATGGTCAGCCCTTAACGCAGTGGGTGACCTTTGTGATGCTTGTCCGGGATAACCCGGGTAAATCCTTAGCGTTAGAAATCGAAAGACAGGGGAGTCCCTTGTCTTTGACATTAATCCCGGAGAGTAAACCGGGTAATGGTAAAGCGATTGGTTTTGTCGGTATTGAGCCGAAAGTCATTCCTTTGCCTGATGAGTATAAAGTTGTACGCCAGTATGGGCCGTTCAACGCTATCGTCGAAGCCACGGACAAAACGTGGCAGTTGATGAAGCTGACGGTCAGTATGCTGGGAAAATTGATCACCGGTGATGTGAAACTGAACAACCTCAGTGGGCCGATCTCTATCGCCAAGGGGGCTGGGATGACAGCGGAACTCGGGGTAGTTTATTACCTGCCGTTTCTTGCGCTTATTAGCGTGAACTTAGGGATAATTAACCTGTTTCCGTTGCCCGTACTTGACGGGGGGCATCTGCTGTTCCTTGCGATCGAAAAGATCAAGGGCGGACCGGTATCCGAGCGGGTTCAAGACTTTTGTTATCGCATTGGCTCGATTCTGCTGGTGCTGTTAATGGGGCTTGCACTTTTCAATGATTTCTCTCGGTTATGAGAGTTAGTTAGGAAGAACGCATAATAACGATGGCGATGAAAAAGTTGCTCATAGCGTCGCTGCTGTTTAGCAGCGCCACCGTATACGGTGCTGAAGGGTTCGTAGTGAAAGATATTCATTTCGAAGGCCTTCAGCGTGTCGCCGTTGGTGCGGCCCTCCTCAGTATGCCGGTGCGCACAGGCGACACGGTTAATGATGAAGATATCAGTAATACCATTCGCGCTCTGTTTGCTACCGGCAACTTTGAGGATGTTCGCGTCCTTCGTGATGGTGATACCCTTCTGGTTCAGGTAAAAGAACGTCCGACCATTGCCAGCATTACTTTCTCCGGTAACAAATCGGTGAAAGATGACATGCTGAAGCAAAACCTCGAGGCTTCTGGTGTGCGTGTGGGCGAATCCCTCGATCGCACCACCATTGCCGATATCGAGAAAGGTCTGGAAGACTTCTACTACAGCGTCGGTAAATATAGCGCCAGCGTTAAAGCTGTCGTGACCCCGCTGCCGCGCAACCGTGTTGACCTAAAACTGGTGTTCCAGGAAGGTGTGTCAGCTGAAATCCAGCAAATTAACATTGTTGGTAACCATGCTTTCACCACCGATGAACTGATCTCTCATTTCCAACTGCGTGACGAAGTGCCGTGGTGGAACGTGGTAGGCGATCGTAAATACCAGAAACAGAAACTGGCGGGCGACCTTGAAACCCTGCGCAGTTACTATCTGGATCGCGGTTATGCCCGTTTCAACATCGATTCTACCCAGGTCAGTCTGACGCCAGATAAAAAAGGTATTTACGTCACGGTGAACATCACCGAAGGCGATCAGTACAAGCTTTCTGGCGTTGAAGTGAGCGGCAATCTTGCCGGGCACTCCGCTGAAATTGAGCAACTGACTAAGATCGAGCCGGGCGAGCTGTATAACGGCACCAAAGTGACCAAAATGGAAGATGACATTAAAAAGCTTCTTGGTCGCTATGGTTATGCCTATCCGCGCGTACAGTCGATGCCTGAAATTAACGATGCCGACAAAACCGTTAAATTACGCGTGAACGTTGATGCGGGTAACCGTTTCTATGTGCGTAAGATCCGTTTTGAAGGTAACGATACCTCGAAAGATGCTGTCCTGCGTCGCGAAATGCGTCAGATGGAAGGTGCATGGCTGGGGAGCGATCTGGTCGATCAGGGTAAGGAGCGTCTGAACCGTCTGGGCTTCTTTGAAACTGTCGATACCGATACCCAACGTGTTCCGGGGAGCCCGGATCAGGTTGATGTAGTTTACAAGGTGAAAGAACGTAACACCGGTAGCTTCAACTTCGGGATTGGTTACGGTACTGAAAGTGGCGTGAGCTTCCAGGCTGGTGTGCAACAGGATAACTGGTTAGGTACGGGTTATGCTGTTGGTATCAACGGGACCAAAAACGATTACCAGACCTATGCTGAACTGTCGGTAACCAACCCGTACTTCACCGTAGATGGCGTAAGCCTCGGTGGTCGTCTCTTCTATAATGACTTCCAGGCAGATGACGCCGACCTGTCCGACTATACCAACAAGAGTTATGGTACAGACGTGACGTTGGGCTTCCCGATCAACGAATATAACTCGCTGCGTGCAGGTCTGGGTTATGTACATAACTCCCTGTCCAACATGCAGCCTCAGGTTGCGATGTGGCGTTATCTGTACTCTATGGGTGAACATCCGAGCACCTCTGATCAGGATAACAGCTTCAAAACGGACGACTTCACGTTCAACTATGGTTGGACCTATAACAAGCTTGACCGTGGTTACTTCCCGACAGATGGTTCACGTGTCAACCTGACCGGTAAAGTGACCATTCCGGGATCGGATAACGAATACTACAAAGTGACGTTAGACACGGCGACTTATGTGCCGATTGATGACGATCACAAATGGGTTGTTCTGGGTCGTACCCGTTGGGGTTATGGTGATGGTTTAGGCGGCAAAGAGATGCCGTTCTATGAGAACTTCTATGCCGGTGGTTCCAGCACCGTGCGTGGCTTCCAGTCCAATACCATTGGTCCGAAAGCAGTTTACTTCCCGCATCAGGCCAGTAATTATGATCCGGACTATGATTACGAATGTGCGACTCAGGACGGCGCGAAAGATCTGTGTAAATCGGATGATGCTGTAGGCGGTAACGCCATGGCGGTTGCCAGCCTCGAGTTCATCACCCCGACGCCGTTTATTAGCGATAAGTATGCTAACTCGGTTCGTACTTCCTTCTTCTGGGATATGGGTACCGTTTGGGATACAAACTGGGATTCCAGCCAATATTCTGGATATCCGGACTATAGTGATCCAAGCAATATCCGTATGTCTGCGGGTATCGCATTACAATGGATGTCCCCATTGGGGCCGTTGGTGTTCTCCTACGCCCAGCCGTTCAAAAAGTACGATGGAGACAAGGCAGAACAGTTCCAGTTTAACATCGGTAAAACCTGGTAAGTGTTCTCCACAAAGGAATGTAGTGGTAGTGTAGCGATGACTTTAGGCGATCAATATAAGATCGCCGGGCCACGCAAAGAACTGCACCCTCCGGTGCAAATGGGATGGTAAGGAGTTTATTGTGAAAAAGTGGTTATTAGCTGCAGGTCTCGGTTTAGCACTGGCAACTTCTGCTCAGGCGGCTGACAAAATTGCAATCGTCAATATGGGCAGCCTGTTCCAGCAGGTAGCGCAGAAAACCGGTGTTTCTAACACGCTGGAAAACGAGTTCAAAGGCCGTGCCAGCGAACTGCAGCGTATGGAAACCGATCTGCAGGCTAAAATGAAAAAGCTGCAGTCCATGAAAGCGGGCAGCGATCGCACTAAGCTGGAAAAAGACGTGATGGCTCAGCGCCAGACTTTTGCTCAGAAAGCGCAGGCTTTTGAGCAGGATCGCGCACGTCGTTCCAACGAAGAACGCGGCAAACTGGTTACTCGTATCCAGACTGCTGTGAAATCCGTTGCCAACAGCCAGGATATCGATCTGGTTGTTGATGCAAACGCCGTTGCTTACAACAGCAGCGATGTAAAAGACATCACTGCCGACGTACTGAAACAGGTTAAATAAGTAATGCCTTCAATTCGACTGGCTGATTTAGCGCAGCAGTTGGATGCAGAACTACACGGTGATGGCGATATCGTCATCACCGGCGTTGCGTCCATGCAATCTGCACAAACAGGTCACATTACGTTCATGGTTAACCCAAAATACCGTGAGCATTTAGGCTTGTGCCAGGCGTCCGCGGTTGTCATGACCCAGGACGATCTTCCTTTCGCGAAAAGTGCCGCGCTGGTAGTGAAGAATCCCTACCTGACTTACGCGCGCATGGCGCAAATTTTAGATACCACGCCGCAGCCCGCGCAGAACATTGCACCCAGTGCGGTGATTGACGCGACGGCGAAGCTGGGTAACAACGTATCGATTGGCGCTAACGCGGTGATTGAGTCCGGCGTTGAACTGGGCGATAACGTGATTATCGGTGCCGGTTGCTTCGTAGGTAAAAACAGCAAAATCGGTGCAGGTTCGCGTCTCTGGGCGAACGTAACCATTTACCATGAGATCCAGATCGGTCAGAATTGCCTGATCCAGTCCGGAACAGTGGTAGGCGCAGACGGCTTTGGTTATGCCAACGATCGTGGTAACTGGGTGAAGATCCCACAGATTGGTCGGGTAATTATTGGCGATCGCGTGGAGATCGGTGCCTGCACTACTATTGATCGTGGCGCGCTGGATGACACTGTTATTGGCAATGGTGTGATCATTGATAACCAGTGCCAGATTGCACATAACGTCGTGATTGGCGACAATACGGCAGTTGCCGGTGGCGTCATTATGGCGGGCAGCCTGAAAATTGGTCGTTACTGCATGATCGGCGGAGCCAGCGTAATCAACGGGCATATGGAAATATGCGACAAAGTGACGGTTACGGGCATGGGTATGGTGATGCGTCCCATCACTGAACCAGGCGTCTATTCCTCAGGCATTCCGCTGCAACCCAACAAAGTCTGGCGCAAAACCGCTGCACTGGTGATGAACATTGATGACATGAGCAAGCGTCTGAAATCGCTTGAGCGCAAGGTTAATCAACAAGACTAACGTTCCATCTTTTGTTCGCCAAACTTTACGGCCTGTCTCATTCTTACGATTGCGGCAGGCCGTGTTATTATTGTCGTTTCTTATATTTTGACAGGAAGAGTATCTTGACTACTAACACTCATACTCTGCAGATTGAAGAGATTTTAGAACTTCTGCCGCACCGTTTCCCGTTCTTACTGGTGGATCGCGTGCTGGATTTTGAAGAAGGTCGTTTTCTGCGCGCAGTAAAAAATGTCTCTGTCAATGAGCCATTCTTCCAGGGCCATTTCCCTGGAAAACCGATTTTCCCGGGTGTGCTGATTCTGGAAGCAATGGCACAGGCAACAGGTATTCTGGCGTTTAAAAGCGTAGGAAAACTGGAACCGGGTGAGCTGTACTACTTCGCCGGTATTGACGAAGCGCGCTTTAAGCGCCCGGTCGTGCCTGGCGATCAAATGATCATGGAAGTCACTTTCGAAAAAACGCGCCGCGGCCTGACCCGTTTTAAAGGGGTTGCTCTGGTCGACGGTAAAGTAGTTTGCGAAGCAACGATGATGTGTGCTCGTAGCCGGGAGGCCTGATACGTGATTGATAAATCCGCCTTTGTGCATCCAACCGCCATTGTGGAAGAGGGCGCGTCGATTGGCGCGAACGCTCACATTGGTCCTTTTTGTATCGTTGGACCCCATGTCGAAATTGGTGAGGGTACCGTACTGAAATCTCACGTTGTCGTGAATGGTCATACTAAAATTGGCCGCGATAATGAGATTTATCAGTTCGCCTCCATCGGCGAAGTTAACCAGGATCTGAAATATGCTGGCGAACCGACCCGCGTGGAAATCGGCGATCGTAACCGCATTCGCGAAAGCGTCACCATTCATCGTGGCACAGTCCAGGGCGGTGGATTGACGAAGGTGGGCAGCGACAACTTACTGATGATCAACGCGCACATTGCGCACGATTGTACGGTAGGTAACCGCTGCATCCTCGCCAACAACGCAACGCTGGCGGGTCACGTATCGGTTGACGACTTCGCGATCATCGGCGGCATGACCGCAGTCCATCAGTTCTGCATCATTGGTGCGCATGTGATGGTTGGCGGCTGCTCCGGTGTGGCGCAGGACGTCCCTCCTTATGTCATTGCGCAGGGTAACCACGCAACGCCGTTCGGTGTCAATATCGAAGGGCTGAAGCGCCGCGGATTCAGCCGTGAGGCGATTACCGCTATCCGCAATGCGTATAAGCTGATTTATCGTAGCGGTAAGACGCTCGATGAAGTGAAACCGGAAATTGCTGAACTGGCGGAAACATATCCGGAAGTGAAAGCCTTTACCGATTTCTTTGCACGCTCAACGCGCGGTCTGATTCGTTAATGACTGAACAGCGTCCATTAACGATTGCCCTGGTCGCCGGAGAAACCTCCGGCGATATCCTGGGGGCCGGTTTAATCCGCGCTCTGAAAGAACGTGTGCCCAACGCCCGCTTTGTTGGTGTTGCCGGGCCACGAATGCAGGCTGAAGGCTGCGAAGCCTGGTACGAAATGGAAGAACTGGCAGTGATGGGCATTGTTGAAGTGCTCGGTCGTCTGCGTCGCTTACTACATATTCGTGCCGATCTGACAAAGCGTTTTGGCGAACTGAAGCCAGATGTTTTTGTTGGTATTGATGCGCCTGACTTCAATATTACTCTTGAAGGTAACCTCAAAAAGCAGGGTATCAAAACCATTCATTACGTCAGTCCGTCCGTCTGGGCGTGGCGACAGAAACGCGTTTTCAAAATAGGCAGAGCCACCGATCTGGTGCTCGCATTTCTGCCTTTCGAAAAAGCGTTTTATGACAAATACAACGTACCGTGCCGCTTTATCGGTCATACCATGGCTGATGCCATGCCATTAGATCCAGATAAAAATGGTGCCCGTGATGTGCTGGGGATCCCTTACGATGCCCACTGTCTGGCATTGTTGCCGGGCAGCCGTGGTGCAGAAGTCGAAATGCTTAGTGCCGATTTCCTGAAAACGGCCCAGCTTTTGCGCCAGACATATCCGGATCTCGAAATCGTGGTGCCGCTGGTGAATGCCAAACGCCGTGAGCAGTTTGAACGCATCAAAGCTGCAGTCGCGCCAGACCTGTCGGTTCATTTGCTGGATGGAATGGGCCGTGAGGCGATGGTCGCCAGTGATGCGGCGCTACTGGCGTCGGGTACGGCAGCACTGGAGTGTATGCTGGCTAAATGCCCGATGGTAGTGGGATATCGCATGAAGCCTTTCACCTTCTGGCTGGCGAAGCGACTGGTGAAAACTGATTATGTCTCGCTGCCAAATCTGCTGGCGGGCAGAGAGTTAGTCAAAGAGTTATTGCAGGAAGAGTGTGAGCCGCAAAAATTGGCTGCGGCGCTGTTACCGCTGTTGGCGAACGGGAAAACCAGCCATGCGATGCACGACACCTTCCGCGAGCTGCATCAGCAGATCCGCTGCAATGCCGATGAGCAGGCGGCACAAGCCGTTCTGGAGTTAGCACAATGATCGAATTTGTCTATCCGCACACGCAGCTGGTTGCGGGTGTGGATGAAGTCGGACGCGGGCCGTTAGTTGGCGCGGTCGTCACCGCTGCGGTGATCCTTGACCCGGCGCGCCCGATTGCCGGGCTGAATGATTCCAAAAAGCTGAGCGAAAAACGCCGTCTGGCGCTCTGTGAAGAGATCAAAGAGAAAGCGTTGAGCTGGAGTCTGGGCCGCGCGGAACCTCACGAAATCGACGAACTGAATATTTTACATGCGACCATGCTGGCGATGCAGCGTGCCGTCGCTGGACTGCATATTGCGCCGGAATATGTGTTGATTGATGGTAACCGCTGCCCGAAATTACCGATGCCTTCGATGGCTGTGGTGAAAGGCGATAGCCGCGTACCGGAAATCAGTGCCGCGTCTATCCTGGCGAAAGTGACGCGTGACGCCGAAATGGCGGCGCTGGATATTGTTTTCCCGCAATATGGTTTTGCCCAACACAAAGGGTATCCAACCGCTTTTCATCTGGAAAAACTGGCTGAACACGGCGCGACCGAACACCATCGGCGCAGCTTTGGGCCTGTCAAACGCGCACTGGGACTTGCGTCCTGATTCTTGTGTCGAGATTAAGTAAACCGGAATCTGAAGATGTCTGAACCACGTTTCGTACACCTGCGGGTGCACAGTGACTACTCGATGATCGATGGCCTGGCCAAAACCGCACCGCTGGTAAAAAAGGCGGCAGCGTTGGGTATGCCAGCACTGGCGATCACCGATTTCACCAACCTTTGCGGTCTGGTGAAGTTCTACGGAGCGGGACATGGCGCAGGGATTAAGCCCATCGTCGGGGCGGATTTTAACGTCCAGTGCGACCTGCTGGGTGATGAGTTAACTCACCTGACGGTGCTGGCGGCGAACAATACCGGCTATCAGAATCTGACGTTGCTGATCTCAAAAGCGTATCAGCGCGGGTACGGTGCCGCCGGGCCGATCATCGATCGCGACTGGCTTATCGAATTAAACGAAGGGTTGATCCTTCTTTCCGGCGGGCGCATGGGCGACGTTGGACGCAGTCTTTTGCGTGGTAACAGCGCGCTGGTAGATGAGTGTGTCGCGTTTTATGAAGAACACTTCCCGGATCGCTATTTTCTCGAGCTGATCCGCACCGGCAGGCCGGACGAAGAAAGCTATCTGCACGCTGCGGTGGAACTGGCGGAATCACGCGGTTTGCCCGTTGTGGCGACCAACGACGTGCGCTTTATCGACAGCAGCGACTTTGACGCACACGAAATCCGCGTCGCGATCCACGACGGCTTTACCCTCGACGATCCTAAACGCCCGCGTAACTATTCGCCGCAGCAATATATGCGTAGCGAAGAGGAGATGTGCGAGCTTTTTGCCGACATTCCCGAAGCCCTTGCCAACACCGTTGAGATAGCCAAACGTTGTAACGTAACTGTGCGTCTGGGTGAATACTTCTTGCCGCAATTCCCGACCGGGGACATGAGTACCGAAGATTATCTGGTCAAGCGTGCAAAAGAAGGCCTGGAAGAGCGTCTGGCATTTTTATTCCCTGACGAGGAAGAACGTCTTAAGCGTCGTCCGGAGTATGACGAACGTCTGGATACTGAACTTCAGGTTATCAACCAGATGGGCTTCCCGGGTTACTTCCTCATCGTTATGGAATTTATCCAGTGGTCGAAAGATAACGGTGTACCGGTAGGGCCAGGCCGTGGTTCTGGTGCAGGGTCACTGGTGGCCTACGCGTTAAAAATCACCGATCTCGATCCGCTGGAATTTGACCTGCTGTTCGAACGTTTCCTTAACCCGGAACGTGTCTCCATGCCTGACTTCGACGTTGACTTCTGTATGGAGAAACGTGACCAGGTTATCGAACATGTGGCGGACATGTACGGTCGCGATGCGGTATCGCAGATTATCACCTTCGGTACGATGGCGGCGAAAGCGGTGATCCGCGACGTAGGCCGTGTATTGGGGCATCCGTACGGATTTGTCGATCGTATCTCGAAACTGATCCCGCCCGATCCGGGTATGACGCTGGCGAAAGCGTTTGAAGCCGAGCCGCAGCTGCCGGAAATCTACGAAGCGGATGAAGAAGTTAAGGCGCTGATCGACATGGCGCGCAAACTGGAAGGGGTCACCCGTAACGCCGGTAAGCACGCCGGTGGGGTGGTTATCGCGCCGACCAAAATTACTGATTTTGCGCCGCTTTATTGCGATGAAGAGGGCAAACATCCGGTCACCCAGTTTGATAAAAGCGACGTTGAATACGCCGGGCTGGTGAAGTTCGACTTCCTCGGTTTGCGTACGCTCACCATCATCAACTGGGCGCTGGAGATGATCAACAAGCGGCGGGCGAAGAATGGCGAGCCCCCGCTGGATATCGCCGCGATCCCGCTGGATGACAAGAAAAGCTTCGACATGCTGCAACGCTCGGAAACCACGGCGGTATTCCAGCTTGAATCGCGCGGCATGAAAGACCTGATCAAGCGTCTGCAACCTGACTGCTTCGAAGATATGATCGCACTGGTGGCACTGTTCCGCCCCGGCCCGTTGCAATCAGGGATGGTGGATAACTTTATCGACCGTAAACATGGTCGCGAAGAGATCTCCTATCCGGACGTGCAGTGGCAGCATGAAAGCCTGAAACCGGTACTGGAGCCAACCTACGGCATCATCCTGTATCAGGAACAGGTCATGCAGATTGCCCAGGTGCTTTCTGGTTATACCCTCGGTGGCGCGGATATGCTGCGTCGTGCGATGGGTAAGAAAAAGCCGGAAGAGATGGCTAAGCAGCGTTCTGTATTTGCTGAAGGTGCAGAAAAGAACGGAATCAACGCCGAACTGGCGATGAAAATCTTCGACCTGGTGGAGAAATTCGCGGGTTACGGATTTAACAAATCGCACTCGGCGGCCTATGCTTTGGTGTCATATCAAACGTTATGGCTGAAGGCACATTATCCGGCAGAGTTTATGGCGGCGGTAATGACCGCCGATATGGACAACACCGAGAAGGTGGTGGGCCTGGTGGATGAGTGCTGGCGGATGGGGCTGAAAATCCTGCCACCAGATATAAACTCCGGTCTTTACCATTTCCACGTCAACGACGACGGCGAAATCGTGTATGGTATTGGCGCGATCAAAGGGGTAGGTGAAGGCCCGATTGAGGCCATCATCGAAGCCCGTAATAAAGGCGGCTACTTCCGCGAACTGTTTGATCTCTGCGCCCGTACCGACACCAAAAAGTTAAACCGGCGGGTGCTGGAAAAACTGATCATGTCCGGGGCGTTTGACCGTCTTGGGCCACACCGCGCGGCGCTGATGAACTCGCTGGGCGATGCGTTAAAAGCGGCAGATCAACACGCGAAAGCGGAAGCTATCGGTCAGGCCGATATGTTCGGCGTGCTGGCCGAAGAGCCGGAACAAATTGAACAATCCTACGCCAGCTGCCAACCGTGGCCGGAGCAGGTGGTGTTAGATGGGGAACGTGAAACGTTAGGTCTGTACCTCACGGGACACCCTATCAACCAGTATTTAAAAGAGATTGAGCGTTATGTCGGAGGCGTAAGGCTGAAAGACATGCACCCGACAGAACGTGGTAAAGTCATCACGGCTGCGGGGCTCGTTGTTGCCGCGCGGGTTATGGTCACCAAGCGCGGCAATCGTATCGGTATCTGCACGCTGGATGACCGTTCCGGGCGGCTGGAAGTGATGTTGTTTACTGACGCCCTGGATAAATACCAGCAATTGCTGGAAAAAGACCGCATACTTATCGTCAGCGGACAGGTCAGCTTTGATGACTTCAGCGGTGGGCTTAAAATGACTGCTCGCGAAGTGATGGATATTGACGAAGCCCGGGAAAAATATGCTCGCGGGCTTGCTATCTCGCTGACGGACAGGCAAATTGATGACCAGCTTTTAAACCGACTCCGTCAGTCTCTGGAACCCCACCGCTCTGGGACAATTCCAGTACATCTCTACTATCAGAGGGCGGATGCACGCGCGCGATTGCGTTTTGGCGCGACGTGGCGTGTCTCTCCGAGCGATCGTTTATTAAACGATCTCCGTGGCCTCATTGGTTCGGAGCAGGTGGAACTGGAGTTTGACTAATACAGGAATACTATGAGTCTGAATTTCCTTGATTTTGAACAGCCGATTGCAGAGCTGGAAGCGAAAATCGATTCTCTGACTGCGGTTAGCCGTCAGGATGAGAAACTGGATATTAACATCGATGAAGAAGTGCATCGTCTGCGTGAAAAAAGCGTAGAACTGACGCGTAAAATCTTCGCCGATCTCGGTGCATGGCAGATTGCGCAACTGGCACGCCATCCACAGCGTCCTTATACCCTGGATTACGTTCGCCTGGCATTTGATGAATTTGACGAACTGGCTGGCGACCGCGCGTATGCAGACGATAAAGCTATCGTCGGTGGTATCGCCCGTCTCGATGGTCGTCCGGTGATGATCATTGGTCATCAAAAAGGTCGTGAAACCAAAGAAAAAATTCGCCGTAACTTTGGTATGCCAGCGCCAGAAGGTTACCGCAAAGCACTGCGTCTGATGCAAATGGCTGAACGTTTTAAGATGCCTATCATCACCTTTATCGACACCCCGGGGGCATATCCGGGCGTGGGCGCAGAAGAACGTGGTCAGTCGGAAGCCATTGCACGCAACCTGCGTGAAATGTCTCGCCTCGGCGTACCGGTAGTTTGTACGGTTATCGGTGAAGGTGGTTCTGGTGGTGCGCTGGCGATTGGCGTGGGCGATAAAGTGAATATGCTGCAATACAGCACCTATTCCGTTATCTCGCCGGAAGGTTGTGCGTCCATTCTGTGGAAGAGCGCTGACAAAGCGCCGCTGGCGGCTGAAGCGATGGGTATCATCGCTCCGCGTCTGAAAGAGCTGAAACTGATCGACTCCATCATCCCGGAACCGCTGGGCGGTGCTCACCGTAACCCGGAAGCGATGGCGGCGTCTCTGAAAGCGCAGCTGCTGGCGGATCTGGCCGATCTCGACGTGTTAAGCACTGAAGATTTAAAAAATCGTCGTTATCAGCGCCTGATGAGCTACGGCTACGCGTAATCGGCAAATGTTCTGAAAAGGGTCACTTCGGTGGCCCTTTTTTATCGCCACGGTTTGAGCAGGCTATGATTAAGGAAGGATTTTCCAGGAGGAACACATGAACATCATTGCCATTATGGGACCGCATGGCGTCTTTTATAAAGATGAGCCCATCAAAGAACTGGAGTCGGCGCTGGTGGCGCAAGGCTTTCAGATTATCTGGCCACAAAACAGCGTTGATTTGCTGAAGTTTATCGAACATAACCCACGAATTTGCGGCGTGATTTTTGACTGGGATGAGTACAGTCTCGATTTATGTAGCGATATCAATCAACTTAATGAATATCTCCCGCTTTATGCCTTCATCAACACCCACTCGACGATGGATGTCAGCGTGCAGGATATGCGGATGGCGCTCTGGTTTTTTGAATATGCGCTGGGGCAGGCGGAAGATATCGCCATTCGTATGCGTCAGTACACCAACGAATATCTTGATAACATTACGCCGCCGTTTACGAAAGCCTTGTTTACCTACGTCAAAGAGCGGAAGTACACCTTTTGTACGCCGGGGCATATGGGCGGTACCGCATATCAAAAAAGCCCGGTTGGCTGTCTGTTTTATGATTTTTTCGGCGGGAATACCCTCAAGGCGGACGTCTCTATTTCGGTCACCGAGCTTGGTTCGTTGCTCGACCACACCGGGCCACACCTGGAAGCGGAAGAGTACATCGCGCGGACGTTTGGCGCGGAACAGAGTTATATCGTTACTAATGGAACATCGACGTCGAACAAAATTGTGGGTATGTACGCCGCGCCATCCGGCAGTACGCTGTTGATCGACCGCAATTGTCATAAATCGCTGGCGCATCTGTTGATGATGAACGATGTAGTGCCAGTCTGGCTGAAACCGACGCGTAATGCGTTGGGGATTCTGGGTGGGATCCCGCGCGGTGAATTTACTCGCGACAGCATCGAAGAGAAAGTCGCTGCCACCACGCAGGCACAATGGCCGGTTCATGCGGTGATCACCAACTCCACCTATGATGGCTTGCTCTACAACACCGACTGGATCAAACAGACGCTGGATGTCCCGTCGATTCACTTCGATTCTGCCTGGGTGCCGTACACCCATTTTCATCCGATCTACCAGGGTAAAAGTGGTATGAGCGGTGAGCGTGTTGCGGGAAAAGTGATCTTCGAAACGCAGTCGACCCACAAAATGCTGGCGGCGTTGTCCCAGGCGTCGCTGATCCACATTAAAGGCGAGTATGACGAAGAGGCGTTTAACGAAGCCTTTATGATGCATACCACCACCTCGCCCAGTTATCCCATTGTTGCTTCGGTTGAGACGGCGGCGGCGATGCTGCGTGGTAATCCGGGCAAACGGCTGATTAACCGTTCAGTAGAACGAGCGCTGCATTTTCGCAAAGAGGTCCAGCGGCTGCGGGAAGAGTCTGACAGCTGGTTTTTCGATATCTGGCAACCGCCGCAGGTGGATGAAGCCGAATGCTGGCACGTTGCGCCTGGCGAACAGTGGCACGGCTTTAGCGATGCGGATGCCAATCACATGTTTCTCGATCCGGTTAAAGTCACTATTTTGACACCGGGAATGGACGAGCAGGGCAATATGAGCGAGGAGGGGATCCCGGCGGCGCTGGTGGCAAAATTCCTCGACGAACGTGGGATCGTAGTAGAGAAAACCGGCCCTTATAACCTGCTGTTTCTCTTTAGTATTGGCATCGATAAAACCAAAGCAATGGGATTATTGCGTGGGTTGACGGAATTTAAGCGCTCTTACGATCTCAACCTGCGGATCAAAAATATGCTGCCCGATCTCTATGCAGAAGATCCCGATTTCTACCGCAATATGCGTATTCAGGATCTGGCGCAAGGGATCCATAAGCTGATTCGTAAACACGATCTTCCCGGTTTGATGTTGCGGGCATTTGATACCTTGCCGGAGATGATCATGACGCCACATCAGGCATGGCAGAGACAGATTAAAGGCGAAGTAGAAACCATTGCGCTGGAACAACTGGTCGGTAGAGTATCGGCAAATATGATCCTGCCTTATCCACCCGGCGTACCGCTGCTGATGCCGGGAGAAATGCTTACCGAAGAGAGCCGCACGGTACTCGATTTTCTACTGATGCTTTGTTCCGTAGGGCAACATTACCCCGGTTTTGAAACGGATATTCACGGCGCGAAACAGGACGAAGACGGCGTTTACCGCGTACGAGTCCTAAAAATGGCGGGATAACTTGCCAGAGCGGCTTCCGGGCGAGTAACGTGCTGTTAACAAATAAAGGAGACGTTATGCTGGGTTTAAAACAGGTTCACCATATTGCGATTATTGCGACGGATTATGCGATGAGCAAAGCTTTCTACTGCGATATTCTTGGTTTCACGCTGCAAAGCGAAGTCTATCGCGAAGCGCGCGACTCGTGGAAAGGGGATTTGGCGCTTAATGGGCAATATGTGATTGAGCTTTTCTCATTTCCGTTCCCGCCGGAGCGCCCCAGCCGACCGGAAGCTTGCGGCCTGCGTCATCTGGCTTTTAGCGTTGATGATATCGATGCGGCAGTGGCGCACCTTGAAAGCCATAACGTGAAGTGTGAAGCCATCCGTGTCGATCCATACACGCAAAAACGCTTCACGTTCTTTAACGATCCGGACGGGCTGCCGTTGGAACTGTATGAGCAGTAAGGCTTGTCATCGCCGCATTTGCCCGGTAACGTGCCGGGCATTGCTACTGTAAAATCGCACCATCATGACACTCACGCTCAATAGACAACTTCTCTCCTCACGCCAGATTCTGGTGGCCTTTAGCGGCGGCCTTGATTCTACTGTCTTACTGCATCAACTGGTGCAGTGGCGGACGGAAAATCCGGGCGTCACTCTGCGCGCTATCCATGTGCATCACGGTTTAAGCGCCAATGCTGATGCCTGGGTGAAACATTGTGAAAACATCTGCCAACAGTGGCAGGTGCCGCTGGTGGTCGAACGTGTGCAGCTTGCGCAAGAGGGGCTAGGTATTGAGGCCCAGGCGCGGCAGGCACGTTATCAGGCATTTGCCCGTACCTTGTTGCCCGGTGAAGTGCTGGTTACAGCGCAACATCTCGACGATCAATGTGAAACCTTTCTGCTGGCGCTAAAACGCGGTAGCGGCCCTGCCGGGCTTTCGGCTATGGCGGAAGTTTCGGAGTTTGCCGGAACACGGCTTATCCGCCCGTTGCTTGCCCGCACGCGGGGGGAACTGGAGCAGTGGGCGCGTCAGTATGATTTACGCTGGATTGAAGACGAAAGTAATCAAGACGATTCCTACGATCGTAACTTCTTGCGCCTGCGCGTAGTGCCGTTATTGCAGCAGCGTTGGCCGCATTTTGCCGAAGCGACGGCCCGCAGCGCCGCACTTTGCGCCGAACAAGAGAGCCTGCTGGATGAACTGCTGGCGGATGATTTAGCGCACTGCCAAACGCAACAGGGAACGTTAAAGATTGCGCCAATGCTGGCAATGAGCGATGCCCGTCGCGCGGCGATTATCCGCCGCTGGCTGGCAGGGCAGAATGCACCTATGCCTTCCCGCGAGGCGCTGGTGCGGATCTGGCAGGAAGTGGCGCTGGCGCGGGAAGATGCTTCCCCCTGTTTACGTTTGGGCGCGTTTGAAATCCGCCGCTATCAGTCGCAACTGTGGTGGATTAAATCCGTTGCCGGGCAAAGCGAAACCATTGTGCCGTGGCAGACGTGGCTACAACCGCTGGAATTACCGGCGGGGCTGGGAAGTGTACAGCTTACTGCGGGAGGCGATATTCGCCCTCCGCGTGCAGACGAAGCGGTCAGCGTGCGTTTCAAAGCGCCAGGACTGCTGCATATTGTCGGGCGCAACGGTGGACGTAAGCTGAAGAAAATCTGGCAAGAGTTAGGCGTTCCGCCGTGGCTACGTGACACCACGCCACTGCTGTTTTATGGCGAAACGCTGATTGCGGCGGCAGGGGTATTTGTGACGCAAGAAGGTGTGGCTGTAGGTGAGAATGGCGTCAGTTTTGTCTGGCAGAAAACGCTTAGTCAAGTGAAAGCCGGATAAGACGCATCAAACGTCGCATCCGGCGAAAGTCAATCAGGACTCGCTCACCACCACCGTACCGATTTCCGGGTGGCTAAAGCTGGTAATTTTATCCAGACGCAGCTCGCGGGTTGCACCAGCGGCCTCGACGACCAGATACTCCACATTTTTGCGGGAGACTAAATCGCTGGCCTTCGCCTGCAATTTTTCGCCATCTTTCAGCTCAAGTGTCAGCATTAAATGATGCTGGCAGGCGAGCTCAAGATTATCGTAATCATCACAATTGATTGGTTGATACGTATCATTCATTGACATAATCGCTCACCAGTAAGTTTGCCGCAGCGTATGCTGCTTTTTCCCTGACAGCCTCAGAAAGGGCGTCGTCGGCAGCCATTTCATTCAGCACTTTCAAAACGCAGCCCAGCGCGTCCGGAACGTATCCTAAGTCTCCGCTGGCGATTTCCGCGTACCGCTTGCGTATTAACTCACAATATTTTTCCACATGCCCTCCTGTCAGCACTCTGACTTAACCGTGGATGCAAGTCTAAGCCTACGAAGATAAACTCTGTTTCGCAAGGTGACTATACCACACTCATTTCTGCAATATCAGCGCCGCAACTGCACGTATTCCGTTACAATGGCCTCCTGATTCGAAAGGAGTTTTCTTATGGCGCTTAAAGCGACAATTTATAAAGCGACGGTTAATGTGGCCGATCTCGACCGCAACCAGTTTCTCGATGCCTCTCTGACGTTGGCGCGCCATCCTTCAGAAACCCAGGAGCGTATGATGCTGCGCCTGCTGGCGTGGCTAAAATATGCCGATGAACGTCTGCAATTTACCCGTGGTTTGTGTGCCGATGATGAGCCGGAAGCGTGGCTGCGTAACGATCATTTGGGTATTGATTTGTGGATTGAGCTGGGGCTGCCGGATGAGCGACGGATTAAGAAAGCCTGCACCCAGGCCGCAGAAGTGGCGCTGTTTGCCTATAATAGTCGGGCGGCGCAAATCTGGTGGCAGCAAAATCAGAGCAAATGTGCGCAGTTTGCCAATCTTTCCGTCTGGTATCTGGACGACGAGCAGCTGGCGAAAGTGAGCGCCTTTGCCGATCGTACCATGACGCTGCAGGCAACGATTCAGGATGGTGTTATCTGGTTATCGGATGATAAGAATAATCTGGAAGTGAACTTAACCGTCTGGCAACAACCTTCATGATTGTGATTTCCCGACATGTTGCTATCCCTGATGGCGAGTTTGAGATCACCGCCATTCGTGCGCAGGGCGCGGGCGGGCAGCATGTTAATAAGACCTCAACGGCTATTCATCTGCGTTTTGACATTCGGGCGTCCAGCCTGCCAGAGTATTACAAAGAGCGTCTGCTCGCCGCCAGCCATCATTTGATCAGCAGTGACGGAGTGATTGTCATTAAGGCACAGGAATACCGCAGTCAGGAACTGAACCGCGAAGCGGCGCTGGCCCGGCTGGTGGCAGTGATTAAAGATTTAACAACAGAACAAAAAGCCCGAAGACCTACGCGGCCCACCCGTGCATCGAAAGAGCGCAGGCTGGCATCGAAAGCACAAAAATCAAGCGTGAAGGCGATGCGCGGCAAAGTGCGCAGCGGTCGGGAGTAAAAAGAAGGAATGGATGGTGAAAAAAGCGATAGTGACAGCGATGGCTGTAATCAGCCTTTTTACTCTGATGGGATGTAATAATCGGGCCGAAGTCGATACGCTTTCCCCGGCGCAGGCTGCCGAACTGAAACCGATGCCGCAAAGTTGGCGCGGCGTGCTGCCGTGTGCTGATTGCGAAGGAATCGAAACCTCTCTGTTCCTCGAAAAAGATGGAACCTGGGTGATGAATGAACGTTATCTGGGGGCACGTGAAGAGCCTTCCTCTTTCGCTTCCTACGGTACATGGGCGCGAACTGCCGACAAGCTGGTATTAACCGACAGCAAAGGTGAAAAGTCATATTATCGAGCGAAAGGGGATGCACTGGAGATGCTCGATCGTGAAGGTAATCCCATTGAATCGCAGTTCAACTACACGCTGGAACCGGCAAAATCGAGCATGCCAATGACGCCGATGACCCTGCGTGGCATGTATTTCTATATGGCTGATGCGGCGACCTTTACTGATTGCGCGACTGGAAAACGTTTTATGGTGGCGAATAACGCAGAGCTGGAGCGTGGCTACCTGGCTGCGCGCGGCAACGGCGAAAAACCGGTGTTACTGTCAGTAGAAGGTCACTTTACGCTTGAGGCTAATCCGGATACCGGTGCGCCGACCAAAGTATTAGCGCCCGATACGGCAGGTAAATTTTACCCGAACCAGGATTGCAGTAGTTTGGGGCAGTAACCCGTCTTGAGGCAGAAACAAATGAAATATTGCCTCATGCGCTGCGCTTATCAGGCCTAAAGCATACAATGCAATATTTTGAATTAGCACGATTTTGTAGGCCGGATAAGGCGTTCACGCCGCATCCGGCATTTTGCGCACGAGGCTGGCTTTTATCACTGAGTCAGTCCAACAAAGCGACTTGCTTTAATATAAATCCCTGGCTTCAGGTGCCCAATATACTGTAACTGCGTTTCTGGTTTAAATGCAGAGACATCACCACTACGCATATGCATCAGATCGGCAGGGCTAATCCAGCCTGATTGCGCCAGCGTAAGCGGATGCCCGGCTTTGGCAAATGCATCCGTGACAAATTCCGAACAAAACCACGACTTTTTGTCTCCTTCGCCAACGTTACTTAACTGCGCTTTCGCCAGGCCGCTGACGCACTGTTGGCGAAAATCCTCGGAGAACGGATTCAGTGAGCACATCTGGCGAGTCACCATAAATGGAATAAATTCGACAATGCCGCGATAGTTATAACCGCTATCTTTAATTTTATTGGCGAACGCGGTGATTTCTGTGGCTTGTTGCGGGGTAAGGTCCGGGACTCGTAAGACGAAAAGCTTATCACTGTGCTTCATGGCTTTTTTAAGGGAAACAATCTGGACGCCAGCGCCTGTCGCTTCGGCAACGTTATTATTTCCCAAATAGATTGCAACGTGACTCACAGAGGAAGTGCTGAATACGCGGATACCAAATGAGGTTACCCCAAGGCTTGAGGAGAAAAGCAAATCGCCGGGTTTGAGATCTGGTTCCGTTATTTCTTTTATTGATTGTTCGGTGAAAGAGCTTTGATGCTGGAATTTAACAGCCCATGTTTTCGCCTCGGCATTTACCGCTGTGGCTGATGAGTCTGGCTGGCTGATATCAACGGTACAGGCCGAAAGTAAAAGAAAGCAGGGGAGAAGCAGGCGGCAGTACGCCTTTGGTTTATCCATTTTATACAATCCATGTAAAAAAGGGCCCCGAAATTCAGGACCCTTTCTGGCATCAGCCTTTAATCTGTTTCACCAGATAATCGACGATGTCACCAGTCTTAATTAACTGTTTCTCGCCGTTACGACGATATTTATATTCGATATCATCGTTGTCGAGGTTACGGTCGCCCAGCACAATAGTGTGCGGAATACCGATCAGTTCCATATCAGCAAACATCACGCCCGGACGCTCTTTGCGGTCATCCAGCAGCACTTCGATACCTTGTGCGCGCAGTTCGCTGTACAGTTTCTCAGCAAGTTCCTGTACGCGGAAGGATTTGTGCATGTTCATTGGCAGAATCGCCACCTGGAACGGCGCGATAGCGTCAGGCCATACGATGCCGCGTTCGTCGTAGTTCTGCTCAATCGCCGCTGCTACCACACGCGTTACGCCGATACCGTAGCAACCCATCGTCAGGATTTGGTTACGGCCATCTTCACCCTGTACGGAGGCTTTCAGTGCTTCGGAGTACTTGGTACCCAGCTGGAAGATGTGACCGACTTCGATACCACGTTTGATCAGCAGCGTACCCTGACCATCCGGGCTTGGATCGCCAGCCACCACGTTGCGGATATCAGCAATTTCCGGGGTAGCGACATCGCGATCCCAGTTGATACCGAAGTAGTGTTTACCATCGATGTTAGCACCAGCAGCGAAATCACTCATCGCCGCAACGGTACGGTCAATCACCACCGGAATCGGCATGTTTACCGGACCCAGTGAACCCGGACCGGCTTTAACCACGGCACGAATTTCTTCTTCGGTCGCAAAAGTCAGCGGGCTGGCAACCTGCGGCAGTTTTTCTGCTTTAACTTCGTTCAGCTCGTGGTCACCGCGCACCAGCAGCGCAACCAGCGGGAAGCTACTGCCTTCAACGGCTTTAACCAGCAGAGTCTTAACCGTTTTCTCAATCGGCAGATTGAACTGTTCAACCAGTTCCGCGATGGTTTTCGCGTTCGGCGTATCAACCAGCGTCATTTCCTGGGTAGCAGCAGCGCGCGGTTCTTTCGGCGCGATAGCTTCTGCCAGTTCAATGTTCGCTGCGTAGTCAGAAGTATCGGAGAAGACCACATCGTCTTCACCGCTCTGCGCCAGCACCTGAAATTCGTGAGAGGCGCTACCGCCGATAGAACCGGTATCGGCCTGTACGGCGCGGAAATCCAGCCCCATGCGGCTGAAGATTTTGCTGTAGGCCGCATACATTGCATCGTAGGTTTCCTGCAGGGATTCCTGAGAAGTATGGAAAGAGTAAGCATCTTTCATCAGGAATTCGCGGGAACGCATGACGCCAAAACGCGGACGCACTTCGTCGCGGAACTTGGTCTGGATCTGATAGAAGTTCAGCGGCAGTTGTTTGTAAGAGCTCAGCTCGTTACGAATCAGGTCAGTGATAACTTCTTCATGAGTTGGGCCGAGTACGAACGGACGCTCGCCACGGTCAACAAAACGCAGCAGTTCCGGACCGTACTGTTCCCAACGACCACTCTCTTGCCACAAATCGGCTGGCTGAACCACCGGCATTAACACCTCGATCGCACCGGCGTTGTTCATCTCTTCACGCACGATGTTTTCGACTTTTTTCAGAACGCGCACGCCGGTCGGCAGCCAGGTATATAACCCGGAGGCCAGCTTGCGGATCATCCCGGCGCGCAGCATCAGCTGATGGCTGATCACCTCGGCGTCGGCAGGTGTCTCCTTGAGAGTGGAGAGCAGGTATTGGCTAGTACGCATGTTGTTACGGTTCCAGTTGGAAGGTAGAACAGGCTCAAGGCGAGCCTGGGACAAAAAAAGTGATTTAGTTTACCAGTGCAAAAGAAATGTCAAAAGAGAAGGGCGTGAATTTAACGCGGTTCCAGCGCAAAGACTTCAAAACCTGCGTCGGTGACGCGCCAGCGAACGTTAAAATCATGCAACCAGACGGCATAGGTTTTGCCCGTTTCCTCACCTTTACGATAGGCCGGGCGCGGGTCCTGCGCCAGTACTTCGCGGATAAACAGCGTTAACTGCGGATAACGCTTCTCCAGCGTCAAAAGCTGCTTTTCGACCTCTGCGGTAAAACAAACCGCCATTTCTGCCGCTGGCGCACTTTGCGCATAGCTGGCACTGGCATCGGGAAGCGATTCAGCAAAGGGGAGATACGGTTTGATATCCACTACCGGCGTACCATCGACCAGATCCAGACTGCCGAGCTTCAGAATCACGCTGTCTTTATGGCAAACAACCTCTTTCAGCTCTACCAGCGACATACCAATCGGGTTGGGGCGAAAAGTGGAGCGCGTAGCGAAAACACCCATTCTGGCATTACCGCCGAGACGAGGCGGACGCACAGTCGGACGCCAGCCGCCTTCCATCGTTTGATGAAAGACGAAAAGGATCCATAAATGGCTGAATGCTTCCAGGCCGCGAACGGCGTCGGCCTGGTTGTAGGGAGCAATGAGATGTAGTTCGCCGTTGGCGCTTTTTACCAGACCTGGCTGGCGCGGAACGGCGAATTTTTCTTTATAGGGCGAGCGAATAACGCCTATTTGCTCGAACTGGAAACTGCTCATTTCGCCGTGATGTTAAGCGCAGAACCGATACATACAGCCTGACGATAGCAACCTGGCGTACCGCTGGTGACTTCGCAGCTATGCAGTAATACCGCATTGGCTTTCATTTTCGAGGCGTTGATTTGCATCCGCTTACGTGCGGTTGGAATGCTCGGCGGAGAGTCCTGATTAGAGGCCTGGCAAGAGTCGCCACTGACTTCACCGAGATCGCGGAACGGTTTGCCGACTAATTCTTCTGCATTGGTATAAATTCGGACCGGCGTGGCGCGCGGCGCTTTCGGTTTTGCAGGCTCCGCTTTCGGCTGGGGTGCAGTGCTTTGAACGGGTTCGACAGGGGATCTGCTTAACATGGAACAGCCGCTTAGCATGAGTGCTACTAAACAGATCGGTAAAGCACGCATAGTATTTCCTCAATGTATGATCAAAACGTCAATATTGAATCAGGCGCTTGTAAAAATGACAAGACGGGCAAGCGCCCGTCCTGAATGATATTACAAATTGTGGAAACAGCCTAAATATTACCAGCCTTTAACAGCGCCGCCGTTAAACACTTTGTTTGCTGCTTCGTAAACTTCGTCAGACTGATAAGCCTGAACGAATTTCTTCACGTTTTCGGCGTCTTTGTTGTCTTCACGCGTTACGATCAGGTTTACGTACGGGGACTCTTTATCTTCGACAAAGATACCGTCTTTCGCTGGAGTCAGGCCAATCTGGCTGGCATAGGTGGTATTGATAACTGCCAGAGCGATTTGCGCGTCGTCCAGAGAGCGCGGCAGCTGCGGTGCTTCCAGTTCAACAATTTTCAGATTTTTTGGGTTCTCAACAACATCAAGAACGGTCGGCAGCAGGCCAACGCCATCTTTCAGTTTGATCAAGCCCACTTTTTGCAGCAGCAGCAGTGAACGACCAAGGTTAGTTGGGTCGTTTGGCACGGCAACCTGCGAACCATCCTGCAGTTCATCCAGTGATTTGATTTTCTTGGAGTAACCAGCAATCGGATAAACAAATGTGTTGCCTACTGCGACCAGTTTGTAGCCACGATCTTTCAGTTGCTGATCAAGGTACGGTTTATGCTGGAAGGCGTTGGCGTCGATATCGCCTTTGCTCAATGCTTCGTTTGGCAGAACATAGTCGTTGAAGGTTACCAGCTCAACGTCCAGGCCATATTTGTCTTTCGCAACTTTCTGCGCGACTTCTGCAACCTGCTGTTCGGCACCAACAATCACGCCGACTTTAATGTGGTTTGGATCTTTTTCATCCTGACCGCAGCCTACCAGTGCCAGTGATCCAATCAGGGCTCCCACTGCCGCAAAGGTTTTGAATTTGAACGCCATACCTTATTCCTTCTTCAATTATTTATGTTGTGTTGAACGTTACTTGCGAGTGACAGCCCGGACGATGCGGTCGCCTGCGAACTGAATTAAATAAACCAGAATGACCAGCAATACCAGTACCGTATTCATCACCGTCGCGTTGTAGCCGATGTAGCCATACTGATAGCCAATCTGACCTAAACCACCGGCACCGACTGCACCACCCATCGCGGAATAACCGACCAGGGTAATCAGGGTAATAGTTGCCGCATTCACCAGACCCGGCAACGCTTCCGGTAACAGCACTTTACGGACGATCTGCATTGGCGTGGCACCCATTGCGCGGGAGGCTTCAATTAACCCGGTTGGGATCTCCAGAAGAGCGTTCTCGACCATACGGGCAATAAACGGTGCTGCACCAACGGTTAACGGAACAATCGCTGCCTGCAATCCAATCGATGTACCGACAATAACGCGGGTAAACGGAATCATCCATACCAGCAAGATAATGAACGGGATGGAACGGAAAATGTTCACAATCGCAGAAATGGTACGATACAACTTCGCGTTAGCAATAATTTGCCCCGGACGCGTGACATAAAGCAGAACGCCAACCGGCAGACCAATCACAAAGCCAAAAAAACCGGATACGAAGGTCATTGCCAGCGTTTCCCATACGCCACGAACCAGCAGCCACATCATCGGCTCAGACATAACCCAGTACCTCTACTTTTACATGGTGTTCCTGCAGCCAGGCAATGGCGGCTTGCGTATCTTGTTGTGTGCCGTGCATTTCAGTCAGCATAATGCCGAACTTAACGCCACCGGCGTAATCCATCTGCGCGCTAATAATGTTGTTGTTGACGTTGAAACGACGCGCGGTTTCAGAAAGCAGTGGGGCATCGACCGATTGACCGGTAAACTCCAGACGCAGCATCGGCACGCAGTCAGTAAATGGCTCCGCTTGCAGACGTTCCTGGTAATCTTCCGGGATATCCAGATGCAGGGTCGACTGAATAAACTTCTGCGCCAGCGGCGTTTTCGGATGCGAGAACACTTCACTTACCGTGTCCTGCTCGATCAGTTCGCCATTGCTGATGACCGCCACGCAATCACAAATGCGCTTCACAACGTCCATTTCGTGAGTGATCAACAGAATCGTCAAACCCAGACGGCGGTTGATGTCTTTCAGCAGTTCGAGAATAGAACGTGTCGTTGCCGGGTCCAGCGCGCTGGTGGCTTCATCACACAGCAATACTTTGGGATTGCTGGCTAATGCACGGGCAATCGCCACACGTTGTTTCTGCCCACCGGAAAGATTCGACGGGTAGCTATCATGCTTATCGCCAAGACCAACCAATGACAGCAATTCCGTCACGCGACGTTTGATCTCGTCTTTCGGTGTGTTGTCCAGCTCCAGCGGCAGAGCCACGTTGCCAAAAACAGTACGCGAAGAGAGCAGGTTAAAATGCTGGAAAATCATACCAATCTGGCGACGAGCTTTGGTCAACTCGGATTCTGACAGCGTGGTCAGTTCCTGGCCATCGACCAGCACGCTACCCTCGGTTGGGCGCTCCAGCAGGTTTACACAACGTATAAGCGTACTCTTACCCGCGCCTGAGGCACCGATAACGCCATAAATTTGTCCAGCTGGCACATGCAGGCTGACGTTGTTCAACGCCTGGATGGTGCGGGTGCCCTGGTGGAACACTTTGGTGATATTCGAAAGTTTTATCATTGATTATTTATTATCGTCATTAAGTTAGTCGTGGCATTTCGAATGCCTGGAACGGGCAACGCCGTCAATGAAATGGATGTTAAGGCATCCAGACGTCTAAATCAATCAGGTTTATGCGAAGAGCACTTTCTTGCAGGTCGAAACATGCGATACTAGCGTCACATGCCTTATTAAGGAGCTATAAAAGGTGGCGAAGAGCGTACCCGCAATTTTTCTTGACCGTGATGGCACCATTAATGTCGATCACGGTTATGTCCATGAGATCGACAACTTTGAATTTATCGACGGTGTTATTGACGCCATGCGCGAGCTAAAAAAAATGGGCTTTGCGCTGGTGGTAGTAACCAACCAGTCTGGCATTGCTCGCGGTAAATTTACTGAAGCACAGTTTGAAACGCTGACCGAGTGGATGGACTGGTCGCTGGCGGACCGCGATGTCGATCTGGATGGTATCTATTATTGCCCGCATCATCCGCAGGGTAGTGTTGAAGAGTTTCGCCAGGTCTGCGACTGCCGCAAACCACATCCGGGGATGTTTTTGTCAGCACGCGATTATTTGCATATTGATATGGCCGCTTCTTATATGGTGGGCGATAAATTAGAAGATATGCAGGCAGCGGCTGCGGCGAGCGTGGGAACAAAAGTGCTGGTGCGTACGGGTAAACCTATTACGCCTGAAGCAGAAAACGCGGCGGATTGGGTGTTAAATAGCCTGGCAGACCTGCCGCAAGCGATAAAAAAGCAGCAAAAACCGGCGTAATGATTAAAAGATGAGCGGTTGAAATAAAAATGCATTTTTCCGCTTGTCTTCCTGAGACGACTCCCTATAATGCGCCTCCATCGACACGGCGGATGTGAATCACTTCACACAAACAGCCGGTTCGGTTGAAGAGAAAAATCCTGAAATTCAGGGTTGACTCTGAAAGAGGAAAGCGTAATATACGCCACCTCGCGACAGTGAGCTGAAAGCCGCGTCGCAACTGCTCTTTAACAATTTATCAGACAATCTGTGTGGGCACTCGAAGATACGGATT